>Ga0210396_10000123_pt1 | contig 134938 bp, 104 predicted proteins | sample IncBWH17OmetaG_FD_155466 | JGI IMG/M metagenome (GOLD analysis project Ga0210396, IMG submission 155466) | Forest soil microbial communities from Barre Woods Harvard Forest LTER site, Petersham, Massachusetts, United States - Inc-BW-H-17-O ...
CCAGAGACCGTGCATATAGCCCATCTCGGTAAATAAGCGAAACACGGTCGGGATGTCGTTCGTGTTCGGTGCTGTTACTTCATCGTAGGGCTTGCCGATCAGTTCCTCCGGGCGATAGCCAAGAAGCTGACAGAAACTCTCCGAAACTTGCACGAACTTTCTGTCGCTGTCTACGACGGTGATGAACTCTGGCTTTACTTCGCACCGAGGGGATGTACGTGCTTCTAATTCCTGGCGCATTGACTTGACAGCATCGCGCGTCCGATCAGGACAGTCAGCTTGGGATTCGTGCCGATTAACGTGCGGTGGGATGTACGGTTTTGGCTTGGACATAGAAGCGTGCTCCCTGCTTGCCATGAAATGCCCGAACACCTTCTATACGATTCCATACCGAATATGTCAAGATACCGGTCCTATAACGGCCGCCCAGGTGGGCGTGACTCGCCAGACGATCAACTCCATTGAAAAGGGCCGATTTAACCCTAACCTGCGCCTTGCGTTCAAAATTACCCGCGCCTTTGGGAAGCAGATCGCAGAAGTCTCACTGGCGTGACATCCGCCTTCGGAGGCAATTGCGTACCAACGCGCAGAGATCGCGTGAGATTATTCAGCGTGGCGATGGCGGAAAACGCGGCGAGCTGCGAAGTGCGCGGATTCCCGCTCGATGGCACGTTCTCGACGTTTAGGGTGAACCGACCGAATTCGCCCTGCACGCGAATCTCGTGGACGTTTTCTTTTCCACCTGGCATGGCCACGATTCGGACGCACACAGGCACCCGGGTGGCGGGATCAATCGCCGGGCACAGTGAAGCCGCAACGTTCGACGTCGCTGGGAACGCGCGCGTGGCCTTCTCGGCGAGCCCCTCAAAGATCACCGTATCTTCCGTCAAGCTGTACCCCAATCCCCATAATCCTTCACGCCTGCTCGACCCGACGTGAGCTACCCGGCCAGTAAAGCGACGATAACTCACTTTCGGCAAAGAACCGGGCAGCACCGCTCGTCAATTGGACGATGATTCTCTCCCCTTCTCACTCACCTCCCGTAATTTTCGCAGCTCACGCCAGCGCGCATACTGAGCCGCTTTGCTTGGATCGGGATCCTCTTCGTCTTTGAGCCAGAAACAGAACCAATCTACGTCTCCTTGCTGCGACGCCATTCGCACCCAAGGCCGCTGCAGAATGTGACTGGCCTTTGGCAGATAGAGCATCTCCACAGGCTTTCCCAATCTGCGCAGCGCCGCATACGTTGCCCACTGACACGTCAGGGTGTATGGACTCAAAGGTTGAAGTAGCAGCGGCGTCTCAACCATTGCTAAACGAAACTCTGGCGACCGCTCGAGCCACAAGGAGATCGTCGGTCCCCAGGGAAGACCTCCGATAATCGACTCCGAGTCCGAGGCTGTGTAAGGAGCAGTATTGAGGAATTGAATGTAGGATGAGTAGCCGGCGTCGCTGCCGTCAGCCACAACGGCAGCCGCGAAATGTGTGCCCTCATGAGTGATCATGTAATTTACGTAGAGACCCGTCCGGCTGAATCCGATGATGCCGACGCGGCCGCGATCCAAAATGCCTCGCTTTTCGACTGCGGTGATCGCTCGCTCCAGAACGTCGGACATGTTCGGAGCTTCCTCGGGTGTCTCGTCCCACTTGTGGAGGTCCGGCACCTGAAGCACAAGAAACCCCTTGGCTGCCAAAGCTTGCGCGGCGAACGCGGTGGTAAACGAACCGTCGATCCAAAATCCGTTCGGATCAAACCCGTGCGTCTGGACCACCAGCGGGTACTTCTTGGAGGAAACGAAGTCCGGAGGGAGGTAGAGACCAGAATGCACTTCACTGCCGTCACGAATGGTGAATTGGATGTCCTCGACCTTTCCGAACTCTATCTTTGCGAACTGCGGATTGGGGTCGAGTAGAAGGAACCTCGCCCCCGTTTTCACATGGCGCGCAACGATCTTCGGTGGATCGTTCAGAGTCTGCTCCGCTACGATTTCTGGGCGATCCAAGACATCCGGTGCGAGATTGTGGTCCACCTGTTTCCAGTTGCCTTCGTCCTTCTGGTACGACTGATTCGATGGAGCCTCTCTTGAAAGTTCGGCGCGCCGCTTTTCGAATGTGACCACATTGGTCTGTGAGTTCCATTCAATGAATTTCAGGTTCTGGTTTGCGATCTTGGAATATTGCAAGCTCTTGAGGTCAACCTCTACAACGAACGTCGTGCCCGATGCGACCGACGGTTTCGCTTGATCCGGATCAACAAGAGGCAGATACACTCCCGTCAAGATCACCGACGTCGAATCTGGCGACCAAGCGACTTCCGAGCCATGGTAGCCGACCGGAGCATTCAGAAGCACGCGCCCCTCGCCCGTTTCGATATCGATCAAACCGTACCTGAATACCCAGGATGCTGCCTCTTTCGCAACTTTGTGGGAAAGCACCTGGCCCAGCAGCGCTTCCCCCTTATACTGACGCCAGGTTTCTGGGAGGTTGGTCCGGTTCAACTTGGCGATCAAATAGCGGCCATCCGGAGAAACGGAAAAGTCCGGAATACGTCCCAAACCTCCCGCAAGTTCCGGAGGGACGACCAGCGGCCGCTCGCTTGCACTCCCCGCCTTCAACGCAAACAGATCCACATCGTCATCTATATCCGTGATTTCTCCGGCGATTAGATCTGCCATCTTCTCATCGTGTACCACGAAGCCGTGCTGCACAGTCCTGTCAGTCAAGAGACTTCTTGCGGGTTTCTCGGCGGCGTAAACGATTTCACGCCCCTCTCGGTCCGAGGAAAATGAGACGAGATTTGTCGGATGACTCGTAAGCTCTTTGACGGTTCCCGAACTGCACTGGACCGAATAGAGCTGCGAAGTCTCTCCCGGCTTTTCACCGAGGAACAAAATCGTGTCGTTGTCGCTAAGCCACGCGACACTGTTAATCGCTTCTCGTGGTGAAGACGCGGCCATCGTGACGAGCGTCTTCGGCGGTATGCCCCTGGGAATCTCGTCTGTTCGAAATAGCAGCATCGAATACTCGTTCGTATTGTTCTCCAGGTTTCCCTTTTTCAGCAAGATGATGAAGTTCTTGCCATCGGGCGAGAAGGTCGCAAAGTCCCGGGTTAGAGCGTTGGCATAGCTTCTGTCAGAATTCGGGCCCGCAATCAGAGTCATGCCGATGGAATCCGTTTCCGTCATCCTCCGCTTCTCACCGGCCGTTGGAGTGTCCGCGCTCGACGAGCCACTTTGAATTTTTGAGGGTTTGACTTTCTCGGTCTCCACACCCTTCGCTACCGGCCCACGATTGGCGCCGCGGCAGATTCCTGCCAAGACCGGTGAGAATGAGACCGAAAGTGCAAGCACGACCAGCTGCGAACCGAAACTGCTAAATTTTCGGAATGTCATAGAAGCTCCAAAATAGATTTCTTGCATTCCAAACCCGCCCACGGAAGGCACAGGGGCGCATTATTGGGATCGAGATAGGAACGTTATGCGGGGGCCATACGATTCGTGGGATAGCATCCTTGATTCAATGGCGCGGACTGTCATCCTCTTCACCCAGCACTCGAAATCGGATTGTCGATGTGAATTGTTGGGGATCGAATACCATGGCGTCGATTGCGAAAGGAGAACTTGCCAGCTTAAAGCTCAGCACTCCGCATACCGGGTCCGATTGAGGCTTCAAGTCTTGACGGCCTACGGCATTGAAATCCCACACGGCTCCTACCGTATGCGTCCCGTTCGTCGCATTGGTTGGCTCCACAGTTTCCAGACTGGACTGAGCGTCGAGCAATCGAAGTTTAATGGGCAGCTTCAGGGTCTTTCGAGAGCTATTCGCAACGCAGACCTTCAAGGAATACTCGTGGCGCGCCTGATCGGTGGCGATTTGAGTCAGTTTGACCGCAACGTCTCCCGACACATCCGCCAAGCTTGATAGGTCCGGAGAGCCATTCTTTTCGACGGGGCCCGTCACGCTGATCGCGCTCGTCCACACCTGATCCGTCCCGGACCGGTCATCGACCCAGAGCGCATGAAATATTCCTGTGGAGTCGGGCGTCAGTCCCCAGGTTTCACCTCCCGAGATGTGCTTGAGGTACCGCGTGATGTCCATCCGGATGTCGCTTCCAGATGCTTCCGCCGATGCGTAAAGGGGCCACGGTTCTCTTTGGTTTGCCCGGTGTGCCGCCGATGAGATCTGCACGCTCGGTGAAAACGTGTCACCGCCATCGAGAGACGCCGAAAGCCTGACCCAACGATCCACCTTGTTTGGAGAGTCTCCAGCGTCATACCACCCGACCGCCACAACGCCTTGGCGATTCACGGCAATCTCCGGCATGTAAGGATTGCGAGGAAGATCGCGCGAATCGTCGTTTATCTTTCGTGGCGCAGTCCAGCTCTGGCCCTGGTCGACTGAGTAGGAAAGTAGGATTTCGTTATGCCCATTCTTGTGGCCTTGCCAGACCACGTAGAGCCGATCATTAAAAACACCGCCGCTAGCGTCAACCGCGATCTGCGGCAGACTGATACCCGGATGGATCTGGGTGTCCACAATTTCCGAAACAGTCGTTGCTGCCTCGAGAGATTCACCACCGTCGGATGATTTAAACAAGCGTAACCACGCATTCGGCCAATCCCCTTCGGCGGGTACGTAGGAGTGCGCAATACCGATCTTCATCGGTTCGATGAAAACGCAGGCCAGAGTTTCTGTTGAAAATACAACACAGTTTCCCGGTTCTCCGATCCATCTGCCTCCTAGGCTGGCCCTCTTCACGAACCCGGACCAATGCTCACCCTTGTCCGTTGAGCGCAGCACGGTGAGCCCGGATACGTACTCGTCCCCTTGGTCAAAGGAGCGGCTGAAGGTGTCAATCGATCGAACCAGCGTCCAGGCACTCAAGTAAAGCCGCCCATGAAGCTTGCCTCCCGTCGTATCCGCGACCATGAATTCCCGATCGAAACCCTCAAACTGAATCGGAATCACCGTGCGGGTTGCCCAACTCGCGCCACCGTCGGTTGAACCAAAAATCTCCACTACTTTTTCCCCCGATTCGAGCGTGCTTTCAGTTGAAAAGTGCCCTACACCGTCTGGCCCCATATAACAAATGGGGTCGCTGCTTTCGGCCGTGTAATCCGTCAATAACGTCGGCTGCCAACTTGCCCCGCCATCGGCTGTCGCATAGGCGACGGTGACACGTTTTGCCTTCTCAGGAACCAGGACAATCGAGCAAGCGACGGCGCGGCGCGGATTGGTCGGATCAAAGGACAGCATCACCTCGTCATGGGCCCAACTGGCATGGCTTCCACTGACGAGGGTGTTCTGTCCCACTTTCATTTGTGCTTCTGTGAAACTCACATCTTGCTTGGGGCTCGCGGCAGTCCCGCCCGCACGATGGAAGATCGCGCCGAGAAGAATTAGAAACGATGACAGCAGCAGCAAGAGTCCGGCTCGCTTGGCTGCCGGTACGCCTGTGTTCGGTCGTTTCATTCACGCTCCAAAACAATCCGGATTCACCGACTAGAAAGTCAGCCGCAAGGAAAGCTGGAGAGACCGCGGACCGCCCTCCTGAAAGATGGCGCTGAGTCCGCCCAGGCCCTGATTCAGCATCTCCTGCGACTGGAAGCCGTAGGAACCAAACTGCGTGAAACCGGGAGGATTCGTGAAATTAGGGTGATTGAGGAGATTGAAGGCGTCGGCGCGGAATTGAAGGTTCAAGCGCTCCGTCAGCCTGAACTTTCGATCGATGGAGAAGTCCATTTGCGTCAGGCCGAACCCTCGAATGTCGTTACGAGGCTCAGTTCCTTGCTGATTGGGCGGCGGTGTTAGGAAAGCCGCGGGATTCAAGCTCATCCCACCCCCTGCTGATGGATTCGCGATCCAATAGTGCTCGCCTGCAACGACATCGGGACGGACGTAGGCATAGCCCGAGACGGGCGATTCGACAAAGATTTTGGCGCTGAATGGAAATCCGGACCGCGCGACAATGACGGAGCTGAGCGACCATCCCTTGGTGATGAACGAGACCGGCCCCGACTCCGCTAATCCGGGAATCGCATAGGTCAGCGCTGCTGAAAAGCTTTGCCTCACGTCAAAATCAGACTGGCCGTAATCCCCTAAACCTGAAATCGTGTTGGTTCCGCTAGTCACGTCGTTCGAAGAGTTGTCGAGGGAATGGGACCATGTATAGTTGGCAAGCGCTTGCAAGTGAGACGCCAGAGGCCTGCGGTACTGCACCTGCAAGGCTGAATAGTTTGATTGAGCGCTGTTGTTCGTCAAGTAGAAGAAGGATGAGAAATTCGGATTCGGCTGATAGTAGCCGGCGTTCCTCAGAAGGTCGCGGCCCGCTTGGCCAACGTAGGTAGCGGATACAATATTGTGGCCCGGCAGAGACTTCTCCAAGGCTACGTTCCATTGGTATGACCGGGGCAGCTTCAGATCCGGCACAAATCCGAAAGCCCCCGGGTAAGGCGGTGACGACGAGATCACCGGAATATAGGGATTGACGCTTGCGATTGGAACCGAAGCGGTCGGGAAAAATCCCGAATCCGCATTGGGAAAGAACGTCGAAAGCGTCGCCACCCCACCCAATCCGGTGTCATAGAAAATTCCCCAGCCGGCGCGAAGGACAAAGTCGGATTTCGGGGTCAGGCTGTAAGCGAGGCCGAGTCGAGGGGCGAAATTCCCGTAAGTCGTATGCCACAGCGAACTGCCCGGCGGGGCCAGCGCAAAGGTTGCGGGGTCGTTGGTGCCTTGCCACGCGGCGAGTTTAGTCGCGCCGCGGCCTGTCGGCGCCGGGTTCAGTTCCCAGCGCAGGCCGTATGTCAGCGTCAAACGCGGTGAGATCTTCCATGTGTCCTGACCGTACAGGGAGAATGCTTGCGTGCGAAGCTTCGATGAATTTCGGGCCGTGGATTGGAGCCCGCCCTGTTCCGTAGCAAGAAGATCCTGAACACTCGTGGCGTCGAAAAAGAGGTTTAGCGTGGCAGGTGCAACATCCAGATAAATGACTCGATAGTCTCCGCCAAATTTCAATTGATGCGTGCCGGTAACGTAATTCAAGTCATCGACAATATTAAATTGTCGGCCCCGAGTGCCCGCGAGTTTTCCGAAGGAAAGGAAGTTCGTATCGTCGGTTTGGTACTCCAGCAGACTCCCCGAGCTTGAATTTGTCCCCAAAAAGAATGCCGGGGCCAGTGGCACCGCTCCCCCGAAGGAATCCAGCGTATCGGTGAACGCTGCGTACTGCGTCGAGTAGTTTCCGCGTAGGGAGTTCGAAAGACTATTCGTGAAGATCATACTCATTCCGATTGTCAGCGTCTGCGTATTGACGGGCCCCGTCTCGACGTCGCTAAGGCCATAGACGCGGTCGGCCGATTGCGAGGGCGCATCGTTGTATCGTCCAAAGATCGAAAACCGGTCATTGAATGTATGGTCGATCCGGATACTGCCGGCATCGAGCGTGGCGCTGTTCGACCAGACGCCTGTGAAATTCGAAGTATAGACGCCGGGTGTTATGGAGCGATCATCGGGCTGTGGAAAGGAATTCAAAAGAGGTGCAACGGGACTGCTTTGCATTCTCGCATATTCGGATGGAACCGGTTCGAGCTGGGCGGCGGGAAGTCTTAATCTCGCACCTTCGTAGGAGACGAAGAAGAAAGTGTTGTCTTTCCAAACGGGTCCCCCCAAGAACCCGCCAAAATCGTTGTGATGCTCGGACGCTCGAGGCTGCCCGGCTTGCTTGGCAAACCAATCGTTTGCGTCGAAGGCCGTGTTTCGGAAGTATTCAAAAATCCCTCCGTGAAAATCGTTGGTGCCTGAACGCGTGGCGAGAATTACCTGCCCTCCCGAAGAACGGCCGAATTCAGGAGCAAACGACGAGGTCTCGATCCGAAATTCTTGAAGCGCGTCCACGGAAACAAGGCTGCTCGTCGCTCCGAGAGCGCTGAACGCCTGCGATGTCCCCGTGCCCGACTGGCCTGGCAGCAGCCCGCCACTTACTCCAAAATTAGCGGAGACACCGTCGATGGTAAAGCTGTTCGCATCGGTCCTCTGTCCCGCAATGCTGAACTGCCCCGTAGCGGCAGCGCCATCTGTTTGGGCGATTACGACTCCGGGGGTCAGCTGCAGCAGCGTATTGAACGTCCGACCGTTGAGCGGCAGGTTTTCGACAAATTGACGATCAATGGTGGTGCTCACCGATCCGCTCGTCGTGTTGATATTGGTCATATCCGCTGTCACCGTGACTGACTCCGCCACCGAGCCAACTTCCAGCGCGAAATTCTGTTCCAGCGTGTCCTGAACGTGCAGAACGAGACCGGTTTTGTTGATTTCCTTGAACCCATCCTTCCGCACCACCAGCCGGTATTCTCCCGGAGGCAAGTCTTGGATAACGTAGATCCCGCTGCCGTTCGTTTTTGCGGGATAGGCAACACTGGTATCGATGTTCACCGCTTGTACCTCCACGGCGGGAACGATTTTGCCCTGGGCGTCGGTGATCTGTCCGTTAATCGTCGCGTTCGTCTGGGCACACAGGCTCTCGGTGCAAAAGGAAACAAGAAAGGCGAGACTCGCCACCAGCGACAGTCTTCTAACCACATGGCACCAGCCACTTCTCCCTGTCGTCACGGTCATCGGCGAACTCTCCTCTTGTTTCGGATGAATTGGTATTGCACAGGTATGCCGCGCGAGTGCCGCGACTTGTACCAAAGGAGTGTGTGAAAAATCGTTTAAAGAGGATTCGGGGCGAGCACTTCGATCGAAATCTCACTTCTTGTGCGAAATGACCCTTCGAAAATGGGTTTCCGCTCGTTCACCGAGCCTGCCGATGAATTCCCTAGAAGCGCAGATAATCTTTCCTGCTCGTGCCACTCAGGCGGCTACCTGCTTACTGCGGCATTTGTGATTGCGGTGACCGCGCCCTACAAAGGACGGGGAAATGCATATCCGACGAACAGAAGCATTGTGGCCACATGCACAGCCGAAAATGTAAGGGAGTCGCCTGTCATCCAGGAACTTCCGAGCGTCCATCTTTTAGGGGTGATTCGGTTGTCCGCTCAGAAAGGCGTATAGAATCCTGTGCCCCTGAGGCTTCTCGCCTGAGCTGTTGTGCGGCTCCAGTGTCACAAAAACGGAGTTTATCTCGGCGAGCTGCCGTGGATCGTCCACCTTCAGAACCCATCGGCGTTGGTCCTTGTCATCCACGTAGAGCATCCCGAGGCTCTTCACGCTCGCGGGTTGCCCAAGACGTTCGCCCCAGGCTTCGAAGGTGTACTTCGCGTTCGCTACTTTTTTCTCGTCCAGATCAAATGCGTAGAAGATCAGCGATTTGCCCTCCGTATAAAAGACCCGGCCAAATGATTTCCGGTCCTGTCCTTTGCCATCGGCATCGTGCACATCGATAATGTGAAGGTTCCGCGCCCCCATAAGGTCCGTGATGTCGCGCCCCGCTACGAGTAAGTCCCGATCACGATCCAAGCTTGCGGTCTGAAGCCGCACTTGCTCGGACAGCTGACCCACCTCGGTCCTCTCGGCTGAAACCTGCGTCTCCATGGCTGCTCGATCATTGCGGGCCTTCTCAAGCTCGCTCTTGGTTTCGGCCAGCAACTGCCCGTTCTGTTTCATCTGACCCGTCAGCTGCGTGTTCGCATCGTTCATTCGTGACAAGGCTTGCTCGAGCGCCGCCCTCGCCGCCATGCTGTCTCTAATTTCCTTCTGCGACGTCTCGAGGCGTCCGGCCAGCTGGGCATTCTCCAGTCTAAGGTCGGATATTGTCTTCCCGAGCGCTTCCTTCGATGACTCAAGTTCCGAGACGCGCGCGCCGAGATCGTTGCCCGGATTGGCGGTGGCTTTCGCGACCTCAGCGTGAGCGCCCATTTTCTCCGTGTTTCCCTCTATGGAATGCTCTCTCTTGTGGCCCGTGATTCGATAACCGATCCCCGTCAAAAGGATCGCGAATATAACGCCAGCTGCTATTGCTTGGTACGAAGGCAGAGCTCGAGGAAGCCACCGAAGCTTCTTCGCGGGGCCCCTCTCCGCTTCTTCTGAGAACCGGCGGCCCTCCAAGCGAGCCCGCGCGAGGAACCGCTCCCGAAATTCGGTCTCATCAATCTGTCGCAATACCTCACGGTCCAACACACCGCGCTCCGATGCCGGGAGTTCGCCGAGAATCACCGAGTAGTCATCACATGCCGCCCGGCACGACGCACAACTTACCAGATGCTCATTCAGTCGAAGTTCATCTTCGGCCGAAAGTTGGCCCGTTGCCGCTAGCGCGCACAGTTCTTCAAACATTTCATGCCTCGGCATCGACAGTTCCTCGCCGCACGATTTCAGTAGACGTCTCTGTACTTCCATGGGAACTCCCTTTGGATACGAAGGAACGCAGGTGGCTCAGCCCTCGGTAGTAGTGGTGCCTCACGTTCCCGAACGATTCCCCTGTTTTGTCCGCAATCTCCTTAAGCGACATGCCCTCGAAGTAGGCCATGTGAAGGGTCCGGCGCTGCGGCCCGTTTAGGCTTTCGAGGCCCTCCCGAACGAGGCTGCGAAGTTCCTGAAGGGCGAACAGGCCGCCTCCACTGACCGGTTGCGGATTCTCCGCCGAACGCAAATCCGCGCTTCGGCTGCCTTCTTGATCGTAGAATTTTCTACGCTTCAGGTGCAAACGTCGGTTCATGCTGCGGTGATAGGCGTATTGCATGAGCCACGTCTTGGTGGACCCGCGGGCAGGATCGAATTGTGCCGAGGCCTGATAAACCTCCAGGAACACGGCTTGCGTCACATCCTCTGCTTCCCCAAAATCCCGGAGAATCCGGAAGGCAACGCTTACGACGAGTCGATGATAGCGGTCAAATAGCACGGTCAGCGCATCGTCATACCCAGATTGTATGTGGGCCATAATTTCCTCGTCCGTCAGCCGCGTTAATTGACCAAAGCTTAAGCCGCAAGGTTCGAGGATGGGTTGTGCGTCGCGCTTCATGGGCGAATGATAATTACTCCTGGAACCATTGAACGCGGCTGAGGCCCGGCCACTTTGTTCTTCTGGAGAAAAACTAACACAGTTGCGTACATCAAGTCCCGGACGTAAACAGGATTTAATTTGCTGCGGCTTGGTACAAAACAACCGCTGGCTGTGGCATTCTTTCGAATATGTAGGCGGATAAGCGATTCAGTCAGGGTTTATTTGGTCGAAGCTGAAAGCCATTGCGCACACGCTCCCCTACGACTGCACGATCGTGCAAGACAATCAGAGAGGCAAGCCGCTGCCGGTCAGCCAGTGGGCGTCCGTCACGGTGCCAGCACCCGTCATGGACGGTGGGCAAAGCCCGTCATGGATGCGCCACGCGAACCGGTCACTTGCGGCCTCATTGCCCAACGCCCAGTACCGCACGCTCGACGGCCAGACGCACATGCTGGAGCCGAAGGCGCACGCGCCAATGTTGGTGGAGTTTTTCAATGGCTAGATTAATGGCTATATGAAGGATATGGGCGAATTGGGTCACGTCCAAATCTGGGAAGTGATCCGACAGGATTATGGTCCTGCAATTAGGAAATTGGCCGGAAACGGGGTTCGAGGAGATGGGCGCGCCAAGAGTGCTCCGCGGCATCACGTTCCTCCAAGCGGACTGCTGGCGCGAAATCGCTTCCTGATACGCCATAATCCGTCCGGAAACCGCCATTGTGAGCGCAACTCCTCACAAGCCTTCTCTACGGGCAGGCTGAACGGCCGATTACGAAACCTTCCTTTCGAAATCGAACTTGACCTTAGGCCGACCGCCAATGGTCAGGGTTCTTCTTGTCATTCAGGTGCCGGACGCGAGCGACAAGAGGAGCGTGGCCCTTCGCTTTCGCCCAATCGATTGCTTCTTTCTGAGTTTTGAAAGTGCCGAGCTCGTGGTTCGCATGATCTTCGACTACATAATCCTGAATGGCCGACCCTTCGGGGCGTCCCTTGGGGCGAGCTTCTACGTAAACGTTCGCCATGGTCTGTTCTCCCTGAGATTCTTGTCGCCAAATTGAAACAGCACGATAATTAACCAATAGCTAAGTACTACACCCAGTATACTTGCTTCATCGTCGCCTTGGCAACTCCGCTTCTTCACCGCCAGGCCTTAGGCCGCGCACCGACATGTGCCACTTGCGGGCTAGAACGGAGTTCTGGGAAATTACGACAGAGGTCCCAAAGTGTGCACGACAAAACTGTCTTACTCTAGGAGCTCACTCCAGGAATTATTCGGACTTTAGCGCCTTCCGAAGTGACTGCAACAAACTCTCGGCTTCATCCAGTTTTTTCAAGACCGTTGCGTCCCCTCTTAGCTCTTGTAAAGTCGTCCAAGGCACGGCCTTCATCGCTTCAACGGCAGCCGCCAATTCACTTAGGTGTTCATCATCGCGCCGTTTCTCCGCATGACGAATTCGGAGTTGAGTGCGCGTCCGGATCATCGCCGTACCCGGCGGAAACGAGAACGTCCATGAGATTCGCGTAGTGGGTGAATTCGGACGGTTCACCGTCACGATTGAGAACCAGCCCTCAAGAACCAATCCGCGCACTTCGAAGCTCGCCGCGTTTTCCGCCATCGCCACACTCAGGAATCTCACGCGATCCCTGCGCGTTGGCACTTAAAGTCGCTCCTGGGCCCGTATTCAACAGCCTGGGAGAATGTGAGCCACATAGGACTTCAGTGGATTGTCAGAGCAGGAGGGCCACAACGAGATTTGCAAAGCGGATTCTGGAGACAGAGCGCGGACCATCCTCCGATCTCTTCCGGCCAGAGCTCGGCACGGACGGCAGGTTGTTCGTTATGAATCTGAGGTCCTCACAAAGCCCTCTTCCGAGATTCTCTAGTGCCGTTAGCAGCTCCCTCCAGATTTCCGATGCTTCCAGCCCGCGGCCGAATCTCGACACTTCAGTCCACAACTGAAACAGAACTGCGAGTGTCGTGTCCAAATGCGACGCGGTGAGCTTCGGGTCCGGCCGCAATGACAACTATTGTGATCATCATCGCAAGACCCACGAACGTTCCCATGACCTGTCCATAGCTAAACCGGCGGCTTAACGATGCCTCAATGAAAGGCGCAGATGCTGCAAATACGACTCCGAGTTGATATGAGAATCCCGGCAAGAACCCTCGCACTCGGTCGGGTGAGAGTTCGTTGATGTGCGCGGGAATCACGCCCCACGCTCCGTGAACCATGAACTGCATTAAGAAGGCTCCCAGAGCGAGCAGCGATAGGCCGGGCGAGAATACCCATAGCGGTATTACCAGGAGTCCGCCGAGCACGGCGGACAGCATGGCTCTACGACGACCGGCATGGTCCGAGTACAACCCGAACAGGGCAGCGCCCGCGATGGCGCCCAGCATCGAAATAATGCTAAGGATGGCGGTTATATGTGGGCGGTAATGGCGCTGCTGCTGGAGGTACGTCGGATATAAGTCTTGCGTACCATGCGAAAGAAAATTCATCATAGCCATCAGGACGACCATGTAGGCGAACCGTTTCCAGTTCACGAAGAGCTCGCGAAAGTAACTGCGCCAATCCTTTTGTTTCGCGGCCGTCGACTTCCAGGCGTCGCTCTCCTTGACCCTCGAGAGAATAAAAAGAGTGACCAGCGCAGGGATCACGCCGATGAAGAACATCGTTCGCCAGCCCCAACGCGGAAAAACAACCCAGAACGCGATGGCTGCCAGCAAATTACCCAGCGCATACCCCTCTTGGAAAATTCCGGAAAAGACGCCGCGCGATTTCGCGGGTATCGATTCCATCGCAAGAGCGGCCCCGGCGCCCCAGGCGCCTCCCATTCCGATTCCATACAGGATGCGTAGGATTAAGAAGACTCGATAATTCGGAGCAAAGCCTGAGGCGACCTCCATCGCGGAAAAAAATAAAATGTCAACCATGAGCGGCAAGCGGCGACCGTAGCGGTCCGCCATTAGCCCAAAGATGAACGCCCCGACCGGACGCATCATCAAGCTGGCTACGAGCGTGACCGCGATATCCGCGATAGACCGATGAAAATCCTGAGCAACCTGAGCGAGTACGTAGGTCAGAATGAAAAAATCGAATGCATCGAAGGTCCAACTAAGAAAACCTGCCAGGAAGGCATTCCGGGCGTTCGCCCTATCGACGGAGGATTCTGTCGAGCATCGATCCACGGGCACCTCGGAATTTCAAAAACCGTATTCCTGACTGCCTGAGACACGACCGGGTTGGGCGGTTGGGACGCAGACCATGCCACCTTCGGCTCTTCGCACGTTGCGTTCGTTATGCGGAAGCTCAACTGCCGGCACTCGCTTTTGTCGTTAGCCGCTCACAGCCACAGAACGGGAAGCACCAGGGTCGATCTCAGGCTCGGTTCGCTCTTCGATTCTCTTGCGTCGCTCATTCAACGATGACCGGATTCGCGACGCGAGATTCCCCAAGGTAACCCAGAGCCGAAGCTCGTCTGTAGCGCTGTCCAGGTGGCCCTCGGTCTGTTTTATTAGCGCGTTTCGCGAGCCCTAGTGAGCTGCACTTTCCACATCTGTCAGCAGGCCATCCAGCATCTTCCGGTCCAGCAAACGCCCGTTGAGGACGACCGCAGAGATTTTTTCAGTGTTGGAGATCGCCTCAAGAGGACTGGCATCAAGCAAGACTAGATCCGCCGCTTTCCCTTTTTCCACCGTACCCGCAGAATCGAGCTTGCCCAGATAGTCGGCGGCATTCTTGGTGGCCGTTTGCAACGCTTGCATGGGCGTGAGGCCCGCTTTGACCATCTCCCCGAGCTCGTCGTGCACGCCCGATCCGAAGAACGAATTATCAGTGCCCGCCAGCAGCTTCACCCCAGCGCGTTGCATGGCAGCCACAAGGCGCAAGTGGTATTCATACATAAGCTTCTGTGCTTCGACCACCTCCGGTTTCGCTTCGCTGTGGCGAGCCGGGTAGGAATATTCTCGAAGCGCCGGCGAGAAGTACTTAACCACGCGTGGATCGCTCGCTGGGATGCGGTCGACCCTGGCCCTGACCAGAGTTGGCGTAACGAAGGTGTCGTTCCTAACGAATTTCGCAAACAAACTCGTGGCCTTGTCTTTGTCGTAAGAGCTGACCAAGGCTTTGACGTCCTCGAGGCCCAATATTCCACGCATCGCCGCCTTTCCCGCACCATACAGTTCCTCTTCCTTCTGCATGAATTCTTTTTCTCGGGAGGAACAGCCGAAAAGGACACCGTAATCGTGCTCCAAACTCCTTTGCCCAGCATCGGAAGCTTCTGCGCCGGAAATCAGAATCGGCACATGTCCGGCGAACGGCATTCCCTGTTTTTTGGCCTCATCGGCAAGGGCGTAATACGCGTCCCGCGAAAGCTGGTCGTATTCCTTGATTACGTCCGCCCCTAATTTCTTTAGGTAGATGACTTCCTCTCGCGCCTGCGCCGCATCCGCCACCGAAGCCCAAGCGCGGGGATAGCCGGGAACATGTGGCCCATTGACGACTGCGAGCGCCAAGTTCAAGTGCGGGCCGAGCATCGCTCCCTCATCAATCGCCTGGCGCCACTCGACATCCTGCAGGTACGGATAATCACCGAAGTCGTCCGGGAGCCCCGCAGACCCCATATCGCGAATCCCCGTTACACCACTGGCGACAAACAGATCCATGACGTACAAGGGGAAGGACTTTCTGCTGCGCATGAAGGCATGTGTGTGCATGTCCCACAGGCCCGGAATCATGAATTTATGAGTTCCATCGATGACCAGTGCATTTCGAGGAACCGCCAGCTTCCCCGTCTTGGCAATCGCTGCAATGCGGTTTCCGGAAACGATCACGGTCATGTCCGGCTGCGCAGGTCCGCCGGTGGCATCGATCACCGTAACGTGCGTGAATGCGAGCGGTTTTGGATCCCTCGGCGCCGCGTTCTGAGCCGAGCACAAAACGAAGATAAATAACCACAAAGCAAAGAACTTCATCCCGGCCTCCAAGAAATATTTTCCCCTTTCAACGACGTCCAGCTACGAGGAGCGTTCCGGCACCTTAGCGAAAACAAATCTCCGCCATCGAGCGCTGCAGGGTGATACAGACGCGATCATGGCCAGATGACGGGGCCGGGAACTTCCTTGATCTGGGCGCACCCGCCCGTTCCTGCAGATTGGCTCGACCCGCAATTCCGTCATTCGTTCTAAGGCGAGGAAGAACCTTTCAAGACGAACTTTTGGACGCGCCTTCCTAAAGCGGCCGCATCACCCGAATAGATATTGCCCTGGGAGTCGCAGGCGATGACGTGCAACCAAAAAAACTGTCCTGGATAGTGTCCCATGCGACCGATCCTACCGACCTCCTCGAGCGTCGCGCGGTTCAGGATGCGAATGTGCTCGTCGCCGCTCGCCACGTACAGAAACTGCTGCGCCTTGTCGGGCGAGAAGGCTAGATCTACCACAGTGCCTACGTGGGTTAATGTTTCCCTGGCGACAAAGCCTTCCTTGACAAACGTGCCGTCGGGCTTGAACACCTGGATCCGGTTGTTGGAACGGTCAGCGACATAGACCAAGTCATCGTTCGAGATCATGACTGCGTGCACCAGGTTGAATTGCTGAGGCGGAGGGTCCTTCGTCAGAGAGTCAAGAGGCTGGCTCGCGGGGAGATCGAAGGGAGTCCGGCGTATTCGCGGCGCGGCATCGTCGGGTTTGTTACCATAAGCGCCCCAGAGACGCTTGAACTGACCCGTATCCGCGTCAAACACAATGACGCGCCTGTTGACGTACCCGTCTGCGACGAAAACTTCGTTCGTTCTTGGATCGACTGACACCTTCGTCGGTTCGTTAAGGTTCTCGGTATCGCCGCTTCCCGTGCTCTTGCCCGGATGGCCGATCTGCAGCAGGAACTTCCCGGCCTTGGTAAACTTCAGGATCTGGTTGTCTCGTTTCCCGTTTCCCGCAATCCAGACGTTCCCCCGGTAATCAATCGTAATCCCGTGCTCGGTGTCCGGCCAATCGTACCCAGGACCCGGTCCACCCCATCCCTGGATGAAGTTGCCTGCCGCATCGAATTCCATAACCGGCGGCGCGGGGACGCAGCAGTCCGACTCCGGCGGATTTTGCGCGGCAGAACTCTCGTGGCTGTCCAAACTCCGCGGGCGCTGCAGTACCCACAGATGGTCAGTGGCCGGATCGATCGCGATCCCGCCAATCGATCCGAAAATCCAGTTACCCGTCACGCCAAAGTGGCCGTCCATCTTCGGCCAGGAGGGATCCACCTGAAAATGAGGAATGCTGGCCGACGAGCTCTGGGCCGGTGCCGCCGCGGCTTTGCCGGACCCGGTTGCTCGCGCGCCCAGCACAATGCCGACAACCAAAATGATGCTGCCGCCGATCCTCCATGTCATAGCCGACTCCTGGAAGCGTGGAAATTCCAACCCGATCAATCGAAATCTACAGCCACAAGCGGAAGCAACGAAAAGGCTGCGCCTACTCGAACCGCGCGGCCATCCCGACCGTCGACATTCGACCACTTGCCTTCGAAAATCGCCGGGGGCCCTTCGCTCGAGCGCGCTCGATTTGAACTCAATAGTCGTACTTGAACTCAACCCAAATGGCGCGAGGGGTTCCCTCGAGCTGTTCCTCTGAATGCGTGTGTACCCCGACCAAGCGTGCAACTCCTACCACCACGGGAAACGGGGGCCCCACCACTCCATCGGTAGTCGAATGGATTACACCGGGTTGGTAGTACGTGACAGCGCCTTGGGTATAATGTGTGTGGAGCGGTTTTTGCATACCCGGCAGCCAGGTATCGTCCCAAACGATTACGCGGTCGGTTTCGAAGAGCTTGACCGCTCCCACCCGTGGAAACTGACCCGGAACCCCCTCTTTGATGGGCCAATGAGGTGGCGCGACGTCCTTGAGCTGGAAGACGAAAGCGCGGCTCGGCCTATCACTCGCGCCTTCTTCCTGCTCTACGGTCCCTTTCGATTCAAATCGCACAGAGCCGCATTTCTCTTGTTCAATGCTCCAAGCTCCGCCGGGCCGGGTGATTCTGATAGCGCTTAATCCGTCCACCGTAATATTGACCGAGACTTGATCGAGCGGCAGTTCGTGCATCCCCGTAGGCTTCCCCTTCTCCCAGGTCACATCCCAGATAACGAAATGGTCGTCTTCCGCCACTTTTTTCGCTCCATCCCGCGGGAATGCTGGCGGATAGGTCTGCGCAATCGCCGGTGACGAGAGCAGAAGCAACAGAGCAAACTGCAGAGTTACCCCGCGGACCGACGGCCCTCTCATAAATCCTCCTCCGATCGGTGCTTTCCTTTTGCTATAAAACCGTTACGTCGGAAGCCGCTTTAAGCCACCCGTCATGCTCGCCGCGAGACCGCGCACACCGACAGCTCTGACCGGTGAGTCAAAATCGATTATGAAACGACTAGCCCACGCGCGCATGCGACTCGTCCGGTCATTTGAATTCGTTTCGCACTACGGCTCCGCCCTTCATCACAAACTTAACCCGTTCCAGTTCGGTAATGTCCTTGAGCGGGTCTCCGGACACCGCGACAATATCGGCGTACTTGCCCTTCTCAATCGAGCCGATGCGGTCTTGCCACCCCAGCATTTCCGCCGCAACCGTGGTCGCAGCCTGAATCGCCTGGACGGGCGTCATGCCGTATTTGACCAGGTACTCGAACTCGGGCGCCTGCGTTCCCGCACCAGGCCCGGTGCTGGGAGCCCCGGAGGCGAAAACGATTTTCAGCCCCTTGGAAATGGCCATGCGCGCAGCCTTCTCCTGCTCGGCCATCAAGCTCCAGTGGCCGTCGGTTGCTCTCATGTTAAAAGGCAGTTTTTCGACCGCGTAGTCGCCGATTGTCGGGGAGTAGTAGATACCGTGCTCGAGCATGATCTGCGCGTCTTCCGCGTCCAGGCCGACGCCGTGCTCAATGCTATCCACGCCAGCCCGCACACAATTGCGCAAGCCGTCGCCAATGAAGGCATGGCACGCCACCTTGTGGCCAAGGCGGTGCGCCTCATCCACGATCGCTTGGACTTCCTCGAAAGTGTAGGTGGGATAAGTCTTAAGACCCCAACCTTTGCCGTCCGCAGGCGATGTGAAGCGGTAGGTCTCGAAGTTATCCCCTTGTATCTTGATCCAGTCGGCCCCGTAGTGGAGTTCTACGCGGACTGCGGCGCGGACCTCCCACGGCCCGTCGGCTACCATGAACGTCGAGGGCATATGTGGCATGTCCGAAGGCCAACTGGTAAGGAAGCCTGACGGTCCCACACCCAGCCCGGAGACCTGCATCCGGGGACCTGGAAAATATCCACGATCGATGGCGTTACGCACGTCCATATCCGCGGTATCGTTGCCGTGGTTCGACATATCGCGCAATGTCGTAAACCCTCCCCACAGATCGGATTGCGCACTGCGCAATGCCATCAGGGTTCGAGCGTATATGCTGTTCACCGTCGTGACCGCTGCAAAAATGTGGGTATGACAGTCAATCAAGCCGGGTAATACGGTGGATTGGCTGAGGTCAATCACTTGGGCTCCGGACGGTATCTTGACGCGATCCTCCGGGCCCACTTCCGTAATTTGCTCGCCCTGGATGAGCACCACCTGTTTGGTTAACAACTGGCCCGACTTGGCATCGAACAACCGGCCGGCGCGTATGGCGATCAGCGCAACCTTGCTTTCACCAAACCACTGGCCCATGGGGGGTTTGTTGCCGTTGCCATTTCCGTCGTTCACGATAATCGAAGAATCCGGGCCCGCACCGTAATAGGGAGGATGATTCACTTCCAGCTGTGACCACGAGCGAGTCGCGGTACCGAGTAAGGCAATCATTAGAATCAAGAATCTGAGGCGAATCATTCTGGCTCACCATCCTTTGAACGATTTGAATTAAGACGCGAAGTCAAAAGCGCCGATCCATCGCAACCATTCCGCACGACCTTCCTTGCGGCAACCCACCTGTGCGCCCCTATAAGGCAAGACCTGTTCAGGGACATCCAAGGCCCGGGGACCCGGCGCGCTGGGGGCCGAAAAACATAGTTGACGACGCAGTGAGTATCACCAAATCACCTTGAGACCAAACTGAATCTGGCGAGCCGAGGTTGTAGTGGAGGTCAGCAGACCGGCAGCGGAATTCGGAGAGCCGTCGGCATTGAAGATGTCCGTATTGCCTGGAGTGGAGGGTACGGCGAAGTTGACGCGATTCAGTATGTTGAAGATCTCGACCCGGAACTGCACGTCGAAGCCCTCGGAAATCCGCTTGACGTAATTGTTCTTGTACACGAAAAAGTCAAGGTTTGACAATCCCGGCCCGATTAAGATGTTGCGACCAGCGTTGCCAAGCAGGTTGAAACACTGCGGAGCCGTCCCCAGCGCGGGATTACAATTCGCCGCGTAGAAGGTGGCGGACGGAGCGGTCGGGATCGCAAAGCATTGGGTCCTGATGTAATTGCGAGGCTGCCCCGGATTCACCAACGAATGGCAGCCCGAACCGGTGAGGCGGTTCGGAAAGTCCCACGGATCGCTGCTGTCTTTCCCCAGCGGGTCCCCGTTGGTGCCGAACGTAGCGCTAAACGGCACGCCACTCGATGCCTTGTAAATGCCGCCTAGCTCCCACCCATTTGCCAACAACGAGCCTACGGGCCCTTCGAGCGACCTGCCAAACGGAATCTGCCAGATTGCATTCGCGACGAAAACCTGGCTCTGGTTGAAGTCCGAGAGGCCCCGGGTCAGTCTCGGATCGAAATAGTCCGGGCTCGAGGGGGCATTAAAGAATTGGTCGCCCGCTTGAGAAGCGGAACTGTTGTCAATGCTCCTGCCCCAGGTGTAAGCGCCTTGCACTTGAACTCCGTGGCCCATCCGTTTGATCACATTCAACTCGAGAGCATCGTAGAAAGAGTTCGAGTTCCAGAACTTCGACTTGATGGCGCCAAAGTTCGGGTTGAGAGTAGGCACGCTGCCTGGCGTCGCCGGCCACAGATAGCCCGCCGAAGTGAGCGTCGGAAGGACGATATCGGCATCATCGACGGCCCACACCAGATGCACACCGCGCGAGCCGACGTAGGCAATCGACGCCGTCAGAGTCGGGGCGAACTGGCGCTGCACGTCCAGATTCCACTGCATCACATAACTGCGACGCGGAGGCGCTATGAAATTCGCAGTGGTCTTGTTCGAGTTCATGTCGAACGAGGGAGCTGTGAAGAACGAACCCGGCGGTGGGGTGGTCGCAACCAATATCGAAAACGGAGCGGTTTGGGCATCCGCTTGGGCGAATATATAGAGCATCGGCAGCGAGTCAAACATCCCGAAGCCGGCCCGCACTGCGGTCTTGCCGTCCCGGAAAGGATCCCAGGCCAAACCGACCCGTGGCTCGAAATTGCGAAGCGTCGGATTGCTGAATTGCTGGCCCAATCGGATCATGGGAGAGGTGAGGTCGACCAGATTGGCGAGCCTGTTCTGGACCTCCGACGGAACGGTCACCATCTCGTAGCGCAGCCCCAAGTTCACCGTCAGGTTCGGACGCAAGCGCCAGTCATCCTGCAAATAACCCCCAAAGAGATTTTGACGAAATCCGAAGGTGGGGAGAGTCGCGGGATTGGTCCCTTGGAATTTACTCGGCACATTCGTGAGAAAATTTTGCAACGAGCTGAAGAAGAACTGTCCGCCGGGCGCGGTCTCGCTAAAACGACGATAGGGGTCCCGCTCGAAGACGAATCCGAATTTCAGAGAATGGTTTCCATGCGTCAACAAGGCGTCGTCATAAACTTGATAAGAATTCCAGCCGATCAGAAACGGTGAATCGCTGCCCAAACCTCCCGTGAAAGGAGTGATGCCTCCCCCGATAGACACGAGCGCCGCATTGTAGCCTGCGTTTGCGCCCAGGGACTTGTCAGCGGCAGCCGGGTTGATCGCCGAAAAGCCATTGTTGGCGACGGCATTCACATGGTTGAACCCGAAACGCACCGTGTTGATCAGATTGGAGCTGAAGATATGCGTCTCCTGCACGGCGACGACTTGTCGTTTGGTCTGATCACCCAACAGGACCTGGTCGAGCGAATCGGGAAAGGAAAACGGCGTGTTGTCATACATCCAGGTCCCAGAAATACTGTCGTTTCCTGAAAACTTATGATCGATCCGAGTCGTTACAAAGTTCTCGTTAACAACCTGGTTGGAAGCGAAAGTGAATAGAGCGGTGTCGCCATTTCCGAGCACCGCTCCATTGGGCATGGGATAAAAAGTGAGATATTTTTGAGACGCGGGATTCACCGTCACAGTCGTCGGGGTACACGCGGCAGGCGTGCCCGGATTCGAGCACAGGTTCCCGGCCCGCGCTGCCACCGAAGGCACTACGTCAAGTACCGAGACGCCCTGCGACTGGCGCAGCCCCTCATAGTCTACAAAAAAAAACGTGCGGTCCTTCAGGATCGGTCCCCCGATCGATCCCCCGAACTGGTTTCGCTTGAAGGGGGGGACTCCGCCCACATCGAAGTAGTTCCGTGCGTCGAGCGCGCTGTTGCGCAAGAATTCGTAGACGTTTCCATGAAACTGATTCGCTCCCGAGCGGGTAACCGCATTGACTACGCCACCGGCGGTCTTCCCGTACGAAGCATCGTAGTTGGCAGTCAGAACCGAAAACTCCTGAATGGCATCCACACCCAAGTTGGCCCCGAGAACATTGCCGGGCGCACCGTTCGCGTAGTCGTTGATGCTCACGCCATCCAGGCGATAGTTATTCTGCTGTGGACGCACGCCGGAAATGCTGATCTGCGCTCCATAGCCGCGCCCCGCGCGCGCCGCAACGATCGTAAAATCCGGTTGGGTTTGCACCGCATTGACACCGGGCGAAAGCGTCGCCAGGTCCGTCCAGCTCCGGCCGTTCAGCGGCAGCTCCACAACCGAGGTGGAGTTCACCACGTCACTGATCGAGGAGGTCGCCAGTTGCACCGTCGTTGCTTCGGCTTGCACCGTTACGGTTTGCGATTCGCTGCCCACCGCCATTTCGAAATTCAATTCCAAGACGTCTCCCACATGGAGAACGATCGCCGGTTTGACGATGGTCTCGAACCCGGGCTTCTCGACCTTCACACTATAGGTCCCCGTCGGCAGGGTCGCGACCGAGTAACTACCCGCGCTATTCGTCATGCCCTCATAGGATAGGTTGGTGCCGATATTGATGAGAACGACCTTGACCTCCGGAATGACGGCCTTGCTGGCATCGGTCACTTGACCTGTCACCGAGGCAGTTGGAGTCTGCGCCCAAAGAGCACAGGTGAAAAAGAGAAGAACCGTGACGGCCAACGCAAGCCCTCTCCCCATAAGGCGCTCCTCCCTGCTTAAAAATCAGTGGAACCGGGAGCAAACTCTTACAGATCGCCCACGCTGTCAAGACGCAAGCCCGCATGAGCGAGTTGTTGATAGCAAAATTGTCCTAGGCCGAATTGTCACGACTCGTTGAGTGCCGATCACGAAATCTCAAGGCAATACTACGGGGAGCGAAAGTGGAACGCCGAGAGAGTCGAGCCGCCTTCAAATCTCGCCTCAAGGGAAGTTCTCGCGTTGAACTCGGCGACAGCAGAAATGGCCCGGAAATCGAATGGAAGATATGCCGTCAGCTAACAAAACTAGGCTGCGAGAGCCCGAGCCAGCTTCCGGCAGAAAGCATGTGCGAAATCGCTCGTGGCGGAAATCAAACTCGCGGATCCTTCACCAGTTGATTCCCTATTTTCACCCGGTACGGTGACCGGCATGCCTCGACTTTGTTTTTCGCTTTTCCGTCCAGGCTTCCGGGGAGCTCGCTGGTGCCGCGGCCTTGACGCGAACATGGCTTGGTTCCGATTCTGCCTCGATCAATCCCAGACGGGTCAAAACACGGCGCACTTTTCTAGGGGAGATTGAAAGCCGCGACGCCACTCTGGATATTTTTCTTTTTTCCTGTTCCCACATTCGGGGGATCACCAGGTCAGCGAAATCTTCTGCCAGCTGCCGAAAGCTCTTTTCTCCTACATCTCCATGCGCCCACTGGATTAGTTTCGGTGCCAGCGTAGTACTTTCCGATAAACGCCTCTTCAAAATCTGGAAATCCTCCCAGATATAGTCCCGCACGCCAGGCTCTAGGTAGGAACCAGCCTCGTCCATGGCCTCGCGCGCGCTATCCCGCACCCGATCTTGCCCTCCCAAAAAACCGTTCGAAAGCGTCAGACCGTGCCAGGTATACACGATGGCCTTCAGACGCCGATTTTGCGTTTTGCTCGCGAGCTCAATCGCATCCCTCGCATAGTCCTGTGCAGCCACGGCGTGATCGGTCCAGCCCTCGATTTCATCGTCGACCCTTGCGTTCGCGATCATGCATTGAAGATTCCGTGCGGAAGCCATAAGAATGAAATCATGCTTAGATTCCGCAGCGGAATAAGCCTGAATTGCTTCCTGGGCGGCAAAGTCCAGCTTACCCATGTCCAAATATAGATACCCTCGAAACAAGTGCACCCGCGCAATGCCCCTGACGTTGGGATTGCTGGCGTAAATTCCCGCGGCATAGTCCAAATCCTTGACAATAATGACGTACAAACTGGACAGTTCCTTGACGAACGAAGCGCGTGGCGGCGTTGGTGATTCGTCCTTCCTTTGTTCTGGATAAGCTTCGATACTGTGCCGGAGGCGCCGCGCCATCTGAATGCGAGTAAAAGACATGTCCACCATGGTTCGAGCAACGTGAACATACTTGGGCTCTCCCTTTCGGAATTGCTCAATCGCCTGCACATAGTGCTCGATCGCTTGCCCGAAACGAAGCTCTCGCTCAAAGATGCGCCCATAGGTCGACTGAATGTTTCCGCGTGTCACATAGTCATCGGTGCGGCTCAAAATGACTTCGGCCTCGCGCAGGCCGCTCAAGGCTTGCTTCGAGTCCCCGTTCTCGAATAGGATCAGGCTCTCGAGCATTCGCGCCGGCACTTCGTTTTGTATGTGTCCGTGGGCCCCTTGGACTTCCCGCGCCTTCCTAACATCGAGCAATGCTTTCTCGTATTGCCCCTTCTTACGCTCACAGCGAGCTGTCCAATAGTTTACGATTGCGAGAATGTGCCAAGCTCTTATTTCCTCGGCCAACTTTAAAACGATCGAGAAATGATCTATGGCTCTATCGAGCATTCCTTCCGTCATGGCCACCATGCCTTCCGCCATGCGGAGTGGAATATATTCATCGATGGACAATTTGGATCGTATCTCCGCGTTGTAACAGGCGATGAGCCTCTTGACCAAATCGAGGTTGCCGAATCCGAGATCGCTCCATTCGGCAAAAATTCCCAGAAAAGCGGCCGCGTTTTCGATGGAAGGATCGAACGAATCGATGATGGCATTCACGTTCGTCAGCAAATTCATGCCATGCCCAATGCGACGCGAATCGATGTCCGCTCGCAGAGTGGAAAGCAGTTCCGAGGAAATCAGTTGCCGCTTGCGTAGGGCATGTGCAGTAGTCATCGCTTCACTCGTAAGACCCGCCCGGGTTCACGCGCAAGAGAAGGAGGCGCACCGGCCCCGTTCCACTCTTATATCACTGACCAGGCCATTTTTTCAGGTCCCGTCGACTCCGCTTCGTGATCGCTTGAGGGGGGAACTCGCGGCTTTCAGGCTTTCTACGTCAGTCGCTACGTTCTAGCCGAAGCGATCTTTCACCGGATTCCCCGCGAGTCAAGAGCAATGCCGTATGCAAGACTTGAGCGAGCACCCGCTGCTTCGGCATTCAGAGCGTGTTTACTAAGTGCCCGCCGTCGACGGGAACGACGGCACCAGTCATAAAGCGCGACGCCTCGGACGCCAGCAGCAGCAACGGCCCCTCCAGGTCTTTCAGTTCGCCCAAGCGGCGCTGCGGTATACGTTTGATCAGATTCTGTCCGTCCTGCGTTGCGAGGAACCGACGGTTCAAGTCGGTCGCTATGTAGCCAGGCGCCAGCGCATTCACGCGGATTTGGTAGCGTGCCAATTCAAGGGCAAGGCTTCGCGTCATCTGAATCAATGCTGCCTTGGAAGCAGCGTAGGCGCCCACTTGTCCCCCACACGAAGACCCAAAATCGAAGCCGCATTAATGATGGCCCCCGGTTTTTTCAATTCGATTAAACGACGGGCGAAGAAACCGGAGCACAACCAGGCACCTTCAAGATTGGTGCCCAAGATCCGCTGCCAAGTAGCTTCGTCCAGATCCACCATCGGTCCGGTAGCGGTGGTGGCGGAGTTGTTGACCAGAAGCGTGATGGTGCCGAGTGCTTGCTCGGCGGCTGCGAATCCCTGTGCCACCATGGATGCGTTGGTCACGTCCACCTGAAGCGCGACGGCTTGTCCGCCTTGGTCGTTAATCTTGCGCGCTAGATGATCAAGGGGAGCCAGTCTTCGTGCAGCGAGTGGGACCTTGGCCCCCGCGGAGGCAACAGTCAAAGCGAAGTGCTCACCGAGGCCACCCGAAGCGCCCGTCACAAACGCGGGAACGCCGTGCAACGAGAAAAGATCGTCCGACTTCACCGGGTACCACTTCCTTCCACTGCCGCTGGCAACGAGGGATTCACGAGTAGTCTCGGCTCGGTCAGTCCTTGTACATCGGCCACTGTCACTCCGTGACCCAGTTCCCTCAGCAGCAATCCTTGTGGAGTCACCTCCATCACCGCAAGTTCGGTGACAATCAAGTCTACGACACCGACTCCCGTCAAGGGCAAACTACATTTCTTCAGAATTTTGAGCGCCCCTTCCTTATTGGTATGTTCCATCGCGACGATTACGCGCTTCGACCCAGCCACCAGATCCATCGCGCCACCCATGCCTTTCAGCATCTTCCCCGGAATAGCCCAATTCGCAAGGCTCCCTTCCTCGTCCACCTGCAGAGCTCCTAGAACCGTGACATCCAGATGCCCGCCTCGGATCATTCCAAAGGAATCGGCACTGGAAACGTAACAGCATCCGGGCACCTCCGTAACGGTCTCCTTACCCGCGTTGATCATATCCGCGTCCTCTTCTCCTTCGTAAGGGTACAGGCCCACGCCGAGCATTCCGTTTTCCGACTGGATCACCACCTCTACATCTGCCGGCAGATAACCAGGCACCAAGGTCGGAATTCCGATCCCGAGATTGACATAGTACCCATCGTGTAACTCCTGGGCCACCCGTCGTGCGATGATCTCGCGTTTGTCCGTCGCAGATGACATCGTTCTTTTTCTCCTAACGCCGCCGGACGGTCCGACGCTCGATGCGCTTGGCATAATCATGTCCCTGAAAAATCGCATTCACGAAGATTCCAGGGGTATGCACGCCATTCGGTTCCAGCGTGCCAAGCTCAACGATTTCCTCGACTTCGGCAATGACGTAGTCTGCCGCCGTGGCCATCATCGCGTTAAAATTTCCGGCTGCCTTTCGGTAGATTAGATTGCCCCAGCGGTCGCCCCTCCAAGCCTTGACCAATGCAAATTCCGCGCGCAGCCACGGTACCAGGATGTACGGGCGCCCGTCGAATTCGCGGGTTTCTTTGCCCTCTGCCGCCACCGTGCCATAACCGGTGGGCGTAAAAAATGCCCGAATGCCGGCACCGCCCGCGCGGATTCGTTCGGCAAGAGTTCCTTGGGGATTTAACTCGACCTCGATCGCCTTTCTCAAGGCGAGCCTCTCGAACAGCTTGTTTTCTCCCACGTAGCTGCAAATCATTTTTGTGATTTGATTCGCTTCGAGCAACAACCCGATTCCAAAATCATCGACCCCCGCATTATTGGAGATCACCGTCAGCCGTGTCGTACCTTTACGCCGGAGAGCATCAATCAGGTTTTCGGGAATGCCGCAGAGGCCAAATCCCCCGATCATAATCGTTGCTCCGTCATGGATCCGAGTGATTGCATCCTCGGCGCCGGCCACCCTCTTGTCCATCACGATCTCCTTGCAACGTGTCCGGAAGGGATTGTATGGCGCGAGTTTCGCGGAAGGATTCTCGCACTGGACGGAAGGATTTCGAGCCTGTCTTTCTTGCCCAGCGCTCCGAGTGTGACAATTCAGCCTAGCACGAATTTTATGACGGTTGATTGAGGTTACTTGACATATGAGTTGTTGCTACGTTAACTCAGCGCCGAACATTCAACGTAGGTCGATGGCAGATCTCGCGATCGAAGCTCTCGAGGCTAGTAGCGCCGTCCGCAGGAACCAAGTCGGGGTGATGCAGTTCATCTTGCCTAACGCGGCCGCTCACGTTTGGAGGTCGGAAAAATGGGAGTTCGGTCACCTGAGCAGTTCCTCGAGGGTTTGCGGGATAGCCGAGATGTTTACTACCAAGGGAAACGAGTGGAGTGTGTTCCCGAACACCCGGAGCTGGGTGTGGCGGCCAGGCATGCAGCCATCGACTTTCAACTTGCGGACGATCCGGCACATCGCGACTTGGCCGTAGTCGAGGAAGGACAGGAATTATATTCTGCATACTATCGCGTGCCGCGCGATTCAAGTGACCTGTTGTCACGGGGCAAGTTAATCGAACTAGCCACAGTCCACGGAGCTACGCTTGTAATACTGATCAAGGAGATTGGCACGGACGCGCTTTTCGCTCTTAAGCGCGTCCTGGCTCGAGCACGCGACACCAAAGGGCTCGAACGACTGAATGCGTACTACCGAGAATGTCGGGGGCGGGATCTTGCACTGGCGGTGGCTCAAACCGACGTCAAAGGGGACCGTAGCAAACGCCCCTGTGAACAGTCTGATCCCGACGCCTACGTCCGGGTTGTCGACCAGAGGTCTGACGGGATTATCGTCCGAGGGGCCAAAGCCCACACTTCCTGCACGCCGTATGTTGACGAGATAATCGTATTGCCAAGTCGCAGTATGGGACAGGGGGACGAACCCTGGTCGGTCGCATTTGCCCTGCCCACAGCGAGCCCGGGGCTGCGGATCTATACTTCGGATTTCTTGCACGGCGGTGACCCGTTCACACGACCCATTTCAACATCGCACAAAATGGTCGAGACACTGACCGTATTCGATAATGTCTTTATTCCCTGGGAGCGCGTTTTCTTTCACAATCGACCCGACCTGGCGGGCTCGGCGGCGCTCACATTCGTCGAATTCCACCGCTACACGGCTGTGAGCTACAAGCTACCTCTGCTCGACGCATTCATTGGCGCGGCGATATTAGTTGCACGCGCAAACGGTATCGAGCGCGCCGGACACGTTCGCGACAAGCTAACATGGCTCGCAGGTTATGCCGAAACTGTCCGCGGGCTGGCCGAGCTGGCGGCTCAGCGCTGCGCGGTGGAGGAAGGCATCGCTTATCCACACGTCTTTACTACTAACTTGGCTAAATGGGCGTTTGCCAGGGACTTTCACAAGGCCGTTGAAACCGTTCAGGACCTCGCCGGCGGCCTATTAGTCACCGGCCCTTCAGGCACGGATTGGGAGTCGGCAGAGGTTCGGCCCACCCTGGAAAAATACCTCGCAGGTGCCTGGCCGGCGAACCGGCGGCTGGCCGTTCTGAACCTCATCGGTGAGCTGACGACCCGGCTCTACGGTGGTTATCAGGCGGTGCTGGCTGTGCACGCGGAAGGCTCCATCGAGGCGGAGAAATTGGCAATGCTACGGGCGTATAATCCGAAACGGGCTGTCGATTTAGCAACGCAGTTGGCAGGTCTCGAACAGGAGACGAGAACCGTGTTGGCTCAGACGCCTTCAAAAATCACCGACCAGATCGGACTGGACGGCCATCGAAAATTCAAATTGCGACCCCGGCATCAAGACATGTGACCCGGTACGAACTCCTCTGAATCGCAAGCGGACGGCGGAGGCGAACCACACTCGGTGCATCAACCTTAGCGGAAACCAGGATTCCTTGCTCCTCCACCTCCTGATCGGGTGCTCGTCAACCGGCTGTTGATCCGATCGTCCGAAGAAGCAATCGATCGGTCACGAGTGAAGATCCATTGGGACCAGCCGTTTGTGGTCGATCTTTTTCAATGAAGGCGTTGAACCCGGTCAAACTCGAATCGAGCTAGCGTTCTCTCCTTGACCGAACAGGAAGTTCCAATACGCACGCAAGGAACGTGAATCCTTCTGGCACTAATGCGGGAAAGGAGCTAAGGGCGGATTCTTCCCCCCGTCGATAGGTGTCCTCGCGACATTCATGATCATGGCTAACGTTGTGTAGTAGCCAATAAGTCCCGTCATGTCGACCACACCCTGCTCTCCAAATATGCCTAACGCTCGGGCATACGTGGCGTCGCTCACACTGTGATTCTGCTGAAGCTCCGTGCAGAAGTCGTACCCCGCTTCTTCGTCCGCCCCCATGCCTGTGGGGCGCCGCCCTTCCGTGATCGCCCTCACGAATTCTGGTCTGACGCCGGCTTTCAGAGCCAGCGGGGCATGCACATCGTATTCATACTGTTGCGTCCATTGTCGCGCGGTCAGAAGAATGACAAATTCCGTAAGTTTTTGCCCCATGCTGTTGTGGAACCGCAGATACTCTCCCGTCTTCTGCAGTCGGCTCATCAACTCGGGGCTGCGGAGCAGTGGCACGAATGGCCCAGCCAGGGTGCCCCTGGGCCCTGCGACTAATTCGTCAGCAGCTTTTTTTTGGGCGTCCGTCATCTGCTCTTTGGGTATAGGCGGCATTCGGTCCTGCGCTACGGCGTTGTCCAAAAACAAGAATACAAGGCAGGCAGCGACAACACAGTTTGCAAGTATCACGAGACATCTCCTCTCCGAGGGCACGAGCAGGATGCTAACAGACACGACGCGCGATTCACCATTCGAGCGACACAAAGTCGTAACATGCCCGTACAGGGTTTCTCTCCTACTGAGGAATTACGGGCGGAGTGTACGTAAAAGTTCGCGCAAAGAACCATGCGAAGAACAGAACCCACAACGTATTGACCATCAACTGCAGCAATCCGTAGCCAACCAAGTCCCTCGCCCGCGCCTTAAGGATCCCCAAGAGCGGCAGCATCCAAAACGGGTTGATCAGGTTCGGCAAAGCTTCTGACGCATTATATATTTGTACAATCCATCCCAGGCTTACGTGGAGATCCTTGGCGGCCTGCAACACATAAGGCGCTTCAATCACCCACTTGCCGCCGCCGGATGGTACGAACATCCCTAGAATGAAAGAGTAAATCGCAACAACCACTGGGTAACTGCCCGGTGAGGAAATGTGTACAAAAAAGTGTGCGAGCGTTCGCGTCAGGGGAGACATCGTGATGATGCCCAAGGCTCCCCCGTAGAACGGGAACTGGATCAGAACTCCCGCCGTGGCAGGCACGGCTCCGTTGACCGCCCGCGTGAACGACCCCGGTCTCCAATGCAGCAGCAAACCAAGCATCAAGAACAAAAGATTGTAGGTGTTTAAATCCAAAGCCGCCAAGGGCCCGCGCGCCGTGAAGACTTGGGCTAGATAGCCCAAACCTATCACCCCAACAACGATCGACAGGGCTGGCGCATATTCCAGCCACTCGGCGGGAGTGCGCCACCCCTCCATTTTCCCGATTTCAACTCCTCCAGTGATCCCGAATGATTCCGCTGTCTTGGTTGAGGTTGTGGGCGCGGACAAGTACGCCACGATGACGCCAGAGAAAATCAGGATCGCCGCAGTAGTAAGGCTTTGCCAGGTGTAGATCGTCCGACTCAAAGGAATCACCCCGCTGATTTTGAGCAGCGGGGGAGCGATTGCCGACGACGTGGCCATCATGAGGGCGGCGGACGACGACAACCCAAGAGCCCACACGCTGCCGGTGCCCAGGTAGGCGGCTGCTCCGATCGCGCGGTAATCAATTTCCTGCAAGTCCCCCACGATTTCCCGCACGAGAATACCGCTGAAAATGAGGCTGAACCCCCAACTAACCAAGGAGGTGGCCATCGAGAAAAACGCGACAAAGGCTACCGCACCACGTGGGGTGCGCGGGATCCTGGCAAGCCAGCGAATCAGGCGGTAGATCGGGGGCGAAGATGCGACCACATAGCCGCCGATAATAACGACCGCCATCTGCATCGTAAACGGGATGAGGCTCCAGAAGCCTTCTCCAAAATCCTTGATGAGGTCTCCGATCGTGGACCCCAAGAACATGCCGCCAGCGAACACGATCACAAGGACTGCCAGCGCAAAAACGAAAGAGTCTGGAAACCATCGTTCCGCCCAATCGGCTAGGGCCATACCTAGTCGCGCGAATCTTCCTGCGAGCTTTCCCTGAGTGGTCCCGGCCTCGCTGCGGTCTGGTCTCGTCATCAGCCGTCCTTCCGGTGATCGAGTGTGTTCGCCGAGCACTAGGCGAACTGCACGCTCCCATTTGTGGCCGGGATTGTACACCACGTCGTGTTTGAACGATTCCAAGAGTCGTTAATGTCTCTCATGTTGTTCAAGAAAGTTCTCTAAGAGCGGAGCGTGGGCGAGATAAATTCACCCGCAAATCCTTCCCCGCGAGGGCGTCTTCGCAGGAAAATTCCCTTGAGCACCTTGCTGTCGAAGGCAGGCTTGTCGTCGTGGTCTCGTATACCCGGACGAGGAAAAGCGAGCTGGGTCTTGTCGGTCAGCGGCTGACCGCATCGTGCCATCACGGAGTCAGAGTCCGAATAGAAAACGAGGACGGAAACTGGTTCAAGGCTGTCGGGTTGGTCTATCTATGAACCTCCACGTTGATAACATCTGAAAACCACGATTCGCGTAGCCTCGCCATTTTTGTGACGAAAGGAAAGGCGAGTCTGGAAAGGAAAAGAACGCGGTCAAGTCGAGTGCTCCGTGCTGCGAGTGTACCCATCAGCCGCGGTATGTTGCGCAGCAGCTTTCAACTTTATCGAAGCGGTCAGAACGACCCGTCCGAGAACTCCAGTAGCATTGTGTGACCTGGGCTAATTTGTTCATCTCTTAAGGTTCCTTGGTGAGTGGCTGGAGCGGCGGAGTCTTCCCGATGGGAACTCCTTCCTCGGCGGCATTGATCAACATCGCAAGCGACGCGTAGGTCCCACTGACCATGATCAGGTCGATGACTTGTTGCTCGCTGAGAATTTCGCGCGCTCGCTTGAAAGCGACATCGCTCGCTGCATGCTTAGTCGACAGTTCCATGCAGAGATCATAGACGGCGACTTCATCGGGCTGCATAGAGGCCGGCCGTTTTCCTTCCTTAAGATCGGCTGCCACGGCTTCACGAAGCCCTGCCTTGATCGCCAGAGGATAGTGCACGTACCATTCAATCTGCGAGGTCCAAAGCCGCGCCTGAATTAGAATCGCAAACTCATTTAACTTGCGTGGGACGGACGTGTTAAAGCGCAAGTAATCCAGAAGTTTGACGGTGCGGTCGGCCATGACCGGACTGCGCAGTAGGGGATTGTACGGGCCGCCTAACCCTATGCTGGAAACCTTCATGATCTCCTCGGCGACAAGGCGCTGCTGGTCGTTCAACTGTTCCATCGTTAGCTGTGAGAAGCGCGGCTCCTTGTCCGATGGATACGCCCGTGGCGCGGGGGGCACGACTACAACGACCGCGAGCGCCACCCTCATCGTCAAGGAAATCATTTTTTTCATAGTGAGGTTCCTCCTCGAATGCCCTGCACTATATTCTCCGCGAGGCATTTGGTGCCAATCTATTGCTAGAAGTACGCGCTTCTGGTCTCTGAAATGTCCCTACAGCCGCCGAATAGTCCAGGCCAGAACCGCGCGGTCCGAGGCATCAACGACCCTGCAGGTCGTCCCGACGCGCTCGACGTCAGCCTCCGTAGCGATGGTCGAGTGATCCGAACCGAATTCTAGATGCCTTGAGCTGGGAGGAAGGAACTTTTGAGTTTACGTTGAACGATCAGCTTGGCCATGAAGTGCTGCTCAAGAGTCTGACCGAAGCGGTCTATGGCTCAGGTCTTCTGTCGGAAGTGAACTTACGGTCAAGCCAGGATTTCGGTCTCAGTCTTCACACCGAACGGGTTCGCAAGGCAGACGGCGGGTTAGGTCGGCTCGAAACGGATCTTACCGCTGAGATGGCGACGACCTCGTTCGTGCCAATCACCGAAATGGCGCCCGACGGACGACGAATTGTCACATCGTCTTTCGTGAAGTAAATCAATTCCCCCGAAATCTGCTCGTGGGTTTTCCTTCGCGTTCCACCCCCTCTTCACTGACGAAATCAATTGGCACGACGTCAATGACCCGCGGCTGTTTGAGCTCTACCTGCAGTGTCGCAAGATTTCTTCGCCAGCGCTCAACGAGCCGCTTTGCCTGCTTCCAGCTGTTGACCGTCCTTCCCCTTTGCTTGTTTTGCGCGCCTCATTCCACTTCCTCAGCGCACGAATGCCAATCCGTATCCCCGAAGTGTGCCTGACAGAACCAGCGGTTACACCGTTCGCAATACTTTGTGGCGGGAGTCAAGCATGGTTCGTCCCACTGAGAAACCCCCTAACAGAAGGACGTCACTTCTTCAATGAGACGGAAGAACGCACCACGTTGAACAAATTCTGCTTTCGCAATTACGCCGCCGACCACAAACAGCTCGGCTTCCCCCCTAACTTTCCCGACGTCCCCTATTGCTACGATGGCTTTAAGCAGTACGGCAGTTCCTTGCTGTCCGACACTGTCGTCAAGCGCGGCCAATATCTCTTCACCTACTCTCCCGCAACTCTCGACCGAGCAGGCAGAACGAATTCCTACCAACTACAAACAACCTGTCAGTCCTATGGCACGTCCTGTCTCAACAGTTTTCTCCTCACTATCAGCGGCGAGATCTTCTTCACCGCCGCCAACCGACCCGCCACTTCCCAGGACACGTTACTCCCTCCCTGCTCTCACCCGTTGCGCTGGCAGGACATCGACCTTGCGAATGGCATTATCACAATTCGCCGCAGCAAACATGGCGAAGCTCGGCACGTTCAGATTAATTCCGTCGCTTGCGCCGCGCTGCTGAAATTGAGAGATCACTCCGGCGAACCCGGCTATGTGTGTCCCGGTCGGGATAACTCACGAAAAAGATATTCCAGACAGTGGTTTGAGGAAGTCACTGAAAAGGCAAAGATTTCAAATTTTCACTGGCATGACTTGCGGCACACCTTCGCCAGCCGGCTGGTGATGGCCGGAGTGCCGCTCCGCGCCGTGCAGGTTCTCATGGGTCACAAGAGAATTGAAACGACCCTGCGCTATTCTCACCTCGGTGAAGATCACCTGCGGAATGCAGTCGAACGACTGGTCGCGCGGAAAGCGCCGATGAGCAGTCAGGAGGCTCCAATCCAACTGCCACCAGAAGTACCACCAGCGAGAATGGCACCTCTTCTTACTGATCGCCGAATTGAGCGTAAGTTACGAAGAATCACTGGTGCCCGAGAGAGGACTCGAACCTCCACTCCCTTGCGAGAACTAGCTCCTGAAGCTAGCGCGTCTGCCAATTCCGCCACTCGGGCAATGTCTGTGGCAAAACTACGAGGCTGAAGTATATTGACGTGTGGGTTGTGGTTTGTCAACGCGGCACAGGTGCGGCATCATATCTTGACCCGACTGGCTAGACGGCACTACAGTGAGGCCCTGGAGCCGCGGAGAATAGGAGGCGAAACCATGGCTACTACCCGCGCGATGCTGGAGCGGCGCCGCTTTGCGCGCGTTTTCATACGCATCCCCGTGCAACTCTTCAGTAATACTCTGGATGGCGAGCCGCTGGTCACGCTGGCGGAGGCGATTGCCGTCAGCCGCTGCGGTGCGCTGGTGCGCGCCCCCATCGAGCCGGCGTTGGGGTCACGTGTCGAAGTGCTGAACGGGGTCTCGCAAGAAGTGCAGGAATTTCGCGTGATTCGCGTAAATAATTCGAAGGACCAGGGTGTATTCGAGCTGGGCCTGGAGATGCTGTATCCCACCCGCAACTTCTGGGGCATTCAGTTTCCGGACGACCGCCTTCCTGTTCCTGCTTGAAATCGCGGCCTGCCGCGGTGCTATAATCCCTCGCATCCCAGCTCCACACACGGGCCCGCACGGGCCAAAGTACGTTCGGGAAGTCTTCGCGGCCGGCGGGCGGGGAGGCATCCATGGAAAGCATTCAAGGACCACTGCTAGGCGTACTTGTCGTTTGGGGAGTGGTGACCGCTGCACTGATTGCACTCCTCGCCTATCGCGGCACGCTCGAAATTCACGAAGACGATCAGATATTCCTAGATAAAGCCGGCGATTCCATGGCCAGCGAGCAACGGGAAATCGTCGCGCGCATCGAGAGGCTTTCGAAACCGATCAAGATGCTGATGATTTCATCGATCGTGTTGCTGGTGGCGGCGGCCGGCGTTTGGTTGTTTCAGGGCTTCAAGAATTTCTAGGCATTGCGCACACAGGCGACGCAGTGAGTCGCCGTGGCCCTCAGCGGCTTAAAGCAGCACTGATTTTTCTGCCGTTTTTGGCACCGATGAAGGCGTGCCCTGACGCGAGAAGGTCATCCACTTTGTTCTACTTCGCGATTCCGCACGCGACTCTAAAACCATAATCCGCGTATTGAAATTCTGGAGGTATGCTTGAGCGCGCGGTGCAGCGCGAGACCTTTGTGTAATGGCGCCACGAGCCGCCGCGGGAGCTTCGGCGCGTTCCTTCCGCAGGGCCTTGCGGGTTGCGATCCGGTGAAATGCGATAGTAGTCGGCGTCGAACCAGTCGGCGCACCATTCGTGCACGTTTGCGCCGATGTCGCAGAGACCGTAGGCATTGTGCTCCGCCTGACCGACCGGCTCAGGCCCGGTCTTCCACCTTGCGGCGTAATTGCGAAGCGTCTCAGGCGCTTCGTCACCCCACGGAAATTGCTTTTGTTCGGCTCCGCCGCGCGCGGCGCGCTCCCATTCAGCTTCTGTTGGTAGGCGATAGCCGATACCTTTTGTTGGGCTGCAAACTTGATTTAACCATTCGCAATAGGCGACGGCATCGAACCAGGATGGCGCTACCACCGGCTGCTGCGGATCGCAGAAGTTCGCGTTATTCCAGTGGAGGGGTTGGCGGTGATTCGTGGCCGCGAGAAATCTTGCGTATTCCGCATTGGTGATCTGACATTCGGCTAGCTCGAATGGGTCTATCCAAACGCGGTGGACGGGTTGCTCGTTGTCCTGGCCGGTAAGGCTACCCATGAGGAACCAGCCCTCGGGAATGGGCAGCATGCGCGGTGTGATTGCATTCGCACCGACAGCGGGAGCATGGAATGTCTCGGCCACCTTCTCATTGTACCTGTTTGTGTTCGTTGAGCGATTCGTGTCCTGACATCGATCGAGGTCCGAAAAGACCGCCGCTACAAATGCTACTTCAGTTTTGCGCCGCGGGATGTTTCGTCTGGCTCAGCAGGTTTACGAACAGGCGATAGGCGCCGGGGACGCCTGCGGGCAGTTCGCGGAAAAATGAAAGGCCCGTGTAAATATAGAGGCCTTTTCCATCGCGCGCGTATACGAGCGAGCCTTTGGTTTCCGGCTCGCCCGGATCTTTCAGGCCGAGCGCGGGAGTGTATTTCGGATCGAACGTGCCCCAGAAATAGAGGCCGCGCTCCTGCACCCAGCCCTGAAAATCGGCTTGGGTGATTTTGTTCGGCGAATTCAGCAGCGGACTATCCGGCGTGAGAAACGTGACCGGTGAATTTGCGTCAGTGACGCGCGAGGTCTGCTCCGGCATGGTGGCTTTGTATGGCGCGGGGAGCTCTGAATTCCATGCGAAGTCGCGCTGATATTGCACGAGGAGCGTGCCGCCGCGTTTCACATAATTCAGAAGGCGCGAATTGGCGCGCAGCAGGTCGGGACGCAATTCGTAGGCGCGGATGCCGACTGTGATCGCGTCGTACTGGCTCAGATCGCCGAAGGCGAGCGCGACGTCGTCGAGCATATCCACACGGATTCCGAGCTGGCGGAGAATTTCCGGCAGCGGATCGTTGTCGGCGGCGATGTAGCCGACGCGCAGGCCGGCGGGCACGACCAAATTCAGTACGTGGATTTTTGCGTCGGCAGGCTCGCTCCAATTGCGCGTGGGCAGCGTGGGGATCGGCGCGAGCGACGTGCTGAATACCTCGTCACCGATGCGAGCGAAGGGATGCAATGTGTACGCGCCCGCGGGAACTCCGGCTGGCGGCGTCACGACGAATTGCACGAGCTGGTCGCCGGCCCCTGAAAAAATCATTGGGCCTTGGACTTTGGGTGTTTCTAGGGTCCAGCCCTTGGGTGTCTCTAATCCAATCCCGACGCTCGCTTCCTTGGTTCCGTGATAGCGCACGCGCGCGAAGAGTTTCACGGGCGCGGCGGCGCGTTTTTCCGGGACCATGATTTGTTTTGGCTCGACGGTCAGAGTTACCGCGGGCACGAGTTCGAGCGGATACGTCGAAATGCCGGTTGTAGTTGCTTCCACGGAATTTACGGAGCGTTCGACCTGGAAGTCATAACCCGCAACGTTAACGGCGAGCGCGAGGCGTACGAGCGGGGGCGGAAAAGGCAGAATGACGTCGCCGGGGCGCGAAGGGATTTTGGCATCAGCGGGAATTGCGACGCTAAAGCGGGTTGCGTCTGATTCCTTGGAGTCCGCCGACGTGACGTTCCAGCCGCTGGGCAGCAGGAAGCCCGAGGCGTTGAGCGTCCACTTCGCGGGCACCGCCGGTTCGCCCGAAATGACCACATCCACCGAGAAATTCTCGCCTGCTACGAGTTCGTGTCGGCTGGCGCGCACTTCGAACGGAATCGCGATGTCGTCCGCGAGCGCGAGATCGATCCGGTCCTTCGCGTGGTCGAGCTCCCACAGCGCGGATTTTTCTTCGTCGCCGGACTGCTTGGCCAGCTGGCCGCGCAGCGAGGTAATCTGTTTGCCCGCAGCCGCCAATGAATTTGCCGCAGCGGCGCGGTCCAGGTCGAGAGCCGACTTTGCTGCAGCGGCCAAATTCTGATCGATGGAGGCAAGCGCGGGAGCCAGCGTCTGCTGCAGGGTCGGGAAGCGGGCGGCGAGCGACGTCAGCGGTTCGGCCAGCAATTTCACGTTAAACGAACCGGCCGGGCCCTTTTCGTCTTCCTTCACCAAATAAATGGGGCGGCGAAAAAACACATTGCCGAAAAACGCGGGAGTTCCCTGCGAGCGATGTTGTGCGTGGCCTTCCATGCCCATTTCGACGTAGCTCTTTCCCCACAGCGGAGAGACTTCGTTCACCGCCAATTGCACCGCACCGGCGGTGCTGCCATCGCGCGCCAGTCGGGTTTCCAGCGTCACCTTCCATGCCGGAAGACCTTCCGCGATTTGTTCCGGGTACATTTTGGGATCTGCGGCAGCGGCGACCGCTTGCGGAGTGAGGATTCCGCTGGCCTGGTGATGACCGTGGCCCGAACGGACGCCGCCCCAGCCGTTGATGACCACGTCCGGGCGATAGGTGCGAATCACGCGGACCATATCTTCGAGCGCAAGGCCGTCCCAGACTTTCATGGCCTGCTCGGGGGTTTTGACGTATCCGGTGTCCAGCGCGCGCGTGAAATATTGATGCACGCCGTAGTATCTTCCCGCTGCGAGGAGTTCTTCGGTGCGGATCACGCCGAGTTGGCCATCCTGTTCCGGGCCGGTGGCATTCTGGCCGCCCTGTCCGCGGGTGATGGTGAGGAGCGCAACGTCGGCATCTAATCCGTGCGAAAGATAGGCAAGCAGGCTGGACCATTCGTCATCGGGATGCGCGGTTATGAACAGGATGCGGGTATTGACGCGCGATTTGTTGATCGCTTCAACAGTTTCAGGCAGCGATTGCGCGGAGACCGGCTTCGCTAAAGAGGTGAGAGAAAAGGCCGCCGAGATTAGTGCCATGAAACTCCGCATCGTTCTTTTCGTCGTGGGCCGATTCGTAATTCGTTGCTTCCTAATTGATCGCTGCGCGTTTTGATGTCTCGCAATCCAATTCAAGAGCCGGCCTCCTCAAAGGGCCACTGGCGCAGCATCCGCGCGCGTCCCAAGTACACCAGAATACCTGCGGCCATTGCCGCAAGCGAGGCCAACATCGGCCGGCGTCCGGTGGAAATGAAAATTGCTAGCCAACCGGCGATCGCGAGCAAAACAGGCATGGGGTAGAGCCACATGCGGAAAGGCCAGCGGTCGGCTTTCCAGCGGCGGTGCAGCATCAGCAGCCCGACCGCCTGACCCACGAATTGGATGAGGCAACGCATGGCCAGGATGGCGCGAATCGAGTCTATTAACTTCAGCGAGAGGCAAAAGACAATGGCCGTCGCACCGAGCGACAAGAGAGATACATGCGGAAACCTCTTCGTGGGATGCACGCGCGCAAATACGGGAAGGAAGTTACCATCGAGTGCCGCGGCATATGGGACACGCGAGTAGCCAAGCATCGCAGAGAACACCGATCCCAAAGCTGTCAATAGAATCAGCGAGGTAGCGAGGGCGGCCCATTGGTTGCCATAGGCGCGCTCAATGAACGCGCTCACGATGTAAGTGGAGCGGGCCGCCTCGGGCCACGGGATCACGCTGAGGATGCTCGTCTGCATCGCCAGATACAGCACCGTGATGCCAATGATCGAAATGAAGATCGCACGCGGAATATTTCGCTGCGGATCTTTCATCTCTCCCCCGAGGTTGCATACGTTGTAGTAGCCGAGATAGCTGTAAATCGTCTGCACCATCCCGTGGCCAAGCGCTACAAAAAGCAGCCAGGAAAAGCTCCACCCACCGGGAGCGGAAGCGAACACACGGTGCGCGTCCAGATGGCCGATGCCGCCCCAGACGATCCAGAGAATGGTACCAATCACGACCACACTGAAGATAATTGAGATTCTCCCGATCTCGGCGATTCGCCGGTACAACAGCAGCACGACGAACACCACAACGATTCCGGCGATCACGTTTTTGCTATGCGATCCAAGTATCGCGACGATGGCCGCGACCCTACCAGATTTCGCTATTAGATAGGTTGAATAGTCGGCGAAGCCCAGCGCGCCGGAAGCGATGCTCAGGGGGCCTTGAAATAGCGTCTGCCAAATGAACAAGAATGACAGCAGTCGTCCCCAGCGCTGTGGGCCGTACTCCGCCCGCAAGTAAACGTAACTTCCGCCAGCTTGGGGCATCGCTGCGCCTAATTCCGCCCAAACGCAGCCGTCAATAACGGCCAGCATCGCCCCCGCAGCCCAAGCCACCAGGCTTCCGGCTCCTCCCATCACCTGAATCACAAACGGAATCACGACGAATGGACCGATGCCCACCATGAACGTCATGTTTAGGGAGGTGGCTTCGATCAGGCCTAACCCTCGCTCGAGTTTTTCCGGTTCCGTCATTTCTCGCGCGCGAAAAGGAAAGTCAGCATAACAAGAAAGGTGCGTGCGCTTGCCCGAAAACTGCGGCGGTCTGCGATAACATTGTGACGGAGAGTCACGCGCGACGCCCAGATGCCAACCGCCCGCACATCCCATTTTGCGTTTTTTGGTGTACCCCTCAGCACGGCGCTTGGCGTCGTGGTTACCGCGGCGACGGCCTTGGTACTCGTCATTGGATATCTTCGGGCGCGAAGGCGCCGAGCGTTTCCCTTTTACGGCTGGCTGGGCTGGGTAGCTTTGGTGTTCGCCGAAGTGCTCATGTTTGCGCGTGTTGAGCCGGTGGCTACCTACTTCACGCCGATTGCGTGGAGCGCTTACATTCTGATTGCCGATGCAGCGGTGCTGGCGCTGACGAATCGTTCGCGATTGAATGATGCGCCGCTGGTCGTCGCGCGAATGGCGCTAGTTTCGATTCCTCTGTGGCTCATTTTTGAAGCGTACAATCTTCGGCTGCAAAATTGGACTTATTGGGGCGTGCCGGTCGGATGGCCGGCGGCGCTGCTCGGTTATGGATGGTCCTTCGCGACGATCACGCCGGCGATTTTCGAGACGTCGGATCTGGTCCAAGCCCTTTTGCCTGCTCTGCCTGCTGAGCCCTGGAAAATCTCACGCGTGACGGAAAATGTTCTGATTATTTGCGGCCTGGCGTGTTTGATTCTTCCGTTGGTTCTGCCGCAGCGGCTTGCCGCCCATGTTTTTGCGCTGGTCTGGGTGGGATTTCTGCTGCTTCTCGATCCGATCAATCGGCGGCTCGGTCTGCCTTCATTCATAGGCGATCTTTCCGAAGGATTCCGGCGGCGGGTTTACGGATTCTTCGCGGCGGGCTGGATCTGCGGGTGGCTTTGGGAATTCTGGAACTATTGGGCCGCGGCGAAATGGCAATACACATTTCCGATGTTTCAGCACTGGAAAATTTTCGCGATGCCCGCACCAGGCTTTCTGGGCTTTCTGCCGTTTGCGCTGGAATGTTTCGTGATGTACGTTACCGCGGCTTGGCTGATTGGCTGGCTGAAGAGAGTGAAATGATCTTGATCTGGGAATCTTTGTGCCGTGCTTCGCTACACGCTGTTTGTGCACTGTTCCTGTCGACGTTGGCTGCGCTGCCAGCGCGTGCCGGTGAAAATCTGACTTCGCCGCCCGAAGCCCAGCAGGCCATGGACACGATGTATGCGGGCAACTTCGAAGGCGCGATCACAATTCTTCGCGGACTCGAGCAAGCGCAGCCAGAAAATCCGCTGGGGTTTCTGCTCGAGGGCGAAGCTCAGTGGTGGAAGATCTACTGCGCCGACTCACAGGTAAAGTATGGAATGGTGGATGCCTGGAAGCGCGGCAAGAAACCGGAGGACGAAGCATATTTTGCGCTGGCGGGCAAAGCGATCCGTCTGGCGCAAGAGCGGATCGCGAAATCGGACACAGCGGAAATGCATCTCTACGCCGGAATGGGGCTTGCCTTGAAAGCACGCATGGACGCGTTGCGCGGCGAGAATCATGCCGCGGCGCACGCGGGCGTGGCGGCGCGCGCCGAATTTCTTCGCGCTCTGGAACTCGATTCGCAGATGACGGACGCCACGGGCGGGCTTGGTCTCTACAACTACTACGTGGATTCACTTCCCGGCGTCGTGAAGTTTCTGCGCTTCTTCATGGGCATCCCGGGCGGAAACAAGAAAGAGGGCATTCAGCAGATGCAAACCGCCATCGAACACGGGGTGCTGATGCCGGTGGAAATGCGTTTCTATCTGGCGAAGAATCTGCGCACCTACGACCAGGATTACGAACGAGCCATCGCAGTGGCCGAGCCTCTGGTGACACGTTATCCGAAAAATCCTGTTTTTCAATTGTTTCTGGGAAATTTGAACGTGGAAATGGGCCGCAACGATAAAGCCGCGGAATATTTTCGCGCGACGATCAAGCTGACCGAGCCTGATTTCGCTTGCGGCAATTGTGGCAGCTGCGCAGATTGCACGGGTTGCGCCACGCACGCGCGTGAGCTTGCAAATTCGCTGCTCGGCTCACTCCACTAACTCAGGTTGAACCGAGCGTTGATTCTTATGCGTGTCAGTTCCAATGCGGCTCATCATTAACGCCGAAATGCAGCCCGAGACGAAGGCGGCTCCCCACGCCACAGTTGGACCCCAGCGTTCCAGAAGGCTGGCGCCCAGGAACGGCCCCAGAGAAAAACCAATGTTAAACGACATCGTATAAAGACCCATGTATTCGCCGCGGCGCTCCGGCGGCGCGATTTCCGCGGCATACGCGGAGCTGCCCGGCATCATGATCATTTCGCCGAAGGTCCAGACGATGACGGCCGCGAACACGCCCGCCGTCTTACCGAACGGCGTAATACCGACGAGCGCGTAAGATCCGAATCCGACGGCATAAAGAAGTGCGCCCAGCGTGAGGGTACGGCGGTGGCTCCAGTCGGCCATGGCGTTGTTCAGCGGAACTTCTAACGCCACGATCAGCAGTGTGTTGACGGTGAAGATCGTCCCGTATATGGACTCCGAAAAATGCAAATTGTGCACGAGAAATAGCGGCAGCGTGGATGAAAATTGAAAGAAGACGAGCTGCACGGGAATCAACGCCGCCAGGAAATAGAGCATCCGGCGGTTCCTAAACGCTTGCAAATCCGCCGCAGGATGAAGCGCAGCAAGCGGTGTGACGCTGTCCGCTTCGATTTCGCGGCCGAGGTCCGCAGCGTCGTCCCACTGGGGTTCCTGTGACTTGATCTGGCTCATGTTGCGCCAAGGGGCGAGCGCCAGCACGGCTCCGGCGAGAACCGAGGTGGCTCCGTCCACTAGAAACAGCCAGCGAAAAGAGTAAACGGCCAAGATTCCGCCGACCGCCGGTCCTACGCTCATGCCGAGATTGGCCGCGAGGCGGTTGAGCGCGAATGCCGCTTTGCGCTGCGCGGGCGCGACCATCGAGGAAACCATGGACAGGTTGGCCGGGCGCACGGATTCGTTGAGAACGGCGAACCCAAAGGTCATCGCCAAAATTGCTGCGTAATTTTTTGCGAGAGGAAAGAGCAGCAGAACAGCGCCGGTGAGGAACAGCGATGCCTTCATGATCGGCAGCGGTCCCACGCGGTCGGCGAGGTGCCCTGCGAACGGCATCGCGAGCAGGGCCGCCACACCGTAAACGGTGAGCGCCAAAGCCGCGCGCGCCGGAGAAACACCCAGAGTGGCGGTGATGTACAGCACAAGAAATGACAGCACCATCGTGCCCGAGCGGTTCACCAGTGTTGCCGCGCAGAGGATCCAAATTTCTCGAGGAAGATTTTTTAGACCGCGCCAGGGGTTCATTGGGACACTGCGCCAGGGATTTTCATCTCAATGATATTAAGAAGGTAATGCCGCGAGTGGCGCGGGGGCAAAGATTTAAGCGGCGCGGTTATTAGCGCGCGGCTTCTTGTTGTTCGAAGGCGTGATAGGAAGAGCGAACCAGCGGCCCAGATTCGACGTGCTTCAGACCCATCGCTTCGCCGAGCCGCTTGAATTCGGCGAACTCATCGGGATGAACGTAACGCTCGATGGGCAGATGCTCAGGCGTCGGCTGCATGTATTGACCGAGTGTGAGGATGTGCGTGCCTTGCGCGGCGATATCCTGCATGGCTGCGAGAACTTCGTCCCGCGTTTCGCCGAGGCCCAGCATCATCCCGGTTTTTGTCGGAAGGCCGGACGACATTTCTCCTGCGCGGCGAAGTAATTCCAGCGAACGCTCGTACACCGCGCCTTTGCGCACCTGGCGATAGAGCCGCGGTACCGTTTCCATATTGTGATTGAGGACGTCGGGTTTCGCGGCCATCACGGTTTCGAGCGCGGTCCAATCGCCGCGAAAATCAGGAATCAGGACTTCCACTTTGCATCCCGGCACGCGGGCTCGGATTTCCGTGATCGTGCGCGCGAAGATTGCAGCGCCGCCATCGGGTTGGTCGTCGCGATTCACCGAAGTCACTACCGCATAACGCAGACCCATTCTCGCGACGGCTTCGGCGACGCGCTCCGGTTCGTCTTCGGCGGGAGGTCCGAGTGGTCTTCCGCTGGGCACCGCGCAAAATCCGCAGGCGCGTGTGCAGATATCGCCCAAAATCATGAAGGTTGCGGTGCCATGTTCCCAACATTCGCCCATATTAGGGCAGCGCGCGCTCTCGCAGACTGTATGCAGATCTAGCGTGCGCATGGTGCGCTTCAATTCCTGATATTTCGGCCCTCCGAAAAATCGCACACGCAGCCAGGCCGGACGGGGATGGGCCATCGGAGGCGGTGTGGAGTCGGGAAGAATTGTGAAGGGAGTCGCCATTTGATTTATTTCAATGAACTATTGTACGCGGAACAGCTGCAGGGAGACAACCGCAGCCCGGAAGTTCGATTTCGATGGCGAAAGGTATAAGTGCGCTGGCCGATACGCTAGACAACCCGCAAGGTGCGTTCGCAAGGCAGCGCCAGGTCGTTCAGCCGACCAGGCCAATTGCTCAATATTTCGGCCTGAGTGGGCGCCAAGTCTTCCGTAAGCTGTTCATTCCGAGCCACAGGCCTTGAGGACATAGTGTTGTATTTCTGCCACAATGGAACTAATTTTCCCTTATTTTCCTCTGTAAAACGATGATTCTAAAGCATAATAATTCCAGCCAAGCGGCTAACAATGTGCATCTAACCAGACTGGCCCTGGGGCATGCCCTACCAACTTACGATACAACGTCCGGTTGAAGCTAGCGGTGTGGGACTTCACACTGCGGTGCAGTGCCGTCTTCGTTTGCTGCCCGCGCCCGCGGACACCGGCATCGTATTTCGCCGCGTGGATCTGGAGAATTTTGAGATTGAAGCGCACGTGCGAAACGTCGCGCGCGTGAGTTACGCGACGAGCTTAATGAAGCAGGGCGTGCTGCTTTCGACCGTGGAGCACCTTCTTGCGGCTCTTTATTCCTGCGGCGTAGACAACGTATACGTCGAGATTGACGCGCTGGAACTTCCGATCCTGGACGGCTCCTCGAAGCCTTTCATCGAGCTGCTGGCGAAGGCCGGCACGCGCAAGCTGCGCCGCCAGCGCCGTTACATCCACGTGATCAAGCCGCTGGAATTTTCAGACGGAGACCGGCGCATCGGGATCTATCCGGCTGACCAATTCCGCGTGCATTGCTTTGTGGATTACAAACATCCGGAGGTCGGTCCGCAGGAAGTGGAAATGACGGTGGACCGGGAATCGTTCAGCCGGGAACTGGCGCCGGCGCGAACGTTTGGGTTCATGAAGGATTTTCCAGGCATGCAGGCCATGGGGCTGATTCGCGGCGGATCGGTGGAAAACGCGATCGTCCTGGACGAAGAGGGCATCCTGAACGGCCCGTTGCGTTTTTCCGACGAATTTGGCCGGCACAAGGCGCTGGACCTGATAGGCGATCTCGCGCTGGTGGGACGACCTCTGAAGGCGCGCATCGTGGCGCATAAGGCTGGGCACGCCTTGCACACTCAGCTCGTCACACGATTGCTTGCCGACCGCACTTTGTGGACCGAAACCACCGGTGCGCACGAATCCGTGGCTTCTGGTTCTGCTCTTTCCGATCCCATTCCAGCTGCGCATTAATTCTTCCACTAATCTCACGCATTTCCTCATTGATTTGAGTTCTCTTGGGGCGAAGTTACTCCAGCGGAGGACTGCCTGTTGTTGCGGGCTGGCCGTTATCAGAGTAGCGAATAATCCCCGTCTGATCCGCGTAATAGCTCCTTTGCGCGGTTGAGCCGCGCCGGAGGGGATCCGCCGTTACTGCGTAGCCCGAGGCGCCTCCCGACGTGCAGCCCTTTGCGGCAGCCTTTGGTGACACGACCGGTCCTGGCTCGCCGTTCGGAAACCGCGGCGTATAGGTAAACAGGTAGCCGTGCGTTTGCCCTGCTGCGAGCGGCCGGTCAAGAAGGCCGGCATGATTGCAATTCCGCGCGCTGCCTTCTTCGTTGCCGAAGGCTTCAAAGTTTGATGGAAAGCCATTCTCATAAGTGGACGCATACTCAACCGCGGCGATGTTAATGGTCCGCAGCGAACCGACCGCCGCGGCTTCGTTTGCCACCATTCTTGCGCGGAGCAGGTTGGGGATCGCAATCGCGGCGATTATGAGAACAAGCGGAATCACTGCGATGCCTGCGTAGCCCAGCACGAGGCCGACAATCGCGGCACCTTTGCCTCCAAGCCGTCCAGCGGACTTGCGAATATCTGACAGCGAAAGGTGACCCAGAACAATCGCGGCAATAGACGCGGGGAGGAAAAATGTGAAGATGCCGCATACGAGGCTGGCAATCGCTTTTCGGCTGGTCGGGACCTCCGGAGCGGTTAATGGTCCCGGTCCGACCACAGTTGAATTTTGAGACCGGGATGCCCCGGCGGCACTCGCAGGCAGAGAATTCCCGCACTTGGAGCAGTATTGCGCCGACTCGGCATTGGTCATTCGGCACTTTGCACAGAACACGCGGCACCTACTTTGCTGCCAATATATCCCTTCGGTTAACAATTTTGGCAACTTTATGCAGTCGTTAGGCCCGTTTCGATTGCCAAAGCTGCGGATGGAAGCGACAATACTCTGCGTATGGGTGCTCCCGACACTGTCACCTTGATTCTCGCAGCCGGCAAAGGAACGCGCATGCGTTCCGAGCTGGCGAAGGTTTTGCATCGCGCGGGCGGGCGCCCGCTGCTCGAGCATGTCATTCGCGCATGCCAGCCACTGAAGGCAGCGCAATTGCTCGCGGTGGTGGGCCATCAAGCCGAGGAGGTTGGCGCGGTAGCCGAATCGTTGGGCGCCGAAACAGTGGTGCAGCAACCGCAGCGTGGCACGGGCCACGCCGTGCAGGTGGCGCGGCGCAGAATGCGCAGGAGCGCGAAGCTGGTGATGGTGGTCGCGGGTGACGCCGCACTATTGCGTACTACGACTCTTGCGGCGCTGCTGGATACGCACCGCCGCGGTGAAGCCGCTGCGACGATTCTGAGCGCCGAGCTTGACGATCCTACGAATTATGGCCGCGTGGTGCGCGATGCCGAAGGACGGGTGCAAGCCGTCGTGGAAGAGAAGGCGGCGACGCCGGAGCAACGCGCGATCCGCGAAGTGAATTCCAGCATTTATTGTTTCACACTGGAAAAACTTTGGTCCTGCCTGAACGCGCTACGGCCCGACAACGCGCATCACGAGCTTTATCTGACCGACGCTATCGGCCTCCTGCGCCAGCGCAATGAACGCGTGCTCGCGCATGTGGCCTCCGATGCGAATGAAGTGCTCGGCTGCAATACGCGCGGCGAGCTGGCGAACATTGACCGCATATTCCGGGCGCGGAAGGCCGCTGAACTGATGGACGCGGGCGTGACAATTTACCTTCCGGAGACGGCGGTGATCGATCCCGACGTCACCGCCGGCCCCGATACGGTGATTGACCCGTGCGTGCAACTGCTGGGTAAAACGCGCGTCGGCGCGCGATGCAAAATTCAGACGGGCAGCGTTCTGCGCGACACGCGTGTCGATGACGACGTTTTCATCGGCGCGCACACAGTGATGGACGCAAGCCGGGTGGGCAGCAAAGCGCAGGTCGGGCCATTTTCGCGGCTGCGTCCCGGCGCGGACATACGCGCGGGCGCGCACATCGGCAATTTTGTAGAAGTGAAAAACGCGGTGGTGCGCGAAGGAGCAAAAGCGAATCACCTTACCTATCTTGGGGACGCGACCATCGGCCGCGGAGCTAACATCGGCGCGGGGACGATCACGTGCAATTACGACGGCGTCGCCAAGCACCCTACGACGATTGGCGACCGCGTGTTTATTGGCAGTGATACGGCGCTGGTGGCGCCCGTGCGCGTCGGCGACGGTGCCTACGTTGCAGCTGGCTCGACCATCACTGAAAATGTTCCCGCTGACGCTCTTGCCATTGCCCGCGGCCGCCAGAGCAATAAGCCCGGATGGGCCGCAGCGCGGCGTCGCGAGCTAGCGCGTGCGGTAGCCGACAAGGCGCACGGCAAGGTAAAACGCGGGAGGAAGGCGGCACGCCGACCGAAGGTGAAACCACGCCGCAGCAAACGAAAGCGCTCCAGACGATCCCGCCGTTAGATCGACGTTCACTTGCCAGGGATTTGTTGCGGTTAGCAAAGTTTAACCAGGCTCGGTCGCCTTGAATAAGTCGCAGTTGTGGCCACTGCCTTCTTCACAAACCAGCTACCTCTCGACTGCATAGCACAATCGGACGACGCCATCGGGGTACTTCTTGGTTGAGCGCAAGCGAAGCGGCACGTCCCGGTGGCGCGGCGCCATGAGAGGAATTCCCTCACCGATGAAGGTGGGGATGACGTGGATGTCGAACTCGTCGATCTCGCCGACATCAAGAAACGAGGCGATCAGCTCTCCGCCGCCCATCATCCAGATCTGTTTTCCCGGAGCCGCGCGCAGGCGCTGCGCAAATGCCTTCACCGGCTCCGACACAAATTTTACGCCGGGAGTCGCTGGTTTCGCAGGCTTCCGCGAAAACACGTAGTTGGCAACCTTCGTGTCGAATATGCCGCCTTTCCCGCCACTGTTCTTGTGATAGTCAAGAGCCCAGTCGTAGGTTTTGCGTCCCCACAGGATCGTGTCAATTGTGGGATAGAACGCGCCCATGCCGTAATCGACTGTGCGCGGCCGGCGATTCAACCATTCGACGTCGCCGTCCGGCCTGGCGATGTAACCATCGGCACTCGTTGCGATATAGACGATGATTCTTCGGATTGACTTCATGAAGCATCCTGCGGTTGCTCAAATCTACCGAAACCAGGGCCGCGCGGTACTTACTGCAGATCGTACGTGCTGAAACAGCCTGGCAAGCATAAGCTGGCTAAATGGCGGTGTCAGCGAATTGTAGGCCGTCCACGGGCGCTCGACTGGTGTTCGGCTGGTCTGGATAGCCGAGCATGAATGTTACGGGAGCTAGCCTCCCGGTCAGCTCGCCTATTTCCCATTTGTAGTCGTTCCCTGTGAGATGCGAAATCAATTGCAACAGTTCGGCAGGGGAGTAGGCGCGCAGACAAGAAAGGACTCCGTCGAACCACAGAACAAACGGGATGACCGGAATCAAATAAGTCCAAATCAAGCGCGACAGCCGGAATGGACGAATGAAAGGGACAGTGAAAAACGCGCCAAGCGGCATGAGAAAAGTAAGAAGAATGCTGAGAGGACGGCGCCGGGCGGCCTCGAAGATGGCAATCCCCTGCCGACTGTCCACAGTACTTTGAAGTATCGCGGTCGCTTGATTTGGGGCGAAGTGGTGAAACGAAGTAAACATGACGCGGAACCCGCCGAGCTGCGGCGGAATTCTCGTGGCATCGACCGATTCGGCGCAATAGCTGATGGCCCCTTCAGAGGCTTTTCGCGCTCCACGGAATGCGGCGATGTTTGGATACTTATCCGTCAGGCAGATTTCGAGTCGGTCTGTACTCTCACGCGCAAGCGTCTGATGCAGCGAGATCCAAGGCCCTCCCGCGCCTGAACAAAGATCGATCAGGCGATGTGCGCCGGAGGCTTTGACCGCGCTCAAAAGGCGTGCGGTAACGGGTTCGTAGATTTGCCCGATTCGAAACACGGCTTGCAGAGCGTCCATAACGCCGTCGCGAAAGATCTTGGGGAACCAGGCTTGCTCGTGAATCTCAGAGAGTTTGATTCGACGCATGGCTGATCCGTCCGCCGCAATTTTGACCGTGGGCCCCAGGGAAGTAGCCAGATGATAGCACCGCGGCAGTTGGCCTTGAAACCACTGACTTGACCGCTCTCTTACGAGAGCGGAACACAATCCGCTTGACAGCGGCTGGGGCTTGCAGTTTTGTAGGGGTCTGAGCGGCGCGCGATGGCTGCTTGGTGTGAAAATTTGGATTCAGAGCGTGCTGCTGCGAAGGACGGAATTATCGAGCATGCATCCCGTTCATAAGGCGCTAGCGAGCCACACGGATCCCAAGGGTTTGCCGTGGGTGCCGTGGGTGCCGTGGGCTCCCGGGCATTTCATCAAGCTGATTAAGCTGAATCCCATCACCGGGCAAATCATTTTGTTTATTCGTTCGCTGCCGGGAGCGGCGCTGCAGATGCATTTCCATCCAGGCACAGTGGTGGTTTACACCGTGCAAGGAGCGTGGACTTACGACGAAGGCTGGGTTTCGGAAGCGGGCGATGTGGTTTTTGAAGTTGCGGGCTCGACACATTCGCCGCGCATGGTGGGCAGGGAAGATACGGTCGTGTTTGCGGTGATTAAAGGAGCGCTGGATTTTGTGGACGCCGCTGGAAACACCATCGCCACCGAAAACTGGCAGACGTTCCTGAAGCGCTATCACGATTATTGCCATGAGAAAGGTTTGACGCCTGTGGACATCACGAAATTCTGATTGCAGACGGCGTGTGTCCGCGAAAACTTCGGCAATGCTGCGGCCCCGGGCGCAAGCAGCGTCCCTACGGTCCTAATTCGAGTTTGAGTTGTCTTCGGTGGCCGGCGGAGCGATCTTAGCGAGCTCGGCTTCCAGTTCGTCAATCTTCTTCTGCTGGTCGTCCATTTCCTGCTGCTTGGCCGCAATCTGATCTTGTTCGTCCTTGAGCTTGGCCGCGCCTTCCTTGTCCGAGGAATAATCTGGTTTGCCGTAATACATCTGCGAATCGAGAGTGTTGGTACGCTGGAGCAGGTCAAGATCGGTCTTGATAGTGGACAATTTTTCCTTGGCGTCAGCAATCTGGGATTTCAGCGCGCTCTTGTCCTCGGCGCCAGATTTCGCCAAGCTTTTTGCCGCCGTAGCGCCATTGGCTGAGCTGTCCGCAGCTGCACTCGCGGCTGAACTATCGGCATCGGCGCCAGCGGGAGCTTCGCCCACTACGCTGATTTGAGCTCCGGCTTTGGGAACCGTGTCGTTGTCCCACACGCGTGCGGGCTTTTGGTCGTCTTTCTTGGCCTCGCGAGCGCGTTTGGCGGCTTCCGCCAAAGACGACGTGGATGAGGACTGCGTGTCCTGTTGCTGAGGAGGAGGCGGCATTTGCGACTGTCCTGCGGCGAAACCCACCGGCAAAATCAGCAGAATTCCGAGGCTCAAACGTGCGATTTTCATGATCCTTCTCCAGGCAGCCGTTTCCCAATCCTTAATTCTAGCCGTGCCGCTGCGGGAGTGGCAATTGGCGTCCGGTGTCGCGCCCAAAGAGGCACCCTGTACATCTCGGCAGGTGCGGGCTGACCGGCGCGGAGTTGGTAGATGAAAGGCGCACCCGCCGTCGCGCATTGCGGGATTTCTTGCGCGCCCGCAGAACCCACGGCATACTTCTCGGACGGTGCCTGTCCCGCGGCGGCCACAGCGACTTTAAGCCTTCGGAGCAATGATGCGATATTGCGTCGGCGTTATGCTGTCTTTTTTGTTTTTGTTACAGGTTATGGCTTTTGTTACCCGCGCGGCAGTGGCGCCGCAAGGGCAGGCCTTGAAGGTAGTGGTGGCCACGCAACAATCAGACCAAGCGACGCCCGATACTTCGGCGCCCTCGCCTTCGAATTCGACCACATCGGCGCCAGCGAAAAAGGTAACGGCCTACACGCTGCCGCCCGATCTGTATCGAAAGGCCCGGGACCTCGGCCGGTTTCGCTTCCGCTTCAACCTGATCGATTTTTTCTACGGAGTATTTGTTCTGTGGGTGATTTTGCGCTGGAGGTTCGGGCCGACATTCCGTGATTGGGCGGAGGGCGTGTCGCGGAATCGCCTTGTGCAAGCCGCAATTTTTGCCCCGCTGCTAATTTTGACCATCAACATTCTCACTTTGCCATCGGATATCTACGAGAATTCCGTGGAGAGGAAGTACGGGCTCAGCGTGCAGGGCTGGAGCTCGTGGTTCTGGGACTGGACCAAGGGACAATTTCTCGTGGTAGTGCTGGGGATTGTCCTAGTTTCCATTTTATATGCGGTGATTCGCAGCAGCCCGCGACGCTGGTGGTTCTATTTTTGGTTGGTGTCGCTGCCTATCGCCGTGGTTTTAGTGTTTCTGCAGCCGCTCGTCGTGGACCCCATGTTCCACAAATTCGAACCGCTGCAGCGGAAAGATCCAGAGCTGACGGCCAGCCTGGAACGCATGGTGCAGCGCGCAGGGCAAAACATTCCACCCGAGCGCATGTTCTGGATGGGCGCGGGAGAAAAAACCACCGAGCTGAACGCGTACGTGACCGGCATCGGAGCGTCCAAACGAATCGTCGTGTGGGACAACACCATCGCCAAGATGAATACGGCGCAAATCGTTTACGTGGCTGGGCACGAGATGGGCCATTACGTCCTCAACCACATCTGGAAAGGCCTCGCCTTCGCGGCAGTATTTTTATTCGTGCTTTTCTATCTCGGATTTCGGACGATCGGATGGTTCCTGCGCCGCTGGGGAAAGGATTGGGGCATTCGAGGCCTGGAGGACTGGGCGTCGCTCCCGGCGCTGCTCTTGCTTCTTTCCGTTTATTCTTTTATCGCCAACCCGATCAACAGCGCAATGAGCCGGCACTTCGAACATCAGGCGGATCGCTATGGACTGGAAGTGACGCATGGACTCACGCCGGATTCCGGACAGGTCGCAGCACAATCATTTCAGGTTCTTGGCGAGGTGGATCTGTCGGATCCCGAGCCGAATTCCATTGATGTCCTCATGTTTTATTCGCATCCTCCGATCCCGGACCGGATTCGATTTGCGCTGACGTACGATCCATGGGCGAAGGGCGAGCAGCCGGAATTGGTGAAATAGGCGGCGCCCTTTCCGTCGACTCCGAGATGGCGTTTTTATTGGCGGGCGTCGAAGATCATACGGATTCCGTGCTTGGCGCGCAGCGTGACTAGCGGATCTGGAATTACGGGATGGCCGGGGACTAGTCTGAAACGATACTTCTGCGCGATCGTTGCCAGGACCAGCGCTGATTCCAGCAGCGCAAAGCCCTGTCCAATGCACCGGCGCGGCCCATCACCAAACGGAAAATACGCTCCGGCAGGCAAGCGATTCTCGAGGCCGTTGAGCCAGCGCTCAGGGCGAAAGACCTCTGGGTCATCGAAATAGCGAGGGTCGCGATGCATCACCCATTGCGCCATGATCATTGTGGTATCGGAGGGAAAATCGTAGCCTGCGATCGTGCAGGGGGCGACCGAAGTTCGCGCCACGATGTAGGCAGCAGGATAAAGACGCAACGTTTCGTTCACCACCGCACGCAGATACGCTAAACGCTCAAAGTCGGCCAGTTCCGGCGCGCGGCCAGCCAAAATTCCGTGAAGTTCTTCGTGCAGCCGCGCTTCGGCGGCCGGATTTTCGCTTAGCATATACCAGGCCCAGGAAAGCGTAAGAGCCGTGGTTTCGTGGCCGGCCAGAAATAGTGTCATGGATTCGTCGCGAAGCTGCTGCGGCGTCATTTGCGTGCCGTCTTCGTCCATCGCGCTCATCAGCATCGCGAGCAGATCGTGGTGGTGATTTGTGTTCCCCTCGGCTTGACGCTCTTCGATGATTCCGTAAACCAGTGAATCGAGGAATTGTGTTTCGCGCCTGGCGCGGCGATTCGCGGGCGTAGGCCAGTTTTCGGGGATCTTGATGGGCGAGCGGGCCTTGCGCAGGGAATAGCGCATAAGATAACCGAGCGAGTCGCCCACCTGTTCCGCTTCCGCTTGCAGCGTCGAGCCAAAAAGTGTACGGACGGCGATATCGAGAGTCATCGCCATCATTTCCTGCGTGATGTCGCGGACGTCCCCATCCCGCCATTGTTTCATGCGAACTTCGGCGCGTTCGACCATGGTCGCGCCGTATTCATTGATGCGGCTGCGATGAAAGGCGGGCTGCGCCAGGCGGCGCTGGCGGCGCCAAAAATCGCCTTCGCTGATGAGCAGGCCTTGGCCGAGCAAGCGTTGCGTGACGTCTTTGGTCAGTTTGCTTTTGTGGAACTTAGCTTGTTGGACGATGCAAACCTGCTCGATGTAATCGGGATGATTCAGAAAAATGCGGTGCTGATTGACTATCGGAACGCAAACGATGTCGCCATACTCGCGCGCGAGCCTGCGCAAGGTTTCAAGGGGGTCGCGCAGGACCTGGAATGCCAGGCCGAATAGGGGCAGGCCCTTCGGGCCGGGCGGCAATTTGCTTCCGTTTGCAGGCATATTCGCGTGTCCACACCTCGACCGTCGTTTCGCGGCCAGGCACACATTCCTCTAGCAAGTATTACGCTCTACCACCTTACTTTAGTTCACAAACGTTTGCAGCTTTGCTGCTACTGCGCGAATCCAATTCACTGGGGTGCGGGGAGGGCGTCTTGTGGTTCAATAAGACACGCGAACAGCGGCAAGCAAAAGGGGAATCCGTGGAAGTCGAACAACCTGACTGGCTACAGCAGATTGAGGGCATTCTTGAAAGCTTGAACGAAGGGGTACTCATCTCCGACGATTGCCAGAACGTGATATTTACCAATTCCAACTTTCAAGAGATGACCGGAATACCGCGCAGCGAGCTCTTCGGAATGGACTCCTACAAGTTCTATACCAAAGAAGAAGCCGAATTCATCGAGGAGCAAAAAGAACGAGGCCGGCGACAGGGCCGCAACCGATTTGAGTTCGTCCTCCCGCGAAGTGATGGCGGGCGGATGCCGGTGATTATCAGCGCGAAAGTGATCGAGGATCCCGATGGCCGGCAATACACGATTGTCTCGTTTACCGATATTTCCGACCTGAAAAATGCCGAAAACGAGCTGCGCGACGCCAACAAGAAGCTCGAAGAACGGCACCGGGAAATTCAGGAGGACCTGGTGCTGGCCGCGCGCGTCCAGCAGAGCCTGGCGCCGAAATCGCTGGTGTGGGGGAAGGTGCAGGTGGAAACTTTTTATCATCCGGTGCGCACCATCGGAGGAGATTTTGGTCTGGTAAATTCGCTCGACGAGGACCAATTGAACCTGCTGGTCTGCGACGTTTCCGGGCATGGCATCGGGTCCGCGCTGGTGGCTAACCGGATTTATACCGAGATGATGACGCAATTGCGCGCGGGTGCAAACCTGGGAAATATGTTTCGTGGGCTCAACCGGTTCGTCATGCAGAATATCGGCAGTTCGGTTTTCTTTTTTACGGTGGCGGCTGCGCGAATCGACCGAGCGGCACGGCGGATGATTTTTGCTGGGGCGGGACATCCTCCCGGAATGGTGGCGCGAGCCGGGCAAGAGCCTCGTTTGCTGGAATCCCGGAGCATGGTTCTGGGTGCGCTGCCGGACGCGGTGGACGAAGAGGCCAGTCTGGACGTCGACCTCGCTCGGGGCGATCGTGTGGTGCTCTACACCGATGGAATTACCGACGTCTTCAATTCCAACGGCGAGATGCTGGGCGTGGAAGGCGTGCAGAAATTCGTACGCGAAACTTCGTCGCTGCCCTTTCACGAAATGAAGCAGGGCATTCTCGATCGCGTGGCGGCGTGGCGCGAAGGACCGCCGACAGACGACGTTTCACTGGTGCTGGTAGAAGTAAATTAGGCCCTCGGCTGGTTCGAGTTCTTCATTCCTTTTTGTGAGACAACGTGCTCTCGCCATGGCCGATATCCAACTGATTACCGAGATCTCCACAGCGCCCAACGAAATTTTTGTGTTTTTTGTGCCACAGCGCATGCCGCTCTGGTATGGGATTGAAATGGACGCGCATTTTGAAGTGCAAGGCGGCGCATCCGATTTTGCACCGACACAGAAAATACGCATTACCGGCAAATTGCAGCGCTACGACGTGGCGCTGACAGCCGTGATCACCGCCTACGAGTGGGAACACTTACTGGAATGGCATTTTCAGGATTCCTACGGCGTGCGCGGAATGCAGCGATGGGAATTGCAGGGTCTGGCGGGAACCACGCGTGTAACGATGCGCGATAAGTACGAAATGCCGGAGTTTTTTGGCAAGATGCTCGACGCTATCGTCACACGTCGAGCGGTGCGGATGCGCGATCAATCGTGGCTGGAGCGCTTGAAACATCTTGCCGAGCGCTCCTCGTAGCGGCGGGCGGCGATCGTTCGCTGTTCGGCTCGGCGCCACTGCCACCGTGGCGCACTGAAGCTTAGACTCCGACCACACGCAAGAATTTCTTTTTGCCGACGCGGAGCGGCAGCAGGTCGCCGGGATTCAGGACGATGGTGTGCTTCACGTCTTTGGCAATCTCGCCGTTTACCTCGACGGCTCCCTGCTTGATCAGACGTTCGGCTTCGCTGCGCGAATTCGCAAGACCCGCTTCGGTCAGCAATAAATGCAGCGGGCGCTTGCCCCAGGCTAACTTCATTTCAGGCATATCCGTGGGAGCTTTTCGGTCGCGGTAAACCAGGCGAAATTCGTCGGCAGCTTCGCGCGCGGCCTCTTCGCCATGAAAGCCTGCGACAATGGTGTGCGCCATTTGCATTTTGGCATCCATAGGATGCAACACGCCCATTTTGACTTCCTCGCGCAGGCGCACAACGACCGGTGAGCCAAAATCGGTAAGCAATTCGTAGTACGACCACATCAATTCGTCCGAGATGGACATGAGTTTGCCAAACATCTGCCCAGGGGGATCAGTGATGCCCACGTAATTCCCGAGGCTCTTAGACATTTTCCGTTCGCCATCGAGCCCAACGAGAATCGGCATGGTCATGATCACTTGCGCGGGCAGGCCGTATTCGCGCTGGATCTCGCGATGCACGAGCAGATTGAATTTTTGTTCGGTCGCGCCGAGTTCGACGTCTGACTTCAGCGCCACCGCATCGTAGGCCGTCAGCAGCGGATAGAGCAGCTCGTGAACGGAAATCGGCTGATTGGCGTCTAGGCGCGAGCGGAAATCCTCGCGCTCGAGCATGCGCGCGAGGCGATAACGCGCGCAGAGTTGCACGACTTCTTGGCTGCTGAGCTTGCCGAGCCACTCGTTGTTGTAACGGACCTCTGTTTTTGTCTTATCGAGAATCTTGAAAACCTGCTGGAGATAAGTTTCCGCGTTTTTTTCGACTTGCTCACGTTTGAGCGGCGGGCGAGTTTCCGATTGTCCGGTGGGATCGCCAATCATTGCCGAAAAATCGCCGATAAGGAAAATCGCGGTGTGGCCCATGTCCTGAAATTGCTTGAGCTTTCGCAGTACCACAGTATGGCCGAGGTGAATGTCCGGCGCGGTGGGGTCAACGCCCAGATATACGCGCAGAGGTTTGCCGGTCTTTGTCGACTGCTCGAGCTTGGCCTTCAATTCGTCTTCGCGGATGATTTCTGCCGCGCCTTTGCGCAGGTACGCGAGTTGTTCTTCTACCGGCTTAAATTTCGCGGAAGACACTATTTTTTCTCCGGCACTTTGGTGGGATCTAGCAGAACGCGGCGGCCTTCGATGCGATACCGCCCTTCCAGCACAAGTTTTACTGCTTCGCTGTAAATGCGATGTTCTTCACGCAGGATGCGTTCGGCTAAAGTTTCCGGCGTGTCCCGATCTTCGATGGGGACGCAGGCTTGCAGCACGATCGGCCCGGCGTCAAGATTTTCGTCGACGAAGTGGACCGTGCAGCCGGAGAATTTCGCGCCGTGTTCCAGAGCCTGGCGCTGCGATTCGAGTCCCGGAAACGCAGGTAACAGCGACGGATGAATATTCAAGATGCGACTCGGAAAGGCCGCGACGAAATGCGCCGAAAGCAGGCGCATATAGCCCGCGAGGCAGACCAGATCTACGTTTCTTTCGCGCAAGGCTGCTACGACCAATTTGTCGTAGGCTTCGCGTTCGAGGCCTTTCGACGGGATCACCTGCGTTGCGATGCCGCGCGCGCGCGCTTTCTCGATTCCCGGAGCTCCTTCGCGATTGCTGACCACGATCGCGATTTCGGCATCAGGAATGCGGCCGGAGGCGATGCTGTCAGCCAGCGCTTCGAAATTCGATCCGCGGCCCGAAAGCAGCACGCCAATGCGTTTTTTCATGACCGCCCGAAATTAGCATAGTTCCGGAAGCTCTCCAAACCGCGGCGCGTAAGGACATTCCTCGCTTGACTCCGCACCGGAGCGGAGGCATTGTTTTCGACGCGTTCGCAATCCTCGGGAGGCTCCCCGTGTTGAATGTGCGTTTCGCCTTGTTGGTCTGCGCGTTCCTACTGATTGCTGGCCTGATTGCCGGCTGCTCCACCGGAGGCGGCGATCAGCCGCAGCCACAGGTTGCTGTTCAGCCGGCAGACACACGAGCGTCTGAGGAGGCTGCGATTCGCGCTGCGTCCGCCGCGTGGAGCCAGGCATCCGCAGCGAAGGACGTAGATAAGACTGTTTCTTTTTACGGGGATGGCGCCGTGGTGATGTCTCCCAAAGCCCCCGCGGTTCATGGCAGCGAGAATATTCGAAAGGGCTGGGCAGAGGGGTTCGCCACGCCCGGGCCTGGTTTGAGTTGGCGTACTACGGCAGTGGAAGTCGCACGGTCCGGCGATCTCGCGTACGAAAACGGCACGTATGATTTCGTTACGACTGGGAAGGATGGCAAGACCAGCGACGAGAAGGGCAAGTATCTGGTCATCTGGAAGAAGCAAGCCGATGGCGCGTGGAAAGTAGCCGTGGATATGGACAATACCGACCAGTAGCGCGCAAGGCCTAGGCAAGAACCGCGTGGCGGCCTAAAAGACCGCCGCTACCAAGACGTGATGCGTTTCTCGCAAACTCTATAGAGCGAGCTTGCCAGTATAAATGATGCGGGGCTTTCCGCGGACAGCGCGTTCCACGCGGCCGATCAGGTAGAATTTCTCGCGCTTGCGCTTCAGTTCACTTTCCACGCGCGAGACGTGTTTGGCCGGCACGACCAGAATCATTCCCACGCCCAGATTGAAAGTATGCAGGAGTTCGTCGCGATCGATTTCGCCAAGCTGCGCCAAATATTTAAAAATGGGGAGCACCGGCCAGGAACCCAGATCAATCACAGCTTGCACGTTGCTGGGGAGCGCGCGCGGCAAATTGCCGGTGATTCCGCCGCCGGTGATATGCGCCATGGAAGTAACCCATTCGCGTGCCAGGATATTTTTCAGCAGCGGCCAATAGGCGCGGTGCGGTTTCAGCAATTCCGCGCCGATTTTGTTGCTGACTTCCGCAACGTAAGTATTGGGATTGAGCTTGGCGACGCCAAAAACCAATTTTCGCGCGAGAGAGTAACCGTTGGTGTGCAGGCCGCTGGAGGGCAGCGCGAGCAGTGCATCACCGGGACGTACGCGGCTGGGATCAAGCCGCATTTTTCTCTCGACGGCTCCGACGACGAATCCCGCGAGGTCGTAATCGCCCGGCGGATAAAAATCGGGCATCTCGGCGGTTTCGCCGCCGATCAGCGCGCAACCGGCGTGGCGAGCGGCGCGGCTCATTCCTTCGATCACCTGCTCGACGATGCGCGGATCAATTTTGCCCATGGCCAGGTAATCCAGAAAAAACAGCGGCTGCGCCCCCTGGGTGAGAATGTCGTTGATGCAATGATTCAGAATGTCCACGCCCACCGTGGAATGAATTCCCGTGGCAAAGGCGATTTTCAGCTTTGTCCCGACGCCATCAGCGCTGGAAACCAGAATGGGATCTCGCCAGCGTTTGCGGTCGAGCTGGAAAAGCGCACCGAATCCTCCCACGGGAGCGAGGACGCCGTGGGTGAACGTGCGGCGCGCCATGGCGGCGATGCGCCGCTTGGTTTCATCAGAAGCTGCGATATTTACCCCAGCATCGGCGTAGCGCATCTATGGAATCTGCTTTCTGAAGGAGACGAAAAACTTCCTGAAGCCCCGAGTATCCTGAATTTCAGAACAGGTGGAACAAACGCTTCCAGCGAATCTCTCCCGGATGAATCACGGCGTTCAAATACGTTTCAAAGCGCTCGCCGACATGGCCGGGCTCCCAAACTTCTTCCGGCGCGTCAATGGACATATAGATGAGCATCGGCGTGCCAATAATATTCTCGCGAGGCACGAAGCCCCAGTAGCGGCTATCATAGGAATTTTCGCGGTTATCGCCCATCATGAAATATTGGCCTTGCGGAACGTGATAGGGCCCGCGATTTTCCTGCGGATTCGGCGGATCGGGGCGGTAAGGCTCATCCAGTTTCTTCTCGTTGATGTAAACGACGCCTTGTTTGATTTCGATCGTGTCGCCGGGCAAGCCAATGCAGCGCTTGATGAAATCCGGAAAGCCCTGCTCAGGCAGCGGTGCGCGAAACACGATAATCTGCTGGCGTTTCGGTTCGCGCCAGAGTGGGACGTGCCAGGGCGTGAAGGGAATTCCGGCGTCGTAGCCGAAGCGGCTGACGATCAAATGATCGCCGATCAATACGGTGTTTTCCATCGAGCCGCTAGGAATCACCCGGGCCTGTACCAAAGTGCCTTCGATAAAGAGAAACGCAACAATTACCCAAAACCAGGAAACAACTTCGCGCCAGACTTTGTCGCTGGTTGTGGCGGGGTTGTGCTGCACCCTATCCAGCCGGTCGCGATCGGCCGCGACGGCTTCTTCGACGTCAGCTTTCACGATGAGCCTCCACTTCAAGTTGCACCAGCTCCGTCGGATAGCTGCCGGTGTAGCACGATGTGCAGAATTTGTGGCCGGCGTCGTCGTTGTCTTCAACGGCCAGCCGCAATCCCTCCAGCGAAACGTAGCCTAACGAGTCAGCGCCCAGGTACTTGCGGATTTCCTCGACCGAATAATTAGCGGCGATCAGTTCCTCGCGGCGCGGCGTATCCACGCCGTAATAGCACGGCGAGATCGTGGGCGGGCAACTGATGCGCACGTGGACTTCGGTGGCGCCCGCGTCGCGAACCAAGCGCACGATTTTGCGGCTGGTGGTGCCGCGCACAATCGAATCGTCTACCAACACAACGCGCTGACCCTCCAACATTCGACGGACGGGGTTGAGTTTTAGCTTCACTCCAAAATCGCGAATGGCCTGGCTAGGCTCGATGAAGGTGCGGCCGATGTAGTGATTGCGAATCAGCGCCATGCGAAAGGGAATGCCGGAATCCGCCGAATAGCCGATGGCTGCCGGAACGCCGGAGTCGGGCACGGGCGTGACAATGTCAGCTTCGACCGGATGTTCCTTCGCGAGCAGCCTGCCAAGGCGTTCGCGCGTGCGGTTTACCGGCGTGCCAAAAACCAGGCTGTCGGGACGCGAGAAGTAAACATGTTCGAAGACGCATTGCTGCAGCGGCTTTTCCGGCGCGAAATGAAAGGATTCGATGCCGCTGCGCGAAATCCGTACCATTTCTCCCGGCTCGACATCGCGCATATATTCGGCGTCAATCAAATCGAACGCGCAGGTTTCGGAGGCGGCCACCCAGGAGCCGTCGAGGCGTCCGATACACAGCGGGCGAAAGCCACGCGGATCGCGAATCGCGTAGATTTCATCGCGCGTGAGCAACAACAGGGAGTACGCGCCTTCCACTTGATTCAGCGCGTCAGCGATGGCGCCGGTAAGATTGCGCGCGCCGCTGCGTGCGATCAGGTGGACAATTACTTCCGTGTCGCTGGTGGTTTGAAAAATGGATCCGCGATGTTCCAGTTTTTTGCGCAACTCGATAGCGTTGGTCAGGTTGCCGTTATGGCCGAGGGCGATTTTGCCTTTGTTGCAGTCGATCACGACAGGTTGCGCATTCATTAGGGATGTGTCGCCCGCGGTGGAATAGCGCGTGTGGCCGATCGCTGCGTCACCGGGAAGGCGCGAAATCACTTCTGGCGTGAAAATCTCCTGCACTAGGCCCATCGCCTTGTGGACGTGGACTTGCGAACCGTCCGTCGAAGCGATGCCGGCGGATTCCTGGCCGCGATGTTGCAGAGCGTAGAGGCCGAGATAGGTCATCTTCGCGGCTTCCGGGTGGCCGAAAATGCCGAAAACGCCGCAATGATCGTGGAAATGATCGTCGCCGATTATAGGGACTTTTGAACTCATGCAGTCTCGATTGCCTTTTGCAGCGCTCCGCTCCAGGTATTGTGGAATGAAGCGATAGAGCCTTGTACCACAGGCGAGCCGTTATATTGGATGCGAAAATCGCCGCGCGTGACTGTACCGATTTGTTGTACGGCCACTTTACATTGTGCCGCAACCTCATTCACGCGGGCAAGCGAAGAGGGCGAAAGCGAAACTAGGGCGCGGGCGCCGCGTTCGCCGAAAAGCGCCGATTCAGTCGGTTCGTCGTGGTTTGCGGGCGCGAGCGTGACCTGCGCTGCAAGCCCATTCGCGCCGAAACACGATTCAGCTAACGTGACGGCCAGGCCGCCGTCGCTGATGTCGTGCGCGGAGTGGATTCGTTCTTCATTGGCGAGCTTCACCAAACATTCGATCAGGCGCTTTTCGGCAGCCAGGTCAATTTCGGGAGGCGCACCGGCGACGATTCCGTGAATTGTCTTGGCATACTCGCTCGACGAAAATTCCCGCGACGCTTCCGTACTGTCGGACTTCCAGCCGCCATTCTGCCCCGCTCCATCGAGCAGCAGGATCACGTCGCCTTGGTGGCGAAAACCAGAGCCGAGCGCGCAGTCGGCGTTTTCCATCAAGCCAAGAACACCCAGAATCGGCGTAGGGTAAATCGCCTTGCCCAGCGTTTCATTGTAAAAGCTGACGTTTCCGCCGGTGATGGGAGTTTCAAGGACGCGGCAGGCTTCGGCGATGCCGTCAACGGTTTCGCTGAATTGCCACATCACCTCCGGCTTTTCCGGATTGCCGAAATTCAGGCAATTGGTGGCAGCGACCGGACGCGCGCCAGTGCAAGCAACGTTGCGCGCGGCTTCGGCGACTGCATGCATCGCGCCAACGCGCGGGGAGAGGTAACACCAACGGCCGTTGCCGTCGGTCGAGAGAGCCAGCGCACGCTTGGTTTCTTTTAAGCGCAGCACGGCGGCATCGCCCGAACCTGGGCCGAAGCGAGTATTCGTTTGCACCATGGAGTCGTATTGTTCGGTGATCCAATATTTCGAAGCAATGGTTGGCGATGCGAGTAGGCGACGGAAGTTCTCGCTGAGGTCCACGCCTTCTTTTGCAAGTGGTACGAGCAGAGATTGTTGCGCGGAGGCCGCAGCGCCGGACTTTGGCGCACGGATGGGCCGCTCGTAACGCGGACCTTCCTCCGCAATTGCGTGCGCGGGAATTTCGGCGGCGACCTGACCCTGGTTCAAAACGCGCAGTTTTCCATCCTCAGTGACTTTTCCGATCTCGACGGCGTCGAGACCCCATTTGTGGAACACATCGAAAACTTCGCGCTCGCGTCCGCGCTCGGCGACCAGCAGCATGCGCTCCTGCGATTCGCTAAGCATGATTTCGTACGGCGTCATGCCGCTTTCGCGTTGCGGCACGCGTGCCAGATCAATTTCGATTCCCAGGCCGCCGCGCGAGGCCATTTCGGAGCTCGAGCTGGTGAGCCCCGCCGCTCCCATATCCTGAATCGCGACCACGGCGCCGGTGCGCATCGCTTCGAGGCACGCCTCCAGCAACAACTTTTCCATAAAGGGATCACCGACCTGCACGTTAGGGCGCTTCTGCTGCGATTCCTCGCTGAACTCGGCGGAAGCGAGCAGCGATGCGCCATGAATTCCGTCGCGTCCGGTTTTTGCGCCGACGTAAATTACGGGGTTGCCGGCGCCACGCGCCTTGGCGAAAAACAATTCTTCGCGGCGGCAGATGCCCAGAGCGAGCGCGTTCACCAGTGGATTATTCGAGTAGCAGGGCTCGAAAGCGACTTCGCCGCCGACGGTAGGTACGCCGAAGCAGTTTCCGTAGAAGCCAATGCCGCGGATTATTCCATCCAAGATATGCCGGTTGCGCGCAATTTCCTCGGCGGTTGCGTCGCCCGCGCTTGGCCCGGGCGTGATTGGTCCGAAGCGCAGTGAATCCAGTACGGCGATCGGACGAGCGCCCATGGTGAAAATGTCGCGCAGGATCCCGCCGACGCCGGTCGCCGCGCCCTGAAAGGGCTCGACGAAACTGGGATGATTGTGCGATTCGATTTTGAAGACGGCGACCAGGCCGTCACCGATGTCCACGACGCCGGCGTTTTCGCCGGGGCCCTGGACCACGTGAGTGCCGCGCGTGGGCAGGCGTTTCAGGTGCACGCGCGAGGATTTGTAAGAGCAATGCTCGCTCCACATCACGCTGAAAATGCCGAGTTCGGTGAAATTGGGATCGCGGTCCAGGATTTTTTGCGTGCGCGCGTACTCTTCGGGAGTAAGACCGTGCTCGGCGGCGACTTGTGGAGTTACCTTGATTTCCGTATCAATCATTTTTGAGTGCGGGCTAAATGGCGCTATGCAGGAACGGCCGTTTGCCGGCTAAGGCTTGCTACCACGGAACGGAAAATCACCAGGCCGTCAGCGGAGCCGAGCGGCGATTCCGCCGCGCGTTCGGGATGCGGCATCAGGCCCAGAACGTTGCGCTGCTGGTTGCAGATACCGGCGATGGCATGCAGCGAGCCGTTGGGATTGGCTTGGTGGTCGTTTTCGGCCGCGTCCTCGCCGTCAGGTTTTACGTAGTGAAAAATAATCTGGCCGTTGCGTTCGAGTGCGGCGAGCGCAGCAGGCTCGCAGAAATAGTTTCCTTCGTTATGCGCAATGGGAATTTTCAGTACCTGACCCTTCTGCGCGGCGCAAGTGAAGGGAGTGTCGGTGGATTCGACGCGGATGTGCACCTGGCGGCAGAGATAGCGCAGGCCCTTGTTGCGCATCATCGCGCCGGGAAGAAGCCCTGCTTCGAGCAGGATCTGGAAGCCGTTGCAGATTCCGAGGACCAGACCTCCGGAACGCGCGAAGCGGTCCACGGATTTCATTACCGGAGAAAATCGCGCAATCGCCCCGGTGCGCAGGTAATCGCCATAGGCGAAGCCGCCAGGGAGAATTACGACGTCGCAGCCGGAAAGATCTTCGGATTGGTGCCAGATGAATTCGACGGGTTGATGGATGATGGTGGCGACGGCGTGGTAAGCGTCTTCATCGCAATTCGAACCGGGAAACTGCACCACTCCGAATTTCATCGCGGCATTCTCCTTGATTTGATTTTAACATACGGCGCGGGATGGCGCGGAAGGTTGGTAGGAACGGCTTTGCCAGCACCCAACAACGTAATTCTGAAAACTCGCAAAGGCGTGCGCAGGTGTCTCCCGTTGGCGGCATCGCCTTAGGCCGCTTCCCTAGCCCGGCGCATCTGGCTTCGGTATGGGGTAAATCTCGAGATTGGGGCGGACGGGGAAGCGCGGTTTCGAGTCGCTCGATAAGGCCTAGGAAGCGGACTACTACTAATAGTGGATATTTTTCTTGACACACTAGGGTCTTGGGAGCAAAATCCCGCACATTAACGGCGCGTTACGGGCACTTTACTATTCGTTTCACACGCCGGCTCGCGCGAGCGTCCGTTTCATCTGCAGCCGCGCAATTTCCAGACCGAGGAGGGGCCATGCATGAGTTCGCTGGAGGCACGGTGCAGTGTTTGAATCCGGAATGCATGGCGCGGGGGCGCTGGCTGCGTCTTAACGACGCGCCGCAAGAGCGCTGCAGCAGTTGCGGCGCCCCGCTGCATACTGTACGGCCGCCGCTAGCGCCGCACTTGCGCGCGCGAACGCGTCCCCCGCTAAGGAATTACCGGCCGATGGGCCGCGGACGGTAGATCAAGTAGCAGATTCGGAACCAATCAAGGTGCGACAAGAAAGGGCCCGGGCGATCCAACGGCTTCAAGCTTTTTTCCAGTCCTGAGATTGTGCCGCGCTCACACGTTCGAGTCGCGTTCCGAGCGCGCCCGTAATAACAGCTAGAAATAAAACTTCAACGCTAACTGAATTAGTCTGGGGCCCCGGTCCGAAAGAACTTGGCCGAACGTCGAACTGCCACCTGAGTTATCGATTTTATAAAATTGGGCATGGTTGAATGCATTGAAAAATTCCGCGCGAAATTCGATAGACTTTGACTCGCCGAATGGCGTCTTCTTGGCGAGTGAGAGGTCGTAGTTGTTGATTCCTGGCCCGCGGATGGAGTTCCGTGACAAATCACCGTACGTGAACAAAGGGATGCCGACGTCGCCCGTTTGAGAGCAAGTGTAGTCAGTCAACGGACAGGGAGCGCAAACCATGTTCGTTGTGTTGATCCAGAAATTGCCAGTGGCACTGCCACCACCAATACAGCCAACGTCGTCGCCAAAAGCATCCTGTGGATCGCTGAACGACTGATTCCCATTCCGCGGGTTAGCGTGGGCGATAGGTCCAAGGACGTTTGTGCGGGTTAAGTCGGGAGACTGATTCTGTTCGCTTGCATTGCTATTTGAGTAGAACGTTATCGGGTTGCCCTTTTGGAACGAAGCAATAGCGTTCAGCTGCCATCCCTGCGCGAGCTTTTTGACAAATCCGTCGCTATGGATTGGACGATCAAATGGAAGCTGGTAAAGACCGCTGAGAACGAGGCGTTGCGGGACATCGAAATCCGCCAGTGAGCGATCCAAGCGATAATCCAGGGGGTCCGTGAATTCGGAGGAACGAGCGCGAAAGCCGGACGTCAGGTCAATGGTTTTTGCGAGGGTATAAGCGGCTCGAAACATAAGACCATTTCCAAAGCGCTTATCAACGGTAAGTTGAAATTGATGGCTGTCGGACAGTCCGTTGCTAAAGTTGGTGAGCAGTTGTTGCGGTCCCGTCGGCGTCCCGGTGGGGTCGTAAGGGTCCGTCGGATTCGAGCCTCCTTGGCAAACTGCGTACAGGCGCGCGCATTCTGGATTGATCTGCCCGTAAGTCTGCAACTGATTGAGCATTAAACTGGGCTGCGGGAAGTTCACCTCACCGGAACTGATCAGCTTCCTACCTAAACTGCCGACATAGACTGCCTCAATCATAGTGTCTTTGCTAACTTGCCACTGAAATCCGTAATTAAAGTTTTCCGAATACGGCGTTCGGAAATGTGGGTATGTCAGGTAGGCAAAGGGTATAGGAGGATTGCGGAACCCTTGCGTGAAGGGGTTATAAGGATTTGTTTGGCCCACGGCTGTCCAGGGGTCTGCCACGGCGCCGCATCCTTGGTTCACACAGTCCGGATTCGTCAAGCCGGTCCACGCGTTCGGAGTGTTGTTGGCGATGTAGCCAAACGGCGGTTCTCCCCCGAATTGCAGGTTCAGCGCTCCATCCTCGATATCGTAGAAGATACCAAACCCACCGCGCATCACTAGTTTGGCGTTGCCGAACATGTCCCACGCAAAACCGAACCGCGGGGCAAAATTGTTATGGTCCGGATAGACAAGACCACTATTGGGGGTGCCCGGATCACCGGGATACAGAATATTCGGAGGTGCGGTGGGAAAGACACTGGACTGCTGACCGGGAAACCAGCCCAGGATGTTGTTATGGATATCATGTTGTGGGATGTAGTACTCGTAGCGAAGACCATAGTTCAAAGTCAATCTCGGTAGTATCTTCCACGTGTCCTGTATGTATCCTGCGAACGATCCAGTCCGAATTCCATAGACAGCCGCCGAAGACTGGAAGTAATTGTCCCAGAAACCAGCGACGAAATCGGCATACTCGTCCCCCGTGAAGGCGCCAAAGGTGAAATCAAATCCGCCATTGTTGTAGTAAAGGTAGTCGAAATTGTTACGAACTCGTGTGATGTCTCCGCCAAACTTTATCTCGTGTTTGCCGCGCGTCCAGGTGAAATTGTCCGACCATTCGAACGACGCACGGTGCAGCTTTGTGGGGCCCTGAGTGGATGGCCCCAGAGTGAACGAGGGACCGAAAATGGTGGGCGGCGCAGGAGCCGCTGCGTCGGCGGGCGTTACATTCGTGAATCCCAGCGCAGTGGGTGACGTGGTATCGGTGGGAACACCCTGTTCCGAGGCATAGCGACTGGCTCCGAAGCGGAATTCGTTTACTCGTGTGCTAGAGAATGTGTGGGTCCATGTGAAGGTGCCAATCTGATTTCGCTGTGTTTCGAGTCCGCCCGAGCCGATCGGCACGTCACCGCCCGAGCCGATGGGCTGCGCTCCAGTGACTGAAGAGATGGTGCCTCCTTCTTCTGGGAAGAACGCGCGTGAGTCATCGATCAAATAAACCAACGATATAGTGTCGCGCGGGGTGACGTTGTAGTCGAAGTGGACGACACCTTGGTCGTCGTTGATCGCCGCCAAGGGAGACGCTACGAAGTTGTTAGTTCCAGAATTGGGCATCGGCATATACTTCGCGATGTAATTTGCGATCACCGGGTTGACTGGCACTTGGTTATTGGGATAGGCGGCGCCAGTAATTGGATTTATGAGCGGGAAAGAATCTGCGCTAAAGTCACCCGTCCTCTCCGGAACGCTGAGAACTCCGACGGGACTCGGCGTCATGCCCTCACCTCGCCGCGTACCCTGGTAGGCGACGAAAAAGAACATCTTGTCTTTTTTCGCTGGCCCGCCCAGAGTGCCGCCAAACACGTTTCGCCTGTAAGCAGATTTCTCCTGAGCGAGATAGTCTCTGGCATTCAGCACATCGTTACGCAGGAACTCGAAAAGGTCTCCGTGGAAATCGTTCGTTCCCGATTTCGTAATCTGATTGACGATGCCGCCTGAGGTGCGGCCGTACTCGGCGTCGTAGTTATTCGTTATGATCTTAAATTCGTCAACGGCATCCGGATTCGGGCTAACGACGATATTGTTGCCGAGGAAATCCGTGTTGTTCGCGCCATCGAGGAGAAACGTCAGCGACTCGGAGCGCTGGCCGCTTACGGAAAATGGGTTTCCTGTGGTGTCGTCTTGGTCGGGCGGGAACACACCTGCCTGGAGCAGTCCGAGTTGCAGGGTGTCTCGATCGAGTAATGGTAAATCTCGAATGGCGCGCTCGTCTTCGACTTTGCCCAGAACCGCGCTGGTCGTATCCACCTGGGCCACGTTGCCCGTGACTTCGATCGTTTGCGCTTCGTGACCGACCTTCAAGGGAACGTCGAGGCGACCGTTCTGATTCAGCTCTAGTGCAATTCCATCCTGCAAGAACGTTGCGAATCCTGGCTTCTCGACTGTAACCTTGTATTTGCCTACCTGGACCAGATCGAACAGGTAATTGCCGTCCTTGTCTGAATTCGTTATCCGTGAGATGCCCGTGCCGGTGTTTGTTAGTGTGACTTTGGCGCCCACGACTACCCCGCCCGATTGGTCGGTGACGGTGCCGCGCAGGGAGGCGTTCGTTTGGCCCCATGCGGCGTTGCCCCGGGCGGCAAGTATGGCGAGAAGAAATACCGCGAAAAAGAATCCGCGAAGAAGTTTCACACCCCACCTCCATGGTTACGCGTGCATGCTCAGAACATGCTGGCCGTGAGTTGCTGGCACACCGCGGAGGAAGACGACTACGCAGGGCTGCGGCTCGCCCCAAAACAAATCACCCCATTTCGTCCCAGCTCACACAACCCCGATGGCGACTCTATAGAACCGCCCGCAAAGGAAGTCAAGAAAGAATCGCTTATCGAACGTATCAAACCTATTGGAGTGAGTGACTTCCGGTCAAAACTTGAGTGGGATTCGGCTCAAAAAAGGGGAGCGGCCGGTGGGGGTGCCGGCCGCTCGTGGGCATGGGGTGATGGAGGTGCAGACATTCGAGGCGGCTTGCGCGGCCCCGAACACATTGCGAGTTTGCCTGCGAGCCGCGGTGACGTCGATAGACCGCTCGGTACATTTAGTGCCAGTACGAAGGTACTCGAAAGGTGTTTCGCGGCATCTTCGCTGACAAGATTGGATTTGGCGGCGACCGGCGGCGGTAATAAGGACAAGCTTGCAGCACGTGACAGGCGCTTACGGCGCTTACCCCCGGGATTGAATGGACCTGCAGGCGGTGGTAGGCTCGCGTTAGCAGGACCTTCTACGCGTGCGAGGGCGCGCGACGAACTGCCCGGCGACGTCATGGGCGCAATCGGAACAAAACTCGATCGGAAGCCGGCTGTGCAAGCGCAAGCCTTGGCCTCAGTGCGCCAACTGCTAGTGGAGCTCGGGAGCGCTCGGGGCATCGAAGAATTGGCGGCCCGCGGGCCGCAAGCGCATCTCGAGCGCGAGCTGGGATTGGGAAGCCTCGAACGCGTGGAATTGATGCTGCGCCTGGGCGACGCTTGCTGCGTGCGACTGCCGGATAGCGTGGTGGCCGAGGCAGACACGGTGCAGGACCTGACGGACGCGATCCTGCGAGAGGAAAATCGCGCTGCCGGGAAGGGAGCTCGTGCGTCGAGCTCCGTTGCTGTTGCGCCAGCCTCGATTTCTACTTCGCTCGCGATTCGCCCTGACGTCGAGCAGCAAGTCCGCAACGCCGAAACCCTCACGGAAATTCTGCGCTTGCGCGGTCGCGCGGAACCCGGCCGCGTACACATTCAAATTTACGAAGAAGACGAGCAACTGCGCACCATTACGTTTGGTGAGCTTTATGAACGGTCGTCAGCAGTCGCGGCAGATTTGCGCCAGCGCGGCCTGGAAACCGGCCAGACAGTGGCGATCATGCTGCCGACTTGCGCGGATTTCTTTTTCACATTTGCTGGGGTTCTGCTCGCAGGCGGAATTCCGGTGCCGATCTATCCGCCGTTTCGCGCTGACCGCATTGCGGAATATGCAACGCGGCAATCGAATATTCTGCGCAACGCCGAGGCAGGATTCCTGATGACGTGGCGGCAAGCCGAAAATCTGGCCAAGTTGCTGCAGCCGCAGGTGCCGACCTTGCGCCAAGTGCTGAACGTACAGAAGCTGGGAATCGTTGCGGCCGAGCCTAAAACGACGGGTGCGAAGACACCGGCGAGTGGCACAAAGCAGTGGCGCGCGGTGGAACATTTGTCTCATCACGCGCGCGGAGGCGATATTGCGTTGCTGCAATACACCTCAGGCTCGACGGGCGATCCGAAAGGTGTGGTGCTGACGCACGCGAACTTGCTGGCGAATATCCGCTCGATCATTTCGGGTATGCACGTTCAGGCCAGTGACGTATGCGTGTCCTGGCTGCCGCTCTATCACGATATGGGCTTGATCGGCGCGTGGTTTGTGCCGATCTTCACCGGCGTGCGACTCGTCGTGATGTCGCCGCTCGCGTTTCTCAGTAGGCCGGAGCGCTGGTTGCGGGCGATCCAGCGGCATCGCGCGACGATCAGCCCCGCACCCAATTTCGCCTACGAACTGTGCGTGCGGAAAATCGCGGACAAGGATTTGCAAGGGTTGGATTTGAGTTCTTGGCGGGCGGCGACCAATGGCGCGGAACCCGTGCGTGCGGAAACTTTGGAAAGGTTCGCAACACGCTTCGCGCCGTACGGCTTTCGCCGTGACGCTCTGATGCCCGTGTACGGCTTGGCAGAAGGTTCGCTCGCCGTTTCTGTACCGCCGGTAGGCCTGGGATATAAAGTCGATCGCATTGACCGCGCACAATTCGAATCCGAAGGACGCGCGGTGCCTGTTGGCAGCAGCGATGTGGCGGCTCTGGAATTCGTGAACGCGGGCAAACCTCTGCCCTCGGTGGATGTGCGGTTCGTGGACGCGGATGGCCGTGATGTGGGCGAGCGACAGCAAGGCCGTTTGTGGTTCCGCGGCCCTGCGGCGACCAGCGGCTACTATCACAATGAAGCAGCCACGCGCGATTTGGTGCGGGAAGGTGACTGGCTCGATTCGGGGGATCTGGGCTATTGGGGCGACGGAGAGCTTTACATCACCGGCCGCGCCAAAGACATGATCATCAAGGCTGGCCGCAATCTCTATCCGCACGAGGTGGAGGAAATTGCAGGACGCGTGGCGGGAGTGCGCACCGGATGCGTCGTGGCCTTTGGTGCGCCGGACGAGCGAACGGGGACCGAGCGGCTCATTGTCGCTGCCGAACTCCGCGATGCAGCCAGGGCGAAACGCATCGAGGATGAAATTGCGGACGCCGTGATGGACGCGATGGGCATGCCGCCGGATGTAATCGTGTTGCTTCCTCCACAATCCATTCCGAAAACCTCGAGCGGCAAATTACGGCGCAGCGAAACGCGGCGGCTGTTTCTGGAAGGAAAGCTGGGCAAGAAGCAACAGGCTCCCTGGGTGCAGATTGCGAAACTTGCGGCGCGAGGCGCCGCGCCGCGCGCGTTGCAATGGATGCAAGGAGCCGCCCGGCGTTCGGTAGAAGTTTTGTACGGCGTTTACGCGCTCACGGCTTTTTCGGCCGTCTTGATCCCGCTTTGGGCTGTCGTGGGATGCACGCTTGATCGCAAGCGCGCTGCGCGATTTTCGCGAACGGGTGCGCGAATGATGCTGGCTGCGGCAGGCGTGCCAGTGGATGTTGAAGGCGGCGAGGTTCTGGCCGAGCGCGCGAAAACCGGCCCCTGGATTTTCGCTCCCAATCATTCGAGCTATTTGGATATTCTGGTGACGCTGGCGTTTCTTCCGCCAGAGGTGCGCTTTGTGGCCAAGGGCGAGATCAGGAACATGCCGTTCATCAGTACCATCGCGAAGCGGAGCGGGCAGTTTGCGTTCGACCGTGGCGATCCACAGGCGCGAATTCGCCAAGCGGAAGACGTGAATGACGCACTAAAGAATAGCGAGTCGGTGGTCATTTTTCCTGAAGGGACGTTTACGCAGTTGGCCGGAATACGTCCGTTCCAACTGGGCGCGTTCAAAGCAGCGGTGGATACGCAGCGGCCGATCTGCCCCGTATCGGTGCGGGGCGCGCGGCAAATCCTGCGCGACAAGACGATCCTGCCGCGCCCGGGGCGCGTGACCCTAACTTTCAGCGCACCGATCGCACCGGATCCGGCGGCGGGAAGTGATTGGCACGAAATCGTTCGTTTGCGCGACACGACGCGCGAAGCCATCGCCCGAAACTCCGGCGAATTACTGATTTAACCGCGGGATTGCAGTAACCCAGCCGCTGCGAATCGCATCAAACAGAATCCAGCCCACTGTCACGCCTCGTCCGCTGTCCAGGTTGCGAGGCGTCATAATTAATCAGAGAACATCACATGCGTGAAACCGGCACAAAATAGATAGGGGGAAATTGTATGCTTCGAAGATTTGCCTTGTTACTCAGCTTATTACTTTTGGTTTCCCTGGCCGCGGGAACGCGCGCCAGTGCGCAGGCGAATGTGCAGGACAAGGTGGAAATCTATGGCGGCTATTCCTACTTCCACCTCGATAATGCTCCGGGCACCAGTAATTTGAACGGGTGGTTGCTCTCGGGTCAGTACAAATTCGCCCCGTGGCTCGGCGGAGTTGCGGAATTCGGCGGGGATTACGGCGGCGGACAAAACGTACACACGTTTCTATTTGGTCCGCAGGTTTCTTTCCCGGCACGCATCTCGCCGTTCGTTCACGTGCTGATCGGCGGAGCGCATTTCAGCGCTCCAGGTTTTGGCGACACGTCTTTTTCGACCGCGCTCGGAGGTGGCTTTGACATGAGGGTCGCTCCAGCAATCTCATGGCGGATCTTCCAGGGCGATTATTTGCTGACGCGCTTTGGTGGGTCCACGCAAGACAACGCGCGGCTTTCGACTGGAATCGTAATCCGATTCTAGCGGTTGACTTGCAAACTGCAAGAGGGCGCACCAAGCAGCGCCCTACGATTGCAACGGGCCTTTTTACTGCTGGTTCAAAATGAAATTCACTGTGATGAAAGTTTCGACTTCGACGGGCTCGCCGTTCAAGCGGGTCGGCTTGTAGCGCCATTCGCGCACGGCTGCGACGGCGGGTTGGACAAGCAGTGCGTTGCCGCTGATCACGTCCACTTGGCGCACACTGCCGTCGGCTGCGATGATCGCGCGCAGACGGACCGCGCCAGCCAAACGCATCGCGCGGGCAATGGCGGTATAGGACGGCTGCACTTTGTAAATTAACGCCGCCTCCATCACGCCTTCGCTCAAGCGCGCCGGCGCCGAATGCGGCAAAGGACTAGGCCTTCGGATCTCGATCGGCGGCTTTCCGTCGTCGTTCCCCCCGGGGACTATCGCGCCATCTCCCGGTGGTCCATTTATCCCGCCGTCTCCAATCCCGGGCGCGTTATCCACGCTTGCCCCTGGGGCATCGCTAAAGTCACGCGCTTGTGCCGGAATGACTGCTGATGCACACATCAGGCAAATGTGCGGACGATCGGTGGCATTTGCAGGTGGGTGCGCGTTCGATGCGGGACGCGTTTCAACTGCGCCGCCTCCGCCGTGGTATGGCGGCGTCGGCGTTACGATGAAGCGGGCTTGCAGAACACCAGGCGTAATCAGCGGCCACACCAGCATGGCTCCGAGCAATGCTGCTTCGAACACGATGGACGCGATGAGTGCTTTTTGGCGCAATTTTCGGGCGCGGCTGCGGGCTTCGACGTCATTTTCCAGCATGCACCCTGATAAACTTCCCATCTCGCTCATGGACACACACCTCGGCCTCATCATTTGCACACCAAGAAATTTCTGCAGCTGCGCGCCGGGGATCGGATGGCCTAACTTCATTCAGCCCAAGAAGGGCATTTCGGCTCCCGACGCTCGGCGTCTTTCCATCGGTTCGCTGGATCGCTAAGGAGATAGACACCGGCACTTAGGTGTTGTTCCCGAACGCTCTGATTCTACGGGCTCGGCGCACAAGAAGGTGTCTCTGGATGGAAGGCGCAGTAAATAATGGGCTTAGAATATTTGGTGCTAAAAATGCATCATTTTGAACCTGTCGTGCGTCTAACCCTGCATAACCTCGATATGAGTCGCACGTTTTTCGAGGACGGAAGGTGGCGATTATGAGCCGAGACTCTTTGGAAACTGTAGGCGTACGTTACACCGGCTGGGCAGCGTTGAACCGCGATCCGCTCGAAGACCGTGTGGAATTCACCTGTCCACAGTGCGGGACGAAGGGAACGAAGGCCGCTCGACGACCGCGTGCGGCGTATCACTTCACGGACGGTTTTGTTCAGGACCTGGAAGGCGAAGGAACAACCTGCCGTGGCTGTAAGCATTCGCTGAAGGTTGTGCCGGTGGTGATGTTGCACGACCAGGACGAAAAGCGGCGCTTTCAGGCGGTGTTTGCGCTGGAACCTTTTTCCAGCAACTAATTTCGGGTTGGTTTGGCGAATGGCGAGTTACTTTCGGTGAGTGTCCCGAGCGACATCTGCGCGTTCTTCTGATCGCCTGAAAACAGCAATGGGGGAAAGAGCTGACGCTCTTTCCCCCGTTTGCTTTGAGCCTCACTTTTCTTGCGTTGATTCCGCGCCAGCTGAAGCGTAAACCTCTGCCCGCTAAGGTTGGGGCCTCATGACGTTTGGAATTATCTGGTGAGGATGCGCGGGCTGCTCGCCTTCGGAATCAAGATGCAGATGGTGGGCTTCGAGGTCGCGCCGTACGTGATCGAAAGCGTCATCGACCGAATCCGCAAATTGCAGGAGCTTGTACTCGCGTGCGCTGATCATGCCAGTGCGCACCATGTGCCGCCAATCGAGTATCTTGTCCCAATATTTGCGTCCGTAGATCAGGATCAAGTGGTGCGAGGAAAGCTTGTTGGTCTGCAGCAGCGTGAGCATCTCCCACAGCTCGTCCATGGTGCCGAAGCCGCCGGGAAAAACGATGAGCGCTTTGGCCATTTGCGCGAACCAAAGTTTGCGCATGAAGAAATAGTGAAAATAGAAGTTTAAGTGCGGCGTGATGTAAGGATTCGAAAACTGCTCGTGAGGCAATTGGATGCTGAGCCCGACGGACTGGCCGCCAGCTTCGGCGGCGCCGCGATTGGCAGCTTCCATGATGCCGGGTCCTCCGCCCGAGCAGATGACGAAACGGCGCGGCTGATTGCCGAGCGTCATGGCCCAGGAGGTGATGCGATGCGAGAGTTCGCGGGCCTCTTCGTAGTAACGGGACATCGCCAGCAGCGAACGGCTCGCGGCGATTTTGGTCCGCCATTCGGCGTCGCGCTTTCCGCGCGCGCGGACCTGGACTTGCTTCAAATGCGCGAGGGCGCGTTCGCGTGATTGGATGCGGGCCGAGCCGAACATAACGATGGTATCGCCCACATTCGCTTGGCGCAGCCGGTCCAGCGGATCGAGATATTCCGCGAGGATGCGCAGCGGCCGCGCGGGCAGGCTCTCCATGAATTTCGGGTCTTTGTAGGCCAGCTCCGGAACAGGTAGATGCCGGGCTTTCCCGCGAGGACGCTTCATCTTTCCACCTCAATTCTGTTTCGCTTTATTTGCACCTCATCCATTTTAGGAGAAGACGCGCGAAATGCCAGCCGCGCACTCCGGCGGCAGTACACTGCAAGCAACGCCAGGGTGAAGGCGCGAATCAGATAGACTGATTACATATAAACGCCAGGGAGGCTGTGACGCGCGTGTTATCCCCCGGTTCATTTCCGCGTTTGGTTATCGCTGGGCTCGCGCTAGCGACGATTGTGCTTTGTTTGCCGCCACCTGCGCGCTGCCAGGAGACGCCGCCCGGGCCTTTGCATCCGAATCCCAACGCGAAACCCGAAGCGATGCCTCCTGCCGAGCAACTGCAGCACTCCATTCGGTCGCGCGTGAATGAAGTGACGGCGCCGGTGACCGTCCGCGATCCCAAGGGCGAGATGGTCTTCGACCTAAAGCAGGATAATTTCCGGGTGTATGACAACGGCGCGGAACAGAAGATTGATCACTTCGATGTTGGCGGTGATCCGCTGTCCATCGTGCTGGTGATCGAATCGAGCTCGCACATAGAGCCGATGTTTCCCTCGATCAAGCACGCCGGAATTGTGTTTACGGAAACGGTGATGGCGTTAACCTCGGAGGCGGCCGTAATCAGCTACGACTCCACTGTGGACCTGCACCAGAAATTCACCACCGATCCGGACAGCGTGCAGTATGCCGTGGAACATTTGCCGCTGGGCGTGAGCGATGCGCATCTGTATGACGCGATGGCCAAGGGCATCGCGATGCTGGATGAACGTCCGGCCGTGCGACGGCGAATCATGGTAGTGGTGGGGGAATCGCAAGATACGGGCAGCGAGAATAGGCTCGGCGAAGTTCTGCGGCAGGCGCAGCTTACGAATGTGACGATCTATTCGATCGGCCTGAGCACTGCGATGGCTGACCTGCGCAAGAAGCCGGACCACGTGAATGAGTATCCGGATTTGCTGGCGCTGGCGGTGTGGCTGGTGAAGACGGGCAAGAATGCCCTGACCATGAATTCGCTCGCGGTGGCGAGCGAGGCTACGGGCGGATTGCATGTCGCCACCATAAAGGATCGCTCGATCGAGAAAGCGATTGACGAGATCGGCGGCGAGCTACACGCGCAGTACACCATTGGCTATCGTCCGCACCAGGAAGATCCCGAGGGTTATCACGAAATCAGGGTGGTTGTGGATCGCGCGAATGTGTCGGTGCGTACGCGGCCGGGTTATTACGTCGCGCCACCGTCATGATGGGCAAGATGCTTTGACGATCTCACTCTAACGCCAATTGTCCTGTCGTGACGCCAGCTTTGAAAACATACCCAAGAGAACAGAAAAGGGCCGAGGAGGAAGGAAAATCGCGGAAGAAGCGTCGGCATTTGGATTGCACGAACGAGGCATCCGGCGGCATAAAAGACACAGACGAAGCTTCTGCCAACTTCGGCATTTCTTTGCTTATCGATTTTTCTTTCCGCTTCTGGAATATGGCGCAGATCTCGAAATCGGTCTCTCCGCCAGAGTAACAGACCCGCAAGGGTCACCGTTCCAGCTAATAGTAGCCAAACGAGCGTCGGATCGCTCCTCGTAGTTTTGCCGCTTCTATTCGGCGCCGACGCTGGGATGGCCGCCTTCGGTATCGAGAAACTGTGCCAAGCTGCCGCCAAAATCTTGCTTGGTGGGCGGCATCGGGAATTTGACGCCCTTCGCCTTCATCTGCTCGTAGAATTCGTGAAGGTCTTTCACCGTAAAACCCAGGTCGTAAGTTCCCGCGGGATTCTTCTCGCTTGCAGGATGTAGCGCGAAGGAAGTGTCGCCCGTGGCAAACTCGCTCCAACCCGGAGATTCGAACTTCAGTGGAAGGCCCACAATATCTCGATAAAATTTTATGGCGCGATCCATGTCCGCGACGAATTCGATGATGTATTTCAGTTTCGGCGGCGTCATTGATTCCTCCTGCTTATTTCTTTTCTGGTTCGGGCGGCGTAACGGCTGCGGCGGCCTCCTCTTCTTCGAGGATTGCAGCGGCGGCGGCTATGCGATCTCCTTCTTCCAGGCGCAGCAGGCGAACGCCTTGCGTTGAGCGGCCGGCTTCGCGAATTTCGCCGGCGTGTACGCGGATCACTTTGCCCTGGCCGGTGATGATCATCACGTCGGAATCCTCGCGGACTTGCAGAGCGGCGACTACCGGACCATTGCGGTCAGTGGATTTCAAGTTGATCACGCCTTTGCCGCCGCGCGAGGTGACGCGGTATTCGGCGAGCGGCGTGCGTTTGCCGTAACCCTTTTCGGCGACGGTAAGCATCAGCGAGGTGAGCGATTCGCGAATCTGGTCGCTTTCGAGCTCGTCGAGATTGCGCGTTTCCTTTTTGTATTCCTTCTCGATGATCCCGAAATCGGGTTGCACCGCGTCCATACTGACGACGAAGTCACCCTTGGCAAGGTCCATGCCATTCACGCCGCCAGCCGCGCGGCCCATCGAGCGAACTTCGGTTTCGCGGAAGAGGATGGCTTGGCCGTCATGGCTGGCGAGGAAGATCATTTGCATGCCGTCGGTTAATTTCGCGCCGATCAGTTCGTCCGAGCCATCGAGATTGATGGCGATGATGCCGGAAGGCCGCGGGTTGGAGAATTCCGCGAGCTCGGTTTTCTTCACCGTGCCGCTTTTCGTGGCCAGGAAGACGTAGCGGCCAGCTTCTTCGAGATTTCGCGCCGGAACGACGGCGGTGAGTTTCTCGTTTTCCTGAAAGCGCACGAGATTGTTGATGGCTTTTCCGCGCGTGGCCGCTGCGGCTTCGGGAATTTCGTAAACCTTCAGCCAGTAAATGCGTCCCTTGGACGTGAAAAGCAGAATGTAGCTGTGCGCCGACGCGACGAAGAAATGTTCGACGAAATCGTCGTCGCGGGTCTTCGCGCCGATGCGGCCCTTGCCGCCGCGCGACTGATGGCGATACGTTTCCACCGACGTGCGTTTCACGTATCCGGCATGGCTGACCGTGATGGCCATCTCTTCGTCTTTGATGAGGTCCTCGAGCTTGATTTCCTCCACGCGATCCACGATCTGCGTGCGGCGTTCATCGCCATAGGTCTTCAGGATTTCACGCAGCTCGGCGACGATCACCGCTTTCAGCTTCTTCTCGCTGTGCAGGATTTCCTCGAGTTCCCCGATGCGCTCACGCAGCTGCGCCAGTTCCTTCAGGATTTCGTCGACCGAGAGCTGCGTCAGGCGGTGCAACTGCAGCTCGAGGATCGCGTCGATTTGGGCGTAGGTGAGCCCTTCGCCCTCGGCCGGACCGATCAAGTCCCCGGTCAGCGCGACGATGCCGTATTTCTTGCGATCGACCTTGACGCCTTCGACGGTTCGTTCCTTGCCGCCGACCATCACGCGAATATCTTTGTTCGAAAAGAAATCGTGCAAATTCTGGCGGGCATTCGCGCGGCTGGCGGACCCGCGGATGATCTTGATCACCTCGTCGATGTTGTCGAGCGCGATGCGGTAGCCGATCAGGATATGCTCGCGCTCGCGGGCCTTGCGCAGCTCGTAGGCCGTGCGGCGGCGGACCACGTCCACGCGGTGTTCGATGAAAAGGCGCAGCAGCTCGAGCAGGCCCAGTTCGCGCGGCTGCCCGGCGACGATCGCGAGCAGAATCATGCTGAACGATTCCTGCATCTGGGTCATCTTGAACAGCTTGTTCAGGATGATTTGCGGCTCCTCGTCACGCTTCACTTCGATGACAATGCGCATGCCGTCGCGGTCGCTTTCGTCGCGAATGTCGGCGATGCCGTCGATCTTCTTGTTTTGGATCAGGCCCGCGATGTTTTCGATCAGGCGCGCTTTGTTGACCTGATAGGGCAACTCGGTGATGACGATGTCCTGGCGGTCTTTGCCGCGCTGTTCGATGGCGGCTTTGGCGCGTACCTGGAACGAACCGCGACCGGTTTTGTAGGCTTGCTCGATGCCTTCGCGGCCGTAGATGTAGCCGGCGGTGGGAAAATCGGGACCGGGGACCAGCTTCATTACTTTCTTCAGATTGGCGTCGGGCTCTTCGACTAGCAAGATCGCGGCTTCGACGACTTCCTTCAGGTTGTGCGGCGGAATATTGGTGGCCATGCCGACGGCGATGCCGGAGGAACCATTGACCAGCAGATTTGGAATGCGCGTGGGGAGAACGACAGGCTCGTGTTCGCTTTCATCGAAGTTCGGAACGAAATCAACGGTCTCCTTCTCAATGTCGGCGAGCATTTCTTCGGCGATCTTCGAAAGACGCGCTTCGGTGTACCGCATGGCTGCCGGCGGATCGCCGTCAACCGAGCCGAAATTGCCCTGGCCGTCCACGAGCGGGTAGCGCATGTTGAATTCCTGCGCGAGGCGCACGAGCGCGTCGTAGACAGGGGTGTCGCCGTGCGGATGGAATTTGCCGAGGACTTCGCCGACGATCTTGGCGCATTTGCGGTAGGCCTTCGTGGAGGTGAGGCCGAGCTCATACATGCCGAAAAGAATGCGGCGGTGGACGGGCTTCAGGCCGTCACGCACATCCGGCAGCGCGCGCCCGATGATTACGCTCATCGAATAATCGAGGTACGACTTCTTCATCTCCGATTCGATATCTACCGGAGTGATGATTGACTTATCGAGGTCTTCGGCCACTTAGAATTCTCCGTTTGTTCGTGTACACGAACGGCGCCCAAGATCGGCAAAAACTTGGCGGCCCGAAGGCCGCCGCTACGAAACCTTGCTTAAACTTTCGTTCCTACTCTTTCGAGTACGTAGGCCTTGACAGTTTCAAACGCCGCGGCGTTATTCGAAAAGCGTTGGGGGCCGAAATGCGCTTCGAGGTCGCGCATCAGCACGTCGCATTGCGCGCTTGTGGCACACTCAAACGCCACGCCTTGCTCGTTGTTAGGCGCGTCGGTGGGCGTGGCGCGAAAATCCGAACAGCTCATGCCTCGCAGCCCCGGCAAAATCTTCCAAACCAGTTGATAGACCATCTTTCGTGGCTTTACCTCTAGATATCCAGGTTGACGACGTCGAGCGCGTTTTCTTCTATGAATTTGCGGCGTTCTTCTACGTTTTCGCCCATTAACGTGGAGAAAATTGTCTCGGCTGCTACGGCATCTTCCAGGCGAACTTTCAGCAGCGTGCGGGCTTCGGCGTTCATGGTAGTGTTCCACAATTGCTCGGGATTCATTTCGCCCAAGCCCTTGAAGCGCGTGATGGTGAATTCTTTTTTGGCGTCTTCGAGGACGTAATTCAGCACACCGAGCGAATCTTCCTTCACTACCTTGTCGCCATTGTGCGCGATGGTGAAGGGGCCGCGATCATTTTCAGCGATGGCGGCGGCGAGCGCGCGCAGGCGCTTATATTCCGGAGTCGCTGCCAGGGCCCAATTGATGCGGCGCTCACCGCCATTTTTCAGCAGCAGCTCGTGCAGGCTGTGCTCTTCGTCGAACACGAATTTGGTTTCCAGTTCGAGCTTGGCTTTCTCGATGGCTTTGACCAGGTCCTGCAATTTCCTTTTGTCGGCGAAATCGGTTTTCTTGTCGAGTTCGCTTTCGGCAAGCAATTCGACGAGCTTGGGCTCGCGCAGGCGGCGCCCGAGCTTCGCGGCAACCTGATCGTATTCCTGAATATTCAGCAGGAAGGTGGTGAGGTCGCCGCCCTCGAGCGATTTGCCGCTCTTGCCCTTCACGGAGTGCTCTTCGGTGGCGCGCTTCATCAGCTCGCGAGCGAATTCGCGTTCGTCGCGGATGTAGCGGTCCATCTTGCCGCGCTTCACGCGATAGAGCGGCGGCTGCGCGATGTAAATATGGCCCTTCTCGATCAGTTCGCGCATGTGACGAAAGAAAAACGTGAGGAGCAGGGTGCGGATGTGACTGCCGTCCACGTCCGCGTCGGTCATCAGGATCACTTTGTGGTAGCGCAGCTTGTTGGCGTCGAAATCGTCTTTGCCGATGCCGGTGCCGAGCGCGGTGATGATGGCGCGAATCTCTTCGTGGCCGAGCATCTTGTCGTAACGGGCCTTTTCGACGTTGAGGATTTTGCCCTTGAGCGGCAGGATCGCCTGGTAGCGACGGTCGCGGCCACCTTTGGCCGAGCCGCCAGCCGATTCGCCCTCGACGAGAAATAACTCGCAGCGAGCGGGATCGCGTTCCTGGCAATCAGCGAGCTTGCCGGGCAATCCGCTGGAATCGAGCGCCGATTTGCGGCGGGTGAGCTCGCGGGCTTTGCGCGCGGCTTCGCGGGCACGGGCGGCATCAATGCACTTGCCGATAATTTTTCGCGCGATGGAAGAGTGTTTGTCGAAATACTCACCGAGCTTTTCGTTGACCATCTGCTCGACGACGCCCTTAATGTCGCTATTGAGCTTGCCCTTGGTCTGCCCTTCGAATTGCGGCTGCGGCAGTTTGACGGAAACGACGGCGACGAGGCCTTCGCGGACATCGTCACCGTTGATGGTGACTTCATCCTTCTGCTCTTTCAACATGCCGAAGGAATTCGCGTAGTAATTGATCGTGCGGGTGAGCGAAGAGCGAAAGCCAGACAGGTGTGTGCCGCCATCAACCGTGTTAATGGTGTTGGCGAAGGCAAAAACGTTCTCGGCGTAGCTGTCGTTATATTGCAGCGCGATTTCGACTTCCACTTGATCGCGCTTGCCTTCGATATAGATCGGCGAATCGTGCAGTACGCCCTTGCCTTTATTGAGGTGCTTCACGAATTCTGCGATGCCGCCGGTGAATCGAAATTCGGCTTTCTTGCTGCTGCGTTCGTCATCGAGCGTGATCTTCAGACCTTTGTTGAGGAAAGCGAGCTCGCGCAGGCGCTGCGCCAGCGTGTCGTAGCTGTAAGTGGCCTTCGCGAAAATTTCCGGGTCGGCGTGAAAAGTGATTTTTGTTCCAGTCTTGCGCGTCTTGCCGGAAGCTTTAAGCTTCGAAGTGGGAATGCCCTTTTCGTAGGATTGTTCCCAAACGTCGCCGTCGCGCCAAATTTCCAGATCGAGCCAGTCGGAGAGCGCGTTGACCACCGAAACGCCGACGCCGTGCAAGCCGCCGGAAACTTTGTAGGTGTCGCTGTCGAATTTTCCGCCGGCGTGCAGCACGGTCATGACGACTTCGGCGGCGGGCTTTTTCTCCGTCGCGTGCATGTCCACAGGAATGCCGCGGCCGTTGTCTATTACGGTGACGCTGTCATCTTCGTGCACGGCTACGTTGATTTCATCGCAGAAGCCGGCCATGGCTTCGTCCACCGAATTGTCCACGACTTCCCAGACCAAATGATGCAGGCCCATCTCACCGGTGGAACCGATATACATCGCGGGACGCTTGCGGACGGCTTCGAGTCCGCCAAGAACTTTGATGGAAGTAGCGTCATACTTGTGCCCGCCGGCTTTTCCAGCCGCAGCATCTTTTTCGGCCATGGGTCGTGCGTCTCCTCAGTTCGATCGTGATGCGGTTTTGAAACTATTTATCAAAGCTACGGGAAGGCGGTCGCGCGGATGTCGTCGACACTGGCCCACCTTGTTGTGGCGGGCTAGCCTTGCCCATTGGTTTCGCTTTCCCCGCGTGCGGTCTCGAAATTTTCGAGGGCGCTGAAGCGCGCTTGCGAAACTCGAAGGGTTCGAACTCCATCCCGTCTCGTTCCGAAAAATTCGGGGAGACGCGGCGGAGCTTGTTGTTTTCCCCTGCGGAAAGGGGACACCCGGCGCCGGTTTTCGCCCCGCTTGCCCTGGCGCAGGCAGGCAGATTCAGAGGCAACTGCGGGCCGGATATAGTGCCGTTCAGGAGGATGCTTGAACACTCAAATTGTACGCTTGAGAGGGGATTTTCACAAGCCGAAACTCTGCTGCGTCACTGAATTTATCGCTTTTATATTCAGTTGGTTATGGGGGTTATCGTGGCACAAGAAAGATCCATTCTTGAATTGAGACAAGGTCTGCTGGAGAGGATTGTTTCTCTTGTTTTTGACACTGGCTTTCGACCGCTTGAGGCAGTTAGGCGGGCGGCGATTCGAATCAAATTCGCATGGGCATTACGACGTAGCGGTAGCGCGAGGTGTCGTCGCCCGTGGGGCGTAGCTGGCCTGCGGATTGTTCGTCTTTCAGCTCGAAGCTGATGGGGCCTTCGGCGGCGGCGCCCAGAAAATCTAACAGATATTGAGCGTTGAAGCCGATGGCGATGGTGTCGCCCTTGAATTCCTTCTCGATGATTTCCTTGGCTTCGCCGTATTCGGGGCTGGAGGAGGAAACCTCGAGACCTTCGTTCGAGAGCATGAATTTCACAGCGTGCGAGCGCTGGTCGGCAAGCTGCGCGACGCGGCGCAGGGCTTCCTGCAATTCGCCACGCTCGATCACCAGCGTCTTATTGGCGTCGCGCGGCAGCACCGCTTCGTAATTCGGGAACTGTCCGGTGAGCTTGCGCGACGTGAGCAGGCGGCGGCCAATTTGAAAAAACAAATGGCTTTCGTCCTGGCCGAACTCGATCTCGCCATCGTCGCTTGACTTGGCGACGAGACGCTGCACTTCGGTCATGGCTTTTTTGGGGACCAGGACGCGTGTCTCGTTGTTGAAACCTTCGAACTTGTGATCTTTTTCGACCATGGCGAGGCGGTGGCCGTCGGTGGCAACCATCGCAAGCGAACCCGGCTTCAGCACTAGCAACGCGCCATTCAGCGTGTAACGCGATTCCTCGAGCGAGATGGCGAAGGTGGTCTTAGCGATGGCGTCCGCGAGCAGGGCAGCGGGAATTTTGATCAGCGCGTGCGGAAAAGGCGGCAACGCCGGGAAATTATCCTTGGACATGCCGACGAGTTTGTAATTGCGGCGGTCGCTGGTGATGTGCACCCAGTGATTTTCCTGCAGCTTGAATTTTATTTCGCCTTCGGGCAGCAGGCGAAGGAGTTCGAACAATTTTTTCGCGGGAATGGTACCGGCGCCCTCTTTTTTTACTTTGGCGTCGCACGAGGTGCGGATACTCAACTCCAGATCGGTTGCGGTGATGGTGAGGCGGCTGCCCTTAGCCTCGACCAGCAGATTCGAGAGGATGGGAATAGTGGTCTTGCGCTCGACGACGCCTTGCGTCAGGTCCAGTTCGTCGAGAAGGTCCGATCGCTTTACGCTGAATTCCATCTCGGGCAGCCCTCTTGTTGTTGGCGCTGATTTTTGCTGCGGTTACTGTACTGCTTTTCTCTATCTATATAAATATATAAGAAAACCGCCGCCGTCGCCGCATCTGTGGATTCTGCGGAAAACGCGCCAACTTGAATCGGGTGCGTCCGTTGCAATGTTTCTTGTGCTGTGCAAGCTTGCATCGCGCGGTTGATAAGAGTGCCAAATCGCCGAGCCGAAATCATTTCCGGAAAGCATCCACAAAGCGTTCACACTGTATTCACAGGCAATGCGCAGGGCCGGGAGGCTACCCGGCTCTAACTCTAGCCGAAAGAGTCAAGTAGCCTGTTGATTGTCTTGTTCAAATCTTTGTCGCTGTGGCGCAGCGATTCGATCTTGTTGATCGAATGAAGCACGGTGGTGTGATGCTTGCCGCCGAATTGCCTGCCAATTTCCGGAAGCGAAGCCGAGGTGAGCTGCTTCACGATGAACATGGCCACCTGGCGCGGGTAGGCGATCACCTTGGAATTGCTGCGCATTTTCAGATCTTGCGCGCGCAGACCAAACACTTCACCCACCCTTTTCTGGATCTGCTCGATGGTTACCTTTTTCTCCTGTGTTTCGATGATGTTCTTCAGGACTTGCTGAGCGGTGGCGAGATTCAAGTCGGCGCCCGTGAGCGAGGCGTAGGCCATCAGGCGGATGAGCGCGCCCTCCAGCTCGCGGATGTTCGATTTGATGGCGCGGGCGATGTATTCCGCCACGTCGTCCGGCACCTGAACACGCTCGCTTTCTGCCTTCTTCTGCAGAATCGCGATCTTGGTCTCCAGATCAGGCGGCTGAATATCGGCGATCAGGCCCCATTCGAAGCGGGAACGCAGGCGTTCCTCAATCGAGGAAATTTCCTTGGGCGGGCAATCGGAAGAAATCACGATTTGCTTCTGCTGGTCGTAGAGAGCGTTGAACGTATGAAAGAATTCTTCCTGGGTGCGTTCGCGGGTGGCTATGAACTGGATGTCGTCCACCATCAGCACGTCCATGTTCCGGAAGCGATCGCGGAACGCGGCCATGCGTTCGAAACGGATCGAGGAAATAACTTCGTTCGTAAATTTTTCTGCGCTGATGTAGGTGAGGCGCATAGCGGGATTGCGCCGCTTGAGCGAGTGGCCGATGGCTTGCATCAAGTGAGTCTTGCCAAGTCCCACACCGCCGTACAGGAAAAGCGGGTTGTAGGATTTGGAAGGCTGTTCGGCGACGGCCACGGCGGCAGCATGCGCGAACTGATTGGAAGCGCCGACGATGAACGAGTCGAAAGTGTAACGCGGGTTCAGTTGATGCGCGACGGCATCAAAATCCAGCTTGGTCTGTGAGGAAACCGGTAGGTTCGGATTTGCGGCGACGACCGGCTCGGCTTCGGCACAGACATAGTCAAATTGCACTTGGGGCTTGCCGATTTCCGTGAGTACCGCTTGCAGGAGCTGGCCGTAGGTTTCCGTCAGACGTTTGCAGAACAGGCGGCTGGGAACGCGGACGGTCAGCCGATCGCCATCCAAGCGCTCGAAGCGTGTGGGACGGAACCAGGTAGCGAAACTATGAGGATTGACGCGGCGTTCCGTGTGTTGAAGTATCTTGTCCCAAAGGTTCATCGAGCAAATCAACCTTGCCGCAATTTCCACTGTTGTGGAAATGCTGTGGAAACCCCACCGATCCCGGCGGGACTATGTTTGTCTGGCGTTTCAGGTACGAAGTTGTGGCAACGCGCCCCCGCGTCGCAATACCTACTGAGTCGTCGCGTCTTACGCGCAGCAGAGACGCGAGGCGGGATTCTGCCTAAACGCAACGCAGGTAGCAAGAGAAAACTGAGAGAGTACCATGCACGTACTCCACAAATAATGCACAGCTTTTCCACAGGCGAAATTTCCAAATATTTCTCTTGCATTACAGAGATTTTCGCGATGCGCAGAGCGGAAATTGTCGATCAGGCAAGTCCAGCATGGAGAAAGAAAACGCCGACAAGAAATTACGCGGCGAAGCGCACAGACGCTGATTCGTTACTGCTGACTGGGGTTTTGCTGCGGTCCCTGCGGTGGTATGACCGCTCCGCGCAGGCTGGATCGCGGGGCGTTCCTATCGAAACGCGTAAATTCGTATACGCCTCGCGAATCGGAAGCAACGATCAGGCGATCCGGCTCGACGATAATCGCGCTGACGCGCAAAGGCGCACCTTCCGGAGTGGCGATGAAATATTCGCCGAGGTAGTTGCCGTTGTTGTCGAAGTGAACCAGCACTTTGCCGACGGCCGCCCAGATGTCTTGCGAATTGGGATCGATGCCGACTGCGGTGATGACGGGTTTATCTTCGGATGAAGCGACGGTGTGATCGAGATTCACTTTCACGGTGCCGGTCAAATTGTACAATCCTTGACCATAGCGGCCATGAAAGCCGCCGCCACCGAAATGCTCACCGGCGGGCCGCCCCTCAAAACCTGCGTGCGGAGTTGTGCCGCCGGCCGCAGGTGTCGATCCAGGCGCCGGTGTTGAAATCGTGGTCGCGAAAAGCCCCTCAAACCCCTGGGAAGAATTGCGCGGGGAAAAGCCGCCGCCGAATCCTGCCGGTTGCCCAAACCCTCCGAACCCGAAAAGTCCCGGTCCGACACCGGCGCCGCCAAACCCGCCACCCCCGAAGCCGTGGCCGAACCCACCCGCCCCGCGGCCTGTTCCTTGGCCAGGAGGCTGCGAGAGCGAAGCATTCGTTTCGTCGGTGTTGTCGGAAGCAGCAGTGCCAAGCGCATCGCCGGACGAATCTTGAGAATTGAACTGCAGGAGCGAACCGTCGAGCGAGCTTTTCGTTGGCGTGTCATTCGTTGATGAGTTTGACCCCTGTGAATTGCCAGTGCCTTGGCGCGGCCTTCTGTTTCCGACGTGAAGTTGCAGCGAGTTTTGCTGGAAGGATCCTTGGGCGGACATCATTCCGCCGCCAGCCGAGCCTCCGGGACCACCACCGCCTGGGCCGGACGCCGTTGCCGTCGAGAGAATATTATCGGTTGCCGACTGCGCGGTTTGCGGCCCTCCTGCGCCCAAGTGCGCGCCCAAGCCGGGCGCGAGACCGCCGCCGAAGAAGATGTCGCCGCGATTACCGACGGCAACCCATGTGTTGTAAGAGTCGGTAAAGTTTGTTTCGCTGTAATTCAATCCAAACTGGACACGGTCATCGGACGCCGGCGCGGGAGATGGCTCGTACAGTTCCGCGGCGAAGGTGGCTTCACTGGTGACGTAGCCGTATCGGTCGTATCTGCGAACGGTAGGATCCGCAAGAGCAGTGAATGCGAAATAGATGTCACCGGCGCCGTCTCCGGAGATTTTGCCCAGATTTTGCAATTGCTTGGAGTCTGGGTTGATGCCTGCGTCGGTGGGATCGCCGAAGCTGCGAACCAAAATGCCCTCGTCACTCCGAATTTCGACCAGGCGTTTAGAACGCAAGGTAGAGACAGCAAACTGATCATCAGGCAGGGCTACAACCCCGGTGGGAGCGAAGACGGGGATTTTTGCGAGTTGAACACCGTCGGGCGCAAAAACTTCTACGGCGTTGGCAGCGCGGTCGGCGACCAGCACGCGCCCATCCGGAGCAAGATCAAAATCAACCGCGTACTGAATTTTCGCGGTATCGGAACCGGCGCGGGGAATTTGGCCGATGCGTTTTCCGTCTCGACTTAATATCCAGATAACGTTTGGCGGCGTGGCCAGGACGTAATAGTGCCCCGCGGAGTCGCGCTTCATCGCCACGACACCGGAGCTAAATTCAGGAAACACACGCGCGCGAGACGGGACGGCGCTCTCAAATCCCTGAGCGCTAACAGGTGCTGGAACGGAAAGACCGGCAAGAGCAAGAATCAGCGATGAAGCTCCCCACGACACAGTTCCAAAACGGCGAAACATGCGACACTCCCACACCCGAAATGAGCTGCGTCTGCATACCTGTATTGCCGCCGAAGGGCTTCCAAAGTTCCAGAAATTTGCGATGAGGTAAGCGGCGCGACGGTTATCGAGTGGAGGCAAGTCGGTTGGCTTCCAAGTGCTGGGAGGAGGGGGACGTCAAGCGGATTTGAGCCGATAGGGCCGCAGCAGAATGTCTAGATCGCGCACAATCCAGGCATCGGCTTTGCCGTCGCGATGGATGGCCCAGCCGAGGAGCGATCCACCAATCATTGATTGGACGGCTTTCGCAAGCTTGGCGGTCGCGCACTTGCGCAACTCGCCTTCGCGGACCGCTTCGTCTAGCAGCGCGCGAATCTCTTTTTGAAACTGGCGCGCATGCGTGAGCGCCAAGCGATGGAAATCTCGATCGGCCAAATCCATTTCGAGAAACGCGAGATGGTTGGCAAGCGCTTCGGGAGTTTTGGCCATTTGGGCCATGCAGCGCGCGACTTCGTCGAGCGAACGCAGCGGAGACCGGTGCATTACGCGGATCCGCGCGAATTCTTCGCGCACACCCGACGCGCCCTGGCTGGCAACAGCCAGGAGCAGGCCCCGTTTCGATCCGAAGCGCTGTAGGAGAGTGGCCGGGGCGAGGCCGGTCTCCTTGGCGACGTCGGCGAGAGTAAGGCGGTGGGGGCCAATGCGTTCGATAACGCGAGCAGTGGCGGCCAGCAGCTCGGAATCGGGTTTGCCGCGGGTGCGGGGAGACATGGCCAGGACTATAAACAAATGGGCGTTCACAAACAAGACTTGACAATAAATGAACAGCCATTTATATACGACGTTGACCAACCCATCGGCACAAAGGGAGGGCAGCCATGAACCCACCGAGCTCGCACGAAACTTCCGCTCGAAACTCCCGGTTGAAAGGCAAAGTAGCGCTGGTCGCCGGCGCGACCCGCGGGGCCGGCCGAGGAATTGCAATCGCGCTCGGCGAAGCGGGAGCAACGGTCTACTGTAGTGGACGAAGCACGCGGCAGCGACGCCGATCGCGTCCCGCAAAAAAGGGTGTCCCGAATGTTTACGCGGGGCGTATGGAAACCATCGAAGAGACCGCGGAAATGGTGACGGCCCGCGGCGGCAAAGGAATCCCAGCGGTGGTGGACCATCTGGAAGCGAAGCAGGTTCGAAAGCTCATCGCTCGGGTTCAGAAGGAGCAGGGCCAGTTGCACGTGCTGGTGAACGATATCTCCGAGGGAGGCCTGCACGAATTCGGCAAAGCGTTCTGGCAGGTGGATATTGAGCGCGGGCTGGCGATGCTGCGCAACGGCATCCACACGCACATCATTACCAACCGATATGCTGTGCCGCTGATGATCGAGACGGCGAAAGTAGAGCGATCCACCGGCTTGATCGTGGAAGTGGGTGACGGCGATTCGTTCACCTATCGCGGCAACCTGTTTTTCGATCTGGTGAAGACGACCGTGATACGCCTGGCGTTTGCCATGGGTTGGGAACTGCGGCGAAAGAATGTGGCTGCGGTAGCAATCACGCCCGGATTTCTGCGTTCGGAGATGATGCTCGACCATTTTGGCGTGACGGAAGCGAACTGGCGGGATGCCGGGAAGAAAGACCCGAACTTCCTGGAATCGGAAACGCCGGTTTACGTGGGGCGGGCCATCGCCGCGCTGGCAGCGGACGAAAACCTGATGAAAAAATCGTGCCGCGCGTTCAGTTCCTGGGGACTTTCCGAAGAATATGAGTTCACCGATGCCAACGGGCGCAGGCCGCATTGGGGCCGCCACGCTCAACAGAAATACGGGGACTGCATGAAACCGTGCGATGAAGGCTTTTACAAATATTGGTTCGGCGGAGTGATTGAAAAGCTTTTTCCGAATTGGCCGTAGATTTTGCTCGCTTAGTCCAGGCGAAAGTTGACGCGTTCGATGGAACTCGCCCGGCCCGTGGCTTGGTCCACAGCAATCTGCACGGTATTCATTTGCACGTCGCCTTCGGCCACAGCAAATTTTGCGGGCATCGAATCGAGAAAGCGCTGCACGATCGGCTTTTTTTCCATCCCGATTACGGAATCATGTGGTCCGGTCATGCCCACGTCGGTGATGTAGGCTGTGCCGCCGGGCAGAACGCGATTGTCTGCGGTCGCGACGTGGGTGTGAGTGCCCAGCACCGCGGAAACCTTGCCGTCGAGAAACCAGCCCATGGCCTGCTTTTCCGACGTGGCTTCGGCGTGCATATCCACAATGATGACTTTTACCTCGGGCGGAATCGCGGCGAGTTCGCGCTCGGCGGTGCGAAAGGGATCCTCGAGCGGCGTCATGAACGTGCGGCCCTGCAAATTCATCACGGCGTAGCGCACGCCATTGCGCGCATGGCCGACGTAATTCCCCTTTCCTGGCGAGCCATTAGGAAAGTTTGCGGGGCGAATCAGGCGCGGCTCGTGCGGGAAGAAATCGAAGATTTCCTTGCGGTCCCAAATGTGATTGCCGCCGGTGATCACTTCGACGCCGGATGCGAAAAGTTCTTCGGCGAGTCTGGGAGTGATTCCAAAGCCGGAAGCAGAATTTTCACCATTGGCAATGCACAAATCGACGCCACGCTGCGTCAGAATGTCCGCGAGACGGTCATGCACAATTTTGCGGCCCGGCGAACCCACGATATCGCCGATAAACAGGATTTTCACTTGTGTTTTTGAACCTTTCGGCAGCGAGCAATACGAATTTACGGAGCGGTCCACTTCGCCGTGCGTTGCTAGGTCCTGAACCCCACGAATAGGTGGGTGTCCTGCGCCTGCTTTCAGGCTATCCACCGGCCGAAGCCAATGGACGTGCACAAGGGCAGGACGACGCGGACTCCCTGGGATCCAGTGTTGGTTCAAAAGACCATCGCGACGTCACCTGCGTCGCAGGCCGGTTCCGCAATCAATTGTAGCAGGGAATTAGCGGCGCAACGATTTGAGGTAGGCGACGATTTGCCAGCGCCGCTGCTCGGGCAATCCGGACCAAGAAGGCATGCCTCGCCAAAGATTTCCGTTGCGCAGAAACCATTCCAGTTCGCCAGGCGTGGCATTTTGAACGGTGGAGAGATGCAGGTTCACCGCGTGGCCCTTTCCGCGGGCGTTCGAGCCGTGACATTCGGCGCAATGCTGCTGAAACAGCTTCTCGCCCGCGAGGACGGCAGCGGGCTGGCCCTGGTAAGGGTTGCGCCACTCGCGCGTCTGCTGCGGCGCTTGCGCGATGGCCAGCAGAACGCCGCGATCGTCGGTCGGGTGCTCGTGGCGGTGCTCCTGATCTTGCTCGGCAGCGGAGCCAGTAAGGGCCAACGCGACTGCCAGAACGAGCAGGCCGGGTAGGATCCATCGCGTCATCGGAGTCATCGGAACAAGCTCCTTACTTTGTGGCCGAAGCTGTCTATTTCGTAGGAAACGCCCCAGCGCAGAATGAAGCGATGGCTGTTGTCGTTGAGTCCGAAGCCGGGGGAGATTCGAAAGGAGGCGCCGCTGGGAAGTTGCCAGCCGACCATCGGCGCAAGGTAGTGGGATGTCCCCGACAGAGTCGCGTTCGACGAAGTCCCGAGGCCGCCATAAATTTCCGCGCCCGCTAGAAAATTTTCGCGGCAGAAGTTGCACGAATTCGACGTGGCGGCAAGTCTTAGCGGGCGACTGGCGCCCACGGCGTAGCCAAATTCCCAGGGGTCGTGCCCCAGGTTTTTCTCGCCGATAAAATTCTCCGAGATGTTCCAGCCCTTGTAATCACTGGACAGAATCAACTTTGTTTCGAGCTCATGCTGATGTTCTTGCTGGGCCTCGGAATTGGGAACGGCGTGATCCGCCTGGCCATCGAAGCCGACCACTTCGATCATGGTCTTGTCCGCGCCGTTGGTGTTTTCGTACTCAACGTAGAGAACCGGATTGATCGAGTGCTCGTGCATCAGCGGACGAAAACGATTTTCCCAGCGGAAGCCGGTGAAGAGCGCAGTATCGTGAAAGGTTCCCTGCCAATCGAGATAGAACTCTGTGGTCCACCAGGCTTTCGCGCCGTATTCGAACTCGGTCCATGGAGCGATAAAGTCGTTGCCATGCGGCTGGGTTCCATAGATGGAATTCATCTCGATTTCGAGGTTGCCGGGTTCCTCGAGATGATGCGAGTAGGTGACGAAGTAGGGAGTTTCCTGCGCGGCCGCACTTTTGGGAGCACCTAGCACGACGCACACCCAACACAAGAGGCCGAGATAGAAAATGCAACGAGGACGTTTCGCTTTCGCCCCGGCAAAGTTTGGGTGGGATAGAAGTCTGCAAGCCGACAAGGGAGCCCCTTTCTAGTTGAAAACGACTTTCAACTGGAAAGACCCTATGCCAGTTGACAATCGCTGTCAACTAGCGCGGTGTAATAGTTTTGTAAGGGCGGTTTAGAGCCAAGTGGTGCCATTCGGAGTGCTGCGGCTGGGTTGACTGCCTGGACCTAGCGGGACCTGTGTTGCGAGCATTGTGCGAGGTCATTTCGAAGAACGCGGACGTCCATCCGGGCGGCCGCTAGAAGGAAAAGAGCCGGGCTCTTCTGCGATTTGAAATTCACGGAACGGAGGCCGACTTCGCGCCGACCTCCGTTCCCTCGTGCTCGTGGTTAGAAGTGGAAGCCGATCTCCGCCGTCACTGCTCGCGGCGAGACGTAATGCGTGCCGCTGAACGTGGAGAGGAAATTGTAGAGGACATAGCTGTTGGCCAGATTGATTACTTCGACGCGAGCGCTGACCTTGTAGCGATCACCGTGGAAATGGTAGATGTCATCATCGCCAACCGCCAAATCGAATAGATTGCGCTGCTGGATGCGTGGTGGATTGTGGTCATCGTTCTCCTTGTTGGGCGTCGGAACTGAAATGAGGGTGGAACTAAACTGCGTAGCCGGGCAGACGCCGCCGGGTATCGGGATGCCAGCTGGGTTTGCCGCACTAGGGGGCGCAGCGCGCACACCGTTGCAAGTGAACCCGGCCTCAAACTCCTGATCGGCGCTCAAGGGTACGCTGCCCACGTTCGAGGCTACCAGCGAGACCGAGCCGTTGGCGGGGGTAGTGCCAATGCTGCCTGGACAGGTGTTAAACGCTTCCACACCGAAACAGGGCGTCGCACCAGCCACCAGCCCGCTGTCGTACCGCCAGTTGAAGGCCACCCACGGGTATTTCTTCCAAGGCTGGTATTGCATGTGTGTTGTCGCGTTGAAACGCTCATCGTGATCAATGCGAAAAACACCCGTTGGCGCCGAGGGATTTGCGCCGGCTCCGGCGACCTGCGGGGTGAAGAACCGCGCGGCCACGCTCGACATCACAATGAAGGCCGTCAATCCGTGGAAATTCGGCACTGATCCGCGAATTGCGAATCCGGGGATTTTGGACCGGGTCCACTCGATCGGGAAAGTGATCGGTGTGTTACCAAGAACGCTGAAGTCGTAGGCGTTATGGGTGTATTTCCAGATGTACTCACCGTCGAGAACGAAGTATTTCCCGAACGCTTGTTGCAGGCCAGCATGAAATTCATTGCGAAACCCCGGCGAGATTGGATTCGTGGTATTTCCCGAGCATCCGAGCAGAGGGTTCAGAACACCGTTGGTGCATCCAATGCTGGAAAGCACGAGGTTTTCGTTAAACGGAGTTTCCAGAGTTCGGGCATAGGAGACTCGAAGAACGGTGTTCGTGCGTTTGATGTTGTAAGCGACGCCAAGGCGAGGCTCCGCCTGGTTCGCGGTAACCAAACCATTGTACAAGTCGCCGCGAATGCCCAAATTGAACGACCAGTTCTTCCAGTTGATTGTGTCCTGGACGTAAAGCCCCAGCTCCTTCACGTCCGTGTGCAGAGGAAATGATGCAGCGGTCTGGAATCGACTTCCTCCACGCGTGAGGTCAAAGGGAAGCAAAACCGGGTTGAACAAAGGGTAGAGGGCCGTGCTTAGAAACCCATTCGCCGGGTCGCCCGGGGCGTTGGGGTTACCAGCCACATTGGGCTGAAATCCCGCTGCGGCGCACTGGCTTGGATCGGTGAACCCCTGCACGGGGGCGAAAGGGTAAGCACCATCTGTTACCGGATTCGTATTCGCACCGAGGCAGGGCGCGTTAAGCGTTGGATCGACAATCCCGATTTGATCCTTCTCGGTGAGAAAAGTCTGTTCATAGACGATCCCCGCCTTCACATTGTTAATGCCGTGCACATAGGAAATTTCCGAGTGGATGCCCGCATTCGTTAGGGTGCGACTCTGCGCGACGCTCTCCCTCTGAAGGCTGAATGGCCCGAGATCAGCGAACGGATTGCCGCTGGGGTAGTAGTTGTATGTATCGCGGCGCACAAAAGCGCCAAGCGTCAAGACGGTATTGGAGTTGATCAGGTGCGTCCAGCTCGGCGCGATGTTGAATGTCCCGATCTTCGAGTGCTGATCCGCCGAACCGACAGTCTGACCGCACTGTGCGAGAGTGCAACCTGAGCTCACCGGAGGAGCGAGGCCGCCATTGTCAACGACGACCCCAAACCAAGGCGAAGCGAATTGAGAGTCGAAAGAATTCGGCGTCTGAAACCAGGAACGCGTGTATTGGACGTTGAAGTGGACCGAGTCTGCAGTCGAAATCTGATAGTCCACACGATCGAATATGTTTTCCTCGTTGCCCTTGTCATGCATGACACTGAATTCCGGAGGATCGAGGAATCGGCCGCTATTCAATCCGCTGGCGGAGATGAAATTGCCCCATTTCTGATTGCCGTAGGCGAAGTCGAAGCCGGCGTTGGACGTGCCGAACGCGCCGTAGGAACCATAGATGCTGCCATGAGGCGTTGTAACACCCAGACCGGAGCGCGTGGTTGCCTGGATTACGACGCTGGTTTTGTCACCGAATTCGGCCGGCGGCGCCCCGGAGATAACTTCCAGTGACTGGATCGCATCCACCGGAAGCTGATTCGAAAACACCTTGCTCTGCTGATCGGTGATGGGCTGGCCGTCAACGGAAAACGAATTCTCCGCATGGTCGCCAAGTCCGTGGAACAGGCCATTTGAGTCTGCGGCTATGCCGGGAGTCGAGAGGGTGACAAGCGAACTCAGTGACGACGATTGACTCTCGAGAGGAAGCTTGTCGAACAGGGCGCGGTCCACGTCGGTATGAAAGGTAGGCTCGTTTTCGAGTAGATCGCCGCCGCCTTCGACGGTAACCGTGCTGGAACTGCCGGCGACCGTCAAACCGATTTTCACCGAGACAGGCACCGTCGAACGGACGTCAATGTCCTGTGCGTAAGGGCCGAATCCGGTGGCCTTCACGGATAAGTGATAGGGGTTGAACGGCACGTTCGGGAAGCTGAAATTGCCGGAACTGTCAGTTGTGGTGGATCGTTCGAATTGGCTGACAGGGTTGTGTATGGTAACGGTCGCACCAGCGACCACGGCGCTTGAAGGGTCCGTCACCGTTCCGGTGACGTTGGCTGAGTTGCCCACTTGGGCCAAGCCGGCGGGTGCGGTTACAAGTATTCCTAAGAAAACAAACAAGATCCCAAGAAATGACTTCACGAATCTCATCAATGTTTCTCCCATTATGAATTGCAGCCTGGCGCCTTCTTGCGCGGGCAGCTTGGATGAATGTGAAAATCCGCACCCACCGCGGTTCACAGTGGATGCATGGGGAAAAATTATTGAGGGGAATTCAGATTAGACAGGGGGCGCGCGCGGAATTCTGTGACTGCAAACGGGGTCAGGACTTGCTTTCTGGTTTTCGCGGACAGCAATTCTGGCGACCGCGACGGGCCTCTGGATTCCGATCTGCGCAGCCGGTTGCGGGACTGCAACGTGCCCGATATGGCAGACCTGGCAATGCTGTTCGTCGGAGGAGTGTTCATGCCAGTGCCCAGCGGCTTGCATGGCAAACAGGCCCACGGAAAGAATCAGGGCCACGGCCAGCAGTCGTATGGCTATTCGCTTGGGCATTACAAACTCTAAGGCACTCCGCCAATAACAATACTCCGATGCTGGCTGGGGTGTAAACGTCGCATCGAAATTTGCGCTCTTAGAAGGTACTAACCGGCAGGGCGGCATCGGTCTCCGCAGGTCTACACCTGCAGGACGTCCCCTTCGCGCGCTACCAATTCGTACAGCACCGGATTGACGAAGAATCCGAGGACCAGGCGTGAAATCAGCCCGGCGACGATCACAATGGCGAATGGTTTTTGCGTGTCCGAGCCAATGCCGGTAGAAAGCGCCGCGGGCAGCAGCCCGAGGCAGGCGACCAGGGCGGTCATCATGATGGGCCGCAAACGCAGAAGGGATGCTTCGCGAGTGGCGGTGCGAATGTCTTTGTTTTCAAGCCGCAACTTGTTGATGTAAGACACCAGAATAACGGCTGTTTCCACGGAAACGCCCATCAGAGCGAGAAGACCGAGCACGGACGACACGCTGAACGGCGTGTGGGTAAGTTTCAGCGCGATGAGCGCGCCGACAGGTTCCGTCATCACCACACCCAGAGCGATCGTGACTGGGAACTTAAAATTGCCATAGAGCGCGAACAGAATCATGAAAATCAGCAGCACAGCCATCGGCCCAATGATCAACATCTGCTGCTTGGCTTCCACGAATTCGCTGTACTCACCGCCCCAACTCAGACGGTAACCGGCAGGCAGCGATCTTTCGACGGCCGCTATCGCTTTCTGACCGTCGTGAACGGCGCCCGCAAGATCGCGGCCCTCGATGCTGTACTGCACGCCGATATAGCGCGAATTATTCTCGCGATAAATGAAGGATGCTCCGTTGCCTTCGCTGATGCTCGAAAGTTCACTGAGAGGAATCTGCTGGCCCGTGGGGGTGCCGACGAGCAAGTTGGCGATCTGTTGCGCATTCTCGCGGAACTCTGGTTTCATACGCACGACCAGATCGAACAGTTTTTCGCCCTGGATGACTTGCGTGGCGGCTTGGCCTCCGACCGCAGCCTGCACCACGGCTTCCACATCAGCCACGTTGACGCCGTAGCGCGCAATCTTGTCGCGATCCACCGCCACGAGCAGGCTGGGCTGGCCCAGCTCGCGTACCACGGTGAGTTCGGTGAAACCTGGCACCTGCTCCAGCCGCCTCTTAATATCGAGAGCTCTGTCTTGCAGGACGTTCAAGTCCGGCCCGTAGATTTTTACGGCGAGCGCGCTCTTCAGGCCAGTGAGCGCTTCGTCCACGGCATCTTCAGCCGGCTGCGTGTAGTTGAAAATAATTCCGGGATAGGCGTCCAACTGTTTCTGAATATCTGCGATCAGTTCGGGTTTGTTGTGGAACTTTGCGGTTTTCCAGGTGACATCTTTGTACGGCTTCAGACCGACGTAAAATTCGCAATTAAAAAAACCAGTGGGATCGGTGCCGTCATCGGGACGTCCCAGTTCCGAACCGACTTCGGTGACCTGAGGATACTGGCGCAAGATGTCGCGGATTTGCGGGGCGATCTTGCTGGCTTCCTCGTAGGAGATGGTGTAAGGCATCGTGGCGCGAACCCACAGCGCGCCTTCGTCCAGGTGCGGCATGAATTCCCCGCCGATAAAAGGAATCAGCAGAAGGGCCGCGCCGAAAATTAAGCTGGCCACAAGCATCGTCGGCTTGGGGTAGTCCAGGCACCACGTGAGGTAACCGGCGTAACGTGTTCTGACCCACTCGAAGGGCTTGTTCACGCGCTCGCGTACGCCTTTCTTGAACCAGTACGAGCACATGACTGGGACGAACGTAAGAGTAAGAATCAGCGCTCCAATCAGCGCAATCGACATGGTGTCCGCCATCGGGTGAAACAGTTTTCCGGAAGGCCCGCTGAGCGCGTAGATGGGGATATAGCCGGCGATGATGACCGCGACGGAATAAAAGATGGGACGATCCACGTCTCTGGCCGCCGCGAGAATCACTTCGTGCAGGTCATACTGCTGGCCTTCGCGAAGTCCCAGCTCGCGATAAATGTTTTCAACCATCACGAGCGTGCCGTCAATGATGATCCCGAAGTCTATGGCGCCGATGGAAAGCAGATTGGCCGCCACGCCGCGCTCGTGCAGAAAAATAAACGAGAAGAGTAGAGCCAGGGGAATCGTGAGGGCAACGATCACGGCGGCGCGCACGCTGACGAGGAAGAAAATCAGCACGACCAGCACGAGGGTCATGCCGAGCAGCATGTTTTCTTCCACGGTGTCTATCGTTAGCGCGACCAAGTCGCTGCGATCGTAGAAGGGCCGGACCTTCACGTCGGGCGGCAGGATGTGCTCGTTGAGGTCCTTAGTTTTTTCTTCGACGCCCTTTAAAACATTCTGAGCCTGATCGCCGCGCAACATCATGATGACGCCTTCCACCGCGTCATTGTTCTTGTTGAACCCGAATTCGCCGAGGCGGGGCGCATGGCCCATCACTACATCCGAAACGTCGCGCACGCGCACCGGCACGCCATTTTGCGAGCCAATGATTACGCTGCCGATGTCCTGCACGTCCTTGATCAAGCCAAGGCCGCGAACGTAATAAAACTGTCCGCCCTGCGAATAGAATCCACCCCCTGTATTCGCGTTATTTACCGAGAGCTGCTGAATCACCTGCGGAACGGTGATGTGGTAGCCATAGAGGCGCGCGGGATCGAGAAGCACCTGGTACTGCATCACGGTGCCCCCAAAACCGGAATCATCCGCGACGCCGCGTACTTGCTTGTAGGCGCGCTCGACGACCCAATCTTCGAATGTTTTTAATTCCTGCGGCGTTCGGTCGGGACTTTCTAGAACGTAGCGGTACACAAGCCCTGACGGGCTGCTCAGCGGCGAGAGCGTTGGAGTGACACCGGACGGATAAGTGACCTCGCTGAGGCGCTGGAACACGATTTGCCGCGCGAAATAATCGTCGGTGTCCTCGTCGAACGTCAGAATCACATCCGACAGGCCGTACAGCGAAATCGAGCGCTGGATGGCCATTTTAGGAACGCCGTTCATTTCCACTTCGGTCGGAAGCGTCACCAGACGCTCAACTTCCTCCGCGGCGTGCCCCGGCCATTGGGTGATTACCTCCACCATTGGCGGCGAGAGGTCCGGGTAAGCGTCGACGGGCATGCGCTGAAAAGAAATAGACCCGGCGATGATGAGAAATAGCGCGAGCATCAGGATCAGGAAACGCTGACGTAGCGCAAATTGGACGATGTTATGAATCATTTAGAATGGGTCGGTTAGTGTTGAAACGAATTGGCGAACTGCAAGAACAAGCTGCCATCGCCGACGACTTTATCGCCCGCAATGAGTCCCCTCAGAATTTGAGTTTTTCCAGCTTGGCTCTGCCCAATGTCCACCGCTCTGCGCGCAAATTGATTCGAGCCGGTGGCCACATAGACGAACGGCTGGTTTTCATCGTTGCGCAGCACCGAGGCATCGGGCACCGCAATCGCGTTCTGCTGCACCCCCGCGTCCACAGTGGCGGTAACGTACATGTTGTTCTTCAGTTTTTCGCCGGGATTATCAACGACGATGCGAGCCTGGAGCGTCCTCGTGTTGGGGTCGAGCGCAGGCGATATGAACGAGATTTTTCCGTGGAATTTGTCCGGGTACGAATCGGTCTGCACCGTCACTTCCTCACCGACTTTTACGTTAGCGAGGTCGCTTTGATAGATATTCGCGAGGACCCATACGGTACTCATGTTCGAAATGACGAATGCCTGCGTAGTGCCGGCTTGCAGCAGCTGGCCCGGCGCAACGTCGCGTTCCACAATTTCTCCGCCGATCGGTGCCAGCAGGGGAATTTCGGAGGACGAGGGCGCTTTCTCCAAATCCTCAGGCTTCGGTATTCCCAGAATTTTCAAACCTAAGACTGAGGCGTTCAAATCTGCTTGGGCCTGGTTGCGATCGGACTCCGCCTGCAACAAATCGCGCTCGGCAATGGCTTGGTGCGCATAGAGATCTTGCGCGCGCGCGTAGTTTCTGTCTGCTACTCGAAAGGAATCTCTTGCCTTCAAGTAGGTCGCGAATAACAGCGAGTAATCCGGGCTGCTCACGTCCAGCAAAGCCTGCCCTAGCTTCACGCGCTCGCCTGGCACCACGAGGATTCTGCTAACGGGGCCGCCGACCTGCGTGATCACCGGCGTAGTATTGAACGCGTTGTACGCTACCGCTCCGGTAAGGCGGAGGACGCGCGACAGCTTCGTGGGTTCAACGGTTACCACCTGAACGTGAGACATCTGTTCCGGTCGAATGGTGAAAAGCTCGGGCTCGGCGTTTTTCGATTCCTTGGCGCTGTAAGACGTCATCTGGCTGGCACGGTCGCCGGAATTGCAGCCCGCCACGCCGAGCGCGACGGCGGCTAAAAGGACGGTTTGGCGCATTTGTCGCGCCGGAAAGTGTGTGATGCGGCGAGCGCTCATGGCAAGCTCCTGGTTCCGGTTGCTTCGCGCAATTGCTCGACTGCGGTGAGGTACGACGCGAGCGACTGGCGGTACGCCAACTGCGTGGCGCGGTAACTGCGTTCGGCATCGAGAAAATCGAGCAGGCTTGCTGCGCCGCGCTTGTAGGAATATTCGGTGATGTCGCGCGATTGCTGAGCGGCATTCAGATAGCCACCGAGGTACAGCGAAACGACCTGATCGTTATCGCGAACGCCTTCGTACGCCGTGAGCACATCGCTTAGGACTTGATCGCTCGCGGCGAGTTCCAATTCCTGGGCCTGGTTGATTGCATAGTTGGTGCGGGCGATTTCGCCCTGGTTGCGATTGAATATGGGAATCTGGAAACTGCCGAAGAAAGACCCGGTGTTGGTCGCGCTCACATGGTCGTAATCGAAAGTCCCGGTGACGTCTACCTTGCCGATTGCTTTCGCCAACTCGTACTGGCTCTTGGCTGCGGTGACGCCCTGCTGCGCGGCGCGGAAGTCCGGTCGGTTCTGCAGCGCCATCTGCTGCAAATCTTCAAGCTTTAGGGCCACGGCTTTGTATTCGAAATCGCTGGTGACGTCGAAGTCTTCCGGAACGCTCTGGTATCCCAACAATTGCCGGAGGCCGACAAGAGCCTGAGTCTTGGCGAGCTGCGCCTGCGAAACGTCGCTCTGAAACTGCAGGAGTTGTAGTTTGATCTTAAGGTAGTCCACTTCGCTGATGTCGCCGGCTTTGTAACGGGCTTCGCTGATGTCCACGGTTTTCTGGAAGCTCTTCATGTCTTCGAACGCGAGATCGAGAGTCGATTCCGCTAGCTGCGCCGTGAAGAATTGCGAGGCGACGTTGAAAGTGAGTGTTCGCTCGTTGTCGGTCACGAGCGATTTCGTCTGTGCGGTAACATCCTGCGCCGCCTGTAGCCGATGCTGGCGTTTTTTTCCGCGCTCGAAAAGATAAGAGATGCCCAGATCAAATTGCGCCGTCGTATTGATGTAGTCGGCGGTGAACTCATTCGGTTGGAAGATCGGGATGAATTGGGCGTCTGCGGTGAGCACCGGGTTCGGCCGCAGGTTCGCGGTGATTTCCTGCGCTTCACTTTGCTGGATGGTGGTGCGCGCAGCTTTAAGAGCGTGATTGTTCTGCAGCGCCAACTGGATCGCTTGATCGAGCGATAGGCGCACGGCGCCGTGTACCTGGCCGGAAGGCACGTTCTGCGGCGACGCCTGTGAGGAGGCAGCCTGCGCGGGCTGCGGCTGCTGCGGCGAATCTTGCGCGTCAGCTCCGCGCGCTAGACACGCTAGGAATGCAAGAATCGCAATCCGCACAGTTTTTCCAGGCATGGCCCTCAACCTCCCATTCAATCTCGCTCGAGAACCTCCGAGCGAATTCCCCGCCGTTCCTCGGAACGACACCTATAGGACTATCGGTAAAATCTAAACAATGAAGAACGAATGGATCAGCGTACTTCCGGTTGCACCGACTGGTGATTAGCAGGTGGGGGGCGCGCGTGCGGGAAGACGCGGAGCAACAAGACCGAGCGTCGATCCAGGCTCCTCGGGTTCCCTCTGGGTGTCTACCTGAGCCATGGAGGGCTCGCGATGGCTCACAAGCGAATGATCAACGGGTTGATGACTGAGATGGCAGATCGAGCAATTCGCGTCGGACGAACCCGCGTGGTTGTGCCAGACACTCCCCATCGTCATCGCCAGCACGAAGGCTGCCAGGAGAGCGATTGGGACTAGTAGATAACGGACTAGTTTTTGACTAGGCACTCGGTACAGGCTGGCTACATCTCCAGGGCAGCATAATATAAGAGATGGTTCTGAGCACCAATGGGTTGTGCTGTGCGGGGAACCCCACGATGTCTGTGCGGAGAAATGCGCCCCGGGTGGCGGATCGAGCGGCGCGTACTTTCGGCTAATTCGTTTGCTCGAGCGCCTTTTCCACCATCGACACGCATTTTTCCACGCGCTTGCGCAACGGACCTTCGATTTCCTGCTGGCGTTTGCGCATGGCAAAGGTTTCATCCGCGATGTTCAACGCTGCGAGCACGGCCACCTTCAGCGAATCCACCATGTGCGTCGCGTCGGCAATCGAGCGCATCTTGCCGTCCACGTAGGCAGCTAGTTCGTGCAGGTACTCCTCGTTGCCGTCCGCGTTGACATTGTAAACCTGGTCGTAAATCTCGATTTTCACCTTCCACTCCCGGCTGAGCCACCGACATTGTGGGCGATTCGTCGTGCTGACGCAATGAAGTTGTGGCTGGCGGCGGCTTGAGGCGCGGGAGTGTTGCGACCGGCGAGCCCGACATTAGCTCGCGCGCAGGATCGCGCCGAGCGTTTCCTGAAGGACAGTAACGATGCGTGCAGAGAATTCGTTTAGTTGTGCCTCCGTGAATGTGGCCTCGGCGCTTTGAAACTTCACGCGGATCATCAGCGAACACTTTCCTACTGGAATCTGCCCACCTCGAAAAAGATCGGCGGCTTCGACGGTTTCAAGTTCAGGGATATGGAGCGAACCGATGGTCTGGGCCACCTGTGCGAAGGTAACTCCATCTGCCAGCACCAGGGAGAAGTCTCGTTCGACCGCAGGGAAGCGCGGCAGCGGCTTGAAACGGCGCGCGGCGTCCGCTGCTTCGACGCCCGCGAGCAAGGGCTCTAGTCGAAGTTCGGCAACGAATATGTCCTGCCGCAGTTTCAGTTGGTCCGCGATGCGCCGCGCAAGCTGGCCGGCCACGCCCAACGGAGGGCCAGCACTCGCGCCGGTCCCGTTGCCGTGCGGCAACCAGACCACGGCTGCGCGCGCGCCCGTGAGCCATTGCGGACCACCCAATCGCCACGCGAAGCTGCCCACCAGCTCGCCAATCGAGTCGAGATCGCCCTTCAAATCCGCGAAACTGTATTCACGCGCCGTTTCGTAGATTGTTTTCTCGCGGGCGAGGCCCGTCGCGCCCATCGTCAGTACCGGCGTCTCGATGGGCTCGCCGTCGCGCAGCTGGTACGTCTTGCCTATTTCGAATAGCCGCAAATCGCGCTGACCGTGATTGAGGTTCCACTCGATCGCGCGCACCATGCTCACGATTCCGGTCGAGCGCATAACCGAAGCGTCTTCCGCGAGCGGATTGCCGATTACGGCAGGGGCAACATTTTCGGGTCTAAACAGTTCATTGCGCTGCGTATCCACAATCGGAATTTCGACGATTTCCTGATAGCCGAGCGCCACAATCCGTTCGCGCAGGCGGTCTTGCGCTTCGGCATGAGGCAAGCGATGCGCAGGCTGCTTGGCGGGCGGCAAGCGCGGTGGAAATTTGTCGTAGCCGTAGTGGCGCGCGACTTCTTCGATGAGGTCAACGCCACGTGTTACATCGCGACGCCAGGAAACTCGTCGACATTCCCAAATGGCAGCGAGGGAACCTTCGCTGCCGCGGTTCACGTCCACGCGCACGGGATGAAAGCCCAGCGCACTCAGAATTGCTTCGATGTCGCGGTCGGGCACATCGGCGCCCATCACGCGCAGCAGTTCCTTGCGCGAAAGCTCGATTTTCTTTTCCGGCTGGCGGTTAGGGTAGATATCCACCAGTCCCGAGAGGATTTCGCCACCAGCCAGTTGCTGAATCAATTCCGCCGCGCGTCGGGAGGCCAGCTCGGCCGTTTCGGGGTCGGCGCCGCGCTCGAAGCGGTAGGAGGCTTCCGAGCGCAGGCCCAGAGCCTTCGAGGTGCTTCGCACGACGATGGGATCGAACCACGCGCACTCGAGCAAGATATTCCGCGAGCCGAAGCTGATCTCGGTGTCCGAGCCGCCCATCACACCGCCAATTCCGATGGCGCGGACGGCGTCAGTTATCACGCACATGTCTTTTGTCAGCGTGCGTTCGGAGCCGTCGAGCGTGCGGATTTTTTCTCCGGGCTTCGCGCGGCGCACCACGATGCGTTTTTCGCTGAGTTTGTCGAAATCGTATGCGTGCAGAGGATGGCCCAGCTCGAACATCACGTAATTCGTGACATCCACCACGTTATTGATGGATTTCTCGCCGATCGCTTCGAGGCCCTGGCGCAGCCAGTCCGGCGAAGGCTGAACCCTCACGCCGCGCAGTACGCGCGCGGTGAATCGCCCGCAAAGTTCCGGCGATTCGATTTGAACGCCCGTGGCATTGGAGACTTTTTCCGCGGACTCCTTCAGCTTCGGATGCAGCGGCTTGAGCGGCAGTCGATAAATGGCCGCGACTTCGCGCGCGATGCCGAGGTGGCCCAGGCAGTCTGGACGATTCGCGGTGACTTCCGCGTCCAGCACCGGGCCGGCGGCGGTTTCTTCGATCGAATCCACGGCGATCCCGGCGAGCGAGAGCCGCGCGCGCAGATCGGCCGGCGACGCCGTCACGTCCACGAATTGTTTCAGCCAGTTATAGACGATTTTCATTTTTTATTCGTAGCGGGCACCTAAAGCGGGTACGGCACGCCGTGCCCCAACAACATGATCATGGAAATTGTTCGAGGAAGCGCGCGTCGTTCTGGAACAGCAGCGGCACTTCCGTTACGCCGTACTTCATCATGGCTAGGCGATCCACCCCCATGCCGAACGCGAAGCCTGAAAGTTTTTCGGGATCGTATTTCACGAAGCCGTACACGGCGGGGTTCACCATTCCGGCGCCGAACAGCTCGATCCAGCCGGATTGCTTGCAGACGCGGCAGCCCGATCCGCCGCAGACGTGGCAGGTGGCGTCCACTTCCGCGGACGGCTCGGTGAACGGGAAATAGCTTGGCCTCAGGCGTGTTTTCGTTTTCGGCCCTAGAAATTCGCGTGCGAAATATTCCACTGTGCCTTTGAAATCGCAGAAGGTGATGTCGGTATCCACGGCGAGGCCTTCGATCTGGTGGAACATATAACCGTGCGTCGCGTCAGGATTATCGCGGCGATAGACTTTGCCCGGCACGACGATGCGCACCGGGGGCGGTTGCTTTTCCATCGTGCGAATCTGCATGGGGGAAGTATGCGTGCGCAGGAGATGCGGCGTGCGCGCGCCCTCGATGTAGAACGTGTCCATGTTGTCGCGTGCGGGATGATGCTCGGGAATATTCAGCGCTTCGAAATTGTAATAGGGCGTTTCGATCTCGGGACCTTCCACCACGCTGAATCCAATCGCGGCGAAAATGCGCAGAAGTTCTTCATAGGTTTGCCGGATTAGGTGGCGCGTGCCGATGGCGCGCTCGATGCCGGGAAGGGAGAGATCGAAGGTATTCCTTATTGCAGGCGGGTTGTCCGTTAGAGTTTCGATTCTCTCGCGCTGCTCCTCAAGGACCGCTTCCACGTGAGCCTTGAGACGATTCAGCCCCTGACCGACAGCTGGTTTCAAGGTCGGCGGCGCTGGTTTTAGCCAATTGTCGGTAATCTTGCTGAGCGCACCAGATTTACGTCCGGTCCAAAACAAAACCAGGTCGTGCCATTCAGACCCGTCATTTTTTGCCCCGCCCGCCCAATCATCAAAGGATCGATGCAATTCGGCAAAACGTGCTTCGACGCTCTCCGGCGTTGTGTCCCCTAGTTCGGCAAGCGTCTGATCAAAGTCAGATCTTTCGGTCATGTTATTGAGTCGATGCGCGCAACCCCCGCCCCCATCACTTGCTAAGCCAGCGCTGTCGTTTTAGTGCGATCAGCCGGCGAGACGCCGGCGTTACGCAGGGTCGGTCAGCGCTAAGCAATGTCGCTGTTCCGCACACGTCCCAGCCGCGATTTATCCTTCTTGATGGTGTCGAACTGGCTGTTGCTGCGCCGCGTGCGCCTGTGCTGGCGACGGCTTCGGCATGTGCTGCTTCACCGACGCGACCAGCGCCGTAAATCCTTCGGCGTCTTGCACGGCCATGTCCGCCAGAATTTTGCGGTCGAGGTCAATGCCGCCGGCCTTCAGCGCATGAATCAATTGGCTGTAGGTTGTTCCGTTGTTGCGCGCGGCTGCGCCGATGCGCTGAATCCAAAGCGTGCGGTAATCGCGTTTGCGCACGCGGCGGTCACGATAGGTGTAACGCAGCGAGCGATTCACCGCTTCTTTCGCCGAGCGGAAGAGCTTTCCCTTGGTGAGGAAAAATCCCTTGGCGTGCTTCAGTAGCTTTTTGCGGCGGGCGCGGCGTTTGGTTCCACGTTTAACTCGAGGCATGATTCTCCTTCTCCTGTGGCGCAGTTCGATGGCGCTTTCAAATCAAATGAGGAGACAAACGCGGCCAACCGCCCGCAAAAAAGCGCGAACAGCAGGACGGGTTTGTCTCGTGGTACTGCAATTTGCCCCACCCAAGCTCGCCATTTCTAGCGGCGGGCGGAACATCCGGCTGGCAGGCACCCGTTACGCTCTGCCCGGCACGGGGGAAACTTTTTACTTTATGGCAGGCCGTAAGGCAAAGCCAAACGCACGTTTTTCACGTCGGCAGGATTGACCTGAACTTTGTTGAGAAGCCTGCGCATGCGGCGAGGCTTCTTGGTGCCCAGCAAATGGCGCTTTCCCGACCGCCAGCGCATCACTTTGCCGGTGGACGTGATTTTGAAGCGCTTGGCGGCGCCGCGGTGCGTCTTGGCTTTCATTTTCTTATTCTTCTTCACGATTTCCTCTTCGGTCTCAGTGGCACTGCCAATTCCGGCGGTGCGTTCTTACGACACCGGACCTTCCGCGCTCTTTTGCGCAGGAGCGGACCCGGCGCCCTTCTTTGGCGCAAGCAGCGCGAGCAGGATGTTCGCTTCCATCCTCGGCCCGAATTCCACTTGCGCGTGATCCACAATGTCCTTCATCAAGCGGTCCATCTTCTTGCGGCCGACGTCCTGGTGCGCCATTTCGCGGCCGCGATGAAAAATCATGGCCTTTACTTTGTAGCCTTCGCCAAGAAACCTGATGATCTGATTCTTACGCACCTGATAATCATGCTCCGCAGTAGAAGGCCGGAACTTTACTTCTTTGATATGTGAACTTTTCTGGTTCTTCTTTGCTTCGTGAGCCTTTTTGCTTTGCTCGTAGAGGAACTTTCCGTAATCCACAAGCTTGCAGACCGGTGGGACCGCGTTCGGGGAAATCTCCACCACGTCCAAACCCGTTTCACGCGCTTGCTTCATCGCGTCGAAAAGCGTCATCACGCCAAGCTGGTTACCGGCATCATCAATCACGCGTACTTCACGAGCACGAATTCTTTCGTTGACCCGAAGGCCAGGAGCTCCACCACGTTCTGCGATAAACCCACCTCCCGGGCCCTGAAAGATGCGATGGCAGCCCGTTGGCCGCACCTCCCAAGGTGAATACGCCCGCGGGGAGGGACGGGCCAAAAAGTATAGCATGGGTTCGCCGCTCGACGGCAATAAGGGATTCCGGACAGCTTAGGGAGGAGGAAGCTGGCGGTTCGCGCTGCCCGGCCTAAACAATCGCCCGCGAATCGATCTCCTGGCGCAGGTCCGCGCTGAATCGATCCAGCGGACGCGGGCCGAGGTCCCCCTTCGAACGATGACGTACCGAGACAGTGCCGGCTTCCGCTTCTTTACCGCCGACGATCAGCATGTAAGGAATCTTCTGCAGCTGCGCGTCGCGGATTTTGGCCTGCAGTTTTTCGTTGCGGTCGTCGAGTTCCACCCGAGCCCCGGCGTCGAGCAGTTTTTGGTGGACCTGTCTGGCGTACTCATTCTGCCGTTCCGTGATGGGCAGCACGACCGCCTGGACGGGCGCCAGCCACGCCGGGAATGCGCCGGCGTACAGCTCAATGAGATAAGAAACCATTCGCTCCATCGTGCTGATGACGCCGCGATGAATCATCACCGGCCGATGCTCTTGACCGTCCGCGCCTACGTAGCCAAGTTCGAATTGATTCGGGAGATGGAAATCGATTTGAATCGTCGAGTAGGTTTCCTGGTGGCCCATGACGTCGGCCAGTTGAATATCGAGCTTCGGCCCGTAGAAGGCCGCTTCACCGGGAGCTTCGGTGTAAGGAAGGCCGAGCGAATTCATCGCTTCGCGGAGCATGTCTTCAGCGAGGTCCCACATTTCGTCATTCGCCACGTATTTTCCAGTATTGATCTTGTCGCGCAGAGATAACCGGTAACTGTATTGCGTAATGCCGAGATCGCGATAGGCCTCCTCGACCAGGCGCATGACCCCGGCAAATTCTTCCTTGATCTGTTCCGGAGTGCAAAAAATGTGCGCGTCGTTGAGCGTCATGCAGCGGACGCGACTGAGACCGCTGAGGACGCCCGATCGCTCGTAGCGATACATCGTACCGAGTTCGGCAATTCGCACCGGCAGGTCGCGATAGCTGTGCTTTTTGGATTCGTAGACGAGAATGTGGTGCGGGCAATTCATCGGCCGCAGCACCAGTTGCTCGGTTTCGAGCTCCATCGGCGGAAACATGTCTTCGTGGTAGTGAGCCCAGTGCCCCGAACGAACGTAGAGGTCTACCTTCGCGAGGTCCGGAGTGTAAACATGTTGATAGCCGGCGCGGCGTTCCTTTTCGAGAATGTAATCCTCTAGAACACGCCGAATCGTGGCGCCTTTGGGGAGCCAGAGGGGCAAACCAGAGCCGACTTGGTCGCTCACAGTAAACAGGCCCAGCTCTTTTCCGATCCGGCGATGGTCGCGGCGCTTGGCTTCCTCGAGTTTGTGCAGATATTCGTCGAGTTCCTTCTGATCCACGAAGCACGCGCCATAGATCCGCTGCATCTGCGGATTACCTTCCTTGCCTTTCCAGTAGGCGCCGGAGACGTTCATCAGCTTGAATGCCTTGATGCGTCCGGTGGAAGGAATGTGCGGTCCGCGGCAAAAATCGATGAATTTTCCGGTGGTGTAAAACGACACCATCGGCTCGGTGGCTTTTTCTTCCACCAGCTCGCATTTGAATTCCTGATTGCTTTTGCGGTAGAGCTCAAGAGCTTCGGGCTTCGCAATCAGCTTGCGCTCGTTGGGGACGTCTTTTGCCGCCAGCTCGTGCATCTTGGCTTCGATCTTTTCGAGGTCGTCCTGAGTGAACGGCTCTTCGCGCACAAATTCGTAGAAGAAGCCATTTTCGATCGGTGGGCCGATGCCGAGTTTTACGTTGGGGTAGAGTTCAAGGACCGCGGCTGCAAGCAGATGCGCGGCGGAATGGCGGAAAACCTGAACTGCGTCGGGATCTTTTGCGGTGAGGATGGAAATTTTCGTGTCACGCTCGAGCGGGCGAGAGAGGTCGACGAGGTCGCCGTTGGCGCGTGCTACGAGAGCTTCCTTTGCCAGTCGGGGCGATATTTGGTGCGCGATTTGTGCGGCAGTGGTACCGCGCGGAACTTCGCGGGTGGCGCCATCGGGCAGAGTGATTTGAATGGTTTCAGCGCTCATGCGGGATCGTCGTCCTTTTTGGAAATAACTAGCTTACTGGCGCGGATAAGGCCGGTCAAGGCAAGACGCCTGTGACACAGAGGGCCCACGAGTGTCGATGGCTATATCGACCTGGCAGGCGCAAGACACGCGGAAACGCGCTGTGATCTCCGCGAGGCGTGCGACTAAGCAACGCACGACTATTTTTTCGCGCCGGGCCGGGCAGGAATGTTGCAAAATGTCTGTCACGGGATGGGAAGATGAGCGACCCACCCGTTGCACTCGGCTACAACCCAGCCTGATGCGCTGAAACCCTACGGGCAACCAGGGGTTTCCAGATTTATGTTCACAGCAATTTCGGAAGGTCACATCCCTTCTCAGGCGTAGCATTGCCGTTACTGGTGGGAAGCTGTCAGGAAGCGTTCGGGTCCGAGGCTCCTTCCCGCCACGATCGGTCGCGCTGGGAGATAACAATGACTGAAACCGCAACTCAGTGGGTGGGTCAAGTCGTTGACGGAAAATACCAGCTTGGCCAGTTCGTGGGCGCGACCGACCACAGTGCTGTATTCGTGACCGAGTGCGCTCAGCCGGACGTTCGCAAGGCCGTGATCAAGTTAGTTCCGGCGGAGGCGGTGGAAGCAGGCGGCCAACTCGCTCGCTGGAGGCAGGCGGCAAAACTGTCGCATCCAAACCTGATTCGAATTTTTGACATGGGACGCTGGGAGCTCGATGGCACGCCCGTGCTCTACGTGGTGATGGAAGGCGCCGACGAAAACCTGGCTTCCGTGGTTGCCAAGAGGCCCATCGCAGCAGACGAGGCGCGCGACATTCTAGGGCCGTTGGTGGAGGCGCTCGGATACATTCACGGCAAGGGGTTCGTGCACGGCCACATTAAGCCCGCGAACATCATGGCACTGGATGAGCAATTAAAAATTTCGAGCGACGGCTTGTGCCGGATTGGGGATTCGGGAGGCAGTTTGGGGAAGCCCAGCCCCTACGATTCGCCCGAAGCGACTGGCGGAAGGATTTCGCCGGCGGGCGATGTTTGGTCCTTGGGCATGACGCTGTCCGAGGCGCTGACGCAGCGGCTGCCCGTGTGGGAGAGAACGAACCAGGGAGATCCCGCTCCGCCCTCGACGATGCCCGCCGAGCTTCTGGAAATAGCGCGCCACTGTTTGCGCCGGGATCCTCAGTTGCGGTGGAGCGTTGCAGATATCGCAACAAGAATACACGGAAGCGCCACCCCGCCCGCGAAACCAACGTACACGGACGAGAAGCCGCAGGTTTCGTTCGCGATGCCGCAGTACGTTGTTCCCGTTGCGGCAATCGGCCTGGCGCTGGTGATCGTGCTGGCGGTGGTCCTGTTGCTCAAACACCATTCGCAAGCCCCGCAGCCTCCCGCCGTTACCCTGGAACAGCCCGCACCTCAGCCAAAAACTGAGATCGCTCCGCCGCAGCAGGAAGCGAGAAGTTCCGCAGAGCAGACGCCGCAGAAGCCCGCGCAAGCGCCGAGCGAGCAGAAGCCGATTCCGAGCGTCGCTCCACCGACTCCGCCGCCTACGCCAACATCGGTTCAAAACCAGGCGCCGGTCACATCCCCAACTGGCTTCGTTCCGGGCGCTGTCCTCCATCAAGTCTTGCCCGACGCGACACAGAGGGCTCGAAACACGATTCAAGGCAAAGTGCGGGTCAGCGTGAAAGTTCACGTGGATGAGTCAGGCAGCGTGACGAATGCAGCTCTCGACTCTCGCGGACCCAGCCCATATTTTGCTGATCGCGCGTTGCAGGCTGCTCAACTCTGGAAATTTCGGCCTGCGAAAGTGAATGGTCAAAACGTTTCCAGCGACTGGGTTCTGAGATTCGAAATTGATCCTGCCACGATCAACGTCAATCCCACGGAAGTAGCGCCGACGAGCGCGCATGGAACGCGCTAATTGGTTCGATAATGCATGCGTGTCGCGCTACTTCTTGCGCGCAGACTCGAGCATCTCCCATGCTGCATCCGGTAGATCTAGAAAATCGTTGAATTCGCCAGCGCCACGAAGCCATAACCCGCCGTCAATCACCACACATTCACCGTTGACGTAATCGGCCTGCTCGCTGAGCAGGTACACGGCGAGGTTGGTAAGCTCTTCGTGGCGACCGAAGCGGCCCATGGGATGGTGCTGCTTGGCGCGCTCTTCCAGTTCTTTTGAAGGGAGCAGGCGCGCCCACGCACCCTCGGTGGGAAATGGTCCCGGAGCGATCGCGTTCAACCGGATATGATGGCGCGCCCATTCGACTGCTAAAGACCGCGTTAAAGCCAGCACGCCGGCCTTGGCGCACGCCGACGGAACGACAAACCCTGAACCGGAATTCACCGCTGCGTATGTGGTCACGATGTTCAGCACGTGGCCCGGCTGCTTGGCCGCGATCCATTTCTTTCCCAGCGCGAGGGTGCAGAAAAATGTGCCCTGCAGCACGATTCCCACCACTGCGTTGAAGGCGTTCGGCGAAAGCTTTTCCGTGCGCGCGATAAAATTCCCCGCTGCGTTGTTTACGAGCGTGTCCACGTGCCCAAATTCTTTTTCAGCGGCCGCCACTGCTTGTTCCACCGCGCCGAAATCGCGGATATCCGCCGAAGCGTAAGCCGCCCGAGCGCCTTTTGCTCGAATGGCTTCGGATGTTTCCTTCAGCGGCTCTTCCCGGCGCGCAACAAGGAAAATATTTGCGCCCAATTCCGCAAAGCGCAGCGCCATCGAATGTCCCAGTCCGGTGCCGCCGCCAGTGATAAAAATTGTGCGGCCTTTCAGTAAATCGGCTTGATACATGAAAGCCTCCGTGGATTGTCCCGGTATTCATCTCCCATCGGCGCGCTGGCTGCAAGCGCGATTATCATAGGTCCGAAAGCCGTAGCAACAGGCCACCGGTTGTGCTATTTAATCTTGTTCATTTTTTCGCAGCAAACAGAACAGTGAAAGAGGGCTCGCAATGAGAGGTTTTCTGATGGGGCTGATTTTGGGACTGCTGATTGTGCCGATCGCAATTTTTTTCTATGTGGAGAATGGGCAAGCGCCGGCGGCGGCTGCCGATGCTCCCATGCCGTTCGAAAAATTCATTGCCAGGGGCGCCCTGCACGCGCGAATCAAAAAAGAAGCTCCGGAACGCGACCTTTCCACGTTTACCACTGCCGATCTGACCGCCGGGGCGGACGCCTATCAGAAGAATTGTGCCTTCTGCCACGGCCTGCCGTTGCAGCAGCCTTCCGCCGCGGCGCAGGGGATGTTCCCGCACGCGCCGCAGCTTTTTACGGAAAAAGAAACCGTAACCGATGACCCGGTCGGCGTCACGTATTGGAAAGTGAAGAACGGAATCCGACTCACCGGCATGCCCGGCTTTCAGAAGGCGCTTAGCGACCAGCAAATGTGGGAAGTGAGCGCGTTGATGGCGCGGGCCGATAAACTGCCGCCCGATGTTCTTAGGATGCTGCTCCCCACGCCCGCTGGACCTACCGCACCCGCAGCAGGAGCGGCTGCCGCCCCGGCGACGCAGACAGCGCCCAGCTCGACACCACCGCGATAGCTCGAGAGGCTGGGCGGTCTATTTCGCCACGGGCAAGAATTCCTTCGGCAGAGGAGTATCCGGCGTCTCTTCCTGCCAGAAAATCGTGACGACCCACCAGCGCGTGCCGTCGTAGAACAATTGAAAGCTATTGATTCCTCGCGCGAATGGCTGAGCGTCACCGGCATCGTGCCGCGATTCGTAAGTGCTGAAAATCTGCATGATATTGCCGTAGCGTTCGGATTTGCGCGAGATTTCGCGCTCGGCGAAACCATTCTTTTGGAAATAGGCGTCTGCGTGTGTTGCGTACTCGTCCGGAGTGATGACGCGTGTTTCAAGACCGCCGCCCGTCTTCTTCGCAACTGTGGGAATCAATCGCGCCCCTGGAATGAAGAGCGATCGAAAGCGGTCCCAATCACGCTTTTGCGTGGCAGGCCCTGAAATCACGTCGTAGGTTGCTGCAAGAATGGCGTCAGGCGAGGCCACATCGGCAGGCTTTGCGGGGGGTGGCGGTGCGGGCGTGGCCTGAGTTGCGGCCGGCTGTTGATTGCTTTGCGATTTAGAGGCGTCTTGCGAGCGCAGAGGCAATACCGTAATGCAGAACACCACCACAGTTACGATCGCGAGTTTGAAACCTAACATGAAAATCCTCCCCGAGCGGCCCGCCCGATCGAGATCATCGCCCCACCCGCAGGCGCGCAGCTTAGTCCGGTCGAGAGCGACAAATCCACAATTAAATTACGCCGAGATTAGAAATCAACGTGGAAGCGGACGCCCGGAACCAGGACGGGACCACGAGCTTTGTTGTATCCGGGATTGTTGATGTGCTGTACCACGAAGGACGCGAAGAACCCGCGCCAGAGATGTGCGGTGTAAAAGGCTTCGACGATTTTTTCGGGGCCGTAGGTGAGACCGCCGTCTCCGAGCAGAAATCCCAAGCCGCCGAGCGCGAGATATTGTTGATGCGCCGCAACGATGCCGTTCGCGACGAAAGCCACGCCGGCGCGGTCATTTCGCCTGCGCCACCAGGCTCCTTTCCCGAAGGCGCCAAGCTCGAGCGTGCGGTCCACTTCCGTGTATGCGAAAGACTCGTTGCGCCCGTCGCTCCATCCCAGTCGCCCGAAGGCGCTCAGGTGCGGCGTAAGTTCCTGCTCAAAATTGAGCCCGAAGCCATACTTATGGCGACCTTGCCGCCGCGTGGCAGTGATATCGGGAGGCGCGACCGGATCCTTCATAGAATCTCTGATGGCTTCCTCGTAGTTGCCCATGTCTGCGTGATTCAGGTAGCTGAGGAAGCGAACAACACCTGGACGATTCCACAGCAAACTTCCGCGGGCTTCCAGCTCCAGATTCTCCGCGCGTGCTCGCGCGATGTCGGCGTCGAGGTGAATGCCGTTGGCTACCTTCGGCATCAGGGTCTCGGCGAAACGCACCGTCCACCAGTGATCGTCGTACTCCAAAATCAGGCCGTCCGTATAACCCCGCGTGTTCGCGGAGTAGTCGTACGCCCCATTGTTGTCCACAGTCCAGTTCAAAAATTGCAGGTGACTATCGTCGCCGTACGAGTTCAGGTCGAAAAAATCGGGCATCGTGAATTTTCCCAGACGCACTTCCAGCCGGCGCGCGGGGAGCGAAGTAGCAAGACAGAGCGGTGTGCGCTCCGCGGTAATGCGTTCATCGCTCAGAGGAATAATCTGACGGATCATGATCCGGGCCACGTAGGGAACGTCTCCCAGACTGGGGTTGCGGACTACATCCAGGTTCGTGAATCCGGCCAGGCCCAACGCGTTGCTGAGGCCGCGACCGCCGGCACTTTCCATGTCCAGGTACACTTCGGTCGAATGGGTCAGTTCGTAGCCCAGATAGAGTGTGTAGACCTTCGAGGTGGCATTCTCCGGGACCGGCCTGAAACTGTTCTTTCCGCTGTAGGCGGCTGGAAACGATCCATGCCACTGCAAAATGATGTTGGCCTGCCCCGAGATCCAATAGCGGCTGGTTTCAGAGTGCGGGAAAAGCGTCACGATGTCGCTGTCGTCGGGCTCGTCCGCAGCCACGGGCGTGTCAGCACTGCTTGGTTGCGCGGGCGGGTCTGTGTCACGCGGGGTGGCAGCGCGCGCTTGCCTAGCGGCATCTGCAGGCTGAGCGTCCTGAGCAAGTGCGCCCAATGACAAGCCCAGAGACACAAATAGCGCACACAGAATCACAACTCCAGTTTGGAGGAAGACTCGAGGCATCCATCCGAGGAAAGGCCGGAGCGCAGCGCCAGCTTTCCCAGCGAGCACAGTAAAACACAGAAAGCGTCTGAATCTTCATTAACGAATGGTTACAGGCCGGTGGGCTAATCCCGCGCACACTCCGCCCCGGCGGGCTGGCTAGCTGTCGGCTCATGCTGCGCATCTCAGAGGCTCTTCCCGATCGTCCGACCAATGAAGCTCGAGCTTCCCATCCACCAATACCCATTGGGCCCGGAGTAGAGGGCGCGGTGCGGACTTTGCCCCTTCGGGCCGGGAGCAAGTATCGTTAGAAGCGAGAATCGATGTTCGTGGCGCGCACCGTTTGGTCCGCGCAGTTTCGATAAAGAGTATTTCATCGGCATAGTTACGCATGTTCTTACTCCTTGCTGTCGACCAGCGGTGATGCCGGTCGTGGCTATGGTTCGAGGCGAAAAAACGCAGCTTCGCCGGATCAGTTACGAGATGAAAAAGGAAGGATTCAACTTGCGCTACCGATCCGCCGGCGCGCAAAGCTGGGTCTCTTCCCGTCCGCATCTACGGCTTCCCGAAAGACGCGGGGGAAAAGGCGTTCGGGGGGTCCGAACTACCTGTTCACGTCAGCGCATTCGGGCCGAGGAGCAGGGCGCTACTCGGAGGTTGGTCTTTGTTTTCTCTCATATACCTTCAGGAGGGGTGCGAAACGTAGGATGCGTGAGGAGCACTTTGTCCCCGAGGGTTCAAGCGCCTTGACGGACCGGGCGGATCTTCTAAGAAGCAAGATCTGCGTTGGCTCCCACTCGTCCAAGCTTTAGCACCGCGCCCCGTTAGAGATTCGATCGAATCTCAGCCACATTAGAAAGACCCTTGAGTCGGGAATTCCTGTTCTACCCAGTCGAACATCTCTCGATGTTGTTGGGCAGTGGCTTCTGTGTTGCGCGGGAGCCTCGCCTACCGAGGGTCCCTATACTTCCGAACACGCCGAAAAATTCGCGTGTCCTTGACGAAGTTATTTCGCATTCGAAAAGCTGTCAAGGCAAGAGCGAACGACGCAGCAAAATATCCGACGATTCATAAAGAAGCCATAAGGAAATCGCCCAAAGGGTCCGGTTCGCACGAACTTCTTCCACTGGACATTCCACCAAGCCGCAGGCATCCTGATTGCCCGCTGGGGCCATCTTTAGTAGTCTCTAGGATTGCGCCGACGTCTCAGGCATCGACATACTGCATAGGGGTGAGGATTTTGCTGGAAAAATCTCGGCTGACTTTTTGTTTCTTGATATTCGTGATGCTGGTGATGTCCTCGTGCCAGCAAACGATCAACTTTCCCGCTCCCACGATTACGTCGCTTTCACCAACCACCGTGCCGGCGGGCAGCCCACAGACCACCCTGAGGGTTTTTGGCAAGAATTTAGTGCAGCAGGCGCAAGTGGCGTTTTCGCTCAATGCCAACGGGTCTCCCATACCGCTTGCAACTTTTCAATTCGTCAGCGGCGTCGAAATTGACGCAACTCTTCCCGCAACCTTGCTCCAGAATCCCAATACTCTTTTTATCAGTGTCACCACTCCCCAACCGGGCGGTGGAACCTTCCCTCCAGCCAATCAGCCGCCGCCGTCGTTTACCATATTTACGATTTCACCAGTCACCAGTGGCGTGCCGCAGGTCACTTCGATCAATCCGGCCAGCGTTCTGGTGGCCACCACAAACGGGCTGACTTTGCATATCACAGGCAAAAACTTCGTTTCGCAATCAGAGGTTTTTGTGAACGGCGCGAACCGTACCGCTACATTCAACAGCTCATCCTCGCTGACAGCGCAACTTAGCTCGGTGGACGTCGTTAGCCCCGGAGCATTGCAGATCACGGTCGTGAATCCTTCGCCCGGCGGAGGCAGTTCCACTCCATTTGCGCTGCCTGTCAATACCCCTGTCCCGGTTATCTCTACGATTTCGCCGGTGAATGCGCAAGCCGGCGGTACAACTGCCATAACTCTGTCAGTCACCGGTACGGGCTTCCTGAACCAATACACCAACATCAATGTGAATGGCGTTCCTTTCGTGACCGCGGTTGCGGGCGGCACAAGCGCTTCGGCCACGCTAACGCCGAACTACCTGTTGCCAGGCGGTGTGGATCAAATTACCGTGGTGAACGCCGGCCCCGGCGGCGGCACGTCGAACATTCTGACGTTCGCCGTTAATCCCACACACCTGTTGGGTTTGCCCGTGCTCGTGGACCTCGCCGCGGATGGCTCCCAGGCCGTTAACGGTCTTTGCGGTGGCCCGACATCTTGTTCGATGGACTCGCTCGGGCTTACGACTGCGACAGTCGGACCATCCAGCAGCAACACCGGCCAATTCGTCGCGTTTTCGTCGGCATCACACAATCTTGTGCTTACCGATCTAAATACAGCCGCCGATGTTTACGTGCGAAATACGTGCCTCGGTGTGGCGTCCTGCTCTCCTATCACTGCGTTGGTCAGCTCGGACCCGAACGGGAATGCGGCCAACGGTGTGAGCTCGGAACCGACGGTCAGTTCCGACGGAACGCGCGCAGCGTTCACTTCGCTGGCGACGAACCTGGTCAGCACGGTTTCGGTTCCGTCAGGTACCAGCCAAGTCTATTGGCGGCCCGTTTGCATGCCGACCTCAACCACTCCGTGCACGATTAATCCGACCTCCAATTTCGACACGCAATTGGTCTCGATCTCAGCAGACGGTCAAAGCGCGGGGAATGGGCGCAGCTACAACCCGGTGATCAGTCCGGACGGGCAGTATGTCGCGTTCGTTTCACTGGCAACGAATCTTGTTACGGACATTACCGCCGACGGCATTCATCCGCAGGCGTACATCCGCAATACTTGCAACCTCACGACGACCCCGACGACTACCACTTCGGGCGCCTGCGTGCCAACAACGTATCTGGTATCGACGCCTGACGGCGCAACATTCGGAAACGGAGTGAGCTCAAACCCATCGATCTCCGAGGATGGGTTGTTCGTTTCTTTCACGTCAACGGCCACGAACCTGCTTGCTCAGGGCCCCAACTCCAATCTAACCGGCGCGCCCGAGATCTTCGAACGCAGCACCTGCGTAACCACCATCGCCAGCACGGACAATACCTGCACCCCGGTCACGATGTTGATCTCGACGCCCGACGGCACAACTCCGGCCGACGGCCCGAGCGACCAATCGTCGGTCTCATCCTGCGGGAGTGAAACGGTAACAACGGGCACAACTGCCTGTGCCGGCGGCACCGTGTTCAACGGGCGCTTTGTCGCTTTCGCGTCTACGGCAATCAACCTCATTCCTAGCATCGGCCCCACGCAGCAAATCTATGTGCGTGACACTTGCCTGGGGATCACGACGAGCACCATCACCTGCGCCCCCTCGACGATTCTTGCGTCTACAACGGACGGCACCACTCCCGCAAATGGTCTGAGCGAGCATCCCAGCGTCAGCCTCTCCGGCCAATTCATCGCCTTCTCGTCGCTCGCTTCGAACCTGGGAAATACCAGCAACGGCGTCGAGAATATCTTCGTCCGCAATTCCTGTCTCGGCGTCACGATTTCTTGCACCACCGGCCTTTCGCTCTCCAGCATCTCGGCCGGCACCAATGCTTCTCCGACGAGCGGTGCAAGTCTGATGCCCTCGATTAGCGGCGATGGTCACACGGTCAGCTTCTTGTCGTTCGCACCGCTCGCCCCTGCCGATAGAAATGCGCTCGACGACATCTATTTGGGCAGCACAACTTACTAATCGCTAATTGGAAGAGCCGGCGTAAGTTCATACAGGCACAGATAGTCGTGTGCTGGAAATTTCCGTGCGCTTGTAGTGAGGTTTTATTTTTCGAGAGATGCTGAAGTTGCATGGAGCAGCGCGGCACGGGCAGTTCCGAGCGTAAACGTCAGGGATTCCTTGGGCACGCTGGTCACGAACGGACCAACCATCCATCCCAGCCCTGTTGGAATATCGCGCGTGAGTGAAATGGCTTGGCATTCGATATACGTCCCGCCATCCTTCTGTTCGAAGCGCCAATAGGTATTCATCCGCCAAAGGAAGCCTCGATCGTGCCCTTCCGGCTCCAGTTTTTCATCGGACTGTCCGGCATTTTCGACCTCCTGGACACGTGTAGTGCGCGAACGGCTCCAGGCATGGGTGGGGTCCACCACGTGGTAGTGGACTTGCTGATCCGTGTCAATCACGGTGGTGATGATTTTCTTTTTGTAGAAGCGCAGGAGTACAGAGTAGTCGTCGCCTTCATGCCGTAGAATTTTCGAACGCGCTATGTCCGGCTTGAAATAATCCACCTTGTGATCGTAGTCCTGCATGAACGATAGCGTTTGCGTGAGCGTCGCATGCGGCACAAATATTGTACCGATCCAGTGATGAATAATGCCGCCGGGCACTGGAATGGTCTTTCCGTTGTCGAGCGTGTAGAGCCGCTCGATCACGATTTGACCGTTACGGAGTTGCTGGTCGGCCGCCGCACGGCGAGCGTCCGGCAGTCGTTCGACCCACAAATAAGGCCCACTCTCGGCCAACTCGGAGTCTACCTGCGCTTGCGTCAACTGAATATAACGATCGTAAGCTTGCGCCGTTTGCAGTTGCATGTCCGTCGCGTTCGCCAGACCAGGCAGCGCGAAAAGCAGGGCTACCAAAACCGCGATCGTTTTTGCCACCCAGCTGACTGGTTTTGCCATCACCTGTCCCCTATCCCTGACGCTCGCTCGGCCCCTTGGCGCTCTGCCAGTGGCCTACCACATGAGAAGCACGCTCGCCGCCATCAGTTGCAGGGATTTTCATTGCGAAGTTGGTCGGAAATTGTCTTATCGGCGGAAAAGTGTGAAGTTCCGAGTTAGGCCCTGCGTGCCAACGGAATTGTAAAGAAGGGGCGCCGGCAGCAGGGCTTGGACGGGTTGGATAGCGTGCCCCGGCTCCTTTTTTTGTGGAACCGTCGTCCCCGCAATCGCAGCTTCCAACCCGCACCACAATTTTGGCGGTATTGCTACGCAGAACCAATGGCGCGGGCGGCTCAAAAATTTCGGTACGCGAGTATTAGTACTCGGGCATCGCCGCAGCGAGGGGTATCTACCAGTAAGTGTTTATTTTACTTATGCTTGCCGGGTACTCGTCGGTGACCGCCTTGGCTGAGCTAGCTCGCTTGCCTGCGGTTTCGCGGACTTCTATACTCGGTCACGAAATGGCCTTCAGAAGACCGTCGGAGGTTTCGAACTCGATCCGAAGGAGCCAATCGAAATGGAATTTCTCACTCGCCAGCCACTTTTCGAGTTCTTCGCGGTTCGCCGCGTCGAATTCGACAAGCATTTTTCCTTCCTGCATATTGACCATAATCCGAAGCGCCGAAAGGGGTTTCGCCGCTAGAATTCGTCTGGTAAGCTCCTCGGCGCCTTGGCGCGTGAGGCAAGCGAGTGTGTGTTGCGAGAGGTAACGAGGCATGCGGGCTCCTATTCCGATAAAATGGACGGCCACCAAAAAAGGGCATCCCAATATAGCGTGAGTGGAGAGAAATCACATGCCTGAGGCGCGCAAGGCCCATCCCTATTACATCTACGAGGCGATTCGTGATCAGCCTGCATTGATCGAAAGTGTGCTGGCGCAGCGGGTGGGAATCGATCGCATGGCGGATGCCGTGGCGCTAAAGGAGCGCATCACTTTTGTAGGCATCGGATCTTCGTTGCACGCGGCGCGAGTGGCTGAAACCTGGATGCGAGAATTCACCGGCGGCGTTTTTTGGTCCCACGCCGAACAATCGTTCGAGTTGGTGCATCATCCCCTCGCTTTTGGCCGTGATGACGCCGTGATCGTGATCACCCACACAGGCGCTACCACGGCCTCAATCGAAGCTTTGCGCATGGCGCGAGCGGCGGGTGCTTTCACCGTTGCGATCACCGGGCAAGTGAGCAACGATGAACTTCGTGGCGCGGATTTTCACATTGAAACATGCGAGCAGGAAGTTGCCTTTGCTTACACGAAGAGTTACACCACGGCGTTGGCAGTATTGGCGCTGATGGTTGCCCGTATCGCAAGCCAGAAATATCTACTGGCGACGCCGTCCGTTTCCGCAGCTCTTGATCGAGTGCCGGAGCTGGTCCGGCGTGGGCTGGCGCTCGAGACGCAGGTACGCGAATGGGCGAAGCACGTGGCTCCTCTTTCGCGCATCGAGATCTTCGGTTCGGGCGCGGCATGGCCGACCGCCAGCGAAGCGGCCCTGAAGATCAAAGAAGCCTGTTACATTGCGGCGGAAGGATTCGAGACCGAAGAAATCCTGCACGGCCCGTTTTCGGAGACTGATTCGCGGGGATCGCTCGTTGGCCTGTTTACGGGCGGCTCCGCGGACGAACGGGGTCGGCAAATTTTGCGCGCCGCGGGCGAGTTAAAGATGGCTCGCCTTGCGATCACTGTGCCTTCCGCGAACCAAGATCTCTCGGCCGAACGGATTCTAGTGGTCCCCGAAGCGCCCGAATGGCTTGCGGCGTTCATACATTTGGTCCCGTTGCAGCTCCTGACCTATTTCCTGGCGCTTGAGCGCGGCGTCAATCCTGATGGCGGCCGCATGGAGCAACCCGCGCACCGGGCTGCGAGCAAACACTACAAATACTGATCGCCCTGAATCCTGTCGCCGGGGATTCCTGACGCGAGCGAGCCACCGGCTCCCAGGGGCAGGCTGGCCTGTCCGCGCGAACAGGAGTTCCTTTTGAACGACATCTGTCCCGCGTCGGTGCCGGGAGGGCCTATCGAACAAGTAGAATCGAACGAGGAGCATTTCAGGAGCCTTCGATGAAACGTTTTGCCCTCGTTTTGATTTGCGCCGCGATCATTGCGCTTGGCACCGCCGCGAAAGATGATGGAGGGATGGGAACCCTCGCGGGGACGGTGGTCGGAAGGAACGGCAAGCCGGTCGCCGGGGCACGGGTCACGTCGCAAAATGCGGGCGGCGACCATCCTCAGGTCACGACCACGAATCAACAGGGGCGTTTTTTCTTCCCCGATCTTGTCCACGGCTACTACGATGCGCGCGCGTACCATGACGGCGAGTGGAGCGAGTGGAAACACAACGTGGAAGTGAGTACGGGCAAGCAGACCGAACTCACACTTCGATTGATTGCGACGCAGAAGCCAACGAAATAGCCTGAACGGTGTTCGAGAATCGGACTGCACTGTTCGCCTGTCCCCATGAACAGGAGTTCCTTTTCAAGAACATTCTGCGGGATCACCGCAGGGTTACGGGGCGAGCCGCGCGTAAGATGGGCTCAGACGTATCCCGGGGTGCAGAATGAAACGAAATGTCCTGGTTCTTACGGTCGCGGCGACGCTGGTATTCACCGCGGCAGCGAACGCTCAATTTGCGCGGGGATTGGGAACGCTCGAAGGAACGGTAGTGGATGCCCACGGCAAGGTCGTGCCGGATGCAAGTGTGACGATTCAAACCTCTGACGGCCTAAGCCCGCACGCAACACACACCGACGGCAACGGTCATTTTCAATTCGCGCGTTTTGACGCTGGCCAGTATGATTTGCGCGCCTATTCGGACGGCCAATTTTCCGAGTGGAGCAAGCGCATCGTCATTCGCCCGAAGAAAACCACGGAAATCACGCTGCGCATGCCTCCCAAAAGCGACGAGAAAGTCAAAGTGACGGGCAACTAGCACGAACGGCGCTCCGATCTGTCTTCCATGCAAGGCTCGGCGTCTTGCAAGCGCCGCGTTTAAAGCTGATGCGTAACGCAGCACCGCCATCTAATCGACGCGCTACCCACGCCAGCAGCTCCATTTGACTCAGGTCTTGCGGCGTTTGCGTCCCTGCCTTCATTATGTTTGCCATGCCAACCGACCCTAGCGCGCGTCTTTGGGGCGCGGACGACCAAAATCAGCGATTAAACGAGCTCGCGGCCGGCACCGCTAACGCTGCGAAGGAAACTCCTTTGCGGCGAGACGTGCGCTCGCTCGGCATGCTGCTGGGCAAGGTGCTGGTGGAACAGGCGGGTGAACCGCTGCTGAAAGCAGTGGAACAGCTTCGTCGCCTGTTGATCCAGCAGCGCGAGCAACTTCCCGTTGGTGCGAAACGGTTCGATTCCGAAAATGCGTTGATGGCCGAAGCGCGCGAAATCATTGCGCGGCTCAAAGTGGAAGATGCCTATCGCGTGACCAAAGCGTTCGCAATTTATTTCGAGCTGACCAACCTGGCGGAGACAAATCATCGCAAGCGGCGTCGGCGGGCACGCAAGTTGCATGGCGAACAGCCGCCGCTCGCCGGATCGTTTCGTGGAACGTTACTGCGCATGCGCACAGCGGGGATTTCGGCTGACGAGGCGTTGACCGCCCTGCGCAAATTGGATGTTACACCGGTGTTCACGGCCCACCCTACCGAAGTCGCGCGGCGCACGGTGCTCCTGAAGCGGCGGCGAATTGCACAGTACTTGGAAAATCTGGACCGGCTGCCCCTGCCCGCCGACGATGCATCCGAGTACGAATCGCTAATTCTCGCGGAAATCACATCTCTGTGGCAGACCGACGAAGTGCGATTGAAAAAACCGGGAGTGATTGACGAAGTGAGGATGGGGCTGGATTTCTACCCCATGACGCTGTTTGAAACTTTGCCTCGGTTATACGACGAGCTTCAGGAGTCCTTCCGCGAAGTTTATGGCCACGCGCTGAGTCACAAAGAGTTCCCTGAGTTGCTTCATTTCGGTTCATGGATCGGGGGAGACCGCGACGGCAATCCGCTGATCACGCCGCAATCCACTGCCGATGCGCTGGAGCTCGCGCGAAATACGATCCTCGACCACTACATTCTCGAAGTCGAGCGGCTGATTGACGAATTGAGTTCTTCGCGGCACCAGATTGAGTGTTCCGCGGAATTGAAAACAACGCTGGCTGGGTATGAAACTAAGTTTGGCGACGAACCATCACGCGGAAAATGGATTTCCGAGCCGGAACTGAGTCGGCATTTTCTGGATTTCGTGCGGATTCGATTACGCCACGCACGTGACGATCCGCGCGGTCACTACGCTTATGCCGGGGCGAACGAATTGGAGCGCGACCTCTTAGTGCTGCGCGCCAGTCTGATGGAAAACCACGCGCGACGCCTGGCGGAACTGCTGGTTGACCCGCTCCTGCGAAAAATCCGGACCTTCGGTTTTCATCTGCACATACTCGATATCCGCCAGCACGCAGACGTGCACTCCAAAGTTCTGGAGGAGCTGGCCACTGCCGCGACGCCAGCGTCGTCGAAAGCTGTGAGCAAGCGGCAGGGGTTTGCCGACGGCCTTTCGGCGGAAGCGACAGAATTGCTTGATACGTTTCGCACGATTGCGCAATTGAAGAAAACGTACGCGCCGGAATCGATCCGCGCTTACGTCATCAGCGGAACCGAATCCGACAGTGACGTCTTCGCCGTGCTAAGGCTCGCGAGTATTGGCGGCGTGCAGGTGGTGGCTAGTGCGCATGATCCGGGATTGATGCCTGTGCCGTTGTTCGAATCCATCGCTTCGTTGCGCGCGGCTGGCGAAACCATGCGGCGCGTGTGGACCGCGCCGGAATACCAGAGTCTGCTCGATTCCTGGGACCGCCGCCAGGAAGTGATGCTTGGCTATTCGGACTCGAACAAAGATGGCGGGATGCTGACAAGCACTTGGGAACTGCACAAGGCGCATCGCGCGCTGCACGCAGTGGCGCGCGAATGTGATGTGAAGCTGAGGCTCTTCCACGGCCGCGGCGGAACGGTCGGCCGCGGTGGCGGTCCAACGCACCGCGCGATCTTGGCGCAGCCGGCCGGTGATTTCTCCGGCGAGATTCGCATTACCGAGCAGGGCGAAGTGCTCAACTGGAAATATTCCGATCCAGTGCTTGCCGAATGGAATCTGGAATTGATGATTGCGGCGTCATTGGAAGCGTTGACGCGTCCGGAAGGCCTGGCGCCGGGCGGCGACCGCCGATGGGACGCCAACATGGAGGAAATGTCGCAGGGCGCGTACGACTTCTACCGGCGCCACATCGTCGAAAACGCGGAGGTGCTGGAGTATTTCGAGCAAGCGACACCGGTAAATGAGCTGGAAAATGCGCGCATGGGTTCGCGGCCTGCGCGCCGCACGGAAAGCCGCCGGCTTCAGGACCTGCGCGCTATTCCCTGGGTGTTTGGCTGGATGCAGAGCCGGCACGCCGTGCCGGCGTGGTTTGGGGTTGGCTACGCACTCGAACGGTTTGCGGCAAAGGGGCTGGAACACGAAAAGCAGCTCAAGGAGATGATGCGTTCCTTCGTGCTGTTTTCTGATTTAGTGCGTAATGTCGAGATCGCGATGGCCAAGGCGGATCTGACGATCGGGCGGCTTTACGCCAATGCTCTGGTTAGCGACACGGGCCTGCGCGAACGAGTATTCACCATGCTTGCCGAAGAATTCGAGCGCACGCGGCGAATGCTGCTGCTCATCACGGGCCAGAAGGAACTACTTGAAGGAAACTCGGTGCTGTCGCAGTCTATCCGGCTACGAAATCCGTACGTTGATCCTATGAGCTTGATTCAAGTGGAATTGTTGCGCCGCAAGCGCACCGGCACCGACACCGAAGCTCCCAACTATGCGCTCGGCGCCACCATTAACGGCATTGCGGCGGGCCTGCACAACACCGGATAAACCCTCTCGATCACAAGCTCACAGCTTGAGCACAGCCCTGCGCACATCATTGCCATCCCGTTCGATCGGGTGTAGTCTCGGTCTATGAGATTTCGCGTTCAGAACTGCGTGCGCTGCTGTTGTATGTGTTGCGCGCGGCTGTGTTCTGGCGCGGGGAGGCTAGGCATCTAGGAAGCGAAATCTAGCCGGAGATTTTCCGACCCACCGCCAGAAGTTAGCTGGCCGGTGGGTTTTTTATTTGTCGCAGCTTTTGGAGCGCATCAAATTTTCGAGGAGGAAACAGAAATGAGCGATTACAAGCATTCGGAAGTTCTGGTCTCGACGCAATGGGCGGCCGACCATCTGAACGATCCGAAGGTCCGCCTGGTGGAAGTGGACGTCGATACCACGGCCTACGAGCAAGGCCACATCCCGGGAGCAGTGGGTTGGAACTGGCAGTCGCAGCTGCAGGACAACGTTCGCCGCGATTTGATTGACAAGCCGAGCCTTGAAAAACTACTTAGCCAATCCGGCATTTCCAATGACACCACGATTCTGCTCTACGGAGACAACAACAATTGGTTCGCGGCCTACGCTTTGTGGCAATTGAAATACTATGGACACCAAGACGTGCGCCTGGTCAACGGCGGCCGCAAGAAATGGGTCGAAGAAAAGCGTCCGCTGACGACCGATGCGACGAAACTGACACCGACGACTTATCACGCTGCAGCGCCCGACGAATCTATTCGCGCGCGCAAGGAATCCATTTTCGCGTTCATCGAAAACAAGAAGCCTGCGCAATTGGTGGACGTGCGCTCCGTCGATGAATTCACGGGGAAAATCATCGCACCGCCGGGAATGTCTGAGACCGCGCAGCGCGCCGGCCACATTCCGGGCGCGGCCAATATTCCCTGGGCGCAGGCAGCCAACGAAGACGGCACCTTCAAGTCCGCCGATGCTTTGAAGGAGCTATACGCCAAGAAGGGAATTAACGGCGCCGAGGAAGTGATCGCCTACTGCCGCATCGGCGAGCGCAGCTCGCACACCTGGTTCGTGCTGAAATATCTGCTCGGCTTTGACAAAGTGAAGAACTATGACGGTTCCTGGACCGAGTGGGGCAACCTCGTGGGCGCACCAATCGAAAAGGAAGTTGCGGCCGCCGCTAAAACCTAGCGACCGATGGTAACCTTCCGTTGCGAGGGCGGGTTTCAGTCCCGCCCCCTTCTTTACGGAATTTGATTGTCTGGGACACCGTTGTGCCGCGCTTCATCCTGCATCGCACTGATCTGTAGAGCGATGTCCTCACGCTGTTTTTGCAACCGTGCGAGCTGATCGCGCCAATCGTCAAGCTTTACGCCGCCATAGTGCCGCGTCTCATTGACCGTGGCGCCATTCAGCCCCGCCTGCAGGACCGAGATCTGCTGGTCCAGGGGCGGAAGTTTCGCCTGCAATTTCGCGATTTGATCCTGATACTGCTTGGCATTGTTTGAGCTTGGTTTGGCTGGAGCAGGTTTCGCGTTCGCCGGCCTATGGGCCCCGCTTGAAAATGTCGAAATCGCCGAATTGCTGTGGATCGCGCCCATGTCTTCATTCGTCCAGACTTTTTTCGCAGGCGTCGCGGTCGGGTTGGTCCCCGTCGCATTGTTCGCGGCCGTTGATTGCGCGGCTGTATTACTACTGGCGTTTGCAGGCTGCGCGGAACCGTTCTGCGCACGCGCCACACCTGTTAGCAAACCGATCTCCATTACGGCCAGAACTGCCACCAGTGTGAGCATTCGCCGTTTCATGTATGGACCTCCGGAGCAGCCCCGTTACCCGGGAACGATAATCGGATTTCTCACGCAAGACTGCCACGTCTCAATAGGGCTATTGTGCGCCCATTCCTAGCAGAGTGAACCGGGGTGGACCGAACAGTTACGGGTCCCCGTAAGCGAACTTGCCGGTGGCAAGCTCATTCCGGACCAGCGCCAGCGCTTGTTTCGGGGAGCCGTCGCGATGGTACTGACTGATTTCCACATACTGATGTTGCTCGAACGGGAACAGAAATTTGCGCGCGGTGAAATCGTATTGATAGCGCGTCGGCAGCCAAATTCCCGGCGCCACTTCGTCCTGATCGAGCGAAAATACTCCGCCGCGGTAGAGCTTCCCGAGAATTCCGCCGCCAAAGGACATGTCGCGGATCACATGCGCTTCGCCGCGCGATAGCTGATCGGTGGCGCGATCGACCCAGATTATTGCGGTAACGCGCGTCAGAACGTCCTGCACAATCGAGCGCGGATGAAAATTGGGATTGGGGTCTACTTGGAATACGTCGCAAACGCGTCCGTTCCGCGTCTGTTGCCCAATCCATTTCGTTAGAAAGGCATAGCGCGTTGCGTCCACCAGCTCCTTGCGGTCTTGTTTCTTTTTCTGCAATTTCTCATAGGCTGTTTTCGTTCTCGGATCGTCGGTCTTGAGCATGACCTCGAGCAGGTCTCTCCATGCGATCAGTTGTCGGTGATATTCAGCCGGGTCCGCTGGGTTGGTGCCATCTTTCAGTAACAGTTTCATCGTCCCGGTGCCGGTGGGAACCACGCGATAGGTCTTGTCTTCGAGCACTCGAGGCGTGTCACCACCGGTGCGCTCAACATGGCGCTCGACCCGCTCGTACTGCTCCAGGACTTCATCGTTGTGGTGCTGGTTATCGATCAATTTTTGGGCGCGTAGTTGGATTTCCGCATCGGATGGAGCTTGGGGGGTCGAGGCTTGCGCGAGATACTGGAAGTACTGGACGGACCGAGACCGAATGTTTGAAGCGGCAGGCGGGACGTCACCGCTCTGGGCGCGCGGCACAAGGTAGCCGGAGCCCGCTGCAAGCCCCGCCAGCGCCAGAGAGGCGACTGCTCCCGAAACCGTAAGTCCTTTAAGCATATCCACCGGGTTCTTGCTCGAATGACCCCTACGCCCTCGCGTTACTACCTTAATTCTACTCGAATCCGCTGCCGAATCCTCTGACCTAGGGTACAGGCACTCCCGGTCCGTGACCTAAAATTATCGCTTTTCTGCACTTTTCTACGCCGCCATCCGTCTTATGATAGTAGAAGCGATGAAGTCAGTCCTATCCCGTTCCGAGGCTCGGCAAACTCTCGCCGCCCTGCGCGAGACGATCTGGATTGCCCTGGACACCCTCCGCGCACACAAACTGCGGACGTTCTTGACCCTGCTCGGCGTGATATTGGCCGTTACCACCCTCGTCGCCGTAATCTCTGTTTTGAACGGCCTTAACGTGTATGTCGCCGATAAAGTGGCCAACCTCGGAGCCAACGCCTTCGTGATAGACCGGATCGGCATCGTGACGAACTTTGAGGAATGGAACAAAGCGCGTAGGCGTCCACCCCTCGGCGTAGACGACCTGGAAGCCCTCCGAGCAGGGATGAAATTGGCCGATACCATTGCGGGCGAACAGGACACGATTGCCGATGTTCGCCACGGCAATGACCTGAGCGAGAACGTCACTATCCTCGGCGCGACTCCGACGTTTGCACCCATCAGGGATATTGATGTCTCGAACGGCAGGCTTCTCACCGACGTGGACGAAGTTCACCGTGCGGGTGTCTGCGTGATCGGCGCGGATGTCGCCAATAAATTATTCCCTGGCGTCGATCCGGTGGGGAAAGAAATACGCGCCGGGCAAGGGCAGTATCTGATCGTCGGCGTCGCCACGCCGAAGGGCAACGTCTTGGGCCAGTCGCAAGACAATTTCGTCATGATCCCACTCGGGACGTATCGCAACGAGTGGCTTGCGCCGCAGGACTCGGTTGCCTTCTTCGTGCAAGCGCGTGGGCCGGAGTGGATGGACGCAGCGGAGGATGAAGCTCGAGTGCTTTTACGCGCCCGCCGCCACGTGCCTTATGCGTCGGAGGACAATTTCGCAATCATTGCGCCCACGTCGATTATGGGACTGTGGAACCGCATCACGGGGAGTGCCTTTGGAATCGCGATCTGGATCACATCGGTCTTTCTGGTCGTCGGCGGGGTCGTGATCATGAACATCATGCTCGCGAGTGTTACCGAGCGCACCCGCGAGATTGGCCTGCGCAAATCGCTTGGCGCTCGGAAACGCCACATTATTTTGCAATTCATGGTCGAATCATCCGTGCTCGCCGCCCTGGGTGGTTTTCTGGGCGTGGCCGCGGCTGTCGCTATCAGCCAGTTGGTTCGCGTCGCCACACCAATTCCAATTTCGACCCCCATTTTTGCTATAGCCACTGCGCTGGTTCTCTCCACCGCTGTGGGCTTGTTTTTTGGCATCTATCCCGCGATGCGCGCTGCGAGGCTTGATCCCATCGAAGCGCTCCGGGCGGAAAACTAAGGCCCACTCAATGCAAAGCGACTTTCGAGAAAATCTTCAGCTTGCGCTCGATACGGTTCGGGCACATAAGCTTCGCAGCTTCCTCGCCATCCTCGGCGTGATGATCGGAGTCGCGCTGATTATCCTCGTCGTGGGCTTAGTACAGGGGTTTCGTCAGACCATCCAGGATGAAATCGTTTCCGAAGGTATCGATACGGCTTTCGTTTCGCGCTTCGATCAGGGACCGCAGAATGGCCGCCGGCCTAAAGAGGAGAAGTTGCGCAAGCCGCTTACTCTCGAAGACGCGATAGCGATTCGCCAGCTTTCCCCCGCAATCAAGGAGATTGCGGTGTCGGCTTTCCAGTGGCAGCTCGCGCACATTGCGCGCTACCAGGGCAACATCATCGAAGGCACGGATTTTCGCGGCACCTTCCCCGCATATCTCACGGTTTATTCCAACGCCACAATGAAGGCCGGGCGCTTTTTCACGGAAGCGGAGAACGAACACCGCGACAACGTCGTAGTGATCGGAGAAAACGTCGCCAAAGCATTCTTCCCCAGCATTGATGACGCGCTCGGAAAAGAAATTCTCGTGGACGGCTCAACGTACACGGTCGTCGGCGTTTTCGAGAAGCCGCCCAATGGCTTCGGAACCAATGATGAAGACCGCCGCACGGTCATTCCGTACTACACGTTTATGAAGCTGTATCCGGGCAGCTACGAGATCGGCTATCGCTTTCTTGCGTACTCCGGAAAGCTGGACGCGGCCGTGGATCAAGTTCGCGAGGTTTTGCGTCGCCGCCGTGAAGTCCCTTACGATAAACCCGACAATTTTTCCATCCAGACGCAGGTGGAAGTGGTGCAGCAGTTCAATGACATCATCGGCGGCGTCGTGCTCGCGGTCGTCGTACTCAGCTCGATTGGCCTACTGATTGGCGGAATGGGCGTGATGAACATCATGCTCGTCTCGGTGACGGAGCGCACGCGCGAGATCGGCGTGCGCAAAGCCATTGGCGCGCGCAGCAAGGACATTACCTGGCAGTTTCTGTTCGAAGCCATGACCCTTACCGGAACTGGCGGCATCATCGGCATCATGGTGGGGAGCGGCATCGTCCTACTGATACCGGTGGTGAGTTCGCTGAAAGCCGTCGTACCGCCGTGGGCCATTATTATCGGCTTCACCGTTTCGGTCAGCATCGGCCTGATCTTCGGCGTCTGGCCGGCCACGAAAGCCGCGCGGTTGAATCCGGTAGAAGCTCTGCGCTACGAATAGCGCAATGTGCGGTTATGGCTTTCGTTGATTTGATTCGATTTTGACCGAGCTGTGGGGATCGAGTTGCGGTATCCCGCGGGGGCCCATGGCATAAGGATAGCCGGCTGGGTCTTTAAGGTCGCCTTCGACCAGCCCCGCGCCGCGTAATTCCTGCATGGATGTGGGAAAGCGGCCGAATTTTTTCCAGTAAACTTCCGAAACTTGATTTAGACGCTTCAACGCTATCTCGGCATCCAACCCCTGTACGTGCTCGAGCGCCGTCTTGCGAACCGATTCGTCCTTCGTCGAGTCATACAATTCAGCCCAAATGAACCGGGAAGTTTCCAGCGACTCGCCGTTCTCCGCTACGCGGGCTGCCATGATTTTCATCCATATCGGGGCGGCTGGAGTCTCACTGCCCTCCAGAAACGCCCGGGAAGCTTTTTGGTAATCTTTCAAGCGCGTGTAATAGATAAATCCAAGGTCGTAGTACAGGCGCCATTCATTTGGATTTGCCGTGATGCCTCGCTTTACCAGTTCCACGGCAAGATCAGGGCGTCCGGCGCCGCCTGGGGGATGGTCCGAAAGAAAAATGCCTCCGAACTGGTAGACGATCAGCAATTTGGGATCGAGCGTCGCTGCGATATTCAGCAGCGGCGCTAGCAACTGGAAACTTCCGCTCCGGTTTTGCAGCCGTGTTCCGTAATATTGCACGGCGCGGGTCCAGTAGATATCGGCAAGGAGCGGGTCATAGCCCAGGCTCAGTTTCTTAAGCAGGGATGCAGAACGCAGTACCAGTTCTTCCTTATCCTGCGTTACTGGGGCGCTCAGGACGTCAATGCGCGCCTGCAGCGCCGCGATCGCCACGAAAAGTAGTGGGACGGCCACAACCGCTAGGGTCACCGACCGCACGTGGCTGGTAATTTTCAGCGTGTGAGTACTCATTTTAGATTGCGTCCGGAAAATACCGCCGAGGCAGCGACTAGAATCAGAATTACATAAAGCGCGGCATACAACGTATTGTGCCAAATCAGTGTAAAAGGAATCGTCTCGCCGTGGGCCGCCGCCGCGATCACGTTGAAATTATGAAAAT
>Ga0210396_10000124_pt1 | contig 134788 bp, 111 predicted proteins | sample IncBWH17OmetaG_FD_155466 | JGI IMG/M metagenome (GOLD analysis project Ga0210396, IMG submission 155466) | Forest soil microbial communities from Barre Woods Harvard Forest LTER site, Petersham, Massachusetts, United States - Inc-BW-H-17-O ...
GACTCCGATGCGCTACAGTTGACTCGCGAGTTCCCAGCCAAAATGCCGGGATCGCGCCGGTCCACTACGATTCTCGCCGCCGGCGTCTTGAAGAACCAGTCTCAGCCATTGCGTCTAAAAACCCGGACAGTAGTTGCGCTGCTGGTCGCAAGCAACGTGCTGGGCAATTTCACCTTGAGCCGTGGGCTGCACGAAGTTGGCCGGTTGGTCTCTTTTTCGCCCTGGCCCTACATCCACGCGTTTGTAAACCCACTCGTGGTTTTAGGGGTGCTACTGCTGATCGTGTGGCTGATCTCGCAACTCTCATTGCTGAGCCGGGTGGACCTCAGTTACGTGCTTCCAGTGACCTCGGTGTCGTATGTGCTGACGGCGCTGATGGGCGAGTTCCTGTTGCATGAACGGGTTTCCACCGAGCGTTGGATTGGAATTGGCATGATTGGTCTGGGCGTAAGCCTAGTGGTACGAACCGTGCCGCGCACCGCGCCGGTGCTACACAAATTCGGCGATCTGCCTTACGAGGCGGCGCAATGAAGTGGCTGCTGATTGCGCTGATTGTGATCCCGGGCACAATTGCGGATGTGCTGAATACCATGGGCATGAAGCGCAACGGCGAGGTGTGTGACTTCCGGCTACGCGCGATTTTCCGGCTAATCGCCTCCCTCGCACGTAATCCTTATGTTGGCGTTGGCGTGCCGGCGATGGCAGTTTCATTTTTCGCGCTAATGGCGCTGCTTTCCATTACCAACCTGAGCTTCGCAATACCAGCGACAGCGTTCAGCTACGTGCTGGAAACAGCACTGGCCAAGTACATCCTGAAAGAACATATTGGGTGGCGACGTTGGGCGGGCGCCTTGCTAGTCGGCTGCGGAGTGCTGCTGGTATCCGTGGGCGTGTGACGGGCTACTCTTACCTAACCCGGTAAGGGAAGGTTTGCCATCCGCCAACTGGCTTCGCGCTTATCGGTCAAATGAACATCCTCTCAGTCTTCGTTGCCGTGGAAAAGCGCCGCTGGTACGCAGCTGCCGAAATCCACAAAGGGCCCGGGAAGTAAACCCGGAGCGTGGCCGCCGATTCTACATCAGCCCCGACGGATATTCGTGCAATTCTGTGAACAACGAGCGTTGCGTGCTCCAGGGAGCGTAAGTACGGTGGGGCTTTCTTCGCGGGCATTTGCTGTCTGCCATTCGTGTAAACTCGATCGTGCAATCTCAACCCTCAACGTTTCACTGGGTATGGCGATAACATCATGAGTATTGGTTCTCCACGGATCTCGTCTCGCGTTTGGCTATTTGACGCGGTCGCGGCGCTTGGGCTGATGGCGGTGTCTCTGCACCTTCCTTTGCGGATCAATGCACAGACCGTTCCGGCACAAACGGCTCCGGCACGGCAGCCTCGGCAGGAGCTCCCGCCGGATTCGGTTGCCAAGGTGGGCGCGATTGATTCGGTTGCCACGATCCACGTTGACGTAACGCCGGAGCACGTTCTGAATACGATCTATCCCGACACCGCGACCGGCGCGTGGATGGATGATCTCAGTAAGAAGCAGGTGGACAACTTGACCAAGCCCGAGACGATTCAGGCAGTCAAAAACTTGGGTTGGGGTTCCATCACCATGCGCAACAACAGCGAGTTGCGCCTTGCGGCATGGCACTGGAACGAGAACGGCGCATGGAGCGATCCAGCGACAAAGAGCGGCTATTACGTCGGCAGCGCCGACCTGGGCGAACCCATTCGCTACGGCTATTCGTATTCGTTGCCCCATCGCGACTTTATGACCAGCGGCGATTCACCTCTGGTGGCTGGTTTTCAAAGTTATTGGAAGAGCAATCCTTACCTAACCAGCCATTTCACGGGTGAGAGCGATGCGCTGCACCCGCAATGGGTGGTGATCGATATGGGCACCGCCCGCGCCGTCAATGCGATCCATATCCAATGGGTGAATCCGTATGCCGTCGTGTATGTTGTGCAGTATTGGGTCGGCGACAACAACGCGATGGACTGGGACATGGGTCCGAATGGTATCTGGAAGCCTTTTCAATCGGGTGCGGTGTTGAACGGCAGTGGCGGGGATGTCCATTTGAAGCTTTCAGATACGCCCGTCACGACACGCTTCGTCCGTGTTTTGATGTCGAAATCCTCCGGAACCTGCGATACTCACGGGGCGCAGGATATTCGAAACTGCGTCGGCTACGCCCTGCAGACACTGTCCGCCGGTGAGATCGATAGCGCGGGAAACTATGCAGTTGTTTACCCGGCTGGCGGCGTAGAGCCCGGACCGGGGGCGCCGCCACACCTGGAGGGCGCTGGAGATCAAGAAGTGACCGCCGGTTCGCCGGCGGACTTGGCTGGATCTTTTTTCGGTTCTTCCATCGATCCCTGGCACCAAGCTGACAACTTGATCACCGGAGGCCGCGATCAATACAACGGCATGGACAATTTCTTTGCGAGTGGATTGACCATGGGGCATCCGGCGCTGGTTGCATGTGCGGCGATTTATGACACTCCCGAAGACTGCGCCAATGAGGTTTCCTACATTCACAAGCGTGGTTATCCAGTCGTGGGAATTGAGGTCGGGGAGGAGTGCGACGGCAAGCACATGACGCCGGAAGACTATGGCGCCATCTACATTCAAGTGGCGGATGCGGTCCACAAGTTGACGCCCAGCGCCAGGTTGGGCGGCCCGATTTTCGAAGGCGTCGACAAGGACATCACCCTGTGGGCGGACGATGAGGGACGCACTTCCTGGATGGAGCGATTTGTCGATTACCTCAAGGCCCACGGACATCTTAAGGATCTCTCATTCATGTCATTCGAACACTATCCGTTCATGATCAATGGATTCAATCCACCGAACGACTGGGCGACCCTTTACATGGAACCGGGAATTATGAAGCACGTCCTGCACATGTGGCGTGAGGACGGTGTCCCAGCGGATGTGCCACTGATCATTTCCGAGAGTGGAATCACAGCGGGGCCAAGCGGACCCGGCTACCTGGGCGTGACCGGCGAGGCCATCTGGGAATGCGACGCGTTTGGCACATTCTTTGAAAACGGCGGGACGGCGTTCTATCGGCCGGCCATCAATAATGGCGCCGGTGGTGACGAGAACCTCGGCCCCAGCAGTGGCCCTGATGGCGGCGGAGCGTATGGCACCCCTGCATATACTCCCTATTCTTCCGCACACCTGATCAATTTCGAATGGTTGCAGCACGGCGCGGGAGCGAACAAGATTTTCCCCGCTTCGGCCGATCTTAAGGATGCTGCCGGGCGAACCGTGGTTACCTCATACGTGGTCAAACGTCCTGACGGGAACTGGTCGTTAATGCTGATTAATCATGATTTGCACGCGCCCCAGCCCGTTCATATCGTCATCGACGATGCCAGGCACGTGAGCCATTCACTCGTCGGATCTGTGGCTCTTGTGCAGTATTGCAACACTCCTGCTGAGGATAAGAACATCACGATTGCCGCCACGCCCGACGGCATGTACACACTCCCAGCGGGCTCGATCACCGTGATTCGGGGGAAGCTGCGCTAGCTCAGCCGGCCGATCGTTCTTGATCGAGACTACGCCTCTTCGAACGAGTACTGCGACAGACACCTGCTTACGTATAACGGGCAATCCGCAAGTCATACCCCACCAGTGCTGTGTGCCGCTGGTGGCCATTTGGTCACTCGCAATGAGGTTTCTTCATCGCTCCCGTTAGAAGGACGGAAGGACATGATGCGATTGGGTGACACGCGCACGACCTGGACCCGACCTGCTTTGGACGTGCGCAGACAGTAGTTACAGGAATTTCGATTGTCGCCGTCACAACTGGACTCCAAAGATGGACATTGGCCTTCATACGTTCTAGCATTTCGTACTCATGGAGCCGCCTTCCGAGTTCGCCGGTCGCATTCTCGGCCACTATCGCATCGTCGAACAAATCGGCGCAGGCGGCATGGGCGTGGTGTATCGCGCGCACGATGAGCAACTGGATCGCGATGTCGCACTTAAAGTGCTGCCGGCAGGCACATTGGCAGATGATGCGGCGCGAAGACAATTCCGCAAAGAAGCGCTGGCGCTCGCCAAGCTGAGTCATCCGAATATTGCTACGGTTTTCGAGTTCAGTTCGCAGGAAGGCGTGGACTTCCTGGCGATGGAACTGATTCCCGGAAGGCCTTTGAGCGAGCGGCTCCTCAGCGGCGCAATGCCGCAGCCCGAGATCGTTCGCCTGACGACGCAACTCGCAGAAGGCTTGGCTGCGGCGCACGATCAGGGAGTCATCCATCGCGATCTCAAGCCGGCAAATCTGTTTGTGACGCCGGACGGACGGCTGAAGATTCTCGACTTCGGGCTGGCAAAGCACACGCCCAAATCGAGCGGAGCCGACGTGACGCGCAGCATCACGGCCGATACGGGTACGGTTTCTGGCACCGTCCCTTATATGTCGCCGGAACAGTTGCGCGGATTGCCGGTCGACCCACGCAGCGACATTTATGCAGCCGGAGCAGTTCTGCACGAAATGGCGACGGGCCGCCGCGCATTTCCGCAAGGCCAAGCTGCGGAACTGATGGGCGCGATTCTGTATGAGTCTCCAGCGCCGGCGCGGTCGGTGAACAAATACGTTTCTCCGGGGCTCGAGAGCATTATTTCCAAGTCACTGGCGAAGGATCCATCGCAACGCTATCAATCGGCGCGCGAGTTGCGAGTGGCGCTGGAGGGACTCTCCACCGGCACGAGTGATTCGGCCGGATTATTGCCGGTTGAGCGGCCCAAGAAATCGCGGGTCGCGATCGCGATTATTGCTGCCATCGTTCTCGCAGGCTTGGCGATCGGCTTGAATATTTTTGGAGTTCGCCGCCGACTTTTCGAGCACAAGGAATCCGCAACCACCGGAGTATCGGGGCCGGCGGCCTCATTAGCTCATGGGCGGCGATCGGTGGCTGTTCTCGGGCTAAAGAACGTTTCCGGGCAGGCGGACAAGGCGTGGCTCTCGACCGCACTCGCGGAAATGCTGACCACTGAACTGGGCGCGGGCGAGGAATTGCGAACCGTCGCCGGCGAAAACGTCGCGCAAATGAAAACCAACCTCGCCCTGCCCGATGCCGACAGCTATGGCCGGGAAACACTAGCCAGGATTCACGAAAATCTGAACGCCGATGAAGTTGTCGTCGGGTCCTTCGTTCCGCTGGGCAAAGATCAGATCCGGCTCGATCTGCGACTGCAGGACGCGGTTGCGGGGGAGACGCTGGCATCGGTATCCGCCAAAGGACGCGAGGATCAAATCGACGATCTGGTAAGCCGCGCTGGCGCGGAACTGCGGCAAAAGTTGGGTGCTGGTGCGATTTCGGCGACGGATGCGGCAGCAGTGAAAGCATCCTTGCCATCGAACGCGGAAGCGGCACGCCTCTATTCCCAGGGGTTGGCGAAGCTCCATGCCCGTGACACTTTGGTGGCACGAGACCTGTTGCAAAAATCGTTGGCGCTCGAACCTGGCTTCGCGCTAGCGCATTCGGCGTTGGCAACGGCGTGGACGACCTTGGGCTACGACGGCAAGGCAACGGTGGAAGCGAAGACAGCATTTGATTTATCCGGTGGGCTGGGCCGCGAGGACAAGCTGGCGATCCAGGCACGTTATTTGGAGGCGAACCACGACTGGGAAGGCGCGATCGGCATTTATCGCACGCTCACGCAGTTCTTTCCTGACAATCTTGAATATGGTTTGCAGCTGGCGTTGGCGCAAAATTCGGCGGCCAAATCCAAAGACGCGCTGGCGACGCTCCAGGAACTGCGGCAGTTGCCGGCTCCAGCGTCGCAAGATCCGCGACTCGACTTGGCCGAAGGCGGCGCCTATTTTAGTCTCTCGAAATTCAAAGAGGCCGGCGAAGCAGCGTCGCGCGCAGCGTTGAAGGCGCAAGCCAGCGGACAGCGACTGGTGCTGGCGCAGGCGCTGAATCAGGAAGGAGCTGCCTTTCGCTATCAAGATCGGGAGGATAAGTCGAATGCCGCATTACAAGATGCACAGCGAACTTATACCGAAGCGGGAGACCGATTGGGCGCAGCGGGAGCCACCATGGGACTCGCAACCAATCTCTATCAACATGGGGACTTGAGCGGTTCGCGGCAATTGAATGAGCAAGCGCTGGCCGTCTTCCGCGAAGTGGGCTCGCAACGCAATACGGCTACCAGTCTGCTCAATATTGCGATCGGACTCTACGATCAGGGCGATCTTGCGGGGGCGCAAAAGCTGTACGAAGAAGCGCTCAGCATTCAGCGAGAGATCGGAGACAAAGACAGCCAGGCGAATACGCTCAACAGCATTGCGAATGTGTTGGCCGATAAGGGCGATCAAGCGGGAGCCAAAGCGAAATACGAAGAGGCGCTCGCAGCCTTTCGAGAGACGGGCAGCCAATTCCAAATTGCCATGACCATGGGCAACATCGGCGAGTTGTATCTGGACCAAGGCGATTTGCCAGAAGCCAAGAAAATGTTCGAACAGGCGTTGGTGATCAAACGCAGCCTGCACAATCGTCATTCTGAGGCGTACACACTTTCGGCGCTAGGCGATCTCCTGCTGTACGAAGGCGACATCCCGGCAGCTCGGAAAGCGCATGAAGACGCGCTAGCCATACGGACGCAGTTGGGAGAAAAAGGAAGAGCGGAGGAGGATTCGATGGCGCTGGCGCGATTGACATTAGAGGACGGGCATCCAGAAGCAGCGCTGGATGATGCGCGCAAGGCTGCAGTGGATTTCCACGCGCAGAACCAGGCCGACTATGAAGCAGCTGCCCACACGCTGATCGCCCTCTGCCTGCTGCAGTCGGGAAAACTTGCCGAGGCAAAGCAGGAAATTCAGCAGGCGCAAAAGATGGTGAAGACGGACGATCACGTGGCGCATCTTCCCGTAGCGATCGCCAGCGCCCGAATCGCAACAGCGTCTGGAGATCTCGCAACCGCTCGAAAAATTCTCGATGAGGCGCTGGCCGAGGCGACGAAAGCGAACCTGCTCTTTTTTCAATACGACGCGCGGCTCGCCTTGGGTGAGTGGGAAATCAAATCCGGCAAGGTAGCCGCCGGACGTGCACGGCTGACGACACTGGAGAAAGACGCCGAGGGCAGGGGATTTCTATTGATCGCACGAATGGCTGCTACAGCATTAAAGGGATAGTATATGTTTGGTCGGTTCAATTTTCGGTGTCAGATTAGTGCTGCGACGCGGAGTCCGTAAAGTAAAACACCGGAAAACATTCACGGGCTCGACACCGTTTCTATCTCTCAGCCGCCTTCTTCCCCTCGGATCTAACCTTCGCCTACCGCGCTTTTTGAGGGGCCGCAATCTTCCTGCGAGCTGACGCCGACATGGTTCGTTTCGTAGGAGCAGAAACGGTTGCTTTTCCCACGAGTATCGGCGACTGTTACCGAATACTCGCCTATCGCACCTTCTGCGCCAGTGCCATCTTTCGCCGCGAAGCTGCTGATATGATCCACGCAGTCTCACCAGATGAACCAGTGCGTCGTGCTTGTAAGCGTAGTTCTGCTGGCGTTCTGGTAAGGAAAAATCACTCACCAGGATTCCAATTCTCAGACGTAGACCTGCCCTGCGACAACTAGGTAAATCCCCAGCTGTTCTTTGATTTTCGAGAGCGTATATTTCGTCCAAAGAAGAGTTTCCGCCAGCTGGTGGCCGACTACTGGAGGACCTAAAGTAAGGAGATGACTCATGGAGAATCCCCATTCTGATGCGCTCGTCTTCTTCGGTGCCACAGGAGATCTCGCCTACAAGAAGATCTTTCCGGCGCTGCAGGCCATGATCAAGCGCGGCCACCTCGACGCACCCATCATCGGTGTGGCTAAGGCTGGCTGGAACCTGGACCAGTTCCGGGCACGAGCAAAAGACAGTCTGGAAAAACATGGTGGGGTGGATTCGGCGACTTTCGAGAAACTAAACGGTTTGCTGCGCTACGTCGACGGCGACTATGCGGACGCCTCGACGTTCCAGGGTATCCGCAAAGAACTTCGGGGCTCACAGCATCCGGCACACTATCTTGCCATCCCTCCTGCGCTCTTCGGAACGGTTGTGCAACGTCTTGAAACGTCGAAATCCTCGGATGGAGCCCGCGTCATCGTCGAGAAGCCCTTTGGAAGTGATCTCCAATCAGCCCGCAAGCTCAATCAGATTCTGCTCGGCACCTTCGATGAAAAAGATGTCTTCCGCATCGACCATTATCTCGGGAAGCGGCCCGTGCATAACATGGTTGTCTTCCGGTTTTCGAATGCGTTTATGGAATCGTTCTGGAATCGCAACTACATCGAGAGCGTCCAGATCACCATGGCGGAAAGCTTCGGTGTTCAGGGCCGGGGCGCTTTTTACGATCAGACCGGCGCCATCCGTGACGTTATCCAGAATCATCTTTTTCAGGTGTTGTGCAACTTGGCTATGGAGCCTCCGGTGGGAATGGACAGCGAATCCCTCCGTGACGAAAAGGTTAAAGTTTTGAAGGCCATTACACCACTAGAGGAAAGAGACGTTGTTCGCGGGCAATTCAATGGCTACCGGAAAGAAAAAGGTGTCGCGCCAGACTCAAAGGTTGAAACCTTCGCGGCACTACGACTGGATGTTAACTCGTGGCGCTGGAAGGGTGTGCCTTTCTTTATTCGGGCCGGAAAGTCGTTGCCTGTGACGTGCACCGAGGTGCTCGCCCGCTTGCGTCTGCCTGCCACGGCGCCAAGAGGAAGTGAGCTGACGAATAACTATCTTCGTTTTCGCATCAGTCCCCAGGTAACAATCGCTCTCGGTATGACGGTCGTGCCTCCCGGAGAGGAAACGATGGGCCGAAACGCAGAAATGGTCGCCAGTCGCGATCCTCAACCGGATGAGATGGATGCTTATGAACGAGTGCTGGGGGACGCGATGGAAGGTGATGCTACTTTGTTTGCCCGTCAGGACTATGTTGAAGAGGCCTGGCGAATCGTGGACCCCGTGTTGAAAGCGACCACTCCGATTCACGAATATGAGCCTGCCACCTGGGGACCGACCAGCGGCGACGATCGAGTTGTACCTGAGGGCGGTTGGCACAACCCGACAATCGAAATAGTAGGCCGTCCTAGGCAAGAAGCAGAATTGGGGATTTCGGCATGAGTCTCGTGAGCGAAGTCGAGGCCTGGCAAAGCGCATCCTCGGCGTCCGTGCCGCACAAGTATTGTTCACGATTCAGTTCGCAACACCTGCCAGGCCGAACCAAAGAAGTGCACGCAGAGCAGCCGACGGTCTCCGTGTTTGTTGTTCAATCGATTTGTTAGCTGTCACTTCTAGCAGTAGCGGCAACTATACCTTAGGGGTAACCATTCCGTATCTTCGAAACTTTTGACTGGAGGCGTCGCCATGGCTGCTCGACCTCTACCCCCTCCTGAGCCGGACTCAACTCGCAAAAATACCGGCACTTCGGAAACTGCAGAAAACTCTATAAAGCGGCCGTTCCTTGACGTGATTCGATCCGTTACGAGAGTACCGGTCCTCCAGAAGCAGATGTACCCAGTTATGAAAAAACGTTGGTTGCGGGTTGCGGGAATCGTGATCGCAATGCTTCTAGTATTACTGATCGCGCTCCCATTCCTGATCAACGTAAACAGCTTCCGTCCGAAAATTGAGGCAGAGGCATCGAACGCTTTAGGACGTCAAGTTAAGTTAGGAGACCTGAGCCTCTCAATCCTATCAGGCGGGGTTAGTGTTCAGGACATCAGCGTTGCGGACGATCCTGCCTTCAGCAAGTCACCATTTGTGACGGCAAAATCGCTGAAGGTAGGCGTTGAATTGCTGCAATTGATTTTCTCTAAACAGCTCAACGTGACTGACATTACGCTGGAGGAACCACAGATCACGCTGCTGAAGACAACCAGTGGGAAGTGGAACTTTTCGAATATCGGCGGGGCTTCCACCCAGAAAACACGAGAGGCTACGAAACCCGGCGAATCGGCACATTCGAGTTTTTCAGTGGCAAAACTAAATGTGAAACATGGAAAGCTGTTGGTCGGGAAGACGAATTCGTCAAAGTCGGTGGTCTATGACAACGTAAACATTTCGGTGCGGGATTTCTCTTTCACCTCCCCGTTCGCATTCGACCTACAGGCGCAGCTACCAAGTAGCGGCGACGTAAATATCTCAGGGAAAGCCGGACCGATCAATGCGGAGGATGCCGCGAAGACCCCAATGACGGCGGACGTAAAGGTGAAGGATATGAACATAGGGGCCTTAGGACTCATCGATCCTGCCAGCGGCATTGCAGGTCTCGCGAATTTCGAGGGGACTCTGAGTTCCGACGGTAGCCGGGCTCAAGCCGTGGGGCTGTTCACCGGAAAGCAACTGAAGTTCTCACCCAAGGGCACGCCAGCACCAAAGATCGTAGCTATCAAACACAGCGTTGAAGTTGACCTCGAAAAGCACTCTGGCACCATTTCCCAAGGTGATATTGCCATCGGCAAGGCGAGCGCCCATCTGACAGGCGATTTCAAGACCGAGGGCGAGACCGAAGTGGTCCATCTTAAGCTGGACGCCCGCGAAATGCCTGTAGATGAATTGGAACCCATGTTGCCTTCGATGGGCGTGGTTGTTCCGTCGGGATCGCAACTCAAAGGGGGCACGCTGTCGGCAGAGCTGGCAATCGCGGGCCCCTTGGATAAGTTGGTGATCACTGGGCCGGTCCGGCTGTCAAATACTGAACTGGCCAACTTCGACTTGGGATCGAAACTGGGGGCGCTGTCGATGTTTGCCGGGAAAGCAGCGTCCAATCCCAATACTTCCGTCCAAAACGCGAGCCTGAATGCGCAGGTTTCTCCGACAGGTACGAAAGCGGACAACATCAACCTTAATGTTCCTTCCATCGGCGTGATCACAGGTGCCGGGGAGGTCAGCCCTTCAGGTGCGTTGTCCTTCAAGATGTTGGCTGATTTGCACGGAGGTATGGTGGGCGGGGTTTCGAAAGTTGCGGGCCTAGGCAGCGCCAACGGTGGGATTCCTTTCGCGATCGAAGGAACGACGTCAAACCCGAAATTCATTCCCGACGTCGGGGGAGCGGTCGGCGGTCTTGCAAAGAACGAGCTGGGCAATGTCACCAAGGCAGTTCCGGGAACTAAGAACGTGACCAAGAGCCTCGGTGGGGTGTTTGGAAAGAAGAACTAGTAAGGGCGGTCAGTGGAAAACAGGCGCAAAAAGGGAATCGAGACTTCCCGTTCCCTTTCGAGCCACGTTTCACAAGAGTCGTTGGTCACAATATCCGCGTCTGAGGCGGCTTTGTCGCGTCGACGTGGGGCGTGTTGGGCGCTGGTAGTTTCCCGTCTCCGTCTTTACGGGTAGGGATACCCCTTGGCAAGCGCCGCCGCGAGTTTGGCATCGTGACCGTAGATGTCATCGCTGAAATGAACGTCGCCGTTCTCATAGGCGAGCGCCGTACCGTACACGATGAAAACCGGAACTGGCTTCACCAGATTCACAGTGATATTGTCTTTTCCGCTCTGCATTCCTTGCTGCACCCGCTCCAGCGTCCAACCAGGATTGTTACGCAGAGCCCACACGGCCAGTTCAGCGGGTTTTTCGACCCGAATGCAGCCGTGGCTGAAATCGCGACGGGAGCGCGAGAATAAAGTCTGAGAAGGCGTACTGTGAAGATAGACGTTGTACTCGTTCGGAAAAATCAGCTTGATTAGACCGAGTGCGTTGCTAGCGCCGGGCTTCTGCCGCACCGCTAATTTGCCTGTGCGAAGTTGCGTCAACACATCATCGGAAATATCTCCCGACGTGACCACCTTCCCGTCATTTGTAGTGACCTCGTAGTTTTTGCTTGCAATGTAGCCACGATCGCGCTGGATCGCGGGAACGATCTCGCTGCGGAGAATACTCGGAGGCACGTTCCAGTACGGACGCATAACAACGTAGGTCATATCGCGCGTGAAGACCGGCGTTTGGGTGCGCATTGCCTTTCCGACTACCACGCGCATATCCAAAGCGACGTTGTTGCTGCCATCAAGAGCGCGAAGCCGGAAATCAGGGATATTCACGATGATCGGCGGCGCTGAAAATTCCGACGGTAACCAGCGCCAACGCTCCAATGTGAGTTGTAGTTGCAGGACCCGGTCCTGTAGTGGCACGTTCAGTTGTTTGATGGTGGCGGCACCGAGGCGGCCATCGGCGTCGAGCCCATGGCGACTCTGAAAACGTTTCACCGCATTCACCAGCGGCCCGCCGTAGGTCTGAGTGTCAGCGGGAAGAGTGGCATCAGGCGGTAAGTCGCCCACCAATCGCAAAAAACGGGCCAGACGAGGTACACCGGCGTACGGCTGGTCGGGATCGATGGGTTTGGTAACGGCAGGAAGCTTGTCTGCGTCGTCAGCACGCGCCAGTTCGATATAGCGCGCGAGTGCCTGCTCGGTTCGGCGATAACCTGCAAACGGAGGTTCCACTTCGTCTAACACCACCTGAAGCTGCGAAGCGGTCATGATTTGGTCACGTACAAACCGCGCCAAATCATATTTCTTCTGCTCCACACTCAATCCAAACTCGAGATGCCGTGGGTTAATCCGGCCAATGTGCAAATCGGACACATAGCGCATGGTGCAGAGAGTGAGCGCCACGTCAAAACGCGCCACCGCTGGGTCACTCGATGAGCTTTGCAGCGCGCGGACTCTCTCCTCCCACCGGGAAGCGTCGTAATCCTCGGGGTTGAGCCCTTTCTTCCCAGCGACTTTGAAGACCTCGATGAGGGCCAGGGCCTGCGCTAATGGCTGTGCCCCTTGGACCCACGCAGGCGCAAACCCTGTGGGCTGGTAAAACGTCTGCAGCGCGTTGCGATAGTCGCTGAAGTTCGGCCAGCGCATGTTTTCCAGGTTCCCGCTCGCGACCAGATTCTGGATCTCCGGTTGTTGGGCAGCACTGAAACCTGACAAGAACGCGAAAAGAAGGGTGGTTCTCAACGCGAAGCGTATCCGATGGCCGGCCGCGCACACTTGGTACCTCCTCCCTCACTCGTCGCTCAATTGAGACAGTTCACCAGGCACGTTCAAGTTGACAGCTGCAGTCTACAAACACCGTGCCGCACCGCTAACTGGTAAGAATTGCAGGCGTCACCAGGCGCGAGTACAAGACTGCGGCAGTCGGGTGGTTCTTGGGCGACACCATCGGTCTGTTAGCCGTTGCACCGTCTCTTCTCATCCATGTATTGCCGCACGTTGCGCAAGTGGCTTTCGACGCCATCTCCGGTTCCGGCGCCGAGAGAGCGTTCCAATCGAACGAAACTCACTTTCAGTTCCTGGGCTAAAGCTTGTGCTCAAGCTCTAGCGATAGTCGCCGTCTGTTGGGCGATGTTCCGGACGAACGACGGACAATGATAGATATGCCGGGCTTGTTCTCGGAAACCCGCTCCCAGCAAGCAAAGTGACAATGCGTTGACAATTCTGTGACAAGTTGCCATCCCGGCTCTGATAGCTTCGCTCTTCAGCAAGCGCCCGTCCGCTGTCCGTCGGAGCTAATTCTCAAACGCTCCCTGAAGGGCGCAAGCAATTGGCTACCAACTCTCAGGATTTTCAGGAGGAGAAATGCGCTTTCACAATCACGCTCCGATTCCGGCTCTGGTTCGCGTGGCGAGCAAGGTTCTTGCTTTCTCATTGCTCGTATCTGGCTTGGCTGTCGCTGAGTCGCCTGCGTCACCGCACAGTATTACAACCATTGCTTCCACTGTCCCCGCGAACGGCGATGTAAACCCCTATGGCATTTTCGTCGTTCCGAACACGGTGGGAAACTTAGTGAAGGGAAACTTGCTCATCAGCAATTTCAACGCCGCGTCAAACGAGCAGGGAACCGGCACTACGATTATGCAGATATCGCCGGGAGGCACAGTCAGCCAGTTCGCGCAGATTGATGCTTCCAGTCTGCCTGGCACTTGCACGGGCGGTATCGGTCTCACAACGGCGCTGGTTGCGTTGCGCGCCGGCTGGGTGATCGTCGGCAGCTTGCCCACAGCAGATGGCACCGCGGCAACGGCCCAAGCGGGATGTCTACTGATCCTAGATTCTATGGGAAACGTGTGGGAAACAATCTACGGCACGTTGATCAACGGACCTTGGGATATGGCCGTGCTTGACCACTCGAATGGCAACGGAGGCGGGACTGCATCGCTATTCGTCACCAACGTGCTGAACGGCACGGTGGCCGCCGGGGGGAGCGTCGTAAATCAAGGGACAGTGGTTCGCGTCGATCTCACCCTTTCAAAGTCGGCGGCACCCTTCGTGGAAGCGATGACCGTGATTGGTTCGGGATTCGCCGAGCGCACCGACCCAGCAGCGTTGGTGATCGGCCCGACCGGAGTGGCGTTGAGCGCGGACGGCTTCTCGCTGTATGTGGCCGACAGCCTCAATAACCGTATCACTGCAATCGCCTATCCCCTCTCTCGCCAAACGACCGACCACACCGGCAAGACAATCACGAAAGACGGAGGCCTGAATGATCCGTTGGGTCTGACAGTCGCGCCCAATGGCGATATCCTCAGCGCGAACGGAGATGACGGCTACATGGTCCAGACTACGCCCGATGGATTGCAGGTTTCGAAGACTCTACTCGACAGCAGCGGCAGTCCTCCGGGTTCCGGCGCGCTGTTCGGCCTGGTTACGGTCGGGCAGAGTGTTTACTACGTGGACGATGCCACGAACACCCTGAACCTTTTCCATTAGAAAAATCAATCACGACTGAACCGAGAACGACCGGGGAGCGCACCGCAGCGCTCCCCGGTTTTTTTGCGGTCGCTTTCGTTACCAGCCCGACCGAGCAGCATGCAACAACGCGTCAGCAAAATAAAAACAATATCTTGACACACGCATGACAACGCCTCGCGCGGGATTCTCTAGCGTGGTCTCAGCCCCCTTTGGTGGACATTGTTATGAAAAAACTGACGACGATCTGTCCGTTGCTTCTTTCGGCGGCTTTGATGCTCGGTCAAAGTGCCGCCCGCAAAGATGCTCCGATCACGGCTGTGACTGGCGAAAGCTGGCTCCATCACATCAATCGGTCGTTTGACGAAACCAGCATGGGTAAGACCTGGCGTTTGGGGCCGGCGACGGACGAGTCCGACCCACGATCGCTGCGGTCATCGCGGCAGTCATCGCGGGGGTCTATGTTTCCCGCAACCGGGCTTCCCGACTCAACTGGTTCCGGTTCAAGAATGGAGACTCTTCGCGGCTCTGATTTGTACCGCCTGAATTGCCAGGGATGTCACGGTGAGCATGGCCTAGGGGCTCCCCCAGAAATCGGATCGGTAATCGACCCGGTTCGCGCAACCTCTCTTGTGCTGGTCGCGCAGCGCATGAAAAAGACCGGCATGGAGTTGAGCCGGCGGGAGACGGAGGAGTTGGTGAAGCAGTCGAGAAGCGCTTTGCTCAAGCGCCTGCACGAGGGCGGAACGGATATGCCTTCATTTCATCATTTCAGTGAAGCGGAAATTCGTTCGCTGGTTGCTTACCTCAATCAGCTTGCTGGAGTTCCGGCTGCTGCGAAAGAGCAGGTTGCGATTCAAGAATCGCACGCTCGAGTGGGCGAGTTGATCGTCAAATCCACCTGCCACGTCTGCCATGATGCGATGGGACCAAATCCAACTCCCGCGCAGCTCTTGGATGGAACCATCCCGCCCCTGAGCGCGCTGCCCATGCGTGTGAATAAGACACAGTTGGTGCGGAAGGTCACTCGTGGCGCGCCGGTGATCATGGGCACAACATCATCCGTTTACCGCGGCCGGATGCCCGTCTTCAGCTATCTCAGCGAGAACGAAGCGGCGGATGTTTATGAATATCTTACGCACTATCCGCCGCACTATCCGCCCATCGAGTTAGCAAGCATCCACTACATTCCTCAACCATCTCAGCTCGATCAGACAAATTTGCCGTCCGATCCCGGCGGGCCAATGGCTGCGCCACAGCCTGGGGATCAAATCACGTCTGGCCCCACGTCTCGCTCCATGTTTCGCTCCCCGTCTCAACCGGCGTCGACTCAAGTTTCAATTTCGCGGGAACAGACGGCATCTGCCGTTTTGCCGATCTGCATGGGATTGTTCACGACGGCCCTCCTGGCGCTAGGGTGCTGGATCACGTTGCGTGAGTTCAAGAGGCTTTCGGTCGGGAGTCAGGCGCACACAGCCTCGCGCCGCGCAGGGAAAACGCCGGCGATGCCGGTCATGTTTCGCCCCGCAGTCGAAATGCTCGTGGGTTCCCCGAGCCCGCGGGCTCAGTCGATGGAACAGAAACCCTACGATTGGTTGGATGAGGAAAAAATCTCGTAACAGATTAAGGAGATCACTGTTTTTCGGAGACAAATCATGGGATTCCAGATAAGAAAAATCGCGACCTCTTCTCTCGGGACAGTTGCGATCATGGGTTTGCTGTTCTTTGCCGCAGTGAATCCGCCGCGTGCGTTGGCGGTTCCAAGCTTTGCGCGGCAAACGGGCTTGCCGTGCAGTGGTTGTCACTACACGCCTCCAGAACTCAACCCTGCCGGACGAAGATTCAAACTACTCGGCTACGTTGATAGAGCAGAGGGGACTAAGGTTGTCACATCGGACGGAAGCAACACGCATGCAGCGCTTGATCTTCTCGCTTCGCTGCCCCTTGCCGTGATGTTTGAGACCTCATTTACCACAACCAAATCATCGGTGCCGCAGACCCAAAATGGCAATTTTGAATTTCCTCAGGATATCTCGCTCTTCCTTTCTGGGGCATGGACAAGGCATGTCGGCAGCTTTCTGCAAGTGACTTATGACACCCAAGCCGACCATTTCAGCATAGATAATACAGATATCCGCTATGCGAATAAGACGAAGCTAAGTGGCAAAGAGCTGGTGTACGGCTTAGACCTCAACAACAACCCAACCGTAGAGGACCTGTGGAACACCACGCCGGCATGGGGTTTCCCGTGGATTTCCAGCGACGTTGCACCCACTCCCACCGCGGTTGCCATCATTAATGGTTCTCTGGCGCAGGACGTTGCCGGAATCGGCGGCTATGCGATGTGGAACGATCACCTGTATCTGGACTTAGCGGTTTATCGCTCGGAACACGTTGGCGGACCTCAGCCGAATCCGGGAATTGGTTTTCCATTCAACATCCGCGGGGTCGCGCCGTACTGGCGCGTCGCTTGGCAGGAATCAAGAGGGACGACACAGTTTGAGATCGGCGCTTATGGAATGCATATGAAGACCAGCCCCAACAATATAACCGGCCTCGAGGATGGGTACACAGATTGGGCCATAGACACTCAGTACGATCGGACATTATTCAGGAAGGACGTGCTATCGCTGCGAGGCACGTATATCCGCGAAAATTCCAACTTGGCAGCGAGTGCAGATGAAACTCCAACGCCCGCGGCATCCCCGGGCAGACACCACCTGAATACTTTCATGCCCAACGCCGAATTCCATTTCGGCAATCGTTATACCGGTACATTCGGTTGGTTCATCACTGGGGGCACTGTGGATCCCTTGCTGTATCCGCAAGGTGCGGTGACCGGCAGTGCCAATGGCGATCCTAGAAACGCCGGATATATCGCGAACTTCTCGTATTGGCCGTGGCAGAATCTACAACTCGCCGCGCAATACACCGCATATACGCGCTTCAATGGCGCTGCCACTAACTACGACGGTGCGGGTCGCAGCGCGAGCGCCAACAATACTGTTTATCTAGATGCGAAATTCATATTCTGACGCGCACGCCAGCGACTACCCATTACAAGTGCAAAAAAAACAGAAAATGACGAGGAGAGAAAATGATACGCAGTTTAATTATGGTGATGACTGTAGCAGCAGTTATGAGCTTGACTGCCCAGGCGGCTACGCTGAGCGGCAAAGTCACGGGAGTATCAGGCGCGTCGGTGGTCTATGTTGATGTGATTGCGGGAAAGACCTTTCCGGCTCCAGCGCAGTCACCAGTCATGGCGCAGAGCCACTTAAAGTTCGAGCCGCATATCCTTCCTGTACAGCAGGGCAGCTCCGTGGAGTTCCTCAACAGCGATAGTGTCGCGCACAATGTTTTCTGGCCTTCGGTAGGCGGTAACAAGAAGCTCGGACACAATCTGGGCACATGGCCGCAAAACGAAAAGCGCGCGTTCAAGTTCGACAGCGTCGGCGCAGTCCCACTGCTATGCAACGTGCATCCTGAGATGACAGGCTACATCGTCGTGGTGCCAACGCCGTATTTCGCACTAACTAGCGAATCCGGCGACTACAGGATCGAGAACGTTCCCGATGGAACTTACAACCTGACGGTTTGGCACGAAGGCACCAAGAACCAATCGAAGCGCCTGGACGTCGCCGGTGATGTCAAGGCCGACTTTACTCTGAGCCGGTAGATGTAGACACCATCCAGGACGAAGGTTGGGGGTTGAGCATCGCGTCGTGGAGGTGGGCTACCGAGGAGGCAGAATGTTGGACTTGATCTGTGCGCGTGCCGAGCTAACCAGCGCGGCGGCTACAGAGTGGAGGCGCGGGCCGGAATCGAACCGGCGTGTAAAGGTTTTGCAGACCTCTCCCTTACCACTTGGGTACCGCGCCCAATTCACAACTCTTTCTGTTTCCGAGCAGCGCAACCTGTGCTAGAACACGAGACATGAGTTCATCGAGCCCCGGAAGCGGTTTGCTCCGAAATCGACCCGCTCGCCACACTGGGGCACATCCGACCCCGCCAAACGCAATTCTTATCAATGTCGCGCCTGCGAATGTGAAAAAAGACGCATCCTCCGTCTGCCCCAACTGCTCGACCGAGTTGCGCGGGCGTCGTTGCAAGGTGGTCTGCAAGAAATGCGGATTCTACCTGAGCTGCTCCGACTTTTACTGAAGCGCCGCCCGCCCAACGGAAAACGCCATATGCGTACAATTCCGTACGTATGCTGTGTACTTTAGTATGTACACGCGGAGTATGTACAAAATCAGCTGCATAAGGTTCCACGTGGAACATTTTCGCTATTCGTACGCTATCCGAGCTTCGCGTCCATGGTGATCTTGGCGTTGAGGACTTTCGAGACCGGGCAACCCGCCTTGGCATTCTGGGCCGCGGTGTTGAAGGCCTCGGCGCTGGCTCCCGGCACCTTCGCTATGACGTCGAGATGGACGGCAGTGATTGCCCAACCCGCTTCGAGCTTTTCCATGGTGAGGGTGGCCGACGTGCTGATGCTCTCAGGCGTCAGATTGGCTCCCCCCAGTTGTGCCGACAGCGCCATGGAAAAACAGGCGGCGTGCGCTGCCGCGATTAGTTCCTCGGGGTTGGTCCCGGGGGCATTCTCGAATCGCGTCGTAAAGGAATAGGGCGTGTTCGCGAGAACGCCGCTGGCGGACGAGACCGTCCCTTTTCCGTCTTTAAGACCACCCTTCCATACTGCGCTAGCTTTCCGTTGCATTGCCTGTCTCCTGAATTGAAATCTCTAATCTATAGGCATCGTACCGCACTTCGCTAAATGGTTTCACCACCAAGGCACGAAGGTCCACGAAGGAAAAAGCTCGGAGTATTGATTCGATTTTGGCCTAGCTTTGGGAGCGGAGGAGTTTTCGTAGCTTTTGGTTGATGCTTACTGCTTCCTGGGATGCCTGGTCGATTAATTCCACCCAGCGGCGAGTGTTGTCGGGTGGGCCGGACTGCGAGATCAGGTAGGTAGCCTGGACGATGGTCTCCAGCGAATTGCTGAGATCGTGGGCCAGGGTGCGGAGTTCTTTGGCCAGTTCGGCGGGAATTTTGTTGGGCGGGTTGGCCATGGCGCTTGAGTCTTTGCAGCTCTTTAGATTCTAAATCCGTTGCGGCAAAAGGCGCTGGTTTGACAGGCGCACGGCAGCCAGTAGAATATTAGTTAGTCGCCTTGATAGAAGGCCCTGCCGATTTTTTCTCTAATGCGGATATGGCGGAACTGGCAGACGCGCTAGGTTCAGGTCCTAGTGATCGCAAGGTCGTGGAGGTTCGAGTCCTCTTATCCGCACCAGAATCAGTTCTCAGCTTTCAGTTGTCAGCTCTCAGTTCAAGCTAGGATCAGGCACCCGCGGATAGGCGATGGGTGCTTCTGGTCTGGGCTATGCCGTATTGGCGGATTTTGTAGAGGAGGGCTTTGTAGCTGATCTTTAGTAAGGCTGCGGCTTGCTTGCGATTCCAGTTTGTCTCTTCTAACGCGCGGGAAATGGCTTCGGCTTCCGCTTCATCTTTGGCGTTGCGCGAGACGGATTTCAGTCCGCCGGAACCGTCGGCGTTGACTACAGCAGCTCTTCCGGCGGTATCGAAATGCATTCCGCTACCGCCATCGGGGCGGGGCTGCAATTCGGATGCGGCTAGCGTTTCGTCTCCTAAAACCAGATAGCGTTTGATGAAGTTGCTGAGCTCGCGCAGGTTGCCGGGCCAAGTGTGGCGCAGGCACGCTTCCATCAATGGGCCGGATAAAGGTAGCGGCGGCCGGGCGTAGGATTCGGACATGCGCGACATGAAATGCTTTAAGAGGATGGGAATTTCTTCTTTGCGCTCGCGCAGCGGCGGGAGCGACATGGTGAAGGCGTTCAGGCGATAGTAGAGATCTTCGCGGAGGCGCTTGTTGGCGAGGGCTTCGGGAATATTGATGTTGGTCGCGGCCAGAATGCGGACGTCGACCTTGATCATGGTGCGGCTGCCCAGGCGCGAGAAAGTCTGATCCTGGAGAACGTGGAGCAGCTTGGCTTGCAGGAGCGGCGGCATTTCGCCGATTTCGTCTAACAGGATCGTACCTTTGTTACACAGTTCAAATTTGCCGGGCTTGGGATGAGTGGCGCCGGTGAAGGCTCCGGCTTCGTAGCCGAAGAGTTCGCTTTCGAGAAGATCGGCGGGGACAGCGGCGCAGTTCACTTTGAGGAAGGTGCGGTGAGCGCGCGGAGAAAGCTTGTGGATCAGGCGCGCAAGAACTTCTTTGCCGGTGCCGCTTTCGCCTAAGAGGAGAACGGGTATCTCGACGTTGGCGACGAGCGCGGCTTGCGAGCGAATCTTTTTCATTGCGGGGCTGGCGGCGACGAAGAACACGTCATCACAGAGTTCTTCGACCTCGCCCGCATAGCTCTCGCCTTTCGCGGTGCCAATGCACTGCCCGATGACGGCGTCTAATTCGGCTTTCTGAAAGGGCTTGGTCAGATAATCGACGGCGCCGAGGCGCATGGCCTGTACGACTTTGCGCGTGTCGTTGACGCAGGAGAGCATGACCACTTTTAATCCGGGCTTGAGCTGGCGCAGTTTCTCGAGAGTCTGCAAGCCGTCGATCCCGGGCATCAGGAGATCGAGCAATACGAGGTCGGGATGAAGGCCCTTCTGAACGTGTTCGACGGCTTCTTCGCCGGTGCTGGCGGTTTGAACTTTGTGCTCGTCGACTTCCAGCAGGGTGCGGATGTAGCGCAGCATTCCCGGTTCGTCATCCACCAGCAAAATGTTGGCGGTTTCGCTCATTCGGCTCCTCGTGGCGAAGTGTTCAGAATAGGCTTCAGGGGAATGAGAAAAGAAAATTTGCAGCCCGCGCCCGGTTCGCTTTCGACCCAGATCTTGCCGCTCATGCCCTGAAGAAGACGGCGCGCGATGGCGAGGCCGAGGCCCATACCTTCGGCGGATTCGCTTCCCGGCAGGCGGAAGAAATCGTCGAAAATTTCGAGATGAAATTCGGGCCGGATTCCGGGGCCGGTATCGGCTACGCTGACTTTGACGGCGTTCGGCACATTGGTCGCTTGGCGGCGGCGTTCCCCGTTAATGGAGGATGCGCTGGGGCCGCGACGCTCCCACATGTGAGGCTCGGCGTGCAACCAGACGGTGCCACCCTGGGGCGTGTATTTCGATGCGTTCTCTAGAAGATTCGATATCACGCGCTGGATCTTGGGGCCATCGAAGGCAAAGGGTGCCAACTTATCATTGGCGAGGAAATAGAGAGCGAGGCCGCGCTCTTGAAAACGGCCAGACCAGAGGCGGCAGACTTCCGAGAGGCATGCGTTCATGTCACCTTCGATGTATTGCATGCGCAGTTCGCCGGTTTCGAGGACGCTGAAGGTGAGGAAGTCCTGAATGAACTGCTGCAAGCGCTGACCGCTGGAGAACATGTCTGCCATTACCTCGCGCTGGCGCTCGTTGAGCGGACCGAGCTTTTGGCTGCGCAACAGTTCGATGTATCCATTGAGGATGGCGAGCGGAGTTTTTAAATCGTGAGCGGCAGAAGCGAGCGCATTGGTGGTTTTGCGAAAGCGATCACGCAATTGTTCGAGCTCGCGCGTGCCCTCGTCCTTAAGAGGGGAGGCAAAAGCAGGCGCCGCTCCGGATGCCGGAGAACGGTCATTTGAAGTTGTGCCAGCGAAAGCGGCGGCTGGGCTTTTCTCGCTTATCGAAGACATGGAGGATCCCAATCAACCAACTGCGTGGGGAGGAGCTACTACCTTCAAAACGTGGGGGTTTAGAAGCATCATAGGGGAGCAAGTCGAGACTGTCAATTACAAACCATGCACTCGAGGCCGCCGAGAGGAAAACATTTGCACTTTTTGTTTATGACTGAAGGTCAACCATAAAGTCGAGAGGACGGTGGCGATTTTGCGCAATTCGGTGCGGGAGGCGAGGTTTGGACACGTGCGAGGGAACGCAGCGATTCGAAGACGTTTGGCCCCCTAGATGCGGCCCTCTACTTGCAATATCCCTTGTTAGGAGCCGATAGGACCTTGCCTCGCAGATTATCCAAGAAGGAACAAAGAAAATGGGCACGGCTGCAGCTGGCGATACCGGTTTTTATCCGTGCGCGAGACGGAAGCGGCAAGGATTCGCTGGAGTTTGCCACTGCGATTAATATAGGAGCGGGTGGCGCTTTGGTGGCTGTCCGGCGTTCTTTGCCTGAATCTGCCGTAATTTCAGTGGAAATCCCGAGCGCACCGCTGGGCTCGACGCACGGGCTGAAGACCTCGGCTCGGATCATGCAGGCGAAGACTGTCTGGATAGCCCATACCGACGAGCATCATCTTCTGGGGCTGAAGTTTGCTCGGCCCCTGAACACCGATGCAGAGGCAATATCGAGCAAGCATTTGAGGAAAGTCAGGTCATCAGTGTGAAATGTTTTTCCTCTCTACCACCCGTCTCATAATGGCACTTTGGTGCCATGCCACTCCTTAGCGCTTATGGGCTATGATCCTTCCAAGCCATTCATAAGTTGAGCGCTTAAGGTCAGACTAACAAAGCGCCCAGCCTTCTTCCCTAGTTTGGTGCTTGGGATGCACTTTTAGTGCATGCGGATGAACACCCTCCGCAAACGGGGCATTCACTCCTATGACCACACTTTCGGTAAGCTCCTTGCAGCAATCGTTGGGCGAGATTCCCCCTGATAACGTCATTTTTGGCCACACTGAAGTAATGCAGGCGGTGCGATCGCGGCTGAGCAAGGTGGCCGCAGCCAACGTTCCGGTGCTCATTACGGGCGAAAGCGGAACCGGAAAGGATATCGTCGCCCGTCTGATTCATAGCCTTTCGCCGTGGAAAGTCGGGCCCTATGTGAAGGTAAACTGCCCGGCGATTCCCGGGACGCTGCTGGAGAGCGAACTATTTGGCTACGAAAAGGGAGCGTTCACGGGTGCGGTTGGATCGAAGCCTGGGCGAGTGGAAATGGCCCATCGTGGGACACTGTTTCTGGACGAAATTTCTGAACTGGATCCAGCTTTGCAATCGAAGCTTTTGCAGCTCTTGCAGGATGGGCAGTTCTGCCGCATCGGTGCGCAGGAAGATAAAAAGGTTGAGGTGCGGGTGGTTTGCGCGACCAATCGTCACCTGGAGACGGAGATCGAATCGGGGACCTTCCGGCAGGATCTTTATTATCGAATTAATGTGGTGAATATAAGGATGCCGGCGTTGCGTGAGCGGCGCAGCGACATTCCGGATTTGTGCGCTTACTTTCTGGAGTATTACAACCGCAAGTTCAATTGCCGGGCTCGGCCTTTGTCGGGCGAAGTGATGGCGGTGCTGCAGAAGTATCACTGGCCGGGAAATATTCGCGAGTTGGAAAACCTGATCAAGCGCTACGTGATTCTGGGACATGAGGAAGTGATCACGAATGATCTGGTGGCGCGGGAGCCGGACTTCTTCAATTCGGAGATTTCGCTGGATGGACCGATTTCGCTGAAGAAGCTGACGCGGCAGTGCGTGCGTGAACTCGAGCGCAAGGTCATATTAAAGGTGCTGCAGCAGCATCACTGGAATCGGAAGCAGGCGGCGCGTACGCTGGCCATCAGCTATCGCGCGCTGCTCTATAAGATCCGCGACGCGGGGTTGCCTTCTAACCGCGCGCTACGCTTGCGGCAGGCGGAGAAGGACAGCGCTAACGGGACTAAGGGAAACCCGACCAACACTACGAGCGGCGCTGCGGCGGATTAGGAATTGTTCGCGTGCGAGGTAGAACGCTCCACCTACAAGCATCATTGCGAAGGGGCGGTCTGAGATTGCGGAGGGGGTAGGGGTCCTTCGACTCCCCAGCACGATCCGCTTCGCGAATCGTGTTGCTCCGCTCAGGATGACATGAGATAGATTTAGCGACTGACGCTATGTGAGTCTTTCTTCCAGGTCTCGGAGCACCGCGCTCCACTCGTTTAATCCTTCAGCTTCTAACCACAAATCCTTGAGCTCGGAGCTGGTTCGCACCTTCTCTACTGCGCGGCGCGCGAGCTCCGACATTTCGGAGCTTGGACTGCCTTCGATCTTCGCGATCCAGTCAGAAATCTGGATCGGCACAGCGTGTGGAGGGTTGCCCCTTGCCGTGGCGACGATCTCGGCAACTACGATCGCGACCGTGCCTTCCGGCGCGTCCAAATAATCATGATCGCTGGCGCGAGCGAGAATCGGCGACAGGTCCTCGATTCCCAGAGAATTTAGTTTGGCTAGAAAATTCTGCGCCTCTTCGTTTTCGAAACTACCTGTACCCCAGCCTGGCATTAACGCTCCAGTGTGAATTATAGAATGCCGGGAGGTCGATCAAGTCCAGTAGGTGCGATCGAGGGTGCGGTACTGGATCGCTTCGGCGATGTGTTTTGGCTCGAGCTGGGGAATGCTGTCGAGGTCGGCAAGGGTGCGGGCTACCTTGAGGATGCGGTCATGGGCTCGGGCGCTGAGGCCTTGCTGGGCCATGGCGCGTTCGAGGAGGCGTTCGCAGTCGGCGGAGAGTTCGCAGAATTTGCGAATAAGCTGGGTGGGCATCTGGGCGTTGCAGTAGACTTTCTCGCGCGCCGAAGAAAAGCGGTTCAATTGGACGCCACGGGCGCGGACTACGCGTTCTAGAATGCTGGCGGACGTTTCCGATTCTTTCGTGCTGCGCAATTCTTTATAGTTCACCGCCGGAACATCGATGTGAATGTCGATGCGATCGAGCAGCGGGCCGGAGATTTTAGACATGTAGCGCTGGATCATGGGCGGCGTGCAATGGCATTCGCGGGTGCGATCATTGTGGAATCCGCAGGGACAAGGATTCATGGCGGCGGCAAGCATGAATCGCGCGGGAAAGGTCAGTGACATGGCGGCGCGCGCGATGCAAACGGTGCCATCCTCGAGCGGCTGGCGCATGACATCGAGAACGTTGCGTGGGAATTCGGGGAATTCGTCGAGGAAGAGGACGCCGTTGTGGGCGAGAGAAACTTCGCCGGGGCGCGGGATAGCGCCTCCTCCGATGAGGCCGGCGTCGGAGATGGTGTGATGAGGGGCGCGGAAGGGGCGCAGGCCGACGAGTCCGGCGTGGGCGTCGAGGACTCCGGCGACGCTGTGAATCTTGGTGGTCTCCAGGGCTTCTTCGAAAGTGAAGGGCGGAAGGATGGTCGGCATGCGCTTGGCGAGCATGGTTTTTCCGGAGCCGGGAGGGCCGATCATGAGAATGTTGTGGCCGCCGGCGCAGGCGACTTCGAGTGCGCGCTTGGCGGTTTGCTGTCCGCGAACGTCTTTGAAATCGACGTGAAATTGTTGGGCCTGGCAGAGCAGTTGGCCGGTGTCAACCTGCAAGCGCGAGACTCCGTTGCCCGCGTTGATGAGATGGATGACTTCGGTCAGTGACTTGACCGGGTAGACCTCGACGTCGCCGACCATGGCGGCTTCGCGGGCGTTGACTTCGGGCACGATGAGGCGCTTGAGCTTGGTGCGGCGAGCCTCGATGGCGATGGGCAGGGCTCCGCGGACTCCGCGAACGCGGCCGTCGAGCGAGAGTTCGCCGACGAAGAGCGCGTCAGGGACTTCTTTTTTGTTGAGGCCGCCGTAGGCTCCCAGAATGCCTAGGGCCATGGGGAGATCGAAGCCAGAGCCTTCTTTGCGAATGTCAGCGGGCGCGAGATTGATGGTGATGTGGGTGGGAGGAATATCGTAGCCGCAGTTTTTTAGCGCGGCGCGGACGCGGTCGCGGCTCTCGCGGACGGCGGCGTCGGGCAGGCCGACGGTGTGGAAGTAATCCTGATCGGTCTTCACGCCGGAGACGTCGACTTCGACTTCGATGATGTTGGCGTCGATGCCGTAGACGGCGGCGCTCAAGGTTTTATAGAGCATAGGGGACTCGTGGGCACACGAAGGGGCGAGCGCGAATGGGAGATCCTTGGGGAGATCATAGTCCGCCCCAGATGGGGGCGATGTGATGGCCATCACGGCGTTACCGTGATGGAACATGAACGAACGTTCTCGCATGAAGGGTGGGTTTCGGTGCTAGGCTAAGGCAATCTCTTTCTGACAAAGACGATGTTTCAGGAGCAGCCGTTCAGAGAACATTTGGCTGTTTCGGAAAATTTGTTTGCTGAGGCAGCGGAGTTGCTGAATGGTCGACGAAGATCCCACTGCGAAACGGCCCGATCCGGCGGACCGGCCCGCACCGGCACCCAGCCGGCTCGAACGCGAAGAAAGCCAGCTTTGGCGGTGGGCGCTCTGGCTGCTCGTCTTATTTGCGGCTGCGGTGGCGGCGCTGTCGTGGGAGCAACTCAAAGACCTCCCTTACAGGTTGTGGGCGATTCCTCTCGGGCTCTTCGTGCTCGCAGTCTTGTTTGCCAGCTATGCGTTCGGGCGTAAGCGCGAGGTTGGCGAACTCAAGCAGATTCTGAAAGGATTTCAGGATCGGGGCGGAGTGACGCCATCTGAAGAGCAACTGGATCAGCTGGGCCAGCTGATCATGCGTTCGCAGCGCAACTTCAAAGAGCTGATCGATTCGCTGGACGATGTGGCACTCGCCATCTCGCTCGATGGAACGATGCGGACTGTGAATCGGCGGGTCGCGGAGATTTTTGGCGTGTCTTATTCCGGTCTGGTGGGCCACAAGCTTGAGGAATTCCTGGGTGGACCTTTGCGCACCGAGGATGCGACCAGCCTAGAGCGGTTTTTGGAGAAGCGCAACTGGTCGGGGGTGGTCGAGGTCCAGCTGAAGAATGATTCGCGGCGGCATTATTACGATTGCGTGGTCAATGCCATCGTGAAGGGCGGCGACGTGACCGGGGCGAGCGTGCTGGCTCGCGACATCACCGGGCATAGGGAAAAAGAACAGCGCTTCACACAGTTGTTCGAGTCATTGCAGGAGGGCGTTTACATCAGCAGTCCGGACGGCAGGCTGCTGGAGGTGAATCCGGCGCTGGTTTCGATTCTGGGATACGCGAGCAAGGAAGAATTATTGAACCTGCCACCTGAGCAAATCGGAGTGGAGGCGGGCGGCGATCCGCTGCTGGGCCGGAGTGGGAGCCAGAGCGGACGCACGCGAACGCGCGAGATTCGCTTGCGCAAAAAAGACGGGGGAGTGGCTGTGTGCGTGGATACGTCGACGGGCGTGATGGAGAGCGGAAAATTAATTCGCTACCACGGCACCCTGGTGGACGTTACAGAGAAGCGCACGCTGGAGCAGCAAGTGCGGCGGCAGGAAGAATTCCGGCGGCGGCTGCTGGAAAGTTTCCCTGACCTGATTCTGGTGCTCGATCTGAAAGGGCAATATACGTTCGTGAGCGCGCGCATTGGCCAATTGCTGGGCTATGGGCCGGAGCAGCTGTTAGGAAAAAATGTTGGGGACGCGGAGATCACTTCGCCGGAACTTGCCGCGCTTTTTCGCGCCGTCGCGAGCGGTGAAAGCAAGTTGACGTCGTGCGAATACGGCTCGCGGCATCGCGATGGCAGTTCGCGGACGATGCTGGGCATGGCCAGTCCGATGCTCGATGCGGAGGGGAAGCCGGCGGGCGTGATTATTTCGGTGCGCGATGTGACGACCGAGAAAAAACTGGAGCAGCAGATTATTCAGAGCGAGCGGCTGGCGGCGATGGGGCAGATGATTGGCGGATTCGCGCATGAGCTCAATAATCCGCTGACCAGCATTCTGGGGATGGCGGAATTGCTGCAGGAAGGCGGGATCAGTGAAGGCGCGCGCAAACAACTTGCGGTGCTGCATCAGCAGGCGCGACGCGCGGCGGAGATTGTGCAGAACCTGCAATACTTTGCCCGGCCTCCGGCTCCGGGACGCAGCCCGGTCGACCTGAATGAACTGGTGCAGCGGACGGTGCAGATGCAGGCGTATCCGCTGCGCAAGAGCAATGTCACGGTTGACTTTTTGCCCGAAGCGGCGATTCCGGCGGTGGTGGCCGATCCGAATCAGCTGATGCAGGTGTTTTTGAATCTATTGCTGAATGCGGAACAGGCGATTCGCGAGAGCCGCGAGAAGGGGACGATTCGTGTGCGGCTGGGGCGCGGCAGTGCGGGGAACGATGTTCCGAACTCGGACTCGGTGTGGATTGTGTTTCAGGATGATGGTCCGGGAATTGCGCCGGAAAATCTGGCGCACATTTTTGATCCGTTCTTTACGACGAAGCGACCGGGGCGTGGGACAGGGCTGGGGCTTAGCATCTGCAAGACGGTGCTGCGCGAGCATGGCGGGAATATTGAGGCGGCGTCGGCGCCGGGGGGCGGGGCGATCTTTACTATTACGCTGCCGGTGGGGACTGAGGCAGGGGCGGAGACGCGCACAGTTAGCTAGTCGAAACTGCTATCATCGGATCGGAGCCGGTCGACACTTTTAGCCCAATGAACATCAACTTAACACCCGAACTGGAGCGGATCGTCAACGAGGAAGTGAAATCGGGTCACTTTCGATCTGCGGAAGAGGTAATTGCGAAAGCTCTCGTCGCGCTGCGTGAAAAAGGTAGCTCGCCATTCGCTGCTAGCAGCACTGTCGATGACCGCAGCCGCGCGGTCCGCGAGATGATGAATTTCGTGGAAAAGAACCGGGTTCCTTTGGGCGACGTGTCTGTTAAACAACTGATCCGCGAGGGTCAGCGGTTGTGAGTGACTTGGTACTGGATGCATCATTGGCGCTCCAGTGGTTTCTGGAAGACGAAGCTGATCGGCAGTATGGTCTCAACGTGCTTGCCAGTCTTTCCACCGAGCGGGCAGTAGTTCCGATGCTGTGGTTCTATGAGGTGGGCAATGGTCTGCTGATGGCCTACCGGCGGAAGAGAATCACCTTCGATTTGATCGAAGGTTTTTTGGCCCGGCTCAAAGACCTTCCGATTGAAGCCGCCTCGGAATCTCCTGCCGAAATCCTCGAGTTACCTCTGCTCGCACAAAAGCACGGCCTCACCAGCTACGATGCGGCGTATTTGGCGCTCTCGCTGCGCTTCCGTTTGCCGTTGGCGACGACCGATGCCGACCTGCGAAAAGCGGCTGCGAACGCGGGCGTTGAGGTCGTCACGCGTTAGCTGCTTATGGCGTAGGTCGGATTGGGATTGAGTACGTGAAAGACCGTGCTGCACGAGCATGGCGGGAATATTGAGGCGGCGTCGGCTCCGGGGGGTGGGGCGATTTTTACTATTACGTTGCCGGTGGGGACGGGGGAGGCTACGCCGAAGTGACGCACGTCTCCTGTAATTTTGTTCTGAGTTAAGTCGCCTAGTGAAACGCTGGAATCTCTGGTGTCTTCGGAGTAAATTGCTGTCCATGGCGAACGCGAGTATCGGCAGGGTCCCGCTGCTGACTATCTTCTTGATTTTTGTCGCGGGCAATCCGATCGACTTTCCGCTTTTGTCACGCAATTCTGCCCTGCTTGCCGGTACAAGTGAAAAGCAGTGGTCGATCGATCTTGTCCCCTATGGCTTTCACGTGGGAGAGAGCGGGGACGAGAGCGATTACGTTTCGGATACGCGGGTCGCGGCGTCAGACAACGTCGTTGCTTTGGCGATGCAAAAGCTTTCCCCTGCATCGCGGATCGAGAAGCCGCGACGATACTTGCAGGCTCGGTGGGACGTGTTCCTGTTTCTTTTCGACGTAAACACCGCAAAGCTAACGGCGAAAAGCGGGCCGTGGACCGGAGGTTTAGCATTTGATCTACTTGCTACTTCACAAGGACGCTTTCTCTTGCATCTTTGGGACTACCGCGGGTCGGGCGCAGGGGCGAAGGAGGGCGAGGCTCTCCTCCTGCTCTCGCCTTCTGGGGAAAAGATAAAGGAGCTGCATCTTGCGGCAGTGGAGCCTGCAGGCCGTGATTGGGCGGTTTCCATTTCACCCAGCAGGAAAATGCTGCTACTGACGGAACCCCGGGTCGACGGTTATCACTACCAGATCGTGGATGCAAACACGCTAAGCAAACAGTCCGAATGGAACGACACTGATCGCAAGGACCCAGTAATTTTTGCGGTGTCCGATGAGGGCTTGTTGGGTGCGAGTCAGCCTGTAACGCAAAGTGAACCTGCGGAGGCCAAAGGAAAGTACGAGTTCTTCGTTCGGACTTTCGACGGCCAATGGAGTCCATTTCGAACGTCGGATTGCACCTGGCAGTTTCTTTCCGACGATGTAGTCGCTGGCTTTGAAGAACTGCGGGGCAGTGGGAACGGGGCCGGAGTGAACGGATATCGTCTAGTTGTGACCCGCCTCAAAGGCACGGATATCTTATCGCGCAGCATCCAAGAGAACCATCACGAGTTCTCCCGGAGCGACCCGTTTGTCACGTCGGCAGACGGTCGTCGCTTAGCCTCGCTGATTGACTGGCAGTCGACTGCGTGGCTTTGGAAGGACCTTGATATGGGACCCGGAGGCTCCATTCTGTACGTTTGGGCACTCCCAAATCCTGACCCTGTCCTCAAAGCAAAAGTGAGCGACCCTTTTGCGCATTACAGCTTTTCGCCAGGGGGCGATTGGATCTATATAGCAGAGCAACACACACTAAAGGCGATTCGGATTCCTGCGTAACTAGAAGCACTGTAGGTGACGTTACACTTGCGACGTGGAATCCCTATCGCTCGACCGCCATCGCCACCGCATTCCCTCCGCCTAGGCACAACGCGGCGATTCCTCGGTGCACGTCGCGGCGGATCATTTCGTAGATCAGGGTCACCAGGACTCGGGCTCCGCTGGCGCCTATGGGATGGCCTAGAGCTACGGCGCCTCCGTTGACGTTGACGCGGTTGAGGTCGAGGCCGAGTTCGCGGATCACGCCTAGCGCCTGCACGGAGAAGGCTTCGTTCAGTTCGTAGAGATCGACTTCGTCTTTCTTCCATCCGGTTTTCTGCCAGATTTTTTGCACGGCGCCTACGGGAGCCATCATCACCCATTTTGGATCGACTCCGCTGGTGGATTGGGCGACGATGCGGACCATCGCGTTTGCGCCCAGCTCTTTGGCGCGCGCGGCGCTGGTCACGACCAGGGCGGCGGCTCCGTCGTTGACTCCGGGAGCGTTGCCGGCGGTGACGGTGCCATCTTTCTTGAAGGCGGGCTTGAGCGAGCGCAGCACTTCGATGGTGGTGTCTTCGCGCGGACCTTCATCTTTGTCGAAGATCACGGGAGCTGCACCTTTTTTCTTTGCGGGCAGTTCTACGGGGACGATCTGCGCCTTGAAGCGGCACTCTTTTTGCGCGGAGACGGCTTTGCGATGTGAGTTGACGGCGAATTCGTCCTGCTCTTCGCGGGTGATGCCGTATTTTTCGGCGACGTTCTCGCCGGTGAGACCCATGTGATAGTCGTTGTAAATATCCCAGAGGCCGTCGTGGACCATGGAGTCGACGAGCTGTCCGTTGCCGAGGCGATAGCCCTTGCGCACGTTGGGCAGAAGGTAAGGCGCGTTGGTCATCGACTCCATGCCACCGGCGACGACGATGGAGCTGTTGCCGGTTTCAATCGCCTGGGCTGCCAGCGCGACTGCTTTCAATCCGGAGCCGCAGACTTTGTTGATGGTCATGGCACCTACTGCGGGAGTGAGACCTCCGAAGAGCGCGGCCTGGCGCGCGGGATTTTGACCGAGGCCGGCGGTGATGACGTTGCCCATGATGCACTCGTCAATTTGTTCGGGCTGGAGATTGGCGCGCTTCACGGCTTCACGAACGGCGACGGCGCCGATTTGCGGAGCGGTCATATCGCTCAGGCTGCCTTGAAATTTTCCGATGGGAGTGCGGCAGGCTGCGATGATTACTGGGTTGTTTGAAGTGGACATGATTGCGCTCCTGCGAATGCAAAATTCGTCTTCATTATAGATGCTGGGAGGGAGTCGTTGGTCGTTCGTCGCTAGTCGTTGGCAAAACATTGCGAACGACTAGCGACGAACGACTAACGACGACTATGCGCAATTTTTTCGCGCGCGTGTCACGCTCGGTGACTTTGGTACAGCGGTGCATGTATCTCTTTCAATCATTTTTCTCTTGACTTCGTTCTGCGATGACTCTATACATCAACTAGTTGCAACAAAACATCGTTGCGAAATTCCATGAAGAATGGAAAAGGGAGAATAGATCCATGGCAACCAAAAAGAAAGCTGCAAAGAAAAAGAAACACTAGAACCTGCAACAGGCAACTGTAACGACCAAGGGGACGCGATGAGCGTCCCCTAAGTTTTTTTGTGGCATCTGGTGATTTCGCAACTCGCGCACACTAGTTGAGGCGAGACTTTTTCTGGGGGGATGCGATTCTCACGACCTTTTCCGTTGCGGGGCAGAGATTGCGATAAGGACAAAAGGCGCAGTGATATTTGGGATTGGGCGGGAACTCTCCGCGGGCGACGGCGGCGGCGACCTTCTGAACGCGCAGCTTGGCTTCCTCCAGCTCTGCATGGTTGCGCGCGGTTGAGATGGTGGTGTTGTTTTCGAGATTGTGAAAGATCAGGCGGTCGGCGCGCTTGCCCAGCGTTGCTTCGGCGGCGATGGCGTAGAGGGAAAGTTGCAGGCTCTCGTCGGCATCGTCTTGGGTCTTTGGCTTGCCGGTCTTGTAATCGACGATAGCAACTGAGTCGGGGCCGGTGCTATCGATGCGATCGACGCGGCCGGTGAGTTTCGCAGTTCCGACTTGCAGATCGAATTTGCGTTCAGTCTCGATGACCTCGGGAAGTTTGTCATCGCGGGCACATTCGAAAAACTGCCGCAACTGCTCGATGCCCTGCCGGAGATAGAGGTCGTATTGGTAGCGATCGGCGATGCCGCGCGCGGCCAGGTCGGAGCGAAATTGTTCGAGGAGTTCGTCGTCGGTGATGGTGCGTTGATAGCGATGGGCATCGTAGAAAGTACGGAGCACGCCGTGCATGGCGGCGCCATAGTGCAAGGCTGCGGAGACCTCGCGGGGCAGGTTCCATTCGCGTTCGAGTTTGAAGCGGAGCGGACACATCTCGTAAATTTCGATTGATGAGGCGCTCAGGCTGGTGAAGAAATTTGTGGAGGGATCCATGAGCAGCCAGGCGGCGACGGTCGACTGCTGCAAAGCAATTTTGTCTTCTTCTTCGGCAAACAAGGTGTCTTGCACGGCAGCGGCTGAACGGGTCGACCAGAAATGTTTGAATCCAGGATTGATCATGAAGTCACGGAGGAACTTTGTCGGCTTGGGATCTTTCTTGCTTAGGCCCTGGTGGGCGTAGATCGCAAGAGTGTCTTTGGCGCGTGTCATGGCTACATAAAAAAGTCGGCGCTCTTCCTCTTCGTGCAGCGTTTTGTCGTCGGGCAGGTAAGCCCTGGAACTGGCGTCGGTGCGGCGCAGTTCGGGCGGAAAAGCGATGAGCGGCTCGTGATAGGCGGTGGGGAAAGAAACAGATGAGCCGCGAATGATAGCGACGTGGCGGAACTCGAGTCCTTTGGCGGCGTGGGCGGTCAAGAGCTGGACGGCGTCGTCTTCGGGGCGAGGAAGCGCTATACCGCCGCCTGCTTCGACGTAGTAATCGAGATACTCGAGGAATTCGGAAGCGCTGCCAGTCTCGGCGATGGTCTTTTTCTGCCAAGTCTCGACGAAGGTGACCAGTGTATCGACAAGATCTGACGGTTCGAGATTGAAGTGGCTGATTACTAGTTTGACGGCGTCGTCGGCGCGCACTCCATCTTTCTTTATTTCGCGATGAATTTTTTCGACTTTGTCGAGCACGGCCGGACCGCCAGCGAGTTGCGACAGAGCTTTGCGGAGATCGAGTTCGCGGCGGCCGGCACGCATGACGGCGCGTAGTTCGACGGGGTTGATGGCGAAGTCGGGCAGCGCTGCTACGCGAAACATGCTCGCCGCATCGCTGGGAGAGACGGCCGCGGTGAGGCAGGCGATTACGTCGCGAACTTCGGGAGTATCGAGGACGTCGAGTCCTTCGATGGAAAACGGGATGCCGCGCTCGGTGAGTTCGTGGACCAGTTCATTGCGATTGCTGTGCTGGCGATAAAGGACGGCGAAGTCGCTCCAGTCGCTGCGCTCGTTCTTGTTATCGCTATTCTTATTCTTGCGCATCTTTTGGATGCGACGCGCAAGGTCGGCGGCTTCGACTTCTTTATCTCTCCAAGTAACGATTTCGACCGGGGTTGGGGGCATGGAGTCGCCATTTTGCTTTGCCTGCTCATCGCGAAGAGACTCGAGGGACGTGCGCTGGTAGGTATTTCCGTTGGCCGCAAATCCTTTGGCAAATGCCTGCGGGTTGCAATTCACGATTCCGAAGGCGCAGCGGAGGATGGGCGAGAGCGAACGGCGGTTTTTGTCGAGGGCGACGATTTTCATCGCCGGAAATTTTTTCGCGAAAAGCGCGAAGGCTTCGCTGGACGCGCCGCGGAATTGGTAGATGGCCTGGTCGGGATCGCCTACGGCAAATACGTTGGCCTCGGGGCCAGCGAGAAGAGAGAGAATTTCGACTTGGGCGAAGTTCGCGTCTTGAAACTCGTCGATCAACAGGAACTTTGTGCGGCTGCGCTGGGTCTCGAGCAAGGCGGCGTCATTCTTCAGCAGAAGATAGGCGTTGGTGATCATGTGGCCAAAGGTGCCGAGGTTTTTTTGGCGCAGCATGGTTTCGACGGTGCTGAAGACGCGAGCGATCTCCAGGCAGCGCTCGATGATTTCCTCTTTCTCTAAATCTCCCTGGTGTTTTGATTTGGCGACGCGAGGCAAAGGGAACTCGCCGTTTGCGAGGCGCTCGACATAGCGTGCGTAGTCTTCGGGACCGACTAGTTCGTCGTGACAGCGGCGCATGAACTCCAGCAGGCTGTTTAGGAATTGTCCGACGTTGGCGGCGCGGACAAAATGTTTGAGTTGAAGGTCGCGGATGCGGCGACGCAGGAAAACCCAGAGATCTTTATCATCGAGCGCGTTGAAACCGGCATCTCGAGTCTGAAGCAATCCGTTGCACCAGGCGTGAAAGGTGCAGGCATGGAGGCCGTCGATGTTGGTGCCATGGAGTTCGGCGCGAACGCGAGCCAGCATCTCGGCGGCGGAATTGTCGGTGTAGGTGAGGGCAACGATTTCGTCGGGGCGGGCGTGACCTTCGCGAATGAGGTTGGCGACGCGCTGAACGAGGACGGTTGTCTTCCCAGTGCCGGCTCCGGCGATGACGAGCATGGGACCGGCGACGTGTTCGATGGCCTGGCGCTGGCGTTCGTCGGGGACGATCTTGCTGGTCTTCGTTGCAGCGGTCTTGGTTGCGGGGAAAACAGTTACGGCCACAGGAAAGTCTCTAGCGGGAGAATATCAGAGGTAGTTGTGGATTGCTGGTTCGAGTTGAAGTTAGTCAGATATGCGCTAGCCTTCACCCGAGCCCGCATTTCGGTTGCGGTAGGGGTCCTTCGACTCCGCCGCGCCATCCGCTTCGCGGATGACGTGGCTTTGCTCAGGATGACAACGTGTTTGTGATTCTGTGAATCGAAGATGCTTTTATCGCAGCGCTTCTAGTGCTAGAGCGGTGGCGACGATGGCGGCGGTTTCGGCTCGCAGGATGGTGTGGCCTAGCGAGGCTGCGGTCCATCCTTCATCGTGGAAGCAGGTTAGTTCTGAGTCGGTCCATCCGCCTTCTGGGCCGATGGCGAGTACAACTTCGGTCGTGGGCGAACTTGATTGCAAAACTGCTGTCAGGCGAGTTTCGTCTTTGGACTCGGCTAGAGATTCAGCTAGCACAATGCGCGTCGGGCCGGCGGCGAGAACGGGTTCTGCGGCTAGATCTTTTAATTCGACTGGGGCTGCGATCACCGGCGGAGCCTCACGGCGCGACTGCTCTGAGGCTTGGCGAACGAGGCGCTGCCAACGGTCGTGGCGCTTTGCGGCGGCTGCAGCCAAATGGGCGTCGGTGCGGCGGGCGATTATGGGGATGATGCGGGAGACGCCGATCTCCGTGCATTTTTCGATGGCCCACTCCATGCGGTCGAACTTGAAGATGGCCAGGGCGAGCGTGATCTTGGGAGCGGTGGGATTTAAGCTTTGCTTGCGACGTGGCGTCGCGCCGAGCGCGAATTCGACGCGGTCGTAGGAGATAGTCGTGATGGTGCCGCGACGAACTTCATCGCCGGTGGCGATGTCGAACTCCTGGCCGACCTGCGCGCGCAGGACGCGAGACAAGTGAGCGGCGTGATCGCCCACGAGAGCGGCGGTATCTCCGGTTATTTCGTCGGCGATCCAGCGTCGGCGCATGGTGAACCTGTTGTCAGCTCTCAGTTGTCAGTGCTCAGTAAAACCTTATTCATTCGAGGGCGAGGTCGCTCGCGACCAATACTGACAACTGAGAAGCGGGACCTGAGAACTGCTTTAGACGAACATGTCTTTCACTCGGCCCAATAGGGAGCGGTGTTGCGGTTTATTTTCTACTGGAGATAATTCTCCCAGTTCGGCTAAGAGATCCCGCTGACGTTTGTTTAGTTTTCCGGGGGTTTGGATTCGTACTTCTACGTAGAGGTCGCCTTTGCCGTGGCTATTCAACATGGGCACGCCTTTGTTGCGGATGCGAAATGAGGTTCCGGACTGCGTGCCTTCGGGAATTTTGAGCTTGTGGTCTCCGTCCAGCGTTGGAACGATTATTTCGGTGCCTAGCGCGGCCTGCGGGAAGGAGATGGGAACCACGCAGTGGATGTCGTTGCCTTCGCGCTCGAAGAAGGCGTGCTCTTTGACGTGCAGGACGACGTATAAATCGCCGGCCGGTCCGCCGAATGCTCCGGCCTCGCCAAGACCGGTGAAACGAATGCGAGTGCCGTCTTCGACTCCGGCGGGAACTTTGGTTTCTACGGTGCGCTCGCGCAGCTGGCGGCCTTCACCTTTGCATTTGGTACAGGGATCGGTGATGACGCTGCCTGCGCCCTGGCAGGTGGGGCAAGTACGAGCGATGCTGAAGAAACCTTGCTGATAGCGGACCTGACCTCGCCCGGCACAGGTCTTGCAGTTGACTGCGGCTTTGCCGGGGGCGGCTCCAGTGCCGCGACACACCTCGCAGGTTTCGTGGCGGCGAACGCTGACTTGCTTTTCGGTGCCGAAGACGGCCTCATCGAATTCGAGATGGAGATCTTCGCGCAGGTCAGCGCCACGCTGGGCGCGACTGCGGCGACGGCCGCCGCCTTGACCAAACATATCGCCGAAACCAAAGATGTCGCCAAAAATATCGCCGAAATCCTGGAAGATGGCGGGATCGAATCCGGCCGCTCCTCCGGAACTGCCGCCGATGCCGGCGTGGCCGAAGCGGTCATACAAGCTGCGCTTTTCGCTATCGGCGAGGATGGCGTAGGCTTCGGTAAGCTCTTTGAATTTTTCCTCGGCTTCCGGATTATTGGGATTGCGGTCAGGATGATAGGTCATCGCCAACTTGCGATAGGCGCTCTTGATCTCAACATCGGTGGCCGCACGGGCGACGCCGAGTACTTCATAAAAATCGCGTTTTGTATTAGCTGCCAGAAAACTTCTCCAGAATGAATTGGTGGTTTGTCGCTTGGCGTTTGTCGTTTGTCGTTCGCTCTATCACCGGCTATTGCGCGCTACACGCACCATCGCAGGACGCAGCAGGCGGTCTTTATATTTGTAACCACGCTGCAATTCTTCGAGAACGTGGTGATCGGGCACATCTGTTGTGTCGACCATTTCGACGGCCTCGTGAATCCGCGGATCGAAGGGCTGGCCCACGGCGACGATCGGCTGCACTCCGGTTTTCTGAATAGCGTCCTGCAACTGGCGGTAGATGAGATCGATACCGCTGCGAAATTCGTTCGAGTTGGAGTTCGAATCGCCGGCGACTTTCAGCGCGCGCTCGAAGCTATCGAGGACGGGTAGAAAGTTCTTGATGACGTCGGCGGCGGCATATTCGCGGAAATCCTGCTGCTCGCGCACGGCGCGTTTGCGGGCGTTGTCGAATTCGGCCTGAAGACGCGCCAGGCGGTCGAGGAGCGCGTCGCGCTCGGCTTTGAGCTTTTCTGTTTCGGATACTGCGCCAGCGTCGCCGGCGTTGATCGGGATCACGTTGGGCGCTGCACCTTCTCCAGCCTCGGCGGGCGGGAGCTCGCGATCCAAATCTAGATCTGTGTTGGTTTTTCCGTTTCCTTTAGCCATACGAATGCGTTACTCCGGTTCATTTAAGAGTTGGTCGAACAAGCGCGCGATATAGGAGACAGCCGACATCGTGTGCTGATAATCGAGGCGGGTTGGCCCAATCACCGCTAGAGATCCCATGACTTCGCCGCCTACGCGAGCGGGCGCGCCGATGAGGACGAAGTTCTGCAAATTCGAAGCGGGCAGCGCATCGTCGAGGCCGATGACTACGCGGACCGCTTCTTGCCGCGTGTCGAGATAGGCGCCCAGCAGCTTCACAACTTTTTCTTTTTCTTCGAGCGTGCGCAGCATTTCTTGCAGGCGCTGTCGGCCTTCCTCGCCGGTCACATGCGTGCCTACGAGGTTGGCCGCGCCTTCGACAAAGACGGCTTGGGTGTCGTCGCTCGACGCCAGTGCGCCCTGCTGATAGAGCTGCTGGATCGACTTCATGAGGCGGTCGTATTCGCTGCGTTCCAGTTCGAGGCGGCGGGCGAGTTCGGCGCGCATGTCGCCCATGGTCCAGCCGCGAAAATTTTCGTTGATGTAGCGCGCGGCCAGATCAAGATCGGACTGCGGAATATCAAGGCGCAGAACGCGATCGCGGACCACTCCCGAGCGCGTGACCACGACGGCCAATACTTTCTGATCGCTCAACCGCGAGAAGTAAACGTGATCGAGGGCGTTGCGCGGCCCGGTGGTGGCCACGGTGACGCCGACGCCGTGCGAGATCAGGGAGAGAACGTGGGAGGTGCGTTCCATGAATTCCTGCACGTCGGTGACGCCGGTCAGAGTGTCCTGGATAATGCTTTGATTCTCATGCGAAAGATGGGCCTCGCCGCTGAGTTGCTCGACATAATAACGATAGGCCTCGGCGGTCGGAACGCGGCCGGCTGAAGTGTGCGGCTGCTCGAGAAATCCTGCATCGGCGAGATCGGCCATCACGTTCCGGATGGTGGCCGCACTCAGGCCTTCGCGACTGGCACGCGCAAGTGTGCGCGAGCCGACCGGCTCTCCGCTGGCTATAAATGTTTCGACGATGGCGGTCAGGATTTCGCGTTCCCGTCCGCCGGATGGCCCTGCCGGCATATCAACCCAAGTCTGGGAGCGGATGCGCTCCGTAAATACTTTAGATGCAGTGGCTTAGATTAGGATTCACCGCTGCTATTGGAATTCTAGGGAGCATGAGCTGGGGTGTCAAGGAAGAGAATATAGGGTGCTGCAGGGGGATACGCGGGTGGCGCTCTTTGCCGTCCAGATCATAGGCGCGATTTCAACTACAACTTCATTACAATTCGTCGTACACTTCGGTGGATGTTCAGGCTCGGCCACGATGAACGATATATTTCGACTACTTCTAGCGTCTCTTAAAATCCGGCTGGGCCCGCTTGAACAGAAGCTTCTGTCCGCGATATGGCAGGAGCCAGACGGTATCACGATACGCGAGCTCCAGGACCGTGCTGACATCGGGCGCGCCTATATCACTATTGTGACCACGTTGAATCGCCTGCGGAAGAAGGGATTGGTAGATCGGATCGCCATCGAAGGAACTAAGGTAGTGACCTTCCGCTACGTGCCTCGATACACCATGGCCGAAGTAGAGCGAGATGTCGCAAGCAATGCCATTCGACAGCTTCTAGGTTTGGACGTGGCGGGGCCCCTACTGCTTTCACGCATGGTGGAAGAAATCAGCAAACACGACGCTGATCTGCTCGATGAGCTGGGGCGCCTGGTGGATGAAAAGCGGCGTAATAGCCCAAAGTAGTGCGCGAATGTGCTTAGGTTGAGATTCGAGCGGCAAAAGCGGAAACCCGTTTCGGCAGTGTGGATTCGGAGCTAAACGATACGTTGTTTTTCACTATCAGCGAGCAGTTGGAAGGGTGTATGATCGTCCGTTTTTGACACAAAACCTCAGCCGAACATTGGAAAAGATTTGCTCATGGCAGACGTGCCGGGCCGATGATCACTAAAAAATTCCAACTCCTGGTCGAACACAAACGCTGGAAACCGAAAGACCAGGAAGACACCTGGGAGCAACGCTGATGTTTGCCCTGCATGGAGTCGCGGTTTCGCTCGACTGTTTCGTGCTGCTCTACTGTCTGCTGTCGGCGCTGGTAGCGACGGTATGGCGCGCCCTGAAGCCTTCGGATGTGGCACAAGAGAGTGTGGCGACGATCCTCTTCGGGTTGCGGATTGTCCCCCTTATATTCTCGGTGATCATTACACTCGCTTTGGTGGTGCCGTCGTTTGAGTTGCTGCAACCGCTGCCGATCACCGCGGGCATGGGAGCCATACCGGTCGCACTTGGGGTTTGCGCTCTTCTGTTGATTGGCGATGGCTTCTTCCGCGCAATCATGGCTCAAACCAGGACTACGCGCGTAGTAACGCGCTGGCTGGAGGGAGCGTGCCCGCTGCAAGCCACTGCCAACTTCGCTGACACTTTTCAGTCTCGACGAGAGAGTCCGCCGCTGATTTTGGTCGGCGTTCGCCACCCGAGAGTATTGGTTTCAGAATCTACGGTTGACCTGTTGACCCCTGACGAACTCCGGATGGCGCTGCAACACGAACTGGAGCACATGAAAGCTCGCGACAACCTGAAGCGGCTCATCTTTACATTTTGCCCGTTTCCGGGGATGACGCAATTGGAGAGCGCATGGTCGCAAGCGGCCGAGCTGGCCGCCGATGATGCAGCTGTCTCGGATCATCGCGATGCTCTTGACCTGGCCGCAGCGTTGGTCAAGCTTTCTCGTCTGGTTCCGGTTAAAGCTGGTCCGGTCTGCAGTACAGGCTTCGTGGATGGTTCCATCAGCCAGCGCGTCGAGCGCCTTCTTGTGTGGGACGAAGCGAGCAAAGCCCGGCGCGTGCACATACGCACCTGGTTCGTGATTCCATTTGCGGTTGCCGTTTCTTTATTCGTGAGCGTGGCCCACCGCCCGGTGTTGGCGCTCACTCACGAGATTACGGAGTGGCTGGTGCGGTAGCTCTTCCACCGGCATCAACGATATATCGTTCTCTCCATTGCCCTAGATCATCTGCTGTCGGGACGGAAAGCCGCGGCGATATATACTGCGCGTGCATGACCGTTAAGCTTCACGTTGCTGTTATCGGAGCGGGTGCGTTTGGGGGATGGACTGCGCTTTATCTGCTTCGCGGCGGGGCTCGGGTTACCTTGATCGACGCGTGGGGGCCGGGAAATTCTCGGTCGTCTTCGGGCGGGGAGACTCGGATCATGCGAGGAGCTTACGGACCGAATCAGCCTTATACGAAGCTCGCGGCGCGGGCTCTGGAGATATGGAAACAGCACGAAAGCGAATGGAAACAGAAATTCTTTTTTCCTGTCGGAGTGCTGTGGATGGTCGAAGGCGATGGCGCGTTTGAGCGGGGGTCGTTGCCTTTATTGAAAGATGCTGGAATTTCTTTTGAGGAGCTTGGCGCCACGGAACTGGCGCGACGCTGGCCGCAGATCAGTTGCGAAAATGTGGAGTGGGGAATCTACGAGCCACAGAGCGGATACTTGCTGGCTCGCGCATCGACGCAGGCGGTGGTCGATCACTTTGTGGCTGAGGGCGGAGAGTACCGGCAGGCAGCGGTCGCGGCGCAGGATTTGGATGCGGGCGATTGGAAGGAGTTGCGGATCGCGGCATCTGGTTCGACGGCGAGTTCTCAAGCTCCGATCATCGCGACTGATCGCATTGTCGCTGATCGCTACGTATTTGCCTGTGGGCCGTGGCTAGGGAAGATGTTTCCGCGAACGATCGGTCCGCATTTTGTGTCGACGCGGCAGGAGGTATTTTTCTTTGGCACGCCGACGGGAGATCGAAGGTTTGACGAGGAGAATTTGCCGGTGTGGGCCGATCACGGTGAGCGCTTTATGTATGGCATTCCGGGAAACCAGGGACGCGGGTTCAAGCTTGCCGATGACACGCGCGGGGCGAAGTTTGATCCTACTTCAGGTGAGCGGGTGGTTAGCGAAGAGGGACTCGCGGAGGCTCGGCGATATCTCGGGTATCGTTTTCCGGGGATGAAGGGTGCACCGGTGATTGAGACGCGAGTCTGCCAGTATGAAAATACGGTCGACCACAATTTCATCATCGATCGGCATCCGCGCAATGCGAACGTGTGGATTGTCGGAGGCGGCTCGGGGCATGGATTTAAGCATGGGCCGGCGGTGGGAGAGATGGCGGCCCGGCTTGTGCTCGAAGATGAAACGGCGGATCTGTTCTACTGCTGGGCGCGCCTCAAAGCATAGAAAAAGAAGGTCGTAGGGGAGCTAAGCCTCTGGGGGCGAAGTTCTGTCGATCGTCTCGCTAAGAATATTTCTCCAGAGCTGTCGATTGTCGACAAGCGAGTTCGACTAGCTGGAGAACAGGCAAGGAGGCCTGAAGAAAATGCAATATCTACTGCTGATTTATGGAAACGAAAGCCATTGGGACAAGAAGGATGCAGGAGAACGGGACAGAGTACTCGAAGAATACGGCGCATTCACACAGAGCGTCGCCAAAAGCGGTCATCTTAGAGGCGCCAACGAGCTAGACACCACTTCGAAAGCCACCACGGTTCGAATCCGCGATGGCAAACGGCTGATTACGGATGGTCCCTTCGCAGAGACTAAAGAGCAGCTCGGCGGCTACTATCTGGTCGAAGCCAAAGACCTCGACGAGGCCATCGGCATCGCTGCCCGAATTCCCTCCGTGCGGTGGGGCTCAATTGAAGTGAGGCCCATTATTCCGCATGAAATTCCCAGCTAGCGTCACAGCGTGCTCGCCAGCTAGGCTCGATGCAGGCGGGCCGGTGAACACCGAGCAAATTGCTATCGATAAGATTTACCGCGAAGAGTCGGGAAGAATTCTGGCTACCCTGATCCGCCTCCTCGGCAGTTTCGACTTGGCCGAGGAGGCGACGCAAGAAGCTTTTGCGGCGGCACTGGAACAATGGCCGCACCAGGGGACTCCGATGAACCCGCGGGCGTGGCTCGTCTCCACCGGACGGAACAAGGCCGTGGACCTGCTGCGGCGGCGAGCACGTTTCGAAAACAAGCGCGAGGAATTGCAGAGGCTAGCCGCGATCGAGGAGCAACTGGCGCTTGATCCAGAAGATGGCGTCCTGATTGGGGAAATCGAAACGTTGAGCGATCCTATGCAACGCGACGATCGATTACGGCTGATCTTCACCTGTTGCCATCCCGCACTGATGCTCGAAGCTCAAGTTGCACTGACCTTGCGTACTCTTTGCGGACTGGCCACGGACGAAATCGCCAAGGCATTCCTGGTCCCAACGCCGACGATGGCGCGGCGGTTGGTGCGGGCAAAGGCGAAGATCCGGGACGCACGTATCCCTTATCGCGTTCCTCCAAAGGAGGAACTAAGGGACCGACTCGCAGCGGTCACACTCGTGGTGTATCTGGTGTTCAATGAAGGCTACAACGCGGCGTCCGGCGACGTCATGATTCGCCGGGAGCTTTGCGCCGAGGCCATTCGCCTGGGCCGATTGCTCTGGGAGCTCCTGCCCAGAGAAGCGGAAACCGGCGGGCTGCTCGCCCTGATGCTGCTCCACGATTCACGCCGCGATGCTCGCATGAACGGGGACGAGGAAATCGTACTTCTCGAGGAACAGAACCGCAGCCTTTGGAAGCAGGAGCAAATTCGCGAAGGCCTCGCGCTTACAGAGACAGCATTGCGGAGTGCGCCGCCCGGTCCATACTCCGTACAGGCGGCCATTGCTGCTGTTCATGCGCGGGCCAAGAGCGCGGAGGAAACGGACTGGGCACAGATTGCCGCGCTTTATGATGTGCTGCTCCGCTTGCAGCCTTCTCCGGTGATCGAACTGAATCGCGCCGTAGCCGTCGCCATGGTGCGAGGGGCTTCCGAAGGAATTCGTCTACTCAACGAATTGGAACTGAAAGGAGAACTTCGCGGCTACTACCTGCTGCCCGCGGCACGTGGAGATTTCTCGCGGCGTCTCAACCAATGGGTCGCGGCAGCCGATGCCTACCGTCAAGCGCTCTCGCTCGTCAGCAACGACGCGGAACGCCGCTTTCTGGTGAAACGCCTGGCTGAGGCTGAATCGAAGATGGAGTAGATGGCAATGCAAATCTCCGAGCCAGCTTACTGAATCTGAATCACGTTCTCTGTGCTGGCGGCTTTTAGCTCATCTACCCGCGACGCCACGTTGCGGGCGAAGGCGAATAACGATTTGGCGTGGGGTGAATCTTCTCCTTTGAGTACGGCGGGGGAGCCTCCGTCGCCGGCTTTGCGAATCTCAGGATCGAGTTCTACGGCGCCGAGGTAGGCGATGCCGAATTGCTTTGCGGTTTTTTCGGCGCCGCCGCGGGAAAAGATATCGATTTCATGCTGGCAATGCGGGCAGACAAAGTAACTCATGTTCTCGACCATGCCGACGATGTCGACCTTCATCTGGCGGAACATTTCGATGGCTTTGCGGGCATCCTGCAAGGCAACGTCGGAGGGTGTGGAGACTACTATCGCGCCGGTCAACGGAACGGTTTGAATCAGGGAGAGCGCAACGTCGCCAGTTCCGGGAGGCAGGTCGATGACGAGGTAGTCGAGTTGGCCCCACTGCACAGAGCCCAGAAATTGTTTCATGATCGAGTGGAGCATGGGGCCACGCCAGATGAGCGGCTTGTCGCCCGGGTTGAGGAAGCCAACCGAGATCACTTTGAGGCCGTGGGAGTTGATGGGAGCTATTTGATTCTCGCTCATCACCTTCGGCTGCTCGTTGGTGCCGAGCATGAGCGGGACATTCGGGCCGTAGACGTCGCCGTCGAGCAATCCTACTTTGAAACCCATTTTGTTGAGGGCGATTGCGAGATTGACGGAAAGGGTGGTCTTGCCGACTCCACCTTTGCCGGAACCTACGGCGATGATGGCGCTAACGCCGGGGAGAGGTTGCGGAGTGGGCTGCTGCTGGCCGGGATGGGAGTGAGCGCTCATGGATTGATTATACGAGAAGCTGTCAGCTATCAGTTGTCAGCTCTCAGTTGGTCCAGCGATTTTTCTGAATGGTGAGTGCTGAATGCTGAACGCTCAGTAGTGTCCTTCTCCCACTGGCACCTTGCCGCGAAATTTCCAGTAGACGAAAACGAAGTAGGCGACGGCGAGGATTGCACTGAATGTCCACCAGACCAAGCCTACGCGCAGTCCGTGACTCCCAGCGGCGCTGTTGTAGATGGTGAGATCGTATTGGTGTTCGCGCGCGGAGAGCAGGACTGGGTAGAGAGCGAATGCTGCGCCCACCAGCATGAAGGCGATATAAAGGCCGGATGCAATGAATGCCAATCTCTCTTTGCCTTTGGGGTTGGCCCACAACATAACGGCGAGACAGGCAACGACGATGATTGGAATCAGGATGCCGATTGGATGATTGCGATAGTTTGCCATGATGGTCGGACGGATGAAGTAAGTCGCGACGAGGGCGCTGAAGGTCAGAAAAAACTGCAGGGGCCAGCACAACAAGGCGAACCCTCGGGCGCGGCGGCCGAGATCTTCGTCCGTCTTGAGAGCTATGTAGTAAGAGCCGTGCGCGGTCAGAGTAACGAGCGCCATCACTCCTATAAGTACGGTGTACCAATCGAGAATGCCGATGTCGGCGTTGAGTTTGAAGTTCGTCCACAGCGGTTCAAAGAAATAGCCGGTGGCATCGAGCGGGACTCCGCGAACGACGTTGCCTAAGGCTGCGCCGAAAAATACAGCGAGAAGAATACTGGACATACAGAAGACTACGTCGAAGAAATCCTGCCAGATGGCGTGTTCAATATGAGCCCGAAATTCGATGCCGATGGCGCGCAGCATAAGGAGCCACAGGACCATCATGAGAGGCAGGTAGAATCCGCTAAAGCTCGACGCGTAAAGTTTAGGAAATGCGAAGTAGAGTGTGCCTCCGGCGGCGAGCAGCCAGACTTCGTTCCCATCCCAGACGGGGCCGATGGCGCGTAAGATGCGGCGGCGCTCGTCGTTAGTTTTCGCCGCCAACAGATAAATCGCGCCGGCGCCGATATCGAATCCGTCGAGTACGACGTAAGTCACAACCATGGCGGCGACAATCCAGAACCATAGACTCGACATATTACCTCACCTCTCTTGGTGCATCGGTCGACGGCTGAAGATTGGATAAGGATGCGGCGGCTGGGCCGTGGTCAATTTCTCGCCAGAGCAGGAAGAGGCCGAGAATGCCGAGCACCATGTACATTCCCATGAAGCCTAAGAGCGTGAAGAGGCCGTTGCCGGCGGAAACTAACTTGGAGTAGCCATCTTCGGTGCGCATCAATCCATAGACTATCCAGGGCTGGCGGCCGAGTTCGGCGGTCATCCAACCGGCGGTGTTGGCGATGTAAGGGAACGGCGCGGCGAGCATCAGAATCCAGAGCATCCATCGTGCGTTGAAAAGCTTGCCGGTCCAGAGCAGTAACAACGCAAGAGACATAATGGCGATGAAGAACGAGCCCAGGCCGACCATGATGTGGTAACTGTAATAGAGGAGTGGAATGTTGCCGGGCCAGTCTTGTTTGGGGAAGGCATCTAATCCGCGGACGTGGGCGTCCCAGCGCCTGTAAGTCAGCATACTTAGGACTCCCGGAACTTGAAGCGGGTTATCGATCTTACCTTGCTCTTCGTTAGGCTGGCCGAGGATGAGTAATGGCGCTTGCGTTTGGCCGTGAAACAATCCTTCCATCGCCGCGAGGGTAACGGGTTGCAGCTCGGTTACCATTTTGCCCTGGCGGTCGCCGGTGGGGAAAATCTGGAGCACGCTGAAGATGCAACCGGCGATCACTCCGGTCTTAACAAAGATGCGCGCGTGCACGGTCCACTTATTGGAGAGTAAGTAGAAGGCGCCCACTGAGGTCATGATGAAAGCGCCGGTAATGGCGGCTCCACTCATGTTGTGAGCATATTGCCATCCTGCCCAGGGATTAAGAACGAAGGTCCAGAAGCTGGCCAGCTGCAAGCTGCCATCTGACGCCTTGTAATAGCCGACGGGATATTGCATGAAGGCGTCGGTCGCGATGATGAAGTAACCGGATAACCAGGATCCGGCAAAGACTCCGAAGGCCGACCACCAGTGGGCGCGCGGGCTTAGCTTCTTTTCTCCGAAGAGAAATAGACCTATGAATGCGGACTCCAGAAAGAAGGCGAACATGCCTTCCATGGAGAGAGTCTGGCCGATTACGCCTCCGGCGAAACGCGAGAAGTGGGACCAGTTGGTGCCGAACTGGAATTCCATGGGAATGCCGGTTACGACTCCCAAGACGAAGTTGATGCCGAAAATCTTTGCCCAGAAGCGCGCGGACTCGTGATACACGGGATCATTGCGCCGCAATGCGATTGTTTTGAGGACCACGATTAATAACGCGAGGCCCATGGTCAGTTGGGGAAAGAGATAGTGGAAGGTCGCGGTGAAAGCGAAATGCAGGCGGTGAATTAAGAGTGCGCTGTCCATAAACTCAGCTTTCAGTTATCAGTTATCAGTTATCAGTTATCAGTTATCAGTTATCAGTTGAAGCTTGAAAACTGAGAGCCTTATAACTACTACGTCGTTTCAATTGGAACTTTCTTCTTTCTCGCCGATTCTGCTCTTCGTATTTCGCGGCGGCGCGCGGCGCCTTCGTAGCGGCGTTTTTCGTCTTCGGTCTCGGGGATGACTTGCGGCACGGGCACGCGATTTCCGACGGCGTCGACGGCGACAAAAGTCAGATAGGCGGAGCTGACATGACGGTTCTGTCCGGAGCGATAATTCTCTACCCAGGCCTTAACGCCGACCTCCATTGAAGTGTGATAGACGCGATTGACAGACGAGCGCAACACCACGAAATCGCCAACGCGGACGGGGACGAGAAAATCCATGTGATCGACGGAAGCGGTGACCACGTAGGCGCGCGAGTGGCGATGGGCGGCCATGGCGCCGGCTAGGTCGATCCAATGCATGAGGCGTCCACCGAGGAGTGCGTTCAGCGGATTGGCGTCGTTGGGTAGGACGATCTCGACCATCTCGGAGATCGATTCGCGGACGGGACGCGGGCGCAGGGCTTTGTCGTCATTATTCATAGGATTTCGGTGCGAGCTTCGCTGCACCGTTCGGCGGCGGCGACATCCATCCGCGCGCGATAGGCTTGGAGATAGCTCGCTGCGAGCCGGAATATGCGCGGATCGGGATTGGGGCTGAGCCAAACTTCTCTCGTCAGATCGAAGGTTAGTTTGCCGTGTTCAATAGGAGCGTGATCGAGTTCGCAGACAAAACAAATAGTGACTTGCTGCTGGCTGACCTGCGACACGGAAAAACGAATTGCATCCCAGTTACGATTTTGCGGAAGGTTGGGGCAGGCGGTCGCATAGCCGAGATTGCAGAATTCTCGTATGTGGAGATCTGAGGCCGGTTGTTCGTGACCGGTGGCGGCGCAGGCGCCGGTCCATCCTGCTCCCAGGGGAAGGCGCGACGGATGCGGCCAGGAGCCGTCGTTTAGGATTTCTTGCGGCACAAAGAATGGGCAAGCCAAGTTGGTCTCTCGGAAAACAGCATTGTAGCGCGGGATGGGATGGGAATGCGGTGATATGAATGTAGAATCGTGGGACGGCTCTTGGTTCTTGGCTCTTGGCCGTTGGGTCTTGGCTTGGACCTAAGGCTTAATAATTTGGGACTTCTATGGATCGTATTGCGATGTTGAGTGAAATCGTGGCGGCGAATCCGGCGGATTCGTTTGCTCGCTATGGGCTGGCCATGGAGTATTCGAAGGCCGGGCGTATTGAGCAGGCGGTTGCTGAATTTAAGACGCTGATTGAGAAGAATCCGGATTACACGCCCGCGTATTTTATGGCGGCGCAAGCGCTGGCGAATGCGAGCCGGGTTGATGAGGCGAAGCGCTGGCTGGTGGATGGGATTTCGTCGGCGCGGAGGACGGGGAATAATCATGCGCAGTCGGAGATGACGGCCATGCTCGAAGAGCTAGGCAACTGAGAGATCGGCGGAGCTTCGCTCCGCTGGGCAGACGGGGGCGTCTGCCCCTACGTGATTCTTGGCGGATGCTACACTCTTCTGTTTGCCGGAGGGACTGATGCGCCGCTTTGCTTTTGTTTTCTTTCTTCTCTTCTTTTCTTTTCTTTCTCTTTTTTCACTTCCCGCATTTTCTCAGGCTAAGCATCCTTTCACTTTTGAAGACATGATGAGGCTGAAGCGGGTGGGCGAGCCGGTGCCTTCTCCGGATGGAAAGTGGGTGCTGTTTGCCGCGGTCGATGTGGATCTGGCGGCGAACAAGAAGACTTCGCATATATGGCTTGTGCCGCTGGACGCCGACTCCCACGTCTCCCAAAAGCAGGGAGACATGGGGCACCCAGCGGAACGTGTGCTGATTGCGGATCAGGATGGGGACCGTCCGCGGTGGGCTCCGGACGGGAAGCGGTTTGCTTTTATTTCGAATAAGGAGGGTGGGTCGCAGGTTTGGATTGCGGAGTTCGATGGTGCTGCTGGGGCGGTTAGTGGCGTGCATAGGTTGACTTCGATTGCTACTGAGGCTGGCGGGGAACTTTGGTCTCCGGATGGGAAGAGCATTCTCTTCACCTCGGATGTTTATCCGGAATGTGACGGCGCGCCTGAGGCGGAAGCGGCTTGCAATGCTAAGAAGGTTAAAGAAGTGGAGGAGTCGAAGGTCAAGGCTATCATCTTTGATCGTCTGCTTTATCGGCACTGGAATTCTTATAAGCGCGGCTTGCGCTCGCACATTTTCGTGGTCGCGGCACCCACCCTCCCCTCCGGGGTAGGATGGGCCACCCCTGTGGCGCGCGATCTTACGCCCGGGGATTACGATGCGCCCGTGTTTTCGCTCGGCGGGCAGGACAATTATGCGTTCTCGCCTGATGGGCAGGAGATTTGCTATGCGTCGAATCATGACAAGGTTGAGGCCACTTCTACTAATAACGATCTCTGGATTGTTTCGGTGAATGGAGGAGCGGCCGGCTCTATCCGAGCTAAGAATATTACTGCTGACAATCCGGCCAGCGACTCGACTCCGCTTTATTCTCCCGATGGCAAGTACATCGCGTATCGCGCGCAGCAGCGTCCGGGATATGAGAGCGACCGGTTTCGGCTGATGCTGTACGACCGCAAGACGGGGGAGAAGAAGAATCTGACGGAGGGTTTTGACGCATGGGTGGGAACGTTCGCATGGGCTCGTGACTCAAAGCGGGTCTACTTTAACTTCGAGAACGATGGGTATGCGCCGATAATATACGCCAACATTGATCGACCTCTAAAAGTTTCTCACGCTTGGTTCGACGTCCAGCGTAGCGGAGCAGCCGCCGACGTTTATCCGCCACTGGCTACGCCTACGTTCGACGACGACCTAAATCCCTCGCCTGACGGCAAGGTTCTATTCTTTACGCGGATGTCGCTGCAGCATCCAGCCGAAATTTATAGTGAATCGCTTGAAGACTTCCGTTCCGGTAAGAGCGACTCCCCGGGCAAGCCACTTACCCACTTGAACGACACGCTTTTGTCCCAAGTCTCACTGTACCCGATCGAACCTTTCTGGTTCACCGGCGCTCACGGCGATAAGGTCGAGGGCTTTCTCGTTAAGCCACCGAACTTTGATGCTTCTCATAAATATCCGGTGAAGTTTCTTATTCACGGCGGGCCGCAGGGGGCTTGGGGAGACGACTGGTCTTACCGGTGGAATCCGGAGTTGTTTGCTGCTAACGGATATGTGGTGGTCATGATCAACTTTCATGGGTCGACTGGGTATGGGCAGAAATTTATTGACGCTATCAATGGCGATTGGGGCGGGGCTCCGTTTGAAGATTTGATGAAGGGGCTGGATTACGCGGAGAAGACTTATCCGTTTATTGACAAGGAGCGGGAGTGTGCTCTGGGCGCCAGTTATGGGGGATACATGGCGAACTGGGTGCTTGGGCATACGGACCGATTCAAGTGCATCGTGTCGCATGATGGCATGTTTAATACTGTCTCGGCCTGGGGGACTACCGAGGAGCTTTGGTTTAATAATTGGGAGTTCAAGGGGACTCCTTATACGAATCCGGAGATGTATGAGAAGTGGAACCCGCGGAATTCGGCTAAGAATTTTAAGACGCCTACGCTGGTGGTTCATGGGCAGCTTGATTACCGGCTTGATGTGAGCGAAGGGCTCCAGCTTTTTGATACTTTGCAGGTGATGGGCGTGCCTTCGAAGATGCTTTACTTTCCGGATGAAGGGCATTGGGTGCTGAAGCCACAGAATTCTCAGCTTTGGTATAAGACGGTGAATGACTGGGTGGATCAGTGGGTCGGGGGCGGTCGATAGTCGTTCGTCGTTCGTCGATGGTGATTCGTCGTTTGTTTTTCGGTGTTCGCCCTGATTCTCCAGGGGCTTCACTTTCTGGAAGCTGTCTCATCTAGTGGCCGACAGCAGTAAGCACACTCTTCCCTCAGGGGCTAAAGCCCTCGTGTTAATTGACTTTGCTCGGCCCGGCTGAAGCCGTGCCCTTTCAAAACCGATTTATGAGATTGCTCTTAGTCACTGTGTTTAGTAGATTCTGAACACAAATTGGCCTTCGTTTTGTGCGAAGCGGCAGTTTCGCTTGTCTTCCAGTATCCAGGTCAGCGGTGAATTGCTGACTGAGGCATCGGCTACGCCGGGGAGATTCGCGGATGGGGCTTCCGAACGATGTTGCGGGGCGCCGTCCGGCGGGTCGGATTCCGTCGAGTGCCCGGGCTTCGTTGTTGATAGGTTCGGGGGCGAACCAGCGGGCGATTCATCTGCGGGCCGAGCTTCGATTTTCGGCTGCGCTGGCGGCTGACACGGAGACCTGGTGTCGGCTAAGTTCGAGTCGTTGCTCGACACGTCACTCTCTCGTCCTTCAGGGCACGTGTCTTGGTGCGACACGAAATCGTTCAGCGGAATACTTTCGGGAACTTCATTCAGCGTGGTTGGCAACGGCTGCGGTTGGGGCGGTTGCGCGGCGAACAAATGATCGATGGGCACGGCTCGCGGGGGGACAGCGACAATTTGCGGTTGGGGTAGAACGATGGAGGCCAGGCTTTCCAGTTGAAATTGTGCTGATGCGTTGCCGGTAGTCACCACGATGAACAGATTGCACACGACGGTTGCGGCGGAGGGGATGATGGAGGCGGTGCCATCCTGGGCGGTGAGTGCCTGCGATTGCGATCCGCCTAGGATCACGGATTGCCCGCCTGGGTTGGGGCTGGGACGGGCGAGGGTGGTGGCGAAGGTCAGGTTGACTCCCATGACTGGATTGTCGGCGGGGGAACCGTCGGTGACCCGCATGACTAGCTGTTGAAAGGGCTGGTTCGCGGGAACGGCTTGGGAGGAGCCGCTGACGGTTTCTAGCGTCCACAAAGATGGGGGCGTCGCGAATAAGGTGAAGGTCTGGCAGGGTGCGTTGTTGGGAGCTACGCAGGCGGTTACTTGAATATTGGTGCTCAGGGTAATGAAGGACGCGGTGATGGCGGCGAATCCTTGCGCGTTGGTGGTGGCGCTTGCGGCCGAGAGAGAGGCTGTGCCGCGGGTGAGTTGGAAGTTGACGGTGGCATTCGGCAGGGGTGCGCCCAGGTTGAGGGCTTCGACGGTTAGGGGAACGGAGAGCGATGCGCCTTGAGCGATCCAGCGGGTGGGCGCGACGGCGGCGAGGTCGAGGGTGGTCGACGTGGCTACGACGGTTGCCAGCTGCGCTTGTGGCGGCGAGTACGCTGCGGGAGCTAGGGCGATGGTGACGGTGCTCGGGCCGGTCGCGGTCGGAGTAACGTAGGTCGAAGATTCTCCGGCTTCGTCGGTCAGGACGGAGCAAGAGGACGCGCCGCTGCAGGCGGAGAATTGCAGGCCGTTGGTGGCGCTCCAGGCGATGGTTGCGCCGTTGACGGGGGTGACTCCATCGGCGGCTACGGCGCGGACGCGGAGGGGACTGGCAGCTACGGAGCCTACGGGGGTGGCCGGTTCGGCTCCTTGCAGAAGTAGCAGGAGGTCGGTAGCGGCGGCTCCGTAGGTGAGCGCGCCGATCATCTGGGAGAATGCGCCGTTGGCTGGATCGGTGATTTGGATGGTGGCTGTTCCGTCGAGTGAGGCGGCGGGTAGGGAGGCTTGGATCTGGCTGGCCGACGCTGAGAGTGTGGCGGCGTTGTTGCCGGCTACAGTGACTTGCAGGGCGGGGCTGAAGCCGATTCCTTTGAGCGTGGTGATGCCGCCAGCTAGGCTTAGGCGCGCGGGCGTCAGCGAATCGGAATAAAGAAGGTTGGCTTGATAGAAGTAGTCGGGGCGGCCGTCGCCGCGCCAATCGGCGACGCCTATGCGGAAGGCCTCGGTCGTGCTGAACTGAGCGTCGAGGCGCGTGGTGGCAAAGTAGATTGAGTTGAAAGCCGAGGGAGTCGACGCGGGGGCGGGATCGCCGCTCTGATCGCTCAGTTCCCAGATTCCGATGACGGGCATGAGTTTGTTTTCAGTGGGCTGGCCAGCTTCGCCGAGCGAGACTACGGCGACGGAGGCGGTGCGGTTGGCCTGCGCGGTGAATTGAAAGTAGTCGGTGCTGCCATAGCCGGAGATCCACGATCCCCAGGAGCCGCCTTGAGGAAGTGCGGCGGGAGTTAGGTAGGTTGATCCGCTGCCGGGATGGGTTGTGGCGATTTCGTCCTGCAACATCAGAATGTCGCGCTCGGCCTTTGAGCCACTGGTTACGGTGACTACGACGGGAGCGAACTCGCCGGACGGAGTGACTTGATTGGGGGCGTAGGATATGACGCCTAGTGACCAGTTGGGATCGAGGCCTTCTACGCTTAGCTGATATTCGGCGGTGGTTTGGCCAGTGGGAATCGTCAGTTGGCCTAGATCGAAGAAGCCTTCGAGCGAGGGGTCGCTCGATCCCCAGATGTTGCAGGGAAGGCCGTTGCCGTCGAGGTATCCGTCGATGATGTTGCCGGCGTTGCCGCAGAAGGAGAATCCGGAGACAGAGGTCGCGACGTACTGGCGCGAGGGCTGACCATTGACCATCAGGCGGGCGACTACGTTGACACCTTGCATGGGCTGGATGGCATTGCCTGATTCGCTGGTGAAGTAAACGCTGCCGTAAACTCGGCCGGTTGGTTGGGGATTGCTACCGGGGTAGAGGCGCGCGAGGGAGTCCATGTCGTCCATGGCGGGAGTGTCGGGGTTGGGATAGCAAGCGGCGATGGGGACGCAGGCGATGGAGTCGGTGAAGTGCATCACGGGGAATCCAGCGAAGTCGGCGGTGCTGGGAACGGGGTTGCGCGTCTGGACGTTTACGTTGGCTTGCGACCAGCCCATTCCTATGGTGCGACCGAGGCTGCGGATGAGGCGGTATTGAACATCGGGGAGCTGGGCGGTTGTGGCGGCGCAGATTCCGTTGATGACTACGAGGGAGTGGATGATGTTGCCGGCGGGGGAGAAGTTGTCAGGGCCGCCGTAGACGGCATTGGTGAAACAATCTTCGATGCCTCCGGCACCTTCGCCGAGGATGGCGTCGGTGACGGTGCCATCGTAGTCGTAGACGATGCCGACGGGAGCGCTGGTGTCGGACGAGGTTATGTCGGCGGGGGCGGTGACGACTCCGTAGCCGTTGGTTTGGATGTTGCTGCCGTTGACGTCTTCGGCTAATTGGCCGCCTGAGGTAGCGGTGAGGGCGACGCCGGGGATGGTGGTCCAGACTGCGAAGGTGGCGGCGACCAGAGCATTTGCCTGGCTATTGGAGAGGATCGGGCTGAGGCTGCCTTGGTCGGTGAAGTACTCGATGGAGCCGTTCGCCCAGACGAGGGCTTGGCCTTCGACTCCTGAGTTGTAGCCGGAGCCGGCGACGAAGGCGGGGCCGCCGGCGCGGCTGAGGGGGGCTGCGCATATGAGGAGGACGCTAATGGCGAGAAACCTTGCGCGCATGGTCACTGCTTTTCTTTTTCGCTTCTGGCGGCGCGGATGGCGCGCCCTAGCTGCAGGACAGTGGTGCTTGCCGTGGGAGGCGATTGCTGTTGCAAAGAGGATTCACCTCGCGAAGACATGACTGCGGCCCGCTCTAAAGCGTCGGCGGAAATGTTCTCGCCACTGGAATCGAGGGCGATCTGACCTAGCGAACCTCCCACGGGGCTGGTTAAACCCAATCGACTTGGCGGATATAGGAAGATCAAAATGCGCTGGCCTTTGGTCATCGGGCGCTGCATTGACCAGACGCCTGACCACTCGTGAACGGTGAGAATTTGGCCGCGCTTCACTCCGGCGATGGGCTCGTCGACGCGAAAAATCAGTTCGATGGCTGGGATCGCACCGGCGGCTTTTCGATCGGGCGAAATCGAAGTGGCGAGCACGGTGCCGGTGAAAATCGTTCCTGCTCTGCGTGAGAGCTGCTGCCAGCGCGGGCCCAGGACGCGCGCGGCTATAGCCCGATCAGATTGCTGAACCGATAGCTGGGCGGCGGCGAACGTCGTCAGTAGAGCGAACGCAGGGGGAAGCCAGCGTCCGAAGACAGGCATAGCGAATCTCTTTCTGGAAGGAACGGGACCGGGAGTGGTCCTGGGAGTGGGGTTAGATTAGCCGGTCGGGATGATTGTGGATGTGAGGGTGATCACTGTGGATTTGTGATGAATCGGAGCAACGGGAACGGTTAACCATCCGGCTGAGATCGAGCGGCAAAGAACGCGGGAATTTACCCGCGGTGGCGGTTCGCTTTCTTGCTGGCTTTGCGTTGGGCTTTCGCGGCTTTCTTCATGGCTTTGTTTTGTTTCTTGTTGGCCTTGTTCAACATCTTTTGCTGATGCTTGATCGCCTTGCGGGATTGGCGAGCATTTTCCTGAGGGCTGATGCGCTGAGCTTGAGCAGGGATTGCGACGATGACACATACAATGACCAGCAACATCAAGGTAGCGATTCGTTTCATAACGTCTCCGAACGGATGGTGTTTGAAGCGATATTACACCGAAGCGGGCTGCGGGCAGCATAGTCGGTGTTACTTCTGTAATCCGGTGTTTTAGCACCGTCACTATTGCGTCGATCTCGTCAGATCCCTCAGGGGCTAAAGCCCCAAGTACTTATAAGATCTTTTGCGGCCCGGCTAAAACCGGGCCCTTTCAAACCAAGATTTGCGAATCAAGATTTTCAAAGCACGTTCTACGCGAAGCGAGTGAGGCCACTTTCTTGGAACGATCTATGAAGCGCGTTCTTGCAGCCAGGAATGAGGTGAGCCGTTTCAAGGGCCACCTACGGAGATAGGATAAAGATTCTAGTGGATTGTTTTAGTTTTGCGCGACATGTAATCCATCAGCAAGTATTGGCCCAGGGTGTAGGGGGTGGTGAAGTAGGCTTTGCCGCGGCACATCTGGGTTACTTTTTGCACGAACTGGACGAGGCCATAATCGGACGCGAGCATGAAGGTGTTGATGAGGACGCCGGCTCGTTTGCACTTGGAAACTTCTTCGAGGGTCTGGCTGACCACTAAGGGATCGAGGCCGAAGGCATTTTTGTAGATGCGGCCGTCTTCGAGCGTCAGGGCGGAGGGCTTGCCGTCGGTGATCATGACGATCTGCTTCATGTCTTTGCGCTGCCGTTGGAGGATGCGTTGCGCCATACGCAAGCCTTCTCGTGTATTCGTGTAATAGGGGCCGACTTTGACGCGTGCCAGTTGCGAGAGCGGGACTTCTTCGGCCGAGTCGTGGAAGAGGACTAGCGACAGCGAGTCGCCGGGATACTGCGTGCGAATTAGCTGAGAGAGCGCCATCGCGACTTTTTTCGCGGGCGTGAAGCGGTCTTCGCCGTAGAGGATCATGGAATGCGAGCAGTCGAGCATCAGGACTGTGGCGCACGAGGACTGGTATTCGCACTGGTGGACCCGGAGGTCGTTGTATTCGAGATTTAGGGGAAGGCCCAGGCCTTCGCGCTGAATCGCACTTGAAAGGGTTGCGGTGATGTCGAGGTTGAGCGTATCGCCGAATTCGTATTGCTTGGAGGCTCCGCTGGCTTCGATGCCGGTGGCCATGTCGCGGGTATCGTGGCGTCCGAAGCTGGATTTGCCTAGCGAGCCTAGGAGATCCCGGAGGGCTTTGAATCCGAGGAAGTCCAGGCTCTTGTCGGTGATTTCGAATTTTGCCTGCTGCTGCGGGTCGCCTACCTGGCCACCTACGCTTGATCGCTTGGATGGGTCGTGGGGCTGATCGATCGAGATATAGTCTTCCTGCTGCATGCGCTCGATCAGCTTTTCGATCAGCTCTTCGAGTTGGCCGTCCATCTGCATTTGCTGAAGGCGGTCGCGCATCTCTTCGTCGAACATTTCTCCGTCGAGGAGCGCTTGCTCTAGGGCGCGCTTTAGATCATCGAGGGTTTGTTCGCCTTCGGGGAGTTCGTACCAGAAATTGTCGTTGAATCCGCTTTGCAGAAGATAGTCGGAGAGCGCGCTGAGCAGGTCCTCCATGTTCATTTCGCCGGCGGGATCGGGGACGTATTTGCTATAGCGGATTCTCTTCATGGGGCAGCTTTCAGCTATCAGTTGTCAGTCGTCAGCTTTCAGTAACACCCGCAACCTTTTCTTAAGAAGACTGGTGCATCTGTTTTGCACATCGGTTCTTCCACGCTGTGGTCTCCCAGTGAATCATCGCACCTAACCTCGCGAGAGTTTCAGAAGGTTCCGGGCGAATTGTGTAGTCAGCGTTCACATCGGCTGAACGTATGATGCCTTCCTTATCGAGAATGTAACGCGCGGGCATGGGCAATCGGTATTCGGGTTCGTCGTTGAAGCGATCCAGAGAACTGCCGAACGATTTGTAGAGCTCGCGCAAGTAGTCCGGCAGTGTAAAGACAAGCCCGAACTGTTCCGCCGTTTTCATGTGAAGATCGGAGAGAATGTCGAATGTCAGGTTCAACTTCTTGTGCAGCGCGCGCGTGTACCGCTCTAGTTCAGGGGTCAGCACGACGATCTGCGCTCCCAAGGCTCTGACGTCGCTATGGATCTGTTGTAGAGCCTCCAGCTCCATATTGCAGTAGGGTCACCAGTGACCTCGAAAGAAACTGACAACGAGCGGGCCAGATTGAAGGAGCTCGCTCGATGCAACCTGGACATGATCTTGATTGAATAAGGTAAAGCTCGGAGCGCGGTCTCCGACCTTGAGCGCACGACCTTCGATGCCGGACGCCTTGAGCTCAGCCGTGGCTCGGTGCATGGTTTCGATTGCTTCACGCGGCGCGTTGTAGGGCGGAGCGCCGGATTCAAATGCCTTTTTAAATTCGTCGAGTCGTTGCTGAAGAGTTGGCATTGTTTCACCTCAAAAACAGATGCGAGCTACGAACTCAATTGAATCCTCGTTTTCTACCAAATTCTGATTCGTCGCGATCGAATAGGGGCTTTTCGGGGACCTTTACCGGCTTTTCTCCGGCACTAAAGACGCGTTCTTCGTTGCGGCCGATTTTCTTGTGGGCGTGCAGGCCTTCGAGGACGAACTCGGCTGCAGAGACTTGGATTTCGGCGGGCTCTTTTGGGCCTACATTGAGTTTGCCGAGCTTTTCCATCAGGCCCTGAATCTGACGTAAGCCTTCGAGAACTTCTTTGGCTCCGGCGTTGTCACTGAGTTGGATTTCTCCGCCGAGATCGAACCACTGGACTACTTGATTGAGGTTGACACCGTGGAGGTAGGTATCGAACGTCTTGGCGATAGCGGTGCGGATCAATTCGCGGCTGACGTGATCGGCGCCTTTCATCTCGCCTTCGTATTCGAGTTCTAGTTTGCCGGTGATTGCGGGCAGCGCGGCGTAGATGTCGCTGATACGGGGGACGACCAGTTTTTCTTGATGAGTGAGGGCGCGGCGCTCGGCATTTGATATTACGTTTTCGATGGCGGAGATGGGCAGGCGCTGGCTTACTCCGGAGCGCTTGTCGATTTTCTTGTCGTCGCGGGCAGCGAAGGCGATGCGCTCGATGACTTCCTGGATGTATTTTGGAATTTGCAGCCGCGAGGCGTTTTCTGCGCTACCCATCTCCTCGTCGGTTTCGTGATGGAGGCGATCAATCCAGGCCTCCTGCGCGGTGATGGCGATGCCTTCTTCGACGGTCGCCGGATAGTGGGTGCGGATTTCTGAGCCAATGCGATCTTTCAGCGGCGTGATGATTTTCCCGCGGGCGGTATAGTCTTCGGGATTTGCGCTGAAGACGATGGCTACATCGAGGGGGAGGCGGATGGGATAGCCCTTAATCTGCACGTCGCCTTCCTGCATGATGTTGAAGAGTCCGACTTGAATTTTACCGGCTAGATCGGGGAGTTCGTTGATGGCGAAAATTCCACGGTTGGCGCGGGGGAGCAACCCGTAATGGACGGTGAACTCGCTCGACAATTCGTGGCCGCCGCGCGCGGCTTTGATGGGATCGATGTCGCCGATCAAGTCGGCGATGGTGACATCCGGCGTGGCTAATTTTTCCACGTAGCGGTGCTCGGGCGTGAGCCAGGCGATGGGAGTGACGTCGCCTTCTTTCGCGATCAGTTCGCGGCAGCGGCGGCAGATGGGAGCGTAGGGATTGTCGTGGATTTCGCAGCCGGCGACGTATGGCATCTGCGGATCGAGGAGCGTGGTGAGGGCGCGCAGGATGCGGCTCTTCGCTTGTCCGCGCAAGCCAAGAAGGATGAAATTATGACGCGAGAGGATGGCGTTGATGATCTGCGGCACGACGGTGTCGTCGTAACCGACGATACCCGGAAATATTGGGCCGCCTTCGCGCAGGCGCGCCATCAGGTTTTCGCGGACTTCATCTTTTACGCGGCGCGCGGTAAGTCGCGGTTCCGAGAAAGGACTTCGGCGCAATTCGCCGAGAGTCCGGGAGAAACTCATGGTGGGAACCCCCCAAAAAAGCCTTCTGCGGATTATACCGCTCAGGGGAGTTGCCGGCTTTTGGCTGGGCTCGCCGTGAGGTCTGAGTGACCTGCTACGATTGATTAGCTACAAAGGAGCAAGCATGCGCTGGTACCACTGTGTGGCCTATTTTTTTGGAGGCGCATTCCTCGCGAATGCACTGCCCCATCTGGGCAATGGAATCTCGGGGCATCCCTTCCAGAGCCCCTTCGCATCGCCACCTGGAGTTGGGTTGTCTTCTTCTACGGTCAATGTCATATGGGGACTGTTCAACCTTGCCATAGGCTACTTGCTGGTCTGCCGGGTTGGCAGTTTCGATCTGCGCAAGACCGAACACGTGCTCGTTCTTGGGGCAGGCATTCTGCTCATGTCGCTGAACCTGGCGCACTGGTTCGGGCGGCTGCATGGTGGGCTTTGAGGCGCGGATCTTCCGAAGTTAAACCGCAGAAGTTAAACCCCGGAAGTTAGCCTCTGGAGGCTAGACTCCGGACGCTAATTCCAGCGCGCTCTGGCAGCCCGTCGCAGACCGGGCAAGACAGCTTGGAGATAGCCGACTACGGCTTCCAGGCGTTTGGCTTCGGAAAGGGTCGAGAGCAGGCTCTGCTTGAAGTCGAGATCGAGTGGAAGCGATCCGGCAAGCAAGAAGGAGAGATTGCCGGCTTGTTCATCGGGGCCGCTGGGCTCGGTGCCGGCTAGTTTTGCGATCTCGGCATGGAGGCGGACGGCCTGGGTCACCATGTCGGCGGGCGGCTTTTCGGGTTCGTCTTCGACTACTGAAATTTCAGCCTGCAAGAAAGAACGATCTTCGTTGACCTCGATTACCTCGAAGCGCTCAAGGCCGCGGGTGATGATATCCATTCGGCCGTCATCGTATTTTCTTGCGATGGACAGGATCTCAGCGGTGCAGCCGATGTCGGCGACTCCATCGGAAGAGGCTCGCACTACGCCGAAGGGCTTTTTCTGCTCGAGGCACTCGGCGATCATTTCTTTATAACGTGGCTCGAAGATGTGGAGGGGTAGCGGGACGCCTGGGAGAAGGACTAGTTCGAGCGGGAAGATGGGTAGGAGGGAACTCATGGCGTTTACTTGTGCAGACGATTTTACGCTATTGGAGCAGCTGTCAGCTGTCAGCTGTCAGCTATCAGCTATCAGTTAAACCAAAACCTAACCCACGGAGGCTCTGCTGTTACTGAAAGCTGATAGCTGAGGGTTGATAGCTTAATCTCGTTTGACTTGCCGCGCTCGGCGCGATACAAGGGTCGCGATGGAAATGGATGGGAAGGTTGTGGTGGTGACCGGGGCTTCCATGGGAATTGGGGAAGCCGTTGCCAAGGTTTTTGCGGATGCGGGAGCTCGAGTGGTGTTGCTGTCGCGAGACGCTGGGCGCGCTGAGGCTGCGCGTCAGCGGATTGGTCATACCGAGCGCACGCTGGCAATGGCTTGCGATATTCGCAATCGCGAAGAGGTCGACCGGGCGCTGGCCCTGACGCTGCACAACTTCGGTCGCGTCGACGTCTGGGTGAATAACGCGGGGGTGGGCATTCGCGACACGGTGGCTGATATGCAGGAGTCGGCTTGCCGCGAATTGTTGGAGACGAATTTCTTTGGCGTGATTCATTGCATACAGGCGGTCGCTCCGACGATGCGCAAGGCGGGCGACGGCGCCATCGTTAATATTTCCAGCGTTGCGGGGCATATTCCGGTGCCGTTTATGGCTATCTATTCGGCGAGCAAGTTTGCGGTGAACGCTATTGGCAAGGGGGCGCGGATTGAGTTGAAGCGGGATAACGTTAATGTGCTTACGGTTTGTCCGGGATATGTTGCCACCGACTTTGGCGCGCACGTGGTGGCGAATCGGCAGGGGAATGTGAGGCCGGCGTCGGTGCGGGGGATTACGGCAGAGCGCGTGGCGCGGGCCGCGTATCGCGGGTATCGCGCAGGCAAGCGCGAGGTGATTGTGCCCTGGACGATGATTCCTGCAATCAAGCTGTATCAGTTATGGCCGGGGCTGATTGAGTGGGTGATGGCCAAGGCCGTTAAGAATCCCGGCAGAACGGAGAATTGAAAGTTCGACTCAATGCGCGCGATGGAATCTGTGGGTCGCACTCGCCGAAATGCGAAGGTCCCTTCGGCGGGCTCAGGGCAGCATCTTCGCTTCGCTCAGGAGCAGAATTCAGGGATCTTTGCCGGTCGAACCGTCGGCGTGGCTGCAGTAGGGGTCCTTCGACTGCGCGCTGCTGCGCTGCGCTTGCAGCGCTTCGCTCAGGATGACAAAGCATAGGCGCCTCTCGCTGTTCCTTTTTCGTTAGAATAGGGGTATGAAACTCCCAGTCCAGTTCTTGCCTCTGTCGCGCTTTTCACATCGCTTACTTCTAGCCATACTGGCGGGTGCGCTTTTATTGGCGGCGGTGCCGACGCGCGCGCAGGAGGGGCCGCTCGACAAGTCTGAGCCTAAGGGGACAACGGTCGCTGAGATCATCAAACGTTTCTCTTTGAAGGAAAAGGAATTTAAGGAGGCGCGGGATCAGTACACCTATCGGCAGGACGTCAAGGTGATGACGCTCGATGGGGACACTCCCGATGGCGTTTATCAGCAGGTGTTCGATGTGACTTTTGATGACAAGGGAAAAAGGGTCAAGAACGTGGTGTTTGCGCCGCAGCCGACTTTACAGCGCATACAGATGACTGAGGAGGATTTCGACGACATCGAAAATCGCCTGCCGTTTGTGCTGACCTCGGATGAGATTGGCGAGTACGACATTATGTACGTTGGCCAGCAAAAACAGGATGAACTGAACACCTATGTATTCGACATTATCCCCAAACAGATCGTGAAGAACAAGCGCTATTTCCAGGGGCGGATCTGGGTAGACGACCACGACTTTCAGATCGTAGAAACTTACGGCAAGACCGTGCCCGATGTTCATCCGGGGAAGAAGGGCCAGGAGAACTTGTTCCCGAAGTTCACCACATGGCGCGAACAGATTGACGGGCAGTATTGGTTTCCGACTTATACGCGAGCCGAGGACACGCTACAGTTTTCGATGGGCGGCGTGAAGATCCGCGAGATTATCAAGTACACCAACTACAAGCGCTTCGGATCGAAGTCGAGGATTACCTACGACGGGCAGGAAGTGCAGAAGGCGCAGCCTAAGCCGGGCGATCAGAAGCCGGCTGAACCGCCCAAGCCGCAGTAGGGTTTATTAGTGCACGGGGCGGGCGAGACGCCCGCCGGACAGCCGCCGGGACGGCTGCTCTACAGTTGCGGTGCGTAGAGTGACAACGGCGCTGGTGAGCGGCTAGACTGGCCGCCATGAAATCTCGGCACTTCTTTTCCTTAGCCAACGGCCTATTTGGTTTTGCTTTTCTTATGGCGCTGGTGATGCCGGTGCGCGCGTCTGGTCAAGACGGCGCTTCTTTTAATTCCCACGAAGTGCATGCCGATGGAAGGATCACCTTCCGCTATCTCGATGCGACTGCCGGAAAAATTCTGCTCCATCTCGAAGGTGCGGCTGAGGCGCTGCCGATGGAGAAGGACGGCGTTGGTGTGTGGAGCGTGGTCACGGCTTCGCTGGCGCCGGAGATTTACGGGTATTCGTTTGAAGTGGACGGGCAGGGGCAATTCGATCCGCATAATTTTGAGATAAAGGCCAATCTGGTCTCGGTCGGGAACCTGGTTACTATGCCGGGTGCGACTCCGCAGCTTTGGGAGGCGCGCGATGTGCCGCACGGCTTCGTGCATCATCATTTTTATACGTCAAAGGTGGTGATTGGCTTGGCGGATGGGCAGAGCGACTATTACGTCTATACGCCTCCAGGCTACGACGCGAAAAAAGGCAAGCGGTATCCGGTGCTGTATCTGCTGCATGGGTGGAGTGACAAGGCCGACGGCTGGACGGCGGTGGGCAAGGCGAATTTTATTTTTGACAATTTGATTTCGGCGGGGAAAGTGAAGCCGATGGTGGTGGTGATGCCGCTTGGCTACGGCGATATGAAGTTTGTGCTGAACGGGCACGGTGGGTGGGATGACAACGCGGTCATAGATCGGAATGTGAAGCTTTTCAGCCAGGCGCTGCTTACTGAAATATTGCCGCAGGTGGAGTCGGAGTATCGCGTTTCGAAGAAAAGGGATGACCGCGCGATTGCTGGACTGTCGATGGGAGGATTGGAAAGTTTGACGGTGGGGCTGACGCATCCGGAGATGTTTGGGTGGGTGGGAGGATTCAGCTCAGCAGTGGGACACAATGACGAAGAACGGTTCGTGGCGCTGAATGGGAAGACGGCGAATCTTCGTCTGCTTTGGATTGCTTGCGGGACCGAGGAACAGCTTCTCGCGCCAAACCGCAAGTTTGTGGCGTGGCTCAAATCGAAAGATGTTGCGGTGACGGCGGTTGAAACTCCAGGGATGCATACGTGGATGGTGTGGCGGGATGATTTGGCGCGCTTTGCACCGGTGATTTTTCAAAAGTAGTGGCGCTGTTGATGTTCTTGTTGCTGCGACAGAAAAAAGCGGGTCCTTCGCTTCGCTCAGGATGACAATTTTATGGTGGGGTTAATTGAAAACTTCCTAGTAGAACAAATATTTTCTCCACTTATCGTCGGAGTGGCCCATCAGGCGCATGATGTGGCGGCTGGTGTGGAGATTGAAGGAGCGGGGTTCGCGGGAAGGGCGCATGTTGGCTTCATGCGGGAGCTGGTTGCCTTTACGGCGGTTGCAGGAATGGCAGCAGGCTACTAGATTCTCCCAGGTGGAAAGGCCGCCGCGGGAGCGTGGGATTACGTGGTCGAGCGTAAGTTCGCCGGAGGGAAGCGTGGTGCTGCAATATTGGCAGGTGTTGCGGTCGCGCAGAAGAATGTTTTTGCGCGACAAGGCGCGCGACTGGTGCGGGATGCGGCGATATTCGAGCAGGCGAATGACGGAAGGTACGCGCATGGCGACGCGGGCGGCGTGAAGGAAGTGTCCGTTTTCTTCTTCGGTCATGGCAACTCCCTTGAGCACCAGCACAATCGCGCGGCGTGCGGCGCAGACATTGATCGGCTCGTAGGAGGCGTTCAGCACCAGGACGGGCTGATGCAGGGCATGGCCGTCATTTTCCTGGTGCATACCGGAGGCGAGGATCGCCGCCGGAAGGTGTGAGCGCATGCCGCCAGCGAAATTGTGTATGCGCAATGACATAAAGTCAGTTGTCAGTTCTCAGTAAGAACTCCTGCCGAAGGCTGACAATCTGGAACTAAAAAATCTTTTTCTGCTAACTCGATGACATTCGAGAGCTTCAAGGTGCGCGCCACGGTTGCCACCCACACCCTCGCCGCTCCAGCGTGGAGAAGGATTCGGGCGCATTCCGATGCTGTCGTCCCCGTGGTATAGACATCATCCACCAATAAGATGTCGCGATTCAATATTCGCGTTGGATCATTCACACTAAAGGCACCCCGGAGGTTCTCACGCCGTTCATGGCTGGTTAGGCCGATCTGACTGCTGGTATCGCGAGTACGCAGTAAGACGCCGGTGCAAAGCTCGAATCTCTTCGGGCGCGCGAGTTGCCGCAGCGCATGGCGTGCGGTCATCTCCGCCTGGTTAAAGCCACGCTGGGCTTTTCTTGTTTTGTGCAGCGGGACTGGGACCACGCCGATGGTGCCGACCGGCATGGCCGTTTCGAGGCTGGCGATGGTTTCAGCCAATAGGCGTCCCAGAACCTTGGCGGCGGGACGAACCTGATGAAACTTGAGCAGATGAATCAGGTCGCGCAGTCCTGCTTCATAGCTGCCGTAGGCTACCGCGCGTTCGAAGGGAGGATCGACGCGCTGGCAGAGCAGGCAGCGGGGATCTACGTCTTCGCCTTCTCGACGGGTAAGGGAAACTGGCGGCGAAGTCTGCCCGCAGACTGGGCAATAGGATCCTGGTAGCGGGCGGAGCGCGGTTATGCAGGAATCGCAAACCGGAAGGCACGAAACTTGAAGAAGAGGGAAACCACAGATCCGGCAATCGGCGGGGAAAAAAGTAAAAAACAAACTCGCAGCAGCGCGCTCGGCGAAGCCAGCCAACCGATGGCCCGTCGAGGCCAAATGGTCCGCCGCTTGGCCCTGGGCAGCCCGTATTTGAAACCCAGTACCACTACTGCTGAAGACGGCCTCCCGCATCCGGCATGCAATTCACACTCTGCCGGTCGACACTTCGCCAGTATAGCCGCGGCGCATCTTTCTACGCAATGCGCTAGGCAGTGCGGCTAGGCAATGCGACGATCTGACTTTGCATCGCGTGGTTCGACCTGCGACTGTTTCCGCTCGAGTTCAACTCGCTCGATCGTAGGAACTGTACGCAACGCGTAAGCCCGGTGATAACAGCGCTCACACCGAACCGTCTGCAGTAACAGCAACGGAAGCACATGCTTCTCGAAGAACCCTCTCGGCCGGGAACTGTATGCCTCTTGTATGCCGCACCCGCGGCAGCGGAATTCCTCGAAAAACCGGCTCCAAGAGGGCCCGACATCGGTAGCCACAGATAACCTCCTGGATTAGGACTATTGTAACCCGGTTTTAGGCAGAAAGTTGCGGGGCGGGGACGTTTTGGCGGGGGCACGGATTGCTAACGAGCGTACGGAGAGCGGGAACTACAGAGGCCACCGAGGTACACGGGGAGGAGCCTCCGCGTGGAACGGTCTTACGGCGTTTCCTGATCATGAATGATAGGTGAGAGACCGCTAATCTCACTTTACTAAGTGATGGCTAACACTTGTAAAGCGGCTATCCGACATGATAAGGTGCGCCGTCGCGCCTACTGATAATCTTTAATGAAATTTTCGAGGATCAAGAGGATCTTATGAGCACTCCTATGGGCGGTGCCCCTGGAACGATTCGCAAGCATCGCCCTTACGTTCCAGAAACCATGCAAATGAAGGAACTAACGCTCCGGGCAATGTTTCTAGGTCTCATTCTTACGGTGGTCCTCGGAGCAGCCAATGCTTATTTAGGATTGCGGGCCGGCATTACCATTGCCGCGACCTATCCGGCGGCGGTGATTTCGATGGCGGTTTTGCGGGCGTGGAAAGGATCGCTGCTCGAAGAAAACATTGCTCGAACTGCGGGGTCGATCGGCGAGAGCGTTGCCGCGGGCGCGATTTTCACGCTTCCCGCTTTTGTGCTTGCTGGTGTGTGGCCATCGTTTTGGTCGTTTGATTCTTACTGGAAATCGACTGCGTTGATTATGGTGGGAAGCATTCTTGGGGTGCTTTTTATTTCGCTGGTGCGGCGCGTCATGGTGGAAGATCCGGAGCTTCCCTTCCCGGAATCGGTGGCGGCGTCGGAGATTCATAAAGCTGGGCAGCGCGGCGCGCAAGCGGCTAAGTATCTCTTTTGGAATATTGGCGTCGGGGGACTCGTTTATATCTTAGGAAGCTTTGGGCTTTTTGCTCCGGGTAAAGATTTTCATTTCGCGGTGGGAAGCCTGGGACGCAGCCAGGTTCGGCTCGGCCTGGCGGGAAGCAAAAATATCGTGCCGACTGGGGGTATGAGCACATTTGCCGCGCCGCTCGTGAGCCCGGCTTATTTGGGTGTCGGTTACATCATTGGATTGCGGTTGGCTTCGATTCAGTTTGCGGGCGGGGTGCTGGCTTGGGGGTTGATGGTTCCGCTGCTGATTTATTTTCTCGGGCCGAATATCAAACACTATCTTCCCGCGGATACTTCTGATAACTGGTCGGCGATGGCGATTGCAGTGTGGAAGTTTGTGGTGCGTCCGATAGCGGTGGGCGGAATGCTGGTGGGGGCGGCTTACACGTTATTCAAGATGGGCAAGAGCCTTACTGCTGGCTTCGGAAAGGCGATCAGCGATTTGCGGCAGACGGCGGACCAGCGGGCGCAGATGTCGCGCACCGAGCAGTATATGAGCTCGAAGGCAGTGTTTGGGCTGATTGCGCTGATGTTCGTGTTGATGTGCGTGCTCTATGTGCATCTCACGGGTCTGCTGTGGCCAGCGCTTCTGGCGGCGGTGGTTCTGATTATCGTCGGCTTTTTCTTTGCCACAATTTCGGGAAATCTTGTCGGGATGATTGGGTCTTCGAATAATCCGATCTCGGGGCTGACGCTTTCAACTTTGTTGATTGCCGCACTGCTCATGGTTTCGCTGGGAGTCTCGGGATCGTCTGGCGTGCTGGCCGTATTAAGCGTGGCGGCCGTGGTTTGCGTCTCAGCGGCAGTCGCCGGTGAGCTGTTGCAGGATTTCAAAGTCGGCTACATTCTCGGCGGCACGCCGCGCAGGATTCAGGTAGCGGAGTTGATTGCGGTGGTGGTGGCGAGTCTGGTCATGTATTTTCCGCTCGCGCTGTTGAATAAGTCGTTCGGCTTTGGAAGCCGAGATCTTGCCGCGCCACAGGCTGGACTGATGGCTACGCTGGCGGTGGGCGTGGTGGGCGGAGACATGCCATGGCCGCTTGTGGTCGTCGGCGTATTCATGGGCATCGGCATGATCATGATGCAGGTGCGCAGCCCCATGCTGGTGGCGGTCGGGATGTATTTGCCCTTCGAGACAACATTTGCGATTTTTCTGGGAGGCGTTTTCCGAGCGTTGGGAGACTGGCTGGCGAAGCGGCGCGGTTTCAACTCCGCGCAATTGGCGCGCGTGGAGAATGCTGGAGTGCTGACCGCCTCGGGATTGATTGTTGGCGAATCTCTTCTGGGACTGGTCTGGGCCGGGGTTGTCGCGATCGACAAAAGCCGCAATTGGGAGATACCACAGATTTTTTCGCATCCCTCGTATCTGGCAGGGCTGGCGGTGATGGTTGCGCTGGCCGTGCTGATGATTCGGATTCCACTGTCGAGCGCGGGCGATCCGAATGAACCGGCGCCGCCGGTCGGCATGATGTGAGGTTAGAGGTTAGAGGTTAGAGGTCAGATTGCAGAGATGAAACCCCGCTGTATGCTCTGTGGTTAAATCGTCTCAGTGTCAATCGCCGAAAATATTGCTGGCGTCCAGGAACGCCTGAAAGCGGCAGCTCGCCGCGCCGGCCGCAATCCGGCGGACATCACGCTGATGGCGGTGAGCAAGACCTTCCCGGCGCAGAGTGTCCGCGAGGCTTACGCAGCCGGGTTGCGAGTTTTTGGCGAGAACCGGGTGCAGGAGTTTGCCGGGAAGGCGGCTTCTTTGCGCGATTTGAGTGACGTCGAGTGGCATCTCATCGGACATTTGCAGACCAACAAAGCGGCGAAGGCAGCGGAGTTATTTGACGCCGTCGATTCGGTTGATTCTGTGCGGATGGCGGAGAAGTTGAACGCTTCTGCTGCGAGCGGCGGCAAGATGTTGTCTGTGCTGATTGAGATCAATGTTGGTGGCGAGACGGCGAAGAGCGGAGTGGCGCAGGACTCCAGCGAACTGGAGCAGCTTCTGAGGAGCGCTGCCCGCTGGGAAAATCTGCGGATTCGCGGCTTGATGACCGTACCGCCTTATGCGGAAGATCCGGAAGGCTCACGAACTTTCTTTCGGCAGATACGTCAGATTCGCGATCTCATCGCCGCTCGCTCGCTGCCTCAGATTGGTATGGCGGTTCTCTCTATGGGTATGTCGCACGACTTTGAGGTCGCGATCGAGGAGGGAGCGACTTGTGTGAGGGTGGGGACGGCGATCTTTGGGGAGAGAGCAAAGGCTTAACCACTAGCAAAGGCTTAACCACTAAGGACACGAAGTTACACGAAGGAGAAGCCACGCAGGAGTTTCCTCCGGATCTTTCTGCCTACCCTGCCGAAGGTTTTCGATGATAGCGATTAATGACTCTCCGGAGGGTGTAACTTTCGCGGTCAAGATTCATCCTCGTGCCAAGAAAAATGCCGTCACCGGTACGGTCGGCGATGCGCTGAAACTGTCGCTTATTGCTCCACCCGTGGATGGCAGGGCCAACGAGGCATGCATTGATTTTTTAGCAAAAGTTTTGGAGGTTCCCCGTTCGTCCGTTACTATTGCAGCCGGCCAGACTAGCCGGAATAAAGTGATTCGCGTGGCGCGGCTGTCGGCTCAGCAGGTGCGGGAGCGGTTGGGCATCTAGCGAAGGGCGTGCGGGCGGGGGCGCCCGCTCCACAACTCCACACTAAAGGTTTGAGGAGATACTTTGAGCTTTTCGCAACGCTTCGAGGAGATACGTACAGGGTTTGAGCGGCCGTTTTGGGTTGCGAACATCAGCGAGATTTTTGAGCGTCTCTCGTACTACGCAGTGTTTGCGGTGCTTGTGCGTTATTTGCATGAGGCGCTGCAGTTCCCGGTCGATCAGGCGACGAGTCTAGGCGGATTTTTTGGCGCGGGCGTATGGGTGATGGCGATTTTTGGCGGCGCAGTGGCCGACCGCATCGGCTTCCGGCGGGCGCTTTCGCTGGCGTACTTTATTTTGAGCTGCTCTTATTTTCTGGTCGGCTCGATCGCGGCCCCGTGGCTCGGGCCGGTGCGTTCGGTGGTTCCACTTGGACTCCTGGTCGGAGTCGTATTGTTTCTGCCCGCCTTGGGCGTGGCGATGGTGAAACCTAGCGTGGTGGGTACGACGGCGCGATGTTCGAAAGAGAACGTGCGGTCGATTGGGTACTCCATCTACTACACGCTGGTGAATATTGGCAGTTTTATGGGGCCGTTTCTTGCGGGTTGGGTCCATTCGCGGATGCGAGTCGAGAACGTTTTTCGTCTCGCGGCTCTTAGCGTGTTCCTGATGTTTATCGCAGTTCTGATCTTTTTCCGCGAGCCTCGGCGATCGGGTGAGCAGGCGACCGCTTCAGTCGCGCAAGTGGGACGCAATTTTTTGACCGTGCTGGGCAACTGGAGATTCGTTCTGTTCCTGCTGATCTTTTCGGGCTATTGGATTGTGTTCTGGCAGCAATATCTTATTCTGCCGGTCTACATCCACGAATACGTGGACGCCTCGGCTAACACGGAACTGATTCTGATCGCCGATCCATTGATCGTGATCACGCTTACGGTCGCAGTCAATGCTCTGACGCGGCGAATCTCGCCGCTTCCCGCGATCACGCTGGGAACGCTGGTCACGGCTTTAGCGTGGCTTATTCTTGGATTGCATCCGCACGTCTGGACCGCGGTTGTGGCGCTAATGGTGGTGGCGCTGGGCGAGATCATTCAGTCTCCGCGATATTACGAATATGTTTCGCGGCTTGCGCCTCCGGGGCAGCAGGGGACGTATATGGGGTTCGCGTTCTTGCCGATTGGGATTGGATCGCTGATCGCCGGCAAGTTTGGCGGGGTGATTGTCCATCACTTCGGAGAAGTCACCCACCAACCGGAGCGCATCTGGTGGGCAGTGACTGGCGTGGGCGTCGCTACGGCGGCGTTGTTGTGGCTTTATGACAAGGTGGTGCGGACGGGCGGTACTTCGACTTCTTGAGTTTATGACGAAACGCGCGACAACTCCGCGGCAGGCGGCGGCTGAAATTCGGGGCGTGCTTAGGGGTGGCGGATCGGACGAGCACGCGGCGGGCGTGCAGTGGTTCTTCAAGGAAGAAATCAAATCACATGGATGGTATACGGCGGCGCTGCGAAAAGCTGCGAGGCAATTTCGGCGCGGCGTGGTGCGCGAGCGGGGGATGGATTTTGTGGTGCAGGTTGCCGACTTGCTTTTTGTAGGGCGAAATCTTGAAGAGAAGGTTTTTGCCGTCTTTCTGCTGGAAGGGCAGACGCAGAATTTTGGCGATGACGAGTTTCGGCTTTTTGTTTCGTGGCTTGACCGGGTCTCGAGTTGGGCCGATCATGATGCGCTGGTGCATGACGTGCTGGGGCCAATGATCGCGGCCGAACCTGCTCGTTGCCGGGAAGTTTTTTTGTGGGCTGAGTCTCCGAATCGCTGGCGGCGGCGGGCGGCTTGCGTGGCTTTGATTCGCGGGACGCGGGAGCGGCGATTCTTTCCGGAGATTGTTCGACTGTCGAATCAGTTGTTGCGGGATGAGGACGATATGGTGCAGAAGGGGCTGGGCTGGTTGTTGCGCGAGACGGGCAAGGCCGATTCCGCTCGCGCCGTGCCGTACTTGATGAAGATTCGAAAGAACGCGCCGCGGCTGGTGCTGCGGACGGCTTGCGAGACGCTGAGTCCGGACGCGCGAAAGCGCGTGCTTGGGTAATAGCTCAGCTTACGGCACGGCTGAAGCCGTGTCCTTTCAAAACGAATAAAACTGAGCCACTATGCGTTCTAAGGCGACTTTGCATCGCAATCTAAGTGCGCATTGTTTGTGGCTACCGGCGCTGCCGAGCTTTGCTCGGCTGGGCGGACGAGGCGTCCGCCCCTACGTGAGTTTCGGCGTCGTGAGTTTCGACGTCCGCCCGTACGTGAGTTTCGGCGTCGAGAGTTTCGACGTTCGCCCGTACGTGAGCTTGGCGCCTGCCGATTTGCTGCACAAATTTAGGCGGCCAGGATTTTTTCGCGCAGGCCCCCGTATCGCAGGGTGTTTACCATTTCCTTTTCGAAGAAGTCGTGGGGGAAGCCCATCTCGATGGCGCTCGCTTCATTGAGAGTGGTGACCTGTTCGGGAGTCAGCTTCAGCTCGAGGCTGGCCAGGTTATCTTGCAACTGTTTCACGCTGCGCGCACCTACGATGGGAATTATCGGAATATCGCGGTAGCGCAGCCATGCTAGCGCAACCTGCGCGGACGAATAGCCTACCTGCTGGCTGACTTTGTTGAGCGCGGCTACGACTTGATCGGCGCGCTCTCCGGTGCGCATGAAAGACTTGGCCATATCGGTGGAGTATCGACCGCCGGCGCCCTTACCTGAATGGTATTTGCCGCTTAGGAGGCCTCCGGCTAGCGGCGACCAAGCCACGAGACCCAGGTTGAAGGCTTTGGCCATGGGAATTAGTTCGCGCTCGACGGTGCGCTCGATCAGCGAATATTCGATTTGGAGGCCGATGAATCGGGTCCTGCCTCGCAGCTCGGCCAGTGTGTTGGCTTGCGCGATCCACCAGGCGGGGGCGTCGGAGATGCCGATGTAGAGTACCTTGCCCTGGCTAACGAGGTCGTCGAAGGCGCGCATGACTTCGTCGGCGGGAGTCATTTGATCCCAGTTGTGCAACCAATAGAGGTCGATGTAATCGGTTTTCAGGCGGCGCAGCGAAGCTTCCACCGACTGCACCATGTTCTTGCGGTGATTGCCCGCGGCGTTCGGATCAGTGCCCGGCACGGCATTGGTGTACTTGGTGGCGAGGACGACGGAGTCGCGGTGATCGCGGATGAATTCGCCGACTAGAGTTTCGCTGGTTCCGTTGGTGTAGATGTTGGCGGTATCGACAAAATTTCCTCCGGCTTCGCGATAGGCTTCGTAAATTTTGCGCGAGTCGTCTTTGGGCGAACCCCAGCCCCAGTCTTCTCCGAAGGTCATGGTGCCGAGGGAGATTTCGGAAACGCGCAGGCCGCTGTTGCCGAATAGGCGATAGTTCATGGATTTCACCTCAGGAATTTTAGGATTGCAATGGTGGTTTGGATTCAATTGTCGCGGGACACGATACAAAAAGTTGGGTTGGCGCAGGTGATCTCTAACGGTTGGGAATCAATAGGGGTCCTTCGACTTCGCCGGTCCATTCGCTTCGCTCACGGCTCGGTTGCGCTCAGGATGACATCACAATCAGGATGACAACAAAATCCCGATCAGTGGCCTTCTTCTTCCAGATATTTCTCGACTTCGAGGGCGGCCATGCAGCCGGAGCCGGCGGCGGTGATGGCTTGACGGTAACGGCGATCCTGGACGTCTCCGCAGGCGAAGACGCCGGGCACTTTCGTCAGGACATTCTTATGCGTGACCAGGTAGCCGTCGGCGTCGGTTTCGAGTTGGCCCTCGAAGATTTTGGCGTTGGGGATGTGACCTATGCCGAGGAACATTGCGCTCGTAGGGAACTCCCAGGTTTCGCCGGTCTTTAGATTGCGCAGGCGAAGGGCGGTCACTTCTTTCTTGCTGACATCGAGAATGTCGTCTACCACAGTGTCAGTGAGAAACGCGACCTTGGGATTTGCCTGGGCGCGATCGAGCATGATTTTCGAGGCGCGAAACTCGTCGCGGCGGTGAATGAGGGTTACCTTGCTGGCGAAGCGCGTCAAGAATGTGGCTTCCTCCATGGCGGAATCGCCGCCGCCAATTACTGCGATTTCTTTGCCGGAGAAGAAGAAGCCGTCGCAGGTGGCGCACGATGAAACGCCGTGGCCGATGAGGGCGTGCTCGTTCGGAAGGCCTAGCCAGCGCGCGGATGCACCGCTCGCGATGATGAGGGTACGCGTTTGGATGGTGTCTTTACCGACGATCAACTCGATCGGATGCTTAGTCAAGTCGGCTTTGATCACGTGGCCCATGCGATAGTCGGCTCCGAAACGCTTGGCCTGCTTGCGCATGTTTTCGATCAGCTCGGGTCCCTGGATGCCTTCGGGAAAGCCGGGAAAGTTTTCTACGAGCGTGGTTAGGCCTAATTGTCCGCCGGGTTCGTGGCCTTCGATGACGAGGGGCTTGAGGTTGGCGCGGGCGCTGTAGAGGGCGGCGGTGTGGCCGGCGCAACCCGAGCCGATGATGACGACGTTGCGTATATCCATAATTTCTCAGGAACAGCGCTAATAGATAGATTCAGGAAAACAGATTTCGCTTCAGGTGCACGCTACACACCCCTCGGCTGAAGCTTGCATTTGAAAAACTCCACTCAAGCCAAAGGCAGGCTTGAGTGGGGCACCGACTTACTTGTTTCTTTTGTCGACGGCTGCCTTGGTCGAAGGTGCTGTCGGATTTTTTATTCCTAGCCTCGCCAGTTCATCGGGAATCATTTTGCGGGCACCGAGGGCTTCGCGATAGCGATCCATGATCGAAGAGGCGGCGCGGAAAATTGGTTCGTAGGCGCTCTGATCGGTCGCGGGATTGCCTTCGTTTCCGGTGCAACGCGCCAAGACTACTGACGGTTTTCCGAAGCGCTCGAGTTTGACGCGCGCCACTGGCGTGCTGGTCGACAACATGGCTCGCGCGGAAGCGACGGCGGAAGCGCTATCTTCGATCGCGATCTGCATGACATCTTTTGGATCGCGCACGCGCAACACCAGCGTCTCTACCATATCCTTCGCATCGATGCTAAAGGAATATTGGACATTGCTGAACAGGGTTGCGTCAGGGAATTCGCGCCGAACTCTCACCCAGTCGGCTGCCGAAGTGGCGCCGGGAGGCAGGGGCTGCATGCCGGGGATGGGAGTGTTCGGATCGAGCGTGGAGTGGCCGCGGGCCACTTCATAGTCTCTGGCGAAGGCGGGTTTGGCGGGCACGGACGCGAGCGCCGCCGACAATTGCTTCTGTTCGTCGGCCGACGGAGAGCAGACATTGATGACATTCACTTTCACTTGCGGCTGCGAATTTGCGGGAGGCTGCTGGGCTGGTGCGACCAAAGCCAGGGCTGCCGTCGTGATCAGAATTTTGTGAAGGAACACGGCGAAATTGTATCAGGGGAAGGCGGAGGTCAGAGGTTCGAGGTCAGATTGCAGAGGTGAAAACTGGTGACATCACCTCCGCAAACTGATCTCTAATTTCTGCAATTCTATCCGGTGATTTCTTCAGTGGCGCCATGACGCCGCAATAACTGAGGCAGATTCTGCGAAAAGGCGGAGCGCGGCAACACCATGTCGCAGCCTACCTCATGCGCTTTCTGCTTTAGGTCACCCTGCACGTGGGAGAGAAATCCTATGATGGAGGTTCCCTTCTTCAGTTTGCTTTTGAGTTTAGGAATCAACGACAAAGGCTTGGCATTGGCGTTATTCAAGTCGAAGATAATGAGCGAGGGCTTTTCTTCGCCGTTCGACTTCATGCGGTCGGCGAGGTCCTTTTCGTTTTTCACGAACTCGACCTTCACGTTCATCTTTTGACCGGTGGCCTGAATTTTACTCAGGAAAAACAGGTCTTCGACGAAAGCGAAAACGCGGGACGCAGAATCTTCGCGGGGAGCTGGCAAAGGCTCGGGATCGACCACGGGATAGGCCGAGGAAAAGCCGGGCCGGCGGGATCCACGGTTACCATTACCACTATCGCCATTTAAATTGGCGCGGTAGCTGTGATCCATGGGCGCGGTGAAAATGCCCTGTTGCTCCTGGCGAGCGCGGCCCATGGGGCCACCCGCGCCACGTTTCGGCGGACGCCGTCCTCGGCGCCGCTTGTGTCTACCTCCTCCAGCGGAGGAGTGTCCGGGTCCTGCATTCATATTTTTCTCTTGTGAATCGTTGAAGTTATTCTTTGTGCTTGTTTCTCGGGCCAACTGCCAGAGCCATCACAGCCTGACTGTTTCGTCTTGCTGGCGGCCGAACGTTCAACACGAAGTCCACGCGCACCACAATGCGCGTGGCTCATGGGAGATCGCCTGACGGCTGGCCCAAACCCCACATCGGCTGGATGCTGTTCGAGAACAAAGGTTCGAGAACAAATGTTCGAGAACTGTGCTCACACTGTCGATGTTACAAACCGTGACGCTAAAACTGTCGATGCTTAACGATAACGATCGATGTTTAAACTTTGCGAATGTTTAAACTCTAGCGCCTGGAGTTGTGCTTGGCGCTCACGGCCCGCCTGGAAGCATGGCCATTTGGGAACATCTTGATGTTACTCATGAACTGTCTCCCTGCGCAAGGGGGGAAGTGCCTTAAGTTTTCCACATTGGGGCATTACTAAAGTTGGTCGGGAACCGCACATAGCCGCAGTGATGAGTTTTGATGGGTTCGCGAATTTTCGGCGGAGGGCAATTTTCGCGGTTTCGCGGAGAATTTCTGCTCCCCAGTGCAGGCTGAAGTTCCAACATCAGCACGCCGATATAAGAGTTGTGAAACCCGCCTCCGCTAAAGAGAAAGCCGCGCAGTCCGCGCTGTCGTTACCGGGACAGCGCTTCGTCGCCCGCCAGCCGATTTTTGACCGCGAGCAGAACGTATTCGGTTACGAGATTCTGTTCCGCAACGGCGTCGAAGACTTTTTCAATGCCGACCCCGAAATGGCTGCCCGATCCACGCTGGATAGCTCGCTGCTTTATGGAATCAACACGCTTTGCGACAACCGCCGCGCCTTCGTGAATTGCACGCGCGAGGTCCTGTTCAAGGATCTGATCACGTTATTGCCTCCGAGCCAAACGGTGGCGGAGATTCTGGAGACGGTGGAGCCAGAAGATCGTGTGATCGCCGCCTGCAAGCGGCTCAAAGCGGCGGGCTATCTGATCGCGCTCGATGACTTCGCGCCGAACGATCCGCGCATACCGTTGGTCGAATATGCCGACATCATCAAAGTTGACATTCGCGCCACACGGCCCGAGGAGCGGGCGGCGATGATGCGCCGCTTTGCCACTCCGAAGTGCAAAATGCTGGCGGAGAAACTGGAGACACCGCACGAGTTTTATCAGGCCCGCGACCTCGGTTTCGTCTATTTCCAGGGATATTTTTTCTGCCGGCCGGAACTGGTGGTTGGCCGCGAAGTGCCGGCCAGCCAGTTGCACTACATGAAGCTGCTCGAAATGGTCTCGCGCCGGGAAATCGATCTGCTCGAACTCGAAGGCATGCTCAAACAGGAGGCGTCGCTCTCCTACCGGCTGTTGCGGTATCTCAACTCGCCGCTTTTCGGATTTTCGCTGGAAATCACGTCCATTCGTCATGCCATGGCGGTGCTGGGAGAACGCGAGATGCGGCGCTGGATCCGGCTCGTGGTCACGGTGGGCGCGGCCGAACAAGCTTGCAGCGAACTGGTGCTGATGGGATTAGCGCGCGCCCGGTTTTGTGAGCTGCTTTCAAACCGCCTGAAATCAAACTCAGATTTGTTTCTATTGGGGCTGCTCTCCGTTATGGACGCGATCCTCGAAGTCAGCCAGGACGCACTTCTGGACCAATTGCCCGTGGACAAGGAAACCAAGGCTGTGCTGCTCGGCCAGAATAGCACCCTGCGGCCACTCTACCAGCTTATGCTGGCCCAGGAATCGGGAGAATGGGAACAGTCGAGCAAACTCGCGAAGGAATTAAAATTGTCGGACGAGGAAGTTGCATCGACTTGGTTCCAGGCGCTGCAATGGGCGCAGGCGGCCACGGCAGGCATGTGAGAAATGTTGTCAGTTGTCAGTTATCAGTTATCAGTAAAAACGCCCAAGTTCTCTCGTCATGCTTTTACTGAAGACTGACAACTGATCACCGACAACTCTCTACGGCGCTTCGATCAATTCCATTTTGCCGTCTCGGGTGCGGTGCAGGACCATCAGCTTGCCTTGCGGATCGCGAAAAACGAAAACATCTTTGTCGCGGAAGTGGGTTTCTTTGATTGCTTCTTCGAGCGTCATTGGGCGCAGCGAAACCGAATCTCGGCTGTGCACCAGATGCACTTCGGTGGTTCGCGCCACGGAGGGGAACTTATGAACCAAGACAGAAACGGTCGTATTTTCCGCTAACCCGACCACCGCCTCCAAGTTCTCCTCCGGCGACTGGCCGTCAAATTTCTTTACCGCCTTGCGCTTCTTGCTCAGCCATTTTGTTTTGTGCTTGAGCGCCTGCTTTTGCAGATGGTCGAGAGCTTCGTTCACGGCGGACATCATGTTGGTGGTCTGGGCTAGCCCAATGATCGGGCCGTTCGGCGGATTGATGGTGATTTCAGCTTTGTGGCGGCGCTTTTCGACGGCCAGAATTACCTTGGTCTCAAAGCGGTCACCGAGAATTTTGCGGATTTTATTGAGGCCGGTTTCAACTTCTTTGCGAATGGTAGGAGTGATTTCGTACTTCCGTGCGGTGTATTCCACGTTCATTAAGCAGCCTCCGGGAGGAAGGTCAGAGGGTAGAGGTCAGATTGCAGAGGTGAAAATCAATCCGAACGCAGCGATTGGGTTCACCTCCGCAATCTGACCTCTGACCTCGGCAATTATTTTTTAACTCTTCTTTGATGCGTGCTTGGAATTTTCATATCTTCGCGATATTTCGCAACGGTGCGGCGAGTGACTTGGATACCCTGGGATTGCAGAATGCGAGTGATCTGTTCATCGGTTAACGGACGGCTCGGGTCTTCTTCTTCGATCAGCTTCTTGACGCGGCGTTTCAAAATCAGGAGCGAGGTGCCTCCGCCTTCGGGGCCCTGCACGCTCTCGGAGAAGAAATAGCGCAGTTCGAACACGCCTTGCTGCGTATGAACGTATTTGTTGGCTACGGCCCGGCTGACGGTGGAAGGATGAACGCCAATTTCTTCGGCGACCTCCTTGATCATCATGGGCTTCAGGTGGTCGATTCCGCGGTCGAGAAAATCCTGCTGGCGCGCCACGATCGAGTAGCAAACCTTCGTGATCGTCTGCTTGCGCTGTTCGATGTTTTTAATGAGCTGAATCGCGGATTTGTAGCGATCTTTGACGTAGTTGCGGGTGTCGCGGTCGTTGCCATCGCGCGTCAACAAGCGCTTGTAAGCTGGATTCAGGCGCAATTGCGGCAGGTCTTCGTCATTCATGATGACCAGCCATTCGTCGCCGTGCTTGACGAAAGCGACATCGGGCTCGATCAAACGGGCTGGGACCTTGTTGTAGCGCAGGCCGGGCCGCGGATCGAGAGTGCGGACATAATCGAGCGCCGCCAATACGGCTTCGATCGGACGGCCTATGGAGCGGCCGATTTCTTTGAATTGCTTGAGGGTCACGGCGCGGAGATGTTGATCGACGACGGCGATTGCGTCTTTTACGACCTGCTCGGTGGTTGGCTCGATCGTTAGTCCGGTCGTTAGCTGGGTCGCTGGCGCAGTCATTGCCTCGGCCGTGGGCTCGGCCGTTTGGTGAGTCCGCGAATGGCCGTTGCTATGCGACTGCAATTGGCCAAGATGGTAGCGCAACTGGTAAAGCAGGCATTCGCGCAAATCCCGGCAAGCGATGCCTGGCGGATCAAACTGGCGCACAACCTCGAGCGCTTCGTGGAGATCGGCGACGGAGAAACTGACTGGAATGCGGGCAGGTGCAGTGGCAGCGCCGGTCGCTGCTGAGCCGGCAGTGCCATTCTGGTTCGCTAATGGCGGCGCGGTCGCTTCGGCGGGAAAGTCCACGGCGTGAGCTGGACGATGAACTGACGCAGTATAGGCCGCAGCCTCGGGCTCAATAAAAGGCTCGCTCCCCGCGTCATCTGCCAATTGGCCAAACGCGAGATCCGTCATGGCTAGATCGTCGGGCGCTTGAACGGACGCTTGCAGGTTAGAAAGATCTTCTGGAGTTTCGGTTACGCCGTCGATAGCAGCATGATCTGATTCAACCGCGGAGACGGCGAGGCCCAAGGCTTCGGCATCACCCACAATCTTGGCCGCCACTTCGACATCGGCCTCAGGAGTTGCGACGGGAGCGATGCCGAGCAATTCTTCGTCGCTTGCGATCAGGTAGCCTTCGTCGTTCAGGTTTCCAATAATCAGCTGGGCGGCCTGATGCACCGGGGGACGCACGGAGATGGCTCCCAGCTGCCAAAGTAAGTGGTCGCTCAGGTTTCCGGGTTTGGAGAGGAAGTTTTCAAACGAGGGCTTTTCAATCTCTTCCATTTCGCCGGAGCTGCGATAGCCGGGATCGAGATAGTCCTGGAAGAAGGAACCAAAGTCGATCTCTTCGAAGGGATCCTTTTTCTCGTCCGCGATGGTGGGCGGACCCTCTTCTGGGTTGGTGGCCTTGGACGAAAGCCGGTCGCGTTCTTCTTCCTGGCGTCCTACATCGTCAAGCAAAGGGACGGAGTCTTCCAGTTCTTCTAGAACGGGATTCTCGACCATCTCGGCATTGATCATGTCCTTAAGCTCGAGCTTGTTGAGCGCGAGCACGGAGACCATCTGGACGAGGCCCGGCGTCAGGATCTGCCGCTGTGAGAGTTTGACGTTTAATTTGTGTTGAAGAAGAACCATTGCTCCCCAAAAAACGCTGTCAGCTATCAGCTGTCAATTATCAGTACGCCTGTTGCCTTCATTGTCTGGCACGGCGTTGTGGAAAACTTAGCTTCTCATGCACCTGGGTCGATCGTCTGGGCACGAAAGGACAATGTGCCCACGCCGAGGTAACCAGGAGCATCGGGTGATCGAAGGTCAAAAGCATCCGAAGTTCGGTCAGCCGATGATCCGATCACCCGATGGCCCGATGCTCTTACACCAGCGAAAAGCTTTCCCCCAAGTAGACGCGACGTACCTCCGGGTCGCTTCCTAGTTCTTCGGGCGTACCCGAGCGGAAGATGCGGCCCTCGTTGATGATATAGGCCCGATCCGTCACCGACAGCGTCTCGCGGACGTTGTGGTCGGTGATCAAAATCCCTATGCCGCTAGCCCGCAGATCGGAAATGATCTTCTGCAGGTCCAAAACGGCTATGGGATCGATGCCCGAAAAGGGCTCATCGAGCAAAATGAACGTCGGATTGATGCAGAGCGAGCGCGCAATTTCGACTCTTCTGCGCTCGCCGCCCGACAAGGCGTACCCGCGATTCTGGCGAATGTGTTCGAGCCCGAGCTGGTCGATCAGCTTGTCGGCCTTTTCGCGGCGCTCATGCCACGAGATGGGCTGGACTTCGAGCACGGCCAGAATGTTCTCTTCGACCGTCAGCTTCCTGAAAACCGAGGCTTCCTGAGGGAGATAGCTGATGCCGTACTGACGCGCCCGTAAGTACATGGGAACGCTGGTGATATCGTCCTGATCGTACAGCACTCTACCGGTGTCGGGGGGGACCAGACCTACGATGGCATAAAACGAAGTGGTCTTGCCGGCGCCGTTCGGTCCTAGAAGCCCCACGACCTCGCCCTGCAGAACCTGAAGGCTAACTCCGTTGACTACGCGTCGGCCACGATAGGACTTGCCAATTTCGTCGGTGGCCAGCGTGTGCATTTATCGTGCCACTTGTGTCTTGGTGACTGCCGGAGCCGTTTCTCGTCCTTCCACGAGCACCCTATCATCGTGTCTGTAGAAAGTCAACGAATCGCCGGTGATCTTGCCTCGTTCGGCATCAAAAATGCTAGGCGCTCCGCCGGTCAGGACGAATTTGTCGTCGGAGGCTGTATAGACCAACTTGTCGCCAGCCGCGTGGCGCGTCGGTTGCGTGATCACGACGCTGTTTTCGGCGATGATTCGGTCAACTTGGCCGGGCAAACCTGGCCCCGTCCCGCTTCCGGCTTTTGCCCGACTTTGGGGCAGGAGGAACACGGTCATCTGTTGGGAGGTCATGGTTGTATCGGTTGTTTTGGCGGTCACCCCACCATCGAGAAAGACTTTTCGCTCCAAGTCGGTATAAGTGAGACGCGCCGACGTGATGTGGACCGGAGTCACTTTTCCTGTTTTATCCACCTGCACGAGCACGGTTGAAACCTGCTGAGGGACGGCGTTCTTATCGGCGCTTTTATCCGAACTCCTGGCGGCGCCTTGGGCCACGAGTGAGCGATGGTCCCGATCGAATTGGAGCGTCGGGGCCTCGACAATGTTCGCGTTCTGCCACAAGCGGGCGTCACCTGTGTATAAGGCGATTGCGCTGGTCCGATGAGCGGTCATGCTCCGGCTGGTGACATGGATGGGGTCGGAACTGGCGAGCATAGCGCCATCTGGCAGCGGCTTCAGTTCGGAGTAAGTGCTCTTTACATTTCCGTCGGCAAGGGCGTCGTCGGTCGCTCGGTTGATGCGGACGATTTGGGCGGTCGTGGTCATGCCGGCGTCGACTACGCGAGGAGAGCCGGAGAGGACTACCATCTGATCGGCGGTCGTGTAGTCTCCGCGCTGCGCCCAGGCTTTTTGCGTTCCGTCGACGTAGGTGAGTTGGCCGGTTTGGGTAATCGAACGGATGCCACCCGCGGGCAGAAAGAGGACGTCGAGCATCTGACTGCTGGACACACGATCGGCCTGGGCGGCGATCTCCTTACTCCCGGCACCCGATGACCCGGCGGCCACGACCTTGGTCGGATCGATCAAGCTGCTCACGATCTTTGCGTCGGGCTCGCCGTGCAGAGTGGCGAGGCGATTTTGCTCGGTGAATCTGGCGGTAAACTTCGCGGCGGTGACGACCGTTTTCTGATTCGCGGTCGGCTGCGTAATTGTGATCCGCGGGGGGCCGGTCGTTTCGGCAAGATCGAGCAGGCGGCCATTTTTCACCGTGAAATCCATCACGGGTGCGGTCATCTCGAGCTGCTGATCGCCTGGACTTGTCTTGGCTGGCGCCGCGGCCGTAACCAGAGTGGCGTTTTTACTCGCGTTCTGTAGCAAGCGCACGCCGTCCTCGGCGTGAACTGTCTTCAGTAATTGCTCTCCGGCGCGGCTCGGCGCGAAGTTCAGTTTTACTTGTCCGGCAAAAGCTTCTGCCGGCTGTTTCGCGTCCGCTGGCGCCGCTGGCATTGGTGGGGTGTCTATTGGCGCCAGACTCCCTGGGCGGGCGGCAGAGAGGGTCGCCGCGTCTCCGCTGACGAGATGCACGTTGCCGGTGAGGATAGCGGTGGTGAGCTGGTTGCGCGATCCCGTCAAGAAAAGCTCGGCGCGATCGGAACGTTCATGGGTCTGGGATCCGGGCGCCGCTGAATTAGATTTACCAGCGCGACCGTGAATCTCGGTTCGTACATCGCCGTCGGCGAGAACGCGCTCGACTGTGTTGTCGGGGCGGAGGAAGAGGGTTGCTTGATCGGACCACGCTTCCTGTTGTTCGCGCGTCATGTGAACTGTGGTGAGAAATACCTGGCTCGGTTGCTTCGAAATCACGCCGCAATCGGCGGTCAAATGCACCGGCTGCGGCCGCTGGACCGACATCACGACGGTGGAGAGCAACTCCATCGTGCCTGTCTTGGCGGTGTAGCGAATGCCAATTGCGGAGCCGGTGGCCTGTGCAGTCTGAAATATCACGCGACCGGTGGCGGAGGCGTCGCCGGTGTTCTTATTGAAAATGAGGCCGTCGGTCTCAACGTGCAGTGGTTCTTTGGTTTCTTTCGGTGGCGATTGGTCGCTTTGGCGTATGCCTTCAGGATTTGCTTCCAGATCAATCAGCACCTTGCCCTTGGCACTCACGTTGCCGGAGGTGGGATCGAACTCGAAGTCGTCTCCGCTGATGCGATCGAAGCGGCTGGCATCTTTTCCGTAGACGATGATCTTGACGTTGTGCAGTTCCGCTTTTCCGCCTTCTTTGAGTTGAACTGCCTTGGAGGCGCTGACCGTGAACTGCGTGCGGCCCTGTTCCGACTTCGAAATCGAAAAGCCGTCGGCGGTTTGGCGTATCTCGATGCCGAGTTTCTCTGGGATGGTACGGACGGCTTTGTTGAGGCTCCAGCGCGCGTAGAAATACATGCCCGCGACGGTAGCGATCATCAGAATCGCGATCAGGGCGAACCAGCGGCGCAGGCTTGAAACGGAGGAGGCCATCAGGGGTTAGTGTAACGCGGGGGGATTCCCGGTTCTCAGTTCTCAATTGTCATCAAGACCTTTTGCCACCGAGAACTCAGAACCGGGAACTGAGAACTGACCTGCTAGGACCGCAGCACTAGCGTGCCAGCGAGGAGATCATGCAAGCCCTGTTTGCGCTCGGTCAGGCCGACCATGATGTAGCCGATGCCGAGGATCATCGCGGACAACCACTTGGCAAAGTGCCTTCCGGTAGCGCGCTCGAAGGAGATGCGGTTGCCGTTGAGGTCGGTAACTTTCATCCCCAAGATCATCTTACCGAGCGTCGCCTGATAGGACGAGCTTTCCATGAAAGCCTCGTAGAGCCAGGAACCGAAAAACAGAAATATCAAGGTGACGCCGCCGCCTAAAAGAGCGAGCGGAATGTGGGGAACCCGACCCATCATCGAGCCCGCCAACCCGACACCGCCGAAAATCATACTGATCGGGGCGACCACAACGCGCAGGATGATGGCATCGATGATGGCGGCAACCACGCGGATCCAGAAGCCTCCATAGCCGACGGCGGCTGCGGGCGCAACCACTGCGTAGGGAGCGACGGGAGCGGGGTATGCGGGTGCGAAGTTTGGCGAACTGGGCGGGGCGGGAAAGGCGCCCGACGCTGGCGCGGTCGACGCTCCGCAGCGGCTGCAGAACTGCGAGCCCGCGGCATTCTGGGCGCCGCACTTGTTGCAGAAGAAAGCTTCGCTCATGCCCGGCACTATAAGGCTCGATTGGCTTCTTGTCAAAGACTGAAATATGAGGTCAGCGGAGGAGCTGCGCTGACCGGACATCAGCAAGTGCGTCACTGCGCGCGCATCAGGTCGCGCAAAGTAAGCTCTAATCCGCCGAATTCTGGGTGGTCGTTCATGCCTAGGGAGTAAGCGATATCAAGGCGGTCGCCGGCTAACAGCTGCAGGCGATCGCAGGATTCCTTCAGGCCCCAGCCCATGGCTTTGAAAGCGATGTTGTCGCGCCAGGAAGGCAACGGCGTTGATTGTGTAGCGACGCGGGAATGATCGGCTGCGATGCCATTTCGTTTCGGAATCGCGGACGCGTCGGGATGGCAGCGCGGCGTGAAGTCCTGAGGTGCCGGGACGGGGCAGAGCCCCGTCACCACGCTATTCAGGGCCGAGGCCAGGCGCAGGCGAACGTGCTTGTCCTTGACTGCCTGCGGAGGCGCCATCAGGCGCACGGCTTTGGCGGCAAAAATGGGTTCCCGGTTGTCTATGCCAAATGGCTCCAGCAAGAGCAATGCCTGGTGAAGCTCAGGCGTGACTTCGCTTAGCGGCAGTTCTCGGTCGAATTCGAGGTGCGGCTCAAAATCGGCGGCGGTGAGCCTCTGTCGCGCGTAGCTATCGAGATGCTGGCGGAGTCTTTCGACATTCGCGCTGGGCAGAGCGAAACCTACGGCGTGGGCGTGTCCGCCATAGCGGGAAAAGAGATCGTGGCACGATTCGATTGCGTGGAGGAGATGGAAGGCGGCGATTGATCGTCCGGAGCCGTGGGCTTCGTCGCCTTCACGCGAGATTACGAGGGTTGGGCGACCGTGGCGCTCAACTACTCGCGAGGCGGTGATCCCGATTACGCCGCGATGCCAGCCTTCACCATCGAGGACGACGCAGTACGCCTCGCGCAGTGCCGGTTCTTCTTCCAGACGATGCTCGATGCTATCCATGATGCGGCGCTCTTCTTCCTGACGCTCGGCGTTCAACTGATCGAGGCGGCCAGCCATCTGGCGGGCGCGCTCTATATCTTTCTCGTTGAAGAGGTCGATTACATCGCGGGCCACGTCCATGCGTCCGGCGGCGTTGAGGCGAGGCGCTATGCGGAAGGCGACGTCGGTCGCGGAAAGAGCGCGGCCATCGCCGAGTTTCGCGACCTCTAGCAAGGCGCGCAGCCCGACATTCACGGGGCGACGCAGGCCTTGCAACCCCAGTTTCGCAAAGACACGATTCTCGCCTAGCAACGGAACGGCGTCGGCGATGCTCGCAATGGCTACGACTTTCATGAACGACATGAGCAGGCGCGACTGATCTTTGGCGTCGAGGCGGCGCTGCATTAATCCTTGGGCTAGTTTGAAGGCCACACCGGCGCCGCATAGATGTTTGCAGGGATAATCGCATCCAGCCTGGTTGGGATTGATCACGACTAACGCCTGGGGAACGCCGTCAGGGCCGGGGAGGTGATGGTCGGTGACGATGAGGTCGAGGCCTAATCGGCGGGCAGTTTCGGCGGCGGGGAAGGCGCGAATGCCTGTGTCAACGCTGATGATGAGGCGCACGCCGTCGGTGGCGGCGCGCTCGATGACCTCGTCGCGCATGCCGTAGCCTTCGCGGATGCGATGAGGAACGTGAAAGTCGGCCGCTCCGCCGCAGAGTTCGATGGCCGTCTTGAGAATGACGATTGCCGTGGTGCCGTCGACGTCGTAGTCGCCGTAGATGAGGATTTTTTCTTTGCGCTCTAAGGCGGCTTCTAGGCGGTCGAGCGCCGGTTTCATCCCGGACATCAGCAGAGGGTCGTGGAGATCGCCAAGCGCGGGCGCAAGGAAATGCGCGGCGGTTTCCGGCTCGTCGATGCCGCGCGTGACGAGAAGGTCGGTGAGGACGGGCAAAGCCGAAGCGGGAATTCTCAATTTGGAATCCTGCAGGGCGGCGGCCAGGACTCTGGCTTTCGCGGAATTCGGCGGATTAGAGATCCATCGCATTGCAGTGAAGTGGGAAGAAACAGATTAACAGGATGGCGCGGCTGCAGTAACAAAGCTAGAGGACGGTGGAGAATCGCACCCTTGTAAACGCGGTTCAGACTGACCAGTAAATTGGAGGCCGCGAATCAGAGGGGCTACGATCCAGAGTGATTCACGATTTAGTTGAGAGCAGCCGATGAGACAGACACGGGAGAGATGCGATGACGCCTGCGCCAGGTGCAGCCAAAGTGAGCCCTCCGGTTGAACTCCATTGGGATCCGGAAGGGATTCCGCCTTTCCCGGCGGTGGCGCTCAAGGCGCTGAATCTGATGTCTGGGACTGACACATCTTTGATTGAACTGTGCAATTTGATTCGTTCCGATCCTGCATTTTCGATGGCTGTTCTCAAGGTAGCGAATTCGCCGCTGGTGGCATTTCCGAAGAACGTCTCGAGCGTTCTGCAGGCGTCGATGCTGCTCGGCTTTTTGCGGCTCAGGCGGGTGGTGGTTACGGTCGGCCTGAAGTCGTATTTCGAAAATTCGTTTAGCCTGCTCATAAGGTCGTGCTGGCGTCACAGTGTCGCCTGCGCCATTGTTGCGGAGCGCAGCGCCAAGTGGAGTTCGCTCGACGACGAATTCGGCTACACAGCGGGGATTTTGCACGATATCGGACGTGTGGCTCTGGCAACGTTTATGCCAGACGCCTATGCTCGTGTGCTGAAGCGCGGGGTCGATCGACCTGAGGACCTTCTCATGGTGGAGCGCGAACTATGCGGAATCGATCATTGCGAGGCTGGGCGTTCGCTGGTCGGTGCATGGAATCTTCCCGGAAGCTTTCTCGAGGTCACCGCCTGCCATCACGAGCGGGAGGTGCGCCCGCCGGGAACAGCTTCATTGATTCCGCCAAGTTGTGAGTTGGCGGACGCGCTCGGGTTCTCGGTCATTCACTGCCGATCGCCGCGCAGTTACGCGGATATTCTCGCTGATTTTCCCGAGCGGGCGCGAAACCGCTTCCCGACGAAGGCCGAAGAGCTGGCCTTTGAAATCACAAACGAGATTAAAGTGATTGAATCGGTGTAGGTGGAAGTTATTGCTACAGAGAGCTACCGTTCCTCATCCTGATCCGGCTCGTCGATCATGAATCCGCCAGCGTCGTCCGCTAACTCGCGCAGATGTTGATAGTGGGCATACCATTCCGTGCCCACTTCGTAGACGAAGACGCAACCCTGATACGCCCAGCCCAGCTGCACGAAGCCAGTCTTGCCGATGTAGGTCTTGAGCCAGCGACTTTCTTCGAGGTCTTCTTCGTTACTGAACTCACCATCGGCCAGGCGCTGCGAGAGGCCATCCAGTTCTTCGCGCTCGAGCGCCCAGGAGTGCATGGTCAGGAAGGGCGCGCCGGTCGATTTCGCCAGTTCTACGAAATCTTTCCAACTATCGGGATTCTTGCCCGAGTCCCAGAGGACGCTGGGAACCTCGTCGCATTCAACGTAGCCAAAGAAACGGCGCATGCCCAGGCCTTCGATGAAGGCCGTCATATCGTCTTTCATGCCCGTCAGGTCATCTGAAATAGGAGACATGTTTTTCGTTTCATTGTAAGGCTTGGCGACAGTCAACCGCCACTACACGTCTTCATTCTTGCCGCGGCGGGGGGCGCCCGCCTGACAGCCGCTGGGACGGCGGCGCTACAATCGTTCGCGGACAATTTGGCGGGTTGGAGCAGTGGATAGGAGGGATAGCTGTCATGTTTTCCCTGGTGAGGATTCTGGGCATCGTCGCTGCTCTTGGTGTTTGCGCGGTCGTGTCGTTCGTTTCTTCGCAAGCGGCAGCGCAGAGCAGACGGATCGTTATCGCCGCCAGTGCGATGCTCGACGGCAGGGGGCACTTGCTGCACGACGTTCGCATCGCGATCGAGGGTTCGAAGATTGTGGCGGTGGATGTTATATCTGATTCGAAAAGCGCTTCAACAACTGAGCCGGTAGATTACGACCTGCGCGGCCTGACGGTCTTGCCTGGCTGGATCGATGCGCATGTCCACATCACCTGGAGCTTTGGGGCGGACGGGAAAAATGCGGGTCAGGGAGGAACCACGCCGGAGGCTGCGTATGCTGCTGCTTCGAATGCCTGGATGACGTTGATGGCGGGATTCACGACGGTCCAGAGCGTGGGATCGCCGGCGGATATCCCATTGCGGGACGCCATCGCGAAGGGATCGATTCCTGGCCCGCGCATTTTGACGGCGGTTGAGCCACTTTTCGGGCAGGGTGAAAAAACCGGAACGCCGGATGAGATTCGCGCGTTTGTGCGAAAAGAAAAAGCGGCGGGCGCGGACCTGATCAAAATATACGCGTCGGGAGGCATGACACGGGGCACGATGACAATGTCACAGGAGCAGCTGAACGCGGCCTGCGACGAGGCGAAGAAACAGGGCTTGCGAACGCTAGTGCACGCTTATCGAGACGCCGTTCGGGCGGCAACTCTTGCCGGATGCAGCGAGATCGAGCACGGTCTGGGTGCATCTAGCGACGATCTGAAATTGATCGCCGAACGTGGGACATATCTTGATCCGCAAGCGGGAATGCTGCTGGAAAATTATCTCCGCTACAAGGACAAATATCTCGCACCGCCTTATTACACGGAAGAAGGGTTCTCTGCGATGAAGGAGCTGATCCTGGCGCATCAGAAGTTTATTCAACGTGCGTTGCGAATTCCGGGATTGAAGATCGTTTATGGAACGGACGCGGTGGCTGGCGCTCACGGGCGGAACGCGGAAGATTTTATCTATCGCGTGCGCGATTGCGGAGTCAGCGCCATGGCAGCGATGGTCTCGGCCAACTGGCTCGGAGCGGAGGCGCTGGGCATGGCCGACCAGATTGGGTCAATTGCGCCCGGCTTGCAAGCCGACATCATCGCGCTTGATGGCGATCCGCTGGCGGATATTACGTCCGTACAGCGGGTCATGTTTGTGATGAAGGGCGGCGTGGTTTACAAGAATGTTGCGCGTGGCGCGATGGGCGCTCGGTAGTCTCCCTCGTCGGCTAAAGCCGTTATCGAAATGAGGATCTGTCGCTCGACAAGAACGAAATATGTGTGCGCCGCGATGCGCAGGGCCCGCAATCGCAAGCGGCGTTGTGTTAAACTTTCAGTTCACAAAAAAGCGTTTTCATCATGCTCTTTTCGAAAGAATACGTGGGCTATCTGTCCCGCGAAGTTTCCAAAAAACTGGTGGCGAGCGGTCTCATCGAGACTAAGGCGATGCCTGCTCTGAACGAAAAGGTACACGCCGCGATGCTCGAAGAACTGGCGCTCGAGGACCGCATCAACGACGAGGTGCGCGTTATTCTTGAAGCGTATTCCGAAGAAATGCAGAAGAGTGGCGCCAATTACCAGGAGATGTTCCGCAAGGTGAAGACGGAACTGGTGAAGAAATATAAGGCGGTTCTTTAGTATGAATTTCAGTATGAATGCCGCTACGAATCTCGAACTTACGAGGACGCCTCTGCCGTGCGATTAACTCGCGACAAAGTCAACAAGCTCGCCCATGTGGTCACCGACGCGGTGGCCGACTTGGACGAGGTCGAGTTCATCGAGGACCGCAACACCATCCGCCTCGAAGTCCGCAAGATTCTTGAAGAACTCTTAATGCAGGAAGCCCGCATCGACCAGGCGGCGCGCCAGAAAATCGAAAGCCAGCGACGCACCATCATCGAAGGCTCGGAAGAATGGTCGATCCTCTACCGCAAGTATTACAACGACGAAGTGAAGAAACTGGGAGTATAAGTACCCAGTACTCTGTACCCAGTACCCAATCTTTTGATTTTTTCTGGGTACTGGGTACCGAGTACTGGGTACTTTTTTATGGACCGCGTCGTCTTTGAATCCGTCGACAAAAGATTTCGCCATCGACCGGCGCTCTTCAATTGGCTGGGCAAGGAGCGGGGCGGCGAAACGGTTGCATTGAAAAATGTTGCTTTCTCGGCAGTCGGCGGCGAGGTATTGGTGCTGTTGGGGCCGAACGGCAGCGGGAAGACCACGACCCTCAAGCTGATCTCGACCATGCTGCTGCCCGACGGCGGATCAGTTCGAGTGGGCGGCTTCGACACGCAGCGGGATGCGGGTAAGGTGCGGCGGCAGGTTGGCATCGCTGTCGCCACGGAGCGATCGTTTTTCCCGCGTCTCTCGGCTCGCGAGAATCTCATTTTTTTTGCTGCGCTCGACGAAGTGCCGCGCCGCGAGCGAAGGCAGAGAATCGACGAAGTACTTCGCGACACCGGCCTTGACGAACAAGCCGACACGCTGGTCATGAAATTTTCCAGCGGCATGTACCAGCGGCTCGGAATCGCGCGCGCGCTGGTCAAGCGGCCGAGCGTGCTCCTGCTCGACGAACCGACACGCAGCCTGGATGCCGCCACCACGGCCCACTTCTGGGCGACGATCCACACGCTGGCTGTGCAGCAGACGACCATTCTGCTCGCCACCCACAACTTTGCGGAAGCGACAGCGGTTGGCGATCGCCTGCTCCTGCTGCATCGCGGGGAGATGCTGGCCGACCGCTCGCTGGGCGAGGGTGAAAGCGCCGAGGCATTGCGCTCGTTTTATTTTCAAACCACAGGCGAGATCGATGAGAGAGTCTTGTGACCACTCTCGACAAACTCTTCGCTATCTTGCGGCGCGATCTGCTTACGGCGGTCCGCCACCGTAGTGGCTTTGCCTTGACCTTCGTTGGAGTCTTCACCGAGCTGGCGGCTTTTTACTTTCTCTCGCGCGCCATTGGGCCCGGCTTTCGGCCCGGCGGTGTCGAGTACTTTCCGTTTCTGCTGGTCGGGACCGGAGTCTTCACTTTTTTTGTGATGAGTGCGCAGGCATTCCTGAGCGCGGTGCAGGAGGCGCAACAGACGGGCACGCTCGAGGTACTGATGACGACTTCAACAGCGCCGGCTGAACTTGTCATTCTCAGTTCGATCTCGGCTTTTGCTGGGAATCTGGTCAATTTGCTGATTTATCTGGTGGCTGGCGTGGCCGTTTTTCGGGCGTCGATTCACGCCGATTTCTTCTCGTGCGCTGTGGTCATGATTTTCTCTGTGGCCATCGCGCTTGCCTTGGGAATCGTCGCGGCCACGCTCCAGGTGGCATTTCAGAAGGGAGCGGCGCTGCTTTGGTTGCTCAGTTCCGGCATCTGGTTTCTTAGCGGAGCGATGTTTCCGGTCGAAAGTTTGCCGCGGCCGCTCGAACTGCTGGCGCGCGCCGTTCCTTTGACTTATGCGATTGATGGGATGCGCGAGGCGCTGCTGGAAGGGCGCTCGGTGATGGCGATGGCTCCTACACTGGCTGCCCTGGCTGGGTTTGCGGTGGTCATGCTGCCGCTTGCCCTCGGCGCCCTCTCGCTCAGCCTTCGCCGCGCGAGGCAAAATGGAACCCTTTCGTTTTATTGAGGATGTTGATTCGAGCGTGGCTAATTGTTACCAAGTCATTATTGGCACCGCCAAAACCGTGTAGTACACTGCGTTTAATCTTATCTGAAATGTGGGGGATAAGCCGGTTAGCGATGCAACTGGCCGACCAACTGTTAAGGCCCATCGCGAGAAGTCTCCCTGATGCTCGAAGAAATCAAAAGTTCGGCGCGTTTGAGTCGCAGCGCGGAAGGCTCCGCTTTGATCGCGGATGCTTTACGTACCGGCGGTCGATTTTTAGACGGCGCGGATCGCTTTGTGCGTCTGAAAGTTTACGGGGAAAGCATGCTCCCCACTCTTTGGCCGGGCGATGTCGTCGAGATCGCCGCCTGCTCGCTCGAGGAAATCCAGCCGGGCGATATCGTGCTCGCAATACGAGATGGCCGCCTCTTCCTTCATCGCCTCGTCGCCGCTCAACCTAGTGGCTTCGTGCTGCGGGGCGATTCGGTGCCACGTCCGGATCCGCTGTTTCCTCCGGAGGCACTGCTGGGCCGCCTTGTGCTCAGTGGGCACCACATCGCAGAACCCAGGCGGCGCGACCGTTTCAGAGTGAGCGCAAAATGGTCGCGCGCGGCGGGAATGTTGCTTTGCTCTTGCGGCGTGGCTCGACGTCTCGCTCTAAGACTTCACAGCCGGGGCAAAGCGTCGGCGAGCAATCTTCGAGATCCGGGAGCCATAGGGGCACTCGCCTCCATCGAGTTGAATTCTGCCGGGGTTGACGGCGCGGAAGGAAAAACCTGTTGATGGCGGGACCGCGAAAATCCGCGTGCGTGGAGATCGGAGCGATTCCGATTGCTCTCTCTACTTGCGAAGACGGCTTTCTTGATCTGCTGCGCAGGCGTTATGACGGGTTCCTGAGTTCTTCGCGCCCCGAGTTTGAATTGGAGTTTGATCTTTCTGCTGCGCGTTCGGCTTCCGATGAAGATGTACGGGTTTGCCGCGAGGGTGAGGGGTGGTCGCTGCAACGTGGCGATTTTCGCGCTCGCTGGGACCCGCGCTCCGGACGCGGCACGGTGCGGCAGGATGCGAATCCATATTCGCTCGACACAGTACTGCGTATTTTGCACAGCCTGATTCTTGCCGAGCGCGGCGGTTTCCTGTTGCACGCTGCCAGCGCGATTTGTAACGGGCAGGCGTTTTTGTTTTCGGGCGTGTCGGGAGCGGGTAAAACTACGATGACGCGCCTCGCGCCGCCCGATGTTACGCTGCTGACCGATGAGATTTCTTACTTGCGGCCGAGCGCTGGCGGGTATGCGGCTTTCGGCACGCCTTTTGCGGGGGAACTGGCGAGATCAGGTGAGAACTGCACAGCTCCCGTTTTCGCTCTTTTTTTTCTGGAACAGGGACCGTCGAATCGCATCGACGAGATCTCATCCGCGGATGCGGTGCGCAGGCTCATGCGTAATATTCTGTTCTTCGCCGAAGACCAGTTGCTGGTGGAAAAGCTTTTCGCGACTGCGTGTGACTTTGTGGCGAGAGTTCCTATCCGGCGCTTGACCTTCTATCCTGATGGCAGGGTGTGGGATGAGGTTCGCAATTTCGCATCTAACTTGGACGAGGTGCCGCAGCATGCCTGAAACTTGCACTTATATTGCTCGCAGTTCGGCGATCGCCGCGCGCGCGCTGGCGGGTGAAATGATGGTGATGAACTCGGCTGACTCGACGTTTTTTACGCTGAACGAAGTCGCCACCGCTATTTTTCAAGCGGCCGACGGACGGACTCCGCTGCGGAAAATTGTGCGGGAGCGCATCTGCGAGCAGTTTGATGTCGAGCCCGACGAGGCTCAGGCCGACGCCGAACAGTTCGTCGCTGAACTCTCCCGGCACGGAATTCTGAAGGTTTCTAGTCAACCCCTGAGTTCGGAGCCGGCGCGATGAGCCTGATGGCAGAAGTTGGCCAGAAAGCGTTTAACCTGGGCGTGCCCATCGCTGTGCACATGGATGTTACCTACCGGTGCAACGAGCGTTGTGTGCACTGTTATCTCGATCACGACGATCACGGCGAGATGACTACCGACGAGATCAAGGGCGTGCTCGATCAACTGGCCGAGGCTGGCGTTTTCTTTCTTACTTTCAGCGGCGGCGAGGTTTTTATGCGCCGCGATTTCTTTGAACTGGTGGAACACGCGCGCAGCCTGATGTTTAACGTGAAGATCAAGACCAATGCGGTCATGATCCACGAAGAAGAGGCGCGTAGGATTCGTGAGCTGGGCGTGGACACGATTCAGATCAGCGTCTACTCGCATCGCCCCGAAGTGCATGATGCCATCACCAAGCTGCCGCACTCTCTCGAACGAACAGTCCAGTCGATTCGTTTTCTGCGCGAGCAGGGCCTGCGCGTCACCATTGCCAATGTGTTGATGACGGCTAATTATCCCGATCATGCCGGAGTGCAAGAACTGGCTGCCGAACTTGACGCCCAATACACGCTCGATCCCACCATCACACCCATGATGGATGGCGACACGGGGGTGCTGGCGCTGCGCATTCCGGGCGAGGAACTGAAGCAGGTTTTCAGCAATCCAGCGCTGGTTGAAAATCAGGAAGAGTTCTGTGCTCCTCCAAAAGCGCCTTCAGAAGAGGATCTCGAGGGGTACTCGTGCAGCGCGGGGCATTCTTTCTGTTACATTTCGCCTTACGGCGATGTATTTCCCTGCGTGCAGTTTCCGCTGCCGACGGGAAATCTTCGTCAGCAGAAATTCCTGGATATTTGGAATTATTCTCCCCAGATGCAGGAGGTTCGCTCGATTCAGGCGAAGCATCTGACCGTCTGCTCTTCCTGTTCTCATGTCACCAGTTGCTCGCGCTGCCCCGGGTTGGCTTATGTGGAGGGGAATATGCGGGGTCCGTCGACCGCGGATTGCGAGAAATCGTTCTATCGCACGGGCGTGCCTACCGCGAACATGCTGCGGTTGGGGTTGTCGAAGCCGCACAGTACCACTGCCAACACGGAGCACCTCATTCAGATCCGGCCGATTGCCGTTCCGGCATAACCAATAGCTTGGATTTAGGGAAGCTTTAGAGACGGTTTACAGGATGCGGCCGGCAGCAGCTTGGCCTCGTTTGAGATCCACAATGCTTTCCGCGCTTGCCAGCTTGTCCAAAATACGCTGCAAGGCGCTCCGCACCTCGTGGGTCGCCTCATTGAACTTCAACGCGGCGCCGATGCCCATGTCCATGCGCACAACTTCGGTTTCGATGGACACTTTGATTTGTTCATGGGAGAAGGCGAGCTTGAATTGCGAACCGGGCAATAGAAGACCGCTGGTTTCGACGTAGCAACCGCCAAGGCTGAGGTTGGTAATAATGCCCAGCGCCTGGGGCTGGCCATTGCCGGAGATTTCGGTGGTCAGGCGGCCGCGAACCCGCGGATACAAACGACGGTTCTTCGGAGTGGACTGGCTGCGCTTTTGCAGGTACATGCGCTTGTCCGCCTCGGATAGAATTTTCTCGGCATCCATGCCGTCATCGGGATAAACGGCGCGGCCAACGCTGAGTGACAGGATGTCCTCGTTACAAATATCTTTTCCGGCCTGTTGGGCCAAATCGCGCATCTGTTCGGCTTTCCGGGTGGACGCTTCGACGGTGAGACCGGGAGCGATCACTACAAATTCGTCTCCGCCCATACGGGCGACATAATCGTATTCACGGCTGGTTTCTTTCAGGGTATGCGCAAAGAGGCGCAACACGCGGTTGCCTTCCAGGTGTCCAAAGCGGTCATTGATCTGCTTGAAGCCATCGAGATCGGCGACCATTACGGTCAGGTTTGTGTTGTCGCGCTTGCAGCGCGCCATTTCACGATCGAGTTGCAGGAATAGCGAGCGCGCGTTGGGCAGTCCGGTTAAATAGTCGGTGACCGCCGAATTTTCCGCCTGCTCATATTTCACTGCGTTCTCGATAGCCATCGCCATCTTCGAACTCACCGCCAGCAAAATGCGCAAGTGGTCGGACGTGAAGAAATCTTTCTCGGCGTGGTAGAGGGCGACGACGCCGACCACGCCCTGCAAGCCTTCGAGGGGCACGGCGAGGGCTGAGTTCAGAGTGCTGTACTTTGAAGCGTCATTCAGATAGCCGGGCTCGACCGAAGGATTGCCGTTGAGAATGGGCTTAAGATTTTGCGCGACCCACCCTGAGAGCCCTTGTCCCATCGGAATGCGCAGCGAGGCGAAGAGGCGGAAGTTGTCGCCGTTTACATATTCGGGAACCAGTTCGTCGCCATGGCGCACGTAGATCGCAATGGCATCGTAGGGCATGGCGCGGCGTAGTTTCACCGCAAACACCGAAAGTGTTTCGCCGAGGCTGAGCGACGCTCCCAAGTCCTGGCTGAGCTCGAAAAGAGTCTGCGCTTCCTGACGGGCGGCTGCGATCGAGCCGAGGAAACTGCGCTCCGGGACCTGTCGTTTCCCTTGTTTCTCGAAGCCGGCTGCCGGCTTGCTGGCGGGTTCCGTCTTCGCGTTGGGATCGATGTCCTTCACTTCTGTGGAAAGCTTCTGCTTACTCATGCTGTCGGTACGCTGGTGGACGAGTTGCTCGAGGTCGACGTAACGGCGTTCGAGCACTTTGACCACTTGCGGATCGAATGACTTACCCGATTCATCCACCAGGCGTGACATCGCTTCATTGAGAGGCAGGGCGCGACGATACTGGCGGTCCGAGGCGAGCGCATCGAGAAAATCAACCGCCGCGAGAATGCGCGCGCCAATCGGAATCTCAGCTCCCTTCAACCCCAGCGGATAACCTGTGCCATCGTACTTTTCGTGATGGGCGCGCACGATGGGCACAACCGGATAGGGAAATCGCACGCGCTCCAGAATCTCGGCACCCACGAGCGGGTGGATTTTCATTTTTTCGAATTCTTCGGGAGTGAGACGGCCGGGCTTGGAGATGATGTGCTCGGGAATCGCCAGCTTGCCGATGTCATGCAGAAGGGCCGCAGCCTGCAAGGCTTCCATCCCCTCGCGATCAACCTTGAGATCTTTGGCGACCTCGACGGCATACACGCGCACGCGCTGCAAGTGGTCGTGCGTGGTTTGATCTTTGGCTTCGATGGCCAGCGCCAGCGCTTCGATGGTGCGCATGTGCAGATCAGCCATTTCTTCAACGTGCCGCTTCTCGTCTTCCAGCTTGCCGAGATAAAGCCGGTAGGAACGATAGATAAGATAGGCCACAGGAAGCGTCAGCAACGAAGTCTGCCAGTCGGTGAAGCCATGCAGCCAACTCATCATGCCGGCTACGCCGGCACCGACGAGGTAGTAGGGAAAGCTCCAGAAATAACAGTCAGACCAGATTTTGCGCAGCGATTTGCGCTCAGTTAACGAGATCGCGGCCGCCACGGGCAGAGTGTTAGCTACGAAATAGACGCAGGCCACCAGAAACAACAGGGTCGAGGGATTCCCCACTACGTGATGCACGAGCGAGTAGCGATAGGCGGCAAAGGTCACCGCAATCGCCAGAGCAGTCGAGCACACGTTAAATGCGACTTGCACCGGACTCGGGCGGTCGCGACCGAGGCACTGCACGACGACTGCGGCGCAACCGAGAGCCATGGTCTCCGAGAGGCTCAGCTCCAGCACTCCCAGCAGCAAGAAGAGAAAATTAACCGACATGGTTCCGGTGATGCCGGGGAGATTGACTTTAAGCCGCGACGCCGCTAGCGCAATCGCGAGGTAGCACAAGAATTTGACTGGATTTTCGCTTTTGCCGTGCCAGACGGAATAACTGAGGACGATCATCCCGCACACTACAACCACGCCTATAAAAAGGCGTGGCGCCGCGCTCATATCCCGGAAGGATTGAGGACGGGTTTTCATCGGGACGAACTCCTGCGCGGAAGCCGGGCGGTAATTTCCATACGCGAGGTACACGGCAACATCTCATTAGATAACAGGGGGTGTTGGGGCACGAAAGCATTCAGGAGTGCGGGGGAAACTTCCGTAACAGGGAAGAGTAACCTTTTAGCGACTCGCCGGCGCAGTTCGGGGCTGGAGAGTCAATCCCAAACCGCAGAAAACAAATCAGTAAACGTCACATTTGCAAACCAGGAACCGATCGGGGCGCCGCTTCGTATAACGGTCAGAAGGATACCGGAGGGAGTCCTCGTTCGCTTTAGCAATGACCTTCCTCCGCGTGATTGACAAAGTGGGTGCCAAGGTTTGACTTGCCAGAACGTGCGGGCCTACGATGAATAACTCACTTCCAGGAGCGTTCCCAGGCATGATTGGCGGCGAGACAATGATCGGCCAAACGATCTCGCACTATCGCGTGCTCTCGCAACTGGGCGGCGGCGGGATGGGCGTGGTCTACGAAGCTGAGGACGTCAACCTGGGCCGCCACGTCGCGCTCAAGTTCCTTCCTCCAGAAACAGAAAAAGATCCCGTCGCGCTCGACCGGTTTCAACGCGAAGCGCGCGCCGCCTCCGCTCTAAATCACCCGAATATCTGCACTATCTACGAGGTGGGCGAGGAGGGCGGACGGCACTTTATTGCTATGGAGCTGTTGGAAGGCGAGACGCTGAAGAAATGCATCCAAAACCAACCGCTCGAACTCGATCCTTTGCTCGATCTCGGCACGCAGATGGCCGACGCACTCGATGCCGCGCATGCCAAGGGCATCGTCCACCGCGATATCAAGCCGGCTAATATTTTTGTGACCAGCCGGAATCAGGCGAAGATTCTGGACTTCGGACTGGCGAAACGCACGGGAAAAGGTTCGATTCACTCCGCCGTTACTCTGGGATCCGCGGAAACGATCGATGAACCATTCTTGACCAGCCCCGGCTCGACCGTCGGCACTGTCGCTTACATGTCGCCTGAGCAGGCGCGAGGCAAGGATCTGGACGCACGCAGCGATCTGTTCTCTTTCGGCGCGGTGCTTTATGAGATGGCGACCGGTGCGGTGCCTTTTCGCGGGGAAACGTCCGCCGTTATCTTCGACGCGATTCTGAATCGCCCGGTGGCGTCCCCTCTGCGGCTGAACCCCGACTTGCCCGCGCACTTCGAAGAAATTCTTAATAAGCTGCTGGAAAAAGATCGCGACTTGCGCTATCAGAGCGCTGCCGATGTGCGCTCGGACTTGAAGCGTCTGAGACGCGATTCCACCTCCGGCACATTGCTGGCCGCGGATTTGCCCAATTCCGCGCTTCGCGGCTCCGGCATTCACAAGCTACCGGCGCCACGTCGCAAGACTCCGGTGTGGCTCATTCCGGCTTTGATCGTCGCGATTGTTGCTGCCGGTATTGGCTTCGTGTCTCTGAAACGCGGGCACGCGCTTACCGAAAAAGATTCGATCCTGATTACCGACTTCGTAAACACTACCGCCGACCCCGTCTTCGACGGCACGCTCAAGAAAGCGCTCGCTGTCGATCTCGGACAGTCGCCGTATCTGAACGTCTTTCCGGATCAAAAGATTCGCCAGACGTTGCAGTTCATGGGTCGCGGACCGGATGATCGCATCACCAGCGATATCGGGCGCGAAATCTGCCAGCGCGATGGCATCAAGGCGATGTTGAACGGCAGCATCGATAACGTCGGCGGACAATACATCGTCACGCTAGAGGCAACCAACGTAGCTTCGGGCGATTCGCTGGGACGGGAACAGGCTCAGGCGGATCGAAAAGAAGATGTGCTCAACGCGCTGCACAGCGTCGCAACCAAGATGCGCGGGCAACTCGGCGAATCGCTTTCGATGGTGCAGAAGTACGACATGTCGCTCTCGCAGGCCACGACTTCCTCCCTCGACGCCCTGAAGGCTCTGAGCCTGGGCGACGCCAAGCACAACATCGGCGATGAACTGGCCGCGCTGCCCGACTATCAGCGCGCGGTTGAAATCGATCCCAACTTTGCGATGGCATATGCCCGCCTGGGCGCCGTCTATAACAATCTGGGACAAACTCAGCTTTCGGAGCAAAACCGGCAGAAAGCATTCGAGCTGCGCGACCGGGCGAGTGAGCGCGAAAAGCTCTACATCATGGCTCACTACTACGGCGATAATGGCCAGCTCGACAAAGGCATTACCGCTTACGAACTCTATCGCCAGACTTATCCGCGCGATTCGACGCCGTTCAGCAATTTGGCGAACATTTATAACCAACTGGGGCAATTCGACAACGCGCTGGAGAACGCGAAGCGCTCGGTGGAAGTTGACCCGGATTCGATAACCGGCTACGAGAATCTGGCCATGGCGTATGAAGGATTAAACCGAATCGAGGAGGCGCGAGCCACTTTCAATATGGCGCTGCAGCGCAAGATAGCTCCGATGCAGTTTCATGTGGGCTTGGCTAGCTGCGATTGGGCCGAAGGCAAAGATGCCGACATGGAAAAAGAACTGCAGCTTGCCTCGGGGACTCCCGAGGGAGACCTGGCCGTTCTCGCATTCCGGGCTGGGCTGGCTACCGACCGCGGTCAGTTGCAGAAGGCGCGAGATCTGACGCGCCAGACTGCGGACGCATTCGAACGGTTGCATTTGCAGGGCCGCGCCAATCTCGAATCCAGTCTTGCCGGCTCCGAGGCGCTGGTGGGCAATCACGGTGAAGCCATCGCCGAAGTCAACGAAGCGCTGCAATCCCCCCACACCCTTAGCATATTGTGGAATTCGGGCATGGCCCTCGCCATCATGCGCGAAGACCAGAAGGCGATTGCCGTGGCGGACGAGATACAACGCGTGCATCCGAACGATACGATGGCGGTGAACGTGGCCGCTCCCATGATTCGGGCCATTGTCGCTCTGCGGCCGGCCAATCCCGCCAAAGCCGATCCGGCCAAAGCGGTTGACTTAATCAACGGCGCGGCGCTTTACGCTCGCGGTAGTACCGGTATTTTTTTTACGCGAGGATTGGCCTATGAGTCCCTTGGGCGATATCCCGAAGCTCGGCAGGATTTCCAGAAGGTCATCGACCTCAAAGCCCGCAGCGGCCCTGATCCGATTTATGAGGTGGCGCAATTGGAACTGGGCCGGCTGTCTCAAAAAGAAGGCGAAGCACCGAAAGCCCGCGTCGCCTATCAGAATTTTCTTGCCGACTGGAAAGACGCCGATCCCGATTTGCCGCTGCTCAAAGAGGTCAAGGCCGAATACGCAAGGCTGCAGTAGGGATGCATGCCTCAGAAATAGTGGATTGGCGTAATGAGCAGTGAACAACAAAGGGCACGCTGGGATCTCAAATACGAGCAAGGCCTGCCTTCGCTCACCGAGCCGGATCCCTTCTTTATCTCGACTTATGATGAGTTTGTACGTCCCTCATTTCCGAACGCGGGAGTAGCGCTCGACCTGGCGGGTGGTCTGGGCAGACATGCGCTGTGGCTGGCGAAACGGGGATGGCAAGTAAGCGTCGTCGACGTTTCCGAAGTAGCAATCGAAAAACTCAACAAGGCGGCTCTGCAAGAAAATATCGAACTCGACCTTCTCGTGGCGGATGCCTCCGATTACAAGTTTGAACCTCAACGATTCGATCTGATCGTGCTGTTCTATCATTTCGACCGCAACCTTTTCCCTAAAATCGTTTCTGCGTTGAAGCCTTACGGTCTACTCCTCTGCAAGATGGCTCTGCTATGGAGCGCGGATGTGAACTTATCCCGAGAAGGCAAAAATCCATTGGTCAGGAACGAATTGCCCTCACTCGTTCCCGGACTGCGCGTCTTACATCAACAGGAACGACAGGTACGCGATCGCGGTGTCGTTGAGTTTGTGGGAAGGAAGATCGGAAAATAAGGGCAGTACAGACTGGGCCGTACCGCGCTCACTTGGGGAAGGACATCTCTTAGAAGTGGAACCCCAGCTGCGCTGTCAGTGCGCGTGGCGTTACGAAGTGCGTCCCGCTGAAGGTCGAAAGAAAGTTATACAGCGCCACTTTGTTGGCGATGTTGATGGCGGTGAGCGTTAGACTCCATTTGTAATGATCGCTTTTGAACAGGTTGTCATCGCCCGCCGAAACATCGAACAAGCTGCGCTGAGCGATCCGCGGCGGGTTGCGATCGTCGTTCTGGGTGTTAGGCGCGGGAACTCTTATTCGGTTGGATCCAAATTGCGACGCCAGGCAAGTGGAGGGCAGCGGAGTGGTGGGAGTTGCAGAAGCGCCGGCGCAGGTAAATCCGGCCTCGTATTCCTGGTCGGCGCTCAACGGATTACCAAAAGAGTCTTGCAAGAAGACCGCTGGCTGCCCGCCGATTGTGGTTGACTGCGGGCAATCGTTCCCCGGAAGCACACCGTAGCAGGGAGCGTTACCCGCAACCAGGCCACTGTCATAGCGCCAGTTGAAGCCGAACCATGGACCCCGCTTCCACGGCTGATATTGCAGGTGCGTCGTCTCGTTGAATTTTTCGTCGTGATCGATTCGAAAGGGAAGGTTGCTGGTCGACACGGTCGCGCCTGCTCCGCCGATCTGGGGATGGAAGAAGCGCGCGGCCACGCTCGAGAAGACCATCTGCGCGGAGAAGCCGTGCAGATTCGGGACTCTTATGCTACCCGCATATCCGGGGATCTTTGCATTGTGCCATTCAATCGGAAAAGTGATAGGAGTGTTGCCGAGCACGCTGAAATCGTAACCATTGTGCGTGTATTTCGTGATCCACTCCCCGGAAAAGACAAGGTAACGGGAGAACGCCTGCTCGAGGCCGAGATGAAACTCGTTACGGAAACCAGGATTTAAAGGATTCGCCTGAAACGTGCCTGGTACGACCGGCGAACAAGCAAGCAGTGGACTCAAGACCGGGTTGCTGCATCCGATGCTGGAAAGAATCAAATTCTCATTAAACGGAGACTCCAGGGTGCGCGCATAAGATGCGCGCAGAACCGTGCCAGTCTTCTTTATGTTGTAAGAGATTCCGATGCGGGGCTCGGCCTGGCTGGCTTGAGTAAGGCCATTGTAGACGTCTCCGCGCATGCCAAGGTTCATCGACCAGTGCCCTACGGAGATTGCGTCCTGAATGTAGAGAGCGAGTTCCTTCACGTCCGTATGCCCCTTGAAGACGTATGGAGCGCCACCGCGGGTCAAATCGTAAGGAGCGAGGATGGGATTGAAATTGGGATAGAACGCGGTGCCGGTCGAATTCGCCGCGATGTTTTCCTGATAGCCAAAAGTGGCGCATTGTGACGGATCGGTGAAGCCAGGTACTGGAACGTTAGGCGTGGCTGCCGACGCCAGCGTTATGCACGGTGCGTTGTAGGCTGGGTCGACGATTCCTATGCTGTCATTCTCGTTGAGAAACGTCTGTTCGTAGGTGACGCCTGCCTTGATGTTGTTTTTGCCCTTGGCATACGAGATATCGGATCGAATGCCAGTGTTGGTGAGCGTTCGGTTCTGACCTACGGATTGCCTCTGCAAACTCGGAGGGCCAAGATCTGCAAATGGATTATTGCTGGGGTAGTAGTTGTAATCGTCGCGACGCACAAAGGCGCCCAGCGTAAATACGGCGTTTGTGCTAATGAGGCGCGTCCACGAAGGGGCGATGTTGAAAGTCCCAATCTTGGAGCGCTGGTCAGCAGAGCCAACTGTGACGCCAGGAATGAATCCTGTCGGAGTGCCGATGGGAACAACACCGTTGTAATTCTGGGCGGGTGGAAGAACTCCGCTCAGCCCGCTCCAGGCAGTTGCATTTTCGGCATCCAGCGAATTCGGGGTCTGGAACCAGCTTCGGCTGTAGCCGAGATTGAGATGAATCGAATCGCCCTGCGAGAGCTGATAGTCGATGCGGTCGAATAAATTCTGTTCGTTACCCTTGTCGTGAATTACCGCGAATTCCGGCGCGTCGAGAAACCGGCCGCTGTTCAGTCCGGCAACGGAAATAAAGTTTCCCCAGTTCTTTCCGCCATAGGCGAGATCGGCCGCCAGATTGGTCGAACCGAACGAACCGTAGGAAGTGGAGATGCTGCCGTGAGGAGTGGTCGATCCCTGGCCGGAGCGAGTGGCCGCTACGATCACGACGCTCGTCTTGCCTCCATATTCTGCGGGCGGCGCACCGGCGATGACTTCCATGGATTGAATCGCATCGACAGAAACCTGGTTGGAAAATGTCTTGCTCGACTGGTCAGTCATGGGCTGGCCGTCGATGGAGAATGAATTCTCGGCGTGGTCACCATAGCCGTGGATTTGACCGTCAGAATCGGAAGCGACGCCGGGCGTCGCCAATCCAACCAGCGTACTCATTGAAGACGACCCGCTGCCCATAGGCAGCTTGTCGATCAACTGTTTGTCCACGTCGGCGTGAAAGGTCGGATCGTTTTCCACCAGGTCGCCGGCGGCTTCCACCGAAACCGTAGTGGCCGAGGCAACTACTTGAAGATTGACTTGAGCAAAGGCTGGCACAACCGAACGCACCTCCACATCCTGCGCGCTCTTGGCGAAACCCTCGGCTGTCACCGTCATATGGTAGTTGTTAAACGGCACGTTCACGAAGGTGAAAGATCCCTTGGCATCGGTGGTAGTTTTGCGCTCAAAACCGGTGACGGGGTTATGAATTTCGACGACGGCATTCGAAACCACCGCGCCAGAGGGATCGAGCACGCTGCCGTTGATTGTTCCCGCGCTCCCGGATGACGGCGCCGCGGCCGCGTTCGTCGGCTCCGCGCTCAGCGTTCCGGCACTTAACATTACAGCTACCGTCGCCGCCAGGGTTGCCGCGGCCAGATAACTCTTATAAAGCGAATGCATGATTCCTCCAACAAAGGGTTCTGAGGCAAGTTCAATCGAGATCGACAGCTGATCAAGGTTGAAGAGTCGCGGGCCGTTTCGGAAATAGCTACGGGTCAGGCGCGGGCTCAGAACGCGGGTGGAGGACGAATGAACTGGGTGGTAGCTGGCCGGAAGGTCGGCGATACTTCGGCTACGAAAATCGCCAGTGGCGCGATGAATAAAACTGGCGCGGAGGCAGTCGTCTGGGTGCTGATTCCAGCGTGAGCGCCAGCGCAGATCGAACAGCTATGGCGGGCGGTAGCGGAGTTCTCATCGTTGTCATTGTGGGAGTGGGCGGCTTGAGCCATCCCCATCACACACATCAACGAGATCGCGAGCACACAGACAGCTCTAACGAATACGCCCCGATTGGAAGCACTGCTCGACATGCTATCTGGTAATTCTATCCTTAGATGGTCGTCCGCGGGAACTCGGCGCCCGGAAAATGAGCCTTCCGTAACCTATCGCGTGTCGGACGAGAACCATTGCCGGGATCGGGCGAGAACCAACAAAAGCACTATTACAGCCGCGAGCCTTCCTCGACAATCGAGACAATTGTTGTGTCAGCGCCGGCACATCGTCATGGTTGCGCCACCTGCGTCTTAATTCGATCTTGCCAATCGCCGTCTGCGCTCTGCGCGGGCGCCGAAGACAGACTCAGGGAGAAGTAGTTATGTCGGGACAAGTAATTCTGTATTTTGAAGATCAGGCGGATGCCCTCCGCTTTGCCTTAGCGGCTGGCTCTGTCATGGCAGGAGATGGAAGCTGCGCCACCGATAATCTGGTCCAAGAAACGACACGAGTCACGCGCATAAAGTTGGACGCCGCCAACAAGGGCGCCTCCGGGAAGAACAAGCATCCTGCAAATCCCCATGCCAACGGACAGGTAGCGTAGCTGCGGGCGCAGTCGTTTCCGCCGCGCCAAACGCTTAGCTCTGAATAAAGAGGCACCGTCGCATTAGAATGTCTGCTATGCCAACTGCTGAACAGGCGTCCTCTTCGTCGTTGTCTTCTTCATCCTTATTTTCGTCTGCGTCGCTTGATCTCGACTGGGTGCGCGCGCAGTTCCCGGCGCTCGCGCAGAAAGTGAATGGGCAGCCCGCTGTTTTTCTCGACGGCCCTGGCGGGACGCAGGTGCCGCAGCGAGTGATCGACGTGATTGCCGATTATCTTTCGCGGAATAACGCGAACACCGGCGGTGCCTATCTCACCAGCCGCAACACCGACCGGATGATTGCTGAAGCGCGGGCGGCGATGGGCGACTTCCTGAATTGCGACGCCGAGGAAATCGTCTTTGGACAGAATATGACGACGTTGACTTACGGTATGAGCCGCGCGCTTGGGCGCGATTTGGGGCCCGGCGACGAAATCGTGGTTACGCTGCTCGACCATGATGCAAATTTTTCTCCCTGGAAGGCGCTGGAAGAAAAAGGCGTAACCATACGGGCGGTGAAGTTCAATGAAGCAGATTGCACGCTCGACGTGGACGACCTGGCAGCGAAGATCGGCGAGCGCACGAAGATCGTGGCGGTTGGCTATGCGTCGAACGCGGTGGGAACGATCAACGATGTTGCAGAAGTGGTGCGACTGGCGCGGCGAGTGGGAGCGCTGAGTTATATCGACGCCGTCCACTACGCTCCGCATGGAGCGATTGATGTGCGTGCGCTTGATTGCGATTTTCTAGTTTGCTCGACTTATAAATTTTTCGGGCCGCACATGGGAGTGCTTTATGGCAAGCGCGAGCATTTGAAAAGATTGCGGCCCTATAAGGTCAGGCCGAACACCGACAATATTCCAAACTGCTGGGAGTGGGGCACGCTCAATCACGAGTGCATCGCTGGGATTAAAGCTTGTGTGGATTATTGGGAAGAGCTTGGACGGCGCGGTAATCCCGCGCCTGCGAGCCGACGCGCCGCGATTCTCGCGGCACATGCGTCGATTCATCAGCATGAACGCAGGATGATAGAGAAGATGATCGCTGGCCTGTTGGCGATTCCGGGATTGACGCTCTATGGCATCAGCGATCCGCAGCGCTTCGACAGTCGTTGCGCGACATTTGTGGTCCGCATCGAAGGCCACACGCCGCTGGAACTGGCGACAAAGCTGGGCGAGCGCGGCTTCTTCACGTGGGATGGAAATTATTACGCGCTGAATCTCACTGAGCAGTTAGATGTGGAGCGGCTCGGAGGATTTTTGCGGATCGGGCTGGTGCACTACAACACGATGGAGGAGGTGGAGAGGTTGCTTGCGGCGCTGCGGGAGATTGCCAGATGAGCCAACGAAGACTCTAAGAGAAAACATTCGCCCCTCAATTCACACTTTCGCCGTGCTCTATGAGGTCCTGTATCTCAACCCGATCCCAGCATCCTCGAATTTTCTCTTCAGGCGGATTCAACGAGTAGATTTCACCGGTCTCCTTGTCTCGATACCACTCCAGTTTCGGCGAAAATCGGCTAGGCTTCATCACGGGAACCTGTTCGACGTACCCTCTTGAAATCGCCTCAGACAGCATCCGGCGTAGTTCCCGGTATTCCCAATCCGAATTAAAGTGTCGCGTCTCGTGCATCTCCTTAAAGATTCCCATTGATTGCACCACCTCTGCTCAGTTCTTCCGGTGGATTTCCTCGACCGAATTTTCTTTTCCTACTAACGCCAACTTCGCAATCCCAATAAACAGCCCGTGTTCGACGATGCCCGGAGTGTCGCTTAACTCCCGCGCCAATCCCGCCGGGTCCTCAATCTTTCCAAAATTGCAATCGAGAATCTGATTGCCGTTGTCGGTGATGAAAGGACTGCCATCGGGCTTCGTTCGCAACTTGGGCATCGCGTCTAGCAATACGATTTTCTTTTCGATCACGGTTCGCGCAAACGCAATGATTTCGACCGGCAACGGAAACTTGCCTAGCGTCGCAACAACCTTCCCCGCGTCGACCACTACCACCATTCTTTTCGAAGCGGTGGCGATGACTTTCTCGCGGGTCAGCGCGCCGCCTCCGCCTTTGATCAGGTTGAGTTTGGGATCGACCTCATCGGCTCCGTCGATGGTGATATCGATCTCGGGGTGGTCATCGAGGGTGGTCAGCGGAATGCCGACGGAGCGCGCCAAGTCGGCGGTGCGCACGGAGGTTGGGATTCCGATGATTTTCAGTCCGGCCTTCACGCGCTCGCCCAGAGCCACTACAGCGAAGCAGGCGGTCGAGCCAGTGCCTAATCCGACGATGTCGCCATCGCGAACAAGCGTTGCTGCGGCACGACCTGCGGCTTCTTTTTCTTGTTCATTCGCCATTGATTAACCTGGTGAAACTCAGAACGATCGAGGGCACACTCACTTATTGTAAATTTCGATGTACACGAGGTAGCCGGCCAAGACTAATCCGAAGAGTCCCAGCAGGTAGGATACAAAATCGATGACGAAGCCGGCGGGCTCAAAGCTATTGGACTCGAGTTGCAGCTTGGTTATGCGGTAGCGCCTTAGGCCAGCGAGGATCAGCATGACTCCTCCGACGGTGGAGATGATACCGAGCCAGGTGGTGAGGCCGGGTGTGGCGGTGGAGCGCCCTTCAAACTTCAGGAATTCGCGCAGCGCGATGGAGAAGCGGCCGATGGCGAATCCAAAGATGATGGTGGCGACGCCGGTTCGCACCCAAGCCAGAAAGGTGCGTTCATTGGCAAGGTGATCGCGGGCGCGATTCGGATTGGAATTGTCGGGCATGTTTGACAACCGAGTCTAGCAGCCGGCCATTATTCCACAGCCTTCTGAATGAGCGCACTAACACCCGAGATATTCTTCAGCAGGTCGAAGGGAAAGCCATGCCGTTGCTGAAGATACTCCGGCGAATTGTACGAGAGCCAGACCTGCCCCTTTTCGTCCTGCCAGGCGAGCGCTTTCAGCGGAAGGTCGATAGCAAGCCGGGGCGCGGCGACCATCAGAGGCGTGCCGCCCTTCGGACTGCCGAAGATCAACAACTGCGTCGGGCGCATTTCGAGGCCAGCCTTCTCCGCTTCTCCGCTGTGGTCGATGAGCGCAAACACTGTCATGTCCTTGTCTTTGAGGATCGCCCGCAGTCGGGCCAGCGTGTCCGGCACAGAGTAGCGACTGGGCACGTCAATGATTCCGTTGTCCATAGGGCATCTCCAATTTGTGCGAAGTGCGTATTCGAGTGACTCGAGTACTTTCGTTTCGCAAGTTCCTTCGGATGAATCGACCACACGCGGCAGATCATCCGTTATTCTATAGAAGATACTTATGGCAACTTCAACTCGCAATGCCACCGGGAGAGCAACTCGCACGATCTCATCTTCATCAGGCTTAACTGCATCTGGCTCAACTCCATCGGCCTCAACTCCGTCTATTTCAGAGAATTACGAACGCGAACGCGTTTTTAATCTCTTTCGTCAATACGGGTATCTGGAGGCGGAACTGAATCCGCTGGGCCTGTTGCCTCCGCAGCCGCATCCTGATCTCGCGATCGACAATGACTATGCGCGGGTGGCGCGGCGCATTTATTGCGGCAGCGTGGGCGTGGAATTCATGCACATTGCCGACCCGGAACGCCGGCGTTGGATTCAAGAACGAATCGAAGCCGACGCGGCCGCCATCGTCATTGATCAGCAACGCGCGCTGGATTTGTTGGTGCGCGCTGACCTGTTTGAGCAGACATTGCAGCAGCGCTATTTGGGCAACAAGCGCTTTTCACTCGAAGGCGGCACATCGCTGCTGCCCGCAATCGATCAGGTTCTGGATGTGGCCGGCGAACTGGGTGCCGTCGAACTGGTGATGGGCATGAGCCATCGCGGCCGGCTCAATATGGTCATTCACGTGGCCAATCGTCCGGCCGAAGAGGTCTTTGCCGAGTTTGAGGATGTCGATCCGCGCAGCGTCCTGGGATCGGGCGACGTGAAATATCACATGGGCGCGACCGGCGAGTATGTCACGAAGAACGGGAAGAAAATTCATATCCATCTGGCGTCGAATCCGAGTCACCTCGAGGCTGTCGACCCGGTGACTGTTGGGCGCACGCGCGCCAAGCAAGATCGTGCTGGAGAAGGCGGGCGGGCAAAATATCTGCCGCTTCTAGTGCACGGCGATGCGGCATTCGCTGGACAGGGCATCACCGCCGAGACGATGAATTACGCCGATCTCAGCGGCTACACCGTGGGCGGAACGATTCACTTCATCGTTAATAATCTGATCGGCTTCACGACCAATGCCCGCGAAGAGCATTCCTCGCGCTTCTCGGCGCAACTGGCGCGTCGGCAAGCGATTCCTATTTTTCACGTCAATGGCGAAGACGTCGACGCGGTGATGCGGATCGCGCGCATGGCAACCGAGTACCGATATAAGTTCGGCACCGATGTAGTCGTCGATCTCATCGGCTATCGGCGCCACGGGCATAGCGAAGTGGACGATCCTACCGTGACTCAGCCGCTGATGTATAAGGCGATCAAGGAGCATCCGCCGCTTTATAAGATTTACGCGAAAGGCATCGGCTTAGATGATGACAACATCGCCGAGCGTGCGCAGTCGATAAAGAAGGAATACGAAGCGGCGCAGAAGGCGGCGACGAAATTTACCAAGAAGCCGTTGTTGCGCGATCTGCCGAAGTATTGGGACAACTACTTCGGAGGCCGCTACAAAGCGCAATTCGAGCAGCCCACCGGCATAGCGCGCGAAGAGTTGGTCGAACTCACCGAGCGTTTGACCACGTATCCAGAGGGTTTCCACATTCATCCCAAGGTAAAGAAGTTGCTCGAGCAGCGGCAGGAGATGGGGACGGGCAAGAAACCGGTCGACTACGGAATGGCTGAGGCACTGGCTTTTGCCAGCCTCGTGAAGCAAGGCATTCCAGTGCGACTCAGCGGGCAGGACTCGCGGCGAGCAACTTTCAATCAGCGGCATTCGGTGCTGATCGATGTGGAAGATGAGTCGGAGTATGTTCCACTGCGCCACATCGCAACTGGCCAAGCTGCGTGCGACATCTATAACTCGACGCTTTCGGAAGCCGGCGTGATGGGATTTGAATACGGCTACAGCCGCGATTATCCGGAGGCTCTGGTGCTCTGGGAGGCGCAGTTTGGCGATTTTGCCAATGTCGCGCAGGCGGTGATCGATCAGTTTGTATGTGCGGGTGAAGATAAGTGGAACCTCTTGTCTGGGCTCGTGCTGTTATTGCCCCACGGCTATGAGGGCCAGGGGCCGGAGCATTCGAGCGCGCGCATTGAACGATTTTTGCAGCTGGCGGCGCGCGACAACATCCAGATCTGCCAGCCTTCAAATGCGGGCCAATATTTCCATCTGCTGCGGCGGCAGGCCCTTCGCAAGTGGAGGAAGCCGCTGGTTGTCTTCACGCCGAAGAGCATGCTGCGGCATCCGGATGCGCTCTCTCCGCTAGAGGATCTAACGCATCAGAAATTTCTGCCGGTAATTCCAGACAGCGAAGTGCAGGATGCCAAGCGGATTCTGCTTTGCACCGGCAAGATTGGCCACGAATTGCGCACGGAGCGCCAGAAGCGCAAAGAAAAAGATAACGATGACGGCAGCACAGCGATTGTTTTCCTGGAGCAGATGTATCCCTTCCCGGAAGCTGAGCTCGCGGCCGAGTTCGAGCGCCACAGTTCGGCGCGAGACATCGTTTGGGTGCAGGAAGAGCCGGCCAACATGGGAGCGCTCTCTTATATGCTGCCGCGCTTGAGGCACATCGCGAACGATCGGCCCGTCCATTCAGTGAAACGATCTGGAAGCGCCAGCCCGGCGACCGGGTCGGCCAAGGCGCACGAGGTCGAGCAGAAGACCTTGTTAACGCTGGCGTTTACGATGGTGGACTGAAGCGGGTGCCGCGGATGGACAGACAGCTGAATATCGTAGTGGATTTTAGAGTTGGCAGACGCCGAGGTCGGTTTGCATTTTAGAGACTTCCCATCCCAGCGAATTGCCGGTGCTCGGCTTGATCTTTTTGCCCTGTAAGGTCAGGCGCTCGCCCGGCTTTATTCCCGCGATATCGCCTGAAAGCGTGTATGTCCGGTCGTTCTTTTCGTCGCTCACAGTCATCCCGTTGGGCGTGGGTTTCACGCATCCAGTAATCGTGCGTTTCCGGGAATAATGAATGGCTACGATCGCGACGACTGCCACCGCCGCAACCACGCCGACAATAACACCAACGATTGTTCCGGTGCCTACACCACCGATTGTGCCACTGTCAGCGTGGGCAGGCTTGCAGAGGATGAAACTCAGAACAAAAACCAACAATCCAGCGAGGAATTTTGAGGCCATGTTGTCCCTTGACGTGGGTGGTGTCGACGGGCGTCACATGGTACCACTTTCCTGAACTGAAGTGGTCATCCCCACAGGCGGACCCACGGGGTGTGCCCCGTTTCTATTGCGAGAGGCGGCGTAGTTTATGGCCAGCGCTTAGCGGCGTCTTCCCATCCCGCGACCCTTGCCGGGGCGCTAGTTCCCTGGGCAGCAACGACTGGCGGAATTCTCACTGGTTGCGGCGGTGGAGCTGCAGTCAAACTAGGCTTGAGAGCTTCCATCTGCTGCTCTTTCTCGTCGGAAAGCAGCGGAGCGGCGACGCGCAAGGCTTCGACTTCTTTTTCCAGCCGGGTCAGTTCCAGTTCCTTCTGCCTTAAAACCTCATAGACATTCTTCATGCTTGGCCACCTGTCTGTAGTAACAAACGATTAAGCGCAGAGTATGGCTTCGAAAGGCGCTTTGTCAAGGAAAACGGCACTTTTGAGTGCATGAATGGTTATCGAATCGGCGCTATCGAAAGACAACCACCGCGACCAGAATACCCAGAATCAAGACCACAATCGCCAGCAGGTTGACGTGGTCGGCCAGCCACGATTCCTGCGCAGGGGCGGCATTTGCCAGGAAGGCAGGTATGAATTCGGGTTGCGTGCCCTCGGCGGGCGCTAAGTTGGACGCGTGCTCGGCTCCGGCGGGCGCGACTGCCGGTTGCACACTCTCGCTCCTATTTTGCTGCCGTTCGCGCTCGCGCTCTTTCTCCTCCAACGTTTTCTTCTCGGTGTCCTTCTTCTCGCAATCGAGGCATAGGGTTCGGCCCTCGGAAACAGGAAACCCGCACGCAGCGCACTTTTGCACTCGCCGCATCGCCTCGGGAACCGCAGCGGCAGCAACGTCGGCAGGCTCGGACGGTGGCAGAGTTACTGTGGGTGGCGTCATGCTGGGTGGCGCCATGCTGGGTGGCGTCACGCTCGGAATAGAAACGACAGGGGCGTCGACGACCGCTTGAGTTACGACCGGGAGGGCAACCGGAGGTTCAGAAATACCTGGAGCAGTGCTGGAGAGAGTCGGCGGAATTTCTGCAGCAGGAGACAGGCTGGTCTCAGCAGGCGCCGCGCTCGCCGCGGAACTTGCAACCGTCGTATCCGGTTCGCGCCGGACGACGGCTGGCACAAACTTCTCGCGTTGTTCCGCCAGATCAAGCGCGGTCACGGTGAGCGCAGCCATGCGCTCCAGAGCGATCAGGTCGCGCTCCTCGAAGGCGTAAGGATGATCGGAAAAGAGCTCGAAGAGCCCGCGCACCTCGCCATTTTTCCGCAGCAAGGGCAACACCACGATGGATGCAATGCCCAACGTGCGGCAAGCGTCGAGATTCACACGCGGATCAGACTCGGCATTATCGCAGCGCAGCAATTGGCGCCGCGCGATGCTCTCGCCCGTCAGTCCGGAGCGAACCTGGAGCCGCGCACCGACGCTCGGCGCCGAAGCGCCCGCGCTGGCGCGACACACCATCTCGTCACCTTGCGGCAAGGCGAGAGCCGCTCCGGTAGCGCCGGTTATGTATTGCGCCCGGTCGACGAGCAATTGGAGGGCTGAGTCTAACTCTGTATCCGCAAGCACGCGGTTGCCATTGGTGAGATCGCTATCTGAGCCCAACGGCCCGGCTGATCTTTCGTCGCTGGTCGTTTGCTCTAAGCGATCTGGCTCTAGGCGATCTTCGGGTTGGGCGGATCCGTGCATGAACAAAGTTACTGCCAAACATCGCGCTTCGCCGAATCGAGAAGGCGGAGAGTTTATTGCGAAGGGGCTGAATTGAGTCTCGCCTTGGAGACTCAGACTGTCAAGGGCCGGCAGCGTTGGATATTGGAAGAGGTGACGTACTCTTTAGAAGACTGGCTGTCCATTTACCTGCATTTTTTTCAGGTTAAATTCCTGGAGAATTCGTTGCTGTCCGATGACGTTGACTTTGGGGTGAATAAACTCCACGGCAATTTTCTCATTCGAATTAAGCTGTTGTGGGCGAGGGAAAGTGAACTGAAAGGTATTTTCCTTGACGCTGTACTCGAGCAAACTCAGCCTTTGTTTGCCCGCATCCAGAAACGTCGACATGGCCAGCGTCGCGAGGTTCTGACGCCCCCAATAGGCTCGCAGTACGCCCTCATAGTCTTGCACATTGGTTTTGAAGGTTACGGCAACCACGACATGGTCGGGAAACTTGACCGCCAGGAATTTACTGGCATTGGCGTCAAAGGCTGCTTTTTGATCAGCACTCATGGCATCATAGTGCGACTTAAGTTGGAAGGAACGGACCTGCGCCTCTCGAATTGGCTCCGCCGAACGGAATTGCAGAGTGTAGCTAATCGTGGGGTTGGTTTCCATTTCACCGCGATATTTAGTGTTCGTAGGGCGGTCGCCACTGGTTATATCCGTCTGAACACTGCCCAAAGATAAGGTCGTGGCCCAGGGCGATTCTTCGAGCATGCGGTCCGTTTCTTTCGCCGACCAATGGTCATAAGCTTTCTCTATCCAGAAATCGGCCGCCAACGCAACCGGCCCGACGAGCGAAACCACCAGGACTAGAGAAGTAAATTGATAGAGGGCGCGTTTTGCAGGCACATCAACCTCCGTTTTGACGCGAAGACGGGCAGCACTACCGGAGTAGGAAGACCGGCCCTTGACAGTTCTCATCTTAATCTTGGCTTTTCGCTAGTTGCGATTCGCTTCCAGCCGAGCATGGTAGCCCTTGCGAGCCCGCACCTGCAACCGTTTTCCGCCTTTTTCGGCGACAATACTGATCATGCGATAGCGCCCATCTGGCTGGAAGTCAGCAGGTCGATAGGCGATGAAGTAGCGACTTCGGATTAAATCGTGGAGCTTATCAAAGGACTTGCCGAGAGTGAGAATATCGCCGGGAAACAATGCCTCGCCTCCACTGCGCTCGGCAAGTAATTCCAAAACCTTGTCGGCATCGGTTTTGTCGCCACGATCCTCTCTGGTGCTCACCGTGTAAATCGTGACTCCGGTCTTCTCCGCGGCCTGAATGCTCTGCTTCAGGCTGCCACGGCTGGAATTATCTTCACCGTCGCTCAAAATCACCAAAACTTTTGCAACATGCTCGTCCTCGGGATAGGCTGCCAGCTTCCAACATGCGCTAGACACGGCGTCGAACAGAGCTGTGCCTCCACCATTAGTCAACTTGTCAATGCCCTTTCCCAGCTGACCTGCGTCCGCGCTGAAGTCTTGGGTGATCGTCGTGTCATTGGCAAAGCCTGCCACGAAGGCGAGGTCGGAGGCGCCGCTTAACATCTTCTCAACGAACTGAGCGGCCGCATGCTTTTCAAACGAAAATCGGTCGTGCACCGAACCGCTCGTGTCAATCAGCAGAGCAAGCCGTAGTGGAAGCTTGGACTGCGGAGCAAACTGCAAAACCTTTTCTGGGGGCTTGTTGTCATCGCGGACCTGGATATTGGACCGTTCCAGATCGTTCACCATGTGTCCGTGGTTGCTGACGGCAAAAAACAGCGTCACTTCGTCCACATTCTTGTGGATTGTGAATGTGCCCGTGCCGCCGACATCTAGAGATGCATCGGAGATCGCGGACGCATTCCCGCCCGCGCTAGCTGCGTTCGATTCGGCCAGAGAATCGCAATCGCCGCAGCTTCGATCGTCGGCCTCATCCCCCAATGCGCTTAACTGCGCCTTCAAGCGATCGGTGTTAGGGAAGGTTTCGGTGCGGACGGAAGCAACGAGCGGTGTTGCAACCGGAGAATTGGCAGCCCTTGCCGCTACGACGCCCTTATTGTGTGTGAGAGCAGTCAAATTTTGGCGGGCCACCGGAGCAAAGGCGTTAGTGGGGTCTTCGCTTAGAAATAATCCCAACTCCCGCTCCATGGCTTCAAAATCATGCAGCGCCATGGCCGACGACGCCGCAACATAATGTACGTTGGCCATTCCCTTGTGATCGGCAGCGTGCACGCGCCGAGCGGTTTCTAAGGAATGTTCGTAGTCATGAGCTCCGTTTTGCGCATACGCCAAAATAAAGAGGACCCGGGAATCTTTGGGCCGAAGGGAAGCAGCTTTCTCAAGAGCTGATTGCGCGCCGTTAAAATCCTTCAACGACAATGCCAGCTGCCCCAGATGAATGAAGGACCCTGGAAACTTGTCATCTAACTTAGCGGCCGCTTCGAACTCGCTCCGGGCGTGGACAGGATCTTCTTGATCAACATAGGCAAGCCCTAAACCCACATGCGCTGAAACGAAGTTCGGGTAATCAACGATCGCCTTTTGCATATACTTGATGGCTTCTTTCGAGTTCTGCCCTTTGAGTAGTGAATTGCCGCGGTTGTATTCCTCTACGGCTTTGTTGGGAGCATCCAGATCGAGCGCCGATACGACCCCGGAATCAACCAGTTCCTGATCCAGCGCCTTCTGATGCGCAGTAAACCTGGCTTTCTTGTTCATCTGATCCAGATACATTCCCGCGAAGTCAATCTGCGCGAAGGCGGAATCCGGACCGGCGTTCATATAGGGCAACTGTGCAAGCAGAGAGATATCACCGCATGCCGACAATGCAATGATCCACACTAGGAGCCGCTTCACAAACCGTGAAGGAGAAAATTGGCGCGCAAAATGCACAAGACCCACCCTGACCGCCAACGATTGTATCGCAATTTACGCGGCCCCTTGTCACTTTTCCATGCGTGCTCAACAACTATTTTCGATTTCGTCTATCGAAATCTATCGACGGGCGACGGTTTGGAAGCCGCGCTAAGTCGACCTAAGGGCTAAAAATACGAGGCAGAGAAGATGAAAGAGGGCGCGCTATGTGAAACTTATTGCGCTTTATCTTCCTTGTGTCGCAGCCATTCGATGAACATCTGTTCCTTGGGCTTGTCGTAGGCCATGAGCAGGTGGCGGATGCTGCGTCCGCTGACGAAGTGGCAGACTTCTTCCGCCAGATTCTTGGCATGATCGCCCGCGCGCTCGAGAGATTGGGTCATGAAGATTACTTGGAGGCTGGCGTGACGCGCGACATTTTCCGGGTTCTCGATGTGGCGCAGGAAGATGATATTTCGCAGGCGGTCCATCTCCGCATCGGCGCGCAACACGTCGATTGCTTTCTTAACATCTTTTTGAGAAAACGACTGGCCTACGTCGGCTAGCATTTTTTCCAGGACGGTTGCCATGTGGGTCAAATCGCGAGCGTCCTGCGAGTCAAGCCGCCCGCCCGCTGCCTGCGCACTGGTGGCGAAACTCAGGAGCAAATCGCCGATGCGCTCTAGTCCGATCATCACTTTCATGCACGCCAGCAACTGACGTGTCTCATCCTCGGGCACGTGGCTGATGGTCGTGGTCACGCCGGAATCGACTTCTACGTCGATGGCATCGAGATCTTTTTCACACTGACGTATGGCATTCAGGCGAGACATCGATCCGGTGGCAATTCCCTCAGCCGCTATGGCAGCGGCTTGGCGGGCCAGTTCGCAGGCTTCGACCGTGCGTTGCACCAGGCCTGAATGCGAGGGCTCAGGCGTTTTGACGCTGGCTGTACTCATAGGGATAACCGCCTAATTGCTCGATGCCAGAAAGTGTGCCACACATCTTGTGAAAAGCATAATTCCCGGCCTCCCGGGGTAGGTTACAGACCGGTGAATTTCTTGTTATCCCTCAGGGAAATTGGGCCCGCGACCAACGTCCGGCCGGTTTGGCAACAAAGCGTTTGCCGGAGTCTTCTATCGTATATCGTACGTTTACTGTTCAGTACGCGGTGCTGTCTTCGCACGCAGTCAAGGTAAAAAGAAAGCTCGAGCCATGGTTAAGTTCACTCTCGGCGTGAATCGTTCCGCCATGCGCCAGCACAATGTGCTTGGCAATAGCCAGTCCCAGCCCGGTACCGCCTGATTCTCGCGAGCGCGCTTTATCAACGCGGTAGAAGCGCTCAAAAAGCCGCGGCAGATGCTCGGAGGAAATGCCCGGCCCGAAATCTCGCACATAGAATTCGACGCCTCTCTCGGCGGCGCGCGCCCCGAGAATGACCTTTTTCCCCGAGGCCGCGTACTTTAACGCATTTTCAATCAAGTTGGAAAAAACCTGATGAATCGCTTCGCGATCCGCATTCACATCGCCGGTGCCGACGGCATTCTCAATCGCCAGCTCAGCTCCGTAAGAACGCGCCACCTCGCGGAAACTCTCGAGAGCATCCTGCAGCAGTTCTTCGGCGCTCACCCGCTGCATGTCGAACCTGTGCTCACCCGATTCAACTCTCGCCAGTGTGAGCAGATCTTCAGTGAGCCTCGACATGCGAGCCGCGTTCTTGCGGATGATCTCCAGAAAATCGCGGACGTGATTATCGACCAGCGCTCCGTCAAGCAGCGTCTCCGTGTAACCCTGGATCGAAGTCAGGGGCGTGCGCAGTTCGTGAGAGACGTTGGCGATAAAATCGCGGCGGCTCTTCTCCATGCGTTCCGTCTCAGTAAGATCGCGCAACACGGCCACGGCGCCGCCTCCGGGCATGGGTGCAGCGGTTACGTCGAAGATGCGTCCCGCGGCAATTGTGTTCGAGCGCGCCGATGTGACCACCTGCTCGCGCGCTGCTTTGCGAATCGCATCCAGAAAATCGGGGTCACGCACGCTATCGATCAGCGGAGCATTGAGCCGCGGAGTGCGCGGAACCAGACGATTCATACCGCGATTGGCCCACTGCACCCGGCCATCAACATCAACCGCAACCACTGCGTCCTGCATGCTGTCGAGCAGCGTTTCCAGTTCGCGCTGGCTGGTTTGAACGCGGGCATAACTTTCCTCCACGCCGCGGGTCGTTTTATCGAGCGCAGCCGCCACCTGCCCGATCTCATCAGTTGAGGTAGATGCGATTCTGGCTGCCAGATCGCCGCCGGCCACACGCTCAGCAAAATTGACGATCCGCTCCAGACGCCGACCCATATATTGGGAAGCCGCGGCCGCGACGATCAACGCGAAAACGAAAGCGGCCAGCGATCCCCAGAACAGAGCCACGGCGAGCGGACGATCGGTTGTTTCCATTTCGGTTAGCGGATAGGCCAACCGCACAGCTCCTCCCGAAACCGGCGCGGCTACATACAAGAAGGGAACGCCCAAGGTTTGACTGTTGCGCTCATCCACACCAACTTTGCCGCTGAGCGCGGAGATAATTTCCGGACGATGCACATGATTCTCGGCCACGCTCGGATCGGCCTCTGAGTCGGCGAGCACCTGGCCCGTCGGATCAACCACGGTGGCGCGCGCGCCCGCCGCCTGTCCCTCTTGCGCGGCGATATCAGCCAGCGAGTGTTGACGGTCCGACTCGACGTGTAAGGCGAACATCAAGGTTTTCTGTTGCAGATTGCGCTCGATCTGCTCGCGCAGAGTGCGCTCCCACACGTTGTGCACGGTCCATTGCAACGCGACCGCGCTCGCACCGATCACCAGCAGAAACACAAACATCAATTTGAAGAAGATGCGACTTCTCAACGCGCAACCTCAAACCGGTAGCCCGCGCCCCGCACCGTCTTGAGGTAGCGCGGGTTCTCGGGGTCGGGCTCAATTTTTTCGCGGATGCGCCGCACATAGACGTCCACCGAGCGCGGCGTCACATAAGCCGTGTCGCGCCACACCGAATCAAGCAACTGGTCGCGAGTAAAGACGCGCCCCGCGTGCCGCATGAAGTGGTCGAGCAATCGGAACTCGGTGGCGGTGGTCGGAACCTGCCGGCCCCGGACGGTTAAGGTCATTGCGCCGGGATCAATGTGCACTTCATCAATCCTCGTCGGCAACGGCGGCAAGGGACGTTCGAAACGCCGCAGCACTGCCTTCACTCGAGCCACCAGTTCGCGCGGACTGAAAGGTTTGGGGATATAATCGTCGGCTCCCAATTCAAGGCCGAGCACGCGATCCGCTTCGCCACTCTTCGCCGTCAGGAAAATAACTGGAATAGACGCAAGCGACACCGACTGGCGAATCTGGCGGCAAAGTTCCAATCCGTCTTTCCCGGGCACCATGATGTCCAGGAGAAATAGCGCCGGACGCTGTCTCTCAGCATCGACCACGACCTGGTTGCCGGTGGAGTAGAGCCGAACATTGAAGCTCGCGCCTTCCAGATGATGGCGCACCAGGCGAGAAATATCCGGGTCGTCTTCGACCACATAGATCGTAGGCTTCACGCGACCATTGTAGCTGGGAATTGTGTTGATTCTATAAAAGATGAAGTTAATGGCTGGGTTAGTGCGGTATGTCGCCGCTAGAGGAGCGCCGGGACGGCGGCGCTACATTGACCACGTTCAAATCACAACTTTAAATTCTTCAGATAGTCGCGGAATTCTCCGCCCAGATCTTCGCGCTTCAGCGCGAACTCGACTGTAGCTTTCAGGAATCCCAGTTTATCTCCTGTGTCGTGGCGGCGGCCTTCGTAGACGTAGGCGTAGAGCTTTTCACGCTGGAGCAGCCCACGAAGCCCATCGGTGAGTTGCAGTTCGCCGCCCGCGCCAGGCTTGATGTTTGAGAGGGTGTCGAAAATCGTCGGCGTCAGGATGTAGCGGCCGATCACCGCCAGATTCGAAGGGGCATCTTCGCGCTTCGGCTTTTCTACCAGATCAAGCACTTCATAGAGCTTTCCACCAGAGCCTTCGACCTCTTTCGCTTTGATCACTCCATAAGAAGAAATCGCCGGGCCCTCGACTACCTGTGTAGCAATCACCGAACAATGTTTTTCGTCGAAGACATTCATCAACTGCTTAAGTACCGGCACTTTTGCGTCGATGACGTCATCGGCAAGCAAAGTCGCAAAGGGTTCATCGCCAATAAGTTCTCGCGCGGTGAGTACGGCGTGCCCCAGGCCAAGTGCCTCTTTCTGGCGCACGTAGGCGACGTAGATCATGTCGGAAATCTGGCGTACGATTTTGAGCAGATCGTTCTTGCCCTTTTCTTCGAGCATCTTTTCCAGTTCGTAGCTGACGTCGAAGTGATCTTCGATGGCGCTCTTACCGCGGCCGGTAATAATGATGATCTGGTCGCATCCGGCGGCCACGGCCTCTTCCACGCCATATTGAATGATGGGCTTGTCGACCAGCGGCAGCATCTCTTTCGGCTGCGCCTTGGTGGCGGGGAGGAAGCGAGTGCCTAACCCGGCGGCGGGGAAAATGGCTTTGCGGACGGACCTGATCTTGCGCCGGTCGCCAGTTGTTCGTCGTTCTTGCGTCGGTTTCATCGCAGATTATTGTAACTGTTCTGGCGTTTACGCCTCGCGCACGACTTCCTCGCGAGCAGCTAGTTCTTCCAAAAGATCGCGCAGCGTTTGCAGAATACCTTCCGCGCTGTCGATTTTGATAGAGAATTTCAGCGTGCCGTCGGGAGTAAACTGCGTGCCGCGCTGCGACGCAACAAAGCGCGCCAACTTCTCCGCATCGATCGAGGCATTCGGGCTGAACTTGATGCTCACGAACTCGCGTTTTCGTTCAATTGCGGTTGCGCCCACTCGCATCGCCTGTAATTTGAGCGCGGCGTAATCGAGCAGGTTGCGAACGGCGCGCGGCGTCTCGCCGTAGCGATCGATCAACTCTGAACGTACATCGTGCAATTGCGATTCGGTCTCAACGCCGGCGACACGCTTGTACATGCGCAGGCGCTGGTTCTCTTCCTTTATATAGTCGGAGGGGATGCGGATGTTGAGGCCGAGATTGAGCTGAATTTCCGTGACCTCAACGCCCGACTCACCCTTCATCTCGCGCACGGCGCGCTCCAGCATTTGCGTGTAAAGCTCAAAGCCTACGGCTTCGATGTGGCCGCTCTGTTCGCCGCCGAGCAGATTACCTGCGCCGCGCAATTCGAGATCGAGGGCCGCTATCTTGAAACCCGCGCCGAGATCGGAAAATTCTTTGAGCGCGGCAAGACGGCGGCGGGCGATCGGCGTCAATTCAATTTCCGAGGGCAACAGCAGATATGCGTAGGCGCGCCGATTCGAGCGGCCAACGCGTCCCCGGAGCTGGTAAAGCTCCGACAGACCGAGCCGCTCGGCGCGATTGATCAGGATCGTATTGCAGAGCGGAATGTCCAGGCCGTTCTCGATAATCGTAGTCGAGACCAGAATGTCGGCTTCGTGATGCATAAATTTCAGCATCACTTTTTCGAGTTCCCCTTCGCCCATTTGCCCATGGCCCACGGCGACCCGCGCGTTTGGGACCATGGATTGAAGTTTGGCCGCAATTTCCCAGATGGTATCGACGCGGTTATGCACGAAATACACCTGGCCACCACGATCAAGTTCCTGTTCGATCGCCGACTGGATGAGCTTTTCGTCCCAACTGGCGACGACGGTCTGAATCGCCATTCGGTCTTTGGGCGGGGTTTCGATTACGCTCATGTCGCGCAGGCCGACCAATGACATATGTAGTGTGCGTGGAATTGGCGTTGCCGACATGGTGAGCACGTCGACTTGGGTACGCATCTGCTTGATGCGTTCTTTGTGGCGGACTCCGAAACGCTGCTCTTCGTCGACAACTAACAGGCCGAGGTCAGCAAACTTCACATCTTTTGAAAGCAGGCGATGGGTGCCGATCAGAATGTCGACTTTGCCCGCCTCGACTCTCTGCAGAATTTCTTTGACCTGCTTCGGCGTGCGAAAGCGGCTGATCATTTCGACCGTGAGCGGAAAGGGGGCGAATCGTTGCTTGAAAGTTTCGTAGTGCTGGAAGGCGAGAACGGTCGTCGGCGCCAGCACGGCGACCTGCTTGTTGTCGCTTAAGGCCTTGAAAGCGGCTCGCATCGCCACTTCTGTCTTGCCGTAACCGACGTCGCCGCAGAGCAGACGATCCATGGGAAGCTGCGACTCCATATCACGTTTTACATCGGCGATAGCCTGCGCCTGGTCGTCAGTCTCGTTAAATTCGAATGAGTCTTCGAATTCTTTCATCCATTCCGTATCCGCCGGGAAAATGTGACCGCGCGCCGACTGGCGCTGCGCGTAGAGCTTGAGCAACTCGTCGGTCATATCCTTCATCGCCTTGCGCACGCGCGCTTTGGTCTTGCCCCACGCGGCGCTGCCGAGATGATTGAGGACGGGCTTCGCACCCTCAGACGAACGATACTTCTGTACTAGGTCAAGGCGCGTTAGCGGAACGTAGAGGCGCGCCGCTTCGGCATATTCGAGCAGCATGAATTCCGCGGTGCCGTCGCCCTGGTTAATTTCTTTCAGCCCGTGATATTGGCCGATGCCGTGCTCGACGTGGACGACGTAATCGCCGACCTGCAAATCGCGGAAGTCGGAAAGAAAGGCAGAGACTTTCGATTTCTGACGCTGCGGCCGCGAAGCAACAAGATCCGATTCGTCGAACAGATCGCGTGCGCCAAAGATCGCAAGGTGCGCCTCGGGCAGAACAAAACCGTCGGGCAGATATGCTTTCAACAAAGTCGTGGTAAGCACGTCGCCGGCAAAATACGAAGTCTCGTCGGCGTAGCTTTCTCCGCTGCGTGTCCGGCTGCCCAGACGATAGGACGCGTTGTACTCGGTGAACATATCGGCGAGGCGTTCGACTTCTCCGGTGTTGGGGACCGCGAGAATCACCTGTGTGCCGCCGATTACCATTTTCTGCACTTGCTCGATCATCGCCGGAACGGCGCCGTGAAAGCGGGTCGCGGGCTGCGAAAGGAAGGCCGCCTCGGATCTATTCTCGCCGGCTTCGCCGGACTCGCGCGCGAGCGCCAGATATTCAAAATCGGCTCCAGCGAGCGCCGCGGTTTTTTGCTGCCAGCTTTCTGGCGTCAAATAGAGATCCGCTGGGCGGACCAAGTTTCCGATGCCACTACGTTCGTGCGCTTCTTCAACTCGCGCCCAGACTTTATCGAGCTCCAGTTTCAGCGTTTCAGGTTCGTCCAGAATCACGCGTGCGTCCGGCAGCAACTCAAAGATAGTGCGATCGGCGCCAGCCACGGGAGCATAGAACTCCCACCCGGGGAAAACTCCCGCACCGGAGTCGCGCATTGTCTGCTCGATGATTTCCGGCGATCCGGTAATGCGTTTGCCCGAAAGGCGCGCGTTGATCGAGCCGAGCAAGTCTTCCGTGACCGGCGTTTCCGTCAGCGGCAGAAGCAGGGCTTCATCTACTGGGTTCGAAGACCGCTGACTAGCGGGATCGAACTTGCGCATCGATTCAATTTCGTCGCCGAAGAATTCGACGCGCACGGGCCTATCCGCTTCGGGCGAATAGACGTCGAGAATGCCACCGCGAGCGGCGTACTGCCCTGGCATTTCGACCACGTCAGTTGCGCTGTAGCCGACCGTATTGAGGTGCTGCAGGAGTTTTTCCAGCTCGAAAGTTTCTCCGCGACGCAAAACCCGCGCCAAGTCGGCGTAGTACTCGGCAGGACGAAGCAAAATAGTGGTCGCGCTCACGGGTGAAACCACGATTGCGGCGCGGCCGGTTGCAATCTTCCACAGGGCAGTCGCGCGCTCTTCCTGAATCTCGGGGTGGGGCGACAGATTCTGGAAGGGCAGCACATCGCGAGCGGGGAGACTAACGACGGACTCAGGGTCTGCCGCCTCGGTTAATTCGCAGAAGGCCCGCAAGACAGGGAGCAATTCTTCGGCGGCGCGATTGTCGGCCACGACCAGCACAAACGGCCGCTCGATCGTGCGTCGCAGTAAAACTATGATCAGCGCCTTGGCGGCCGACGATAGTCCAGTGACACTCATCCGCCCCGCGCTTTCCCGGAGGTGGGAGGCGGCACGCGTGAAGGCGGGCAATTGTTCAACGTCCGCGAAAAGTTCGCGGACAAACGGCAAAAGCATTCCTAGTGATTCTACCAAGTTGGGCAGAATGGAGCGACGATCCGTTCCCCACGCGCGTTGTTACGGGGAACCTACCGCCGCCCAACCGGGAGGACAGGTTTTAATTCTTGGTGCTGTCGGTCTTTGCTGGCGGAGTAGCAGCAGCCGGCGGCGCCGCCTGCTGTTTGGCTAGGGACTCATCCACGCGCTTCTTGAAATCACCTGCGTCGTCGTGAACAAGGCCGCTGTAGGCGGTCTGAACCTGCAGTTCGCAGGTCTCGCCCTTTGCGTTCAGCACGACGGAATTGATACGTTTTCCGCCGAGCGTTCCACCAATGACAAATGACGCGGTCATCTCCGTGTTGTCGATACCCAAGATCCCATACTTCCCGGAGTTGCGAAGCGTATCTTTCACGGCGGACCATAGGACGGTGCAGGGTGTGGAATAGATGTCTTTGTGAGTCTTGGCGAACGATGGTGCCACGACGATCAACAGAGCTAGCGCGGATGCGACGATTCGTCTCATGATATGTCCTTCATCGGCGCAGACATATTAACACCGAGACTTAACTTTCGCAGAGATAGTTATTTACTTGTCAAACAATAATGATTTATCTCCGCAATAACGGTCGAGTCAGGCACGTCGGGCCACCGGCGCCGTTGATGCAAATCTCGGAGCCGGGAAATGTTCGCACATCGAATCCCGCTTCGCGCAGGCGCTGATTGGTTTTGGCGTTTTCTTCGAGCGCAATCAGTCGCTTCTCACCAAGCGCAAGCACGTTGCAGGCGAGCGTGTCGCGTTCGGAGTATTCAATCTCAAGCAAACGAAACTCGTGCGCTTTTAGCAATTCGACGGTCTCTACCGCCAGCCACGGCAAATCAACAAGAACGGTCTTCTCATCGAGCAGGCTCATCAGTGACATGAGGTGCAGACAGGCAGATGGCCCCGGACCGTAGGGCAGTGGCGCGGACCGCACATCGACATTCTTCGCGGAGAGTATTCCGTGCATCTGATCGATGCCGGCCTTGTTTGTTCGATAGCCTTCGCCAATAAGCAACGTTCGCGGATCGAGCCACACCATGTCGCCCGCTTCAGAGCAACCTGGAAGCCGTATTTCGCCGAAGACCGGAATTTCCAGTTGCCGGTAAAAGTCGGCGTGCGCTCTCGCCTCAGACTCCCGACTCTTCTTTCCCGGATTCATCAGCACTGCGCCAAAATCAGTAGAGAGTGACGCGTCGTGGGTATAGACGGCGTCGAGGGTAAGGGATTCGGCGGCAGGCAAGCGCACGACTTCGGCGCCAGATTCACTAAGGAGGCGACACAGCGCATCGTGCTGCTCTTGCGCCAGGGCAAAGTCTGGAGCGTGGAGAAATCCCAACTCACGCCATGCCGCAGCTTTCTCTGGGTTATTCCATCCGGCATGACCCGGCGGACACACCATGACCCGCAGCAATTCGCCCGTCATGGAATGGCCGTTGAATTTTTCCGGATGCGGCAGCGACGGCACAAGAAATATCTCTGACACGACGGTCAATCACTCTCGGGAGAAACTTTGGCTTCTAGAAATCTAAGCAAAGCTTGCCCTAAACGCAATGCAAGAACGGCTGGGGCAAGAGTTGGTGGGGTTTGGAAGAGAAGATTACCGCGCGAGTTAGCGATCAACGGTAATCCAGAATTTTGGCGAGCGCTACAACATGGATCTCATCACCGACATGTTCAACATCTTTAATGTTTACAACTACGCAGCCGTCAGCCCGCTGTTCACCAATGACGGCCAAGCCACCGCGGCCTATGATCCCCGCCAGTTTCAGGTCGCGCTTAAATTGAACTGGTAGAATCGGATTCGTCTATGAGTGCGCCGAAGGGGGCTGGTTGCTGAAAGACTCGGGGTTTGGACGGATTTCGGGGCGTTCGATTTTGAGGGGGGCGGCGCGAAAGCGTGGCATTGATGTTATTTTCCTGAGTGCGATGCTGGCATTGCTATTCTCTACTTTCGCTTTCGCCGAGAGCGCGTCCGATACTTACAAGAAAAGATGTTCAGCCTGCCATGGAGTAAGAGGCGCGGGCGAAACCTTGCTCGGCAAGAACCTCAAACTTCGGCCTCTCGGTTCATCCGAAGTACAAGACAAGTCGGATGCCGAACTTACCATGATTATCAGCAAAGGCAAGAACAAGATGCCGCGCTTTGATGACAAGCTTTCTAAAGATCAGATCCATGCGCTAGTCGACTACATTCGTTCGCTGAAACATTGAACCGTTCGGAGCAGAGTTTCAAAACCCTCAAAAAAAGAAAAGCCGCAACTGAATTGCGGCTGTCCTCTGGCTTTCAATCTTGTGCGTTTAACTACTTATTCGAGGCTTTGTCTTTCGCGATGCTCTTGCTGATGCGGTTCTGCTGGCGATTGATTCCGTTCTGCTCAGCCTTGGTGAGATGGCCGTTGTTCTTCGCCATGTCAGCCTTTTCGCGATTCTGCACGTTGTTCTCGCGATTCTCCAGGTTGGCGGTCTGCTTCGCGTTCAACGTCCCGTTCTTCACACCGTTGCCGATACGTTGCTGCTGGTTTTCTTCACGCGTGTTGACTTCATTAACCCGCGGGTGGCCAGGATCGACAACGCCCGGGCCCGCGCCTGAGGTGGTTGAGGTTTGAGCAGAGGCGGAACCGGTAAGCATCAGTCCCCCAACTGCCAAGAGTAAGAGCGACTTAGTGAGTGTGTTGGTCATGTAGATAGAAAACCCCCGTGAGAAAGATTAGTTGCGAAGGTTCCTAGGTGCGAGGTTACCGAAGGGATAGTCCAGAAGTTACTGTGCCGAGCGACTCCCTCGACTCGACTAGGGCGGGCTTGGTCCGCCGCTGCTGACCTGGCAAGACTGAGATCACTAGGAAAAAGGGTAGCGCTATTGCGCTACCCTGACATCCTCATCGGTCTGCTCTCGTCGCCAACCGCTTACTGCATCTTAGGGAGTTGCAGCAGCATGTTGCCCTGTCCAGTCTCGACTGTCGGCAACTGACCATTCCAGCGATCAATCAATGCCCGCTGGTTCTCGATTTTTCGCAGTTCGAGCAATTGCGGAGTCAACGAACTTTGGCGAATCTTGTTAGCGTCGGCTTCGCCCTGCGCGCGCGTTACCGATGATTTCGCGTCTCCATCGGCTTCGGCAATCTTCTTCGCTGCTTCGGCTCGAGTTGTCGCCAGCTCGTTCGTCGCACGTTCGGATTCCTGAATCGCCTGCGCCTTCGCGGTTATCGCTTGCGCAATAACATTCGGGACTCGAGGCGCTCCGATGAATCCGAATTGCTGAACGCCAACGCCGACGTTCGACACCTTTGCCTGAATCTGTTGCTCTACCTGATTCAGAAACTGCGCTTTCTTCTCGCCATAGATATCCTCCACGGTATAAGTCGACGCCACTTCGTTCAGCGAATTCCTGACTATGTCGCGCAGAATGCCATGGGTGAAAAGTTCGAGATTATTGACTCGATACTTCACATAAAAATCCGGCACCCGATTCGGTTCGATGGCATACGACAACGACACATCGCTCGAAATCTCCATCCCCTCTTTGCTGTTGAAGCCCATCTCTTCATTCATGGCGCGCCCCTCATTCAAATCGCGCGTCCATTTCACCGTCTGCACATACGTGGGGAACTCGATGATCTGAGTCGTAAGCGGGCTGTAAAAAACCCATCCCGTTCGCACTGGAATCTCGGCCGCGCCGCGCTGGCTACCCGCCAGGTTCACTTCGATTCCCACGTAGCCGGCTTCAATCCGTTTGGCGTCCACTAAGAATGAGGACACAAACCAGACTGCTAGCAGTCCGCCGACGCAAAGCGCCGCCCAGAACAGAATCCTGCGCGCTGGAATAACGCCGCTAAATTGATCGATCACGCGATGCTTGCTATCGCGATCGTCATCCCTGTTATTGAATATCGTCATAGTCTCCTCCAGATCGAAGTAAGCGCAATTGGAACAACCACCAGCAGCAGAAAGATCACAGCAATTCCCCCGAAGACGGCCGTGTTACTCGGAGCGTTCAATAGCCGGAAAGCGCCGAGCAGCGCGACATAGGCAGCCAAACACACTACCAGCACAGCCACCAGGCGCAAGTGATGCCTCATGGTCGTAACTCCTCGCCGGGTAAGTTATACCCGAACTCTTTTTACTTTATTGTGAAATTCGCCGGAACCGGCTTGGAATGGTTTTCGACATGGCCGCTGAAACTCCTTCCAACGACACTTATGAGATGGTAGGGCGGGGATTACGATTCAGATTTGATTTGGCTTGGAATCAGGGGGTTGCGGGGTATGCTCCGAAACTTTCACGATTCCCAGCTCAAGCCAAATGTGGGCTTGAGTGGCTTCTGCCATTCATTTCCGCTGCCGAGCCGCGATCGGCATTTTGATTTGGTGGCGGGAAACAAGAGGGTCGGTTGGTAAATTCGCCCCTCTGGGCCTCTTTGAATTGCAACGAAGCCACCCGGCATGAAACAAAAGGCACTACGAATGTCCCGCAGCGCGTCGGCCCACTTCTCGAAAAGCGCGAGAAGTGGGGCACTCGAGTAGTTATGGTGCCCCCGACAAGCCATCGGAAGTGGGCCACCCGTCCGTTCTTTGCGCGCAGGAGCCTCTCATGATCACGGGCACCTGGTACCTTCGTAATCCTCCCCTCGCGAATTCGCTAAGGTGCGAGCATGGATCAGCCAATACTTCTAGTATGAGGAATCTTTCGATTTTTGCCACGCTGCTGTTCTGCGCCTTGGCCGCGAACTCGTATGCGCAAGATCTCGCTTTCTACTGGCGTGCTGCAGACAGTGAGACGATCCCTTTGGCGCCCGCGGGACTCAACGCCGGCCACGTCTACCGTCCCGCAGTCGGGGGCGGAGACATGCACGTGCAGATCGACTCCAGGTACCCAGTCACCGTGGCCATGGCTTGGGCCGACGAATGGTACGCCGCCATGCGCTCCGGAGCCTCTGCGAATTTCGGCTTCCTCTGCGTGAGGGAGCATGTCACGAACGCGATCTACGAGTGTCATCTTCCCTCCGAACGCCCCATGATCATCACCTTCCGCGATGAGCGCAGGCCCGAGAAGCCCGCCCTCGCCACCATTGGCGCGATCCTCGGACCCGCAGCTCGGCAATTCCTTTCCCCCAACGATCTCCACATCCAGTACTACAATTGCCTTCAGCCTGAGTTCAACTGGCGACGCATCCTCGACGAAAAATACCAGATAACTCCGGCACCTAAGGTCTACAGTCTGATGACTCCAGACCACGACGGCCAGGAACTCAGCGTGAAGATCAAGTCACCCATCCCGCTCACGGTCGCTTTGCTGCCATCGCATCTTGCCGACCAGGTGTACGACAAGACCATGACCCTCACTGACGCACTCGACAAAACCGGCTGCAAGGAACGTGGCGTCCAGTCCATGAGCTTCAACTGCACTTTTAACGTCGCCAATGGGGCGCAAACGTTGCTGATCCTCCCCGACATCGATTTTTCCGGCCACAAGAAAGCCACTATCGAGGCCAACACGGTAAAGTGCGTCGAGCATTGTGAGTTGTTGAGTCCGCCTCCGAATCCGTAGAGCGGAAAATCATGGCTCCAAACGGAAAAGGCCAACCTGATTTCTCAGACTGGCCTTTATTTATGCCGGCAACTACCTACTCTCCCACACACTTTCGCGTGCAGTACCATCGGCCCAGCGGGGCTTAACTTGAGGCGCTTTGCGGGCGTGAGCGAAGCGGGAGCCCGCAGCCGAAATCCCGAGCGTTTTGTGCGAGGGATCTGTGAGCCCGCCCGTCGCAACGCTGAGCGGACGCGGCGAGTCCAAGGATCTCTCGGACTCTTGGATGTCGCTGCAGTTCCGGGTCGGATCGGTGTCTAATTAGCTTTGGAGGCTTGCGATTTATGTTGCACAGGGACAATTTAATGCCAAGCATGATTGCTTTGATCGCTCTGCTATTCGTGTTTACTTCAGTCGCGACTTGCCAGCCGAACACTCCGGCGAGTCAACGTTCTACTGACGGGCAAGACATCCGAGAGGCAGTGATTCGAAAGCAAATGGAGGACTGGATTAAAAGTAGCGACAGGAATGAGGCAGAGGCAAAAGACAACGAAGAAAAAGCAATCGCAAAAAAGCTGAATTTCAGAATATTCTTTGTATCCCTCGACGGCGAGGACCCCAGCGACGAATTCCTGGCCAAGTTCAAAGATGTCCCCCGCATTGTCAAGAAAGTCTCTGATTCTGAGATCGGAAAAGTCCAACGAATGCCGGTCGTCGATAAGTCGTCCGGGGAGCGAGGAATCATATTTTCGGCGGACAAGGTTCACTGGCGCAGCAAGGACTCTGCGGAAGTTGAGGGCGGGTACCATTGCGATGGTCTTTGCGGTGCCGGACTCAGATTTCGCGTGAAGCGCGAAAACGGAAAATGGATCGTCAAGAGCAGCAAGATGGACTGGATTTCCTAACAAGAAGGAAACGGAAAAGGCCAATCTGATTTCTCAGACTGGCCTTTATTTTATGCCGGCAACTACCTACTCTCCCACACACTTTCGCGTGCAGTACCATCGGCCCAGCGGGGCTTAACTTCCGTGTTCGGGATGGGAACGGGTGGAACCCCCGCGGTAAGATCACCGACAACTTGTAGCAGCGGTCGTTAGTCGTTGGTCGATTGTCGTTCGATATTCGACGACAGCCAAAGACCTCGCTGCAAACTTGTAAAAGAGCGTGAGGACGAAGCCTCACAACTGAATAGATTGGGTACTGCCTCAATCACTTGGCATATCATTTCCGTCGGCGCGCAGTCGTCAGTATTGCTTCTCAGTCATACAGGTTCTTACGACTTATTAACAACGTTGCTAATTCCAGTTCAGGTCTAATTTCAGGTTCTAACTTAGAACTGGGGAACTAGTAACTGAGAACTGACAACTGCTTTTCTGCACCGAGTAAATTTTATGGTCAAGCCGAACGGGCGATTAGTACAGGTAAGCTACACGCGTTACCGCGCTTCAACATCCTGCCTATCAACCAGGTAGTCTACCTGGGCCCTTCATTACCCTTAAGGGTTGGGAGATCTCATCTTGAGGAGTGCTTCCCGCTTATATGCATTCAGCGGTTATCACAACCGAACTTCGCTACCCAGCGATGCCATTGGCATGACAGCTGGATCACAAGAGGTTCGTCCATCCCGGTCCTCTCGTACTAAGGACAGGCCCTCTCAAATCTCCTGCGCCCACAACAGATAGGGACCGAACTGTCTCGCGACGTTCTGAACCCAGCTCACGTACCGCTTTAATAGGCGAACAGCCTAACCCTTGGAACCTTCTACAGCTCCAGGATGCGATGAGCCGACATCGAGGTGCCAAACCGGAGCGTCGATATGAACTCTTGGCTCCGATCAGCCTGTTATCCCCGGCGTACCTTTTATCCGTTGAGCGATGGCCATTCCATACAGAACCACCGGATCACTAAAGCCTACTTTCGTACCTGCTCGACTTGTAGGTCTCGCAGTCAACCACGCTTATACTTTTGCATTCGACGGCTGATTTCCAAACAGCCTGAGCGTAGCTTCGCGCGCCTCCGTTACAATTTAGGAGGCGACCGCCCCAGTCAAACTACCCGCCTTACTATGTCCATCTCCCGGATTACGGGAGTATGTTAGAACCACAGAACTCGCAGGGTGGTATCTCACCGGTGGCTCCTCCAAGTCCGAGAACCTGAAATCAAAGCCTCCCACCTATCCTGCGCAGCAAGTGCCATAGTTCATAGTAAAGGTATAGTAAAGGTGCACGGGGTCTTTCCGTCTAGTTGCGGGCAACCGGCATCTTCACCGGCACTACAAGTTCGCCGTGCCAGTTGGCAAGACAGTCGCACTTTCGTTACGCCATTCGTGCAGGTCGGAACTTACCCGACAAGGAATTTCGCTCAAGTTTGTTGCTGCTCCATATCTACGAATGATACGGAGAGGAGTGGACATTTCTGCCACTCTCTGCATGTCGCCATGCAGTTCGGACTCTATCTTTTCCAACCCAGGTCAGAGTTGGAATCTGGCTTGTAGTCTCTGAGGATTTCAATGAGGATATTCTCTCATTGACCTTTCCTGCTGATTATCTGCACCCGTCACGTTGTCACGCGGGCCGCCGTTTACGGCGCGACTAAAGTCGTGCCCTACCCTAGCGTTCCGCGTAGTGCGGGATACTCAGACCTTCCAGCATATAGCCAGATTTTACTAAGGCTAGCGAATACTAACCTTAGGACCGTTATAGTTACGGCCGCCGTTCACTGGGGCTTCAGTTCAAAGCTTCGTCTTGCGACTAACCTCTCCCTTTAACCTTCCAGCACCGGGCAGGCGTCAGCCCCTATACGTCGTTTTCGACTTAGCAGAGACCTGTGTTTTTGTTAAACAGTCGCAATGCGCATTTCTCTGCGGCCTCTTCGGACTTGCATCCTAGTGAGGCACCCCTTTTCCCGAAGTTACGGGGTTAATTTGCCGAGTTCCTTACCAACTGTTCTCACGAGCGCCTTAGAATATTCATCTCGTCTACCTGTGTCGGTTTGAGGTACGGATCCCATACATTCTCCTTAGAGGATTTTCTCGGCAGTGTGGAATCAGCAGCTTTCCCCCATACGGGGTACTGTTTTGCGTCTCAGTGATAACTTCCTCGCGGATTTGCCTACGAGAAACACCTTACACGCATCAACCGTCATAGCCATAGGACGGCCTGCTTATCCTTCTGCGTCTCCCCATCGTGATAACGAATACACGGGAGGTCCGGAATATTAACCGGATGTCCATCAGTTACGCCTTTCGGCCTCACCTTAGGAACCGCCTGACCCTGAGCGGATTAACCTTTCTCAGGAAACCTTAGACTTTCGGCGCGGAGGGTTCTCACCTCCGTTATCGCTACTTATGCCGGCAGGGTCTCTTCTCAACAGTCCACCAGTCTTTTCAGTCTGGCTTCAAACCGTTGGGAATGCTCTCCTACCACGCATCGACCGAAATCGATGCATTCGCTGCTTCGGTAACAAGCTTAAGCCCCGTTAAATTGTCGGCACCGGACCGCTTGACCAGTGAGCTATTACGCTTTCTTTAAAGGATGGCT
>Ga0210396_10000127_pt1 | contig 134010 bp, 118 predicted proteins | sample IncBWH17OmetaG_FD_155466 | JGI IMG/M metagenome (GOLD analysis project Ga0210396, IMG submission 155466) | Forest soil microbial communities from Barre Woods Harvard Forest LTER site, Petersham, Massachusetts, United States - Inc-BW-H-17-O ...
GGACTGGTGGCGGATATGGAGGCGGTGGTCAGGGAACTGCCACAGCTACAGGTCTTGCTCCCGGAACATATACCTGTACTATTAATACAGCCAACGGATGTCCTAGCTCGCAAGTATATACCATTACACAACCGGCAGCTTTAGCCGTCAGCCCTGCTCAAACCAATCTGAGTTGTAACGGAGCAGGAACTGGATCTGCAACAGCTACTCCATCAGGGGGCTCTCCGGGCTATACCTATGCATGGACTCCATCAGGCGGAAGCGGGACAACCGCAAGTAGTCTGGCGGCAGGAACTTATACCTGTACCATACACGATGCAAACAGCTGTAGCACAAGTCAGACATTTACGATAACACAGCCGGCAGCACTCACCGACGCTCCTTCACAAACAAATGCAAGCTGTAACGGGGCTACAGGCTCTGCTACCGTGTCCATTGGCGGTGGTACTCCCGGCTATACATACACCTGGACTCCTTCGGGCGGAAGTGCTACAACAGCTCCCGGACTTGCTGCAGGAACTTATACCTGTACGGTTCATGATGCAAACGGATGTCCTGCCAGCCACACCTTTACCATTACACAACCTTCAACACTCGGTTTATCTACGAGCGGACAAACGAATGTAGCCTGTAACGGAAACAATTCCGGTTCAGCTACCGTTACTGCAAGCGGTGGTACTCCAGGCTATACGTATACATGGGCTCCTTCCGGAGGAAGCGGAGCAACAGCGTCAACACTTACAGCGGGAACCTATACCTGTACCATTCATGACGTAAATAACTGTACCACCAGTCAAACAGTTACTATCACACAACCTGCCTCGGCTCTTTCTCAGACACCAACGCAAGCCAACGTAGCCTGTAACGGAAATACAAACGGTACCGCTTCTGTTGCTATTGCAGGTGGTACTGCAGGATATACTTATACCTGGGCTCCGGCTCCCGGAGGCGGTCAGGGTACAGCCAATGCCACAGGTCTTGGTGCAGGTAACTATACTGTTACCGTTCACGACGCCAACAATTGTGTGCTTACCAATGTATTCACCATCACGGCTCCTGCTGTTCTGTCAACAGGAGTGAGTCAGCTGAATGAATCCTGTAACGGTGGTTCTACCGGATCTATTACGGTTACACCTGCAGGTGGTACACCCGGATATACTTATAACTGGACCCCTTCAGGCGGAACCGGCGTAACAGCATCCAGCCTGGGTGCGGGAACATATACCTGTACTATTAAAGATGCACACAACTGTAACCTTAATCAGGTAGTAACCCTTACACAACCAACAGCTGTTGCTGTTGCTCCAACCCAAACTACAACCGGTTGCGGAACTTCTGTAGGAACTGCGACTGCAACGGCAAGCGGAGGAACTCCCGGATATACCTATACCTGGTCACCTGCACCAGGTGGTGGACAAGGAACCAACCATGCAACTGGTCTTGGATCTGGACTATATACCGTTACCGTCAGGGATAATAACGCCTGCGTAACTACCCAGACATATAGTATTGTTTCTGCCGGTGGCCCTTCATCCAGTGTGGCTTCGCTGACCAATTCAAGTTGCAGTGCTTCTTGTAATGGTACAGCCACAGTAAGCCTTACCGGTGGTACAGGTCCGTTTGTTTATTCCTGGTCTCCAAGTGGCGGTGCTGCAGCTACAGCATCTTCTCTATGCGCAGGCTCTTATACCTGTTCCATTACAGATGCCAACAACTGTACCACATCACAAAGCATCACTATTACGGCACCAGCCGTACTTTCTGTTACACCAACACAGACCAATGTAAATTGTAACGGAGCAACCACCGGATCGGCTACAGCAGTAGCGACAGGTGGCACTGCTGGTTATACTTACAACTGGACCCCTTCAGGCGGAACAGCTTCTACTGCTTCTACGCTGGCTGCCGGAACCTATACCTGTACCATTCATGATGCGCACGGCTGTTCAACTACGCAGGCCTATACCATCACTCAGGCAACAGCGTTGGCAGTAACACCTGCTCAAACCAATGTAAGTTGTAACGGTGGCACCAGCGGAACAGCAACAGTTGCTGTTACAGGTGGTACAGCAGGTTATACCTACAACTGGACCCCTTCAGGCGGAACAGGTGTTACAGCCAGCTCACTTGCAGCCGGCAACTATACCTGTACCATAAAAGATGCTAACAACTGTACTACCACACAAACATTTGCTATTGTGCAGCCTGCAGTCCTTTCGGCAGCGCCATCACAAACTAATGTTTCCTGTAACGGATCAACAACCGGTTCTGCAACTGTTGCTGCAGCGGGTGGAACACCAACCTATACGTATGCGTGGACCCCTTCGGGCGGAACAGCTTCTACAGCATCTACCCTGACTGCCGGAACCTATACCTGTACCATTCACGATAGCAAAGGTTGTAACACCTCACAAACATTTACCATCACACAGCCTGCTGTACTAAGCATAACTCCTTCTTCCACACAAACAGGATGCGGAATTGCTACCGGTACTGCAACAGCCAGTGTAAGCGGAGGTACTTCTTCTTATACCTATGCATGGACTCCATCAGGCGGAACAGGAGCTACGGCAAGCAACCTTGCTGCTGGTAACTATACCGTAACCGTGACAGATGCAAAAGGTTGTACACAGAATTCTGTTTACTCCATCACTTCCGGAGGTGCTCCAACAGCTACTCTTTCTTCTTCCACTCCTCCAAGTTGTAATGCATCCTGTAACGGGGTAGCTACTGTTACCGCATCTGGCGGTACCGGCTCACTCACCTATTCCTGGTCGCCAAGCGGTGGAAATGCGGCTACTGCTACCGGTCTTTGTGCAGGCAACTACAGCTGTACCATTACCGATGCAAACAATTGCAGTGTAACACAAGCAGCCACTATTACTCAGCCTGGCTTACTCGCGATAACACCTGCCCAGACAAATGCTACCTGTAACGGAGGTTCTACCGGAACAGCTACAGCAACAGTAAGCGGAGGAACATCATCGTATACATACGCATGGGCTCCATCGGGTGGAACAGGAATGACAGCCAGCGGACTTGCAGCCGGAATTTATACCTGTAGTGTAACCGATGCAAATGGTTGTACTACCAGCCAGTCGTTTACTATTGGTCAACCAGCACCGCTTAGCACCACCCCTGCACAAACAAATGTATTGTGTAACGGAGGCAGCAGCGGTACTGCTGCTGTCACAGCCAGCGGTGGCACTTCAGCATATACCTATGCATGGTCACCTTCGGGAGGATCTGCAGCTACCGCCAACGGACTAAATGCAGGCGCATTTACCTGTACCATAACCGATGCAAACGGTTGTACCACTACCCAAAACTTTACCATCACGGAGCCTGCAGCACTTGCGGCAACAGGAGCATCTACTGCCGCTACCTGTTCTCAGAGCAATGGCTCTGCAACAGTGACTCCTTCAGGTGGAACAGCTACATATACTTATAACTGGACTCCTTCAGGCGGAACCGGTGCAACAGCCACTGGTCTTGTTCCGGGAGTATATACCTGTGTGGTTACAGATGCAAACGGTTGCAGTGCAAACACAGCCGTTACCATTGCCAACAGTGGTTCCAAACCGGTGGCCAGCATCACCAACAGCGGAGGATTAAGTTTCTGTGCCGGAACTACGGTAACCCTCACCGCAGGCGGTGGAGGTACTTATTCCTGGAACAACGCAGCCACTACTCCTGCTATCACGGTAGGAACTGCCGGTACTTATGAAGTATATGTAAGCAATGCCTGCGGAACTGATTCAAGCTCCGTAACACTAAGTATTCTCCCATTGCCTAATCCTGTCATTGCCGGTGCAGCCAGTATGTGTCAGGGTGATTCTATCCTGTTGAATGCAAGCGGAGGAACATCTTATGTATGGCATCCGGGTGGTCTTACCACTCCTTCCCTGTGGGTTCATACAGGAGGCACCTATTCTGTTACTGCTACCAATGGTTGCGGATCCACCACTACATCCACCACCATTACACTTAACAGTGTAAGTGCAAACTTCACAGCCAATGATACTTCAGGAAGCTACCCATTGCCGGTAACCTTTACCGATGGCAGTGCTTCCTCTGCGGTCAGCTGGACCTGGAATTTTGGTGATGGAAATACATCCAACAGTCAGAATCCGAATAATACTTTTTCCGCAATCGGTGTGTATACCGTAACACTTACTGTTACCAATGCAGCTGGTTGTACCAGCACCCATTCGGAAGTGATCCATGTAGGCGAGATTCCATCCTTCATTACCGTTCCTAACGTGTTTACACCGAATGGAGACGGAGTGAATGACCAGTTCTTTATAAATTATGCAGGTATTGTTTCCTTCAACTGTAAAATCTATGACCGCTGGGGTGTGGCAATGGCCGAACTCACCGGCCCGGGTCAGCCTTGGGATGGACATACTATGAGTGGTGAACTTGCTTCTATGGGAACGTACTATTACGAACTACATGCTCAGGGCGATGACGGCAAAACATATAGCATGCAAGGATATATTACCTTGATGCGTCAATAGGGCCAGTCTTGTCAGCGTTTAAAAAGACCTTCCGGTTACAACCCGGAAGGTCTTTTTTTTAATCCCTTTCTAATCTTTCCTGAAAAATAACCTTCACTCCGCTCCGTTTCAAATTCGCGCCCTGGCCATACCAGTAACATAACAAAGCAGGGCCCATCCTATTTCGTACATTTGCACCGCTCATGCTGTAACTATTTCCTATGAAAAGAATATTCTTCCTGTTTTTTCTTGTGTCCTTCCTTATCCCTGTCTTGTCTCATGCCCAGCAACAGTTTACCATCAGTGGCAGTGTGCGTGATTCAGCCAATGGTGAATCGGTGATCGGAGCCAGCATCTATATTCCCGAAGCTAAAACAGGGGCCAATACCAATGCATATGGCTTTTTCTCCATTACACTTCCGGCAGGAAGTTACTCCCTCGTTGTAACCTATGTAGGAAAACAGCCCAAGACTATTCCTGTTAACCTCCAGAAAAACGAAAAGCTGAATATTGAAATTGCCGAAAAATCTGTTTCGTTAAAAGGGGTAGAAATCTCGGCCGAGCACGCCGATAAAAATGTGACTTCCATTACTATGAGTACCGACCATCTGGATATCCAGACGGTAAAAGCATTGCCTGTATTATTTGGTGAAGTGGATATCCTTAAAACCATTACCCTGCTTCCCGGAGTAATGTCGGCCGGAGAAGGCAATACCGGCTTTTATGTACGTGGAGGCGGACCTGATCAAAATCTGGTGCTGCTGGACGATGCTACTGTTTATAATGCTTCCCACCTGTTGGGATTCTTTTCTGTCTTCAATGCGGATGCCATCAAAGACATGAACCTGATCAAGGGAGGCATCCCTGCTGAATACGGTGGAAGGCTTGCATCTGTTCTGGATGTACACATGAATGATGGAAACTCAAAAAACTTTACGGTTAAAGGTGGTATCGGATTGATTGCATCCCGGCTTACCATAGAAGGCCCAATTAAAAAAGACAGGGGATCATTTCTGATCAGCGGACGCAGAACCTATGCCGATGTATTCCTCCACCTCTTTGGCAATACTGCTGCCATCCGTGCTTCTTCTCTTTATTTTTACGATTTGAATCTCAAAGCCAATTACCGCATTACCGATAAGGACCGTATTTATCTTTCCGGTTATTTCGGGCGTGATGTATTCGGTGCCTCCGGTCTTTTTGGCATCAGCTGGGGAAATGCTACCGGCACCCTCCGCTGGAACCATATTTTTAACGACAAATTATTTCTAAACAGCTCGCTTATCGTGAGCGATTATCAGTACAATATCAGTGTTACTTCCGGATCTAATAATTTCGGGATCACTTCGGGCATCCGGGATTATGCTTTAAAAGAATCGTTCGAATATTATCTTAATCGTAAGAATAAAATCAAATTCGGAGTGCAAAGTATTTTTCATGTTTTCACTCCCGGCACAGTGTCCACCAATGGCACCAGCCTGCTGAACGGCCTCAACATCGACAAAAAATACTGTCTCGAAAATTCGATTTATATTTCCAATGAAATGACAGTTACTCCCAAACTAACGGTTGTTTACGGTCTCCGGTATGTATTGTATGATGAACTAGGACCCGGCACTGTTTTTCATTACGATACGGCAGGCAACATTACCGATACGACTAAATACAGCAGCCTGAAAAAAATACAGGAATACGGAAGTTTCGAGCCCCGTGCTGCCATGCGTTATATACTCACCGACGAAAGTTCGTTAAAAGCGTCCTATACCCGTACCAGCCAGTTTATCCAGTTGCTTTCCAATACCACCGCATCCACCCCAACCGATTTGTGGGTTCCCAGCAGCAATGTAATCAAGCCACAACTCGGCGATCAGTATGACCTGGGCTATTTCCGGAATTTCCGGAATAATATGTACGAGGCTTCCGTAGAAGTGTATTACAAAAACATGCAAAATCAGATTGATTACAAACCCGGAGCCGATATTGTGCTGAATCCAGTGGTTGAATCACAGCTGTATTTTGGAAAGGGGCGCTCGTATGGAACCGAATTTCTCGTCAGGAAAAATGCCGGTAAATTCACCGGATGGATCGCTTATACCCTGTCCAGAACAGAGCGGCAGTTTCAATATATCAATAATGATTCCTGGTATCCGGCCAAGCAGGATCGTACCCATGACATCTCTCTGGTAGGCATGTACAACGTAGGCACCAAATGGAGCTTCGGTGCCGTATGGGTTTATGCTACCGGCAATGCTGTTACCTTCCCGGTAGGACAATATGAATACCAGGGACATATCGTAGCTTATTATAGTGACCGGAATGAGTACCGCATGCCCGCCTATCACCGCCTCGATCTTTCGGCAACACTGCATCGTCCTAAGAAAGGAAAGTATGAATCGGAATGGGATTTCTCGGTATACAATGTCTACGACCGGCACAATGCATACTCCATACAGTTCCAGCAGGATCCTGCTAACCCTGCCGTTAATCAGGCTGTCATGACCTGGTTGTTTGGCGTTATTCCTTCTATTACCTATAACTTCAAGTTTTAGAACATGAAAAAAATACTCTGTTATATCTTTCTTGTTTTTGCTTTCTGTTCGTGCCAGGAAGTGATTACGCTCGACTTGAATTCCACGGCCAGCAAAATGGTGGTAGAAGGAAATGTGAATAATCATCCCGGGCCTTATACCATCCTCCTCAGCACAACCACCAACTATTTCGCTGCTGCAACGCCTAACCCTTTGTCAGGAGCCAAAGTAGCTATTTCAGATAATGCAGGCCATTCCGACACACTGCATGAAACAAGCCCCGGTACCTATCAGACATCAACCCTGCAGGGAGTGACGGGACGCACTTATTATTTGTATGTATTCGCCAATAGCAAGAAGTATACCGCATCAGCTTATATGCCCGATACTGTAAGTATTGATTCTATTTCCTATGCATTGAGACAGCCACGCCCGGGTTCCGGAGGAACACCTACCTATGCTGTTACACTCTCCTTTACCGATCCTTCTGCTGTTGGCAACTACTATGGTTTCCGTCTGTGGAGAAACGGAAATCTGCTTAACGATATAAGCGATCAACGGGTAATCAACGACCGGCTCATAAACGGAAACCCTGTGCATGCACGTATTGGCAACAGTGAATTGATCCAGAACGACAGTGTACATATGGACCTGGTATGTTTCGATAAAAGCGGATTTGATTATTACAACACATTGAGCTCTACCCTGTCTGCCGGAGGCCCTTTTTCAGCACCACCGTCCAATCCATCATCGAATATCAGTAACGGAGCACTCGGATATTTTGGAGTTATTTCGTACGCCACCCGGAAACTGCTGCTGCAATAACAGCGGCAGGTGGCAGGTGGCAATCCTCCCCCTTGCCCCCTCCAGAGGGGGATAAAAGCCTTGTCCCCCTCTGGAGGGGGCAAGGGGGAGGAAAAACCTACTGCCGCTTTTTAATGCCTCCTGCCGCCTTTTCCATTATCACCTCCTGCACCGGCCGCCCTTCCAGCTTACTCTCCAGCCAGGATATCATATCGAAATAAACGAATGCTTTATTGCTGTAAGGGTCTTTGCTGAGACGCATCATATCCTTTTTCAATTTCAGAAAAGCTGTGGGCAGCTTTTTCTCATCCGGATCGCGAAGTAGCAACCGGATAAAATCCAGGATCAGATGCTGAAAGGGACCCAGATTACCATGCCTTATCAGGAAGCGATAGGTTGATTTGATCTGATAATCCATCGTGTCATAATTCTGTAATTCATAATGACAGATCAATGCCAGTATCCTGGCAAACGAATGGATATCCAGTCTCAGATCGTCTTCTCCTTGCCGTATAATCTTGTTTAGCCAGGATAAGGCCCGCTTATATTCATCGGCTCCGAAGTAGAGGCAGGCTATTTTATAATAAAAGATGAGAATGTAATGCTTATCCAGTCTTGGCAACAAGGTTTCAAACTCCTTCCACAAACGGGCTACCACACGGGTCCCTGCACGAAACTCACCCAGCATGAAATGTCGGTTTATCTCATGCACATAAATGGTTCGGAAAAGAACCAGATTGATATTCTCCGTCAGCACAATATCCGGATTACGTTTCAGCGCTACCAGCTTTTTGAGATTCTGATAAAAGGAATCGTATAACATCAGTTTATTCTCGGCCAGTAACAGATAGTTCAGCGAACGGATGTATTGTTCCGGATTGCGTCCTATACGCTCCGGCTCTTGTTCAAACAGTCCCGTCCATTTACCTGCGTATACTTTTACCCGTTCAAAATCCTGTATAAAATAATTGTACTGGGCATAACACTGGTATAGATAAATCCGTTCATAAAACGATAGCTTACTCTCCTCATAACGCGGCATGGACCCGATAAACAACTCCTCCACTTTCTCCAGGTCTTTGGCGCTGCGAATGAACCCCATCTTCACATAAGAAGCATGCAGCTTCAGGCTCAGGTTTGAAAACGTATTGATATTCCGGATACTTCTGCCCACGGCCTTGCTTTCCCTCACTACCGCATTCACCCGCCTTTCATTTTTACCAGCAACAGTCTGATTCAATGCTTTTTTCTCCAGCTCCAGAATATCCAGGTGCAGGATTTCCCGGTCATATTCTATGGCCATCTTTTTTGCCTTATCAAGCATGTGTATGCATTGGTCATAAAGACATTTATCATACAGCAGCTGCGCATTATCTATCAGGTCACGTATCCGCACATCACAGGAGCTGTTCATATTGCAGAGTTTGACCGACAGCATAATCTGGCGATACAGATGCACTTTCAGATTGGGAAGCTGTGTCTTACTCAGCTCTTTCGCTTTCCGTAACAATTTCTCTTCATTATAACGTTTCTGGGTATGAATGAGGTCGAACAGTCGAATAAACTTCTTTCCATCGGGGTTGCCTGCCCTTGACGTGAAGAGCTTAAAATATCTTTTCTCGCTTTTGCTGAGCGAATGGATCAGATGAAAAATGTCGTCTGAACTGGCTTTAGGCATGAATAGTTAGAATGTATTATGTATGATATTTCGATTAATTATACCGTTGGGCTTCGTATTTATATATAAATATCATTTTACTAAAGGTATACAGGTACTATACATTTACACAAAAGTACAAAATGTCCGATAATCGTATTTACATTTTCGATACCACGCTCCGGGACGGAGAACAGGTTCCCGGCTGCCAGCTTCACACCCGCGAAAAAGTACAGATTGCTCAGGCCCTTGAACGTCTGGGGGTAGATATTATTGAAGCCGGGTTTCCGGTTTCAAGTCCGGGCGATTTTAAATCGGTGGTAGAGATTTCAAAAGCCGTGACAGATCCTGTCATCTGTGCTCTTACCCGCGCAAACCGGAAAGATATTGATTGTGCTGTCCAGGCGCTCCATTATGCCAAACGCAAACGCATTCATACCGGCATCGGAAGCTCGGATATACATATACAACATAAATTCAAAAGCAACCGCTCCGATGTGCTGGCTCAGGGCGTGGATGCCGTTAAATATGCCCGTAACCTGTGCGAGGAAGTAGAGTTTTATGCCGAAGATGCCGGAAGGGCCGATCTAGGCTTTCTATGCGAAATGGTTTCAGCCGTTATCCGTGCCGGTGCCACCATTATCAATATTCCGGATACAACCGGATATTGTCTGCCAGATGAATACGGTGAAAAAATTCGTTATCTCACCGAGCATGTTACTGGAATAGAAAATGTCATCCTTTCCTGCCATTGCCATAACGATCTGGGAATGGCCACTGCCAATTCCATTGCCGGCATACGCAACGGAGCACGGCAAATAGAATGCACCGTGAACGGTGTGGGTGAAAGAGCCGGAAACACTTCGCTGGAAGAAGTGGTCATGATCCTTCGCAGTCATAAGACACTGAACATGGACACCCGTATTGACACCACCCGTTTGTGTGAAGTAAGCAAATTGGTTTCGGGATTCATGCGTATGGAAGTACAACCCAACAAAGCCATAGTAGGGAAGAATGCCTTTGCACATTCTTCGGGCATCCACCAGGATGGCTTTCTGAAACACCGGGAGACTTATGAGATTATCGATCCTGCCGACGTAGGTGCCGGCGAATCCAGCATTGTACTTACCGCCAGAAGCGGAAGGGCAGCTCTTTATCATCACCTGAAAACCATGGGCTACTCGCTTGAAAAAAATGAGCTGAATACCGTCTATGCCGAATTCCTGGTGCTGGCTGATAGAGAGAAAAATATTCAGACGGAGGATTTACATCAGCTGGTGAAGAAATGGCAGACATCGTAATATCCTCCCCCTGCCCCCTCCGGAGGGCGGCAATGACCCAGTGGGTCATTGAGCGGGTTTGTGTGCAAGCGCTATCCCTCAAGCTCGGTCAAAAGTCCACAGGACTTTTGACGTCCCCCTCCAAAGGGGGACACACTCGTTATCCCCCTCTGGAGGGGGCAGGGGGAGGAAAAAAGTAATTAAAACATAAATTAATGACAACAACACCCAAAACCCTTTTTGATAAAATATGGGACTACCACGTGGTAAAACACATGGAAAATGGTCCTGATGTAATCTATATCGATCGCCATCTGGTGCATGAGGTAACCAGTCCACAAGCTTTTGCAGGACTGGAAAAAAGAAACAGAGCGCTTTTCCGCAGCTCCAATACCATTGCTACAGCCGATCACAATGTCCCTACCATCAATCAGCATTTGCCTATACCAGAATTGCTCTCCCGTCAGCAGGTAGAAAAGCTGGAAGAGAATTGTCTCCGTCATGGAGTCCGGCTCTTCGGATTAGGACATCCGTATCAGGGTATTGTACATGTCATGGCACCCGAACTGGGTATCACCCTTCCCGGCATGACACTCGTTTGCGGGGATAGTCATACTTCCACCCACGGAGCCTTTGGAGCCATCGCCTTTGGTATCGGTACCAGCGAGGTGGAACAGGTTTTTGCCACCCAATGTCTGTTGCAGGAAAAGCCTAAGGCCATGCGCATCACCCTGAGCGGAAAACTGCAACCCGGTGTCGGCGCCAAAGATCTTATTCTTTACCTGCTCTCCATCATGGGTACGGACGGAGCCAGCGGATATTTTATAGAATATGCCGGAGCTACCATTCGACGGTTGAGCATGGAAGAACGAATGACCGTTTGCAATATGAGTATAGAGTTGGGAGCACGGGGAGGGTTTATTGCACCCGATGCCACTACCTTTCGCTACTTACCCGGCAAACCGTATGTGCCGGTTGGCAGCGCTTTTTCAAAAGCCCTTGGCCACTGGAAAACTTTGTTTTCGGACAAAGAAGCCCATTTTGATAAAGAGATAAAGATTGATGTGACAAGCCTTGCACCCATGGTTACCTATGGAACAAATCCCGGTATGGGCATATCCATTGACAAAACAATACCGGTTCAACAAACGACTTCCGATAAAAAAGCGCTGGACTATATGGGATGGAAAGAAGGAGAAGCCATTTCAGGAAAAAAGATCACCCATGTATTTATCGGTAGTTGTACCAACTCACGCATAGAAGATCTGAGGGCCGCAGCACATCTTATCGAAGGCAAGAAAACGGCTCCGGGCGTTCGGGCCTTTGTTGTTCCCGGTTCCAGAAGAGTGCTGGAAGAAGCCAGACTGGAAAAGCTGGATGAACTCTTTATCAATGCCGGCTTTGAATTCCGTGAGCCGGGATGTTCTGCCTGTCTGGGTATGAATGAAGATAAGATTCCTGCCGGTGCATATTGTATCTCTACTTCCAACCGCAATTTTGAAGGACGTCAGGGCCCCGGCGCACGTACGATCCTGGCCAGCCCCCTGATGGCAGCGGCTGCCGCCTTAACAGGATATATAACGGATGTAAGAAACATGTTAATCCTCCCCCTGCCCCCTCTGGAGGGGGCAGGGGGAGGATTAACAACCACTGCTAAATCACATTCATGATGCAAAAACTAACCTCTCTTCTCTCCCGCGCGGTTCCCCTTCCGGCCGAAAACATGGATACTGATCGTATCATACCGGCACGTTTTCTAAAAGCTACTACACGCAGCGGTATGGGTGATAAACTTTTTTGCGATCTGCGTTTTGATGCTTCCGGAAAAGAGCGACCCGAATTTGTGCTTAACAACAAGACCTTTGCCGGGGCCATCCTTTTGGCCGGAACCAATTTCGGCTGTGGCAGCAGCCGCGAACATGCAGCCTGGGCTTTATCCGACTACGGCTTCCGGGTTATCGTATCCGAACGGTTTGCCGACATCTTTCGCAACAATGCACTTAACAATGGTTTTCTTCCTATAGAACTCCGTGTCGAAGAAATGCACCAAGTATTTGCTCTTTGTCTTCATCAGCCGGAAACAACATTTCTGGTGGATCTGGATAAGCAGAGCTTCTCCACCTCTGACAACTCATTCAAGGCCCATTTCAATATCCCCTCCTGGAAAAAACAATGCCTCCTTCAGGGGCTGGATGATATCGATTATCTCCTGAGTCTGGAAAATGAAATCAAGGCGCATGAATCCAACAATATGTATCAACAGTTATTAAACGAAATAAAATGGTAAAAAAGACAATTGCCGTCTTGCTAGGTGATGGCATAGGCCCTGAAGTAACCCGCGAAGCAGTCAAGATATTACAGACGATAGCAAAGCGTTTTAACCATCAGTTCTGTTATGAATACGGACTGATCGGAGGAGTGGCCATTGCCAGGCATGGTCACCCTTTGCCCGAAGAAACAAAAACACTGTGCCGCAACTCCGACGCCATCCTGTTTGGCGCCGTAGGCGATCCCCGTTATGATCAAAGCCCCGATGCATCATTGCGGCCCGAACAGGGCCTGCTCGAGCTTCGTAAGAGTCTCGGATTGTTTGCCAATCTCCGGCCTATAAAAAGTTATCCTGCCTTATATAAATCCAGCCCTTTACAGCCTTCCCGTCTCAAAGGGGTAGACTTTATCTTTTACCGGGAGCTGAGCAGCGGCATTTATTTCGGCGAAAAGAAAAAGACAAAAGAGATGGCGAGCGATCTCTGTCTGTATACCAGAGAAGAGATCCGACGTATTACCGTTATGGCCTTTGAAGCGGCCCGCCATCGCTCCGGCAGCCTTTGTCTGATAGACAAAGCAAATGTGCTGGCTACTTCCCGTTTATGGAGAGAAGTGGTACAAGCGGAAGCTGTAAAATTTCCTGACGTTAAGTTTACCTGTCTCTATGTCGATCATGCAGCTATGCAACTTATTCTGAATCCCGCTCAGTTTGATGTGATCCTTACCGATAATCTGTTTGGCGATATCCTCAGTGATGAAGCTTCCGTTATTGCAGGCTCAATCGGCTTACTGCCTTCTGCCAGTATCGGGACCGGAGTTTCACTTTTCGAACCCGTACATGGCTCTTTTCCCCAGGCTGCAGGCAAGAATATAGCCAATCCAGGGGCTGCCATCCTTTCTGCCGCCATGCTGCTTGATCATGCCTTCCACCTTCCGGTAGAAGCGGCATTGGTGACCAAGGCCGTAGAAGATTCGATTGCTGCCGGGCTGCTTACCAAAGATCTGGATCAGCATGCAGGAATCTCGACTTCAGAAGCGGGGGATGCTATTGCAAAGATGGTATTAGAGGAAGAAATGGATAGTGTTTGATGAGACGGAAAAATAAAGCTGATAAATTTCATTAGGCTTTCACTCAATAGTGAGCCATCAGGCTGAGCCAATCAGCTTTTTCAGTATTGTCTTACGCTTAACAGGGAGTTTCGTTTTTTGAAGCGCATCACGATGCTTAATCTTTAGAATATTAATTTCATACCTGATCTGAAGATTCATCCATACTTCTGCATCGGTCCCCCACACTTTTTCCAGTTTTATAGCAATGGAGGGAGTAATATTTCTGTGTCCATTCAGCAATAAACTCATTTCAGACTTGCTAATATTGAGCTTGTCGGCAAGTTCTTGCTGAGACATGTTCCTGGCCTCCATTTCCTCCTTCACAAATTCACCCGGGTGAAAAACATCTCCGGGAATCATGTCATTTGCATATTTCTTCGAGCGTTTCTTAATCATAGTACTTGGAAATTTCGAATGCGACTTTCATACTCTTGAATATAAATGTACGAAAAATAGTTTACAATACTATAAACTTTATTTATAATTCTGCTATAGACAAATGCCTCTTTTCCTTGTTTACGTGGCTTAATTCTCCTGCTCCCCACTTTTCCTTATTTTTGGTCTATGCCTGTATCCATCCGGGCAGGATTGCCAATGAAACCATTCTTTCTCCGTACTCTATTCTTTCTTTTCTGTTTCGGCTCTTTTTCTTTATCCGCACAGGTATCTTCTTTCCGCAACTATACCGTTACCAACGGTCTTGCCAGCTCGGAAGTATATCAGGTTATGCAGGATTCAAAAGGGTATATGTGGTTTGCTACCGACAAAGGGGTAAGCCGTTTTGATGGCTATCAGTTCCACACCTATACCACTGCTAACGGACTTGCCGACAATACCGTTTTTGAATGCATGGAGGATAAAAAGAACAGGATCTGGTTCCGTTCTTTCTCCGGCAGGATCAGTTATTTCTTTAATGATTCCGTTTATCAGCTGCCCATCAATGAAGCCCTGGTCAAGATGCTCAACGGGATGCGTGTTACAGCCATGACAATCGATTCGACCGATAGGATTTCTATTGCTAGCTACGGTTTGGCGGCTATCATACAAATCGATTTAAGACACCAAAATACCATCTCTGCCATCTCTCTGCCACAGGAAAAAAGAATTATTTATTTAGGGATCAATTCTTCAGGCAACCCCATTATGGGAGATAATCACAAGGCAAAGGGTGCCGGAACGGAACTCGAATTCTTTCATTCAGAAATCTATCGCTACAATCTTCAGGAGCCTCAGGCAGCCCCCATTTCCGTCCCTATAGAGCCCATTGTGCCGCCACACGACAATACCTATCATACCATGCTGCGCAATAAAGCTGTATGGATAAAAAATGATGGTATGGCCATCTGTCTTGACACAAAGCTTGTATGGTTAGATGGGACTCACACCAATAAAGTATTCCGGTTTGATGAAGTGATTGCTAACCTTTGCCCAGATTCTGAAGGAGGTGTATGGGTCTGTTTCCTATCCAGAGCTCCGCTCTATTTTCGTCATGGTGTGCTGCAGGAGTTTCCCCACCTTGCTCCGCTTAAAAATAAACAGATCACTTCCGTAGCATCCGACCGGGAAGGCGGTTTATGGTTCACTTGCCTGAACGACGGGATCTTTTATCTGCGCTCCCTATCCGTCAGAAGCTGGACTACCGAAAACGGATTACCATCCAACAAAGTTCATTTTATCGCTCTCCGTCCTTCTGATTCCTCACTTTGGATTTCTTATTCCGACACACATCTGGTTACCCGTATCAAACACGATTCCATTGCCAATTTCCCCATTCTCAACATCGACCCCAATACACTGCTTACGGGCATTTTCTTTCATACCGACCATTCCATCTGGATTACTTCCAACCGCCATGCTGGTATTTATCACGATAACAGTGTACTGAGTCAGCAATCTATTATTCCTGATGGCAGCAAGTTTCTTTCTGAAAATAAAGATGGTTCACTCTGGGGCATAGAAGGCGACAGTCAGCTGGATCTGATGCTTCAGGAAAATCACAACATCAGCCGAAAAAAGAGAATTCACCTACCCTCTAAAATTTTTGCCCTGTGCCGGAATGATGACGCCAGCTGCTGGCTGGGCACCATGAACGGTTTATGGAAATACGAAAAAGATTCGCTTCATTATTGGGGCGATAAATACCCTATCCTTAAAAAACGCATCAGCGATCTTCAGTATTCTGTTTCTCATGATTTGTGGATCGCTACCCGTGATACGGGATTAATCGTTTTGACAGACAACAAAATACTTCGGCTCACACAAAAAGACGGGCTCCCAAGCAATTTCTGCCAGCGTCTATACATAGATAACAAAGGTGACATTTGGGTAGGGTCTACGCGGGGGCTCTCCCATATTATCGTTCACCATGATGGCGCTGATCTTCGTATCGATACCATTCAAAACATCAATACCTTTAATTTCAATGAAATCAACTGTATTACCGGTATCGGAAATAGGGTATATGTAGGCACGGGTAGCGGATTTACCAGCTTCCAATCAGATGGCGCTATCTCCAACAAAACTCCTCCTTTCGTTTATATCAATTCCGTCAAGGTCAACAACAGAATCATTCCTGATATTGCTCACCTTACAAAATTCTCGCACGATGAAAACTACATTGTGATAAGTTATATTGGTCTCTCCTACCGCGATGCAGGTAATATTCAATACCGTTACCGCATGGAGGGCATTGATACAGGGTGGGTTTATACCCGGTTTACATCAGCACAATACCCTAAGCTCCCCCCCGGTTCTTATACCTTTATAGTAAGCGCCATGAACAACGATGGTGTTTGGAATACTCATCCGGTATCGGTTCATTTTTCCATTGCTCCTCCCTGGTGGGCCACCTGGTGGTCAAGAGGTATGGCATTGCTGGCGGTAACAGGTTTTATTTACTGGAGAATAAGCACCATCAAAAAAAGAGAGATGCGAAAAACAGAGGTGAACAGACAACTCACCGATATGCAGCTCAAAGAACTCAAGGCCCAGTTCGACCCGCATTTCCTGTTCAACAGTCTCAATATCCTTTCCCACCTCAGCGAAGAAAGTCCTGCATCGGCACCCGAATATATTGATGAGCTATCCAAATTTTACCGCTACTCACTTAAATACAGCAATATTCAGTTTATAGAGCTGGAAACGGAAATAGAGCAGGCCGAACGTTATCTTCATCTGCTCAAACTCCGGTTTGGCAAAGGATTACAGGTTAAATGGGAAATCGCAGAGTCGCAGGATCAGCGCTACATCCTGTGTGGCTCCTTGCAATTACTTATAGAAAATATCACCAAACACAACCAGGTATCCGACGAGTTTCCGTTACTCATAGAAATACAAACCTCAGATAACGGATACTTAACCATCACCAACCCCTTGCAACCCAAGAACAGCAAGGCCTTATCTACCGGTCACGGATTAAAGAGCATTACACAGCGTTATGAGCTTCTCACAGGCAAAAAAATAAATATCGTTCCCACAGCGTCCTTTTTCAAAGTAGAACTACCTTTACTCCATCCGGAAGAATATGAAAACATTAATCATTGAAGACGAAGCATTGGCAGCCGAACGGCTTCGCAAAATGTTGCTTGCTGCCGACCCTCATACTGAAGTGCTTGCTATTTGCAACAGCATTGCATCCTCAGTAGATTGGTTGAAAAAAAATCCATCTCCCGATCTTATCTGTATGGATATAGAACTCAGCGATGGCAAATGTTTTGCTATTTTTCAGCAGGTGGATATTACGTCCCAGCTTATTTTTGTGACGGCATACGACGAATACGCCATACAGGCTATCAAACTCAATGCCCTTGACTACCTCCTTAAGCCCGTAAACAAATCGGAGCTGGAAACGGCATTGATAAAAGTTAAAAAGAACCTCAACTCGGTAAGAGGGGAAATGCCAGATCTGAAAAACATGGAAAATCTGGTGCAAGGCATTGCACACCATGTAAAACCGAAAAAGCTTGCTATCAGCACCATGGAAGGTTCTACGTTTGTGGAGCTCGATAATATTGTACGCCTGGAAGCCGATTCAAACTATACCCATATCTATCTCCTGGACGGACGAAAGCTGCTGGTGCCACGCACGCTGAAAGAATATGATGAACTGCTCAGCGGGTTTGGATTTTGCCGCATACACAGCGCCCATATGGTAAACCTTTCTTTTGTAGAAAAATATGTAAAAGGAGAAGGGGGACAGATCATTATGCATGATGGAAAAGCAATTGATGTGTCCAAACAGAAACGAGGAGATTGATGAAGGCGTTTGGCTATTAACTAAGCGGCAGGCGCAGGAGGAAACAAAAGCATTCTTCTATCCTCCCCCTTGCCCCCTCCAGAGGGGGATAAACAACGTGCCCCCCTTTGGAGGGGGAAGTCACGCCGAAGGCGGGACAGGGGGAGGAGAAAATTGATTAAACATTAAGAGTTTAGCGTTCATAGTATTAAATTACAAACACTAAACGCTCAATTTTTAACGGCAGAATCAAGAAGCAAAAAATCACTATTTTTGTCTCGATAAAAATATTCCAATGAAAAAGTTAGCGCTCTTACTTCCTATTGCTCTTATTATCTTTTCCTGCGGCAAACATACCACCAGCAGTAGCAGCACAGCTACCACCCCTGCTACCACTCCGGTCGTTGCAACAATGAGTCCCGAAGAGAGTGTATTCCGTACCGTATGTAGCAAATGTCATGGACTTGGAAAAGCGGATCCTTCCAGACACACAGTAGATGAGTGGGTAAAAATTGTGGATGATATGCAACGCAAAAAAGGCGGCAATCAGTTTACCGACGATGAGAAAACCCAGATCCTGATTTATATCAATGCCAGAGCGAAAAAATAAAATTAGAAGTCAGAAGGAAGAAGTCAGAAGGAAGAAGCGACAATCTTCTGAATTCTGGCTCTTTTTCTTCTGAATTCTGACTTCTGTATTCTGGCTTCTGTATTCTGGCTTCTTTCTTTACCTTTGGTTTCATGCCTCCCTTCTTACGACGCCTCCTTTCCCTTATCCTGCCTTGGCTGAAGATCCGATTCACAAGAATGCACCTGTATACTGCCGCTGCCTGCTGCTGCTGTGGACTGCTGCTGCCTAGTGCCGCTGTTTTCGGTCAGCAATATCACTTTAAAAACTATTCGGTTGAAGATGGGGTAGCTCAAAGTCAGGTTTATGCTTTGTTTGAAGACAGTCGCGGTTATCTCTGGATGGGAACGCGTGGAGGGGGACTTACCCGTTTTGACGGACTGAATTTTAAAACCTATACCGTCAAAGACGGCCTGGCCGATAATTATATCTGGTGTATAGCCGAAGATGCTGCTCATCGCCTCCTGATTGGAACCAACAAAGGCCTGAGCATATATACGGAAGAAGGATTCAAAAACTACAACCTCAGCGATGACGGGGCTCCCATTTATGTTCAAACCATAGTGGACGGCAAATGGATGGGAACCAACAAAGGCCTTTATTATCTCGATAACGGAGAGCCACTGCCCTGGAAAGCCTTTCCGAAAGAAAATATTCTGAGTCTTTTTCAGGATAAGCAAGGAGATATCTGGGCCGCCACCTATGCCAGCGGCATGGCATTTATATCAAAAACAGACAATTATGCCAAACCCATACACTATGCCACCGGCAGTGGACTGGGAAAGAGTGTGATACAGGCTGTGAACGAAGATAAAAACCACAAGATCCTGGCTTGTACCTACGATCTCGGTGTCTTTCAATTCAACAATGGGCATTTCTCACCCTGGATAAAAAACAATCCTCTCAGTAAAAAAAGAATACTCGCCATCCACCCCGACACACAAGGGAATATCTGGTTTGCAACCCTTGGCGACGGGGTTTGCAAATGGAATGCCAGCGACAGCTCCTTCACTTTTTTAACGGAAATGGAAGGCCTGGCCAACAACCATGTGCGTTGTATTATCGAAGATACGCGGGGGAATTTCTGGTTTGGCACATCTGGAGGCGGGGTCAGTAGATATTCAGGACAACCATTCATCCATTTTACAAAAAACAACGGCCTCAGCGGGAGTTTCGCTTATAGCGTTTTTCGCGATAGTCACGACCGTCTATGGATCGGCTCGGGTGACAAGGGCGTGTGTATGTACGATGGGAAGTCATTTACCCCCTATTCCGAAAACGAAGGCTTTCATAATTATAAGATAAGAGCCATTGCTGAGGACAAGGATAGCATGATCTGGTTTGGTACCGACGGACAAGGAGTGTATGTATTCGATGAAAACACGTTCTTTCCTGTGCCCGAACTCAAAGGAAAATACATCCGGGCTATCCTCCGCGATAAAAAACAAAATATGTGGGTAGCTACAGTGGGTGCTGGCATTTACAAACTCAGCACGGGCGACCGGAAAAACAAATACCAGGTGCTGCATTTCAAAGGCAAAGCCTTGCCGGCCGATCGTATCACAGCACTTGCAGAAGACAACCAGGGCCGAATCTGGTTCGGAGCCGAAACAGAAGGCATAGGATATATAGCCGATGATACTGTTCGCAAAACATATACGACCAAAGATGGTCTCCCTTCCAATGCCATCCGTTGCTTAACACTTGATAATAATGGTAACCTCTGGGCAGGCACCACCGCCGCGGGTATCAGCATGATAAAAATAAAAGGTAGCGTGTCGTTTGAAAATTATGACACCGAAAAAGGACTCCACTCGTCCAATATCTATCTTATCTCGCCCGATGCAGAGGGCAATCTGTATGTAGGTTCCGAATCAGGACTGGATAAACTCAGGCTCGATGCTGAAAGTCATGTGCTGGACATCAAACACCTGGGGCGCAACGAAGGATTTATTGGTATAGAAACCTGTCAGAATGCTGTTTTCAGAGACAAAAACGGATGGATTTGGTTTGGTACCGTAAGCGGTCTCACGGCCTACAATCCAAACAACAAACAAAAAAATCTGCTGCCACCCATCGTTCATATTTCCGGCATCAGTCTTTTTTATAAACCTCTGGACTCTGCCGTCTACACTTCCCGAAACGCCCCGGGAGATCATGCAGATTCTGTTCTTTTTGTATTACCCCATAATCAGAACCTGCTCACCTTCGATTTCGATGCCATCAATCTGAGTGCTCCCGAAAATGTACAATTCCGCTGGAAGCTCGATGGATTTGATAACAACTGGTCGCCTGCTTCCTTCCGGCGTGATGCAACCTATTCCAATCTGGCACCGGGTGAATATGCGTTTCAGGTAATTGCCTGTAATGAAGACGGGGTATGGAACAAAGAGCCCGTAAGTGTTCACTTCACTATCCTCAAACCCTTCTGGATGAAGTTATGGTTTCTCGCCTGCTCCCTGCTGCTGCTGCTGCTGCTTATATTGCTCATCTTCCGCTGGAGATTGCAAGTGATTAAACGCAAAGCACAAACAGCACACGAAAAAGTTGAAACCGAAAAGACACTTATTGAGCTGGAACAAAAAGCCCTGAGGTTGCAGATGAATCCTCACTTCATCTTCAATGCACTGAATTCCATACAGAGTCAGATTACTGAAAACAACGAGCAGACGGCACGACACTACCTTGCCAAATTCTCCAAGCTCATGCGTATGATATTGGAGAACTCTCAGCAAACAGAGATTAGTCTGGCCGAAGAGATCAGAACCCTCGAGAATTATTTATCACTCGAAAAATTCAGCAGCGACGATCAGTTTGATTACGAACTCCACGTAGCTCCGTCTATTGATGCGGAAGAACTGTACCTCCCTCCGATGATGATACAGCCTTTTGTGGAGAACGCCATCATACACGGACTCAAACATCTTACCCACCGTGGACGTATTCAGATCGAATTCCTTCTTACCCAGTACTGCCTTGAATGCCGTATCAATGACAATGGCATCGGTCGCAAACAAGCTTCCGGAAACAAAGCCCAGCAGGAAAGTCACCACAAATCCACTGCCCTCATCGTTACCCAACAACGCCTCGATCGTTTACGAGGTCCGGCTCACGAAAAACTACTCGAGATCATTGACAAGGAAGATGAGAATGGCATTCCCATGGGTACTACCGTGGTGATCAGGATACCGTTGAAATAAGCGGCAGGAGACAGGGATATCTTAATTGTCATTCTGAGCCACTTTGGAGCATGCTTGTGTGCATGCAGTGGCGAAGAATCTATTCAGGCTTGAGCGGTTGCTCATCCTCTAAGGGACACTTGCCTCCTGCCGCTTGGACTTCGTTATATTGTTTGCAATCCTCCCCCTTGCCCCCTCCAGAGGGGGATAGCTGACTGCTTCCGAAGAATGACTTTCCTGCCTCCTGCCGCTCCTTTTTTGATTTCTTTCTTCTGAATTCTTCCTTCTACTTTCTATAATATCTCCCTTTCCCATCCACAAAATCACCTTCTTTCTGCAAATCAGCACTTTGTATATAAACAAAGCCATTTTGTCTTTAGTAAAAGCCACTTTTCTAAAACAGAAATCTTCTCTTATTCTGGGAAAAGGCGATTTACCAAAAGCAAAAAAAAGCGATTGTCTTAATAAATTATTCTTTACTATTCATTATTACTCTTTCGCTAAACATGACCCTCCTTTGTTTGTCCAATTCAATTCTTTGGTTACAGAGTTAAAAGAATAAATGAATAATAGGTCCTTTTTTTTCTGAGAAGCCAGAGATTAATGAAAGCAATTGATGACTAAGCATAATCACTAAGCCAGGGTGCTTAGCATAAAGGAAGACAACTCTGTATTTACACCGAGGCGGCTTAAGTCTTTGCTGGTATTTTTCAAAAATGGATATGATTTTGTTAGGAGAAGGGCTTATGCCCTTTGTATTATTGCATGGTAATCGATCTTAAATGAAACATCATTCATAAAATAATAAATCATCATGAGCACATCAACCCATGTTACCAAAAGGACTGTGGCGCTCTTTTTAAACAGAAAGAGTATCCCTCAGCTGATAGCCGATGCTAAGTTTTACGTAGAACAGATGACCGGCAACACCAACTTTCCCGCTCCTAATCCCACCCTGGCGGGTATCACCAACGAGATCTCGATTCTGGAAACAGCTTATACCCTGTCGCAAACAAGGGTGCAGGGAGCTGTGGCTCAGATGCATTCAGAGGCTAAAGCACTTCGCATTTCCCTGAAAGCATTGGGCGCTTATGTAGAACTGCAAGCCAATCAGGATATTGAGCATGCCGGCTCCATTATTGAAAGTGCCGGGATGACCGTAAAGAATCTGCCTCAGCGGGCTCCCCGTATTTTCTCTGCTAAAGCAGGTATTGCACCGGGTACGGTAAAGCTGGATACAAAGGCAGTAAAGAGGGGAACATATATCTATCAGATGAGTCTTACATCCAATAACCCCAACAGCTGGACCGAAATATATCAGGGCACCCGGGTGAAGTTTACGGCAACGGATTTAAAGACGGGAACCCTTTACTATTTCCGCACCTGCACCGTAGATAAAAACGGTAAGAGTGCCTGGAGCTATGAGGTGAGTTGCATGGTGCCTTAGATAACAAAGTATCTTCAGGGCACCAGGCTTTTCACAAAGTCAGAAGCGTTTTTGAGTGCACTTGGCAAGCCTTCTGCTTTGTTACCACCGGCCGTAGCATAATTAGGCTGCCCGCCTCCGCCCCCTTCAATGGCTTTGGCCAGTTCACGAACAATCTGGCTGGCATTCAGGTTACGGTTTTTGACCAGATCGTCGGAAATAGCAACGGTGATACTGGGCTTGCCTTTTATTTCTGCACCCAGTACCAGAAAGGTATTTTCTTTTTGTTTGAATTCAAAAGCCATATCCTTGATGGCATCGGCCGAGTCGAGTTCAATACTTTCGGAAAGGAAAGAAATACCGTTCACCAGCTTAATCTTGGTTTGCAGTTCGGCTTTTACAGCACGGGCTTTTTCCCTGTAAAGGGCTTCCACCTGTTTTTGCAAAGCTGAATTTTGTTCCATCAGGCCTTGTACACTTTTGATAATGTCTTTGGGGCTTTTAAGCAAAGCCTTGAGCTCATGAATCAGTTTTTCCTGCTCATCAATAAAGGCTTCGGCTTTTTCGGCGGTGATGGCTTCGATACGGCGTATACCAGCCGCAACAGCCGCTTCGGAAGTAATCTTGAAATAGCCAATTACCCCGGTTGAAGGGACATGTGTACCGCCACAAAGCTCGATAGAATATTTTTTATCAAAGGTTACCACACGAACTTTGTCTCCGTATTTTTCACCAAACAAGGCCATAGCGCCCAGTTTCTTCGCTTCTTCAATCGGCAGTTCCCTGATGTCAGAAGCAATATTCTCCCTGATCTTGCTGTTTACGATATGTTCAATCTTTGCCAGTTCTTCTTCTGTTACCTTGGAGAAATGGGAAAAATCGAAACGCAGATGTTCTGCATTCACCAGCGATCCTTTCTGTTCCACATGTGTTCCCAATACCTGGCGCAATGCTGCATGCAGCAGGTGGGTAGCACTGTGGTTGTTCTGGATCAGTTTTCTTCTTTCTGTTTGTATACCGGCATAGAATGTCTGAGACGGATCGGACGGATATTTATCCAGCTGATGAATGATCAACCCGGCTTCTTTAAACGTATTCACCACTTTCAGTTTTTCTCCGGCGGAATTCAATATACCGGTATCTCCTACCTGTCCACCGCTTTCTGCATAAAACGGAGTCTTGTCCAATACCACCTGTATCACCTCTTTGTCTTTGGCTTTTACGGTACGTATTTTCTGTATGTGAACCTCTTTCACTTCCATTTCGGAATAGCCGAGAAAATCGGTTCCTTCGCCGGGTGTGATGTCTTGCCAGTCGCCGCGTGATACATCAGCTGCCTGACGTCCCCGGTTTTTCTGCTTCTCCATCTCCTTCTGAAAACCGTTCTCATCAATGGAAAGACCATACCCCCGCGCGATGAGTGATGTCAAATCGACCGGGAAACCGAAGGTGTCGAACAATTCAAACACCACTACTCCATCCACTATCTTATTTGATTTGTGGTTCTGAAGCATCTCGATACATACCGCATCAATCTTTTTCAATCCTATTTCGAGTGTGCGAAAGAAAGAGGTTTCTTCTTCCTTGATCACTTTTTCAATCAGCATTTTCTGGTTGTTCAGTTCCGGAAAAGCATGACCCATGCGCACAGCCAGCACAGGAACCAGGCGGTATAAAAAAGGTTCTTTCAAACCCAGACTCTGATAGCCATAACGAACAGCCCTACGCAGGATACGGCGTATGACATAACCGGCTCCGGTATTGGATGGAAGCTGTCCATCGGCAATAGCAAACGAGATGGCGCGTATATGATCGGCAATAACACGCATGGCGATATTTACCAGCTCGTGTTGTGCATTGGTTTCTTCCGGTTTATAACGCAGACTGCTGAGACTTTCTATCTTCTCGATAAGCGGAGAAAAAACATCGGTATCATAACTCGATTTCTTATTCTGCAATACCATACACAGACGCTCAAAACCCATACCGGTATCTACATGGCGGGCAGGTAGTTTTTCCAGGGATCCGTCCGCTTTGCGGTTAAACTCCATGAATACATTGTTCCAGATCTCAATCACATGCGGGTGACCCAGATTGACCAGTGTTTTGCCATCCACCTTTTTTCTTACTTCGTCATCACGCATATCCACGTGGATTTCAGAGCAGGGGCCGCAAGGACCCATATCACCCATCTCCCAGAAATTATCTTTTTTATTGCCTTTCAGAATCCGGTCTTCGGCAATATATTGTTTCCAGCAGTCGAATGCTTCCTGATCAAATGCCAGCTTATCATCGGTACTGCCTTCAAAAACGGTGACATACAAACGATCCTTCGGGATCTTATATACTTCGGTAAGCAGCTCCCAGGACCAGGCAATGGCTTCTTTTTTGAAATAATCGCCAAAGCTCCAGTTGCCCAGCATTTCGAACATGGTATGGTGATAGGTATCTACGCCCACTTCTTCCAGGTCGTTATGTTTACCCGAAACACGCAAACATTTTTGTGTATCGGCTACGCGTGGAAATTTGATGGGGGCATTGCCCAGAAAGATCTCTTTAAAAGGAGCCATCCCCGAGTTGTTAAACATCAGGGTAGGATCGTTCTTTACGACCATAGGAGCAGAAGGAACTATTTCATGTCCTTTGGAACGAAAAAAATCGAGAAATGTCTGGCGTACTTTGCTGGATTCCATAGTTGATAAAGCTGTTTCCTGTTAAAAACCCCGTAAAAATAGGAAAACGGCCTGACATAAAATACCCTCCGAAAGCTATGCCGCATGGGTTGTTTTAGTAAATTTGCTCTGCTTTAGCGCAAAATGTCCAAAATCAAGTATAAATACAATATCAAGACCCTCTCTTACGAGAAGTTTGAGACCACGATCCGCTCGCGGGTACTGAAGGTACTGTCTTATATTGTAACCGGGTCCATCTTTGCCGGAGTGGCCATGCTGGTAACCTATAATACCCCTTTTGACACCCCTAAAGAACGCAAACTGAGGAGGGAACTTGAAAAGACTCAGTTTCAGTATGAAGTGATGAATGGCAAGCTGAGTCTGATGTCGAAAGTGCTGGCCGATTTGCAGGACCGGGATGATAACCTGTACCGCGTTATTTTTGAAGCAGAACCTATTCCGGCCGATATACGCAAGGCTGGCTATGGTGGAGTGGACAGGTATAAAGACCTGGAAGGGTTTAACAATACCGAGCTGATGAAAAGCACCAGCATGTACCTGGATCAGGTAGCGAAAGAGATGTACATACAAAGCAAATCATTTGATGAAGTGAGTAAGCTGGCCCGTGATAAAGAAAAACTGCTGGCTTCTATCCCTGCCATACAGCCTATTGCAAATAAAGATCTGAAACACGTTCCTTCCGGATATGGATGGAGAACGGATCCTATCTATAAAACAGGAGAATTTCACCCCGGACTGGATTTTACCGCCAATACCGGCACCGAGATCTTTGCTACCGGAGACGGCGTAGTAGAACGTGCCGATGCCATGGATCAGGGCTATGGAAACCATGTGATTATCAATCACGGTTTCGGATACCAGACCCTGTATGGACATATGACCAAATTTATTGTTCAGCCGGGACAAAAAGTAAAACGCGGAGAGCTGATCGGATATGTAGGCAGTACGGGCCGATCGACCGGTCCGCATGTACACTATGAAGTGATCAAAAACGGAGAGAAAGTAAATCCGATCAACTATTTCTTTAATGACTTGTCGCCCGAAGAATATGCCCGTATGACAGAAATGGCATCCAAGCCATCCCAAACTTTCGACTGATTTCATGCACGCCCTCTCCACCCTACTCTATGTCTAAACAGCGTATCGGCTTATTTTCAGCCACAGCTATCGTTATTGCGAATATGATAGGGACGGCAGTATGGGTGAGTATAGGCTATCAGCTGCTGAACCTGCATTCGGGTTTTGCGCTCATCTTGTTATGGATTGTGGGTGGTATTACCGCCCTGCTGGGTGCTTTATGTTATGGAGAAATAGGCGCTGCCTTTACCCGCTCAGGAGGAGAATACAATTACCTCTCCGAATTGTATCATCCGGCTGTAGGTTTTCTTTCGGGATTTATTTCCTCTACCGTGGCTTTTGCAGCACCGGTGGCAGCTGCGGCTCTGGCCCTGGGTGCTTACTCGGGCAAAGTACTCACCGGTATAGATCCCAGAATCACCGCTACCATTGTGGTGGTGGTGCTTACTGCTATCCATTCCCTATCGCTCAAATCGGGTAGCCGCATTCAGAATATCTTTACCTCACTCAAAGTTGTACTTATCCTGTTCATTATTGCAGCCGGACTGTTTTCGCATCGCAACGGTGATACGGGTTTTATGCCCGGCCATTTCAGCCTGATGGAAGTACTCTCCGGTGCTTTTGCCATTAACCTCTATTTTGTATCGTATGCTTACTCGGGATGGAACGCAGCCGCCTATCTGAGCAATGAAATTGAAGAGCCTCAGAAAAATCTGCCCAAAGCCTTGCTCTTCGGAACGCTGATTGTTACCTTTTTGTATATCCTGCTCAACTTTGTTTTTCTGTATGTGGCTCCTCAAAACGAACTGGCCGTAAGTCCTTCCAACTTCAAAGTGGTGGAAGTAGGCTTTGTTGCCGCCAACCATATTTTCGGATTAGTAGGCGGAAAAATCATTGCCATGATTATTGCGGTGCTGCTGATTTCTACCGTTAGCTCCATGATTATTGCCGGCCCGCGTGTTACCATGGTGATGGGAGAAGATATACATCTGTTCCGTGTATTTGCGAAGAAAAACAGAAACGGCATTCCATCACGCGCTGTACTGTTTCAATCGGCCATTTCCTTGTTTTTTATTTTTACCTCTACGTTCGGCGAAGTGATCGAATACATCGGATTTACCCTGAGTCTATTCACTTTTATGACGGTACTTGGGCTGTTCATTCTCCGGGCAAGGCAAAAACATACACCGGCAACGTATTCGTATCGCACCTGGGGATATCCGGTTACTCCGGTGTTATTCCTCCTGCTTTTGTCGTGGATGCTCATTTATGGATTTATTTATAAACCCACTCCTTCTCTGGAAGGATTGGCTACGATCGTTATAGGATTTATTATTTATTTCATCAATCATAAAACAACACCAAAGACCAACCATGAGCCAGTACAAAAGTAGAATCCTTGCCTGCATCAGCCTGAGTGTATTTCTTTTCGCCTGCGGAAACGGTAAGAGCAAAGACGGAAAAGGCACATCAGCAGCCGATACGCTGAAAAAAGACAGTGTAAAAGTAAAAACTGTTGTTGCAAAAAAGGAGCCCCTTACCATCGAGCGTAAGTACGATGATATGGCCCGTTATATTGGCGGTATGGCACAAAAGCCCGGCAGTACCTTACAGCCAGAGCTTTCAAAAAGCAAAGCATGGATCTCCTACTCCGAGCCTTTTAACAAGAGCTGGAAAGGTTATGACAGTACCCGTTTACGTGTGATGCGTGCCTGGAGCACAAGCGACCTGGCCGAGATGAACAAAAACGAAACCAATATCTTCTACCCTTTTGCGGGTGCCGATATTCTGAACGCCTATACCTTCTTTCCACATGCCACCCAGTTTGTGATGGTGGGTCTGGAGCCCGTAGGTACTCTTCCTGAACTGGAAGGCAAACAGAACAAGGATTCGTTGAACAACTATTTCCATAATATCAATGAAGCATTGCAGTCTATCCTCAACTTCAGTTTTTTCCGTACCAAAAGTATGCGTCTTGATTTCAGCACACATAAAGAGATGAACGGCACCATCCATCTGTTGCTGCTCTTCCTGACCCGTACCGGTAATACCATTGCAGGCATTACTCCGGTGAGCATCCATACCGACGGAAGCATTGCAAAGTATGAGACCTTTGCCGATATGCGCAAAGATTCATTGAAAGCAAAAGGTGTGGAGATTCGTTTTGTAGATGCCGATAGTGTTATGAAAAGAGTTTATTATTTCTCCAACAACATTGCCAACGACGGCATGAAAGGAAATCCGGGCTTTGCTGCTTTTGTAAAGAAAATGGGACATTATAATACCTATCTCAAATCGGCCAGCTGTCTGATGCACGAAGATTATTTCTCCGAGATCCGCAACCTGATCCTGGATGGAAGCAACTATGTGCTGGAAGATGATTCCGGTATCCCTCTCAAATATTTTAATCAGCGTGGCAAATGGGACTTTACGTATTACGGTGTTTATACCGGAGCGTATGCCATCTTCCATCACAACTTCCAGCAGGATCTGTTTGATGCATATAAGGCCGGAAAGAATGTGAAAGAACTTCCTTTCGGAATCGGTTACAAATTCAAGAAAGGCGAATCGAATCTGATGCTGGCTAAGAAAGTGAAGTGAGTCGTCGTATCCTCCCCCTGCCCCCTCCAAAGGGGGATAAGCGCTCTATCCCCCTCTGGAGGGGGAGGTCGCACCGAAGGTGGGACAGGGGGAGGATAGACAACTATTTCTTTTGCCTACTGCCGCTCTTACTTCTTCCTTTTTACACCATCGCGGCTTCAGGCGACAGCCTCCTCATAGAACATCTTCTTTCCAAAAACGGGAAAGAATTCAAGGTCTTTCTCGATCATCCGGATAAGTACAAAATCCAGATCCTGTACACACAGATAGACCGGGATAAAGACAACAAACCTCATTTTACCGAATACAGTTACGGGATGGATCGGCATAAATACTTTTATTGTGCCAGTCTTGTGAAACTACCCTGCAGTGCATTGGCACTGGAAAAGATAAATGAACTGCATATCGGACTGGACAAGGACACGCGTATGCAAACAGATAGCGCCGGCCCTTGCCAGAAAAGAACTTTCACAGATACTTCTGCCGCCACCGGTTATCCAAGCATGGCACAGTATATACGCCGTATGTTTCTCATCAGCGACAATGAAGCCTATAGCCGCTGCTATGAATTCCTGGGACAGGATTATATCCACCAGCACCTGCTGGACAAAGGATACCCCGATGCCTATATCATGCAGCGCTTTGATTCCAATTGCAATACTGCTGACAATATAACCACCAACCCGGTTGGATTTTATGACGAAAACGGAAAGCTGTTATATCATCAGCCCGGAGCAACCAATATCAACGTCTTTCCAAATCCGCTTGGAGAACCCAAAGCCGGAAATGCATACATCGACAATCAGAACAATAAAATAGAAACGCCGAAGGATTTTACCCATTCCAACTTTCTGGCACTGGAAGATATTACGCATATGCTTCGCTCCCTGCTTTTTCCGGAAGCTACCCCGGAGCAACAACGTTTTGATATCAGCAACGACGACCGTCTCTTCATGATCCGTTACCTGGGCATGCTGCCTCGTGAAAGCAATCACCCGAGATACAAACAAAAAGATTTTCACGACAGCTATAAGAAATACCTGATATACGGAAACAATAAAAACACGCTTCACCTCGATACCCTTCGCATTTTTAATATCGTGGGGCAGAGTTATGGTTTCATGACCGATGTGGCTTATATATGCGATTATAAAAACAAAGTAGAGTTTATGCTCAGCGCCACTATTTATGCCAATGAGGATGAAGTGATCAACGATAACAAATACGACTATACCAAAGTAGCCCTGCCCTGGTTTTCCGAATTGGGCAAAACCATTTACCGCTATGACAAAAAACGGAAAAGGATTGTGAAGCCTGATTTGAAGGGATTTCGGTTTAGTTATTGAGATTTTTACAAAGATCCTCCCCCTTGCCCCCTCCAGAGGGGGATAAAGAACGTCTCCACATTGGAGGAGGATAGACTTGAAAGGATACGAATGCTATCCCCCTTTGGAGGGGGTTAGGGGGAGGACAAACACATCACTCTTTACCTATTTCCTCAATTTCCACTATCGCATGTTCAATCGCCAACCTCACATTCTCAATTCCTTTCAACACCTCCTCGTCACTAAATCGTATAACCCGAAATCCGGCCTCCTCGAGAATTTTTTGTCTCCTTATGTCATTGACAACTATGTCTTGGAAAAAGTGAGAATAACCATCCACTTCAATGATCAGTTTTAATTTCTTACACATGAAGTCGGCAATAAAATGCAGGACCGGGCGTTGTCTACCAAATGAATACCCTTTCATCCTTTTTCCTTTTAATACATACTTCCATAAACAGACTTCGGCTTTTGTCATTTCTTCTCGTAAAGAGTGAGCTTTGCCTTTAAGCGCTTTGTTATAAGCTAGATTATGGTCTGGTTCGAATTTCATTTTTGATAGATTTAAATCCTCCCCCTTGCCCCCTCCAGAGGGGGATAGACAGCGTATCCATGATAGCAGAAAGGAGAAAACAAAAGTATTCTTCCATCCTCCCCCTGGCCCCCTCCAGAGGGGGATAACACGCATGTCCCCCTTTGGAGGGGGAAGTTCCGTGAATAGCGGAACAGGGGGAGGGCAAAAATAAAGCCATCCCCATCTTATATCAAACCAACTATTGACCAAGGTTTCCTAATTAAACACCCCTGTTTACCTTCACTTCTTATTAATAATTTATTAACACCTCTTCCCAACCCCTGCTTAATAAATTATATTTGTTGGTATTCAAGTAGTTGATTTCATTGGATTTGATCTATGTGTCACTTATTTCAAATCATAAATCATAATTCTTAAATCCTAAATCTGTTTTGGCTTATAAAGAAAAAGAGGTCACAAAACTTTACTACAGCATAGGAGAGCTATCTGCTATGTTTGATGTAAAGCCGTCTCTGATCCGCTTTTGGGAAAAAGAATTTGAGCTGATACAACCGCATAAGAATAAAAAAGGCAACCGTATGTTTACCCAGACCGATGTAGAAAACTTCCGCATCATCTACAGTCTGGTAAAAGAGCGGGGATTCACCCTCCAGGGCGCAAAAGATAAACTGCGCGATAATAAGGACGATACCGTGAGCAACAGTGAAGTGGTACATTCCCTGCAACGGGTAAAGGCTTTTCTGCTGGAACTGAAAAGCGGACTTTAATCAGCGGCAGATGCAGGAGGCAGGGATATTATAATTGTCATTCTGAGCCACTTTGGAGCATGCTTGTGTGCATGCAGTGGCGAAAAATCTATTCCAAACAACCATCTGATCCGGAAATTCCACCAGCTATTAAATAGCTACATGGTTTAAACCTCATTTACTATCTTTATTTACGTATTAAACTACGTTATACTAATTTCGTTTTTGATACGTTCTTGCTGCATATGATTAAGATAAAATATTTTGTATTTATTTTCTGTCTCTCCGCATTCTTCCTCAACGCTTCTGCTCAGGATACCATTGCCCTGAAAATGGGAACCAAAATTGCAGGCCGGGTATTAAAAGAAACGGATACCATCGTATATAAACCCTGGGGTACACGGGATTCGATGATACCTTACCGATTGATGTCGTATGATGTCAAATATATCCGTCATGCCGACGGCTCTGTACATTCGTATGAATTCAGAGCGGCGCTTAACGGTCCACAGCTCATCTTCAAAAGCGGATTTGTATTATCCAACCTGCTTGGGTTAAGTCCCGGCACGTTGGTTACAAAAGGATATTCAAGCAGTATATCCTATCTGAGTTCAGGACTTGGAAAAAGAAAGAAATGGAAAGCCGAAGGAGGTATTGCTTTTGCACAAAAAGGGGGCTCCATTGGCGGACTATCCATTATCAAACCATCCGGAGATAATGAAAATGTATATGACATCCTTCGCTTGAACTATCTGAGCGCTGATATCTCCATTCGTTTTTATCCTGTACCTTATTTCTATTTCAAAGCCGGATGTGCCATGTCTTATTTACAAAGCTATACGCTGGATGCTCCCTTTGCATTCACCCAATGGAACCTGCCAAGCTATGCAGGTGGCATGCAAACCGGTTTCGGGTTCAACTCCAATGGCAGAAAAGTTACCGTACTTTTCGAGGCCGTGTTGCAACAGGATTTAAATCAAATGGGTATCAGTACCGCTGCCCAATCCTCGTTCCGCAGTGGCAGTGTTCATATTAATGCCGGGTTATGTTATAACCTGTCGGGGAAGTAACGACTTCCGGATGTCCTCCTTCTGACTTCTTTCTTCTGACTTCTAATTAACATCCCCCGGTTAAAAAATCCTCCTCCCCTCCTCCTTTCCCCGTCCCGAAAAGAAAGATCTTTAACCCCATGACGCAGGAAATTTTACGATGCAGCTGGTGTACAACGGATCTCGTATATCAGGAATATCATGATAAGGAATGGGGAGTGCCGGTACACGACGACCAGAAGTTGTTTGAAATGATCATCCTGGAAGGTGCCCAGGCGGGACTTAGCTGGATCACCATCCTGAAAAGGAGAGAGAGCTACCGCAAGGCTTTTGACGGTTTCAATGCCCTTAAGATTTCACGTTATAAAGAAGACAAAATTGAAAGCCTGATGCAGGATGAAGGCATTATCCGGAATGAACGCAAAATCCGTTCGGTGGTAAGCAATGCAAAAGCATTCCTGGCTATACAAAAGGAATTCGGGACCTTTGATAATTATATCTGGCAGTTTACCGATTATAAACCCCTCGTGAATCATTACTCTGATCACCGCGAAGTGCCTGCTGTTACCGATGAGGCGGAAGCCATGAGTAAGGATCTTCAGAAACGGGGATTTAAATTTACCGGCGCCACCATCTGTTACGCCTTTATGCAGGCTACCGGAATGGTTGATGATCATGTAGAGACCTGCTGGAAACGAAAACAGCTGGAGCCCTTACTGCTCAACCTCTGATTTTCCGCTATCATCCCTTCCTATACCGGCCTTGAATTTTTCAATGTTAACAGGACGCTCCATTTTTTCCGCATGCGCTTTATCCTCTGCTGTCCACTTCCATTTGGGTATCACATACCAGTACGACTCTTTAGTCATATCATCCCAATGGATGAATCCTCCAATGTATTTATGAATGAGGCTGAAATTGAATGCCGAAAATAAACAGGCAATTCCCAACATGGCGGTAAACACTCTTCTGCGCGCCTGCTTGGTCTTGAAAAAATTATATCCGGCATGTATCAATGCCGTAAGCGGAATAGCCAGCACTACAAAACTCTGAAGGATGGCACGGTTGCCGAAGGAACCCCCATAGGTCCAGTCCCACCAGCACGATAATACATAGATATTAACGAGTGTATAAATAATCACCGGCCAGAAGAGCTCCCGGAAACGAAGAAACAAAAAGAGGAAGCCCAGCAAAGAAAAAATCATCACCGGTGCATAAGGGATTAAGCCTTTGCGATAGCTGAATATAAAATTGATCATCTGGGGATCGCCAAAAAAGAAACGCTCATCCCCATAGCCGTTTACAAACCAGGAACCGGTTACCAGATACCAGTACAAGGGCTGGATAAAACAAATGAGCAAAAAAGTTAAGGCAGCCAAGCCTGCATATATTTTCCTCAGCATCAAAAAACCCCACCAATCGCGCAATGCCGATCGCTGATGCACACCCATCAACAAAGGGAGCAACAATACAATCACATCCGGCGGGCGGATGAGTGCAATAAGTCCTGCCGAAACTGCAGCCAGAAAAAGAGCAGGAACACTTTTATCTTTCCAGCACTTTACCGTGGCATAGAGGAACACTCCAAACATCCCAAAACTGAATGCGTGCGACATAAGTGGAAAGGACACCACATAATAAAACAGATTGGTGGCAAAAAGCAAAATAAAAAGCGACAAGGCTGATGCCCGGGGATGAAAAAACCGGATCAATGTTTTGTACAGAAAATAGAGCCCCAGCAAGGCATAGAAAATAGCAGCGCCACAGGCCGCCCGGTTATAAGGCTGGGAATAGCCTGTCATGGGATAATGAAAAATCCAGGCTCCCACATGACCGATCATAAAAAAAGGAGCTTGAAGCAGCGCCACACCAATAGTATATTTAGGCACTTTGTTTCCGTTGGAGCCCTTCACTAACCAATAACTATTCGGGTATTTAAAATCAGGTGCGTGATGAATAAACGTGGCGGGGAGATAGGAATAGTACTGATCGGCATCATTTAAAAACGGTGTCTGATGATGTCTCCAGTCGTTGAAATGCTGGGATTCAAATTGAATAAAAAATAAGGTAAAAACAAGAAACCAGTGCCAGGGAGTGAGGCGGGACAGAAGCAACCTTAACCTGTTCCAAAGATTTTTCAAACCGTGGCTTTTTAATTAAGATCTCCTTCTACAAATAGACCACTGATTTTCTCTGATCAACCCTTTTGCAAAGCCTCTGCCTTCTCCTGCAACCCTTCCCATTTTGTCATCTCCTCTTCCAACTGCTTTTTCATGGCTTCATATTTGGCAAAAAGTGTTTTGTCGCTTACCACCTTGGCATACTCAACAGGATCAAGCAGCTGATCATCTACTTTCTTGATCTCCGTTTCTAAGCGCGCTATTTCCTGTTCCGATTTAGTCACCTGGGTTTGAACAGTACGCAGTTCTTTTTCTTTTCTTTTCTGCTCTTCCTGCTGTATCTTATTATCCGACACCGGGGCGGCAGCCACCGACGCTTTGGCCTGAACATTTTTCTGCTCCAGATCTTTAAAGGATTCTATCTTCCGGTTGCGCAAATATTCATTCACATCGCCGATATGCGGACGGATCGTTCCTCCTTTGAACTCGAATACTTTCGTAGTAAGACCTTGCAGGAAATCCCGGTCGTGGGATACCACCACAAGGGTACCATCGTATTTCATGAGTGCGTTTTTCAACACTTCTTTGGAACGCATGTCCAGGTGGTTGGTAGGTTCATCCAGCACAAGCAGGCTATAGGGCTGCAACAGCAGCTTACACATAGCCAGACGGCCTTTTTCTCCACCTGAAAGCACTTTTACCTTTTTATCTACATCATCTCCGCTGAAAAGAAAGGATCCCAGCAGGGAGCGAACATTTTTACGCATATCCCCAACAGCTACTTCATCAATGGTTTCAAAAACCGTGGCTTCTCCATCCAGTGTTTCGGCCTGGTTCTGGGCATAATATCCGATATTGACATTGTGCCCCAGTTTCAGCATCCCTTCAAACGGCTCATCACCCACTATCAAACGACTCATCGTCGATTTTCCTTCTCCGTTCTTACCTACAAATGCAACGCGGTCTTCGCGTTCAATCATATAATCGATACCGCTAAAAATAACTTTAGGTCCATACGCTTTTTTCAGATTCTCCGCTTCCACCACTACTTTTCCGGCACGGGGCGCAGGAGGAAAAGAGAAACGCATAGAGGCATTGTCTTCCGAATCCACTTCAATTACATCAATCTTATCCAGCTTTTTAATCAGACTTTGTGCAAACGAAGCCTTGCTGGCCTTGGCCCGGTACTTATCAATAAGGGCTTCTGTTTTTTCAATGTATTTCTGTTGGTTTTTATGCGCAGCAGCCTGCTGATCTCTTCTTTCCTTACGCAACATCACGTAGCGGGAATAATTGGCCCGGTAGTCATATACTTTACCTAAGGAAATCTCCAGGGTACGGGTACTGAGGTTATCGAGAAAGGCTTTATCGTGCGATACCATGACCACGGCACCAAAATAGTTTTTCAGAAAATCTTCCAGCCATTGGATGGATTCAATATCCAGGTGGTTGGTAGGTTCATCCAGCAACAGCACATCCGGTTTTTGAAGCAGGAGCTTAGCCAGCTCAATACGCATCCTCCAGCCTCCGCTAAACTCATCCGTCATACGGTTTAAGTCCTTGCGTTCAAATCCAAGACCAAAAAGAGTGGTTTCTATCTGGGCATCCATGGAATAGGCTCCCAGTAAGTCCAATCGCTCATTGGCATCATTCATATCGGTAATGAGCTTCATATAGGCATCCGACTCATAATCCGTACGGGTTTCGAGCTGATGGCTTATTTCGGCAAGCTTTTTTTCCAGGCTTTTGATTTCTCCGAAAGCAGTAGCCGTCTCATCAAATACGGTCTTACCCAGGTTATGTACCATATCCTGAGGCAGATAACCAAGAGTGACCCCTGCCGGTTTGGCTATTTCGCCCGAATCGGGGCGCATTTCACCATATAGGATTTTAAGCAGGGTTGATTTGCCTGCCCCGTTCTTGCCGGCAAGGCCTATGCGGTCTTTCTGATTGATCAGAAAAGAGATCTCTTCATACAGGTACACCCCGCCAAAGCTTACTGAAACATTGCTAACCGATATCATTGTTGTGTTTGAAGCCGCAAATTTAGCGATTCTTAAGGCTCGCGGTTAAAATATGTTAAAGGTTCTGAAAGGTTTCTGCCGTAAAGCAGGGTTTATTACATTTACAAAAACTCCTACTAACCCTTTTAACCCTAAAAACGAACCCTATGGTACTAGCATCTACATTACTTCATTTTGGAGCCCTGTTCTCCATCCAGCTTCTGGCACTTACCGGAGCCCTGTTTTTGTTTGTATATATCAAAAAAGAAAACATGAATAAATGGTTCAGCTTTGCGGCTGCAGCCATTCTGGGTCTGGTACTCCTTACCATGATAGCCAGCTTTGTAGGGGCTATCTGTATGCATTGTTGTGAACAAAGCCGTCGTGCCCATGAAGGTGGGGAAAGAAGGGAAGAACGTATGATTATACGGGGTGGAATGGGTGAAGGAATGGAAATGATGGAACGTCACCACCATATGATGGAAATGAAGGGCGAAGGCATGGAATGCGGAGAATGTCCTGAAATGAACGGAGCCTGTAAAGAAGGTATGGATTGCTGCAAAGAGGGAGGAAAGTGCGAAATGGATGGTAAAGGCGGAAAATGCGAAATGGACGGCAAAGGCGGAAAATGTGAGATGGAAATGATGATGAAAGGCGGACATGGAGAAATGGGCGGAAAGCATATGATGATAAAGAAAGACACGATAAAGCCTAAAAAATAATACCCCCTGTTTTGATTGGAAGAAGAGGTTGTCTTTGGTAGGGCAACCTCTCTTTTTTTGCCTATTTTTGCCTGCCTACCATGAAAAACAGGAACAGAATCATCTTAATTGTAAGTATCATTATAGTAGCACTCCTTGCCGCCTGGATGCTGAAAACTATCCTGATCTATATTATGGTGGCACTCGTACTGAGTCTGATCGGGACACCGATCTACCAGTTTCTCAAGACCCGCAAACTGGGACGCTTTCATCTGCCCGGAACCCTTAGCGCCCTGTTGGCTCTTTTATCCATTTACGCCCTGATAGCCGGACTCATTGCCATTTTTATTCCCCTGGCCCTGGATGAATACCGCATCATTTCCAATACCAAAAGCGAGATGCTTCTGGCTTCCCTGCAAGGCCCCCTGAGCGCCATTGATAATTTCATGAGCCGCTATACGCCTCAGCCATTCAATACTGAACTATTTCTGAGAGCCTATATCCCTAACCTGTTTAATATGGGCCAGCTGGGGTCGGTGGCCAACTCCTTTGTAGGGTTTACCGGCAGCCTTTTTGTAGCCTTCTTTGCCACCTCCTTCTTCACCTTCTTCTTTCTAAAAGACGGGAAACTGATTTTCGAAACCTTATTACTCCTCTTTCCCCGATCGGCTGAAAACGATATCCGCCATGCGGCCCATAATTGCAAACGCCTGCTTACCAAATATTTTACCGGACTCTGTCTCGATTCCTTTTGTGTAGCTACCATTATATCAACCGGTATGTATCTGATGGGAATACCCAATGCTTTGCTGATAGGTTTGTTTGCAGGACTGGTCAACGTGATCCCCTATATCGGGGTATTTATTGCCGCCGGTTTCGGGTTGTTTGTGGCACTGAGTACCGGTCTCCCACCCGATTTCCACAACGCACTACTACCCATGATTATCCGTGTACTTATTGTCTTTTTAAGCTGCAATTTGATTGATGGCATGGTGCTGCAACCGCTTATTTTTTCGAATACCGTAAAGGCCCATCCCCTGGAAATATTTTCGGTTATTCTTATTTCAGGCACCCTTGGCGGGGTGGGACCCATGATCCTGGCCGTACCTACCTATACCGTACTGCGGGTTATTGCCAAGCAGTTCTTCAGCCGTTTCCGCATTGTGCAAAAGCTCACCTCTGCACTGGAAGACGATGACAAAAAGTAAGCAGGAGGCTGTAAGCAGAATTTAGACACGCTGAATCATAAACGCTATACCTATGATTGACAAATCAACGCTGAGTTTTCTCACTAAACTGAAGAAAAATAATTCCAAAGTATGGTTTGAGGAAAACAGGACAAGCTACGAAATAGCAAAAAAAAATGTAGAGTCCTTTATCGAAGGCCTGTTGTTTGGTACCAGTCGTTTTGAACCGGGTTTAAAAAACCTGGAGGCCAGGAAATGTCTCTTCCGGATAAACCGTGACATCCGTTTTGCAAAAGATAAAAGCCCGTATAAAAGCAACTTCGGAGCCAGTCTCAATTTTAAGGGGAAGAATGATCCGGGACCCGGGTATTATATTCATATAGAACCCGGCAAGTCTTTTTTGGCCGGAGGTATTTATATGCCCGACGCTCCATTGCTACACGCCATTCGTCAGGAGATCGATTATGATCTGAAGGGCTTTAACAGCATCCTTGCTAATAAAAAATTCAAGCAGATTTTTGGCGGATTAAGTATGGGTGATAAACTGCAACGTCCTCCCAAAGGATATGATATCAGCAATCCGGCATTAGAGCATCTGAAAAACAAACACTTTATTGTAAGTCACCCTATTTCCGATACCGAGCTGCAATCCAAAACGCTGTTAAAGAAAACGATTGCCGATATGGAAACCATGAAACCTTTTACCGATTTTTTGAAAAGAGCTATTGAATAGAGCGGCAGGCGCACGAGGCCGCGGCAGAAATGGAGTGCTCAGTTTGCTTCCTGCGCCTGCCTTCTGCCGCTTATTTAATGTTGCCACATATCACTTTCCTTGTTCCGTATTCCCTCCTTGATCCTTTCGGACTCCAATAACGCATCAATGGTATTGGCTCCTTTGAATTCAGCTACCATACCATCGGCCGGATTGTCTTCTTTGATGATATAACCACTGAACATACGTTTCATAAACAAATCGTCGAACGTGAGCAGATTAGCGCTGTTTCTCCGCAGAAATGCATATTGCTTTATAAGCAGAGGCCTGAGCTCGGCAAAAGAAATCCAGAATGTAGATGCCAGTCCCTGAAACTCTCCTTTCTCATCCTTCTTTTCAATAACCGGCATAATGGCCAGGATGCGCACATCAAGCACGGAGCGTTGTTTATCAAAGAACCATTCTTCCATGATCCAGTACTGACGGATATCGGCTGCGCTGAGTTGTGTTTTTGCCAGCTGGGGTACCAGCCGTGTAGGATCATCAGGTAGAGGCATGTACACGGTGTCTTCTCTGGTAAAGATTTCCTTTACCTCTTTCCGGCTGAGCGTGGTTTTAAAATTATCATCCATGGTAGAATAGGCAGTAAGAGCCGGTACAGATGCTGATTCTACCGGATTAACCCCGTTACGGATGATATCGAATAAACTTTCCCGGTCGGATAAAGCAGTGAGGGGGTAATAAAGCGGCTGATTCATCTTTTCCCGGAGATCGATACATTCCCAGGTCTTTTTCGACCACATCACATCGGCCTCCCGTACATAGGGATAGGGCACAACCTTACGTCCGCTACCTGGAGGGTCATTGCCAGGAGGATTAAGTGTAGTAGGTAATTGAGATGATCCGGCTTCGGGTAATAGGAGACATGCTATTGCTGCCAAAGCAAACATGATGTATGTTTTCATAACCTGTGCGTTTAAAGGGTTTAACTATCTGACTCTGCAGCGTAAGCCTAAAGCATGGTATGCAACAAGAAACGGGAAAAGAAAACTAATACAGAGCGGTAAGAAAGGAGAACGAAAAGAGAAACTTGTTTAAGAAAATAACATAAAAAAATCCCGGTATTGAGCCGGGATTCTTAATCTATACGAAAAACGTATGAGAACACTTATTTATTGTGTCTGGTTTCTTAAAAGAAATATTAGAAGTGCCAAAGGTCATGCTCCAGGTTAAAGATTCGCTCTTTTACCTTTTCTGCTTCAAGCAACGCATCAATCGTATTGGCACCTTTATACTGCGCGATGGTACGGTCGTCATACACGTTATTCTCTCTGAACACATAGCTCGAAAATTGTCGTTTCCAGAACAGATCGTCAAAGGTGAGTCGTTCCGCATCGTTGTGACGATTAAACACCTCTTCTTTAGCGATGAGCGGACGCAATTCAGGAAAATAGATCCAGAATGTACCAGCATCACCTGCAATAGCACCTTTACTGGCTATAATAGGCATGATACCGATAACACGTGCTTCAAGCACTGATTTCTGCTTGTCAAAAAACCAGTCTTCTTTCAGCCAGTATTTCTTCACACTGCTGGGATCCACATTATTCACCACCAGCTTTGGAACTAATGGAGAACTAGGATCTGTAGGATCAGAAGGGGTATAGGCTGTATCGCTGGAAGTAAGTACTTTCTGTACTTCTAAAGCATTCAGCTTAATAGTAAATTCATCCCCGTCTTCAAAGTTATAAGCAGTCAGTTTAGGAGTACTTCCATCCGGAGGATACACTGCATTCTTTATAATCTTGAAAAGACTGCTGCGATCCTTCTTACCTTCGTCTGTAGGGAAAAACAAAGGGAAATTCGCTTTTTCCCGAAGGTCAATCACTCTCCAAACGCGGTGATGCCACATTACATCTGCTTCACGCAGGTGTGTATATGGAATTGGTTTCTTGGCTCTGTTGTGTTCTTTTTCATAGGCCCTGTCCAGTACATTCTGGGCATTGGCAGAAAAGCACACCATAACAAGAACGAGTACCGCAAAAACTGTCTTGATCCGTTTCATGGTTTCGTGTATTAGATTACTTGGTTTTCAACGTAACACCAGGTACTTTACGCGTTGTTCCGTCAGGCATTCTTACCTTCATGTTTTCAAATGCAAAACGCTGTGAGGGCTTGGCACTGGCAAGCAGTTTTTTCATATCCGCACTCAGCACATTACCGACAGTGGATTTGGTAAGCAACAGACCTGTATTGTTAACAGTGGTAAGATCAAAAGAAACAACCGGGAATGGAAGGTCAAAATCAAATCCTTCCAGTTTGGCGCTTACAGCACCAATCAGTCCGATTTCTCCTTTGCTCATGATATCATCACCTGTTTTTCCGGCCACCATACCAATCGGAGTTGGAATCTGTTTAACGCGGAATTTAACACCAGGACCCAGTGACTTTGTTCCGTCTTTTGTATGAGCAGATACGGTCACAGTGGCTTCACGTGCTCCAGGAGTTGGACGGGCAATATAGCCTTTCCCGGATTTTACCATTTGAACTCCATTTCCGCTAACTACCAGATCTTCGTTTGCAAAACCAGCAGCACCTACGGTAACCGGATTGTCAACACCTAAATAAAATACATTCATCTTATCAGGAGAAACCGATACCGATGGAGGAGCCAGACGATACTGTGCCTTGAAAGGGTAACGTTTGAAAGAACCATCAGGAGCTTTTACTTTGATAACACCTGACCAGTCATTTACTCCCATTTTACCTTCTTTGGTAACGTATTTACCAATACCGTTTACAACCTTAACACTGGTAGAATCGGCCGGGCCTTTGATAACACCGGTAACGGAGTCAACCGTAGCGCCTTCTTTGGCAAGGATAATAACCGGGTTCTGTGTTTTGCTGGAAGCAGCCACAAACACATCAGCCTGGTATTCTTCACCCTGGATAACATAGTTAGATGCAGCAATAATCTTTGCCGAAATGGTATCAAATTTAAAGTCGGCAGCAGATACGTTTTTGTAAAGCAGATTCACTACATCACCTTCGGAATTCCGAACGTCGTTCTGAATCTTGGTAAGGTTGGCGATAGCTGCAGCCAGTGGAAGGTGGTAGAAGTTATACCACTCCCAACTTACATCCTTTTCTTCACTCTGGTTATAGGATTTACCTGTATACAAACCTTTGTCCAGAGAGCCCTGGATATACGCTTTGTCTTTGGCATTCAAAAGAGATAAAAGAACTATTTTAAAGTCCTCCATTTTCTTTTTCAACTCCTTGGCTTCTCCTGTAACATTGGCTGGGTCGGAACCAACCATAAAGTGAGTTGGAGTATCGTAGTCATCCAATTTATCGATTTTACGCAGCGGGAATGTATCCGCAACAGCCTCTGGCATACTTTGCGCATGCATGAGTATCTCTGCCTTCAAGTGATCGATATATTTTACCAGCTCTTCTGAATTCTTCTTTACTGTTTGGGCAGCCTGGTAAAACGGACGGGTCTTTTTCTCGTCATTTTGCAGGGATGCTTCAAAAGCAGTATAGATAATCGAATTCTTGTTCTTGGTATTGTTATTGGTGTTCTGAAGACCCGTGTTCATTACTACGAACGCATTGATAATTTCTTTCGAAACGTTCATCGCCAGCAGTGCCGTCAACACCAGGTACATCATACCAATCATTTTTTGCCGTGGGGGCAATTTACCACCTGCCATTGTATAGAGGTATAAAAATTAATTAATAATACGGATAGTTCAGATTAGCGCTTTACGTTCATAGCAGCAAGCATGTTGCCATAAACATTATTAAGCTGGCTAAGATTATCGGAAAGTGAAGACATTTCCTGTTTGTATTTACGGGTATCTTCAACCGAATCATGCAGGTTCTGCATCAGATCACCAAGACTATCGTAGAACTTGGTAGATGCTTTCTGATGTTCACTTGCACCTTGTAACTGGAGTTCATATACTGCATTTAATGCAGAAAGATTTTTAGAGACTTTATGAAGTTGTTCTCCGAAAGCAGTACCATCGTCATTGGATACGGAAAGACCCATGAGGGATTCTGCAGCTTTAGAATATGATTCGGAAAGTGTGCTTACATTTTTAGAAGCCGATTTAACGGTATTCACATATTCGTTGGTAGCAACGGTTGCATCTGTGATATTGGAAATTTTTGCAGCCTGATCGCTCAGATTACGCATTCCATCACCCAGGCTGGCGATCAGATCAGGACCGATTTTTGCTTCGTCAAGCATTTTGTCCAGTTGTTCAGTAACTGACATTTGCTCTCCTTCTTCCAATTTATCTTCCTCATGCTCTTCACCTTTAATACCTGCTAATTCAGGATAAACTAATGTCCAGTCCAGATCTTCATGGATAGGTTCAAAAGCAGAGAATATAAAAATTACAGCTTCAACACCCAGACCGATAATAAGCATAGGACTCGCACCTGGCCAGTGTTGAATTTTAAACAAAGCCCCGACAATTACAACTGCAGCGCCAAAACCATATAACTTGGCCATGAACATTTTCCATTTCTTGGTCTCGAACAAGCTTTGTTTTCCGTGATTACTCATTGTTAGATTTTTGATTTGGGTTAATAATCGTGTTTATTGTGTGATTTGTGTGTGTAAGAGAAAGCGTTTACTACAATTCATCATCCTTCTGACGTCCGAGGTATGTCATCACACAACGGAATCCTATATAACATTTTGCAGTATCCTGATATTCGTAAGAACGGGTGCTGGTTTCCAGATAATATCCTACGTCTTTCCAGGAACCTCCACGGATTACTTTACGATTCATAACAGAAATCGATTCTTCTTCCGCTGTCGGTTCGTAAACATAATCAGGGTTCAAATCGTGTGAGAAGTCATATGCTGATTCATCAAATGCATTGCTTGTCCACTCTGCTACGTTACCTGCCATACAATAGATACCCCAGTCATTCGGGTTGTAAGAAAGAACCTTCACGGTATGGAATCCTCCATCATCTATGTAAGAACCGCGCATCGGTTTAAAGTTACCCAGAAAACATCCGCGTGCATTCCGGATATAAGGACCGCCCCAAGGGAAAGGAGAAAGTTTCAGACCACCACGTGCAGCATATTCCCATTCTGCTTCTGTAGGCAGACGGAAATCCTGTACAAAGATACCACCATTGCCATACAGGAAATCGTTCAGCAATTGTGTTCTCCAGATACAAAATGCACGACACTGTTTCCAGGTTACACCAACCACCGGATACTCATCATAAGCCGGGTGCCAGAAATACATATTGGTCATTGGCTCATTAAAGCTGTAGGTAAAATCATGTACCCAAGCCAGGGTATCAGGATAAACATTGATAATGTCTTTTATGATAAAAGCACTACGATCCAGTTTGGGTTTACCATTAACGGTATAGCTACCAGGTCCGGTTGGGAATCCATGACCATTCTGAGCCTGTGGATCAGGAGCTGTTTTTTCAGGAATAAAACGATTTGTTTTTTTAGCAGCTGTACGCAAATCGATACGATAGTATTCGAAATTCAGTTTGCGGGAGTCGATTTCAACGCGTTTATAGAAACGTTCTTTTTCAGGAAGGAAGAGTGGCAATAAGTCGGTATTGTATGCCTCATCTTCATTTCTCCAGTTCAGCTTGGTTTCCCAGTTAAGGTTTGCTTTAGCCGGGTCAGCATCATACTGCAGAAGGCCTTTTAGCTGCGGGTTGGCACCATAGTAATCATCTTCGTTGTAGAAAAACTCATCCGGGTTTGCATTACCACCTGCTGCCAGCAACCTGCGTGCGATAGAATCGCGTACATGGTATACAAACTGACGGTATTCATTGTTGGTAATTTCGGTCTGGTCAATATAAAATGCCTGGATGGAAACCATCTTGGCTTTTGTGTTATGGGCAAATGGAACGTCCTCATCGTTCGGTCCCTGGGTCATATTGCCCATCGGACAGTAGAGCATTCCATACGGATCTGGCTGAAACCAGGGATCTCTGCCCTGAACGCCTATCAGTTCACCGCTCTTCTTCTCACAGCCTGTAGCCAGAGCGAGCAAAGAACCGAAAAAGAGCAACATTTTTATGCTGCTTCCCGTTTTTTTGATCTTTTGAGTGTCCACTTTATTTTGTTTTAAGTTAACCACCTTTTTTGCAGCAAATCATCACACGAGGTATGATGATTTGAGAAAGGGTGGAATCGCTTGAACGAATCTACCTTTGCTAAAGTTACAATATTAACAAGTTATTAACAATTTCAATCAGAAAAAACGAACATCTTCCCAACTTTCTGGTTTGGGACTCTTGTCTACCTTTTTGCAGATTCCCAGCATAATCTCATGCGATCCGCTGCTGTGTTGTTTAATTTCAGAAGTTGTTACATCATATGAGTAACCAATTTTCCAGGTAAGAGGGGTCTTACCCTTGGTAGTTTGCTGGAACCCCAGCATTGGAGCAATGGCATCCTGCATACGATACGAAAGACCTAACCAAAACATCTTGTTCCAAAGTACATTAGCATTAACGTCGAAAGTGGTCACTTTAGCATCCGATTTCACTAATAAATTTGGGCGGAGCTCAAAATTGCTTCCTCCTAATGGAAAAACGGTACCTGCAGTAACATAATAATGGCGGGCTACATCGAATGTATACGCCTTGCCTGCAGCATTATAGCTCAAATTTTCGCCGGCATCAGGAAGGTGGGTAGAAGATATTCCGAAATAAGTACCATTGGCATGGGTAAAATAAACACCAAAGCCTAAATCGTAATTGGTACTGGAAAAGTTATTAGGGATAGAAGGGTCTGTAATATTACCGGCAGAGGTGGTGGTTCCATCCGGAGCAATCCAGCTGGTAGAAATCGCTTTGTTTTGCATCCCTATTTCCAGACCGAAGCTCAGTTTTCCAAGTCCATTCATTACTGACATCATATAAGATGCAGCAATTTTGGCACCGATATTCGATTCTGCACCCAGTTTATCATCTACAACAGATAAACCAAGGCCGAAATGCTGCGTAACCTGCCCATCTACACAAAGCAGATAGGTGGTTGGAGCTCCCGGAAATCCAACCCATTGTTCACGGCCAATCACATCAGCACAGATAGCTCCACTTGTCCCGGCATAAGCTGGGTTAGTAAAAAGCTTGGCAAACATGAATTGCGTGAATTGCGGATCTTGTTGCGCATACCCGGCAAAGCCGCTGATAGCAAGTGCAAGGAGAGTAAGACATTTCTTCATGTGTTCGGTCTTCTAGGGTTAATTGTCGGACAGTTTAGGTACACAACAGGTCGCTAAATTAGCGTTTTTTATTATCAAAACAAATTTTTTTAACATGCGATTGTTAAACAAGACCTGATTTTAGCTCAATTTCAGAAAGGTTTGCCACCACCGGTCAGGCATTTCCTCCTGACAAGCCAGTTCATAATCAGCATAAGTACACGGAACCAGGTGATGACGCTCAAATTTCAGCCGTTTATTAGGTGGGTATGGCACTTCCATCCACCAACGATCACTTTTCAGACTCTTAAAGAATATTATTTCGTGCTTATGATCCTTTACAAAGACCCTGAACTTGGTATAATCCGTTTTCTCTGCAAAAGGGAAATCCTTCTTCCGGTTATAGTACCCATCTATAAAATACCAGATCATTTGGGCTACCAGGTGACCCGTCTGCTTATTATTATCCAGTTGCGGATTCAATTCATAAATCCCGAAACAGGTTAGCTTATCACTGATTCCCGCATAGCGGGCTATCTGACAGGCTTCTTCCCCATAAAATCCATTCGGTCCCGCCTGCCCGCATCCCGGAGCATCGGAAGCCCGGATAGCAGAAACATCAAAACTCATCATATCGGCATTCCGGATCACAGGCTCTATATCCTCTAAACGCGCCCTTGCCTGCCCCAGCCTGTGCATATCAAAGTTGAGCTTCTCCATCAGCTCCACCGTATTCTGATCCACAAAATAACTCTGGTAACCTACGTTGCTGAAATTAAAGAGAAAATTGGGCTGATGAAGGATAATCCGGCCCAGATAACTTTGGGAATCCATATCACTTTCGGCTGTACCCAGATCAAATGCCGGATCAACGGAAACCATGTTGATGGTCTGTTCCATTTTTTCATAAGCCAGATAAGTGGCATATGCCAGATCATTCCCTCCTCCGATAATAACAGGGGTTATATTCAGCCTTAATAACTCGGCAATGACAGTTGATAAAGCAAAATAGGAATCCTCCACGGAATGCCCCTTGGAAATATTTCCAAGATCAGCCACCCTGACAGGATAATTTCCTTTAAAAAGTTTGTAGAGGTGCTCCCTCACCGCATCCGGAGCCTTGCCACAACCTTCGTTATTCAAAGCTCTCCTGTCCTCTTCTATTCCAATCACTGCCAACTGACAGCCTTTTAATTCAGGGAAAACGCCAGGCGTATCATATACTGAAAACACCCTACCCAAAACTGAAGCAGGGAGTTTATCCATCCCTTCCGTTAAAGAAGGATGTACGGGCTGAAAAAAGTCGGATAGCTCTATGGATGGCATATGCACTGTTGTTATACGTTCAGAAAACTAGTAGCATAACGACGAAAATGGAAAAAAGATACATGTAAGTTTGCAGTTTCAATGGGCAGTTGGCAAAAGGTTCTATTATCCATTGCCAATTGCCACTACACATTGCCCATTATTTTTTCTTAGCTGCCGTTTTCTTTACGGCCGCTTTCTTCGCTGCTGCCGGTTTTTTAACGGCAACCTTCTTGGCCGCCACCGGTTTTTTAACCGCTGCTTTTTTTGCAGCGGCTTTTTTAGCAGGTGCCTTTTTCTCTGCTTCCGGTTTTATTTTGGTACCATAACCCGCTTTAGTGGCAATCTCCAGACAGTCTTCATAAGTAAGAACCGCCGGATCCGACCCCTTTGGAAGCCGGAAATTATTTTTTCCGATGCCCAGATAAGCTCCCCAACGGCCTTTGAGAATATGCATCTCCGGATTTTCAGGAAATGATTTAATGAATTTTTCAATATCAGCAATCCGTTTAAGCTCAATCAATTCACGACAACGCTCTGCACTTACGGTCATCGGATCATCTTCCTTTCTCAAGGAAATAAATTTACTATCGAACTTGATATATGGACCAAAACGACCTATTGCAACAATCATATCCTTATCTTCAAACTGTCCGGCCACACGAGGCAGCTTAAACAAATCAAGTGCTTCTTCGAGGGTTATAGATTCCAGAAGTTGTCCTTTCCGGAGACTAGCAAATTTCTTTACCTCTTCATCGCTTTCGCCAATCTGAGCCAAGGGGCCGAAACGTCCTATGCGGACATAAATATTTTTGCCGGTTGCGGGGTCCTTACCTAAAAGCCTTTCTCCCGAAGCCCTTTCGGACGTTTCCAGTGTCTTCTCTACATTTTTGTGAAAAGGCGTATAAAATGCCTTCAGCATGGCCTGCCAGCTCAACTTGCCTTCCGCAACCACATCAAACTCATCCTCCACTTTAGCTGTAAACTGATAATCCAGAATTTCGGAAAAATGCAACAACAGGAAATCCGTTACAACCATGCCCATATCCGTTGGGAACATCTTGTTTTTCTCAGCCCCTGTGCCTTCTGTTTTTATTTCCTCTTTGATACTTTCGCCCTGCAAACTGAAAACGGAAAAATTACGTTTGATCCCTTCCCTGTCTTCCTTCACCACATATTGTCTTTTCTGAACGGTGCTGATCGTAGGCGCATAGGTAGAAGGGCGACCGATACCCAGCTCTTCCAGTTTTTTAACAAGACTTGCTTCCGTGTATCGGGCTGGATGGTGTGTGAAACGCTGGGTAGCAGTAATTTCCTTCATTCCCAATGTCTCTCCTTTGGACAAGGGCGGTAACATACCTTCCGCTTGTTCTTCACTATTCTCTTCGTCGTTTGACTCGAGATATACTTTCAGAAAACCATCAAATTTCAATACCTCTCCCTGTGCAACAAATTTTTCGCTGGTTTTGGAAATATCAATGGTGGCTGTTGTCTTTTCCAGTTCCGCATCCGCCATCTGAGAAGCTATAGTACGTTTCCAGATGAGCTCATAAAGCCTTTCTTCATTCCGTTCCGTTCCGGCAAACTGATTTTCAAGATAGGTAGGACGAATTGCTTCGTGTGCCTCCTGTGCCCCTTTTGATTTGGTTTTGTAGGTGCGGATATGCACATATTTTTCACCGTAATTTTTTGTAATCTGTTCTCTGGCTTGCGTAATAGCCGTTTGAGAAAGATTCACTGAATCGGTACGCATATAGGTGATCTTCCCGCTTTCATACAACCTCTGCGCCACTACCATGGTTTGAGCCACAGAAAATCCAAGCTTTCTGCTGGCTTCCTGCTGCAGTGTGGAAGTAGTGAATGGGGCCGCTGGTGATTTGCGGGCCGGTTTTGTTTCCAGTCCTGAAATAACAAAGGAAGATCCAATGCATTTTCCCAGAAATTCCCGAGCTTCTTCTGCCGAAGTAAACCGTTTGTTAAGCTCTGCCAGAAGCTCCTTACCGGATGCGGTAAAAGACGCTGACACTTTATAAAAAGAAACAGATTTAAAGTTCTGTACTTCTCGTTCTCTTTCCACTATCAACCGCACGGCAACCGATTGTACCCGGCCTGCAGAAAGGGATGGACGTATTTTTTTCCAAAGAATAGGGGATAGTTCAAATCCTACAAGCCGATCCAGGATACGACGGGCTTGCTGGGCATCCACCAGGTGCTTATCTATTGTACGGGGATTGGCAATAGCAGCCTGAATGGCAGGCTTGGTAATTTCATGAAATACAATACGACGGGTAGTCTTTACATCCAGGCTGAGCGCCTCGGCAAGGTGCCAGGAAATGGCTTCTCCTTCCCGGTCCTCATCCGTCGCCAGCCACACGGCTGAAGCAGATTTGGCAATTTTGCGCAGTTCCGCCACCACCTTCTCCTTATCCGGAGAGATTTCGTAGGTAGGCGTAAAATTATGTTCCAGATCAATCGCTAATCCTTTCTTGGCCAGGTCACGGATATGCCCAAAACTGGAGCGGACAATGAAATCCTCTCCCAGGAATCCTTCAATAGTCTTTGCTTTTGCGGGAGACTCAACAATCACGAGATTTTTCGCCATGCGTTAAAAGGGGCTTTTGGGGACGCAAAGAAAAGCAAAGAATTTTGAAAATACCAAACCTAATTTTTTGCTAGGTTCCCATACATATATTTCATATATGTATAATTTTTGAATAAATTTCATGTTACCCCTATTTTTTCACCTGTCATTTTGTCACCCCCGGGGGAATAGTTATCTTTGTCTCCCTTTTACTAAAAAATGGAAAACAAAGTGGTGGATGAGAGTCGTCAGGGAGAAGCCCTGATTCTGGAAGGTACAAAAACCGGAAAGAAGATGTACATCGAAAGTTATGGCTGTGCCATGAACTTTTCGGATAGTGATATCGTGGCTTCTGTGCTGAGTGACAAAGGCTACCAGACAACCACCGACTACGAAGAAGCCGACCTGATTCTGATTAATACCTGTGCCATCCGTGACCAGGCCGAACAAAGGGTACGCAACAGGCTGAAACAGTTTAATGCTATAAAAAGACGGAACCCTTCCCTGATGATTGGGGTTATGGGGTGTATGGCCGAACGGCTGAAATCCAAGTTTCTGGAAGAAGAAAAAATTGTAGACCTGGTTGTCGGACCCGATTCATATCGGGAGCTGCCTGGTCTTATCCAACAAGTAGAAGGCGGACAAAAAGCCGTGAATGTTTTGTTATCCCGCGATGAGACGTATGCCGATATCAACCCGGTGCGTCTGGTCAGCAATGGCGTAAGTGCCTTTATCAGCATTACCAGAGGATGTGACAATATGTGTTCTTTTTGTGTGGTTCCCTTTACCCGCGGAAGAGAACGCAGCAGGGATCCTGAAAGCATTATCAACGAAGCAACACTTCTTTTTGAACAAGGTTACCGGGAAGTGACCTTGCTGGGACAAAATGTAGATTCCTATCTCTGGACAGGTGGTGGTTTGAAAAAAGATAATCTCTCGGCCGAAGAACTGATCAATGCCTGCTCATTTGCACAACTTCTGGAACGTGTTGCCCTCATCACCCCCTTGCTAAGGGTTAGGTTCAGCACCTCCCACCCCAAAGACATGAATGACGAAGTGCTCCATACCATGGCGCGTCATGAAAATATATGTAAATATATCCATCTGCCCGTTCAAAGCGGAAGCTCCAGCGTATTGGAACGAATGAACCGGGGCTATACCAGAGAATGGTATATGGGAAGAATTGAAGCCATCCGGAAAATTATTCCCGGTTGCGGAATATCAACCGACATTATCAGCGGATTTTGTGGGGAAACGGAAGAAGATCATCAGGAAACACTTTCTCTGATGGAATGGGTTGGGTATGATTTCGCCTATATGTTTGCATACAGCGAACGCCCCAAAACGCTGGCAGAAAGAAAATACCCGGACGATGTGCCGGAGCTGGTGAAGAAAAGACGTTTAACCGAAATAGTGGAACTGCAGCAAAAACTTTCGGGTGTTCAGACCAGAAAAGGATTGGGCAAAGTTCACACGGTACTGGCAGAAGGCATTTCCAAAAAATCACCGGAACAACTATCCGGCAGAAACTCTCAAAACACCGTGGTTGTTTTTGACAAAAAACATTTCAAAAAAGGAGATTATGTTCATGTGCTGGCAGATAACTGCACGGCAGCGACACTCATCGGAAAAAGTGTTTAACCCATGAAACCACCTTCCGGAATATCTCCTCCGGATTCTGGCTTCTGAATATTGTATTCTAAATGACTATCCAGGATATAAAATTACGTTTCAGCATCATTGGCTCCTCCCCTGGACTGGAACGTGCCATTGATATTGCCATGCAGGTGGCTCCAACAGATTTGAGCGTACTGATTACTGGCGAAAGCGGAACAGGAAAAGAAGTATTTCCCCAGATCATACATCAGCTCAGCGCACGAAAACACGGCCCTTATATTGCTGTGAATTGCGGTGCAATACCCGAGGGGACGATTGATTCCGAACTTTTTGGCCATGAAAAAGGTTCCTTTACAGGAGCACATGAAGCCCGCAAAGGATATTTTGAACATGCCAACGGAGGTACTATTTTTCTGGATGAAGTAGCTGAAATGCCTATCGCCACCCAGGCCCGATTATTACGTGTGCTCGAATCCGGAGAGTTTCTGAAAGTTGGATCTTCAAAAGTCCTGAAGACCGATGTACGGGTAGTGGCAGCTACTAATGTCAACATACAACAAGCCATAGAAAAAGGGAAATTCAGGGAAGATCTGTATTATCGCCTCAATACTGTTCCAATCCTGGTACCTCCTTTAAGAGAAAGGAAAGCTGATATTCATCTTTTGTTCCGGAAATTTGCTGCCGATTTTGCAGCCAAATACCGTATGCCCGTTATTAAGCTGGATTCAGATGCAGAACAGATCCTGACTTCTTACTATTGGCAAGGAAATGTAAGACAGCTTAAAAACATAACCGAACAAATTTCTGTCATTGAAAAAACAAGGGATATTAATGCCGATATTCTTCAGAAATATCTTCCGTTACAGGCCGGGACTACACTGCCGATGGTGATAAAGGGTGAATCTGGTTCTTCTGAATTTTCGGAAAGGGATATCCTGTACAAGGTTCTTTTTGATATGAAAAAAGATCTTACCGATCTGAAAAAAGTGGTGATTGATTTACTCGAACACGGGCAAGGACAAGGTAATGAGTTCCATCCGGAGAACCAGCGAATCATTCAAAAAATATATCAGGATGTAGATACGGAAAAAGCACCTCATCGTATCGATTATGAGCCTATTCCCATTCACAAACAAGCAGAAGAAGAACTGCAGGAACATGAGGTGCTCGAAGAAAAATCTTTATCACTCCTTGATCTGGAACAGGAAATGATACGAAAAGCACTGAAAAAACATGAAGGCCGCAGAAAAAATGCTGCAAAAGAACTCGGTATTTCGGAACGGACTTTATACCGAAAACTTCATGAATATGGAATCGAAAACGAAGAATAAAGGATGCAGCCAAAGCTGCATTTGCTGATTATGAAACGCAAAAATTTTCATTTATTTATCTTCATTACCGTTTTGTTTTCCGGTTGTTCGGGATGCTATAAACTGAACGGAGCATCAGAAGGGGAGGCAAAAACCGTTTCTGTTGAATACTTCCAGAATAATGCACCTTTGGCCAAACCTACTTATGCTTCTACCCTTACAGAAGCATTGAAAGATATACTTACATCACAGAGCAGACTGAGTTTAACCACCCGATCGGCCGATATACAATTTGAAGGACAGGTGACCGCGTATGCTGTTACTCCACAAGCAATTCAAAGCGGAACAGACCAGGCTGCCATGAACAGATTGACGATAACCGTGAGTGTGAAATGCACCAATAATAAGGATGAAAAACTGAGTTTTGACGGTGCTACATTTACCCGTTATGCCGACTATCCCAGTTCAAAAAATCTGAATGATGTGGAGGACCAGCTAATCAAAACCATCAATGATCAGCTGGTACAGGATATATTCAACAAAGCATTGAGCAACTGGTAAGATGAACAAAATCCAATTCTCCGACTTTCTGAGTTCTCCTGCCAGTTTATCACAGGAAAGTGCAGTGCTGCTGGCAGAAGTATTGAAGGCATTTCCATATTGTCAGACAGCTCAGCTACTGTATGTTAAAAGTCTGCACAATCAAAAAAGCATGCTTTACAACAGCCAGCTCAAGGTTGCTGCAGCCTATGCTACGGATCGTATCATACTTCACGATCTTATTAATGGACCTGTGGGATCCGTTGATGATATCGATGGTTTGCGGGAGAAAAGCAGAAGCAAAAGTGATGAACAGATTGTAACCGAACTCACACTTCCCGTTGAACGTACAGAAAAAGAGAAAATAGTTACCCCTCCTGTGACACGTCCCTCTTTACCACAACGTTCCCCTCAGGAAATATTGGATGCACGACTTAAGGAGCTGGGACTAAAAACAGCAGAATCTGAACTTAAGGAGAAAAAGAATCAGGAGCTTAATCAGGAGCTTAAAGAACAGCAGAAGAAAGAGGCGGAAGAAAAGCTGCGCATGGAGGCGGAAGAAAAGGTGACTTCAGAAAAAATTCTTACCGAAGCAAGAGAAAAGGAACGCCAAAAGAAAGAGAACGAGCTAGCCGCAAAAGAAGCGGAAGAAAAAGAAAAACAACGGCAAGCTGCTGAAATAGAGCTGGCTGATGAAATGATCCGGGCCGAAACAGCAGAAAAAGAAAGATTACGCAAAGAAGCGGAAGAAACAGAAGCCAGGCTAAAACAGGAACAATCCATAAAACAGGTTATCCTGACAGATAAAAAGATAAGCCCAGTTGCAGAACCGGAACCCAAAACGGATCCTGTGGATACGGACGATATTCTGAAAACTATTCAAGACCTTGATATCCTCAGCGATTCCTATGTAGATATCGCCATTGATGCACGGATAAGACTTGAAGTAGAAAAAGAAGATCCGGCAATTCCCCGTGAACACTGGACAACTCCTGAAAAAAATCCCTCTGAAGAGCCCGAATTAAGTTTTACCGAATGGCTAAAACAGACAAACAAGCAAAAAAGCAGTCAGGAACAGATAAGCGACGAGCCACACCAGGAGGAAAAAAAGAATAAGGAATCGGAACTGATAGAACGATTTATCAAGGAAGAACCCAAAATATCAAAACCCAAAAAGGAGTTTTATAATCCGGTAAATATGGCCCGTCAAAGTGTGGTGGAAGACCCTGAATTTGTGACAGAAACCCTTGCCTCCATCTATGCCAGCCAGGGAAACACCGCCAAAGCTATCCTTGCTTACCAGACATTAAGTTTGAAATATCCGGAAAAAAAGCTTTACTTTGCGTCCCTTATTGAAAAACTGGAATCAGGGAACGAATTAAAATAGTTAAGTATAGGTTTATGGACAGGGACTTAGATGTTTTCAAATCCTAAATCGCAAATTCTAAATTCATTTACAAATGTCAACAGTCATAACAGTATTTATCATTCTGGTTTGCATACTTCTTATCCTGGTAGTTCTTATTCAGAACTCTAAAGGAGGCGGACTTTCTTCCCAATTTGCTGGCTCTAACCAGATCATGGGTGTTAGAAGAACGGCCGATTTTCTTGAAAAAGCTACTTATACTTTAGCCATCGCTCTTTTGGTACTGAGTTTATTGTCAGCTGCTAACCTGAGCAAAGGGACTACAACAGCAGATACTCCTGCTGCAAGTTCAGAAACCAAACAAAAAATGTCTGAAGGTGGAGGAATTAATACTTCTGCTCCTGTAAAAACAGCTCCAAAAGCTAATCAATCTGGTGCTGCTATGCCAGGCAAGGACAACAAGCCAAAATAATGACTGCAAATGCCGTCAGGAAATGTCAGGATGTCACGTACCTCCTGACATTTTTTTTGATTTACCCTTTTCAACTGAAATATTGTCCAGAATTGGCCCTCTGCTGAGCTTTGGCATGAAAAATGACCAAGGCTGTTTGCTCTTAAACTGTTTAAACCTTAAAATTCAAATAACATGTCAAAAATCAGTATCAAACCTATTGCCGGCACTCAGAACAGAGTTGTCGTAGAAGCAGCCCCTGCTGAGGAAAAAACAGCCGGTGGACTTATTATTCCTGACACAGCGAAAGAAAAACCACAGCGCGGGAAAGTAATTTCCATCAGTGAAGTGGATGAAAAAGGGAATAAACCAGCTGTAAAAGTCGGAGATGTAGTACTCTACGGAAAATATGCCGGAACAGAAGTGACTCTTGACGGAAAAGAATACCTTATTATGCGTGAAAGCGATATTTTCGCCGTAATCTAACCCTAATTAAATTGTAAGCCCCGGAAGATTCCGAGGCGTTTTTTTTAACACTTAAAATAAAAGACAATGGCAAAAGATATTATGTTCAACCTGGAAGCGCGCGACCTGCTGAAAAAAGGTGTGGATGCTCTGGCAAATGCAGTAAAAGTAACACTGGGTCCTAAAGGCCGTAATGTTATCATTGACAAAAAATTCGGAGCTCCTTCCATTACAAAAGACGGTGTAACCGTTGCTAAAGAAATTGAACTGAAGCACCCAATCGAAAATATGGGCGCTCAGATGTTGAAAGAAGTAGCTTCTAAAACGGCTGATATTGCCGGTGACGGAACTACCACTGCCACTGTACTGGCTCAGGCTATCGTAACAGGTGGTCTTAAAAACGTTGCTGCCGGAGCTAATCCAATGGATTTGAAACGCGGTATTGACAAAGCTGTTGCTGTAGTTATTGAAGATCTCAAAAAACAAAGCAAAAAAGTGGGTGAGGACAGTGCCAAGATTGAGCAAGTAGCTACTATTTCCGCTAATAACGATCCAAGCATTGGAAAACTGATTGCCGATGCAATGGCAAAGGTGAAAAAAGAAGGTGTTATTACTGTTGAAGAAGCAAAAGGAACAGAAACGGAAGTTAAAATCGTGGAAGGTATGCAATTCGACCGCGGTTATATCTCTCCTTACTTTGTTACGGATGCCGACAAAATGGAAACAGTAATGGAGAATCCGCATATTCTTATCTATGATAAGAAGATCTCTAACATGAAAGAACTTCTTCCTGTTCTTGAAAAAGCAGTTCAAACCGGTAAGCCTATCCTGATCATTGCTGAAGATGTGGACGGCGAAGCTCTTGCTACTCTGGTTGTAAACAGATTGCGCGGATCCCTCAAAATTGCAGCGGTAAAAGCTCCTGGTTTTGGTGATCGTCGTAAAGCAATGCTGGAAGATATCGCTATCCTGACCGGCGGAACGCTGATCTCTGAAGAAAGAGGCTTCAAACTTGAAAATGCAGATCTTTCTTACCTGGGTACTGCTACCAAAATTACCATTGACAAAGACAATACTACACTTGTAGGAGGAGCCGGCAAAAAGGCTGATATCACTGCCCGTGTAAATAATATCAAGGCTCAGATCGAAACTACTACTTCCGATTATGACAAGGAGAAGCTTCAGGAGCGTCTTGCTAAACTGGCAGGCGGAGTTGCAGTACTTTATATTGGTGCAGCTACTGAAGTGGAGATGAAAGAAAAGAAGGATCGTGTTGACGATGCATTGCATGCTACACGTGCTGCAGTTGAAGAAGGTATCATCCCAGGTGGAGGAACAGCTTATATCCGCGCAATTGCCAGCCTTGAAAACATGAAAGGTGACAATGAAGACGAAACTACCGGTATTGCAATCGTGAAACGCGCTATTGAAGAACCATTGCGCCAGATTGTTGCTAATGCAGGAGGAGAAGGCTCTATCATTGTTCAGAAAGTTCGTGAAGGCAAAGCCGATTTCGGATACAATGCTCACACTGAAAAATTTGAGAAACTGTACGATTCAGGTGTTATTGACCCTACCAAAGTAGCCCGTGTGGCACTTGAAAATGCTGCTTCTGTAGCAGGTATGCTCCTGACCACCGAGTGTGTTATCAGTGATATCAGAGAAGATAAACCAGCTATGCCAGCTATGCCCGGAGGAATGGGCGGAATGGGTGGAGGAATGGATTACTAATCTTTTTTTCAGACGCTTTTTCAGAAAAGCCCGGACGTTATCGTCCGGGCTTTTTCTATCTTTGAGGCCATGAGCAGACTTACCCGCATCGGCTTATTCGGCCTCCTTTTTATAATCGTTATTTCTATCATCGTAGCCCTTTGCGGTGGTCAGGCAATTTATACCGGACCCTTCACCTTCCCTTTTGCAGTTCTTATCCTGATTGGATTAAGCCGAAAAAAATAGCATCCTTACCGTTTGTTTATATCACTGATTTTCATACCTTTCATTCTTAGGTTTAGTGATTTATTGGCGTGTATTAAACTCCCGAAAAAAATACTAGTCTTAACTCGTACTCAGACAAATAAATTAAAAGTCAAAACAACCCCATGCAAACAAAAACACCAGCCACCCTTTTTAAAGGATTCCTGATCCTTGCACTAGCAGGTATGATTATTGCAGGATGTAAAAAAACCACCACCCCTGCAGATACCGATACCACAGCATCTAACGAAAATGCATTCTCTGAAGCCACTTTTAATGATGCCGGGAGTATCTCTGATCAGGCTGCTTCCAACAACATGTCGTCCTTTCGTAGCGGAAACGATCAGGGATCCCTTCTGAGTAGCTGTGCTACCATTACCAGGGATTCTTCTAACCATAGCGACCCGGACAGCATTGTAGTTAATTTTGGCGCTACAAATTGTCTTTGCAAAGATGGACGCTATCGCCGTGGTATCATCTTCATTACCTATACCAAACCTAATTACTGGGATTCACTGAATGTGATCACCATAACTTTTAATGGTTATTATGTAGATAATTATGGTGTTTCAGGAACCAAAACAATGGTTTATCAGGGTCGTATAAGTGGACAGCCAACTTATGATATTACCGTTACAAATGGAATGATTACCAAACCTACCGGCGGCAGTTTTACATGGAATTCTACCCGGGAATGGAAACAAATTGCAGGACAGAATACTCCTTTCTGGTGGGGTGATGACAAATATTCTCTTACCGGTAATGCTAACGGAGTAAGCTCAAACGGATATGGATATACTGCCAATATTGTCTCCCCGCTTATCCGCGACTTTTCTTGCCTCATTCCACGCTGGTTTACACAAGGTGTGTTTGATCTTACCCCTACCGGAAAAGCAACCCGTGTAGTTGATTTCGGAAGCGGTATCTGTGATGACGTGTGCACTGTAACGATCAGCGGAACGACTTACACCATTCATATGTGGTAAGCACCTCACTCTATATTTGAAAACATAAACAAAAAACCATCTGCCTGAGGCAGATGGTTTTTTGTTTGACCAGTTATACATACTATTATTTCGTCAGCAGTTCTTTAACAAGTGATGAAATCATTTTCCCTTCGGCCTTTCCGGCCAATTGCTTCGTAGCAACTCCCATCACTTTACCCATATCACCAGGACCTGCAGCTCCAACGGATTGTATAATTGCCTGTAACTCCTTCCTCACTTCATCCTCACCCATCAATTTAGGCAGGTATGTTTCTATCACAGAAGCCTGAAAAAGCTCCACCTCTGCCAGCTCCGGTCTATTCTGAGTTTTGTAAATATCACCTGCTTCCTTTCTTTGTTTAACCATTTTCTGCAAAGCCTTTGATTCCGTTTCAGGTGTAAGGCCCTCCGGAGATGTTTTGAGAAGCAGGATAGCTGATTTAATACCTCTTAAAGCCTCCAGCTTATTCTGATCTCTTGCAAGCATGGCTGTCTTAATATCTGCATTTATTTTTTCTTCGAGTGACATGTTAGATAATTTTAAGTTTTTAGAATTGCGATTTAGGGCTAAAATGTGAAGTGCTTTCCGAAGAAAGCACTCACAAAGATAAACCCTAAATCGGAATTGAACGACTAATTCAATTAATCCACATTATCGTGCAAAAACGAATTGTTCGGTTTAATTTCAATCTTCTTGTCCTCATTTTCTGTCAATGTGTATTTCGACACTTGTGATTCGGATGAATGAGGAGTATTATCTAAAGATACTTTTCTTCTTACGAATGCAGGTTCCTGCTCCAGCTCGGTAAGTCCGTTTGGTGTTTTCAGCTTCAGGCTTAACTCCTTCAACCGGAGAATACGCTCATATGCTTTGCGCTTCTGTTCTTCCTCTGCCAGTCGTTTTGATTCTTCCTGATTTCTGGCTTCTATTTCCTCTGCGCTTTTCCTTTCTGATACCGGCTCTTCCTTCTTCTTCATTACCGGCTCTTCCACTTCTTCTTTAGAGATCACATTCTCATTCACTTCAAAGAATATTTCTTTAGGGCTTTCATCAGCGGAGAGAACGAAAGGTTTCTCTTCTTCTTTCTCTTCCACAGATTCTGCAGAAATCTCTGACAATTCATCCTGCTCTGCCTTCACCGTTAAGTCCGATTCAGAAACCGTTTCGGCTGAAAACTCCGTAACCGGCAATTCCCATATCTGCTCTTCGGATTCTTCCACCTGCATCTCGATGTAGGTTTCTTCGTTATCAGAAACCTGCTCCTCCTCTGCCAGTTCTTCATTCGATGAGGAAACTGCTTCGATTGTGCTGACAGTACTATCCATCGCAGCATTCTCCTCCGTTAACTCCTCTTCGTTCATCACATCTTCCTCCAGCTCGCTTTCTATTTTGGCTTCAAACTCAATTGTCACCTGTTTCTCTTCGGAGTTGGATTTGCTTATCAGGAAAGGCTCCAACGGATGAAGTTCCTGCATGTTGTTACTATTTTCAGTCACCTCAGAAGAAATCGGGGCTATTGTTACAGCCTGAACCGTTTCCTCTTCCAGACTCAAAACAACCTTCTCTGGCTTACGATTGCTTAAGTCAAATGGTATAGACGAGCTCGTCTGGAATCCAGTTGCAATAACGGTTACATTTACCTTATCACCCAATGTTTCATCTACACCGTAACCTTTTATAAGCTCGGCAGTTTGTCCTGCTTCATCCTGAATATAGTCAGTGATTTCGCCCAATTCATCCATCGTGATCTCATCAGAACCGGATGTGATATTAAGTAAAACATAGCGTGCACCGGATATATTATTGTCATTAAGCAATGGAGAGTTTAGTGCCTCCTGAACTGCTTTAAGAGCACGTCCTTCTCCGGAAGCAGAAGCAGATCCCATAATAGCCACACCACTGTCTTTCATTACGGTACGCACATCGGCGAAATCCACATTTATCTGCTGTGTTAGACTGATAATCTCAGCAATACTTTTTGCTGCAATGCTGAGTACATTATCGGCGTGACTGAAAGCTTCCCTCATTTTCAGATTTCCATACATCTCACGAAGCTTATCATTGCAGATTACGAGCAACGTGTCAACACTCGCTTTCATTTCAGCCAGACCTTCCTCTGCCTGCTGACGTCTTTTCTTACCTTCAAAAGAGAAAGGTACTGTTACTATACCTACCGTTAGGATACCCATTTCCTTTGCAATTCTTGCAATTACAGGAGCTGCACCGGTGCCGGTACCGCCGCCCATACCGGCAGTGATAAACACCATCCGGGTATTATTGGCCAGTAACTCTTTCAACTGTTCTATATTTTCCATTGCAGCCTGCTTACCAACCTCCGGGATGGAGCCTGCGCCCCGACCTTCAGTAAGGGTTTCCCCCAGCGTTATCTTATGGGGAACAGGGCTAATATCCAATGCCTGCTTATCTGTATTGCAGACAATAAAATTAACGCCATTGATCCCAAGGCGATACATGTGATTAACGGCATTGCTTCCGCCGCCGCCTACGCCGATCACCTTAATGATCGATGATTGTTCTGGTAAATCGAAACGCATCATGTTTTTTGGTTTTTAAATCGCCGGCCAAAGCTTGCGAATTGGTTTATAAAAAAATTGTTGTTTTACTTAGTTGATATATTTACTTTGAATTATAGATTACTTTACATAACAACTGCCGGGCATGCCCTACGCAGCTCACTTATTCCTTATTCCGGATCTTCGTTAAACCACTCTTTCCCCTTTGAAAAAATTTGATCAAACCAGTTCCCTTTGGTTTTCTTCGTATGCGTAACTACTGCACCTTGTGCTTCCGGATGACGCTCTGTTTCTTCCAAACCTCTTAAAACCAAACCTACACCCGTAGCATACATCGGGCTTGTCACTTCCTCCGAGCTTTTTGCCAAATGCTCGTTAGGGTACCCCAAACGTGCATCCATTCCCGTCACATACTCGATCAGTTGAGTAATATGTTTCAATTGCGATCCTCCCCCAGTTACTACAATACCCGCAATTAATTTCTTCTCAAAGCCGGAGTTTTTAATTTCATAGTATACATGCTCTATGATTTCTTCCATACGGGCCTGGATAATATGGCTCAGATTCTTGACCGAAATTTCCTTATGCGGCCGTCCTCTCAATCCCGGGATTGACACGATTTCATTTTCCTGATTTTCGCTAGCCAATGCCGATCCGAATTTTATCTTGAGCAGCTCGGCCTGTGTCTTTATAATAGAACATCCTTCTTTGATATCCTCGGTAATAATATTACCTCCGAAAGGAATAACCGCTGTGTGACGAATAATATCATCCTGAAAAATGGCAACATCCGTTGTGCCACCACCAATGTCTACCAATACAACTCCAGCCTCTTTTTCCTCCGCTGTAAGCACTGCATCAGCTGATGCAAGAGGTTCCAGTGTAAGATCAGCCACTTTTAAACCGGCCTTCTCCACACATTTATATATATTTTTTGCTGCGGCCACCTGACCTGCAATAATGTGAAAATTGGCTTCCAGTCTGATACCGGACATACCGATCGGGTTTTTGATCCCCTGTTCGTTATCTACGATATAGTTCTGCGGAATAACATGAATTATTTCCTCGCCTGGAAGCATCACCAGCTTGTACATATCTTCAATCAGCAAATCAATATCCTTTTGGCTGATTTCTTCGTCAAGGCTTTGACGAGTTCTGATACCACGATGCTGAAGACTTTTGATATGCTGTCCTGCAATACCTACGTTCACTACGTGAATATTGGCTCCTGATTTACTTTCTGCTTCTGCCACAGCAGCTCTGATGGACTTCACAGTCTCATCAATATTCAACACAACGCCCCGTGCCACGCCAAGCGATTCGGCCTTGCCCATGCCAAGGATCTCGATCTTTCCATGCTCAGTACGCCGTCCAACAATGGCGGCAATTTTTGTGGTTCCGATATCCAGTCCTACTACAATGTTTGATTCCATGATCCGATTCGTTTGGTGCAGACTATTTGATTTTTATATTTCAGATTTATGGTGCTATATGCATTCCAATCACCTGTATTTCTTAACCCTTCCCGGTAAAATATTTTCAGCTTATTGAATTTCTCATCCAGATCTTCTGAATCTCCTAGCAGGATTCTAAAGGTTCCTGTATTGGGTATCAGCTCAAATTCTTTTTCTGCATTCACATATATCTGCCCGATAAGCGCTTTCCGGAATGGATCTTTATGAATAAAATTGGCTATTCTGAAAATATCATCCAATACTGAATATACTTTCAACGTCGGCATTGCCTCAATTTCCTTAGCACTATAACGATACCAATTACCATACGATTCCGTTACCAATCCATTTACGGCTACTACATCGGCAGTATAATTGGCCGACCAGGGCATGAGCTTTCCGTCTTCATCCATATAATATGTTTCACCGCTAAGGGCAAAAATTCTTGCTACCGGTTTACGTTGCGAAGCCTTTATTCTAACCTGGCCATTAACCGAAACAAATACTTCCGCATCCTCAACACAAGGGTTATTGACAATCAATCTTTCCAGCTCAGCTACATGTATGGTTGAAAGTGGCTGATGAACAATTGAATCCCCTTTATCGGTAAGCATCTGACGAATATCATCACGTGTTACAAAAAAACTTTCATCATCCGAACTCACACTAATTTCAAGTCCCGTAGCTTTGCGATGCGCTTGTTTCTCCTGTACAAAGCCCAACGTAACCAATGTGCCTAAGGCAAAAAGAACCCAGAGTGATATGTGAATTATTTTTTTCACTTTAATACTACGTCCAGTGCGTTTTTAATGGGACCAACCAAAGCATCTATGTCTCCAGCGCCTAGCGTCAACAATACTTCCGGTCTTCTTTTTACTATTTCCGACACCAGCTCCTGTTTACTGCAAATCAATTTGCTTTGAGCAGTTATTCCTTTCAGAAGCATCGCTGATGTTATTCCTTCAATTGGCAACTCTCTAGCCGGATATATGTCCAGCAGAATAACTTCATCCAACATGGAAAGACTATTCATAAAACCAGCTGCAAAATCTCTTGTCCGCGTAAATAAATGAGGCTGAAATACACCCGTTATTTTTTTCCCCGGATACATTTCCCGGACAGATTGAATACAGGCACGAAGCTCTTCCGGATGATGGGCATAATCATCTATATAAACGAGATCATCCCTGCGGATATGATATTCAAATCTTCGCTTGACACCGCTAAAAGAAGCCAGTGACTCCCTAATCTGCCCATCCGTCAGGCCCATGAGACGAGCCACAGCAGTTGCAGCAACCGAATTTTCCACATTATGAGAACCTGGCAATCCCAAAGTAAGTGACTTCAATTCCTTTTTACCTTCCACAATGGAATAGTGATACCGCCCACCAGAAATAGACATGGAAGCAGCATGGTAATCTGTTGACTCATTTAAAGAATAAGAGATAATGTCAGCTTTCAGATTTTGCTGAATCGCTTCCGTACCCTTTTTAGCAACTAACGTGCCTCCTGCCTTTAACTGTTGTGCAAAGAGATGATAGGACTCCTGCATCTGTTCCTTATCACCATATATATCCAGATGATCTGCATCCACCGAAGTGATTACAGCAATATCCGGGTGCAGCGAAAGAAAAGATCTGTCATATTCATCAGCTTCAACAACCGTCACGGCACCTTTCTTCCCACTATCCTTGCCGATAAAAAGATTAGTCTGGTAATTTTGTGTTATACCTCCAAGAAATGCGGAGCAATCAACTCCTGAGCTCCTTAACATATGAGCTATAAGAGACGATGTTGTTGTTTTGCCATGAGTACCGGCAACAGCAATGGTATATGAATTTTCAGTAATAAGACCCAATACCTCCGAACGTTTCATCACGTTAAAACCATGAGTCAGGAAATACTGATACTCAGCATGCTGTTTTGGAACGGCAGGCGTGTATATGACCAGTGTATCTTCAGGCATCAGGTTCAATTCTCGGATGCTCAGCAAATTTTCATCAAAGTGAACAGCAATATTTTCCGTCTTCAGTTCTTCCGTAAGCGGTGTAGCTGTCTTATCATACCCGGCCACCTTTTTGCCTTGTGCATTAAAATACCTGGCCAGCGCGCTCATACCGATCCCGCCGATTCCAAGCAAATACACATGTCTGATATTCCCGGTCTCCATTACTTACTCCTGTTATTAATCAAATTCAAAATTTCATTTGCAATTACCATTGCTGAATCTGCAAAAGCCATCTTGGAAATATTTGTCTCCAATTTTTTCCGGGCATCCTCATTCTTAACTAAAGCAATTGCCTGCGGCACAAGTTCCTTACCTGCTTCTTCATCTTTTATCAAAATAGCAGCCTGATGAGTAACCAGAGCCTGTGCATTTTTTGTTTGATGATCCTCTGCTACATTAGGAGATGGAACAAGCAAGGAAGCTTTTTTTACCAAACACAATTCCGACACCGAACTGGCACCGGCCCTTGAAATAACTACATCAGCCATTGCATATGCATAATCCATCTTGGAAATGAAATCAAATGCCCGTATTCCTTTTTCAGCGTATGGCTCAACTGCTTCTTCGGCTTTAGAAAAAAATGATTTTCCTGTTTGCCAGATAAGTTGAATACCTTCCTTACTAAAGACTTCCAGCCCGGCAAGCATACTTTCATTCAGTGTACGGGCGCCAAGACTTCCACCTATTACGAGTATTGTTTGTTTTTCCTGATCCAGTTTAAAAAATTCGGCAGCTCTTGGACGTTTTCCATCCAGCTTAAGAATATCCTGACGCACAGGATTGCCGGTAAGAATAATTTTAGATTTTGGAAAATATTTTTCCATCCCATCATATGCCACACAAATCCGGTTTACCTGCTGGGACAAAATCCGATTGGTAATTCCAGGATACGAATTCTGCTCCTGAATAATAGTTGGAATTCCAGCTTTCGAAGCCACACGTAGCATCGGTCCGCTGGCATAGCCACCGGTACCAACTACTGCATCTGGTCTGAAATTTTTCATTATTTTTTTTGCCTTTAACAAACTCGATATTACTTTAAAAGGGAATGCAAGATTTTTAATACTTAGCTTTCTTTGCAACCCGCTAATCCAAAGACCCTCTATTTTATATCCGGCTGCCGGTACTTTCTCCATTTCCATTCTTCCCTCTGCACCAACAAATAATATTTCCACTTGCCCGGCACATTTTTCTTTCAATGCATTTGCAATCGCAATGGCAGGAAAAATATGCCCGCCTGTTCCACCACCACTAATTATAACTCTAGGCGGCTGCAAGCTGATCTCCTTTCTCTGACTTCATATCCTTTACGGATCCGCTTTGCTCAAGCTCCGACTCACGACTTACACTTAGAATAATTCCAATAGCAATACTCGTAAACCAGATAGAGGTACCACCCATACTAACCAAGGGCAAAGGCTGACCGGTTACTGGGAAAAGATTTACCGCTACTGCCATATTTATCATAGCTTGAAACACCAAGCTGAATGTAAGTCCTATGGCCAGATAACTGCCAAAACTTTTAGTTGTTTTACTTGCAATTCTGACCCCACGAAACAGCAATACCATATATAGAAACAAAACAAACACCCCCGCCAGCACACCCCACTCTTCAATCAGGATAGCGAAAATAAAGTCGGATGATGCTTGAGGAAGGAAATTCCTTTCTTCACTATGTCCTGGTCCTTTACCAAAGAAAACTCCGCTTGTTCCGATTGCTATCTTGGCTTGCTCGGCTTGAAAATTATCATCACTATTACCGGAAGAAAAATTTTCAATCCGGGCTTTCCATGTCCTTCCCCTTTTTATGCTATCAGGATACTTCATGATTACAAAGCCAAAAATCGAAACTGCTATAATACAAGCTCCAAGCAAAAGAGCCATATACTTTAAAGGCACCCGGCCAATAAACATAAGAATGAGGCATGTCAGAAACAGAATAGCTGCAGTAGAAAAATTTGCCGGAAGAATTAAAGCACATATAATTCCAACAGGTATTATTACCTGAATAAAGCCAGTCTTAAAGTCCGAAATCGTGTCTTGTTTAACCGATAATAACCTTGCCACATAAGCAATCAGAGCAAGCTTGGCAAAATCAGAGGTCTGAAAAGTAAGACCCAATCCAGGAATCCCGATCCAACGATTAGCTTCACCAGCGCTAATTCCTTTTAATAATGTGTACAGTAACAAAGGCGCCGCTACCCATAAGGCAATTTGAGAAATACGGGAGAAATAAGAATACTTTACTTTATGAACAAAATACATCAATAAAAAGCCCATCCCAATAATCAAAATGTGCTTAACCAAATAGTACAATGCATTGCCATTCTTGTAGCGGGTGGCAAGAGCTGTAACAGAAGTATATACACATACGATAGAGATAATGGAAAGTAGCAATACCACTATCCAGATTACCTTATCGCCTTTGATTGTTTTAAACATAGCTTATGCCAGTAAGTGTACCAGTTCTTTAAATTTATCTCCCCGGTTTTTAAAATTGTCGAAAGCATCAAAACTGGGACAACCGGGGGGAAATAATACGGTAGACCCTGGTTTAGCCAGTATTCCGGATACCTTAACTGCCTCTTCCAAAGAGTCTGCATAAACTGTCAGACCCAAATGCATTAACGCCGTGAAAATGCGCTCCCTTTCCGTACCCATACAAATCACTGCCTTTACTTTTTCCTTCACTAACCCTTTAAGCATTTCATAATCGCTTCTAAGGTCCGTACAACCTAAAATCAAAACCACCTCTTCAGTCATTGCTGTAAGCGAATTCCAGGTATCACCTACAGAAGTAGCTTTCGAGTCATTTACATAATTAACCTGATTGATCCGTGCAACAAATTCCAGGTTATGCTCAAAAAGAGAAGGCGTTATGCGACTCTCGGCCAGTTTACTTGCCGAAAAAGCTATGGTGAGATTATTTTTTGTTTGCTTCATACTTTTATCCTTTAAATTGAATTATAACGAACGCATTGCAGCCTTAAATTGATGACCACGATCCTCGTAATTTTCAAACAAATCAAAACTGGCGCAGGCAGGTGATAGGAGTACAACATCTCCCTTTTTTCCTAATCTGTAACTTGCCTTAACAGCTTCCATAGCAGAGCTCGTTTCCACTATAGTTTCCACTACACCCTCAAAAGCTTTAATAATTTTCTTATTATCTACACCCAGGCATACGATAGCTTTTACCTTTTCCTTTACCAGCTCCGTAAGCTGACTATAGTCATTTCCTTTATCCTGGCCACCTACGATCCAGATTACAGGCTGACTCATGCTTTCCAAGGCATACCAGGTAGAATTCACATTAGTAGCTTTGGAATCATTAATGAAATCGATTCCATGAACCTTACCAATGTGCTCCAGCCTATGTTCCACATTGTGGAAATCAGACAGACTCTCCCGGATTGATTCCTTGCGGATATCAAACAACTTAGAGGCAACCGATGCGGCCATCGAATTGTAAATGTTGTGTTTGCCTTGGAGTGCTAATTCTTCAATTGACATAGACTGTGGATTAGGGTTTATATTGATCATCATTTCATTTCCTACTAGACAGGCGCCTTGCCTGATCTCATGCTTAATCGAAAAAGGGTAACACTGTGCTTTAATCGTACGCATCTCTAATTCTTTTCTGATAACTTCATCATCATCACAGTATATGAATGCATCCTCGGGCCCCATATTCTGAATAACCTTGAATTTCGAATCCACATACTGCTGCATATCGTAATTATATCTATCCAGGTGGTCGGGCGTAATATTCAAAAGAACGGCAACATCTGCTTTGAACTTGTACATTCCATCCAACTGAAAACTGCTCAATTCAATCACATACACGTCAAAATCATTTTCAGCAACCTGTAGAGCAAAACTCTTTCCTACATTCCCAGCCAGCCCTACTTTTAATCCTGCCTTCTGCAGGATATGATAGGTTAGCAATGTGGTCGTTGTTTTTCCATTGCTCCCTGTAATACAGATTGTCTTTGCATTGGTATATCTGCCGGCAAATTCGATTTCAGAAATCACGGACACATCTGCTGCTTTTAACTTCTGTACAATCGGTGCTTTGTCAGGTATCCCTGGACTTTTGACTATCTCGTCCGCTGCCAGAATCCGGTCTTCCGAATGAATCCCTTCTTCCCACTGAATCCCATATTTTGAAAGAACGTCCTTATACTTATCCTTGATACTTCCTTTATCTGACACAAATACATCCAATCCTTTTTTCAGTCCCAATACTGCCGCCCCTACACCGCTTTCTCCGCTTCCGAGAATTACAAGCCGTTTCATCTTTATCTCAGTTTCAATGTTGCAACTGCCAAAACCGCACACATAATTCCAACAATCCAAAACCTCGCTACGATCTTCGCTTCATGAATTCCTTTTTTCTGATAGTGATGATGTAAGGGAGACATCAGAAATATTCTTCTTCCTTCACCATATTTATTACGGGTATATTTGAAGTAGGTAACCTGCATCATTACGGAAAGGTTTTCTATTACAAACACTCCGCACAGAATCGGGATAAGAAGCTCTTTACGAATAGCTATTGCAAAAACAGCAATGATACCTCCTATGGCCAGGCTGCCTGTATCGCCCATAAATACTTGAGCAGGAAATGAATTATACCAAAGAAATCCTACGCAGGCTCCTACAAATGCAGCAATAAATACAACCAGTTCGCCGCTGTGAGGGATGTACATGATATTTAGATAATCAGCGAAAATGGTATTACCTGATACATAAGCCAGAATCCCAAGGGTTACTCCAATAATGGCGGATGTACCGGTAGCGAGACCGTCAATTCCATCGGTAATATTCGCTCCATTGGAAACAAATGTTACAATCAGGATCACGATAGGAATAAAAATGAGCCAGGCCCATTTCCTGTAATTGTCACCAAGAAATTTCAGCAGGAAGGCGTAATCAAACTCATTGTTCTTTACAAATGGAATGGTTGTCTTGATCGATTTGGTATCGAACTTAGCGTATTGCGGAACCTTAACGGGATTAGTGTTCTGTACATTATCTACATTTTGATAGGCATTGGGGTCATTGCTAACTACGCGCTCTCTTACCACAACCGAGTTGTTAAAGTAAAGTGCAATCCCTACGATCAATCCGATACCAACCTGCCCTATTATTTTGAATTTAGCCTGAAGTCCTTTTTTGTCCTTCTTGAATACTTTGATATAATCATCCAGAAACCCGATAAGTCCAAGCCAAACTGTAGTCACTAACATCAAGATGATATAAACATTATGAAGTTTGGCAAACAATAATGTTGGAATAATGATTGCAGAGAGAATAATCAGGCCCCCCATAGTAGGAGTCCCTTGCTTTTCAGACTGTCCCTGAAGACCCAAATCCCTTACCGTTTCACCTACTTGTTTCTTGTGCAGAATGGTGATAATTCGTTTTCCAAAAACAGCAGAAATGATTAGCGAAGTAAGCACAGCCATAGCTGCCCGAAAAGAAATGTATTTAAACACCCCTGCTCCGGGAAGAAGTTTATTTGAACTAAGCCAATCAAAGAGGTAATAGAACATTTCCCCGGTTTATTATTGTGTAATTTGTTTTAAGCTTTCTTTCAAAATTGTCATATCATCAAATGGGTGCTTCACTCCATTTATTTCCTGATACTTTTCATGGCCCTTACCTGCGAGTAATATGATATCCCCTGCATGGGCAAGCGAACAAGCTGTACGAATAGCCTCTCTTCTATCTGTAATTGAAAGTGTTTTCTTAAAATACAACGTCTCAATTCCCGCTTGCATTTGTGCAATGATAGCTTCAGGCTGCTCTGTTCTTGGATTATCCGAAGTCAAAATCACCTTATCGCTGTTTTCGCAAGCAATTTTTGCCATTATAGGGCGTTTTGCTGCATCCCTGCCGCCACCGCACCCGACCACAGTAATTACCTGCTCATTTCCTGTGCGTATATCCTTAATTGTTTTTAACACATTCTTCAAAGCATCGGGGGTATGCGCATAGTCTACAATTCCCGTTATTCCATTTTCCGTACGGAAATACTCAAACCTTCCTTCTACAGGATTCAATGTGCTAAGGGTTGTCAGAACATTCATTCTGTTTTGCTTCAACAACGTGGCACAAGCATACACTCCCAATAAATTATATGCATTGAATGTTCCAATAAGCTTGCTCCACATTTCGGTTCCGTCAATATTCAGGAGCAGACCTGAAAACTGATTTTCCAGAACCTTACATTTAAAATCAGCCATACTCCTCATGGAATAGAATTTTTTCTGCGCTTTGCAATTTTGAAGCATGATAGCCCCGTTTGGATCATCCTTATTAACCAAAGCGAATGCATCAGATTCCAGCGAGTCGAAAAAACCTTTCTTTGCTTTTATATATTCCTCAAACGTCTTATGATAATCCAGGTGATCGTGGGTGATATTTGTAAAAACTCCTCCGGCAAACTGCAATCCACTTATCCGGTGCTGAACTACTGCATGAGAACTTACTTCCATAAAACAGTAAGTGCAACCGTTTTCTACCATTCGCGCAAGCATCTGATTCAAACTGATCGGATCAGGAGTAGTATGCGTCGACGGCATCTCTTCGGTATTCACCAGATTACGTACAGTCGACAACAAGCCAACTTTATAACCCATGGAGCGAAACAGATTGTACAGCAGGGTAGCGGTAGTGGTCTTCCCATTGGTTCCTGTAATACCAACAAGTTTTAATGCAGCGGATGGGCTATCATAAAAATTAGAAGCGATCACACCTAGTGCAGCATGGCTGTCCTTTACTTTCACATAAGCGACCCGTTCCAGCATGGTTTCCGGGAACTCTTCACAAACAACAGCTACAACTCCTTTTGAAGTGACATCTTCGATATAATGATGCCCGTCAGCCTGCCCTCCTCTTAATGCAACAAACAATCCATCCTTCTGAACTTTTCTGGAATCAAAAGCAAGCGATGTTATTGCAACATTGGTAGAGCCTGTTACTTCCAACAGACCTGCTTTATATAATATGTCTTTTAGTAATTTCATCAGAGCAGTTCCAGCATGATTTGTGAATCCTTATTGAATTTCTCACCAGGAGCAATCGATTGTTTGGCAACTACTCCCCTTCCTGAAATTCGTACTCTTAGCCCATTGTTTTCAAGTAAGTAAAGGGCATCCTTTGCCATCATACCAGTTAAGTTTGGCACAATACCCGTCTTCAATTGCTTCTCCACATCAAAAGCCGTAAGCATTACTTCTGACTTTTCTCCGCTGCTAATAACCCAGTCCGCTTTTGTCTCCGCTTGCCCTGACAGCGGAATATGAATAGTTTTAGCAACGGTTTCTATTTCTTTCCTGTTACCATTCCGCATCAAAGGCATTTGTTCTGATCCAACAGATGCTGATGAAGGATTTACTTCCTGGTGTATATCCAGATTGGTTGCATACACCTTATCAGCAATCTCTTTAAAAACAGGCGCTGCTACTGCACCTCCGTAATACACTCCATTGGAAGGAGCATTGATAACAATAATGCAACTGTATTGGGGATCTTCTGCCGGGAAATACCCTACAAAAGAGGCTTGGTAAACTTTTTCATACTTATTTCCTGCTGCTATTGTCTGTGCTGTTCCGGTTTTTCCTGCTATTTTGAAAACTGAATTTCTCAGATTTTTTGCAGTTCCTTCCTGCACAACCCCTTCCAACATTTCCCTGGCCTGTGCAAGTGTTTGTTTAGAACAAATCTGCGGATTCATAACTTCCGTTGTGAATGTTTTGACTATTTGTCCATGTCTTCTGAGTGCCTTTACCATCATTGGCTTAACCATCTGACCGTTATTTGCAACTGCATTATAAAAAGTTAAAATCTGCATGGGGGTAATATTCAGCTCATATCCGAAAGCCATCCAGGGTAATGTGGTTCCATACCAGTCCTTATCCTTAGTAGTCTTTATGCGTGGTCTTCCTTCTCCTGGAATTTGAAGACCCAGTGGGGTGCCAAGACCAAATCCATAAAGCCTGTCAACAAATTTTTGCGGATTTTTACTGTAGCTTCTCCAGATAAGTTTTGCAGTACCCACATTGGAGCTCTCTTCAAATACCTGCTTAACACTCATCCTGCTTTGTTTGGGTTCATGAGCATCTTTAATCACCCGGTCATAAAACTGCACAGAACCGTTACCAACATTAACTGTATCTTTCAACGTAATCAGATTATCCTCCATAGCTGCCATAAGAGACATCAACTTAAATGTCGACCCGGGGTCCCGGCTTTCACCTATTGCGTAATTGAAATCTTCATAATAGGTCGAAGAATCTTTACGGGTAAGATTCGCAATAGCCTTCAGCTCTCCTGTTTTCACTTCCATCAAAACAGCGCATCCGTGACTCGCGTTATTCGCTTTCAGCTGAGTTAGCAAAGCATGTTCTGCCACATCCTGAATATTAATATCAATGGTTGAAACAAGATCCATTCCGTCCTGTGGATCTATTTCATTGTCCACATTTACCGGCATCCATACCCCACCAGCTATTTTGCGCATGAGCCGGCTTCCACTTACCCCCTTCAGTTCGTTATTATAAGCACCTTCCAGCCCTATCGGTTTGCCCATAACACGATCGTAACCGATTGTTCTAGCAGCAAGCCACTTAAAGGGTAACTCTCTTTTGTTTGTTTGCAGATAAAGGAACCCTCCGCGATATTTCCCCAAACGAAGAATGGGGAAGGTTTTCATTGTTTGCAGATCCTTAAAGGATACGTTTCTGCGTAGTACAATATATCGGTCATCTGTTTTCCAGGCATGTACCAGATCTTTCAGATAATCATACTTATTTCTATCCGGGAAAAGTTCCGTCAGCCGTGTACTTAAAGAATCGGCCGCGTTCATGAAATCCTTTTCAGAATATGCGTTGGCAAGCGGATCTATTCCTGTTTCATAGTATGGCAACGAAGTGGCAAGGAGGCTCCCGTTGACGTCAAAAATATTTCCTCTAACGGCTTCAATAGAGTCGTTATGCAGGGTAAGGCTTGCAGCACGGGCTTTCCACATATTTCCCTGTCCTACATTAATGATGAATATCCGTGTAATGATACAAATGGCGAAAACACTCATGAGTACATACATGAGATAAACCCTCCACATCATATCCTTTTTAATTTCCACTGGGTACTTCCGGTTTAGTTGTAAGCGTATCCTGTTTACTGATAATTTTTCTGGGCGGTTCTTTCGATTCCTTTATTCCAAGCGGGATGGCTGCCTTTGCCACCTCCGACTGTTTGCTTAGAAACATCAGATCCGATTTGGTAATAATAAACTCAGACCGTAATTCCTTCAGTTCATTACCAAGCTTGTTCAATTGTCTTACTTTATTTTCTGCGTAATACCCATTAGCTATATAGCAAAGCGCTATCAACGTGAGGTAGAGTACGAATGGTAAAAATTTGAGTGTAAAATCTTTGGATAGGAATGAACCGCTTATGACATTCAGAAAAGAGCGGACAACCTTGCTGGTGCTTTTCTGGGGCACCTTTACTTCCTCGCGGGTTGTTTCTCTTAGTCTGTTTATTTTTGTCATGCTCTTTTCTCAGCGATCCTTAGTCGGGCGCTTCTGGCCCTGTTGTTTTGTTGAAGTTCCTCTGCTTGAGGAATTATTATTTTTCTATTTATTGCATCCAGAGGTTTGATCACATTTCCAAAAAAATCTTTTTGTGCTTCCCCTTCAAAATTTCCTTTATTAATAAAATTTTTAACTAACCTATCTTCTAAAGAGTGATACGATATCACTACTAGTCTTCCGTTTGGCTTTAAAACTTCTGCGCTTTGCATCAGAAACTCTTTTAGCACTGTTAATTCATCATTCACTTCAATTCTCAATGCCTGAAAAACCTGTGCGAGATATTGATTTTCCTTCCCTCTTGGTATACAGTATGCAATTGCCTTTTTGAATTCATCAACTGTATGGATCGGGCTAATCTCTCTGGCTTCACAAATCACACGTGCCAGTCGCCCTGCATTTTGAACCTCGCCATAGAATCCAAAAATCTCTTTCAGCTCCTTTTCTGTACTTTCATTCAGAACCGATGCAGCTGTCTTGTCTCCTTGCTGATCCATTCTCATATCCAGATCCGCATCAAATCGGGTTGAAAACCCACGCTCCGGAATGTCAAACTGATGTGATGAAACTCCCAGGTCTGCCAGAATCCCATCCACCGGTATTGCTTTATGCAGCTTCAGAAAATTTTTCAGATACCTGAAATTTTGTCTTACCAGTGTAAATCGGGGATTCTGAATCGCATTCGCAACAGCATCTTCATCCTGATCAAAGGCTATCAACCGGCCTCTTTCCCCCAATTTTTTAATGATCTCTGCTGAATGCCCTCCCCCGCCAAACGTTGCGTCTACATAAATTCCTGCCGGATCAAGGAGCAAACCCTCCAAACATTCATTTAAAAGAACTGGCTTATGATATTCCGTCATTCTCTGGTTTGTTGCCCATGCTTCCCATTACACGCTCTGCAAGTGCTTCGAACTGATCATTTGGCAAATTCACGGCCTCGTCATATTTCTTCTTATCCCAGATTTCAATGACATTGTTATTTGTAACTGTCATAACAACATCCTTCGTTATGGAAGCAAACTGAAGCAGGTCCTTCGGAAGTAATAATCTGCCAGTAGCGTCAATTTCAATGGATTTCAATCCGGCTGTAAATGCCCTGATGAATTCCATATTCTCCCTTTTGAACCGATTAAGCTTATTCACGTCTTTCATCACATTCTTCCAGTCTTCCATTGCATAGAGCTCCAAACAAGTCCCAAAAACACTCCGTTTTAGCACAAACCCTTTCTCCAGCACAGGCTGCAAGGCCTTTTTGAATACAGAAGGAAGCATTGCTCTTCCTTTTGCATCCACCGTACCCTCGTATGTACCAATGAATTCGCTCATGAATCTGATACTTTCTACTTCTTAACGCGTAAAATTATGGAAATATTTCCCACTTTTTACCACATTCTACCACATTTGTTGATAACTTTATGTAAATGAGGCTGTTTTGAAAGACGAAAATGCCGGTTTCAGAGGGCTTCAGACTAAAACAAGGCAATTAAGGATTTCAGGTATTGACAATATTTATTGGATAATGAACAAGGGTATTTTCCTATTTTTGAGCCTATATGATTGGCGGGGAAACATCAACCAAAATAGATATCGAGGAGGTTATAAAGTCCAAAAACGCTGGACTTTACAGGCTAATGCCCCGTTTCCTGATTCAATATTTAAAAAGGATTATTCATGAAAAAGAGATCAATGAATTTCTGAAAGACAATGGGAATAAAAAGGATGTTGTATTTGCACAAAGCGCTTTAGATTACCTGAATATCCGTGTTACTGCTATCGGAGCAGGAAATATTCCGTTGCAAGGAGGGTGTGTAATTGTATCCAATCATCCTATCGGGAGCATAGATGGCATGGCACTTATAGTAGAAGTGGCCCGCAAAAGAACCGATATCCATTTTTTGGTGAATGATATTCTGATGAACCTGGAGAATATGCAGGGGGTATTCGTACCGGTGAATAAACATGGTAAAAACCCTCAGCAATCTTTAAGGGAAATGGAGTCCTTATATGCTTCTAATCAGGTACTCATGATTTTTCCGGCAGGTCTGGTGTCAAGAAAAACTGGAGGGCGGATTCAGGATCTGGAATGGAAAAAAAGCTTCATTCGAAAGGCAAAACAGTATAATCAACTGATCTTACCTGTTTATATTTCTGGCCGTAATTCAGATTTTTTTTATAGACTTGGGAACGTGAGGAAGTTCTTTGGTATCAGAGCTAACCTGGAAATGCTTTATTTATCAGATGAAACCTTTAAACAGCGTGACAAAACAATAACTCTTATATTTGGCGAGCCAATCCTGCCGTCATTACTTACGGAAAAAGAGTCTGATATTGTTTGGGCTGACAGGATAAGAAAACACGTTTATAGAATGGGAGAGTTGTGGAAATCACTTCCCTTTATGGAGTGAATAAGCAGGTATTGCTAGCCCTGAAACAAAGAAAAGCAGACGTATGCAAGCGATCATTCAGCCAATAGAAAGGAATCTGCTTCTTAAAGAGCTTAATAAGGATCATTTTATCCGTTATAGTAATAACGGGCATAATGAAATATATATCCTTACTCATCATGATGCTCCAAACACGATGCAGGAAATCGGCCGGCTTCGGGAGATTGCCTTTCGTGCCTCCGGAGGAGGAACTGGCCTAGCTACTGATATTGACGAGTATGATACTGCCGATGCTCCTTACAAACAGTTGATTGTATGGAATCCAGGGGATCAGGAAATTGTAGGAGGGTACCGGTATATCAAATGTCATGAAGCACCTGTTCACAATGGGATTATTCAACTAGCCACCACGGAATTATTTTCCTTTTCAGATAAATTTATTCGGGATTATGTTCCATACACCGTTGAATTGGGCAGGTCGTTTGTTCAACCGCAGTATCAGCCGGGAATAAATAACCGGAAAGGATTATTTTCTTTGGACAACTTATGGGATGGACTCGGTGCTATCATTGTAGACAATCCGGATGTAAAGCATTTTTACGGTAAAGTAACGATGTACCCCGAGTTTAATTCTGTAGCCAGGGATATGATTCATTTTTTCATGAATCTATATTTCCCGGATAAAGAGAATCTGGTTCGCCCTATCCATCCCTTGTTATACAAGACAGATGTGAATGCTTTCAAAGGAATGTTTTCAGGGAAAAGTTACAAGGATGATCATACGCAGCTTACGAGAAATGTACGGTCTTTGGGGGAGCACATACCTCCTTTGGTAAATGCATATATGAACCTTTCGTCGACGATGAAAAATTTCGGCACCTCTCTGAATGACCATTTTGGAGCTGTTGAAGAAACCGGCATCCTGGTTAGCATTGCCGATATTTATGATACCAAGAAAGAACGTCATGTAAGTTCTTATTTAAAAGAAAAAGCCCTGCGGAAGCACTAAAGGGATTCAAGTCCTGTTGTTAAAGCTGTCTGCATCATGCACATTAAGTCTGCCAAGTTCATTCAAAGTTGTGATACGTATCTGAACTGTCCTAAGCCCGATAAACCGGAATATGCTTTTATAGGACGGTCTAATGTTGGCAAATCTTCCCTTATTAATCTTCTCACCGGGGTGAAAAATCTCGCGCGTGTTTCCGGCAAACCGGGAAAGACACAGATCATCAATCACTTTTTGATTAATGATTCCTGGTTTCTGGTGGATCTTCCGGGTTATGGCTATGCCAAAGTATCGAAGGACAAAAAAGGGCAATGGGAGAAATTTCTAACGGAGTATATTCTAAAACGTAAAAACCTGGTTTGCGTATTTGTTCTTGTCGATATCCGTCTGGAGCCACAGCAAAGTGATGTAGATTTTATGGAATGGCTGGCCATTGATAGCATCCCATTTGTGATTGCTTTTACAAAGACAGATAAGCTTAATAAATCTCAGCTAACTCAGGCATTTACCCGTTATCAAAAATATTTAAGCGGAACCTGGGAGAGCTTTCCGAATCATTTCATCACATCGGCCAAAACCAATACCGGTAAGCAAGAGATACTGGATTTTATTGACGACAGCAACAATCTCTTTAAACTACAACCTCCCATAAAAACAGATTGACTCACCTGTTTCTGATCAGCATTAAAAAGCCATTTTTACTGTAGTCTGTATGTGTTTTTTGCGTCACCGCATGCAGTATAAAATAATATGTACCGGCAACAGCTTCCTGCCCACCTATCGTGCCATCCCAAGACTCACCTGCGCTGTAACTTTCGTACATTTTCACACCCCAGCGATCATAGATTTCTAGATGAAAGCTTTGGAATCCTGCATCTGTAATTGAAAACAAGTCATTCACTCCATCCCCATCCGGGGTAAAAATATTGGGTACCACTACCGGCAGTTCTTTTTCATTTGACAGGATAAATGGCTGCTGGGTAAAATCGGACCATTCTCCTTTCCGTATATCAGCGGTTGTTGCTGTAACCGGAGACATATCATTCCATACCGATCTGACCGGGGTATTCCATTGAGCCATTCCATCATATAGCCCGTCAAAAGCAGGGTCAAAATAAATGTCTATATCGGCCGCATCACCACCAACCGGATGCCGGATGAGGTGGTAATAATAGGGGTTCAGGTTAGCCACACTCAATGAATGGTTTACGATCGGGTAACCATCCAGGCTGGCATCATTGTTTGCCATACGTACAGTAAAGGTGTTCGCCTTATTGGATGAGGGAGTAATAACAACCGGTCTGTAACGCATAACCAGCAGGCTTGAGCCTGTTGGAAACAGATAAGCTGTTGCAACATTCATTTGACGTGAAAATGTGCCTTGTTTTAATGAACTCACAAAGCCCTCCGCACCGGGTGCGGTGTTATTGTATACACAGCCAGGGGAAGGGTTTGTCACAAAAAAAGTATTTGTATCCGTATCCAGCTCCCGATCGTTGATATAAAGCGATCCTGTAGGGTCGATACCCGAGTTGATCCCTTGCAATGTTTTCTTATGGTTGATACCAGTTCCGGTAAGATTCAGGTTATGGTAGGTGGTCATAACAGAGCCGCTGATATACTGTTGATTATTTCCAAAAAGCTCCACATTACTGTTTTGCTCCACAAAAGAGGAATTATTGACCCAGTCCTGTTCCACACGATATGTTCCATTGCCTTGAGAAATGGAGGTCCCATCTATGCTGAATGTTCCCGGATTGGTATTGGAAGCAATGGTGACAGTTCCTTCATTTTCCAGCAGAGATGCTCCTCCCAGAGTCATACCTCCATTAATCTGAACAACAGATCCCGGAGCTGCATATAGGAGGGCTGAGCTGGAATAGCACGTTGGCTGTGCCTGGCATTCGAAAAACAGACAGTCCGCAATGAATTGAAGAAGAAAGAGAGGTGTAATATTTTTCATTTTCCATGTTTTTTATATGTAACACGGAAACGAATTTATACAATTAATATCCTAAAGTCAAATATTTTGGGGGCTTATTCCGGGGCCTTTATCTCCATTTTTTCGGCAAAGTGGGCGCAGTAGTCTTTCAGATCTTCCACAATGTTTTCTTCTCCTGTTGCGCGTTTAAAGGTGTCGGACATAGTGAGCAGGTTCTGATGAAAAAACTGTTTCATTTCGTCTACCATCAGGTCTTTTGTCCACAAATCAATCCGCAGCATATGCTGTTCTTTTCCATCCCACATAGCCAGCATAATAGCCTTAGCGTTTCCCTGTCCTCCCGAATCGGATGCAAACCATTCAATATCTACCGGCAGGTTATTCTCATCGAGTTTTATCTTAAAATTGATTTCAGCTGTTTTCATCATCAGGGATTTAGTGTCAAAAAAAGAGTTGTATCGCTATTTACAGCTTGGGTTTATAAGCAGCTGCTGCCAGTATTTTCTGGGCATCCGTTGTTTCCATAAGCTGTTGTAAGGTAATATGTTTGTTTCTGGCCATGTAAGAACGGACAATCTGCCAGCCTATCCAGCAACCTGTTCTGGCTGGACTTTCCTTGGCAAAACCGGTAGTAAAGGGTCCTTCGTTGGTAAACTTGATTATTTCCTGATAATCGGTTGAATAAAGCAGTTTGCGACTGATAAAAAAGGACCACATATGTCCTTCATTCACTTTACACCAATCCAGCTGTTTAGCGCTAAAACCCATTTTGAGGGTATCATTTAGTTTGGGAAGCAAGGCATCGGTGAGATAAGCAATCTTGCCTTCATCCACTATTTTGGTCAGGAAATCATTCTTTTCATTTTTATTTTCGAATTCGGTCATCATCCATCCTTTTACAAAATCAGGCAAGATATAGGCTTTTGACATATTTGCCATTTTATACTTAGGATACTGAAGCATGGTATAAAACTTGGAATCAGACCCAAGATACATTTCAAGTCCAATCCCTATAGCTTTATCCAAACGAAGAAAGGAGTAATTAAACCCCGACATCATAGTATATACTTTGGGTAAAGGCCTATCGGGGAAATAATAATGAAAATGTTTGAACGCATCGTTGATATCCTCTTCCAGAAAATCCACAGATGGGTATGTTTTCAGGCAATTATCATATGCCGAACGCATGTCCGGATCAGACACAAAACTGCGGATTCCACCTCCGCAGGAAGGGTCGGTCATACCATTGGTACATATGATGGTCTCCAGAAAACCCTTGTAAAAGTCACCATAATGCGCAATCATCGGGGCCTGAGCAGCGCCGTTTTTGAACAAATCCTTTTCAAATCTTTCCAGTTTTACGGGTTCTGTCTTTACTCCCGAAACATCAATATCCAATGGATTATTGCTGCAAGATGAAAACAAGATGAAAAAAAGAAAATAAAGTAAACGGTATGGATTTCGCATGTAAAAAATATTCTTTAATATTGCCTTTATATCATTGCACCTTTCTGCATAAATTCCTGTCAAAGTTATCAATTAATTAAAAATGAGTCTATCATGAAAACAAGAACGATACTTGTAGGTTTATTTATTCTGATGTTTACCTCCCCATTTTTCGGGCAGGATGTTAAAAACATACGCTTTGGCATGCTTATAGATCCTCAGCTGGACTGGGAACGTAGCGGAAATACAAAGCTGTATACACACGACGGGATTAACGGAAAATTCGGATTCGGCCTTTCGATGGAATTCAAAATCACGGATGTGGTTCACTTTCAGACAGGCATTGGAGGAACATTTTCAGGTGGAGGAGAAAAATACACCAATTCCGACACGGTAGGTTATGTTACGGATCATGCTGGCAACCCTATCAAAATCAGTGACCTGAACTCCTCTGCCAGCACCCGGAACAATCCTTCCAATTACGTTTATCGTCTTATTCACCGTCAATACAAAACCTCTTATGTAACCATTCCTGTGTTACTGAAGATGATGACCAAACCTATTGGTCCTCTTAAGTATTTCGGACAATTCGGAGGAAATCTTGAAATCCTTACGAAAGCCAATGCCGATGATATCGTAACCAAGGATTTCACCACCAGCAATACCATGACAAATTCGGCTATCAATATATACAGCGATTGTATACCTGTTAAGGCGAGTCTGAATGTGGGTGCAGGAGCAGAATATAATATCTCCGGCAGCACTTCGCTTGTTGTGAGCCTCAATTATCTTCGTTCTTTCACTTCGTTAACCAAGGGTACATCTGAATATCTTGTTGATAGCAGCACAAGCACTCCCGGAACACTGGTAGGACTTGCACATAAGATATATGGAGACGGACTTGCCCTTTCCATTGGCATCATGTTCTAAGCTCTTTATGCTTAATTTTGATCCTCTCCCCAAACGGGAGAGGATTTTTTATTAGAAGCTGTTATGAAGAAAAAAGAAGTCGTAGCACATATTGTTCAATGGCTGAACAAGTATTCTGAAAACTCGGGAACAAAAGGGTTTGTCATCGGTATTTCCGGCGGCATTGATTCGGCCCTTACCTCCACCCTTTGTGCCATGACAGGGAAAGAAACCCATTGTCTTAATATGCCCATTCGTCAGCATGCCGATGAATATAACCGGGGTCATGAGCATATCAAGTGGCTCAAGAAAAATTTTCCTGCTGTACATTCCCATGAAGTGGAGCTTACGGCAACCTTTGAAAGTCTTGAGAAAGCACTCCCTTCAACCATACAAGACTGGCTTACCATGGCCAATTCAAGAGCCCGTTTGCGGATGACAACACTCTATGCCTTTGCGTGTCATCATAAATTACTGGTAGCCGGAACCGGTAATAAGATTGAAGATTTCGGCGTTGGCTTTTTTACCAAATACGGAGATGGAGGAGTGGATCTGAGCCCTATCGCCGATCTGATGAAATCGGAAGTATATGCGCTTAGTGATATGCTGGGCGTAGTACCCAGTATTCTTAAAGCTAAACCTACCGACGGGCTTTGGGCAGATGGCAGGAGTGATGAAGATCAGATAGGCGCCACCTATGATGAACTGGAATGGGCCATGAAGTTTATTGCCAGGCCTCACGACTTTTCACAACTATCGGCCCGTGAAAAAATAGTGCTGGATATCTATACGCGGATGAATAACGCCAATAAGCATAAGATGGAACCGATACCGGTGTGTGTTATTCCCGAAGAATTTATGATTTAAAATTTAAGAATTATGATTTATAAAAAGGAACCCTAACCAAATCATAAATCTTAAATCAATTTATATTCCAGCTATTATTCCCTCTCAACAGTTGATCCAGATTTCCTTCGCCTTTCAGGGCAATAGCTTCTTTTACCTGTAACTCCATAGCATCTTCATAGCGAAACCGATCCTCGGTATAAATAACACCAAATGGTCTTGGCAGATGATCTTTCTTAGAAGGATCATCAAAAAAATTGGTGAGGATAGAAGCTTTCAGTTTATCTTTTTCATCGTGTATCCAAAGATCATTTTCACTTAATCCCGATTCCTGAATATTTACAACTACCGGTTTATATCCATCCAACCTGATTCCTTTTTCGGCATTCTGTCCGAACACAAGCGGTTTGTCTTGCTGTACAAATAATCCTTCGGCTTTCTTGCTCGATTTCTCGGTAAATACTTCAAACGCTCCGTCGTTAAACACATTACAATTCTGGTAAATCTCGATCAGCGAAGTACCCTTGTGTCCATGTCCGCGTTTAAGCACCTCCCTCAGATGCACCGGATCACGATCCATGGTTCTTGCAATAAAGGTGGATGACGCTCCCAGACATAATGCCAGGGGGTTAAAAGGATGATCCACCGATCCCATGGGGGTAGACTTTGTTGTCTTTCCTACAGGCGATGTAGGTGAATATTGTCCTTTTGTGAGACCATAAATCTCATTGTTAAACAACAGAATATTGACATCAAAATTTCGTCTGAGCAAATGGATCAGGTGATTACCTCCGATGGAAAGAGAATCTCCGTCGCCGGTAACAATCCATACACTAAGTTCTGGCCGGGTTGCTTTCAATCCGCTGGCAATAGCTGTTGCACGACCATGAATACTGTGCATACCGTATGTTTCCATATAATATGGAAAACGGGATGAGCAGCCTATTCCGGAAATGAATACAATATTTTCCCTTTCCAATCCCAGCTCGGGCATGACGGTTTGTACCTGTTTCAGAATGGAATAGTCACCGCATCCGGGGCACCAGCGTACATCCTGATCGGTTACAAAATCCTTTGCGTTTAGTGGTGTGCTCATTTGTTTTTTATTTTACCGATTCTTTAATTGCTTTTTTCAGCTCATCCACTGTAAAAGGCATACCCTTTATCTTGTTGAATCCTTTGGCATCAATAAGGAATTTATCCCGGATAATTTTGATAAGCTGACCGTTATTCAACTCCGGGATAAGTACTTTGTCATACGCCTTGAGTATATCTCCCAGATTAGATGGAAGGGGATTCATATAACGAAGATGGGCATGTGCAACATCCAGACCTTCGACAATAGAATCTTTAACAGCTGTCTTGATAGCACCATAGGTAGATCCCCAGCCCAGTATCAGCAGTTTGCCTTTCTTATTACCCTGATCAATTTCCTGAAGCGGTATATACGAAGCAATCCTGTCAATCTTTTCCTGACGGATCTTCACCATCTTTTCGTGATTATCCGGGTCGTATGAAATATTACCGGTCTTGTCTTCTTTCTCAATACCACCTACACGATGCTCCAGCCCTTTTGTTCCGGGAATGGCCCATGCTCGTACCAAACGTTCATCACGTTCATAAGGCATAAATTTCTCCCCTTCTTTGAGGGTGTTTTTGGCAAAGTGTGTTTTGATTTCTTTCAGCTCATCGGCAGCCGGAAATTTCCAGGGCTCCGATCCGTTGGCTATATAACCATCGCTCAGAAAGAATACGGGAGTCATATGTTCAACAGCCAGGCGACAAGCTTCATATACCATATAGAAACAATCCTGGGGACTGGAAGCTGCCACTACGGCAACAGGCGATTCTCCATTTCGCCCGTAAATAGCTTGTAAAAGATCGGCCTGCTCGGTCTTGGTTGGCAATCCGGTAGAAGGACCACCGCGTTGTACATTCACAATCACCAGCGGCAGTTCAAGCATCAGAGCAAGACCTATAGCTTCGCCTTTTAAGGCTATTCCTGGTCCTGAAGAAGCAGTCACCCCCAGATTACCTCCGAACGAAGCACCTATAGCGGCTGTAATGGCAGCAATTTCATCTTCCGCCTGAAACGTTTTTACACCAAAATTTTTGTGTTTAGACAGTTCATGTAAAATATCGGAAGCCGGTGTAATAGGATAGGTGGCATATAACAATCCCAGACCTGCTTTTTTAGCGGCTGCAATAAGTCCTATAGCGGTAGCCTGATTGCCCATGATATTGCGGTAGGAGCCTTTTTCCTGTTTGGCTGCTTTTACTTCATAGCGGTTCATCGGCATTTCTACCGTATCTCCGTAGCTATAGCCTGCCTTTAAGGTCTTCAGGTTAGCTTCCATCAGTTCGGGGCGTTTTTTAAACTGCTCCCTGATAAAGGCAATGGTATAGTCGAGTGATCTGTTGTACATCCAGTAAATGAGGCCCAGCACAAACATATTGCGAGAGCGATCCATCTCCTTGGTACCTAATCCTGAATCGGCGAGACAGGTACGTGTAAGCTTGGTAATATCGATTGAATATACTTTATACTTATCCAGCGATCCATTGGTAAGCGGGTTGACTCCTGCAGGATAACGAGCCAATCCAAGGTTTTTAGCATCAAAGCCTTCGTTATTGGCGAGTATGATTCCATTGGGTTTTAATTGTGGCAGGTTGGCTTTAAGCGCTGCTGCATTCATCACCACCAATACATCACATAAGTCGCCGGGAGTAAATATTTCAAGGCTTCCGAAATGAAGCTGAAATCCCGATACGCCTGCCAAAGTACCTTGCGGAGCCCTTATTTCGGCAGGGAAATTGGGAAAGGTGCTGATGTCGTTACCGTATAAAGCAGCCGTATTTGTAAACTGACTACCGGTAAGCTGGATACCATCTCCCGAATCGCCGGCAAACAGGATCACTACTTCATTCTTCGTTTCTGTCTTGTTCATATGGATTTAAATCAAAAAAAAAGGTTTCTCCGTTGGGAAAAACCTTTATAGATCCGTTGATTTTATAAAGTTCAGTCCCGGTAGCCGCCGTTAGAGCAACACATTTCAAGGAAGAAAAACTTCCTGCACTCGGGTGTATGTTTCTGGATAATCTTCATATCGAATAACAAAGGTAATCAATAGTTTTTAATTCCGGTCTTTTTCTTGCGAAAGCCTTATTTACGGTTTACCAGCCATACTCCGCCCAGAATCACACCCATCCATATCACATGCAGAAAGGTAATAGCCTCTCCATCATACAGTCCCCAGAACATAGCCACTACCGGGATGAGATAAGTAACAGAGGAAGCAAAAACAGGGTTGGAATTGCGGATAAGCACGTTAAAGATGATCACCGACAAGGCCGTGCCGCAAACCCCCAGGATACAGATAAAACATAACGCTTTCCACGCTTCGGGGTTGGTTGTGAGGATATGGACAAAATCGGTGCTGAACAGGTACACTGTTGCTATAGGGCCGGTAAGCATCAGAGCCCATACGGCAGCAGTAACCGCATTCACATTGCGTAAATGGCTTCCTATTATATTCACGCTAAAGGCATAGAGTATCGTTGCCAGTACAACCAGCAGCGTGTACATGATCTGGGACGAATGACCTGTTGAATGACCGCTTGCAATGAGTCCGATGGCTCCTACCAATCCTATCAGCACACCTGTTACGCTCTGCCACCGTGTTTGGGATTTAAAAAAAAGAACTCCTGTAATGATGGTAAACAAAGGAGTAAGGGAGTTGAGCATTCCGGTAAGAGAGCTGCTGATACCTGTTTCGGCTGTAGCAAACAGAAAGGCAGGAATCAGATTTCCGCACATTCCCATACCCAGAAAAGATTTCCAGTGTACTACAAGTTCTTTTTTCAGGTGACGGTAAGCAATGGGAAGCAGGAACAGAAAAGCGGCACATATACGTATGGCACCAACCTGGCTACCCGAAAAAGCCACGAGGCCTCTTTTCATCAGGATAAAAGAACTGCCCCATACAAGAGCCAGGATAAGGAGGATGGTCCAGTTAAGAAATTTTTTGTCTTTCGGTTCAGCCATAGCGAAAGGCAAATGTAGCTGAAATTAAGAAGTCAGAAGAAAGAAGTCAGAAGTCTGAAGCCTCTTTTCTTTCCATTCTGATTTCTTTCTTCTAACTTCTGACTTCTCATTTCATTTCCTTCAACTTATCCTTTGCCTGTTTGGCATAAAAGCCTTTTCCGTCGGAAATTTTTCGGAGACTTTCTTTAGCGGCTGCTTTATCAGGTTTTGCAAGTTGTGCAAGGGCTCTGTACCACATTCCTTCTTCCAGAAAAGCGTTGTTGTCACATTCCAGCAATTTATCCAGACGGTTTACACACCTATCGGGCAGATTCATGTTGTAATAACAAAGTCCGCTGTAAAACAAGGCATTTACATCTTTTGCATTTATATCCAGCAGGGCAGAGAATTTGGACAGCGCTTTTTCATAATCTGCACCCGAAAAATACAGAAGACCATCACGTAGCACCAGATCAACAGATTGTACATGCACCGGTTCTTTTAAAATCTCATTGCTTTCGCTGGGCTTGCGATCTTCAAACTGAGAAGGCGTTCCACGACTCAGCATATTCTGAGAAGTATAGGACATACGATATAACTGATCATAGTCGCTTATCTTCAGATTATAGATATAACGCATAGGCCGGTTATATACGGGCTCTATGATATCGGCCGGGGGGGCAGCCATCGTATTGTTATCTGTTGCGGAAGGCAGGCTGTTGGAGGTCATCGGGTTATTACTGCTTACAGGCGGTATCGGGTTTTGTACGGCGGTGTTCGAAGCTGTATTGGTATTCCGCAATGAATTATTATCAGCCGATGTATTCGATACGGCAGGTGGCATACTGCTTGCCGACGCAACCTTCACTACAGGTTGTATAAATTTTTCCGTGGGTGAAAAATTACGGATCTCATTTTTCTCCTCAGGCAATGGTTCTTTATTCTCGAGTTGTGATGTGGTAGTATTAGCTAAGGGCTGATTCTGAACAGGTACTTCTTTTACTGAAGTGGAAAGAGCAGCCACATCCTTTTTTTCTGTTGTATTCCGGTTATACATCCAGATACCGGCAACAGTAATCACAACAAGAGCAGTTCCCAGAATTCCTTTTAGGTTCAGGCTGTTTAACCAGCTGTGTCCGCTTTGCATATCTATGCGGTGCTGAATAGCATTCAGCTCGGCAGCAGAAACGGCGGTAACGAGAAAGCCTTCCAATGCTGCAGAACAAAGTTCACAGTCGGCCAAATGTTCTTCCACTTTACGCAGCTCTTTTCCAGCTAGTTTATGCCGGCTATAATCCAGCAACTCACCGGCAGGAATGCAGGCCGTGGTTTCAAAAATGTTTTTATCGTCAGGGGATGTAGGCATGGGGGCTACCGGCAAGCCGGATTTTTAAATTTCGTTTCCCGTTCTGTATATAGCTCTTTACTTCTTTTTCAGAATAGGCTGTGATATCACATATTTCGCGGTATGATTTTTCATTGATATAAAACAATTCTATGCACTGACGCTGTCCTTCATTGAGTTCGGCCAATGCCTGTTTCAGCTCGGAAATGCGCAGCTCCTTAGCGTATTCTTCTTCTTTTTGTTCAAGGGATCCTTTTTCTGTCGCGGTTTCCTGTCCATCACGTCTCACCTCCTCCATCCTGCCTTGTTCTGTCTTTTGTTTTCTCAGTTCGGAAATACAATAGTTACGTGAAACGAAACTGAGCCATGCCGGAAAATGTTCTACTTCATGTTTCTTCAGCTCTACCAACAATTTTTCAAAAATCCGCATCACCACATCCTTGCATTCATCTTTATCCTTGTAATAATTGAGACATAATCCGAAAACAAGATGGGAGTAACGTTTAAAAAGTTCGCCCACAAAATAGCTGTCGCCCTCCTGCTTATATTTCAGGATCAGCTCCGCATCGGTCCACTTTATACTGTTACCCCGGATAAATAAACCCATAATAGGCTGTTAAACACTTGAAGGACGCAAATAGAAACGGGATTCCATAAGGAATCCCCGTACTTGTTTGTTTAATTGTCCGCAAAAAATCACAACTCACTGAAAACTATACGCTTAGGCTGAAAGATGCGTCTATTAATTCAATCTTGTTACTTATCCGTCCTGTTGTTTTAACAGGCTATATCATGGATAAAAGAACAGTTTGTTGGAATTTAATATTTACACTCATTATATGTACATCAGATCACTAGAAATGCACATTGAATCGAAATGAATACACATCGTATCAATGGATTTAAACAACGAGTCGATGTGAATTAACAACGCATCATTGTGAATTAACAACGAGTCGATGTGGATTAACAACGCATCAATGTCGATTAACAACGAGTCAATGTGCATTAACAACGCATCAATGTCGATTAACAACGAGTCAATGTGGATTAACAACGAGTCAATGTGCATTAACAACGCATCATTGTGAATTAACAACGCATCAATGTCGATTAACAACGAGTCATTGTGAATTAACAACGAGTCGATGTGGATTAACAACGAGTCGATGTGGATTAACAACGCATCAATGTCAATTAACAACGAGTCAATGTGCATTAACAACGCATCATTGTGAATTAACAACGAGTCGATGTGGATTAACAACGAGTCAATGTGAATTAACAACGCATCGATGTGTTTAACCAACGAGTCGAAATGGATTCCCAACGATTCAATTCCTCTTCCTTCATTTCAATTTTACTCATTATCAGCATTTTAGTCAAAGAACTTTAAATAATGGCTCTCCTTTCTACTCTTTGTTCCTTCTTTTTGTGGAATTCTTCCCTCCTATCCGTCCTTCTTACAACATGATCAAAAAAACATCCCTTCACGCCAACCAAATATACCCAAAAATGAAAACCTTGTCAAGAGTTATCCTGTCATTTATTTTATGCCTGAGCATTTATCCCCAGGCTAAAGCTTCCACCCGTTTGAAACTGGAATTCCTCTCGGAGACCGGCGATATAAAGGGCACCGTGCTGGACGATCATAAAAAGCCTCTTGCCTTTGCCAATGTTGTTGTGCTGGGAACAGGAAATGGTGCAAGCACCAACGACGATGGTTCATTTATCATTCATGGTCTCAATCCCGGCACGTATGATATCAAAGCGAGTTATTTACAAATGGAATCGGTTACAAAGACAGGGGTATCCATACGACCGAATGAAATTACTTATGTGAATTTCGTGTTGGAGCCTAAAAAATCGCTGGATAGCGGAGTAGTTATTGTGGGTAAAAAAGAAGCCTGGCAGGAATCACCGGTACACAAAGATTATTCCACCTATAACACCATTCCTCAGAAGTTGTATGAAGAACTTGGATCCCAATCGGTAAATGATAAAATCATGAGCGTTTGTTCCAGCTGCAGTATGTCGAGTGATAATCAATTGGTGATGCGGGGTGCCCGTTCCGGATCGGTAGAATATATTATTGACGGACAAAAAGTATTCGGTTCTACCCAGGTGCCCAATCAGGCTGTAGAACAGTTAACAGTATTGAGCGGAGGAATCCCTGCCGAATACGGTGATCTGACAGGAGGTGTGATTATTATTTCTACCAAGGATTATGTTTCCGGATCGTATGAAAGCCGGGTGATGAGGGAAAAGATTCTGGCTAATTCCGCTTCGGGGGAATAAAACAGCGGCAGGAGGCAGGCGCAGGAGGCAAAACGGGTTTTCTGCTTCCTGCGCCTGCCTCCTGCGCCTATTTTTTCGTTCTGATATTCCACCCCAGCCCAAACTGCATTTTAAGTTCATCCAATGGAAATGAACCGGGTGTGGGTCTATCACATACCAGTGCACCATGCACATAACGGGCTTCGATAAAAATGTGGAAATAGCGGGGAAAGAAATACCGGAATCCTACACTCACAGCCATTACCGGAACAATATTGGGATGATAGCTAAGATCAGTTTCGTTGAGTACGGTATATGTTGTTTTGGCATCCGATTGCAACTGAGCGTATGAAAGCCCGGGCTGAAAACCGATATAAGGATCGAAATACCCTTTGGTAACAAAGTGATAAGCTAATCCGGTAAAGAGCTGATGATTGCTTTTGAGGGTCAGTGAATCACTGGTCATTCCGGAACTCACATGAATATAGATGTCGGCCTTCAGCGACACATGACCATCAAAATAGTATTCGGCACTCAGGGGAATACTTACTGTGGATATATTCTCACTCAACAGAAAACCCGGTGCCAGCGATGCATCGCCGCAAAGCATGCCTGCCGTTACAAAACGTTTTGACGGTTCATCCTGTGCAATTGCTGCAACGCTAAAGACAAGACAAATCAATAGAAGGTTAACGATCTTTTTCATCTCAGAGGTTTTTTGATTTTTTGCCAAAGAGATATCCTTTCCACAAACGGCCCAGATAAAAATTAACACTGCATGTCATGAGCAGGTGTCCGTTCAGTCCCGTATTGCCTTTTGTGATGACAAGGTTTTTGGCTCCTGTCACCTCATCCGTAGTAATGGTTTCGTTGATGGCTGTTCCCAGATGGATCATATACTGGGCTTTGAATGTGATATCGGCTTTTTCACTCAGGTTGTAATGAGTACCCATTCCCAAATGTACAGCAGCGCTTCCGCGCGATGCCATGGAACCGCCGTTATAACTCGATTTTACTTCGGTATAATCAAAACAGTTTCCGGCTTCTACATAAGGACTGAACTTCCCTTTTTCCAGATGCTGACCAAAGGTGTAAAACATGACCGACCAGCCTATATGCTCATCCGTCCTGCTACCCAATCCACCTATATCGGTGCTGATGTGATCGTAATACCATTCTGAATTAATTCTCGGTCCCAGTTGAATACGTACATGGGCTCCTGTTCCGAAACCTACATAACCAATATCGCTGAATGAGCTTACGGTAGTCCGAAAACCGACCATAAAACGGCCTGCATTGGGATTTTCTTCCTTATCCTGCGAAAAGCACAGCACAGGCCATAAACAAAGCAGGGCTATTTTTTTAAACATAAGAGCTGGATTTTCTAGGTCAAATATAACCAATATAGTAGGCCGCTACCGGTCTCCTCATCACAAAAACGTTAATTTTGGTCCGATATTATACCTCCTTCATGATGAACCTGCCTTCTTCCTTTATCCGTCTGGCAAAAACAACACTTGTATTTGTATACATGGTGATCATTGCAGGCTCTGTAGTAAGGGCTACCGGATCAGGAATGGGGTGTCCCGACTGGCCGCGTTGTTTCGGACAATGGATCCCTCCTACCGATGTAAAGCAGTTGCCTGCCAACTACCGGAGTTATTTCAAAGTACAGCAGGGCGAAATTGAAACATTCAATGCCGCCAAAACATGGACAGAATATGCCAACCGATGGGTAGGTGTATTGCTTGGTTTGTTTATGCTGGCACAGCTGATCGTATCTGTACGTTTTCGCAAAACACATCCTTTCCTGTTACGCTTTTCGCTGGCTACTTTGCTGCTTACCGGAATGGAAGGAGTACTCGGCGCTATTGTGGTATACAGTAATCTTAAAACGGGTGTCATCACCCTTCATATGTTTCTTTCCCTGCTTATCCTGGCCACACAGGCTTTGCTGGTATTTAAAATACTGCGTCCGGCCATGCCATCCGATATCAATCCCCTCTTACGCAAAGGAATAAGACTTGCGCTGCTTTTTACTGTTATACAGATTCTGCTGGGTACACAGGTAAGAGAAGGTGTGGATGAACTGATGAAAAATTTTGATGAAGGAACACGCTGGGATATCCTGAATCATGTAGGGTACCGCTTTCTTGTACATGGAGTATTTGCCTGGGTGGTATTGGGTTTAAATATCCTATTGCTCATTTTTATTATCCGCAACAAATCTTTTTATGCCGTTTCAAAAAGACTCATCTGGATGATGATGGGAGTATTGCTGCTGGAGATAAGCGCCGGAGCTTCGCTTAAATTGTTTGCTTTACCGGCATGGATACAGCCTGTTCATTTATTGCTGGCTACCATTTTATTCGGTTTGCAATGGGCGCTAGTATTAAGAGCAGGAAATAAAAATCAGACTATACTATCCGCGTGATTATTTATGGATGCTGATCGGCAGCCTGTTTAGCTTCCGATTGCTTTGTGTTTATTTTTACCTCCTTTGGCATGGGAGTATCTTTCCAGCGGAATGTTTTGATCATATGCTCTATATCTTCCTTTATAAAAGCATAAACGGGGCCTATCGAATCCTTATTGGGCACCGCATTAAAATACAAGGCTCCTCGTATAAAATGACGCGTACTGTCGGTTAGATAAAACTGCAAAGGGGACGCTGCATTTCCTTCAATATTAAACAGCAAGCCGTACACTCTTTCTTTTTTGTTTCCTATTTCCACATTATCCATAGCCGATGCCTTGGCAATGTGTTTTTGAGCCAGCTCCCACGAATCTTTGATATAGCTGTCGGCATTATTATTCAGTTCCTTATAACTCAAGTGCAGGGTAGCACCAAAATGAGGCAAATGATAATTAAGCCAGCATGGTTCCGACAAGCGCTCATGATCCACTTCTATACGCGCGTATTTGGGATATTCAAAAGTAAACGGGCAGTCGTTGTCATAAAGCTGATACGATTTGGAAGGAAGATCGATCCTGAAATAGCCTTTGGGCTTGGGGCTGTATTCATCATCACCGCTACAGGAACTAAGGTTGAGAAGAAAGAAGACAGAAGTCAGAATACAAACAAAGGAAACGCCCGTCCTGTAAATACCAATCCGTTTCTGCGTATTAAATCCCCTTGATTCCATTTGCATTTTTGTTATTTTTTCCTGATTGTAACTTTTACCCTTTTAATTCTTCTTGAATCGGCCGATTCAATGTTAAAGGTAAAATTTTCCCAGTTCAATTTTTCATTCTTTTTAGGGAAATGACCAGCTCGTTCAATAATAAAACCGCTGAGTGTATCCGAATCTGATTTCAACTCGCTGATAGAATCTGCATCCTTACCAAGGATACGAAGGAAATCATTCATGGATGTTTTTCCTTCAAACACATAATTGTTTTCATCGAGTTTGGACCATGCTATTTCATCATCGTCAAACTCGTCATTTATTTCACCCACAATTTCTTCAATGATATCTTCCAGTGTAACAAGGCCTGTGGTTTGTCCAAACTCATCCACTATGATGGCTAGGTGTGTTTTTTTATGCTGAAACTCTTTCAGCAGATCATCCGGTTTCATGTTTTCCGGCACAAAATAGCAAGGGCGCAACAGAGCCTGCCAAACGAAATCATCTTTCTCGTCCAGATGAGCCAGCAGATCTTTGATATATAACACGCCTACAATCTGATCCAGCTTATCGCGATAAACGGGAATACGTGAATAGCCCGACTCTTGTATACGTGTGATTATTTCACGGTAAGGTGTTTTGAAATCGAAGGCTACAATATCCATCTTCGGTTGCATGATACGCGTGATATCCATGTTTCCGAAATTGATGATCCCTTTCAACAGTTTATGTTCTTCAGGGTTTGTGCTGGCATTTTCGGTGAGATCAAGGGCGCGTGAAAGCTCATCCATGGTAATGGCAGGCTGCTCTGCCCCTTCCTTCTTATCAAAAAAGACTGAAATAGCCGAATAGATTCTGGCAAAAGGCTGGAATATGATATAGCTCAAAATCAAAAAAGGAGCCCAGGTATTAACCAGGGGAATTGTAGCACGAGCCACCATCCAGCGGGAAAATAAAAAAACAAGAAAGAAAACGGGGAGGCAACTTAGTACCGCCCAGCACAACAACACCATCTGGGAAGGCCAGATAAAATGTTTTTGCAACAGTTCCAGAATACAGATAACGGTTCCAATCTGCGCAACATATTTACCAAAATAAAAAGAGCCGAGCAGATTTCGTGTATCTTTCAGGTAGCGCATCATCAGCGGCCGTCCGTATTTTTTTCCTACTTGTTCTATATCCTCTTCGCTCAACAGCCGAACAGAACGTTCAAGGGCAGAAAGAAGAACGCCGGATAAAAACAATAAAACAATAAGGAGGCAATCTATCACGATAGAAGAACGGATTAGAAAGGCAGATCATCTGCACCTGCCGGAGAAGAAGAAAGGTCGGCATTGCCTGCAGAAGAAGGGTTGTTGGTTTCCGAACTGCCGCGATTATCATCTTTACGGCTCAGAATAGTCATATTATCGGCAAGAATTTCGGTACGGTAATGCTTCTGTCCGTCCTTTTCATAGTTACGTGTACGGAGCTTCCCTTCTACATAAATGGTCATTCCCTTTTTAAGATATTTCTCAGCCACCTCTGCAAGGCCCCGCCACATAACAATATTATGCCATTCGGTTTGTTCCACACGATTGCCCGATTTATCCTTATAGGTTTCGGTAGTTGCCATTGGAAAATTAGCAACGCTTACTCCACCTTCCAGATGACGGATTTCTGGGTCTTTACCCAGGTTGCCTATCAGGATCACTTTATTTATTCCAGCCATGCCAGGATTTGAGATTTATGATTTAAGAATTATGATTTATGATTGGGGGTTAATTATCTCGTTTCTACAAATTTAGCAAAAAGGAGGAGGAACTCATGGTCTTATTCGGTGGATTCCTGCCTTTCTTCCAGATAGCGATCTATCAGACGAGGCACTGCGTATGTATGAAGCTTGCTCATCGTGGTTTCTATCCATTCTTTATCCTTCGGTTTTTTTGTCGTTTCTATTTCCCAAAAACGGGCATAAATGCGCTGGTGGCTGAGAATATGTGTGTAAGGCACCGAAACCTCACGGATAACGGCTTCCTCACCTGGAAACCATTTGTTCCATTCACCGCTGCCAATAAGTTTTGATTCCGACAAGGGTTTATCTGATTCAATCAATGGAAATTCATATAACCCTTCCCATATATCTTTCCCTTTTCTTTTTTTAAGCCATGTGCTGTTTTTATGTTTGATCATCAGATACTGGAAATAGCGATCTCTCACCTTTGTCTTTTGTGCTTTCACCGGCCATTCTATTACTTTCTTCTTTTCTTTGGCTATACAAATAGTAGAAAATATACAGGCTTCGCAATCCGGGTTTTGAGGTTTACAATAAAGAGCTCCGAACTCCATTACGGCTTGATTATAAGTACCGGGATCTTTCTTATAGAGTAGCTCGGCAGCCAGTTCCCTGAATTTCTTTTTACCGGCACTGCTGTCAACAGGCAGAGTAATACCAAAAACCCGGGATAACAGTCGATATACGTTTCCATCCACCACGGCATAAGGCAGGTTAAAGGCGATGGAAGCAACAGCAGCGGCTGTATATTCACCTACACCTTTGAGAGCAAGGATTTTATCATAATCTGATGGAAATACACCCTGATGCTCTTTTACAATTGTTTGGGCGGCCTGATGAAGGTTTCTGGCCCGTGAATAATAGCCAAGTCCCTGCCAAAGTTTAAGTATGTCATCTATAGGTGCTTTGGCAAGAAGAGCCGGACGGGGGTATTTTTTGATAAAAGCCATATAATAAGGTAATCCCTGTTCAACCCGGGTTTGCTGCATAATGATTTCAGAAAGCCAGATGCTGTAGGGGTCCCTATTTTCTCTCCAGGGTAAATCTCTTTTATTGTCATTATACCAGCGGAGAATTGTTTTGGAAAAATCCATGGCATGAAATTACATTTTTCGGGCCGAATAAGGGATAATATGCCACTAAGTGAGTAGAAAAGCCCGTATTTTATCCTATTTTTCACTCAAACCATTTCATTTTGAACCCTTTCCCAAAAAATTATTAGGGTGATATCGATAAAATTGTATCTTTGCTGCCCGTTATAGTAAAAAAATAGGGATTTAATCATTTGATTCTAAATTCATTAATACAATGACCAAAGCCGACGTAGTCAACGAAATCGCTGAAAAAACAGGCATAGAAAAAATTGCTGTACAAACCACTGTAGAAGCATTTATGAAATCTATTCGTACCGCTGTTGCCAAAGGTGACAATGTGTACTTAAGAGGTTTCGGCAGTTTTATAGTGAAAAAAAGAGCAGAAAAAACAGGCCGTAATATTTCCAAAAATACTGTGGTAATTATTCCGGCTCATAATATTCCGGCTTTTAAACCGGCTAAAACCTTTGTAGAAAAGGTTAAGAACAACGTTAAAGTTGAGCCTTAAACCATGAGTTTCGCCCCAAACCTGACACGATTATCATTTGTGGGCGGAGCAGTCATACTTACCGTTCTTTTATATTTTGCACCCCGTACACCTGAGCCTTCTCTGGATGTAAAAAGTATGACCAGCGGACATGCCGGTAATGATGCAGCAGCAACAACTGATGCAGGAAATTATCTGGATTCTTCGCTTGTCACACTCAATGATATCATTCGTCCACGAGTTACAAAGCTTATTGCCGACGAAGAGAAAGCGGCAGCTGCTGATCAGGGAGCCTGTATTGATAAGCTGGTAAAACTGCTTGATTCCTGCCAAAAACCGGCAGCTTCTGCTTTTTATCTGAATAAAAAAGCCAGGTTCACCAACAATAAGAAGGACTGGGCTGCTGCTGCCGAACATTATTATGTAGGCTCCAAGTATTTCCCGGCATCTCATCTGTTGCTTGACTCGGCAATAAAGGCATACGGAAAGGTTATTGAAATGGACCCGAATGATTTGAGCGCCAGAACAGGACTGGGCGTATGTTATGTAGAAGGTACCAGAGACCCGATGAAAGGTATCGGGCTTCTGCAGGGAGTACTGGCCACCGATTCGAATTATGTGGATGCCTTACTCAACCTCGGAAATTTTGCAATGACTTCCGGACAATACGGAAAAGCAATAGCACGATTTGAAAAGGTAATACGGTTAAAACCCGAATATATATTACTCTATGTGCGGATAGCCGAAGCCTATGAAAAGCTTGGAGATAAGCCAAAGACCATTGAATACCTGGAAAGGTATGTGAGTAAAGAAGAAGATGTGACACTTCGGACAGAGATTCAAAACGAAATTAATAAACTGAAAAAATCATAAATTAGATCATCATGCCAAGCGGAAAGAAAAGAAAAAGACATAAAATGGCTACTCACAAGCGTAAAAAACGCCTCCGTAAGAACAGACATAAGAAGAAATAAGTTTAAACCATGTACCCTTCCCTTTGCCGCTATAAAACGGCAAAGGGAAGTATTTCTCCACATGGTATTTATCCCGTATGTATCCCTGTAGATTCAACTTTAGTTGAACGGGAGGGATTAAAATATTCTAAGTGAACGACTTAATCATTGACGTCTCCAGTTCGGAAGTGGTCATCGCCCTTTTGAACGAGAAGAGACTCGTGGAATTGCACCGCGAAAAAAGCAATACCGATTTTTCTGTCGGTGATATATACCTCGGAAGGGTCAAGAAAGTCATGGCCGGTCTCAACGCGGCCTTCGTAGATGTAGGCTACGAAAAAGATGCTTTCCTCCATTATTTCGATCTCGGACCCAATGTCCTTTCTCTGAATAAGTTCAGCAATATGGTACAGTCGGGTAGACTAAAAACCAGCGAGCTGAGCCAGTTTAAACTGGAGAATGAGATCCCTAAAGACGGAAAGATTTCCAATGTACTGAAAAGTGATCAGCAGGTTCTTATTCAGATTGCCAAGGAACCCATCTCTTCCAAAGGACCCCGTATCACTTCTGAAATTTCGCTTGCTGGGCGCTATATCGTTCTTATTCCTTTTGCCGATAAGGTTAATGTTTCCCAGAAAATAAAAAGTACAGAAGAAAGGGAACGTCTTCGCAAGCTTATCCAAAGTATCAAACAAAAGAATTTCGGAGTTATTGTCCGCACCGTAGCTGAAGGCCGCAGTGTAGCTGATCTGGATGCCGACCTGCAGGATCTGATGAAGAAATGGAAAACCTGTGTGGATGAAATGATGAAAGCCCAGCCCCCAAAAAGGGTGTTAGGCGAACTCAACCGCACCTCTTCCATTCTCCGTGATCTGCTCAATAACTCGTTTAACAGCATTCATATCAATGACCAGACCTTGTTTAATGAAACAAGGGAATATCTGCAAACCATTGCCCCTGATAAGGAGAAAATCCTGAAACTATATAAAGGAGGCAATGTCCCTATTTTTGATCATTTCGGTATCGATCGCCAGATAAAAGCACTGTTTGGAAAAACAGTGAATATGAAAAGCGGAGCCTATCTCATCATCGAGCATACCGAAGCGCTTCATGTAATAGATGTAAACAGCGGCAACAGAGCCAAATCATCAAATACACAGGAAACCAATGCCCTGGAGGTAAATCTGGAAGCGGCTACGGAAGTAGCGCGTCAGCTTCGCCTCCGTGATATGGGCGGAATCATTGTTGTTGACTTTATCGATCTTCACTCAGCAGAAAACAGAAAACTTCTGTTCCAGAAACTGAGAGATGAAATGCGTCTGGATCGTGCAAAGCATACCATTCTTCCTCCAAGCAAATTCGGACTTATCCAGATTACACGCGAACGGGTAAGACCGGAGATGAATATCCACACCAGCGAAAAATGTCCTTCCTGCGGTGGAACCGGAGAGATCCAGCCTGCTATCCTGCTTATTGATCAGATAGAAAACAATCTTCGTTATCTTGTTAAAGAACAAAACGAAAAAAATATCACCCTCTGTACACACCCTTTCATTGAAGCTTATTTAACAAGAGGCTTTTTCTCTATCCGCAGACGGTGGGGAATGAAACTGGGAGCGAAAATAAAAACAAGGGCAAGCTCTTCGTACCATTTCATGGAATTTCATTTCCTGAATAAAAACGAAGACGAAATAAAGCTTTAATAAAGCAAAGCCCTTTCTCATGACCGGATCAGAACTTCTTGACAGTCACATTGCAGGCGACACTACCTCCTACAATGCACTTGACCATACCGCAAGCACCGGCAAACGTTTTGCAAATCTGATTATAGATTCAATCGTATTCTATGCACTTGCTGCTTTAGCAGGCGTTGTACTTGCTCTTACCGGAAACGTACAAGTTGCAACCGGTCCCATCGCCTCCAATGTAATAGCATTCCTCATTATTCTGATCTATTATATGGTAATGGAAGGAGCTACCGGTGTTACGATTGGCAAATTAATCACGAAAACCAAAGTAGTTACAGAAAGCGGCGACAAGCCTTCTTTCGGACAAATTGCAGGTCGCTCTTTTTGCCGTCTTATTCCTTTTGAAGCTTTTTCTTTTCTGGGAGGTAATCCCGGATGGCATGATACGATTACGTCCACCTTCGTGGTAAATAAATAATTGCTCCGTATTATCGTGTAAGGACGATATAATCGTTGAGCAGTGTTCTCAGAAACTCCGTCTTATCCTGTTGCAATTTATTCAGATGCAACAGCTCCATCAACCGCTTTACCAGCTCTTCCTGAGCATTCAGATGTGCATCATTCCGGTATTTCCGGTTACGCTCCAAAACAGATTTAACAAGCAGCATATCCTCTTCACTCAGATATTTTACATCCGGATATTTAGGCTGGTAATTATCAATGGAGTGAATATTCAATAAATCTTTAAGCCGCTGAGAACGGGTTGGCCTTACATTGATCAATACCGTATTGGCCACAATATCTCCGATGCGCTGGCTCTTATCTGTGGAACTGATCAGGATGGCAGCCAGCGATCCTACACTCAGCCATATATCAAGCAGACGAAACAGCCACCGTACCATATAATCACCCAATGTAGCCTGTTTGCCATTCAGCTTCACGATACGGATACCCAAAGCCATCTTTCCTACAGACTGTCCATTCATAAAGACCTCTGAAAAAAGCGAATAGAACAGATAAATAGGCAGTAGCAGCAGATAATCGAACAACTGACGCTCCGTTTCACCGTGACCAAAAACGGCCTGGTTGATAAGAAGAAGGATAAAAAGACCGGTAAACAGGACTATCTGATCGAGCAGAAATGCCAGCAGCCTCAAATGAAACGGGGCCAACTCATACTCAATGGTTACATTCTGAGTAGTATTTATCTCTATCGTTCTCACCTGGGAGTTTTAACGTATATATACGAAAATACTAAAGGTGGCATTAGAATAAAAGGATGTCATAAAATAATTTAAAATCCAATAGACAGGCTCCGCCCTTTTCCTATATTTACAACTCTGTCAATCCCATGCGCGAAACCAAATTCATAAGTCAGAATAAGGAAAAATGGGAAGAATTTGAAAAGATTCTGGTCTCCGATACCAAAGATCCTGACAAGCTAAGCAGTCTCTTTATCCAGGTTTCAGACGATCTGTCGTATTCCCGCACCTATTACAAAAACAGAATGGTGCGTTTGTACCTCAATAACCTGGCGCAACAGATCTTTTCCAGTCTCTACAAAAACAAACGCACCCAGCTCAACCGTTTTGGCATTTTCTGGAAAGAAGAGCTTCCTCAGTTGATGTGGACATCGCGTAAAAATCTGCTTACCTCTTTTATCATTTTTGCCTTATCTGTCTTTATTGGCGTCTTTTCCTGTCACCAGGATCCTGAATTTCCTAAGTTGATTCTCGGAAACAGTTATGTGGAAATGACCAAGGAAAACATCAAGAATCATGATCCCATGGCCGTGTACAAAAAAATGCACGAAATAGATATGTTCCTGGGCATTGCATTAAACAACCTGAAAGTTTCGGTCATCATCTTTCTTTTCGGAATCCTGTTTTCCATTGGTTCGGCAGGATGTCTGATATATAACGGGATTATGGTCGGTGCTTTTCAATACTTCTTTTATGAGCAGGGTTTGTTTTCCGAATCAGCACTCACAATATGGATGCATGGAACGCTGGAAATGTCGGCTATGATTATTGCTGGTGCCGCAGGACTTAGCATGGGTAATGGATTGGTATTTCCCGGCACCTATACCCGGATACAAAGTTTTATGATTAGCTCCCGAAGAGGGATAAAAATACTGATGGGTGTTGTCCCTATCATTATACTGGCAGCCATCATTGAGAGTTTTGTTACCCGCTATACCGATCTCCCTAATGTCATCCGGCTGTGTGTCATATTTTTTTCTCTGTTCTTTATCCTTGCCTACTTTGTATGGTATCCGTGGAGGAAATCCAAAGCCGGTTTCTCAAAAGATATTGCCAAAGATACCCCGCTTAAGCCTGGCCCTCCGTTTCATCTCGACACCGCTGCTATCCAAAGCAACGGGGAGCTTTTCAAAAATGTCTTTGCCCTTTACCGTAAAAACTTCAGCCGTTATCTTTATACTGCATTGTTCTGCTCGGTTGCCTATATCCTTTGCATTCTCATTTTTTCCGGAAAGGATTTCTTCTCATCCATTCTGAATCTCAGCGATTCCAATCCTCTGTTCCGTTTTATCCCGTTTCTGAAGCTATACCTTCCACTTATCTTCGACTTTGATCATTACCCTTATCTCTTCATATACAATACCATTTTGTTTTCCGCACTATTTTTCTGCATCAATCTTTTCAATACCCGAGAGATAAAGCCACTGCCTGCCGGCTCCAACGTTTCGTTTGCCAGCCACTTAAAAAAGGTGTGGACCTCCTTATTACTGGCAGTGCTTATTAATCTGATTATCCTCGAGCAAAACGGATGGGCCGTGTTCCTGCTCTTCCTTTGTCTGCCGTTTATCTTTTTCCTTGGAGCTGTTATCAATGAGAAGGATAAAAGTATTGTCAAGAGCAGTCTGGGCAGAATGTTTACCCTGGCAACTACGGATCTCTGGAAATTTATGGGTTTGTTTTATCTGCTGGCATTGGTGGGAATGATGTTTTTTCTGGTTATAGACACCTCGTTTGTTTCCACCTATTTTGAACTGCTCAGCTGGAATTTTGTAATGACGGCTTCCACATACAATCTGATGTTCAATATTTTTATTACCTGGTGTTTTGTGCTTGGCTTCGGATTGGTTTTGCCACTGCTTGTTACAGGCATGTCGTTGCTCTATTATAGTCTGGATGAAATAAGGTTTGCTACGGCCCTGAGAGCCCGAATAGGTAAGATAGGAAAGATCAAAGATGTATAAATATATTCTCCTCTTCCTTTTTATATTCCCTTTAGCGATAAAGGTGGCACAGCCTGTTACTCCGTCCGTAACTGCAACAGATACATCAACTGTGTCGCTTACCGATGAGGAGCAAACTGCCGAAGATGCACTGAATGATGATGACGATGATGACTCTACGCTTTATAGCAATCAACACTACCTGCTGGAACCGTTAAAAAAGGATTCTTTTAACCGCGCCGACTGGAATAAAGCCAAAAAGGGACTGGATTACACAGAACATCAGCCAAAAAAAATTGAAACAAAAACAGAGGAATATACTCCTTCTACCAGAGGCTCTTTTTTCTCAGGTACCGCTTTCAAATTTATTTTCGCCGGACTCGTTATCGGGGTCCTTGTTTTCCTGTTATGGAAAATATTTGCCGATAGACTTGGCAACCGCACATTTGATAATGAACAGATGCTCATTTCGGTAGAAGATATAGAAGATATTACAAAAGTATCCGAATCTGAGCTGGAAAGGCTGCTGAGAGAAGCTATTGAAAAAGAAGATTATAAAGAAGCGGTGCGTATTTACTACGTAAGCATATTACTTGGCTTGTCCGAAAGAAATATGATCACCTGGAGAAAAGAAAAAACAAACCGGGAATACCTCAATGAGTTGCGTCAATCGGCTCACTACACTATTTTCGGTGAGCTTACCGCCCTGTTTGAAAGAATCTGGTATGCCGATATTGTATTGATTAAGCCTGACTATGCCAGAATAAGTCCGCGTTTCAAATCATTTTCCGATACTATAAAATCAAGTCCGCGTCTTGAGCAATAAGAGCAAGGTTCCTTTCATTGTCATTATATGCGCTGCATTAACGGTGGTGTTGATCTGTTTTATATATACCAGTCAGCAAGGATACAAACACAACTGGACCGAAACCTATCGCCAGAATAGCGAAGAGCCTTATGGCACCTCGCTCTTTTCTGAACTGCTACGAACTCATTACGGAAACAGCTCTTTCAGTGTATCGCGCAAACCGCTTCATGATGCATTATCGGCCAAAAAATCAGATGGCATTAAAAATTATGTCTTTGTTGGAGGTGCACTCTATCTTAGTCCCGAAGATGCAGATACGCTCCTCGCTTTTGTGCGTAAGGGCAATCAGGCTTTTCTGGCCACTCACTCTATTCCCGATGAACTGGAGGACTCCCTTGGCTTAAATGATTGCCATTCCAGCAGCAAATACACCTCTTATGTATCCGATACAACCTGCAGGCTGAATCTATGCCATCCGTCACTTGCTTCCGATAAGGGTTGGGTGTTTCATTATGAATTCAATGGAAAAAAAGAAGAGTATGACTGGGATTATTTTAATTTCAAATCAACCTGCGATTCCAATGTCGTTTACCAGAAACTGGGCTATTCCAAAGCCGACAACGTAAACTTTATCCGCATACCGTATGGCAATGGTTGGTTTTACCTGCACAGCAACCCGATTGTCTTTACCAATTTCAATCTTATTCATGAACCCGGAATTGCTTATTGCGAACGGGTATTTTCTCATCTGCCAACAGGCAAAACCATGCTGGACGAAAGCAGCAAGCTCCCGTCCGCCTTTTCCCATCACCGCGAAAATTTTTCACAGGGTCCTTTGAGTTATATCTTATCTCAGTCTTCTTTCCGGTGGGCATGGTATACACTGTTGTTATTATTAGCGGTATTCTTCCTTTTCCGTACCGTACGAAGACAGCGTGTTATACCCATTATCCTGCCTAAGGAAAACACGTCGCTTGAGTTTATACAAACTGTTGGAGCCTTGTATTATCAGCAGCGTGATCATCAGAAGATCTGTGCTCAAAAGATGAGGCTGTTTCTCCTTTTTATCCGCGACCGGTATTATCTGCCTACCAACATATCCGATGCCAAGCTTATTGATAAAATATCGGCCAAATCAAAAGTGCCACACGCTGAAGTGGCAACAATATTTTCGATGCACAGAAGCTTACAACAAACTGTTATCAAAGTGAATACCGATGATCTGTTTGCTTTTCAGAAACAACTTGACTTTTTTTATAACACATGTTCTTAATGAACCGTTTAGCTCATAAATTTTAAATCGCAATTATAAATAGCATTATGGAAGAAAATATCTTATCAAACACCGGCAGCCTTGATCTTAGCCTGCTCAGCACTTCTGTAGAGAATGTAAAAAACGAAATCCGAAAAGTAATTATCGGACAGGAAGAAATGACCGAAATGATGCTGGTAGGATTATTTTCAGGAGGACATGTATTGCTGGAAGGTGTTCCGGGCATAGCTAAAACACTGGCCGCAAAACTGCTTGCCAAAACCCTTTCCGTTAAATTTTCACGAATTCAGTTTACACCTGATTTGATGCCAACGGATGTGATAGGCACTACGGTTTATAACATGAAAAATGCGGAGTTTAGTTTTAACAGAGGACCTATCTTTTCCAACATTGTACTTATTGATGAAATCAACCGTTCTCCTGCCAAAACACAGGCCGCCCTGTTTGAAGTGATGGAGGAACGGCAGATTACCGTGGATGGCAAAACACATCTGCTGGATGCTCCGTTTTTTGTTATCGCAACACAAAATCCCGTTGAGCAGGAAGGTACTTATAAGCTACCGGAAGCTCAGCTTGACCGTTTTATATTTCGAATCAAAATGAAATACCCCAGCCTGGAACAGGAGAAAGCAATTCTGGAAAGGTTTAAAGATGACTTCCGTCTGAAAACGGCAGAAGATGTAAAAGCGGTAATGAGCGCCAATGATATACGTCTGTGTCGGGAAATAATAGAAAAGGTGCATATCAAGAAAGATCTGATCGATTATATTGCCACCATTATATACAATACCCGTAACAACGGATCTCTTTTTCTGGGAGCTTCTCCGCGTGCTTCATTGGCTGTGATGCGTTCGGCAAAAACACTGGCCGCCATGAGAGCCCGTGATTTTGTAACACCGGAAGATATACAACAGGTAGCATACCCGGTACTGAATCACCGCCTTATCATGACTCCTGAAAGAGAAATGGAAGGAGTGCAGACAGAAGACATTATACGTGAAATAATTCAGGGCATAGAAGTCCCCAGATGAGGATACGTTGGAACATATATCTCTGCAACCGCTTTTTCTACCTGCTAACGGGTGTGATAGGGGCGTTTGCGTTATGCTTTGCATTCCCGTTTTTATTTCCGGTGGTTCAGACCATCCTCGTCTTTGTTCTTGCCATTACCCTTACCGATGTGCTTCTGCTGTTCCGGAAACGCAAGGCTATAACGGCGAAACGTATATTACCCAAACTATTTTCACTGGGCAGTATCAATCATGTGAGAATAGAATTGATCAATACTTCCGGAATTTCTCTTTCTCTTGTATTAGTGGATGAAATTCCTGCCCAGTTTCAGAACAGAAATTTTGCACTTCGTTTTAGCCTTGCCGGCGGCGAACATAAAAGTATTGACTATACGCTCCGGCCTTTGAGCCGTGGTGAATATCATTTTCAGGATATCAACGTGTATGCCCGTACCATACTGAGACTCGCAGAACGAAGGTGTACTATTGCCTGTAAGCAAACAGTACCTGTTTACCCTTCGATCATAGAAATGAAAACATTCGAGCTCAAGGCACTGAGCCGTATTTCCAACTTCCATGGAATAAAAAAACTGAGACGGCTGGGTCAGAGTTATGAATTTGAACAGATCAAGAATTATGTCATGGGAGATGATTACCGCAGCATCAACTGGAAGGCCACTAGCCGGAAAGCAGAGCTGATGGTGAACCAGTTTGAAGAAGAAAAAGCTCAACAGATATATACCGTGGTGGATACCAGCCGGTCTATGCATATGCCATTCCGGGGGCTTAGCTTGCTTGACTACTCTATCAATGCATCCCTTGTCATATCCAATATAGCCTTAAACAAACAGGATAAGACCGGACTCCTGAGCTTTTCGGATAAAATAGAAAGTGTTATTCGCGCCGATAAAGGAAAAGGACATTTACGTAAAATTCTGGAAAGTCTTTACAAACAAAAAGAAAGCAATCTCGAAGCCAATTATGAATTACTATACCTGGCTATCCGCAATTCTATAAAGGGCCGCAGTCTCTTATTTTTATATACCAATTTCGAGAGCTATTTCGCTCTTGAACGAGCCCTCCCTATCCTTAGGCGGCTTAATAAGGTACATCTGCTGGTGGTGGTGTTTTTCGAAAACTCCGAAGTGCTTGATTACAGCATGCAACCCAGCAGGAATGTGGAAGAGATTTACCTTCACACCATTGCCCAGAAATATGTTTATGAGAAAAAGCAAATCGTAAGCGAGCTTCGCCAATATGGTATTCAGGCTATCCTTACCCGGCCTGAAGATCTGAGCATTCATACTGTAAACAAATACCTGGAACTTAAATCCAGAGGCATGATCTGATTATTAATGGCGCATTACGCTTCTATTCATACTCATGGCATAGGGAACAAGCCAGATGATAAACATAATTATCACCACCACATAAAAAATAGCCAGAACACCCGTCCAGGTATAATATACCCGCTGTTTGGTAAATGCCTCTCTTAAGATCTGGTTGTTTTCTTCCAGATTATATGCCTTCAGTTTCTGAGCATACTGATATAACAGATAGGCGGAAACAATACTCAACAAGGCAGCAAAGACGCTGAAATATTGAAGACCGGGTACAGGTAAGGCCCTGGCTGGCATGTCGGCTGTGAGCTTATATACGGACGTAGCAAGATTGAACATTCCCATAACAATACCTAAAACAGCTACCGTTTTTATCCAGGGCGTAGATTTATATAACAAAGCAGTAACAGGGCTGCTCAGTTTCTTACCGGTTTCGGTTCTGACGGACAGATCATCGATTGTGTTTTCCATAAAAAGGATTGATTAAAGTGTAAAAGATTTTCCATTAAGTCCCACAAGACCACCTATAACCGTTAAAGCAAGATATATCCAAAACATGATTCCGTTATACATCCAGAAGATGCGGTAATAATTGAATGCTTCCTCCAGGTTAGCAATTACCGGACTTTCCACATATTCCTGCACACCTCTTGCATACTTATACAGGAACCGGCAAGGGATGAATAAAAGGATGGCAACAAGTAAACATACCAGGGTCATAATAATACCTCTTCCGCCAGGAGCTGCCAATGTGATCAACCCAAACAATGCTATCAAACCTGATCCGATAAAACCGAAAACAGAAAGGAACTTCATCCATTTGGTTGTGCGGTACAATTGATCGATAGCCTGGTCAAAATCCTCTGCTGAAGGATCCGTATTCAAATCTAAAGGGGTTGTTGATTCCATGGGACCTGTTTTTGGGTTGGTAATGCAATCTAATTAAAAGTAGGGAACAGACAAAATCTTTGTTCTTGCCATGATTTCCCGGAGATTGTATTTTCCGTGATCTTGAATCGTTATATTCGTCTTCCGTAAAACATGGATTATACCGTACCCGATGGATCGCCCGGAAAAAAAGGCAGTAAAAATAACTGACCCCCAAAAAGCGCTTGAAAAAGCAGCTTCCTGGTGTGCTTATCAGGAACGTTGCCAGCAGGAAATGAGAAATAAGCTTTATGAATGGGGACTCTGGACAGAGGCTGTAGAACAAATTATTGCAGAACTTATTTCCCAGAATTTTATCAACGAAGAACGCTTTGCCCGTTCTTATGCAGGAGGAAAATTCAGGATCAAGAAATGGGGAAGACAAAAAATAAAGAATGAATTAAAACTTCGGAAAATTTCGGATTACTGTATCCGTAAAGCGATGCTCGAGATTGAAGAAGAGGATTACCGCCAAACATTGAAAAAGATACTTCTGGAATATGGAAAAAAAATGAGTGGCTCCTCTCCTTTAAAGAAAAAGTACCGCCAGGCGACTTATGCTATTTCAAGAGGATTTGAACAATCGCTGGTATGGGAGATGTTGGGAGAGGAATCGTGAATATTTATTTCTGACCCCATCCAGCTTTCTTCAGCAATTGTATAGCGTGTCGCTCATTCTGATCCGAATCATACAATTTTATTTTCCGCAGGCTCGTTTTCCCCGAGCTGTTACGAAACCGGACCAACAGATACAGATATCCCAAAAACGGTTTTTTGATTTCCAGGGTCTCAATCTGTTTCCTTTCAATATTATTTGTGGTGGAATACCTGGCTACATCTGCCAATGCTTTGGTAGCATAAAACATGGCCAGAAAAAACATCGTTCCCATAAGATAAAACCCTACCCGGAAAAAATTAATCATCAGGAACGTTCCAAAAGCTACTCCCAGCGATCCGAATACGAGTGCCAGATTGTTTTTCCTATCCCGTGCAGGTGGTAACTCATTATATACCACATGGGTGGTAATAATAATATGCTCGGGCAGGATATGACAGTATCCGGCATCGGCCGTGATAAAATAATCGGAATCGGGTACAGTTTGAGCAATAAGAGCTTCCATGTGCAAAGATAATTATTATCTTTGGCCCCTATGATAACCCTCGAACAAATCAAAGACTTCAGTGATCGCTCCGACGCGTTGAGGAGGCATCTTTGACATCGATCGCAAACAAGCCGAAATTTCCGACCTTGAAGTAAAGACAGAGGCGCCCGACTTTTGGAACGATTCCAAGAAGGCAGAAACTGTGCTTAAAGAACTGCGTAATACCAAGTCGTGGACCGATGGTTACAGCCGCCTCCTAAAGAGTGTGGAAGACCTCAAGACCATGTATGATTTCTTTAAAGCCGGCGATGCCGGTGAACAGGATCTGCATGTTCAGTTTGAAGATACCCGCCAACAGCTGGAAGATCTCGAATTCAAAAATATGCTCAGTGGTAAAGAAGACCATCTGGGTTGTGTTTTGCAAATCAATTCGGGAGCTGGAGGAACAGAGAGCTGCGACTGGGCTGCGATGCTCATGCGTATGTATATCATGTGGGGAGAGAAGAATGGATTTAAGATTAAAGAGACAGACCGCTCAGATGGTGATGTTGCTGGCATTAAATCCGTTACAATTGAATTTGAAGGGGAATACGCCTTTGGTTATCTGAAAGGCGAAAATGGTGTTCATCGTCTGGTTCGTATTTCCCCTTTTGATTCCAATGCCAAACGTCATACTTCTTTTGCCTCTGTATATGCATACCCGCTGATCGATGATTCGATACAGATTGAAGTAAATATGTCGGATGTGGAATTTGAAACATTCCGTTCGGGTGGTGCCGGTGGTCAGAATGTGAACAAAGTAGAAACCGCGGTACGTTTATATCATAAACCATCCGGTATTATCATTAAGAATCAGGAAAGCAGATCCCAGCTTCAGAACAAGGAAAATGCTATCCGTCTTTTGAAATCCCAGTTGTATGAAGCCGAAATGCGCAAACGTATGGAAAGCATTGCCGCTATTGAAGGCAATAAAAAGAAGATAGAATGGGGCTCCCAGATCAGGAACTATGTATTTCATCCTTATAAACTTGTAAAAGATTTGCGATCAGGAAAAGAAACTTCTGATGTACAAGGTGTAATGGATGGGGATCTGAATGATTTTATCAAGGCTTATCTCATGGAATATGGGGATGCTTACTAGAATACAGAAGTCAGAAGAAAGAAGTCAGAAGTCAGAAGGGTTGATTGCAAAAATTATGAGTGAATCCACTTCTTTCTATAAATTTTCACTCCTGATTTCTTTCTTCTGACTTCTTTCTTCTGACTTCTAATTAATTATTACTAAGATTCCCCAATGGCCTCCCTGACAATTTATCACAACAACAAGTGTTCCAAGAGCCGTGAAGCCATGTGTATCCTGGATGAGATCAAAATAAAGGCCGATGTTATTGAATATCTTATCAATCCCCCTACAGAGGAAATGATACGAAGCATTCTGAAAAAACTGGGGATGGAGGCTTCTGAAATCATCCGGAAAGGCGAAACCGTTTACAAGCAGAAATTCGAAGGAAAAAAGATGACGGAAGAACAATGGATAAAAGCCCTTATTGCCTACCCTATCCTGATGGAGCGCCCTATTGTTGTAAAGGGAAACAAAGCTGTTATAGCAAGGCCAGCTGAGCGACTTCGGGAACTCTTAAAATAAAAAAACAATCGTATTTAAGGATATTAAATGGATGCACCGCTGGATTTCAGGGTGCATTATTGTTTGTTTTAAATCATAAAAAAGGTAATTTTATTCTATTATTACTTCGCCCTTTCCAACCTTAGATTTATATCGTTATGAGCAGAATTACCACCCTAGAACAGTACCATGCTGAGTATAAAAAAAGTGTGGAAAACCCGGAGCTTTTCTGGGGTAACATTGCTGATGAATTTCAATGGAAAAAGATATGGGATAAAGTTTTGGAATGGAATTTTACCGGGCCGGATATCAAATGGTTTATCAATGGTAAATTCAATATTACCGAGAATTGCCTGGATCGTCATCTTGCAATACACGGTGATAAGACCGCTTATATCTGGGAACCCAACAACCCGAAAGAAAAAGGTGTTACCTATACCTACCGGCAGTTATATGAAGAGGTATGCCGGTTTTCGAATGTATTAAAGAAACAGGGTGTTAAAAAAGGCGACCGGATTTGTATTTACATGCCCATGGTTCCACAGGCGGTAATTGCCATGCTGGCTTGTGCGCGTATTGGAGCTATTCATTCGGTCGTATTTGCCGGATTCTCTTCTTCTTCGCTGGCAGGAAGGATACAGGATGCCGATTGTCGTATTGTAGTTACTACCGACGGCGCCTACAGAGGAAACAAGGATATCGCTATCAAGGCGGTGGTGGATGAGGCACTCACAACTTGTCCCGCTGTTGAGAAAGTGATTGTATACAAAAGAACCGGCATAGATATACAGATGGAGGCCGGAAGGGATCTGTTCTGGCATGAAGTTATGGACACGGCAGAGCCCCACTGCCCGGCCGAAGAGATGGATTCGGAAGATATGCTTTTTGTCCTCTATACTTCCGGATCAACCGGTAAACCCAAAGGCGTGGTTCATACCTGCGGAGGATATATGGTATATACTTCCTACACATTTGAAAATGTATTTCAATATAATCCGGAAGATCTTTTCTGGTGTACAGCCGACGTAGGCTGGGTAACCGGGCATAGCTACATTGTGTATGGCCCCCTGCTGGCAGGTGCCAGCTCTGTATTGTTTGAAGGTGTCCCCACCTGGCCCGATGCAGGAAGGTTCTGGGAAATTATTGACAAATACAAGGTCAATATATTTTACACGGCCCCAACAGCCATCCGTGCACTGGAAGCTGCCGGAACAGAGATTCTCAAACCTTTTAATCTGAAATCTCTTCGGGTGCTGGGCAGTGTAGGAGAACCTATTAATGAAGAAGCCTGGAACTGGTACCATACAAACATAGGAAAAGGACGATGCCCCATTGTGGATACCTGGTGGCAGACAGAAACCGGAGGTATTCTCATTTCACCCCTTGCTGGTATTACACCTACCAAACCAGGATTTGCAACACTTCCCCTGCCCGGTGTTCAGCCACTCCTTGTAGATGATAAAGGAGTCGAATTGACAGGCAATGACGTGGAAGGAAATCTTTGCATCCGGTTTCCATGGCCGGGTATTATCAGGACAACCTATGGCGATCATGACCGCTGTCGTCAGGCTTATTTTACTACCTATAAAAGCCTGTATTTTACCGGAGATGGCTGCCGCAGGGATAAAGATGGATACTACCGTATAACAGGAAGAGTAGACGATGTTATCAATGTTTCCGGTCACCGCATAGGTACTGCCGAAGTGGAAAATGCAATTAACATGCATGCCGACGTGGTTGAATCTGCTGTGGTAGGCTATCCTCACGATATTAAAGGGCAGGGCATATATGCCTATGTGATATCCACCAACGATCTGAAAAACCATGATTCACTTCGTAAGGAGATTCTTGCCGAGGTTATGAAGGCCATAGGCCCCATTGCCAAGCCGGATAAAATACAAGTTGTAAAAGGTCTCCCAAAAACAAGATCCGGAAAAATCATGAGACGGATTCTCAGAAAAGTGGCCGAAGGAGATGTCTCCAATCTGGGAGATATATCAACCCTTCTGGATCCGGGTGTTGTAGAGGAAATAAAAAATGGAAGGGTTTAGGCCATTCTTATCTGACTAATATCCTTGAGCCAAGCTTTCCTGTATCCCTGACAAGTCAATTATCATCGTCGAATTTTATCGTCACAGCGAAATGCCATATAAATATTATGGAGAATCAGGCCTCATCTTATCTTAATTAATCTTAAAAATTAGGATTCTCTAATAACTAATAAATTATTGTATAATCAATATGAGAAATGTATCTTCGTTTCTTAATCAAATGAGGTGCCCGACAGCATAGTAATCATACCAACCTATAACGAGAAAGAGAACATCGAAAGGATGATCAGGAAGATTGTTTCCCTTCCTATGACGTTTGATATTTTGATAGTGGATGACGGATCTCCGGATGGCACTGCTGATATTGTCAAAAATTTAATGCTTGAATTTCCTTCAAGGCTTTTTATTGAAGAACGAAAAGGGAAACTTGGATTAGGTACTGCTTATATTCATGGATTTAAATGGTCCATCAATCGGGGATATGATTACATTTTTGAAATGGATGCTGATTTCTCTCACAACCCCGAAGATCTTCCCCGTTTATATGATGCCTGTAAAAATCAAGGTGCTGATATAGCTGTAGGATCACGTTATACGGCTGGTGGAAAAGTAAGCAACTGGCCACTCGGAAGGGTATTAATGTCTTACTTCGCTTCCGTATATGTCAATATGATTCTCTGGATGGGTGTGCGCGACACCACCGCAGGTTTTAAATGTTATCGTCGTGCTGTCCTTGAATCTATTAAACTTGACGATATTCACTTTGTCGGTTATGCGTTCCAGATTGAGATGAAATACAAGGCAAAAAAACTTGGGTTTAAAATCAAAGAGGTTCCAATTACCTTTATCGACCGCCAGCTGGGAACATCAAAGATGAGTTCTCATATTTTTAAAGAAGCTTTTCTGGGGGTGTTGCAAATGCGGTTTATGAAGCATTGAGCAGGTCATGAAAAGAACGCTGATACGTAATGCACAGATCGTTAATGAAGGCCGTATTTTCAAAGGCTCTGTGCTTCTCCACAATGGTTTTATTGCCGAAATTAATGAAGGCTCCATCCTTGCTCAGGCTGATGTAATAATAGACGCAGAAGGGAAATATCTGTTTCCGGGAGTAATAGACGATCAGGTTCATTTTCGCGAACCGGGGCTTATTCACAAAGCAGAAATTTATACTGAATCAAAAGCTGCCGTAGCAGGCGGAGTTACCTCCTATATGGAGATGCCCAATACCATTCCCAATACGTTAACCCAGACATTACTCGAAGAGAAATACAAAAGAGCATCCGAATGCTCTCTCGCCAATTATTCTTTTTTTATGGGCGCCTCCAACGATAATCTGGAAGAGGTATTAAAAACAGATCCCCGGCGAGTATGTGGTATAAAAATATTTATGGGCTCTTCTACCGGCAATATGCTGGTAGATAAACAAGATGCGCTGGAGGCTATCTTCTCTCAATGCAAAATGCTTATTGCCACACATTGCGAAGATGAAGCCATCATCAAGGCAAACATGGCCATATACCGCGAAAAATACGGGGAAGATGTGCCCGTTGAATACCACCCGCTGATACGAAGTGCAGAAGCCTGTTACAAAAGTTCATCGATGGCTGTGGCACTGGCAAAGAAATACAATACCCGTTTACATGTACTTCATATTTCCACGGCCCGGGAACTCGAGCTCTTTGATGCTGTAACGTCGCTTCGTCAAAAACGAATTACAGCAGAGGCGTGTATCCACCACCTTTGGTTTTGTGACGAAGATTATGCCCGCCTCGGCAATATGATCAAATGGAACCCGGCGGTGAAAACAAAAAACGATCGCAGTGCACTGATAAAAGGTCTCCTCGACAACCGTATTGATGTAATAGCAACGGATCATGCTCCACATACCCTTGAAGAAAAATCGAATACTTATTTCAAAGCCCCATCTGGCGGCCCCCTGATACAACATTCCCTTGTGGCAATGCTGGAACTCGTAAAACAAGGTAAATTTCCGCTGGAACGGGTAGCCGAAAAAATGAGCCATGCAGTAGCTGATTGTTTCCGTATTGAAAAACGCGGTTATATACGGGTAGGATATTATGCTGATCTGGTGCTGGTAGATCCTGAAATGACCTGGACAGTTCAAAAAGATAATCTTTATTACAAATGCGGCTGGTCGCCTTTTGAAGGCCAGACATTCCATTCCTGCATTACCCATACTTTTGTGAATGGCTCACTCGTATATGCCGGAGGCCGGTTTGATGAGCAGGTGATGGGTCAACGGCTATTGTTTGAGCCATAAAGCTTTCCTTCTTATCTTTGGCCCCAATATTAAATATCCGGTGATCTATACCTTCATTATCAAGCCCCTGGTAAGAATTTTTAACCGCATTTATTTTCAAATGCAGGTATCGGGATTAGACCGTATTCCGGATAACAAACCCATTATTTTTATCCCTAATCATGTAAACGGCTTCGTTGATCCGGTTGTTGTGGGCATGCTGATGAAAAAGAAGGTTCGTTTTTTTGCCCGGGGAGATGTTTTCAAAGGAAAGATAGCAAGATGGTTTCTTGAAAAAATGAACATCAGTCCCATGTACCGTATGTCGGAGGGCTATAGCGATGTTAAAAAAAATGACGTCACCTTTGATGAATGCAGAAGGCTTCTTTCTCAAAAAAAGATGCTCCTTATTTTTCCAGAGGGAATCTGTATTCAGGACCGTCGTATCAACCGGCTTAAGAAAGGTCTTGCCAGAATTATCTTAGGAGTTGAAGAAGCATCCTCAAACAAAGAGGATATCCTGATCATCCCTGTAGGTTTGAACTATTCAAATCCTAAGAATTTCGGAAGTCGTTTGTTTATCCTTTTCGGGCAACCGATTCATGTACATGATTTTCATAAAATGTACGAAGAGGATAAAGTAAAAGCCATAAACGAATGCACGCGTTTAATGGAAAATAAGATGAAGGAGCTTATTGTCCACCTTGATGATGAACGCAATGATACCTTTTATGAAGGGTTATCCGAAATATACAGTAGGCAATGGCTTCAGGAAGAAAATAAGGATCCTGCAGATCAGGAAGCCGAATATGAGAAAAACAAGGTGATCGCTGCCCTCATAAACCGGATGGACAAAGAAGATCCTTTAAAGTTGGAAGCATTGAGGGAGATGGTTATGCCTTACCTGACCAAGGTACAATCACTGGGGTTGCGCGATCATTTGCTACGCAAGGATTTGCTGGCAAAAATATCGTTAAAAAGCTCGCTGAATGATTTTCTCGTGCTTTGGTTTGGCTTACCGGTATACTGGATTGGCAGATTGCTGAACTGGCCTCCGTATAAACTCGGAGGGAGAATTGCCTCCCGGAAAGCCAAATTTGTGGAATTTCATGCCTCCATCTATTCCAACGCCGGCATGCTGCTTTGGATTCTCTACTATGTATTACAAGTTGGCATGATCGGCCTCGGATTTCATAACTGGTACCTGATAATCGTCTGGGTGATTCTGGTTCCTGCTACCGGTTATTTTGCATTGCGGTTTCACGCCGTAAAGAAAAAAATATTGGGACGGTGGCGTCTGCTGGGTTTGGTAAAGAAAGATCCCCAAGAGGCCGAACGATTGATCATGGAGCGTGAGAAAATAATTCTACTGCTCAAAGAACTGCTTTAAATTATCTTACACCAGAAGGATCGCTTACTTTACCCGGCTGAAACGAAGGGTTTTGAGCATCCAGTTTGGAAGTGCTTTGGAAGCATCCCGTTTGCGAAGATCGAGATACCATCCCACTTTTTTGAGTACCGGAATTTTATGTGTCTCTACAAATTCAATCAGGGTTTCATCCGGATCCTCTATGTAGCTGAAATGACCTGCAGCCTCTCCCATATCAAAGCTATTGGCACTATCTACTGTAAAAGGATGACCTGCATCTTTACAGATATTCCGTAACGACTCCATGTCATTAATATCAAAACTGAGATGGATAAATCCTCTGTCGCCCCAGAAACGATTTTTAAATATCTTTTTCGGAGTGTCTTTTGTCAGTTGAATCAATTCTATCTGACTGCTTCCCAACAGCCGGCTAAAAGCTCCGATGCGTGGCTTGCTGTGTCCCAGTAATACCCTTCTGCACTCCCGTTCTCCGCCTGGAATCTGCTTCAAATCAGCAAAAACACCGGTCTGATCATAAACCACCGTGTCATATCCAAGCAAGGAAGCGTAAAATTTCATAGAACGATCCATATCTGTGACTCCTATCATACACCCCTGAGGTCCTCCTGTAAGCTGCATACCCTTTCCAAACCAGTCTTCTCCTTTCACAACCTGAAACAGATTGTCCCATGGATCTTTTACAAAGAAATGTTCCATTCCATTCATATCACGCTGAATGTCTCCTATCAGATCCGCGTTTTTAGACTTTAAAAAATCATAAGACCCCTTCACATTCTCCGATTTGATACGGGCACAAAAAATACCCAGATCGCCCATTTTTATTTCAAATGCAGCAGGTTGAGGCACACGGCTTGTATACTGCCATATCTCAAACCCGCCTCCACCTTTCATATTGATAGCAAGGATGGCATGCCGCATATGCGGTTTGCCACCCGTATAAGGCAACATCAGATTAGCTTCGGCGGCACTATCCAGGATTGGGATATCCATTCCGAAATTTTCTCTGTACCATTGAAATGCTTTACGCACATCGGGAATGCCTATCCCAATTTGTTGAATGCCTGCAATACTATAAGCCATACTTAATTTTTTATGAGTTCTGTTTATTCAATTTTCTGTTTTCGGATGATACGGGAAAACAAAGCCGGAAAGAATCGTTTGATCCATAACCCCAGGCCTTCTCTTCTATGACCCACATATATTTCCTCCTTATTCATCAGGATAGCGGAAATGATTTCCTGGGCACATCTGTCAGCACTCATGCCATCAGCCTGGGCTTTGTCCATCTGACCGAACGTATTGCCGGAGGCTGTAAGTGCATTACGGGAAATATCGGTCGCTATTTTTCCCGGGCAAACGAGCAATACCTGTATATGTTCCTTATATACTTCCATCCGGAGAGATTCGAAAAAGCCATGCAGTGCATGCTTTGCTGCCGAATAGGCGGAACGAAGATAAAACCCGAATTTACCGGATATGCTGCTAATCACTACGATATGCCCTTGTCCTTGTTTTTTCATATAGGGCAGAACACTTTTAGTAACTGCTATAGGACCGAAATAATTAAGCTCCATCAGCTTTCTGTCAAGCGCTATCGGTGTATCTATCGCCATGGCCCGCTGACTGGCTCCTCCGTTATTAATAAGGATATCAATCCGTCCAAAACGCTTAATAACCTGAGAAGTGTACTCATCAATATTGGTAGTATTTTCCAGATCGAATGGAAGCAACAAGCTGTTTGTTTCATTCAGGCCGTACTCATTCTTCACTGTTTCTAAAACACTCTTTCTTCTTGCTGAAAGAACAAGAAAAGCTCCTTTTCCGGCAAGCGCTTTTACAAGTGCCTTGCCAATTCCGGATGAAGCGCCGGTGATCCAGATTGTTTTTCTCTTAAAGTCAGTCATACCATCCGATTACAACCCTAATCCATATGGTTTGGGGTCATTCTTACCAGGCAAAAGTATTGATTTTTTTGTGGTCACCTTCTTCCATTAATTTCCACTAAATTTGAAGCGGATTTGTGTACATGAAAAAGATATTATACAGCCTCTTCTTTCTTCTCGCTTTATTTTTTGTTTCTGCCTGCGGGCATAAAACAGAAAACGGAGATGTGAAAAAGCCCCGTCATTTACTTACACGGGCTCAGATGATAGGAGCATTGGCCGATGTGCATTTGCTGGAAGCGGCAATCAATTTGAAAAATGCTCAAAATCTGACTCAAAACAAAAGAGATACATTAGCTTATAGCAGCATATTCAGGAAATATGATATCAGCTACACCGACTTTCAGGAAAACTTTCGTTATTATTCGAGTATGCCGGAACAACTATCGGCCATTTATGATGGGGTGATAATCCTCCTTACCCGTCGCCAGGCAGAAGAAGACCTTAAGAAGAAGTAGCCTTTTTATAATACACACAGGCATCTTTCACCGACTGATGTACGGGTATAAATTTATAATCCAGCTCCTTCTTTACTTTATCAGACGAAAACTCATAGGTAAGATTAGCAGCGCGGGCTGTTTCCTTTGTAATACGCGGCTTATTACCTTGGATACCGGCACGGATTTTCTCAAACCTCCATCCTAATTCTGCAAGTAATGGATTTACTCTTATGCGTGCTTTAGGCTTATTGAATACTTCCAGCATCCAGTCGAAAAAGACCCGAAAAGTGATATTTTCTGAATTCAGGATATAACGATTCCCCTTCACCCCTTTGTCCATCAAACGGATCATTATTTCCGAAACATCTCTCACATCCACATAACCTGTCTGGCCTGAAGTATAGTATTTAAGACCCTTTGCTGCAAGCTGAAACATAACCAGGCTGCTTTTATTCCAGTCACCAGGACCTAATATTACCGAGGGGTTTACAACTACAATCTCCAGCCCTTCTTCCGCCCCGCGCCACACTTCCCGTTCAGCTCCATATTTACTGATGGCGTACCAGGTATTTTCCGGAGATGTTTTCCAATGTGTTTCTTCCGTTATCAGACCTTTTACGGAATTCCTGCCTAGTGTGGCAATGGAGCTTACATGACAAAGCCGTTTTACTCCTTTGTGAAGACAGGCATTCACCAGATTGGCGGTGCCTTCCACATTCACCCGGAGCATTTCCTGCTGATCTACAGGGTTAAAAGAGATCATGGCAGCACAATGATACACCGAAGAAACACCTTCCAAGCTATCTTCCAATGCAGCTATATCCAGAATATCACCCTCTACCCATTCGATTGACGAAAACAGGTCGGGTGCTCCCCTATTATAATAAGCAAATAATGATTTAACGGGTGACAAATCGCTGTTGCTTCGTTTCAATGCTCTAACCCTGCAACCTTTTTTACAAAGATCAAACAGCAAATGAGATCCTACAAGACCTGTACCCCCAGTAACAAGAACCATTCGATAAAAATACATGATTTTTGAGATGCGTTCAACAGTTTAATCAGAAAGGCATTCCTTTGTTTATATTTGCTCAAATAATTTACCTATGGGATTTGTGGATGAACTTCGTTGGCGTGGCATGCTTCATGATATTATGCCCGGAACAGAAGAATTACTGAATAAAGAACGTATAAAGGGTTATATCGGCTTTGATCCTACTGCCAACTCACTTGGTGTGGGTAATCTGGTTCAGATGATGACCTTGCTTCATTTTCAACGTGCAGGACATCAGCCAATTGCCCTTATAGGTGGAGCCACCGGGATGGTGGGCGACCCATCGGGCAAATCACAGGAAAGGAATCTTCTGAACGAAGATATACTGCAGCATAATCTTCAATGTCAGAAAAAACAACTTGAGAAATTTCTGGACTTTAACTGCGGAGATAGCTCTGCAACCATTGTAAATAACTACGATTGGTTCAAGGATTTCTCTTTTCTGGATTTTATACGGGATGTGGGCAAACATATTTCCGTGAATTATATGCTGGGCAAAGACTCTGTTCAAAGCCGACTGGAAACAGGGATGTCATTTACCGAATTCAGCTATCAGCTTGTACAAGGCTATGATTTTTATTACCTGTGGAAACAAAAAGGCGTAAAACTGCAGATGGGAGGATCGGATCAATGGGGGAATATTGTAACCGGTACTGAACTTATCAGACGAAAAGATGCCGGAGAAGCTTTTGCGCTCACTACTCCTTTGATTAAAAAAGCGGATGGTACCAAATTTGGCAAATCAGAAGGTGGCAATGTATGGCTTGACAGGAATAAAACCACTCCTTATCAGTTTTATCAGTTCTGGCTCAATGCCAGTGATGACGATGTAAAAAATTACATCCGCATTTTCACGATCCTGAGCAAAGAAGAAGTCGAAAGCCTTGAAGAACAGCATGCTAAAGCTCCGCACGAACGACTGTTGCAGAAAACCTTGGCCAGAGACATCACTATTCGTGTTCACTCCGAATCTGATTACAAAGCTGCACTGGAAGCTTCGGAACTTTTGTTCGGCAAAGGAACTGCTGAGGGACTTAAAAATCTTTCTGAAGAAATGCTGCTTTCCATCTTTGATGGTGTGCCCAAATTTGATGTGAACCGGAGTGAAATTGAATCGGGTATTAATATTATCGATTTGCTGGCTGAAAAAACAAAGGTGTTTGCATCCAAAGGAGAAGCCAGGAAGATGCTACAGGGAGGTGGCGTTTTTATCAATAAATCAAAAGTAGAAAACGCGGAAATATTGGTTAGCTCAGGCGATCTTCTGAACAATAAATATATTCTGGCACAGAAAGGCAAAAAGAATTACTTTTTATTGCAGGTGAAATAGATTAGCAGAGTCTGTTGATTGAAAATAGCTACCCGATCATCAGGTTGCATCCCCTGATGTCACTGTTATCGAATCTTCCAAGCACCTCGAAAGAGTCATCCCGATATCGTTTGCCGAGATCCTGGGTAGCAATAAAGCTGCAGGAATAAATATTGGCCAGATCGATTATATTGATCCCTCCTGTTTTTCCATAGCCCAGCAAATGTCGGGGATCATTGGGATCACGTATCAAAATCTTCATCCAGGGTGGGCATTCAAATTTCCCATTTCCTTTCGAATAGGCTTGCGAAAGAAGTTCGGTCATTCCGTATTCAGAATGGACTTCCGTAATACCCAGTCGTGAACACAGAAATTCATGCAATTCTTCCCGGATATATTCCCTGCGTTTGCCTTTCATCCCTCCTGTTTCCATCACCATTGTATGTTTCAGCTTCATAGGAAACTCCTCTGCAAAATCAAGTAAAGCGTAAGAAACCCCAAGCAGTAAAGTGGGTTGTGAAGCTGCTTCCAGTCGGGTCAATACCTGAGCTAGTTCTTCTCTGTTATTCAGATAAAAGCCGCTATCCGGGTTTTTACTGGCCTTTATGAGGTCCTGGGCCATGTAAACAAGTGATGACCCTTCCCTTTCCAGATAGGAAGGCAGCAATGCCAGCAGGCAATAGTCTGTTATAGCGTCATAAAACTGTCCGAATCCTTTCCTGAAACTTGCCTCATAAATCCTTTTATCTGCTACAAGGTGCTTACTTACCGAGCCTCCTGTACCACTACTGGTAAATGTTAGTTCTGGCTCCTTGCCCTCTGTAATAACCAGTTGAGTCTTAAAAAATTCGATCGGAAGGAAAGGGATCTGATCCAGGAATACAATATCCCTGGGGCGGATCTTTAATCCCGAAACAAATGCCTTATACACAGGATTATGCTCGGCCTGGTATTGAAAAACTTCCAGACACGCCTTTTCAAAGCCTTCTGAAAGGCCGAAAATATCAATGGGAAGGGGCAGATGATCAGACAAGGGATGTATTTTGACCAGAATAGTTATTTATGTACCTTTAATACCATAAAAGTAGGAAAATGCTGAAGCTTACAACAAGCCTTTTGGGAGTGGTTATAGTTATTGCCATGATTTTAGGATCATGTAAGAGAGAGGAAAGTTTTCCCATTGTACCTTCTATTTCCCTGGTTGAATTCAAAGGTTATGGTAATGACTCTGCTATTTGCAGGATTAATTTCACCGATGGAGATGGAGATATAGGCTTGGATCCATTTGATACCGTCACCCCTTTTAACAGGAATTCAAAATATTTTAATGATTTGTTTCTGGTGTATTATTACGACAGCGTTGGGGTATGGAAGCCATATAATATGCATCCTGCAGATACGGTTAAGAGTCATTTCGACACCCTACAGTATACTTACCGTATCCCGAATCTGACGCAAAATGGGCAGGTGAATGCCTTGCAGGGCGAGATTAAAGTAAAGATTCCGGCACCATACGCCCTTCCGCATCAAACGTACAAATACACGATCATGCTTGTTGACCGCGCTTTGCACAGAAGTAATATTGTGGAAACGACTCCTCAGCAGGCCCCTTAGTGAGGCAGAAACAGATCGATCAGAAAATAAATACCACCTGCAAGCAAAGCCGATAGTGGAATAGTAAAAATCCAGGTGGCGATAATATTTCCAGCTACCCCCCAGCGAACAGCAGAAAATCTTCTTGTAGTTCCCACACCCATAATGGCACCGGCAATTGTTTGCGTTGTACTTACTGGAATACCCATACTTGTTGCACCATAAAGGGTGATAGCTCCCGCCGTTTCAGCGCTAAATCCACCTATTGGCTTTAGGTGGGTCAGTTTCATCCCCATTGTCTTTACGATTCTCATTCCACCCGATAAGGTACCCAGTGAAATAACACTTAATGAAGTAACCGATACCCACATCGGTACATGGAAGTCGTTGTATGGGTACAGATATTCTTTAACAAAAGGAATATTTCGTGAAGAAAAAAGAAGCACTGTAATAATACCCATCGTTTTTTGTGCATCATTACCTCCGTGGCCAATGCTAAACGCCGCGGACGACAATAACTGCCCTACCCTGAAAAACTTATCAATTCGCGTAGGGTTAAATTTTCTGGCTATCCACATGGTTATAACCATAATAATATAACCCAGAGCCAGCCCAATCATAGGAGCCAGAAAAATAAACAAAAGTGTAATGAATATTTTTGTTGTGAAGAAGCCTCCGGAGCTTGTACTAAGCACCAACGCACCGAAACCGGCCTTTGCAATAGCAGCTCCGATAAGGCCACCGGTAAGTGAATGGGAAGAACTAACAGGAATACCCAGGCGGGCACAAAAGAAATAAGCCCATATGATTGCACCCAACAAGGCTGCTAAAACCAGATATTCATCTACAAACTGATTCGCTACAAATCCCTTTCCAACTGTCCCTGCCACCTTGGATCCATCGAAAATGAAAAGGGCTAAGAAATTGAAAAAGGCAGCCCAGATAACCGCAATGCGAGGTGAAAGTATTCGTGTGGAAACAATGGTGGCAATGGAATTAGCCGCATCATTCATTCCATTTACGAAATCAAAAACCAATGCTGCCAGAATCGTCAGAAAAACAATAGAAAGCATAAGTAATCAGGAGGTTTTAATCAGGATGGAGTGGATCACATCTGCTGCATCTTCCAGTTTATCGGTCGCAGTTTCTAATGTAGCCAGAATTTCCTTCAGTTTAATAACCATCATAGGGTCTTTTTCTTCTTCAAACAACCGAGCAATTCCATTATTGAAAACCTCATCAGCATGATTCTCCAGGCTATGGATTTTCACACAGGCTTCTTTGATTGCACTGAGATCCTTCATATTACGAAGATTGCAAACCGCTACATTGAGCTCCTGAGAACCCTTCATGATGAGCTCCGAAAGTTTAATCATAGGTACCGACAATTCGCCAATTTTATACAGATCGATCCTTTTGGCAGAGCCATGTATCAAATCCACCACATCATCAATAACGGAAGCCAGTTCATGAATATCTTCCCGGTCAAACGGTGTTATGAAATTGGTATCCAATTCATTGTAAATCATATGGGTGAAATTATCTCCCACATGTTCCAGCCGTTCTATCTCCCGGATTATTTCCTTTCGTCTTTCCGGAGAAACGGCATCAGCCAGGGAATATAATGTCTCCGATGTCTTTAATAAATTAGCAGTAGCCTGTTCAAACAAAGGAAAAAACTTCTTGTCTTTGGGAATCAGATACTGAAGAATACCATCAAGCCTCATATGAATAGATTAAATTTGGATAGTCTTAAGAAAGCTTACAAAAGTATCGTTGAAATTGCTAAAACGAGGAATCCTATGTTATCTTAATGTTAAGAAAACACAGGATTCCTATAAAGATTGCTCGTAATCTTCTGAAAATCAGTTAATATTTTGGCCGTGACGTAGCACTTTGGCCTCAATGTAAAAGATAATCTCCTCAGAAATATTCTTGGTTTGATCCCCGATCCGTTCAAATTTCCGAACAATGGAAAGCAGATTAATAAAGTGAAGGGTCATATTATTTCTTTCCTCCACCAGTTTGATTGTGGTGGCGGTAACTGATCTATTTATCTGATCCAGTGCATCATCCTTCAAAAAAATCTTTCTGGCTGCCGCTGTATCTTCATTTTCAAGTGCAGTAATGGCATCTTCCAGCATTGACAAGCAAGTATCAATCATTTCCTTTATGTGATAGCGCTCCAGCAGCTCTGCCGGAAATGGTTGTTTTACATCCAGCACATAACGGGCTATCCCTTCTGCATTATCGCCTATTCTTTCGAGGTTCGAATTTATTTTAAGGGCCGCCAGCACAAAGCGCAAATCAATGGCAACCGGGTTGAAAAGAGCCAGGATATTTTCGCAATCCCGGTCAATTTTAAGTTCCAAGGCATTCACTCGTTTTTCCGTCACCAGAATTTCCTTGCTGATATCGTTATCAAAACGAAAGAGAGCCTCCTTACATTTGCTTACCTGTGAATAAACGAGGCGGTGCATGGCCACCAGTTCTTCTTTAAGGAATTTAAGTTCACTATCCAGATGTGTCATGACAAGCTGATCGTATTAAATTTAGTTGTTTGTTTGCGGCAAGCCTTCCCTTTATTTCCTTCCTGTGCTATCCGAATCTTCCGGTAATATAATTCTGTGTCCTTACATTCTTAGGATTAGTAAAAATAACTTTTGTTTCATCAACCTCAATGAGTTCTCCCATATAAAAAAACGCCGTGTGATCACTCACCCGTCCCGCCTGCTGCATATTATGCGTAACGATAATGATCGTGTATTTGTTTTTCAACTCATAAATCAGCTCTTCGATCTTGGCTGTAGAAAGAGGGTCCAGTGCCGAAGCAGGTTCATCCATAAGCAGTACCGTAGGTTCAATGGCCAATGCCCGTGCAATGCATAGACGCTGCTGTTGTCCACCGGAAAGCGCAAATGCCGATTTTTTTAATTTGTCCTTTACTTCCTCCCACAAAGCCGCCTGTTGCAGTGACCGCTCTACCCGTTCTTCAATAAATGCTTTATTCTTTACGCCATTAACGCGTAACCCGTATGCTACATTTTCAAAAATACTTTTGGGAAAAGGGTTTGGTTTTTGAAAAACCATACCTACTTTTTTTCTGAGTTCATCCACATCCACTCCCCGCTCGTAAATATCTTTCCCTTCAACCAGAATATCTCCTTCAATCTTAACTTTTTGTATCAAGTCATTCATTCGGTTAAAACAACGGAGGTAAGTTGATTTGCCACAACCTGAAGGCCCAATCAATGCCGTCACCGAATTCTCCTGGATAGACATGGTAATCCCTTTCAAGGCATGAAAATCGCCATAATACAGGTTTACATTACGCGTTTCGATCTTATTCATGATTTCTAATTCATTTTTACTTTGTTGCCAAAATATCTTCTCAACGCATTGGCCAGTAAATTCGTGATCAATACCAGCATAATAAGTACCAGTGCTGTTCCATAAGCTATGCCGCGAGAAGCTTCAATATTTGTTCCACTGGTTGAAATAACATACAAATGATAAGGAAGCGCCATCACCTGATCAAAAATACTGTGTGGCAGACGGGGCAGAAAGTATGCCGCAACAGTAAACAGAATTGGAGCCGTTTCTCCTGAAACACGGCCTATAGCCAGAATGAGGCCTGTAATTACATTAGGAAAAGCCATTGGAAAAATAACCCTTTTGGTTGTCTGCCATTTGGAAGCTCCCAACGCAAGGCTTCCGATACGGAATGAATTATCAATTGATTTTAATGATTCTTCCGTTGTTCTGATTACCACCGGTAGGGCCAAAAGACCTAGCGTAAGTGATCCGGCAAGGATAGAAGCTCCGAATTTCAAATCATTTACAAAAAGTGACATACCAAAAAGGCCAAAAACAATGGAAGGAATACCAGCCAGGTTGTTAGTCATCATTTGTATAAATCGCTTCAGAATTCCGTCCCGTGCATATTCATTGATATAGATAGCCGACATGACTCCTATGGGAAATGCAAAAATCATACTACCTGCTACCAAATAAAGTGTACCAATCAAAGCCGGATAAATCCCACCCTTTGTCATTCCATCTTCCGGCATTTTGGTGATGAAATCCCAGCTGATTACTTTGAAGCCATGGTACAGGATGAATGAAAGGATTACAATAAGAATAGCTACAATACCAAAACTGATGACTCCGAATGTCCAGAAAGCCAATGACTGATTGCGTAGTTTGCGTTTGTGAATTTTTGCTGTGTTGAGTGCCTTCATTGGTGATGGGCTTTATTGCGCCGGGAAGAAATCAGCTCGACCGAAATATTTATTAAAAAAGTAAGAATAAATAAAATACAACCCAACGCAAATAATGCCTTGTAGTGAATACCTCCCTGAGATGCTTCACCCAATTCGGCAGCGATGGTGGCTGGTATTGTGCGTACAGGCTGAAGAAGAGTATGAGGAATAATACCTGCATTACCCGTACACATCAAAACAGCCATTGTTTCTCCTATGGCACGGCCAATACCCAATATGGCACCGGCACTTATTCCGGAAGCAGAATAAGGAATACTTACTTTATATATTGTTTGCCATTTGGTTGCTCCAAGAGCCAGACTGGCCTCTTTCATGGCACGGGGAGTCGTGCGTAATGCGTCTTCTGAAATCGTGATAATAGTGGGCAGGGCCATGATACCCAAAATAATACTACCGGCAAGGGCTGTTTCACCTACATCCAGTTTAAAAATGTCTTTTATCAACGGAACGATAACAATCAGTCCGAAGAATCCATAAACAACAGACGGAATTCCAGCCAACAACTCAATCAGCGGTTTCAGAATATTCCGGATTCGCGAGTCGGCTATTTCTGCCAGATATATTGCTGTTGCAAGTCCAAGAGGTAAAGCAAATACAATGGCTGCAAGACTAACCCAAAGCGTTCCCAGAATAAGTGATAATGCACCCATCTGAGCCACTGGTTTAGCTGTTGGAAACCATTCTTTACCCGTAACAAATGATTTAAGAGTAATATTTTTCATTGGCACCAATTTCCCTTTGAAGTTCGGCGCCACATATTCTTTTGGAAAAAACGCGACGATATTCGGAGTCTTTGCAACAAGATCATTGATACAATCAGCCAGATGTTCAAAATTAGAACCGATCTGTTCTTCCGTATAATAATTAGGTATGTCATCAACCCGGAACAATTTAATAGAGTCATTTGTTCCGCCCAATGATTTCCAGGTGTGAATTTTTTGATCGAAAATATCCTTAAAATCTTCCGGCGTGATGGTATTTACAGGATTGGAAATATTGAGCGCCACTACACTTCCCTTTTCCATAGGACTTTCCTTAAACAATCCAGCCCCTTCCCGAAAAAGAAATAAAATGATCAGCAGCACGATCACGCTTGTGAAAGTGCCGCTGAGCATCAATACTGTCTCTATTGTTTTTTCAACAAACCAGTTAATCCGTTTTCTCATGAACGTGGATTTAATCTTCGGGAAAACGTTTAGAGCCTATTATTTAACCGGAACATAACCAACCTCTTCAACTGTTTTCTGCCCTTCAGCAGACATGATATAATCCACATATCCTTTTACTTTAGCTTCTGTAGCTGCGGCATAGATATAAAACAGGGGGCGGGAAACAGGGTAGGTTTTATCTTTTGCAGCTGCCATACTTGGTTTAACAAATGTCTTTCCATCAAAAGAAACAGCAAGGGCTTTAATGGTTTTAATATCCTTGCCTTTGTCTTTGAGGTATGCAAGACCAACATATCCGATGGCTCCTTTTGTTTGACTTACACTCTGTACAATTGCTCCTGTAGCAGGCATATTAAGAACTGTGGAGGCATAATTCTTTTTTCCCATTACATGTTCTTTCATAAACTCGTAGGTTCCGGAAGATGACTCACGGGAGTAAACAACAATTTTCTCATCTGCTCCGCCAACTTCTTTCCAATTGGTGATACTACCGGTAAAAATACCTTCCAGTTGCTCGCGGGTTAGTTTATCCACTTTGTTTGCGGGATTAACGATAATTGCGAGGGCATCAAACGCAATTGTTTTCTGAACAATGTTTTTCTCCTTTAATTTCAATTTCTCCTCCATTTTCAAATCGCGGGAAGACATCGCAATATCCGTAGAACCGTCAATCAATGCCGTGATTCCAACACCGGAACCGCCTCCGACAACCGTAATCGAGGCTTCTTTATTTTTCTTCATAAACAGTTCTGCCTCTTTCTGAGAAAGCGGAAGAACAGTATCACTGCCTTTAACGGTGATATCATTACCTGGGCTTATAAAAGCCAGCAGAAATAATGCGGGTACAAATAAGAGTGCTTTTTTCATTCGCTTTTTTATTTAATTATTTCTAAATTAATTACTTATTACAAAAAACAAATCTTTCCTTCGTTTTTGAGGAATCGGTACTCCGACACCTCTTCAATAAAAACTGATGCAACAGGGCTGGCATCAAAAAACTTCCGTAAAAGCATCCTGCTTTTACGGAAGTTTTATTTATTCCATTCTATTGTTTTTAAACGGATCCAATCTTACTTTAGTTATTATAGAATCCATTGTTGCTTACTTTCTTGTTACTGTTGAACAAGAAATAAACAGTAACACGATAAACTACGTCTTCATCTTTTACAACTCTTGTGCCAAACAATTTGCCTGTTCCATCAGGACCAGCAGAGCTCATCATAGAATTATCCGCATTGTACCAGAAGTTTGGCATAATGTGAATGCGTTTGTCTGGTGTCCAGTCCAAACCAGCGTTTACAAAAGTCTGTTTGTAAAAAGTTGCAGAATTCAGGTTACTTCCAGTGATACCGGAGTACGCTTTGGAATATACGTTATTGGTATTCCATTTGGTATCAGGGTTATAAGAATCGTAACGTGCAAATACATTCAGTTTGTTCTTGATGATTCTTGCAGAACCAAAGATGGAAATGCCCATCTGAACTCCGGAAGCTGTATCATTGGTTCCAAGCTTCTTTGTGCTTGGGTCATACACTTTGTATATGTCCGAATTCTGGTTGGTTTGCTGGAATACTTCCAAACCGATATGGAAAGCAGGTGTTCTGTAAGAAACATAAGCTTTCATGGTCATATTTGAAGTATGGTAAGGGGAATACTGCTGAGTAGTATAGTCACCGTATACACCAATTACCAATTTCTGGTTGCAAAGAGCAGTAAACAGGTTAGCTCTGAATTTTTTGTAAGGATCTGTTTCAGGTGTTGCGCTGTTACCATTTCCAAGCTGAAGGATGTAACCAACCATAGCAGGTTTCATGGTATCGGAATCAACTTTTTTCTGCCAGATTCTTCCTTGCAAGGAAACTCCAAGGTCGGTAGAACCGTCGATGTTATGCAAATCGAGCAATGTTCTTTCGGATGAACGGTAGCCCCACAATGGCTCAGTACCGAAACCGGTGGCGAAAGAAGCAGTCTGATACTGACCGAAAATGATATCCGTTCCTTTCCAGATATTGGACCATTTTACGAATGCATATTTCAGGTAAGTGGTGTTCTGGTTATTACCAAGTAATGTTTGCTCATTGGCCAATACTACTGAAGCAGAGAAATTCTTGGCGATATTGTAATCATAACCAAGATATGCCCGGCGAATCTGAAAAGCATTGGATTGTACGTTTGCAGGAACAGGATTAGTTCCAGAAACAACGTTATTGCTGTTCAGTGCACCTGTACCTTTGTATTGAACGTTTCCAGCTCCTCTGCCCAATGTGTCATTCTGGGTTTTCATAGCGTAATCGCCAAAAACGTATCCCCACATGTTTCCAGATGGCTTAAAATCGCCATTATCAGTTGCGGTTTGAGCTTGTAATGCTCCAGTTAGCAGGATAATAGAACCTGCAAAAAGACTCTTCATTGTAATCATTTTTCTCATTGGGGCTTTTTTAATTGTGTTTATGATATAATAATTTGTGCCGCGCAAAGGTGCAAGTAGCGTGTTAAAAGCCGATCACCGTCATATTAACTTAATATTAAGAAATCGTATATGTCTTTGGACTCAGAAAATAGGTTTAAACATAAAAAAAGCTATAAACAAATTTATTTGTACATTTGTTTCATGTTTTCATACAGACGGTCTGTCTTGGCGTATTTCCTTTCATTCTTTATTATCCTGTTTACCGTTGGGATTTCAAAGTCTGATGCTCATAATTATAGAGATGCGCAACTGCCACAGGGCTTCCATGTACAAACGAATGTAAATCATGCGTCTAATTCAATAGGCTCTTCGCCCTCCACTCTTTTGCTGATTAATGGTGAACAGCAGACAAGAAGTATCAGCAAGATAAAATTGGAACGGACCCGAAGGAAGGTTCTGGAAACTTCTCCTGATATTTATTTTATTCCCTCTTTTGGATTTTTCTTTTTTTCATCCATTGTCATTCATCTTCCTCTCTCTTCAAGCTTATCACAAGCTAGTGTAACAAATTCTCTTATCCGCGGCCCTCCTAGTGCCGGAATCTGAACAAATTGATAAGATTAGGATAGTAAACTCTTAACAGTTGTGTATATCTGTGCCTTCTGGACGGGGTTTTCTAAATTCCAATCTCTTCTGCATTAACCCATCGATAACCAATTATGATGCAAAAAAAACAATGCATGCACGGGTCCTTGACCTTAAGCATACTGACTCTTGTGTTACTTAATATCCTGAGTCTAACTCCATTATGTTCTAAAGCTCAGAATGGAGACAAAACACTTTCTCTGCAGAAAGCCCTGGAAACTGCTTCTGCCAATTATGGTCTTGTAAAAGCCAAAGACTTATATACGAGTGCTCAGAAGGAAGAGGTAAAACAAGTTAAACGGGAAATGATTCCGTCTCTTAAACTTCATGAACAACTGGATTACACAACGGCCAATTCCGTAGTCGGGAGCTACTTCCCCTATGGTATTGTAGTTCCGGTATCAGGCGGAATAGGGAGCGCTAACAATTATACACCTGTTTACGGATCTATCGGAATGGCTTACATGGAATGGGTTCCATTTAGTTTCGGCCAATACAAAGCACGGGTTGACGAAGCGAAAATAGCTCTCAATCTTTTCAGCGCCGATGCCGAGCAAGAACGATTTTACAACCAGATCTACGTGACACAGGCATATCTTGACGCATTGGTTGCGACCCGGCTCAAAATTCTTCAGCAGAAAAACCTTGAACGAAATATAATTGTACAAACAGTGGTCCGCAGTACGGCTCGCAGCGGTCTTAAACCGGGTGTTGATACTTCATTTGTAAATGCTGAAGTGGCCAGAGCCCATTTAAATGTGCTTGAAGCCGAAAAGAATGAAGCCGAGCAGCGAAAAAATCTTGCCGAATTAATGGGAATTGTAAGCTCAAATTTTCAACTTGACACCGCTGTTTTCTTTCTGCAACTTCCTAGTTCTCCATTAACAACTCCCGCTGACGTTAGTACCAATCCGATTTTGAAAGTGTATCAAGCACGTGAAAATCTGAGTGCGGCAAGAGAAAAAGAAATATTCCGAAATTATTTTCCAAAAATTTCTATCCTCGGCGTAGTAAGCGGCCGCGGTTCTGGTATACTTTACAATGGGAAATACGATGATAGTTTTTCCGACGGAGTGGGAATGAGCCGATTCAATTAC